>Ga0308156_1000117_pt1 | contig 251059 bp, 234 predicted proteins | sample PhyAR2_FD_201041 | JGI IMG/M metagenome (GOLD analysis project Ga0308156, IMG submission 201041) | Phyllosphere microbial communities from UC Gill Tract Community Farm, Albany, California, United States - DLSL A.R2 | ecosystem: Host-associated > Plants > Phyllosphere > Unclassified | place...
GAGCACTGCGGTGATCAATGCAACGGACGCGATTTCTGTCAGTGCAGGACAAGTTGATGGCGTGCTGAATGGCGCAGCAGAGCTGACCAAGACCGGAAGCGGTACCGTCACACTGACCAATGCCAATGGTTATACCGGTGGCACAACGATGAATGCAGGCACGCTGGCTGTTTCCGGCAATGGGACACTGGGTGCTGAAAGTGGCACGACCACCATCAATGGCGGCACGCTGGAACTCGGCGGTACGTCGCAGACGCAGCAGGCACTGGTTCAGTCGTCGGGCACTGTCCAGAACGGCACTGTAAATGTTGACGATTATACGCTTTCAGGCGGCACACTTGCGAGCACTGCGGTGATCAATGCAACGGACGCGATTTCTGTCAGTGCAGGACAAGTTGATGGCGTGCTGAATGGCGCAGCAGAGCTGACCAAGACCGGAAGCGGTACCGTCACACTGACCAATGCCAATAGTTACACCGGTGGCACAACAATCGAGGGTGGAGCACTCGTTGTCGGCAATGGCGCTACCGGTGGATCGATTATTGGTGACGTTGCCAATAATGGTACGCTTGTTCTTAACCGATCGGACAGAGTTGATTTTACGGGTGATATTTCGGGCACTGGCTCCCTTGTCCTTACAGGAGGTGGAGTAACCCAGCTTGGAAACAACAACCAATATGAAGGCAGCACGAACGTTGCCAGCAGTGTTGCTCTGGGAACAGCCTCAAGCTTTGGTAAGGGGAAGATTAGCAATAACGGCCTTGTTGTTTTTGGTCAGCAACAGGCTGGCGAACTGAGCAATGTCCTTGCTGGCGCGGGTTCCTTCGTGAAAGCGGGAGCCGGAGCGCTAACACTTTCTGGCGACGGCGATTTTAACGGCACATTTTATGTCGAAGAGGGAGCCGTGATTGCCAACTCTCAATTAGGTCAAAGTAATTTTGAGATCGGCAACGGTGCAATTTTGGGTGGAACAGGACGAGTTGGCAACCTAACTCTTGAAAATGGTTCTGTGCTTGCTACCGGCCAAAGCATTGGCACTTTGAATGTGACTGGGAACATTCAACAGCAAAGCGGATCTCTCTGGCAGGTCGAGGTTGCACAATCAGGTGTGAATGACAGCCTTATTGCCGGCGGAAGCGCCTCAATTGAGAACGGTTCCGTTCTGAATGTTGAAAACCTGACGGGTGAAAGATATGCACTGGATGCTTCATTCCAGGTGCTTAGTGCACAAAACGGTGTTTCGGGCACATACACGCTAACTGGTGATACTTATATCTCGACATTCTATGGATTGACCGCTGATTATAGCAATCCTAACGCTGTTGTGTTGCGCGTTTCTCAGAGCCGTTCATTTGATCAAATCAGCGGGCTAAATAAAAATCAGAATGCTGTTGCAGGTGCTCTGCAGTTCTTGGATATTAACAATCCACTGTATCAGGCAATCGGTTATTTGACTGACGAGAATGAGGCAAAACGTGCGTTCACACAATTGGGTGGTGAGATACATTCTTCTGGCCAAGCTGTTGCAATAGAAGACAGTCGTTTCGTTCGTGAAGCAGCCTTTGGACGTTTGCGCAGCAGCTTGGGAGGTATTGGAGCGGGAGAAGCGGTTAAAGACGATGGCGTTTCTTGGTGGAGCCATGGTTTCGGCTCGGGCGGACGGTTTGAAAACACAACAAACAATGGTGCGTCTGATCTTGACCGCACCATTGGTGGAGGATTTGCAGGCGTAGACGCCGCGCTTAACAATTCTTGGCGCATAGGCGCACTTGCTGGCTATAGCCATTCAAACTTCAATACACGATGGTTGGATTCAAGTGGCGAGGCGGCTGGCTATCACGTAGGTGTCTATGGCGGCGGTAAAGCCGGCATGCTCGATGTGAAGTTGGGTGCTGCCTATAGCTGGCAGGAGATTGATACCTCACGGTCTATCAGCTTCACAGGCTATACCGATGCGTTGTCCGCCAGTTATCGCAATCATGTCACGCAGGTTTATGGTGAAGTATCGCATCAATTCGATGTCATGGGTGTCGTGGCAGAGCCGTTTGCAAACTTGGCATATGTGCATCTGAATAGCGGAAGCTTTACAGAGGATGGTGGCGCGGCTGCATTGAGGGCTGATAGCAACAATTCCAGTACCGTTTTCTCAACCCTTGGTTTACGTGCGAGTTTCGCAGTGTCTGAGGATGGAGCAACAAAATTCTATGGTTCTGCTGGTTGGCGGCATGCTTATAATGATCTCAACCCTGCCGCTACTACAAGCTTTGTGGCGGGAGGAAATGTATTCTCGACTGGTGGTGTGCCGATTGCACAAGACGTTGGAGTGCTGGAGTTCGGGCTTGATCGGAAACTAAACGATGGTTTGAGCATCGGCGTCTCGTATTCTGGACAGTTTAGCAAGGGGTCCCAGGATAATGGCGCTAAGGCGCGGCTGCAGTGGAAATTCTAAGCTGTAATACATTATAGAGAGAAGCCGGAGAATGCTATTCTCCGGCACTTCTAGAGCGCTTCCGATCTTATTGGGCCAGATCAGCGCTCTAGTCATTTGTTCTTAACGCGCATCACGAAAACAGTTTTACTTTTTCGCGATGCGCTGTCATATACGAGGGGTCGCATGTTCAATCTGATGAAATCTGCCGGGGCAAGTTGCGTCATCGTCTTCGCTATCAGCTTTCCTGCTCTTGCAGCATCTGACGATGCAAATGCCGTAACCCAAACATATGACGACTGGCAGGTTGTTTGTAAGGAAGCGAGCGGAAAACGGCTTTGCGCGGCTGTTCAGCAGGTGGCCGGGCAGATTGAGGGCCAACCTAACACCAAGCAGCGCCTAATCGCCGTAGAAATCATACGTTCAGGAGATTCTGCAACGGGAAGTATGATATTGCCTTTCGGAATTAATGTGAGCAAGGGCGTCTCTTTGGGCCTCGATAAAACTCCAGAAAATGCACCGCGCATCCCATTTAAAACATGCATACCTGCCGGTTGCATCGTACCTCTTGAATTTGGTCCTCAGGCAGTAGATGCCCTTAAGAAAGCCAGCAGGATTTCCGTGGGGTTTGAAGGTGCGTCCGATCGAAGAGAGAAAACAATGGAAGTCTCTTTGAAAGGTTTTGCAGAAGCTTTTGAGAGTATCAAGTAGAACCCCATTCCTAGAGCCACCGAATATACCGTTGCAGTAAAACTCTTATCGAAGGCAGAACACTGTTCTAGACGCTTTGTCGTTGGTCGTTTCCGGTTCTCTTGCCAAGATATTTCTTAACGGACTACGATTTAAGCGAGTGGCATTCGTTGCTCGCTCAATAGTTTACGGTCGTTGAATAACAGAATTCATTTCATTATGATCTTGGATTTTTATAACATATTGAAATACAAAGATATTAAAGCTTGTTAGAAATTTTTTCAGTATGACTGACTAGAGAAGCGCAGTAGAGTTGTTGCTTAAGCGCAACGCCGGCAAGAAAGACGCAAATGCAGATTTTTTTTATTAGATAAACAATTAATTTTGTCTACTACTCCCTATTAATTGGGGTTTAGTAACCGGGATGCCTATAAGGCGTTGACCGTTCCGCCCCCGAAAATTTTCAATGGAGCCTGGGGGGCACATATGTCTATTTTTTCTAGAAATAAGAAGTCAACCTTGGCCTCAACAGCTATGCTGTTGGTCTTCGGCTTGGCTTCAACTGCTCAGGCAGATCCTATTTCAATAGTTGTAACAGACAAAGCCGCAGTCATTCACCGGGACGGCACCACAAGAATTATCACTTCTGAAGAAGTTTCAAAAGTTAAGGCTGGCACGACTGGACCGTCTAGGCGCGCCTGGGGTGTTTTGGTATCTCAGGGGGTGAGTGCGGCTAGCCATCTCGAGATTTCGGGTAAAAATGGTCCTATCAGTATTGCCACCGAAGGCGGCAAAGCGCATGGCGTTCAGGCTGGCGCAAAAGGCTCGAATGCTAACGGCCAGGACAAATCTGAAATCAGTTTGGCTGACAATATCAAGGTAGTGACGACCGGTTCACATTCAGTTGGTCTTCATGCAATCGACGGTGGAACCATTAACAGCTCCGCTGATATCGAGACATCCGGCATGAATGGCTTCGGTATCTTTGCTGAATCCTATTCGAAAATTACTCAGGACGGGGGAAATATTGTAACCACTGGTTACTATGGTCATGCGCTGATCGCTAATAATGATATTGCGAATGCTGAAGCTGGAAAAGTTACGGCCATTGGTACGGTTATCGAAACAGGTGGAGATTGGGCGCACGGTGCATTCGCGGACAATGGCGGAGCTATCTTCCTTGACGGAGCGAAAATAACAACTGAAGGCTCACGAGCTTTCGGTATCTTGGCCGCCAAGAACTCAACTGTTAGCGGCCAAGCCGCAGTATTCACGATAAATGATAAATCACACGCTGTTCAGGCTGGCGCAAACGGGTCAACAGGTGATGGTTCAGATAAGTCTGTCGTTAATTTGAATGCAGGTTCAACTGTGTCAACTGCGGGCAGTGACGCTTTTGCACTTCATGCCATCGACGGCGGAACCATTAATAGCTCCGCTGATATTAAGACATCCGGAAAGAATGGTTTCGGTATTTTTGCTGAATCGGCATCAACCATCAATCAAACTGGTGGTTCAGTAACCACGGATGGCGGATACGGCCATGGCTTAATAGCCAACGATGATCGTAAAACGACTGGCGGTAAAGTGGTCGCCACTGATGTAAAAGTTCAAACTAATAAGGATTGGTCTTATGGTGCTTTTGCAGATAATGGCGGTCACATTAAGCTGAATGGTGGAAGTGTCACTACGGGAGGCGATCGCTCATTTGGTTTGCTAGCAGGCAAAAAATCGATGATCATTTCTGATGCGGATGTTTCTACAAAAGGGTCAAAGGCTCATGGTATTCAGGCGGGTTTGAACGGCAGCACGCCACACGGCTTAGATCAATCAGTTATCACGCTTAAGAATGCTGCCAAAGTTACGACTACAGGTAATGATGCTTTTGGTCTGCATGCCATTGATGGCGGTAAAATCGACGGAACCGTTAACGTCACAACATCAGGAATTAATGGTTTCGGTGTATTTGCGGAAACGTTCTCAACCATCAATCTATCAAACTCTGTTATCGAAACCTCTGGTGCGAAAGGCTACGGGATAATTGCAAATAATGATGTATCCGGCACTGCTGGCGTCATTTTTGTAACCGATACAGTCATCAAGACCACTGGTAAGGCTGCATCAGGCGTTTTTGTAAAGGATGGCGGAACAGTATCCCTTATAGGTGGCACTGTTGCGGCCAGCGGTCTCGATGCAGCTGCACTCGAAATAAACGGATCCGGCACCTTAAATATTGAAGGTACTGTTCTTAAGAGCGCGCAAGGGCCCACGATTTTCGTTACTTTTTCTTCAGCAGAAGAGATCGCGAATGTTACATTTGGAGCCGGTACTGTTGCTGTCGATAACAATGGAATGTTAGTGAACGTTGCCCGCTATGAAGGCGGTTCAGACGCCAACATGAACATCACCTTAAAGGCTGGATCTGAAGCAAGCGGAGATATCGTCGATACGGACCAAAAAGGCTCAGGTCAGACGCACGTTAATGTCGAAGAGAATGCAAAGTTCAACGGAAAGATTTCGGGTATCCAGGACCTTAAAACTGAATCTGGTACTCAAATGTCTTTCGCTGAAGGCACGTCAATCGGCGGGAATATCGTTGCGACAGGTAGTACGTATTCCTTCCATTCGACTGGTGCACTGATTGCAGGAAACGTAGAGCTGTATTCCGGATCATCAACTGGTGGTGGAACAACGGATACCCCGATCACAGTTTCCGGGAATGTTCTTGTCGATCAAACCTCTTTTATGGGAGGCAACTGGGATATCGGTGGCGATTTGACTGCTCAAGGCACACTTCGCCCGGGCAATTCGATCGGAACTGTCACCGTTGGTGGCGATGTGACATTCGGTGCTGACTCAGTTTATGAAGTCGAGGTAGCAGGAAATGGAGCAAGTGACCGCATTGACGCAACTGGTAAGGCAAGCCTTCAGGGGGGGCGCCTTGACGTCTTCGCTTTGGACAACAAGGTCAGCTATCAGGATGGTCAGACATACACGATCCTGACTGCCGCAAATGGTATTGAGGGAACATTCTCCGAAGCCATATCTAAATCAATATTTTTGACGACTTCTTTGGACCATCAGGTCAACAAGGTCGATTTGAAAATAGGTTTGGTCGCCGATCCCATTGATGATGTCGTCTTCGAAAAAGTGGCAAAATCGAACAATGAAATTTCAACAGCCCGCGCTCTTGATAGCCTTGCTCAAGAGGGTTCCGCTTTGGAGCTTTATAATTCCATTCTGTTCCTTACAGATGAGGCTGAAGCACGCGATGCTTTCAATCAGCTTTCGGGCGATGTACATGACTCCGTCAATACTGGTTTAATTGATACAGCAAACCTGACTGCAGACGCGATTAACAATCGTCTTCGTTCCGCGTTTGACGGTGTTGGTTCACAAAACGTGCCGGTTCTGAATTTTGCTCAGTCACCAAATGGCCGTGCTCCAAAGCCTTTTGACGCAGTTAAACCGGCGTCTCTGGACTACGGTGTATGGGCCTCCGGTTTTGGTTCCTGGGTAAACCATGACGGAAATTCTAAAGCTGGTGGACTTAAGACAATCACTGGTGGTTTCCTTTCAGGTGTCGATGTTGGCCTTAACTCTGGCTGGCGTTTGGGTGTTGTTGGTGGCTATAGCCAAACGGACCTAAATGGGAAGGGCCGCAATGCTTCCGCAGACAGTGACAACTGGCATCTGGGCATTTATGGGGGCAATCAGTGGGGACCAATCGGTCTTCGTGCTGGTCTTGTTCATACCTGGCACAGCATAGACTCTTCTCGTTCGGTCTCTTACAGTGGCTTCAGTGACAGCCTCGGTGCAGATTATCATGCTAGAACGCTGCAGGCATTCGGCGAACTGGGATATCGTATAGATACAACTGTCGCTGCCTTTGAGCCTTTTGCGAATTTCTCACATGTACGCCTTCACACTGATGGCTTCACAGAGAGGGGTGGAGCGGCTGCACTTACTGTCGATGGCAACAATACAAACACAACATTCACCACGCTTGGTATGCATGCATCGGCACCACTTCCACTCGATGGTGCCAACGCGAGCCTTAAAGGTACGTTGGGATGGCGTCGCTCCTACGGTGATATAACACCTGAATCCACCCATCTCTTTGCGGGAAGCAATCCTTTCACCGTTGAAGGTGTAGCCATTGCCAGGGATGCTGCTTTGGTTGAAGCGGGATTTGATATGGCTCTTACGGATAGTGCGAAGTTTGGTTTGAGTTATGTCGGTCAGTTTGGCAGCGGAGCCAAGCAGAATGGGTTCAATGCAACTTTGAATATGAAGTTCTGATAAATAAAAGTCGCCGATTTCCCATATCGGCGGCTTGAATTTATATACCCATGATAATCTCACTTATATTGATCTTATGATAGGTAATACCTAACCTTTCTAGAGGTGGCTGATGTGCAGTGAAGTAGGAATAGAAGACGAGAGGATCGCTTCAAAAGCATTGAATGCGATCACAGAAAATCGTATTCATATCGCGGTCCAAGGAATTCATTCGACAGCTAACAGAGATTGTCTGTTTTATGGTGAGTGTCTAGCTCGTTTGGTTTCGGAGAATAATACCGTATTAAATGCTGGAGATTTTATTCCTTCTCTCGAACTTCTTAGAAAAACGCCCGTCCTTGACAGACATATGATTAAGCTCATTCTTGATGAATTAGAAGCAGATCAGCGCGCGGTTTTAGGCTGCAATATATCGACGGATAGCCTTCGGAATAAGTCAAGCTGGAATTTAATCTACAATCAGCTTCTCGCGCGTTCACACTTAGCTGATCGCTTGATCTTGGAGATTACTGAAACTCATGCTTTCGGCGACGTATTTACTGCAAATGAATTTTTATCATCCGCACGTCAACTGGGATGTCTGGTTGCCATCGACGATTTCGGCCGCGGTCAGGTGACGCCGTGGCAGCTTTTAAGAATGAAGGTCGATATTATTAAAATCGATGGAGGATTTGTGCGTGAAATAAAAGAGAACATTTCTGGCGGAAACAGTCTGAATTTTTTAATTGGTTTCGCAAAATGCGTCGCTCCAATAGTGGTAGTAGAAGGTGTGGAAACCCGGACTCATCTTATTGACGCTATGATCGCTGGGGCGACTCATACTCAGGGATACTATTTGTCACAACCAACCTTGTTAAATGCAATGGTGAGTGACTTTAGAGCGAGTTTTGACGGAACGCGCTGCAAATAATCAACTTATTGCAATCGACTATGTTAGCGCTCACGCTCTGAACTGTCATAAAGAAACGATCTATCACAACGGGTAGTTGGCAACGTGCTGGTGACTGGGATCAACTGCTCGTGTAGGTCTACCAGACTGTAACTCTAGTATCGTGGCAAATGCTAGGACTTATGCTCGTCTTCATCTGCCCCGAGCAACAGGAAAAAGAGATGCCGGTGATAGCCCTGCGGCGTTCCGGAGCGGCCTCTCGGGCATAATCCTCGAATTGTTGATGCAGAGGGCCGCCTGATCATTCTTTAATCACGGGTGATCAGGTTGGTGACTACTCGAACGTAGAGGTCTCGGTGGAGTGCGTTAATCGGGCCCACGCTACTTGAGGACAAAGGTTATGATACGTAGGCGATCCGGAGGATAGCACAGTAAGGTAAATCTTGCCCAACATTCCCCCAAATCTAACCTGCGGAACGTATTTACTGAGTGCCATGGAAACATTGCCAGAGAAATCTCGACCAGAACTTCTTCAACCGCATCAATCACTAACGTGATATTGCCACGTTAGTACTATTGGGCCCATATGCTTTTCCGAGCGTTAAGACGCCGCCTAAATTGGGGCTGCCCGAAAGAGCAACAGCCTCAAGATCCTTTATCTGACAAATGCGGGCGGTCTCCAATCACCAGAATCTAAAGTTCGGCTCATTCTTTTCTGGCAGAAACGCTTGGCGAACGCGGGAATTTGATCGGCAGATTTAGCCCATTTATAGGGTGCAGGGTTTTCGTTATGGGCTTTTATAAAGTCGTTAATGTCGGTTTCGAGTTCTGCAGATGAACGGTGTGCGCCATCCGCCGGATAGCTGTGTGCGAAAGCCCACTATGGGCCGCTGTCGAATGAATGGACCAGCGCGTGCATCTCTGGGTATAGTGTTAAACGTGCGTTCAACAACCTGAGCAACCTGCGCGTTGTAAACCCTTCGCGGTCGACCTGCACGATACTCTTCTTTTAAACCTTCAATACCATCCTGAGCAAAACGGGCGGCGCCACTTACCAACGGTATGTTCGTGAATACTCAGACGTTCGGCAACGTAATTGATGTGCAAACCCTGAGCGCACAGTAAAATCATCAGGCAACGGTCTGACAAGGAACGCGGCGCTTTATACTTACGCACCTGCGAATCAAGGAAGTTCTTATCCCGCTCACTCAGGATGACGACGGCCGCTGGCCAGCCAGTCACGATAAAACTCCTGTTACTCTGACAGAAGCCAAATAGTATGAGGCTTATTTTAGTTCCGACAGGCTAGCTGCGAAACTCTCGACTCTCAATTACAAGCGTCAGAAAGGCCTTTTGTGCCCTCTCGCCCAAGAGTTTTCGGTGGAGTAAGTGACTGAAGCTCATTAGAGTTGCTAACGCTTGCCACAAAACCCAGTTATTATGGAATGGCCCGGCCCTTTCCCCAGCGTCTGTTAAGATGCTGTCGTGTGCGAAGAAGAAAGGAACGAGCCAATGACTATTGTGATCCTCGGAGTTGATCTGGGCAAGACATCTTGTAGCGTCGTGGGTGTTGATGCAACTGGCGCGGTAGTTACTCGCAGGACGATGCGTCGTTAGACCCTAATTGATTATACCATGCGTTTATCGATCTTAAGAGCCAAGAGCAATTGGATATCCAGACACTGCATCGGGTGCATAGTCGCCTTGTTGCAGAGCGAAGGAATCTAATCATTCAGCTTCGCGCAATTCTGTTGGAACGTGGGATCATCTTCCCGGTCGGACGGAAAGAGTTCGAGATCGGCATGGATGCTCTGCTCGCAGAGAGCAACGAAATATTATCTCCACGTATGCGTCAGCTGGTTGGCGATTTGCGTGTGGAATGGAAGGGCCTCGATACGAAGATCGAAGCCTTGAATTCTGAATTTATCCAACTTGCACGCAATGATGCGGCCATGCGTAGACTGACGTGTATCCCCAGCATAGGTTTTCTCAATGCTACGGCCCTGGTGGCTACAGTGGGAGATGCAAGCAGCTTCAAGAAAGCGCGCGATCTGGGTGCCTGGCTCGGACTGGTCCCTAAACAGCACAGCACCGGCGGCACCCCCCGGCTGCTTGGAATATCAAAACGTGGCAACACTTATTTACGCACTCTGCTCATTCAGGGAACTCGCGCAGCGTTTCCGTCCCTTTCAAGTACTGACACGCCTCTGGGGCATTGGCTGAAGTCCATGATCGAGCGCGAGCGTACACCGTAACGCCGTGGTTGTAGCGTAAGCAAATAAGTTGGCGCGGATAGCATGGGCTGCATTGCGCAAGGAACTTGGCTTTAACGCAGCTACCCAGTGGCTGTGTAATAGGATCGGCTACATACAAGGAACGCGTAGCCAACGAAGTTTGCAAGAAGGATCGTGAAGATGGCCTGACAGTCGAACGGCGTTTGGAAAGCCCGGGCAAAAAATGGCACCTGTTTCCGAAGTTGTTACTGGGGCTCTAAGCGTGCGGATGTCCATCTTAGTCATGAGCTTGCTCATGAGACCGTATATGTTGACGTAGACTGATCAGAACAGCGTAAAATCCTCTTGCAACGGGGCGGGCCATACGTCTTTATTGTGGGTTCGCTTCATGAATTCAATCCTGCGTATTCTGGATCGAGACAACGCCGAGGTACCTCGTTTAAGATTTGGCCTTCGGAGTTGATGTGCTGGGATTTTGCCACCCATTGTACAACGGAAGGCATACTCCAACGATGCATGGGAATTGATTTCGGCTGTACGGGACAGCGTTTCAAACTGTCGGTAACCGCCCTCGTTGAATGTACGATGATTGCGATAAGAATGTGAAAAGCTTCCGGTATGCTGAAGTCTCTTTGGAAGATGTTTTACAAATGCTGGTTCTTAACTTCGCTTATGTGAATTTGACAATATTGGTTTCTGCGTCTTTTGTCTTTCGCCCTCTCCTACCAAGGCCCTGTTAGGCAAAATCGCACGTGCCAATTGACCAAAGCAATGGTCCTCAGAGAAGGTTGCTCCGCATTGCTGCGGAGCAACCCTGCCGATCGTCTGTGATAGTTTATGCGGCATGCTTTGCGTTGATTGACTTATCCTCAAGTGCTGAGATTTTGCCAATCTCGATCTTTCGCGGCTTCATCTCTTCAGGAATTTCCTGTACAAGATTGATCGTCAGCAGGCCTTTGTTCAAATCTGCGCCTGCAACCCTGACGTGATCAGCGAGCTGAAAGCGGTGTTCAAATGAACGTCCTGCAATCCCACGATACAAGTATTCGGCATCATCGGCCTCTTGCTTCTTGCCTGTTACGGTGACGAGATTTGACTGATAGGTGATATCGAGATCATTATCAGCGAATCCCGCAACAGCTATTGTAATAGAATAACTGTCTTCGCCGTTTTTCGTTATATCGTAAGGCGGCCAGTCACTAATGGTTCTCCCGCGCTGAGCATTTTCCAGTCGACTAAAAATTCGGTCAAAGCCCACGCTGGAGCGAAACAGCGGTGAGTAATCATGTGTTGTTGTCATAGCCACATTCTCCTTAAAGCAACATGGTTAAACAGCTGAAAGCCTCGCGTTCAGCATCAGCCCTCATTGAGCAGCCGACAGAAGAAATTTAATTAGGCTAAATGAGGTTTCAAGCCTGAGACAAAACTTTTTTATCCTCCCAAATGTGTCACCCGAGAGTATGTCTCTACACGGCTTCAACCACTACCATATTCGAAGTGTGATTTTTCTAGGTGTTTGAAAATTCAGTTCGTCCAATCTAACAAATTGATGCAAGGGAACGATTGCTGGTTCGTCCGGCCGCTGCGGATTTCGAGAGAATTGAGTCCCGTCGGAACCTGTCGATTTTGCTTGTTGATCTCCGCAAGAAGTGCAGGGCGCTCTGCCAACTTGAGGATTGCCGTACGTATCTACAGAAAATACTTCCCCAGCAGCTTCCTTGGTGAGGACATCTTCAGGCGTTTCAGAGGGGATGGCCTTTCCAGACCGCATAACGATTAGAGAAACGCAAAACAATGCTGCTTGGGTTACGTTTGGTAATGTACTCGGTACGACCAAGAGCAGAGTGGACAGGTGCATTGTCCGCTTTCGACCACCCGGAAAACACAGATCGGTGCGGCAAGCGACCATGTTTAACGACATCAACGGGGTGTGGTCATCGATGGCGTACAATACTGATTGAGTTCATTCGCATTAATTAATAAGTAAAATGCGGATCAACAGAATAAGTCGCCAATGTTTCACCTCGACTTTGTAACTCTTTATGCGGTCATTTTCCTAAAAGGCACAACAATATCAATTGTTTGGTGCGCTTTCGCGCTTAAATACCGCACCGATAGTGCCGCTCTGAATTGGTTCCAGGCCAATTTGTTGTCATTGCTCGGAGGGGCAGTCCTCATTTCCCAGGGTGCCCAGGGCCGGTTCTGGCCCGCCGTATTCGGTAATACGATCATTGTGTTTGCATTCTGCCACTACCTTATTGGGTTGCGGCGCTTCAATGACTGTGCGGGCGGGCGAATTGTAGCAATTGGGTTCTCGCTTTGCGCTTTTTTTTGCATGGTCATCTTCAAGGACCACGATCGTATCAGAAGTATTATCTATGCAACAGGACAGACAACCGTCATGGCCAGCTGTGCATATTACCTGTTTGCCAATTGGCATGGGGAGGTGGGCGCAAAAGTTTCCTCAGCAGCCTTTGTGGGCGCCTCTTTGGGACAAATACTAGTAATTATCGGCAATATTTGTGTGATTGCAAATATTATATCGTTTTCCCTTTTTTATCAGCTGGCGTCTTTCGCTTTGCTTTGCACGATATTTTGCAGCAGTGTCTGGAACCTAGGCTTCGCTATAATGATGGTCGAAAAGCTTCAGAATGGACTGAGCCGCTTGTCTGAAACGGACGAGTTGACAGGCGTGGCAAATCGAAGAGCATTCTATCGATTGTTGACGCTTGAGGAACAGAGGGCGCTCGCCTCGAACACGACATTCTCGGTTATAGTTACCGATCTTGATCAGTTCAAAGCAATCAACGACACCTATGGGCACGCAGAAGGTGACCGAGTTCTGATCGAATTTTCGCGGTTAGTCGCGGATACGGTCGGACCTCGGGATCTTGTCGCTCGCCTGGGTGGTGACGAATTCGGCATAGTTCTCCCTTCTGCAGAACGAGTTGAAGCGTTGGAGTTGGTCAACCAGATCAGAGGCAGCTTGGAAAAAAATGAGGTTGAGTTGGCAGGACAAATGATTTCGTTATCGGCGAGTATGGGGGCTGCCGAATGGGAGCCGGGAGAGCCGCTCTCTGACCTTCTCAACAAGGCCGACTCCCATTTATATGCGGATAAAAGAAGCAGAGCGCAGCAGCGCCAAATTCATTCCTTACCGGTTAAACGAGAGGGCGAGTAGATCTTTGACTGTCTTTCAATCGCGCCTTTCACGTGTGGAATTTGAGCTGAATGTTGTCTCTGGATTTCTGGATTTGGATCGAAGCTTGAATGCTTTAAGAAACAGCAAGTCTTTGTGTGAAGCATCCAGGGTGTAAGGCGCGCAACGATTTAGGGAGACGATGTTGCGAGGCTCAACAGCGGGAGGTGGAGCCTCCGCTTCTCTTTTGGTCGCAATAGCTGGCGTTTGAGCTTCTCATCGCCGGGAGTTGAATGAATTTAACCACCCCTCCGCACAAGCGCTTCTGCATCTCTTCATGAAAGATTCATCAACTGTCGTAGAGTTCGGAAGTCCGGCTGGCTAAGTTTGAGCGGCGGCGGGTGTTGAATAGACTTAAACGCGCGGCGTGCCTGTCGGGCCGATCTATTAGAAACGCCGACATTAAAAATGAGCGTCCCGCTCCTTGTCATGCCGCGACCGAGAACTATTTCATAAGCGGTTTATAGGTGAGCTAATCCGACAGTATGACGGAGGACGTTCGTATGAAAATGCAGGAAATAATCGCGGTTCTGGGGTCAACTGACGAGGTATTGGCCGCAGAGCTAACCGCAACAGGCGCGTCGGCAGCCGAGCTCGCGGAGGCTTGGGCATGGCTGAATGCGGACGAGGCCCTTGTCAATGAGGGACGGCGGCCGCCCTCCGGCAAAGTCGCCGATCTTATTGATATTCTCGAAGCTGCTGATCAGCGAGACGCGGATTAATCTATTTAGAGTTTATGCGCCATTTCGGTATTTTATCGCCACACCCGACAAGACAGAGAAGAGTGAGCCTGAGCCTCCCATTGTTGAGGAACGACAGAAGATCGAGCTTATCGGACAGAAAGGAGAATGCGATGACATGTGATCTTTTTAACAAACCCCTATCCATCCTCGTGGGCCTTGGCTTTCCGATAGAGATCAACACCGTGCAGCATGCCTATCAATATCTTTTAGAGTTGCCGCCATCATTGCGGGATTCAACCCATCATATTACTTTGCAGGCCTGTGTGGCAGCGCTCCGCGGTGAAATCGAGTCCGAGACAGCTCGTAGTCTTTTTGCCGCGTTCTCTGAGCGTCACAATCTGCTTGTAACGGAAGCGCCTGCGTCGTACAGCGCACAGAGGTCTTCGCCTAAATATCGGGTTGTGCATTGACGCTGTATCTTCTTCCGAAAGCTGTTACATGGCTTGTTTCGACGGGGGATGTTATCGAAGCCGGCAGTGCACAAGCAGCTATAACGCCATCCAGGCTAAGTGCGCTTAGGCGCAGGCCGAGCTTTCCGGGTGCCAGGCGCCAGACCGTGTGACGGATGCGACAGGACGGAAGCCGACCTGTGCCATCTCATCTGTGAAACAAGCCCTGCAGTTGCACTGACGCAATCAAAGTGTTGGATCATCAAGATGCAAGCATGGCTACGCTTGCTGTGCAACAGTTGCACTGAAGAGCCCGTCGGCAACATGTTGGCACCCTTGTGCACACCAGAACGGCTCCGGTGGCGCCCCCACCTATCGACGCGTCCAACTGCTTTTGCTTTCAATTCGACAGTGTTTGAACATTATGTCACTGGCGTTATTGTAGCCGGCGTCCTAATTCCCATCTTGGTTGTCAAGGCAACTCTCGCCCGTCATCGATCATCTCGTCCCGATTGTGGTTAAATAAGTTAATCCTGACAATGTTTCGCAGCGCCACATATGCTCGGCAAAAATCGCGTCAATATCCGTGCCCTCGAGCATGATGCTACGGCTTCTCAAGTGTGGCTTCCCGCCATCGAGAAGCCTCATAACGATCATTCTAAGAGAAATACTGGCATATTGGCACGGCTGCAGGGACAGAGCGAAGCGGTGCGCGGCGCTGTCGTCAAATCGCCTGACATAGTCGAGCAATTCTCCATCCTTCTCCTCAAACACCTCTGCGAGCTTTGCCATCGAAGCTTTATCGTTCAGCCGAATTAACTCCGCCACTTCGATCGCCAGCCGCTGAGCGGCAGCGCCATCATTCAGTCGTTCAAGGTAGGCGCTGAGCTTCATACTATCGCTCGCCTTCGCCGGAGAAAGCAGGGCAAACAGCATGAGTAGAAAATGGAACAGGATAGTTTTCACGATATGCGTGGGTCCGGATTTGACACGCGGGACTTCGATTGTAAGTTGTGATAGTTTTGGAAAGTCAACATCGTCAATTTCTAATCATGCCGCGCTTTTTCGACGATTGGAACCGATGATACGGGCACAGCAAGGGAAGGCTGACGTAGATTCCGGCGTTATTCGCATGCGGGGAAAGATATGTCTTTATCAGCTCCCAGACTGTTGATCTCTGTGCGAGAGAATAGGACAGTAGAAACATCTCTGGTGCGAAGGCTCGATGTTTTATACTGTTGTTGATCCACTCGTTTCTTCAGTTCCAAACCCGGTGAACAAAAAAGGCCAGAGCGGGCAAGAACAGGGTCGTCATTCCTTGATATTCATCCTCAGACAACAACCCCAGCGGTTGTTTGTCGCCGCTGGGGTCGGGGTGTTGGAGAGGGCTTAGGGCATGGGACCAACACCGAAAAGCAACCTATCGCCAATCCGGCTGCGATAAAAGCCTTTCGCATAAAAAAACGATAGGCAGCGAGTGAGACAACGGCTGAATAACGTGACGCTTTTATGGGTAGACTTTTCACCTGCGACACAGACATCGGTCATTGTTGGGGCGGATGCTGGCCATGAGTGAGTGACCGTATCAGATGCGTGCAGTTACCAGCGCCGCCCCATCCCGATCCAGTTCTTCGACCTGAAGCCCAATCAAAGTTTGATCCGTTAACAGAAGGCCTATCACGGAGGCATCAAGCGCTTTGGCAATCACCCCTTTGTTCGCCCAGATACGACCGCGCATAGAGTGTTCAAGCCCATCAGACGCGAGGGACACGTTATATTCAACTTCTCCCACGTTAACTCCATTGCAGATTAAATGTGCCAAGCCCGTTTGGATGAATACGCTCATCAGGTTTCCTTCCGTATAGAACTATCAACAGCGGAAACCAGTCACACTTCGTTGGAGGCAGTATGGATTGATTCCCATCATCGATAGCGTATTAATTTCACTTAGCTCATTGCGAATGCGTATCGCAGCGTGAAAGACTATTTTCAGTTACCGGGTTTTGACTGAAATCGCGATCATATTCTTTCAACCGGCTTGGCAGGCTTGCACAACGGAATCCCGAAATTCCGTGCAGGACAATATCGCACGCCCGCTGTCGCACGCGATCCACCTCTCGCAGTTGATGCAGTTTTTGAACCGCAGTCACCCATGGTGGGTTTGAGATGTTGTCGATATCAAATCTTGCCAGAATGCGACGGAGAATTGGCGGGACCCGTGCATAGACGGACGAGCATTATCATTGTCGGACCACCGGCAGCCCAGACCCCTGCATAGTGATTACGATTGCGCTTGTTCACGTGTCAGACTATTGTCCGCTATCCCCTGATACTCCTATTCAATGATCAGGAGCGTTTGAATGTGAGGAGAGATTAAAATGTCAAGATTACTGAACGAAGTCGGGGGATTTCTGACAAAAATTGCGGAATCGTCACCGCGAGATATCCAGCTTTTTGCTGAGCGACTGCACGACCATGCCGTCGAAGAGCGGATGTCCGCGTCTGATCTGCGCGTGGCTTTGCTGGAACTGGGATACAGTAGCATTGCCGATTTTTGTGATGCGGCAGGTATTCCCACCCACGTCGCCAAGCGTTGGGAAAGGTTCGGCGTTTCCTCGGAAATGCGGGCAGTATTGCTGATGATGCTGGCCCAGCGACAACAGTTCGATCAGGCAACCCGTGAGTTCGAAGCCATCACCCATGTCGGTCTTGTCGATTTCCTGCGTAGTCGCAAAGTCTAGACCGCTGGCGGCATCGCACTCATCAAGGTGATAGCGAGGTGCGGTCAATCTTGCAAAAGAGCGGCTGCCGTCTGGCTGTCGGTGATGAGCACGCTCGCTTTGACAATTTTAAGTGCGGCCTTCATCGCGGTGACCTTTGTGGGACCTCCCGCCGCGAGCACGACCCTTTCGACGCCCGCAACTGTGCTCAGTTCGATCGACATCACCCGCTGGTTGATTTCGTGATCGACGAGATGTCCATTTTCGTCGACGAAGTAACACAGAATATTGGCGACGGCACCGCAAGCCTGCAATGGGCTGATGAGGTCGGAGGGAACAATGCCATGGCGGAAAATTGTGGCATTTTCCGAGATTTCACCGACCGTCAGAAGCGCGATGTCGGCTTTTGCCGCGAGCGCCTTTAAACTTCGAAGTTCTGTCTGGCGCCACAACAAGTTGCGAAGCCCCTGTTCGTCGAGAATAACCGGTGCGGTGATCTGATAACTGTCGACCTGGTAGACTTCGGCGACTCTTGCCGCAACAACAGACGGATTTATCCAGCGTGAATGCGGAAGGCTTCCCACCAAGGCGACAACGCAAGCGTCGTTAAGTTTTCTTTGCTCTAGAAATTGAACGCAGGCGTAGAGCGTGGCACCCCCGCCGATAGCCAGGGTCATTCCATCCTGCATTTCCTGGTCAAGATAGGAAGCGACGGCGTTGCCGAGAGCCTTTTCCAGATTGCCGCCATTCTCTGGCGTGGGTACAACTATGGCGGATGAGAGGCCCCATTTTTCCTCCAGCCGACGTTCCAGTTCGACTTGTTCGGCTGTTGCGGCATTGATCCGCGTGACAACGATCCCTTCCGAGGTTGCAGCTGCAAGTGTGCGCATGATCTTGACGCGACTGACACCGAGCTGCTCGGCGATTTGTTCCTGAGTCATGCCCTCAACATAGTAGAGCCAGACGGTCTTAACTTTGAGATCAGAGGATCTCAACGGCCAGTTATTGCCTGCCATTCCTGCCGCTCGCTCCCCGGTTTTTCCGTTACAAGTCGATCTATAGCAACAATCATCCCCCTGTCGTCAACTGTTCAATTGTATTTGACAAAGAACAAATGAACACTATTATGATTGCTGAGGACGTGATTAACGTCCCGCTACAGGGAGGAACAGGAACGCCGTTTGACGTCGTTTCTAAGGGAGGAAGCAATGAAGAGAAGAATCTGGGGGATGAGAATCCTCACGGCAGGGCTTGCCAGTCTGATGATGACCGGGACCGCTTTCGCGGGAACGCTGACGCTTTACACATCGCAACCCGATGCCGATGCTGCACGTACAGTTGAAGAATTCAAGAAGCTTAATCCCGACATTGATGTTCAGGTGTACCGTTCCGGGACCAGCGATATTATGAGTAAGCTTGCTGCTGAGTTTTCAGCCGGCGCTCCGCAAGCCGATGTGCTTCTGATTGCCGACGCGGTGAGTATGGAAAGCCTGAAAGCCGATAAGCGTTTGTTGCAGTTTTCCGAGGCGAGCCTCGACGGATTTGAAGCCGGTTCATTTGATCCTGACAGATATTACTTTGGCAGCAAGCTGATCACCACGGGCATCGCCTATAACTCAGCTGCCGATCAAAAGCCCCAACATTGGTCCGATTTGGAAAAGCCGGGATATAAAGGGATGGTGGTCATGCCGAGCCCACTTTATTCGGGGGCGGCGGCTTTTCTGCTCAGTGGATTTGTCGCCAATGACAATCTAGGCTGGAAGTTTTTTGAGGCGCTCAAGGCGAATGAAGTGGTCAGCGTTCGCGGAAATGGCGCGGTGCTCAAATCAATCGCCAGCGGGGAAAAGCCCTATGGAATTCTGGTTGATTTCATGGCGCTCAATGCCAAAGCGAAAGGCTCTCCGGTCGAGTTTGTCTTTCCTGAAGAAGGGGTTCCCGCGGTCACCGAACCTGTCGCCATTCTTTCATCAAGCAAAAATCCTGAGGATGCCAAGAAATTCATTCGTTTCATCCTCTCCGATGCTGGCCAGCAACTTGCTTTGAAGCAGGGCTATTTGCCGGCTAAGACGTCGGTCGGAAAACCCGCATGGCTTCCTGACGGCTTGACTGTGAAGATCATGCCGATCGATACGCAGAAGGTTCTAAAGAACACGGATGCCGACAAATCGCGCTTCACGGGAATGTTTGGCGGCTAGGACCAGAGACAGATGGAAAAAATCGCTGTAACCAGCGGTCAGGGCCGGGACAGGGCTCTGATCGCCGTGACGATTATTGTCGTGTCGCTGCTTTCGCTTTTGCCGATGGGGCGCCTGCTTGTCGAGGTTGTGTTCCCGGCCCAAGGCACGGCGCTCGAAGCAATGAGCCGGGTCTTTTCCTCGTCTGCGACCTGGGCGGCAACCTGGAATTCGATCTATGTCGGGATTTTTGGAACCCTTTTTGCGGTGGTGCTGGGGACCAGTGTTGCTCTGCTCGTCAGCCTGACCGATATTCGCGGGCGGGCGATTTTCATCTTTCTGTATGTCACTCCGCTGCTGATCGCCCCGCAGGTGACAGCGCTTGCCTGGCTGCAATTGTTTGGTCCGGCAAGTCCCTTCCTCAAAATGATCGGAATGGCCCCGCCACTCGGATCGCGCAACCCGCTCTATTCATCCACCGGCATCATTGCGCTTCTTGGTGTTCAGTACGGGCCGCTGGTGTTTCTAATCGTCAGAGCGGGACTGCGTAAGCTCCCCCGTGAACTGATCGAAGCTGCGTTGAGCAGTGGCGCAAACAAACTGACTGTATTGCGAACGATCATTGTCCCCCTAATGGCGCCGTCGATCATCGGTGCGACCGCCCTGACTTTCGTGTCCTGTGTTGGTAATTTTGGTATTCCGGCCTTTCTGGGGATTCCCGCCAACTATCTCGTGCTGCCAACCTTGATTTACCAGCGATTGAGCGGTGGTGGACCTGCTGTTCTCAGCGATGTCGCAACATTGTCGACTTTGATCGGCGTTATCGCGATCGCGGGGATTGTCGCACAGGATTATGTTTCCCGCTGGCGCGATTACCGGATCGCCTCCACATCGCTTCCGGCCAGTCCGTTTGAACTGGGAGGTTACAGGATATGGACCGAGATCGTGATGATGCTGATTGTCGTGGCGGTGCTTCTATTGCCGATTTTTGGCCTTGTTCTGACTTCTCTCGTCAATGCCTATGGCACGCCGTTGAGATGGGAAACCCTGACATTCTCGAACTACTCCTTCATCCTGTTCGAACATGCCGCAACCAAACGCGCATTCCTCAACAGTTTTGGACTGTCGCTTGCGGCAGCATTCTTCGCAGTGCTGATCGCTGTACCTCTGGCCTATATCACAACCTGGCGTAAGCGCTGGTGGACCAGACTGTTCAATCTGACTGCTGAGCTGCCCTATGCATTGCCGGGTGTTGTTATGGCGATTGCGTCGCTGCTGCTGTTTCTAAAACCGCTACCGCTGTTGGGCTTTCATATCTACAACACGATCTGGATCATTCTCTACGCCTATCTTGCGCGCTTCTTTGTCCTTGCCCTGCGACCGACCGTGAGCGGGCTTCACCAGATTGACAGGTCGCTGGAAGAGGCAGCCCAGGTGGCGGGCGCATCATTGTTCATGCGCTTGCGGACGATCATCTTTCCCCTTGTTGCGCCGGCGACGCTTGCCGGTGGGGTTCTCATCTTTCTGACTGCGTTCAGTGAGCTGACAGTATCTGCACTCTTGTGGGCGTCAGGTTCTGAAACGATCGGTGTCGTCATTTTCTCCTTCGAACAGGGTGGCGATTCCACCTATGCCGCTGCCACGTCGATTGCAACGATCGTGGTCACAATCTTTCTCATGCTGTCGACGAACCTGTTCGCGCGGCGTCTGCCTGATGGAGTGCTGCCATGGCGGGATTGAAAATTAACGATGTCACCAAAAGCTTCGGAAACTTCGATGCGCTTTCGGATGTGACACTGGACATTAAAAATGGTGAATTTGTAGCGGTTCTTGGACCGTCAGGCTGCGGGAAAACCACCTTATTGCGTGCGATCGCGGGCTTTGAAAAGATCACCAGTGGGGCAATCCAGGTGGGTGACAATGTCATGTCAGCCGCCGACAGGCATGTCGAGCCAGAAAACCGCAGGGTCGGCATCGTGTTTCAGAACTATGCATTATGGCCGCATATGACGGTTGCAGAAAACGTCGGTTACAGCCTTCGCGTGGCACGCGTTGCAAAGCCAGAACTGGAACGCCGCGTGACGGAAGCACTCACATTGGTTGATCTCACGGGCCTTGGTGATCGGCGCCCCGCCAGTCTGTCTGGCGGCCAGCGTCAGCGCGTGGCACTTGCGCGATGTCTGGTAGCTGCGCCTTCGCTGGTCTTGTTTGATGAACCTCTCGCCAATTTGGATGTGCACCTGCGCGCTTCGATGGAGGATGAGTTTGCATCTTTCCACAAGCGCACAGGCACAACAATTGTCTACATCACCCATGATCAGGCAGAAGCCATGGCCCTGGCGGACCGAATTGCGGTGATGGACAGGGGAAAGCTTATCCAATTCGCAACGCCGCGGGAGCTTTATGAGCGACCTCAGAGCGAGATGGTGGCTTCGTTCATAGCCCATGGCATGGTGCTTCCTGCGCAAGTCATCGGTGCGGAAAAAGATGGCCAATGTGCAGTTGAGGTGTTGGGACAGAAGGCGGTCATGCGCTGCGTGCCGGGGCAGGCGGTGCAGGCTGACGCAAAAATCTGTATTCGATCGCAGAATATTGAGCTGTGCGACGATACGGGCATCGCGCTTTCGGTCAGGCGCCGCATCTATCGGGGTGGCGGCGCGCGGATTGAAGCCTGTCCGGTCAATCATCCCAGCACGGAACTCACGTTTGACCTTGCCGATGGCTTGGGTGGCCAGCAAGGCGAAACGATCCATATCGCTATCAATTCCGGCTGGGTCATTCCAGATGGAGCGTCGCGATGATGATGATTGAACTCTATGGCGGTTTTGGCGAAAAGGGTCGAACCAGCGTCGGCATCCACAGTGATCGCCGCCTTCTGTTCGATGTGGGCATCAAGGTGGGCGCAAAAGGACGGGACTATTATCCGGCCATTGCTGAACGCGATGTGGCGACGCTAGATGCGGTGTTTATCTCGCACGCCCATGAAGATCATATCGGAGGTTTGTATTGGCTTCGCGCATGCGGGTTTCAAGGTACCTTCTATATGACGCGTGAAACGCATGACGACGCGGAAGCGATGCTGAACCAATATGCTGATCCGTCGCATCGTCGGGCGCATCCATTAAAAGATGCGCGCATAAAACTGTTCACGCCGGGGCAATCCATCCGGATGGGTGAGAGCGAGATCCTATCCGGCCGTTCGGGACATGTGGCGGGCGGGGTCTGGTTTTCGGTTACGACACCATCAAAGCGTGTTGTGTATTGCGCGGATGTGGTTCCAAACAGCGAGGTTTTCGTGATGGACGCACTGCCTCGTTGTGATTTGGTCATTCTGGACGCTTCTTATGGCGGCGACCCGGTTTCTGCGGGCGATCGCATTGGTCAGATCGGAGATTTCATCGAGGCTCATAGAGGCAAGCTGGTCCTTCCGGTGCCATTATCCGGGAAGCCACTGGAGCTGATGGCGATCTTGCCCGGATCTTTTGCAATTCATCACGATATGCGCCGGTCACTGATCGCCCAGATCGGCGTCCCTGACGCAGTCTCTGCACAGACAGCAAGAAGTTTACGCCACAAACTGGAACGCGCCTTGGACTGGCGGGAAGGATCGGCTTTGCCGGACTGCCCTTTGATGACCTATGACGGCATGGGCAGTGCCGGGCCATCGATAGGCGCGCTCAGACAAGCTGTCGATGAACAGGCAGCGGTTCTGCTGACGGGGCACGTTCCCGAAAACACGCCGGCTCAGGCCCTGCTCGAACAAGGGCGGGCAACCTGGATTCGCCTTCCCACGCATCCAACCCGGTCCGAGAACCTGGCGCTGTGGCAGGCGGCTGGAAAACCCATGGCACTGGGGCATTCGTGCACATCCGAAAAACTTGAAGAACTAAAGCCCTATCTGACCACTCTTGTGACCACGGCAATGTCAGGATCGCAGCTGTCGATCTGAATGGAGATGAAATGAGAATTCTTGTTGCAAACGATGATGGCATTGACGCACCAGGCCTTGACCGGCTGGCCAGAGCTGCACGGTACCTCAGTGATGATGTTTGGGTGGTGGCCCCTGATGGCAAGCGGACCGCTGCCGGAGCATCGATCACCATCGGGCGACCGCTGACGATGGTTGAGCATACCGAGCGCCGATACGCCTGTTCAGGGACACCGGCCGACTGCGTGGTTGCGGCAATGGCCTGGCTTTTTGACGGACAGAAGAAGCCGGATCTGGTGCTGTCCGGGATCAATGACGGTCGCAATGTCGCTGAGGATCTTGCTTATTCCGGCACGTTGGGGATCGCGCGTGAGGCGACATTCTGGGGTATTCCGGCCATCGGGTTTTCGCGCGTCAAACAGGCGGCAGAAGCCGAAAGCGATACTGATTGGCTTGCCGGCTTTATCCGTCGGATATTGGCGCAGCGGGAAGCGATTTTTCTGGAAGGGCACTGGTTGAGCGTCAATCTGCCAGAGGGTCTACCTGCTGCAATCGTTCAACCCCGCATCGGTCGCGATAAAATTGGAACCCGGGCGGAAATCCTGTCGAAGAAGGGTGACAAGACAGAGATTATCGTCCCGCGTGGACGTGCGCATGCCGCGCAGGCGGGTGACGACAATGACCTGATTGATCGGGGCAATGTTTGCGTTAGTCGCTTGAACTGGTTCGGGGAGACAGTGCTTGACGCGCAGAGTTTAGCTGTCATGGGACCGAATTGAAGCTTTTGCGATGAGCAACGTCGCGCGAACCGTCTGAAGAAGGCTGTCGGAGCAGTTTTATGGAATCGACGATCGTCATAATCAACCTGTGCGGTGCGGTTGCACTGCTACTGTTTGGATTGACACAGGTGAAAGATGGCGTCCAACGGGCGTTCGGGGCCAGCTTGCGCGCCGGGCTCGCGCGCGGCACCAGTACGCGACTCCGTTCCTTTGCAGCCGGGTTTGTTGCAACGATCGGTCTTCAGAGTTCCACGGCCACTGCACTGATGGTTGCTTCCTTTGTCGAACGCGAATTTATCCAGCAAAGCATGGCGCAGATTGTACTGCTGGGCGCCAATGTTGGTACAGCGGTCACGGCGTGGATTGTCTCCACCGGGATAGAATGGATGTCGCCATTGCTCATCCTCGCCGGCATAGGCATGCAAAAGAAGGCAACGGGCAGTCGGCGCGGCGTCGGCACCATGCTGATGGGTGTCGGGCTGATGCTGCTTTCCCTGCATCTTCTTAGCATGGCGACGGAACCGGTGCGTCACTCTCCAGCCGTGGCGAGTTTCATTGCCATGCTGGACAATGCTTGGCCAATTGCGCTACTTTTTTCCGCGGCGATTGCGGTTATTTCATCATCGAGTCTGGCAGCGGTGGTGCTGATCCTGTCGCTTGCGGCAACCGGCCTTTTGCCTTCCGCCTTAATCATTGTTCTGGTTCTTGGCGCCAATCTGGGTGGCGCTGTGCCGCCGGTGATTGCTTCCCTGAGCGGCGAGGCCTCTGCAAGACGGGTCACTTTGGGCAATCTGGTTGTTCGTGCGGTTGGTTGTCTGATCGCACTGCCTTTCGCCCAATATGGCGCAGATCTCGCCGCGAGCTTATCGTTGTCACCAATAAAGCTCCCGGTCGATGCACATCTGGTGTTCAACATTGTACTTGCGATCGTCGCATGGCCGCTTGCGGGCGTGTTCTCCAAACTGATGTTTCGACTGGTTCCCCAACCTCAGCAAAATGAAACAGGCCCCCGCTTTCTTGATGGACAGCAACTGACGACGCCGGTGATGGCGTTGGCGAGCGCTACCCGCGAGGTATTGGGCATCGGTGATCTGATTGAGCGTATGCTGATGCGTGCCTCTTCGGCATTTCATAACAGCGACCCCGCTGCGGCGACGACCATTTCAGAGCTCGAACAGCGTGTTGATTTTCTGCATCAGGAGGTAAAGGTCTATCTTTCGCAACTCGGTCGCCAGGAAATGAGCGCGGAAAATCAAAGGCGATCCGCTGAGCTGATCGATTATGCGGTTAATCTGGAACATATCGGCGACATTGTCGAGAAAAGCCTGCTGCCGACACTCGCCAAGAAAGCCGCATTGGGCTTGACGTTTTCAGAGGACGGATTTGGGGAGCTGACCCATCTCTTCGATCTGACGGTCGACAATCTCCGGACCGCCCAAACCATCATTGCGACTCGAGATTTCAACCTCGCGAAGCGTTTGATGGAGATCAAGATCGAAGTACGGCGCATGGAGAAGCTTTCCTCCGAACAGCATCTGGCAAGGCTTCGTGATGGAAGGATCGAGAGCCTTCGGACAAGCTCCATCCATCTCGATATGTTGCGTGATCTCAAACGCATCAATGCGCATATCGTGTCCGTTGCTTATCCGATAATGGAGGAAGCCGGGCTGTTGAGTGATAGTCGGGTCGTTTCCGCGTAGCGACACTTTATCGGATGAAATTCGTGAGCATCAACCGCCCACCTCATCGCGGTAGCACAGGGAGGACGGTTGAGGTCGCATCGCAAATGCCGTTCTAAAGCCGTATCGATGTGAAATAGCGGCCATTCAACATCGCATCCTGCAAGCAAAGCGTCCGGGGGGCACCCATCCCGTCAGGAATGGGGGTCTCCAGCAATTCCCGGAAAAGCTGGCCCGCCAGCGCGGCCATCCCCATCGCTTCGTTGAGATAAACCCGCGGCTTTGATTGCGCGTGTCGCATCGTGCCTCATACTGACATCCTGCCAATAACCGTTAAAGTGATCAGTGGTCTCGAACGGTGCTCGGACGCGGCTCAGCCTGCATCCGAAAGGGCTGGTGCCACGCATTGCCAACTTCGACGAATAGAGCATCCAGCTCATCGAGCGCCTGAGATTGCAGATCGACGCGACGGCCGATCCTGCATTGCAAGCACTTGAGAAGGAGTTTACCACCTATACCGGTCGGCCGCGCGGCAATGATGGGCCTTATGATGCGGCTGCTAACATCGCCGTACGACTACGACTCAGGATAGATGGCTACTTGCTATCCTTCATCATCACCGTCACTGTGTCCGGCACGCCGCTCAACGCCACGCTTGCGGAATTGGCGGTTGTATCCTTCTGTCCGGCGGACACGTAGACGGAGGAGCTCCTGTGCCGGTTGACAGCAGGCTGCAAATAGCAATGCGAGCAAGTGCGCTTAAAGACAATGTATCGCGGTCAGAGTCTGCATGTTTCGGTAATCGACAGCGTGCCCTCCAAAAGTCCGTGTCGGGTTAGCCGGCGCTCCCCAATAGTAAGACAGCGCGAATGGTCCGCCGAACGAGCTTTCTCTGTCATGCCGTATGTTTCCCAAGGGATGTCCCATCACAACGGGTGTTATCGACCCGAAAAATGGCAATAAAGGCACACTCATCCTTAGCGAGGCTCTATGGTTCGGGGATTTCCCCGGGCCGATAGTTGGGCAATCGGCTGGCGGGAAGGATCGAGACGAGAGCGAGGCCCGCCATGATGAGGAAGCCGATCTTAAGGGCAAGCAGGCGAGATTCTGTATTGATCCGTAATGCTTCTGCTTTCTGCTCTGGGCTAGCCGATGTCGCGTTAATGACACTTTCCAGCTGATCATTACTGACGAACGTGATGCTGTCGAGATTAACCTCCGTTTGAATCTCTATGGGCAAGGTCGGGTTCTGAGCCAGTTGCCGCATGACGGCGCTGCTGAGCAGGCCGACGAGAAGGGCTCCTGCGACGGCAGTACCGACAGCGGCTGCAAGGTTGTTGGTGGTTCCTCGCAAGGAACCAACGTCTCCGGCAAGTTCCTTTGGTGAAGCCGTCACCAGCACATTGAATAAAAGCGTGACAAGTGACCCTTGTCCGATGCCGAACAGGATCAGGCCAAAGAGGACCGGAACGGAACTCCAGTCGTTACGGACGACAAAGGCCAGCCAGATAAGCGCTACAGCACAGAGCCCGAAGCCGAAACGACCGATCTGCCGTGGCGTGAGTTTTCCATAGGTCCTCACGATCAGCATTGCAGCGAAGAAGACCGTCAGGTTGAACGGAAGCATGGCGACCGCAGTTGCAAGTGGCGAGCGTCCCTGGACGATCTGTATATAAAGCGGGACCGAGAAATTCAGCGCAGCCTCCAGCGCAACGACCGCAAACATCGCAAATACCGCGGCACGCTCCTGCGGTGAATCCAACACCTGCAGTGGCAGCAGGGGCGTCTTGTTGTGGGCTTCGCGGCGACGGGTCCAAAGAAAGAATGCCTGCCCCAATACGATACCGGCGACGACGAGGATCGGTGCAGGGGAGAGCCCCAGAACATTGAAAGGAGCCGTTGGACGTGCGAGCATGAGTCCCCAGCCGTTCAGATTGTTAAATCCGAAGCTGATTGAGATGATGGCTGCCGCAGCGAGCGCAACGCCGACCAGATCGATTTTCACATCTGGCCGCCCCCGATCTGGCTTCAACCGGAAGCTGAGAACTAGAACCAGCACAGATACAGCAATGAGGATACCGAAAACTGGGCGCCAGCCAATATAGGTTCCAAGAACGCCACCGATCAGGAAGGCCAGAACACCGGCACCAGCGCGCGCAGACCCGAGTGCGCCAAGAGCGGTTGCCTGTTGATTGCCTTGGTAATTCTCCGCTATCAGGGCAACGAGTGCAGGGACGATGACCGCACCTGCTGCACCACACAGCGCTTGCGCCATAATCATGACGGTTGCGTTGGGACTAAATGTCATCAGGATCTGTGCAAGGCCGAATATGATGACGGCCAGTCGGAAGACTTGCAAGGCACCAAAACGTTGCACAAGTTTGGCGCCCAACATCACGAAGCCTGCGACAATCATGGAATAGGCCACGATGCCTGTGGCAACGACTGTTGGCGCAACGTCGAAGCTTTCGACCATGCCACCCAATGCGACCGGTAGGGAGGCAACATTGAAAGACATGATGGCCTGGCCGAAGGCGATAGCGACCATTGGAATCCACGAAGTGCGTTCTTCGGAGTGTGAAGCGGGTGTAGAAACTGCCATTACCGATATCCCCTCTCGCCGTCAGCCAGATCAATCCATACAGTCCAGTCCTAGCTTGCCGGTGACGACATGAGCAGATCGAGCCCAAGCCGTTGCGACAAAAATTGCGCGGTCAGTTGTCCCCTGACGCTGTTTCCGGCGTCATCGAGCGGTGGGGCGAATGTCCCCAGACCGCCTTTACCGGGCGATACAGTGACAATACCGCCGCCGATGCCGCTTTTGCCAGGCAGTCCGATCTCGTAGAGCCAGTCTCCTGACGTTTCGTAAAGCCCGGCAGTGAGCATCACTGCGAGGGCATAGTGACAGACATCAGGTTTGACCACCTGCTCTTTTGTCAGCGGATTGACGCCCCCATGCGCCAGGGTGGCACCCATAACTGCGAGGTCTCTGGCACTCACGTTCAATGAACATTGCCGGGTGTAGAGTTCCACCGCTTCGACGGGATTGCTGTAGAGACGACCGGTGCTCTCCAGCATCCAGGCAATGCTCCGGTTGCGGAAATTCGTTTCCGAAGCTGAAACATAGACCTCTTCATTGACGGAAAGATTGCGCCCCGCAAAGCGAGACAGGCCTTGTTGAATGAAATGCCACTTCTCGGCTTCGGTCTTGCCCGGTACCAGACTTGTCGTTGCAATGGCGCCGGCATTGACCATTGGATTGGTGCGCCCATCCTTGTCGCGCTCGATACCTGCAAGCGAATTGAAAGCATGGCCTGTCGCATTTACGCCCAACCGCTCACGGGCACCCGTTGCGCCGATCAGATCACAGATGAGCGCAAAGATGAATGGTTTGGAGACGCTCATAATGGTGAATTCATGATCGGCATCTCCCACGGCGAACAGTTGACCGTCGATACCGGCCACACATATGCCGAACAGGCGCTCGGGCACCCTTGCCAGAGCCGGGTATACTTGTGAGTTCTTGCCGAGTCCGACGCTGCCGAACCGCTCATGCGCCTCAGTCACGAGTGTTTTGACGCGATCAGCAGGCGGTAATCTGCCTGTAGAGATGAATGTTGCATCGGGGTCGACAAGGGGATTTAGCAATTCCATGCAATTCCCTTTCGTAATGCTTCACGGTTATACATCAAGAAGATCCGAACGACATGATCTGAGCATAAGTTCATCTGTCTTACAACCGAAATTCCTTAGTCTTATCTTTCAACTCAACCAAACGTAGCCGCATATTTTATGACTTGCCGGAAATTTGACTGTAATACTGGCGCGGACATGGCAAGCGAATATGATCGGCGCGCGTAGATCCCTCGCTCTGGCCAGACTGTGACACCTTAAGCTTGCGACAGAAATTCAATCAGGGAATTAGAGCCGCAAGGCGCGAATAGGAAAGTGACGCCTGTCGTACGTGCTGACCTACGCTTCCCGACAAATTTTTGTCTTTTGCTTGCGCGTGCGTCTTTATCCGGTGAGAACGGCAGCCGACGACACCTCGAAACTCATAGGTGCAGCTGGTTCGCCTCGCTGGTCTTTCTCTCAGCAGACAGATCACCAAGCCGGACCGGGTCCGGCGCCGACGATAGAAACGGCTCGATCAACCCACGAACCAGTGCTATCACGTCATTATGGACAGCAGCTACCACATCCATACGGACGGTTCCTTTGACGTTGCTTCGCACTCGGGGGGCTGGGCATTCATTGTCTACGAGGGCAATTGTCAGCGATATGCTGCGTCTGGCAGTGCACCGGGCATATCCAACAACAGTTTCGAAGTTCTTGCCGTGCTGAATGCGATGAACTGGATCGCCACCGCCATGCCGACTTGCGCGGTCACGCTTTGGACCGACTCCGCCTATGTCATGGAGGGCTGCCATCGCTGGAGAGCGATCTGGCGAAACAATGGCTGGAAGCGGCTTACGGCAAAACGTCACCTCCGGCGGCGCACCATTCCTGACATGGAGATCTGGCGGAAACTCGATCACCTTCTAGAACGCTACCCGCATGTGGCCATGACATGGTGCAAGGGCCACGCTGGTGTGATCGGCAACGAACTGGCTGACAGGCAGGCACGCAATGCGGCTCAAACGGCTTTTGCTACACGGCTGAATAATCCAGCGTCCGATGACGGCGTCGTTGCATAGCGTGATCTGGCGCCGGAGATGGCCCGCTCGCCGTTGTTGCTCATCGAAAGGATGCGAGCGAAGCACCATCTCTTCTTAATGTAGAACGATAAACCCTGCATTCGTTGGGTTTTATGCCTCAAAGACGACTCATAATTTATCCTTGTGATACCTGTGTGGACAATCGATCTTCCTGCTCGTTCCGTGGGGGTGCCGGTATTCTTCGCGCGAACACACAACAGCGAGCTTATCCTGCTGACCATTTTTGTTCATGACATGGACGGCAAATCTTTGATGGGTTATTTGGAGTAGAAAACGGAGATTGTGGGCGAGGTTTGGCGATAGGCTCGGCAGAGCGATGCTTTCTTGGAGTTGGCAACTGCAAAAGGTCCTTCAAACCATCTCGTTTGTTAATCTTCAACCTCTTAATTACGGCCATCGTTCCAGAGCGTCTCTGCGGCGGCGCAACCGTGATGAGATCGTTTAGGCTTGCCTTGACATCGAAAGCCGCGGTCGGGGCTGGAGCAAATTTAGCGCGTCCCTCGGCCGGTTTTTGTTGCAAGCTGTTGGTCAATGGATGACAGATATTATCTGGGCTTTCAATTTGAGCCTGCGCAATCTGAAGGAAATGATGGCGGAATGTGGCATTGATCTCGATCATTCAACCGTCCACAGCTGGGTCATCTGCTTCAGTGCAAAACTGCTTGAACTGTTCAATCGGAAAAGCGTCAGGTAACACGCAAATGCAACCGCGATGAGACGTACATCAAGGTCAAAGGCGAGCGGCTGTACATATAGCGTGCGATGGTAGGCCAGTGTGCATCAGCATCGATGGAAACGAGACCAATAGGATTACTGTTTTACAATGTGATGCAGAGAACCGGCTTAGACAGATCGGCAGACCTATTGTCATTCGCTCCAGCAAATACATGAACAACATGATTGAGCAGGATCGCCGTCGCATAACACGACCCACACGCTTCGTGCTTGGTTTCAAGTCAGAAACGGCAGCCGGTATCACGCTCGCCGGTATAGAACGCGTTCACAGGATGTGTAAACAAAAAGGCATCGCTTCAGCGCAAATGCACTCTCTACCAAACAACACTCCAAAGCACTCGCTGCACAATTGCGCCCAGAGAGAACCCATCCTCCGTTCAACTCATATCTTCGCAACACAATCCAGTAGAGTCGATGTTTCTTCCTTGTATATGTTTGGACAATATCGCGACTATATTAATCTCAATGGAAATATCCGCGAGTCGTTCTCTGGCGGCTTTTCGGAAAATCGTTAAGCCAAATCAGTTTCTGAAAAATCATTGCCTTTATATAGAAGCGGCAGTCGGTATGCTTTGGCCGCAGCGTAGGCAAAACAGTCACCAAAGTTCAGCTTAGCTTTATGGCCGGCCACTTTTCCATAGTGTATTGCAGCCTCGGTTGCGAGGTTGCCGACTTTCGCATCGATGGAAATGTCTTTGGCATCCAGCACGTCAATTATCTCGTCAACGATAGCTTTCGCTTCCGCTATGATAGCCGACCGGTCAACCTTACCTTTGGCGGCCTCTATTGAGATACGTGCAATCGCCATCGTAGCCTCAAAACGAACAAGGGGAGAGACATACAGGCCCTTCTTCTCCTCATTTAGCCGCTTCTCGATTTCCTGATACCCCGGCTCTTCATTTAGAATAGCAACAATGATGGAGGCATCTACAAAACTCAATCCTCTTCCTCCCACAACTCATCCATCTGTTGCTTATGGTTCACGTCAGGAACAGCTGTACCCAGAACCCGCCTTTTTTTCGCACGGATCGCTGCTAGCTTGTCTCGCAAGGGCGTCTGGTGGCTGAGACGATCAGCTTCATGCTGTAGTGCCATGCGGATTGCACCGACTTTTGTTCGGACGCCACTTTGTTTCATTATTTGATCCAGCAACGCATCGACGGTAGGATCATTGATATTGAAGGGCATTTTTGTACATCCTTTCTTGTACAAGAGTTGACTCATTTATGTGCATAACGCAAGCTTTTTATGCCGCCCTTCCACCTCTAGGTTTTGTTGCAAGCTTTTGGTCAGTGGATGATCTGATATTATCTTGGCTTAAAATTGGGCCTGCGCAATCTGATGGAAATGATGGCGGAACCTGGCATTTTGGTGATTGGGAAAAGGTCGCGAAATGAAAATGGGATCGGAATGCGAACCGCAGTCAAACAGGGGCTGGCGTTCTTCAGTCGCGCAGAACGAAATGGATCATCAGAAAGAGGATGATGAACCCGATGAAAGTGGCGGCGAGAACAATTGAGATGATACTGGCCAGATCCATTGCGCTTCCCGTCCCTTAACCTGCTGTTTCAGGATCTGCTGGCAACCAGATGTCCTGTCGGTGAGGCCGTAGACTTGCTGGCTGGCGATAGCCGGTCCGGCTCCGGTTGCGCGAAACGCGGCGTCGGAACGCCCTTCTATCCAATCGAACAGGGTTATGACTGTAGTTATGAATGGCTTTGCCATCGCAGGCAAGCTCATTGCCTTCTCAAGGGGCGGTGCGTCGGGAAAGGCCCTTTCTGCGCGTTGTGCTTTGACTGGACATGCGGAGGATCTGCGTGATGTCATCGGCAATTGTTTGACAAGCTGCATAAGGCAGCAACAGGCTGAGTCCGTCCGCATGCGCGACGAATGGCGGCGCATGAAAACTTGGCTGGCGATCAACAGTCGATGGAAGCCGATAGATGAGGGGAGAACCTGGGCAAAGGGTTCTTCAAATTGCCGCCATCGTGCTTTGGCGTGATGGAAATGGGCGAAACGTCATCAGGATCAGCACGGCCGCCACCCCCATGCCCGATGAGCCAATATACATCAGGACATAGGAATCGAAGCGATCATAGACCAACCCACCCAGAAGGGGTCCTGTCGACATGCCAAGGCTGCCAGCCATGGCTGTACCTCCAATGATGGTACCCATCATTTTCATCGGAAAATTTTCTCTTATGATCACGGCGTAAAGTGGCATTGTACCGGCATAGATGAAACCCACCAATGCAGCGAGCGCGTAGAAGGGTGCAAGTGTTGAGATAAAAACATAGGCAAGCACGCCAAAGGCCTGAGCGAGAAGCCCCATTACCAATACCCGCTGGGCGCCGAACCGGTCGCCGGCGAGCCCGAAACCGATACGGCCAAACATGCCGGCCAGTCCTTCAACGCTATAGATCGAGACCGCTGAAATCATCGGGATGCCGCAGGTCACGGCATAGCTCACCGTGTGAAAGATTGGGCCGGAATGCGTTGCACAGCAAAAGAAATTTGTCAACATCAGTGTGAAGAATTGTGGCGATCGGACTGCCTGTTGCACTGACATATCCGCCTGGAGCGCATCGGCCAGCATTTCGTTTGAACCTTTATGCATCGCTGGAGGGCTACGCACCAGGCAAGCTGCAGGTATCATCAGGCTGGCGGCAATGCCGGCAATAATCAACATTGCGCTGCGCCAATCGTGCAGTGTCACCAGCCACGCCGTCAAAGGTGCCATTGTCAACGGAGCCATGCCCATGCCGGCGGAAACCAACGAAACTGCCAGGCCGCGCCTGGTTTCGAACCAGCCGGTGACGCATGCCATCATTGGTGCGAAGACGGCGGCAGTCGCTGTCCCGACCAGCAGACCAAAAATCAGTTGGAATTCGCCAAGAGTTTCAGCCCGGCTGGCGCGTGCAAGGCTCAAAGCAAGCATCACCGAGCCTGCCAGCACGATCGGGCGGGGGCCGAACCGATCGGAGAGGCTTCCCCATACGATACTTGCCGCCGCCATCGCGAGAAAGCCGAACGTCATTGCCGAGGATATTCCGGTGATCGACCACCCCGTCTCCTGAGCGATGGGTCGCAGCAGAACGGGCAATGAGAACATGGCCCCGGCGGCGACACATCCCAGAAGGCCGCCTGCCGCGACGATCATCCAACGGTAGGAAATGCGCATGCTCTTCCCCGATAGGTATCTTCGGCATCCTTGGACGCTGGAGGAGAATTGCTCCCAGCAGGTGCGGTTAGCACTGCCTTCGGCACCTGCGCGCGTTTTCGGTGCTTGTTTGTGGATCAGCTCTGGGACGGCTTCCAGTCGGATGCTGGAATGGTATTCACCATCCAGGGAATGCCGAACCGATCAACAAGGGAGCCGAAGCCTGGTGACCAGAAGGTTTCGCCGAACGGCATTACCGCTTTGCCACCTTCAGAAAGCTGCTCGAACCAGCGCTGGGCTTCGGCTTTGTCCGACGTGTGCAACGTGACGTCAAAGCCGTTTTTTGGCTTGTCCACATTGCGAGCCCATTGCACATCCGTGTCTGCACCCATCAAGGCCTGGTCACCCACTTCGAGCCAGCAATGCATCAGCCATGTTTTGTATTTTTCATCGGTCAGCGGCATGTCCGGCGGGCCGTCGCCATAGGGTATCGCGGCCGTAATCTTTCCACCGAGAACTCTTGCATAGAATTCGAAGGCTTCACGGCACTGACCCTGAAAACTCAGGCTGGTGACGATCCTCATGATCTCTCTCCCATTAAAATTGACGTGTATATCCTGTCATCCGACCGGTCGGCCTGTCCGTCAGCAGGGTTTCCCTGACCCATGCAGCGTCGCAATGATTACGCTGCCTCGCCACTCCGCGGCCTGCGGCTATGAAAAGCGATTGGTATCTTGCTTATATAGATTGATATCAACCTAATTATTCAGCCATGTCAATTCGACATGCCAATGATACTGTCATTCCTTGTCACCAGAGCCTCGCACAATTCTGGCTTGGTCGCGGACCACTCGACCGATCGATCAGGAGCCACCGCCAGCCCCGAGAAGGCGTCCTCCATGTCACCAGCGCTATGATCGCCGGTGGTCGCGTGGCTCGCTGAATGACACGATAAAAAAGAAAGAATAAAAGTAAATTATCGTATAGAATTTCTAGAAATATCTGTCTTATTTTTAAATATTTTTCTCTATAATAAATGCCTCATTATAATATTTCGAAAATGTTATTTGACAACTTCCATCAAAAATATTACATGATGGGCATCGATATTTTCTTGAAGAGTTTTTGCTTATTGCACAGTTAGCATGGTGCGCTGAACGAACCCCCTTTTTAAAAATCGTATCTGTTTACGCCACGTAACCTCGTGTCGTTATTTATAATCTTTACGAAAGGGTTCATCATGAACACCGGAACAGTTAAGTGGTTCAATTCGACAAAAGGCTTTGGCTTCATTCAGCCTGACAATGGTGGTGCGGATGCGTTCGTTCACATCTCGGCCGTTGAACGCTCTGGCCTGTTTTCACTCACAGAAGGCCAGAAGCTGACTTACGATCTCGAACAGGATCGTAAGTCCGGTAAAATGTCGGCGTGTAATCTTCAGGCTGCATAAGGACGTTTTCCTCTATCTTTGACCACGGATGTACTGGCATTGATTTGAAGATTACGTCGAAAGGGTCGAGTGCACGCTCGGCCTTTTTTATTTGCTGCATCATAAAGGTGATCAAACGTTAACAGGGAGGTTTAATTGCATAGGCCATCAAATTATTCGGTCAGGAACTATCCCCCGTCAAAGAATGAGTCTATTCTTCACTTGGCCCAACCGGCACCCATTCGCTCTCTAGATATCAAGAAGCCATTTTCCAGCGAATGGTCTAAACTTTCTAACGTCTTGCAGCGTAGTGGCGGCGGTTGTTCGAGGAGCCGTGCGCGTTAGCAATACGAAAGGTGAAAACGGGAGATCAGAAAATTGATCAAACACCACACCACCAATGCGCTTTTCAAACCTGTACTCTCTCGGATGGAAGCGCAGAAAGCCGCGACCGATAAGACAGCCAAAGCGATCATGGTCCAAGAAAAATCCGTCTTGGATGCTAAAACGCAGCGTTTAAGGGCGGCAAGGATCGCGCGCGATCACAAAATTTAAGAGCGGGCTTCATTCCATATGCCGCTTCGCGTCTGCAATCAGGTGATCGATCACCCGCTTCATGTCAAAAGGAAGCTGCAGCGTGAATGCATTCCTCGCGAATAAAGGGGCCCATTGCTTACGAAAAGTCCTCTGAGCCCCGCCCATGTGAGAGGGGAGCGACAATTCATCGAGTAACCAGGGATGCTCCAAAGAATGTGCCGCTCGTCAGCTTATCACCGCAGACAATCAGGATGCGAGCATTCACAAGGCAATTGCGAAGGCTCAGCCTGAAACGGGTGCGATAAACTGTGCTGCTCATCCGCTGAACTTGGTTCGTCTGGGTCTGCTCATGTCGACGCAAAGCGTTCAATCGGCTTGAAGTTGATTTTTCCAATCCGATCAGCAAGAACGCTTTGTTGCGGTCACCCAACCCCTGCATCGGATCAGCCGTTGCGATCGCTGCTGCTGCGCCAAATGGGGCGGTTCAAGAGGACCATGTCTTGAGTATTTTGCGCAATGTTGAGAGGCTCTGATAGCCGGCTTCCGTTCCTGCCACAGCGAGTGGGATCCCCTCTGCTAAGCGACGCATGACATGCGAGACCCGCAGTCGCTGTCGCCATTCGATGAAACTCATGCCTGTTTCCGATCGAAATTTGCGCGTCATTGTCCGACGGCTCATACCGACCTTATCAGCCCAGTCATCGATGGTGAGTTTATTGCCTGGATTATCGAGCAGATCCCGGCAGAGTCTGCGCAGCTGCTTTTCGGACGGGAGCGGAACGGTATAGGGCTGTGGATCTGCATTGCGAATTTCATCAAGAATGAGCGCCGCAAGATGGTGTCCTCTGCCGCTTTCATCATAGAGCACCGGTTCATTGGCGAGCGCCTCTATGCTTGCATCAAGCAGCGCTGAAACTTTCACAATCCTTGTCGGCCCCCAGAAGCCCCGCAAGACGCTTTCCTCCAGATAGACAGAATGCATTCTGCATTCTCCGAAGGTTTGAACCGCATGCGGCAGGTCAGGGGCAATGAGTATTGCGTAGCCGCCGGGTAGCATGAACGCGCCTTCTTCGGTCATCGCGGTCATATAGCCGCTGTTTCCCACCAGAAACTGCCCGCGTCGATGACTATGCCAGCCGAAATTTGTAGTCGTTTTGTATTCACGCCGCATCACAGCCAGCGGTCGGTCGATGTTCTGATAGTCGATGGCATGCTTCGGTCGCATTCTAACTTCCAATTGGCCCAATTTGACTAAAAAAGTCATATTTGACGGAAATTGCAGAATTTTGACCCGATTGCAACCGAGTTTGGCCTGACTCAACAGCTGATGATGAATATATTCTGGCGCGCAACGCATGGATATGCGTGTGTAATTTAGAATTATTCTGAATTCTACAATTGCGCAACCTCAAAGATGACAGTCAAAGCCTGCGGTCGTTATCGTCAGCGGGACATAAATCGTTCGCTTGATGAACGACCAGGAGAGCCGAATTGAAGACGAGTGGCGTCGCTGCCTGCGAACGAAATCCAAATCACAAAACAGATCGTTTCTCTTTGCAGGCGTTACTCAAGGCGATGTTGCTGTCGGGTGTGGCTGCACTTGTGCTGTCCAAGCCGGCGATGGCTCAGGAAGCGGGTGCTATTCAACTCAATACTATTGAGGTTCAGACAAGCGGAGGCACCGGGCCGCGCATCCCGGTGAAGGGATATATTTCTGACTACAGCCGCGCCGCCACCAAAAGTGACATGGCTCTTCGTGAAGTCCCGCAATCAGTCTCCGTTGTAACCCGCGATAATATGAATGACAGAGCTGTTCAGTCGGTGAGTGAAGCGATGCTTTACAGCGCAAATGTGAACGCTCAGCGTTACGGTGCAGACGTTCGATCTGATTATTTTACCGTCCGCGGTTTTCCTGCGGATCTTTATCTCGACGGTTTGCGCATTCCCCAGATTGCAAGCCAGTCGGGTGGTTACTCCGGCTTTGTCGTCGAACCCTATTCGCTTGAAAGCGTGGAAATCCTGCGCGGGCCAAGTTCGGCCTTGTTTGGACAGAGTAACGTTGGCGGCATCGTCAATATGGTCAGCAAACAGCCGCAGGCTGAAGCCGCGCATCAGGTCTATCTGCGTGGTGGCAGCTTCGCGCGCAAAGAATTGGGTTTCGACACCACCGGGTCGATCAATAATGATCCGCGACTGACCTATCGGCTCAATGGCATGTTCCGTGACAGCGATACTTCCTATGATTTCGGAAAGAACAATCGTTTTGCGATCAATCCAAGCATCGCATGGCGTCCGGATGCGGAGACGAGCCTGATCGTATCGGGCGGCTATCTCAAAGATGATATGGGACAGGCCGGTGTTATCATTCCGGCTTATGGCAGTGTTCTTCCGACCCCGTCAGGGCAAAACATTGCCCGTGATTTTTCCGATGGAGACCCACGCAGCGCCGTCTACAAAAAGGAAATCGGCTACGTCGGATATGCATTTGAACATCGCTTCAATGATACCTTCACGCTGCGTCAGAATTTCCGCTACTCGCACATGAAAACCGACTACCGCAACCTGTTCACCGGCGTCCTGCCATCGAGTGGCTGGGACGGTCATACCATTCCGCGCACCAATTACCTCGCTCAGCCGGAACTGGATGCAATTGCGTTTGACACGCAACTGGAATCCCGTTTCGAGACCGGCCCATTGTCTCATACCTTGCTGTTTGGTGTTGATCAGCAGTGGCAGCGGTTGGACAATCACACAGCGTCTGCGAGTGGTCCTTCTCAAGACCTGTTCAACCCGACCTACGACAAATCCATAGCCAGGCTTTCGCCCACGACACGTCTGTTGCAAAAGCAGTATCAGACCGGAATCTATGTGCAGGATCAAATCGAGGCGGGAAAACTTCGCGTTACGCTCGGTGGACGCAAGGATTTTGCCCGCATCGATTCCGAGCAGACGACCCTGTCTACGGGCCGCAGCGTGGATTATGATCAGAATCCCGATAAATTCACCGGGCGGGTCGGGGTAGCTTATATTTTCGATTCAGGTTTTGTCCCCTACGCGCTCTATTCGACGTCGTTCCTGCCGACGCTTACCCTTGCCGACACGCCGTTGAAGCCGACAACCGGTACCTTGAAGGAGGTCGGTCTGAAATACGCGCCGGAAGGCGAGGACTATTCGCTAACACTCTCGGCATTTGAGGCTGAACAGCAAAATGTCGTCAATCGTATCTCCGGCATTTACTATCAAACCGATGAAGTGCGTGTTCGCGGGGTTGAACTGGAAGCAACGGCACGCTTGTGGGACCGGTTGAACCTCACGGGTGGACTGAGCTTCCAGGATCCGGAAGTCAGCGAAAGCCAGAATCCGGCTCAGATCGGCAAACTGCCTTATACGGTTCCGAAGAACCAGCAGTCACTTTTCGTCAGCTATGACATGCCTTTGCCAAACAGCATCGATGGCACGCTCATTGTTGGCGGCGGGGTGCGTCGTATTGGCAAGACGGCGGGTGACACGCTCAATACATTCTACGTGCCATCCTATACACTGCTTGACGCGTTCCTGCGTTACGATCTTGGTAACTATCGCTTGCAGGTCAACGCCTATAATCTTGGCGACAAGAAATATGTGGCAGGGTGCAATTCCACAAGCCAGTGCTATTTTGGCCAAGGCCGATCCGTTGTGGCAACGACGAGCGTTCGATGGTAGCAGGCTTATCCCGTCGCGGGTTTCTGGTTGGAGCGGCTTTGACCGCGCTTCCGCGCATAGGTGCCGCCGACGTGCCTCGCAAAATCGTGACCCTCGAATGGGCCGAAACCGAAATGGTTCTCTCACTGGGGCTTGTTCCTGCGGGCGTGGCTGATCTGGGTGGCTACAGGCGATGGGTTGGGATCGACAATGAAGCGCTGGTTGGCGCCCTTGACGTGGGGGGCCGCCAGCAACCAAGCCTTGAAGCGCTGATGCGCATCAAACCGGACCTGATCGTGACCTCTGCCTTGCGCCATGCGACGATTGCGGCCCGGTTGAAAGCAATCGCTCCGACGCTTCTCCTGGATGCAGGCACCAATGCTCCGGATTTCTATGAGGCCACAAAACGCGATCTTTCAACTGTTGCAAAAGCCATCGATCGCGCGGGAATCGGGGAGGCAGAATGGCAGTCATTTGAGGAGCGACTGATTGCTGTTGGAAAAAACAACCGCGATTCCGTCAAGCTGATTGTTGCACAGCCGTTGCCTGGGGTTGCCCGGTTGCGCGTTTTCACGTCGAATTCTCTGATCATGAGGACGCTTCTGCAAGCCGGGTTCGCGCTTGGTGCCGAGTTTGGCACTCAGCCCTTTGGCTTTACAACGATTGGGCTTGAAGAGCTGGCAAGCGTGAGCGTCGATACAAAACTGCTGATGCTCGGTGACGCTGTGCCCGATGAGCTGAGCCAAAGCGCCATCTGGTCTGTTCTGCCGATGGTTGCCGCCAAACAGGTCTATGCGATCGGTGGTGATATCTGGCCATTCGGATCTACCAGGTCAATGGCGCGGCTGGTTGAGAAAACGACCAGCGCGCTCGCAGTCTGAATGGAAATCGTGCGATGAGTGCGGTACCCTAGCGGGATTGCTTGCGCATCAAGACAATAAACAATGGGGTCCCGATGAAGGCGGTCACTATGCCTGCCGGGATTTCATGAGGCGCAATGATGGAACGTCCGATCATGTCCGCCAAAACAGTCAGGAACGCGCCGATCAGTGCCGTGACGGGCAGGAGATGCCGATAGCGTGCGCCGCAGCATAGACGCGCCGCATGCGGTGCAATCAATCCCACAAAGCCGATGGCGCCGACCGCAGCCACCGCGCCTGCAACACAGAAGGCGGCGAGCACCATCGCCCATATCCTGGTTGAGGCGGGATCAACCCCTAGCGATTGAGCCCCGTCATGACCGAGCGCGAGTATATCAAGCCGCTTTGCAAGCGCCAATGTCAGCAGCGGCAGGATTAGCCAGGGCGAAAGCGCTTCAACATCCTGCCAACTGCGCGCATGGGTCGATCCCGCAAGCCAGGAAAGAGCTTCCGCAACCTGCAGCTTGGCCTCAATCACCACAAGGGTGCTTAAGGCTGACAGGCTGGCTGCAATCGCCAGTCCGGTCAAGGCGATGCTCGCTGGCGATAAACGACGCCCGACTACCGCTATCAAGACAACGACGCTACCTGCACCCAGGGCGGCGAACAAGGCAAAGAGGGGGCTTCCCGGAACAAAGCCTATCAGGAGTGCAAGCAGACTTGCCAGCGCGGCCCCTTGCGCAAGCCCAAGCGTTTCTGGCCCTGATAACGGGTTTCTGGTCACGGCCTGAAGCAACAATCCTGCCACGGCCAATAATGCGCCAGCGCCCATCGCGATCAAAACCCGAGGCATGCGCAGCGTATAGGCGATACTCCAATCGATTTGTCTGCCCAATATGCCGTCGCCCAATGTGAGCCCTGCGAAGACTGCTGCGGACAGGACCAGCAAGAGGCAGCCATAAAGCATGGGCTTTCGAGCAAACAGCACGGTGGCGAGCAAAACATTGGCGCGACTGCCTGCCTCCGTTTTCACCTTGCGAAGTATCATGATCAGAACGGGCGCAGCCAGACACGCCGCGAGAATCCCGGTTGGAACGACCCTGCCTTCCTTGCTCAACCCTTGCGCAATAACGTCGGCGCCCAACAAGGCGACCGCACCCCAAATACATGCAGCTGGCAACAGGATACGATGTTTGATTAAACCAACTGCCCGCAAGAAATTCGGTACGGCGAGGCCGATAAAGCCAATCGGTCCGGCGATGGAGACAGCTGCTCCAGCCAGGATGACGGACAGCAAAAGCCCAATGATGGCTGTGGCTTTTCCCAGGCCGAGGCTTGAGGCAATATCATTGCCCAAATTCATGACATCAAATTGTCTGCCAAACATGATCAGCAGTATAATTCCGGCGAAAACCAGTGGAACGAGCGATAGGATTTTGTTCCAGCCGGTCTGATCCAGAATGCCCGAAGACCAGAGAATAATTCCGGATGCACGATCGTCTGCGGTTAGAATGATTGCTGCGGTCAGTGCTGAAAACGCCAGGCTGACCGCAACCCCCGCCAGTGCCAGCCTGACGGGTTGCGCGCGCAATCCGCCCCCCACGGACAAGCAAACCATCCCACCGATCGCGCCGCCGAGAATGGTTGCTGCGAAACCAGGAAACGCAAAGGGCAACAACAGGCTCGATATGACGAGAGCGAGTTGTGCGCCGCTGGTCACTGCTAGAATATCAGGCGCGGCGAGTGGATTGCGCAGGATCGTCTGCATGATGGTACCGGCAGTTGCGAGGGCCGCTCCGACGAGGATGGCTGCAAACACCCGCGGGAGCCGGATCGTTTCGATGATGATCTGTGCAACCGATTGCGGCCTTGCGGGTGCCAGCAACAGATCCTTTATTGTGACCTGACCACTGCCGGCAATCAGGTCTGCAAAGGACAGAAGCACCAGCAACACGATTCCGAGGATGATCGGGATTAAAGCGAGCCCGAAAGCGCGCGATCGCATCGTGGTTGCAGCATTCATTTTCATTTTCTCACGGCCGATCGCGATGATGGACCCAGCGGGGAAGGCAGAAGGGGATCGGTAAATCCGGATGCTGGGTAATATCGATCTCGAAATCAAATGCCTGTTTGAGATGCGGCTTTGTGAAGACGGTTGCAGGCTCCCCTGTTGTCATCACATGGCCTTCGCGCATCAGGATCACATGATCTGCCAGTTCAATCACCTGGTTGAGATCGTGGAGGACGGCAACGATCGTCAGCGCGCGTTCCCGGTTCAGCTTTTTCAACAGCGATAACAGTTCAGACTGGTGTCTGATGTCGAGGAAATTCGTCGGTTCATCGAGAAAAAGTACAGTGGGATTCTGCGCAAGGGCGAGCGCAACCCAGGCCCGTTGCCGCTCACCACCAGACAGCGATGCCACATGCCTTTGACGCAAGTCTTGCAGACCAACCTGGGCAATTGCATCCTCAATAAATCGTTGATCTTCCGGTCCCAGTCTTGAGAACAAACGTCGATGCGGATGTCGACCATTTTCAACCAGTTCCTCTACGGTCAGCCCGGCCGGCACTTCGGGCATCTGTCCAAGAACAGCGATCTTGCGGGCCAGATCAATGCGCCGTAAACGGCTGATATCCGTTCCTTCGAAGAAGACGGTGCCTTGCGAGGGCGCTTGTAGTCGCGCCATACTCCGCAACAAGGTGCTTTTCCCTGAACCATTTGCGCCGCAGATCACGGTTATTTTTCCTGGCGCAATGGAGACGCTGACTGCGGCTAAAGCCGATGCATTGTCAAAGAGGACGGACAGATCGGTGACACGAATAATTGCATCTTCCATTCTCTCTGATCCTCTTAACGCTGCTTCTATTGCGGGTGGGAATAAGCAACATGGCGGCTCCAGGCAAGGGGGATAGCGGACTGAAGGGTTCTGTGACAGAAAATTCGTTTCGGTGGTGCGGTTTCTGTCCCCACTCAGCGAATTCGATTGCCGGATAGTTTGCCGGAAATCCTAGCCGTCCAATACCGGCTGCACGCTATGCAGGCCCAGCAACGGCTTCGAGAGCCGCCCATCAAATCCGGCGAGGAGGGATGATAGCCATGGCTCCCGCGAGACGCACGGAATTCCGCATTGAGGTCTTGCTCAGTCGGCCGGTTTGAGTTCGGCGAATTTGGCGGCCATCGTCGGATTGCCTCGCGTTAGACGCTTCACCGTCAGATCCTCCGCCTTGTCGTTTGCAAGACGAAGATTGTTTGCTGATTTGTGCAGCGCATCCTTGGTTTTTTCCAGGTCTGTGATGGCTTCATCGATCCGCCTGATCGCCTCTTCGAAGCCATCTGAGGCCAGCCGCCAGTTTCGCCCGAAAGCCGTTTTGAAATCGTCAAGCTGAGATTCAAAATGAGTGATGTCGACATGCTGCGCTTTCACCAGCGCCAGTTCAGTCTTGTATTTGAGAGCACTCATCGCCGCATTGCGCAAAAGCGTGATGATTGGCATGAAAAATTGTGGCCGGACCACATACATTTTTGGATAGCGGTGCGAGACGTCGACAATACCGGTATTGTAAAGTTCACTCTCGGGTTCAAGCAGTGAAACCAGCACCGCATATTCGCAGCCCTTGGTGGTGCGATCCTTGTCGAGCTCTTTGAAAAAATCCTCATTCCGCTTCTTGGTCGCCGTCTCATCATTCTCATTCTTCATCTCGAACATGATCGAAACGATTTCGGCACCGGTGTCGTCCATATCGCGGAAAACAAAGTCACCCTTGCTGCCGGTACGCGCATCATTGTCCTTTTCAAAATAGGCGCGGGGAAATGCGGTTGCCCGAATGCGGTCGAACTCTGTGGCACAATGTTGTTCGAGCGTTTCACCGATCATCTTTGTCGACAGCTTCAGTTTCATATCGCGCAAGCGCTCGATGGCGTCGTCGCGATCTCTGAGTTGTGTTTCATACTTGTCGCGGAGAGCTGTTTCGGCCAGTTGCTTTTCCAGCTCGACCCGAGCAAGACCATTCTTCAGCGCCTCGCGCTCCTTCTCAACCACACCGACCGCTTCGGTCACAGCAAGTTTCTGTGCAAGCTCACTTGCATCAAGCCTGGCTTTGAGGCTCTGGATTTCGGCATCCTTGGTTGACGCCGTCTTCTGCAGTTCGGCGACCAGCTTCGCCTCTGCGAGTTTGGAGGATGCGTCCTGATCGCGTCGGGCCTTCTCAAGGTCGTTGAGCAGGGCGTCGCGCTGCTTTTCCACAGCGCTCAATGCCTCGGCGATCGCCAATTTTCCTGAAACTTCGCCGGCTTCAAGCTTCGCCTGTAGATGCTGGATTTCAGAATCTTTGGCTGAGCTAACTTTCTGCAATTCCTGAGCGACCCTGGCCTGCGCAAGTTCAACGGCGTTGCGCTTGTCCTGTTCGGCCAGTTCCAGCCGCTCATGCAACTGCGTCTCGAAATCAGTGTCCCGGACCTGTTTTAGGATATCGGCATATCCTGCCTCATCAATCTTGAAAGCCTTGCTGCAATGGGGACAGATGATCTCATGCATGATTGTCTCTTATAATCTCTGGCTTGAAAGGTTTGAAACCGGGGAGCAGACGAAACGGACCGATGATCGTGGAAAGGATGCCGATCGTGTGGTCAAGCTATTTCCGATCGTAAACAATGGCAACAAAAGTCGATCCTGCAGCGCTGGCAGTGTTCCGCGTGCAAGGCCGTGGCATTCTCGCAAGGATCCGCTGAGGCAATTCCCTGACCGGCTGAGCGTCCCGGTTCAAGAAGCGACGGGTCCATCGACACCATCTGCTGCATGCAATGATGCACTGCAAAAAGCGACGCCCGCGATTGAAATCAAATCGCAGAAGGCATGCAGGAAAGGCCGTGCTGGAGAGCGTGGGAAAGTTCAACATCTAAAAATATCTATTCTATCAATAATCTGTTTCTAACATCGTCTTAAAGGGGCCAACCCGGAGCCTCCGATTGGCAACCAGGCATTACATGGCGCGCAACGGCATGCAAAGCATGCTCTGAGAAGCTGGCCGCATTCTGCATTTCCCTGCAACTTGGGTCTCAGTTTGGACAAAGTCGCGTTGCATCTTTGGCTGACAGCTTGAGAGCGCAAGGGGATGCAACCCCAACGAGGATCCCTGCCTTGTAGCAAGGGCGCTCCTGCAAGGTCAACTCCGCTGAAAATTGCCTGGATTGATAGCCGGTTTCACGGTGGCGGAAGCTCTAAAGCGCGGAACAAAGCGCTGCCATTCTCGTTTTAAAAGAGAAGGGAAAGCCAATGAACAGATTTTGGGATAAGCCGATTGAGGTCGCCGGAATCAATGGCGTGACCAATCAGATCAGGAGCGCCGAGGAAGCCGCCGCTTTCATTCTGGATCGATGGCCGGCCGAGATGACGGCCACGATGCTCAAGCCGCTTGAGAAACTGATCGCCGTCCTTGATGATGGGATCTGCCCAGAGGATGCGAGAGCGGAGTTTATGATCGCAATTCAGCACATTCACCGGTTTCACAGCTGATCTGCCGACGCCAGATGATCAAACTGGCTTGATTATCTGCGGTATATATCTTGCATAAGCCAAAAGCAAAAACCACGGGAAAGCCCGTGGTTTTTCAGTTTTCATCACTTCATCAACAGGGCAACTCGTCTGTTTTCCTCCAGCGCTCCTGTCACAAAGGCACGCGATTTGTCGTCATCCAACCCCTCAACTTGCTGTTGTAGGATAACAATATCATCGGAAATGCTGGATATAAGTGCTTGTTTCGCATCAGCGTCCAGCTGCGCAATGATCCTTCTGAGAACGTTGCGCAAACTATATAGCTGTCCCATTAAATGGGCGCAGCGCGCCTCTTCATTCGCCAATCTAGTTGTTCCGTTCTAGCAAGCCTTCCCGTGCACGCGATGATAATCACCGGAAGGGCAATTGGTTCCAGGACGGTCTTAATATCGCTTGACGATCAAGATTTTCCCGTGTCAGCGCGGAGTTTGAAGAGAGGGGCAGTCATAACCGCCTCAAGCCCGGTCGTCTCGTAACGCAGGTTGACATCCCCGGTACCAAGCAAGCCGGTTCGGATCAGCTTTGTGCCAAAGCCCTTTCGACTTGGTGCCGTGATCTGGGGTCCGCCGCTTTCTTTCCAGTAAAGGGTCAGCGTCTCGGTGCCGTCCAGTTTCACAATCTCCATCCTGATCTGCACGCGGCCACCTTCTTTTGAAAGTGCACCATATTTAATGGCATTGGTCGTCAATTCGTGAATGAGAAGCGATATCGATGCGACGCCCTTTGAGCCTATTGCAATCTCGGGGCCCTCAATATCCATTTTCTCGGCTACGCCCAGAGCAGAGGCAATACCGCCCATAAGTTGCGAGAGGGAGCTCTGCGAATTGTTCTGCAGGCGCAGGATCTCGTGTGCCTGGCTAAGGGCATGCAGCCTTTCGGTGAATTTGCTGCGCTGCTCGGTGTCGGCATCGACAAAAGTCTGATTGGCAATGGAATTGACGATGCTGAAGGTGTTCTTGATGCGGTGGGCGAGTTCCGAATTGAAGATCGAGGCGCGCTTTTCGGCCTCAACCTTTCCGGTGGTTTCGACAACCGTGTCGATCATCCCCCCGACATCACCACTTTCAAGCAGGATCGGGCTGTAGCAGAACGTGAAATAGCATTCTTCAGGATATCCGTAGCGATTGATCACCAGCGGAAAATCCTCGATGAAGGTTGCTTCGCCCTGATAGGCCTTCTCGACGATGGGCTGAATTTCGGGCCATGCCTCTGCCCAGATAGCCCTGAAAGACTTGCCCATGCAGTTTTCCTTGGCACCAAGGATAGGACGGAAAGCATCATTGAAAACTGTGATGAAATGCGGACCCCAGACAATTGCCTTGGGAAAATGCGATGCCAGCATCATCTGCACCGCTGTCTTCAGCGCGGCCGGCCATTGCGATGGTGCGCCCAGCGGGCTGCTGTCCCAATCAAAGCGGCGTATTTCATCCGCAGATTGTCCGTCTGCGTTCAAGAACGCATAATCATTGTTCATCAAGATCTCTTTCACATCTGGCAAGCAAGAGAACTGATGATCAGTTGCCGCTTTACGGATCTCTATATTAGGACATGCTTGACATGGAAAGCAATCTGCGGGGCGGCGCAATTCATGTAATCTCGCTAAGCCTATGAAGATAATCGGTTTTTTATTTGCCTCTGTCGCCATCTGCGTTAGATTGAGCAGAAGACAGTCCATTTCCTGATGCGAGGTTCCGCGATGAAATTGTTCATGTTCCAGATTGGTGGTGATTGTGGCGGTTCGAATGTCGAGCTGCACGACATACGCTTCTGTGTCGGAAAGACCGCCTCGGACTGCTATGATGATTTGCGGTCGCAATGGTGGGGCAATCCGAAAAGCCTGCATGTGGACTGCTGGGGAGAGATCCGCCATTTCGACGGTTACGACATCCAGATTGTGCCGCGGCGCAACAATTTGGATAACAACAAGCTATTCTTTATCAATCTGGGTGGATATGACCCCGCTGAATTTGGCGAGTTGCATCGTAACGTGTTGCTGGTTTGTCCCGACGCCAAAACCGCCAAGGCGCGCGCGCTGGCAGAAATTCAGCATTGGTCCCAGCCGCATAAGGATAAGGCCTTTGAAGTCGAGAAGGCTGTCAATATAAGCAAGACTGTTGAGGCGAGAGGTTATTCAATCGAACTCGTCCCCTCGCCCGCCGCTATTCCGTTTGATTTCGTCTGCAAATATCTGAAGATCGGCTGATGCATGCAGCCTGAAGCAGGACGGCCGACGAACATCGTCAACCATGGCGGCTGCTAATGGTGCTATAGCGCCATCGTCTTGAGTGGCTCCGGCTTCTTGCCATCCGGCAAAATTGTCTGCAGGTGATCATAAACCACATTTGCGCTGAAAGGTTTTCGCACAAAGACCGCACCTTTTGGCAGTTCGTCCCCTTCTGGCTGAACCATGCCGGAGGCAATGAGTATTCCGATATGAGGCCAGTCTTGAGAGCAGCGGCGGGCGAGGTCAAAACCGGTCAATTCGCTGGGCGGCATCTGGACATCGGTGAACAGCAATTGAAAACGGTCGGCGTCAGCTTCGAGCAATTCCAATGCTTCTTCAACATTGCTCGCCTCCTTGACCCGAAAGCCGGCCGTCTCCAGAATGTCGACAGCGTCCATGCGGATAATGACATCGTCATCGGCCACGAGCGCGTAGGGTGTTTTGTTGTTGGTCATTGAAATTCCTCACAATGGATTGCTGATAACAACACCCATGACGCGGAAACGATCCCTCGCTTTTTCATTATTCCAAAAAAATTGCCTTATGCGCGCAGGCAGCGAGGCGTGCCACGTATTGCAAACCCCATGGCGCTGGGCGCCGCACACTGCAACGCCATGCCTAAAAGCGGGTGATGGCCGGTTGCTCGGTCGCTTGACGGGCGGCAAAGGGTTTGAGCGCAGAAAGCGTCTGCAGGCCTTGCTGAATTTGCCATCAAGCCGTCGATCGCTGCTGCCTTTTTGCGTCAGGCAGAGCCGCTGGGTTTGCGTGCTGTCTTGATGATCTCGACAACCATTTCCGACGCTTTCTGCAGCGAAGAAACTGGAAGAAATTCATAGATGGAGTGGAAATTATGCGCGCCGCAGAACAGATTGGGGCAGGGCAGGCCTTTTTCCGATAAGACCGCGCCATCATAGCCGCCGCGCATAGGTAAAGGACGTGGCTCGACGCCGAGCGTTTTCATGGCCTCAAGCGCGATCTGCACAGGATAATAATTGTTGCCGCGTAGCGTCTCGGCGACATTTCTGTAGACGGGCTTATAGTGGAGCTGCACGCTGCCTTCGCCATACAGACGGTTGAAACTCGCTGCCAGATTCTCGATGAATGCGCGGCGCGTTTCGTAGCCTTGGGTTGTAAAATCGCGGATATCGATAGTGAGCTTTGTTTCGGCAACCGTTCCCTGGATCGCCTTGACCCAGTAATAGCCTTCGGTGCCCTCGGTATATTCGGGACGCTCACCGGCTGGCATCATCGCCATGAATTGCTGAGCATAGAGGATGGCGTTGCGCAGCTTGCCCTTGGCTGACATCGGGTGGGCGGGCTGGCCTTTGAACGACAGGTGAAACTCACCGGCGTTCCAGTTTTCATAGACGATCTCCCCGCGCGCACAGCAATCAAGCGTATAGGCGAAATCGGCATGAAGGGAGGGTACGTCAAGAGCCTTGGCGCCGAGCAGGCCAATTTCCTCGTCGGGGACGAACACCACTTTGACAATACCGTGTTTGATCTCGGGATGCGCGGTCAGGACCTGCATGGCGTGCATGATTTCGGCGATGGCTGACTTGTTGTCTGCGCCCAGCAGACTGCTGCCATCCGTGACGATGATCCTGTCTCCAATATAGTGCTGAAGTTCAGGAAAGGCCTCAAGCCGGATCACTGAGCCGGTCGCCTTGTTGAGCAGGATATCTCCACCTGCATAATCGACCACATGCGCGTGGGTGTCGGTTGCGTATTCGGCGGAGGTATCAAGATGCGCAACCCAGGCAATGGTTGGAAACTCTGCAATCTGGCTATGGTCAACATTGGCAGGCAATGTGCCCACAACGATCGCATGCTCTCGCTCCTCGACCTCCATGCCAAACGCGCGCATCTCGTTGGCGAGAAGGCGGGCAAGGATATGCTGCCCTTGGCTTGAGGGCAGGGTATCCGCATTTGGCACGGCGGTGGTGTTGATGCGGGTATAGGCTAGAAAGCGTTCAACGATATCCATTTTTCAAGTCTCGGCATATGTCAGTCATTGTCGCCGGGCTGCGGCGGGGCGCTCAAAAACAAGCGGTGTGGCTTCAACCGCTTGTCAGCAATATATGTGGTTCGCGTTGCTGCGGGCCTATTCCTCGATGTCGACATCCTCGAAAAGATAGCCCCCGAATGGGTCGATCCGGAAGTTCTTGACCTTCTTGCTGACCGGCTGCTCGACGATCTGATGGGCGATGGTCAGCCATGGCGCCTGTTCCTTGAACACCAGCTGCGCCTGTTCATAAAGCTTTCTGCGCTCAGCCTGGTCGGTTGTCAGTTTGGCGGCCTGGATCAGCTTTTCAAAATCCTGGTCGCACCAGTTGGCGCGATTGGCGCTGCCGACGGCCTGGCAGCTCAACAGAGCGGCAAGAAAATTATCGGGATCAGCGATGCCGCCTGTCCAGCCCAGCATGACCGCACCATCCCGCTCTTTGTCGAGCGAGCGCTTGAGATACTCACCCCAGTCATAGGTGACGATTTCGGCAGTGACCCCGACCTTGGCAAAATCGGCCTGAATCAATTCAGCCGCCCGGCGTGCATTGGGCATATAGGGCCGCTGCACCGGCATTGCCCATATCTTCATCTTGAGATCATTGACACCGGCTTCGGCAAGCAGCTTGCGCGCCTGTTCGGGATCGTAAGCGTCATCCTTGACTGTCTTGTTATAGCCCCAGACACTGGGCGGCAGCGGATTGACGGAGACGACCGCTGAGCCCAGATAAACCGCGTCGATAATGGCCGGCTTGTTGACGGCCATGTTGAGCGCCTTTCGCACCCGCACGTCGTCAAATGGCTTTTGCTGGGTATTATAGGCCAGGAAGGAGAGGTTCAACCCTTCCTTGTTCTGCATTTCGATTGCAGGATCTTTCTTCATCTCCGCTATATCGGCGGGATTGGGAGCGGCGATGACGTGGCATTCACCCGTACTGAGCTTTTGATGGCGCACGGCCGCATCGGGGGTGATGGCGAAAATGAGATTGTCGATCTTTTGCTTGCCGGCCCAATAATTGGGATTGGCCTGGTAACGAATGGCACTGTCCTTCTGATAGGCAACAAACTGGTAGGGCCCAGTTCCGATCGGTTGCTGGCTGAACTCGGCGATGCGATTTTCGGCCACCAGCTTGTCGGCATATTCCTTGGACTGAATGACTGCAAATGTCAGCGACAGGCTGGGAATGAATGTTGCTTCGGGCCGCGTCAGTACAAATTTGACAGTGTAATCGTCGACCCGCTCAATCCTGTCGATCAGCGCGGAAAAGGAATAGGCACCGAATTGCGGCCAGGTCCCCTGATTATAATAGGGATTGTCCTTGTTGCCCTGGCGATCGAAGGTGAAGATGACATCATCGGCATTGAAATCGCGGGTCGGCGTGAAATAACTGGTGGTGTGAAACTTCACGCCCTTGCGCAGATGAAAACTATACTCCTTGCCGTCGGCCGATACCTCCCAGCTTTCTGCGAGACCGGGCTCGAGCTCGGTGGAGCCACGCTTGATCTTGACAAGCCCATTGGAAAGATTGCGCGCGGAAGCGTCGTAAACAGCGCCGGACGTCGTCTGTGCGGCGTCGAACATTTCGGGAGAGGCCTCAGAACAATAGATCAGCGTCTTGGCAAAGACCGCGGTGATCGCCGTGCTGTTGAGCGCAACCGCAATCAGGGCTGCTGATACTAGTTTTTGATAGGTTTTCATGAGGCTGCATTCCCTTGCTGCCGTGGCGATCGGCGTCCCGTGGTTGGTTGTTGCAGTCGCCTTTTCAGCTGATTCTAAACAACGAATTTGTCATTTGATCCCGCAACGACAAAGGAGGCAAGTATAAATGGGCTTAGGTCAGCAGCTTTTTCCGCTTCCTGGGAGTTCGGGGATCATCTGACGCAGCAGGTCGCGCAGGATCAAACGCACCGCAGCGGTCGCCGCCGATTGTTCGCGATCACGCGGGGTGATCAGGCGTACTTCGCGTATGATCGCCGGTTCTGTGAGCGGGCGTCCCACAATGCCGCGACCGCGCAGGGCAGTGAACGCATAGGCAGGCAGCACGGCAATTCCGGCATTGACCTCGACCAGTGACAGCACGCTATGGATCTGGTTGACTTCCATATGCGGCCTCAACGACAGTCCTGCCTGTTCGAACCCCATTTCGGTCAACAGGCGGATATTGCTTTTCTGGGTGAGGGTGATCAGTGGCTGATCATCGAGTTGCGACCAGGTGACGTGATCATAGCCGGCAAAATCATGATGGGGCGATACGAAGATCATCAGCTGGTCGCGCAGTGCCGTCTGGCTTTCGACATCGGAATCCTCACCTGAAAACGTACCCACTCCCAAGTCGCACCGACCTGTTCTCACTTGTTCGAGCACGATTTCCGGACCGACATCCTCGATCTTTACCACGAGATTGGGGTGTTCATCGGCCACGCGACGAACCAGCTGCGGCAGGATCGTGGTGCATAGAAGCGGCGGTGCTGCGATATTGACCTGACCGCGCCGCAGCTTGCCAAGATCACGTACACTATCGGAGGCGCGGTCGATTTCGGCAAGTCCTGCCAGCGCGCCGACCGCGAAGGCGCGTCCGGCTTCGGTCAGGTTCACCCGGCGGGTCGTACGATCGAAAAGTCGTGCGTCAAGCACGGCCTCGAGATCGCGGATCGTGTGAGAAAGATTGGCCTGGGTGGTTTTCACGCGCTCGGCGGCGCGGGAGAAATTTCCCAGTTCTACGACGGCTTGGAAGCATTCAATCTGACGCAGTGTGGGTCGCATGCGATCACTTATGTGTTTTTGTTTATGAATATATTCTACTTACAATACTTCCCGAATGAAAGAAAGTCAGGCTCGATCAGAGACAAGCGGGTTTGGAGTGACCCGTGCTGAAGCGAGGAATTTCCGATGAAGTATGACCGGCATAATGCCAAGACCCATTCGCGCGCGACCATGCGCGGAATCTGGGCTGCGGCAAACACGCCTTTTACCGATCAAGGCGCGATCGATGAAGAGGGCTTTCGCAACAATGTCGATCACTGGGTCAATGATCTTGGCATTGACGGGCTTTTCGTTGCCGGAAAGCAGGGCGAGTTTTTCGCGATGTCGGTGGACGAGCGCAAGCGAATGTTTGAGCTGGCGGTTTCGGCGGTGGGCGATAAGGCGCAGACGATCATGTCCTGCTCGGATCAAAACATGGATGTGGTCATTGACCTTGCCCGCCACGCACAGGCCTGCGGTGCAGACTATATTGTTGTCCATGCGCCGGTACTGCATTTCCTGCGCGCCCAGGACGAGACGCTGCTGCGCTACTATGAGACCATCGCTTCGCGTGTGGATATCGGCCTTGCGCTCTGGTCGCATCCCGACAGTGGCTATTTGATGAGCCCCCAATTATGCAATCGGCTGGCCGACATTGAAACGGTGGTAGCGATCAAATATTCGGTTCCCCGTGCGATGTATCGCGAGCTCACGCAACTGGCCGGGGATCGCATTCTGGTTTCCACCGCATCGGAAGAGGAATGGTTGGATAATATTCTGGAACTGGGCTGGCAGCTCTATCTGTGTTCGTCGCCACCCTACACATTGCAGAGCCGTGCTGACCGCCGCATGCGCGATTACACTGATCTTGCCTTTGCCGGCAAAGCCGATGAGGCAAGGGCGGTGTTCAAAAGCCTTGACAGCCTGCGTCACGCCTTCAAGTCGACGCGACCTGCGGAAAAGCCGACAGCCCATCAGAAATACTGGCAGGAATTGCTTGGCCAGGTGGGTGGACCGGTGCGTGCGCCAATGCTGGAACTGACCGAAGCCGAAAAACGCGTGATCCGGGAGGCGTTTGAGCGCTGTGATCTGAAACTTTCCTAAAGCAAACCGAAAAGGGGAACAATATGACAAGACGAGCCGCATTTAACTTTCAAAAATGGATTGATGAGCACAAGCATCTGCTGAAGCCGCCGGTCGGCAACCAGCTGGTCTTCAAGGATGCGGAGTTGATGGTCACTGTGGTTGGCGGGCCCAACAAGCGCACGGATTATCATGACGATCCGGTCGAAGAATTCTTCTACCAGCTCAAGGGTGACATGCTGCTGAAGCTGCACGACACGGCGACCGGTGAGTTTTATGATGTGCCGATCCGCGAGGGCGATATATTCTTGCTGCCCGCCCATATCCGACACTCGCCGCAGCGTCCGCAGGAGGGATCGATCGGACTGGTGATCGAGCCGGCGCGGCCCGAAGGCGCGCTTGACGCTGTAGAATGGTATTGTTTCGAGTGCAGTGGCCTGGTGCACCGCGCCGAGGTCGATCTTGAATCCATCGTGGATGATCTGCCCCCGCTTTACGCTGCTTTCTACAATGACGAGAAACTGCGGACCTGCCCGCATTGCGGCAGCATCCACCCCGGCAAGAACCCGCCAGAGGGCTGGGTGGCACTTTGAAACGCCAGCGCCCGGGCTAATGATCGGGCGCCTTCCGGGAACAAGCAATAAAAATTCAAAGGGGAATGCGATGAAAGACAAATTGTTGCTGATCGGCCTTCTATCGGGGCTGGCGACAAGCGCTGCTGCGGAACCGGTCAAGATCGGTGTGATAACGACCTTGTCGGGCCCAGGCGGTTATCTGGGCCAGGATATTCGCGACGGCCTGCAGCTTGCAATCGACGAGGAGGGCGGCAAACTGGGCGGTGTTGCAGTCGAGCTCAAGGTTGAGGACGATGCCGCCAAGCCGGGAAACGGACGCCAAATCGCTGAACGGTTCATGTCTGAAGACGGGGTCAAGCTGTTCACCGGGATCATTTTCTCCAATGTGCTGGGTGCAGCGGTGCCCGATATTGTCGATAATGATGGCATCTATATCAGCGCCAACGCCGCTCCCTCCAATATGGCGGGCAAGGACTGCAATGCGAATTACTTCGTGGTTTCGTGGCAGAATGACGCGCTGCATGAGGCGTCGGGGATCGCCGCCGAGCAGGAGGGGTTCAAGCGGGCCTTCATTCTGGCGCCCAATTATCAGGCGGGCAAGGATGCGCTCGCCGGTTTCAAGCGCGGCTTCAAGGGCGAGATCGCCGGCGAAATCTACACCCAGCTTGATCAGACCGATTATTCGGCAGAAATGGCGCAGATCCGCGCGGCCAATCCAGACGTGGTTTTCCAGTCGCATCCGGGCGGTATGGGCATCGCATTCATGCGGCAATATCAGCAAGCCGGTTTGTTGGGCAAGGTGCCGATGGTTCTCTCGGAGCCATCCAGTGACGCAGTTATCCTCAAATCTCTGGGCGCGGCGGCAATCGGCTTGATGGCGACCAGTCACTGGAGCCCGGATATCGACAATGCCGCAAGTCATGCGCTGGTGACAAAATGGAAAGCGGCCTTTCCCGACCGGCCGCTGACCTATTATGGGACGCAAGGTTATGATGCTGGCCGTCTGATTGCCTCGGCCTTAAAGCAGACGGGCGGGGTTGATGATATCGAAGCGCTGCGCACAGCATTGCGCAAGGCTGATTTCCAGTCTGTCCGGGGCAGCTTCGCTTTCGGACCGAACCAGCATCCGCTGCAGGATTGGTATCTGGTCGATGTCGTGGCTGGCGAGGACGGCAATCCGACAACCAGGATCAAGAAGAAACTGATTGAGAATTACGGTGATTCCTACGCGCAGGCTTGCAAGCTCTGAGCCGGGTTGCGGGCGCGCACAGGTTGCGCGCCACCCAGTTATTATCTGTTTTGAAGGTCAGTTTCCATAATGACACTCATCGTCGAACAACTTCTCAATGGCCTTCTTTACGGCGTCATGCTGTTTCTTCTTGCCGCCGGGTTAACGCTGATCTTCGGAATCATGGGCGTGATCAACCTGGCACATGGGTCGCTTTATATGATCGGTGCCTTCATCGGCACCTTTGTCGCGGTTCAGTCGGGAATGTTCTGGCTGGGGCTGCCAGTGGCAATTCTCGCCGCCATGGTGGTGGGTATTGCCATCGAACTTGGTATCATGCGGAAGCTTTATCAGCGCGATCATCTTGATCAGGTGCTGGCGACCTTCTCGCTGATCCTGATCTTCAATGAGTTGACCGTTCTCACTTTTGGGCGGCAGCCGGTCTTCACGCAGCTGCCCGCATCGCTCTCGCAGCCAGTTGAGCTGTTTGAGGGTCTGAGTTACCCGCCTTTCAGGCTGATGATCATTGCCGCGGGTCTGCTGGTCGCAGTCGGACTTTATCTTTTCATCAACAGGACCCGTATCGGCATGCTGGTGCGCGCAGGCTCTACAAACCGGGATATGGTGCGGGCATTGGGTATTGATATCAGACTGCTTTACACGCTGGTCTTTGCACTCGGTGCGGCATTTGCCGGGCTTGCCGGCTTCATGACCGGTCCGATCCTTGCCGTTCAGGTCGGGATGGGAGAGCAGATCCTGCTTGCAACTTTTGTCGTGGTGGTCATCGGCGGGGTGGGTTCAATCAAAGGCGCTTTCATCGCCGGCATTTCACTGGGGATCATCGATACCTGTCTGCGCGCGTTCCTGCCTGGTATCCTGCGCAATGTGATGGCTGCCGCGCAAGCCGATGCCTTGGGCGTGGGAATTGCCTCGATGGGAATCTATCTTTTGATGGCCATCGTTCTGCTGTTCCGCCCAAAAGGCCTGTTTCCGGTGGGAGGATAGATCATGTCTTATCGTATGCTGCTCATTGTTGCTGGCTGTGGCTTGCTGGCGTTGTTTCCGTTGGCGGCCGACGCCTTGGGGCAGAATGCCGCCACAAGCCTTGTCGCCCGCATCATGATCTACGCGATTGCCGCTGCAAGTCTCAACCTGATCCTCGGCTATGGTGGGATGGTTTCGTTTGGTCACGCGGCTTTTTTCGGCATCGGGTCTTATGTTGTGGGTATTCTCTATTTCCACCATGCTGAGGACACCCTGCTTTTCGGGTTCATCCCGGGCTCCGATCAGTTTCCGATAACGGTTGCGGCAGCGGTGCTGGTTTCGGGGATCGCTGCGCTGTTCATCGGCGCTCTGGCCTTGCGCACATCGGGTGTGCAATTCATCATGATAACTCTGGCCTTCGCGCAGATGCTGTTTTTCCTGTTCGTTTCACTGAAGACCTATGGTGGCGAAGACGGCATCATCGTGCGCCAGGCCAATGATCTGTTCGGCATTAGCCTGCGGGACAAGACAACTATGTATTATGTCATCCTTGTCTCGATGATCCTCTATCTCAGCTTTCTCTGGCGCGTCGTGCATTCCTCCTATGGCGCGGTGCTTTCCGGCATAAGGCAGAGTGAAAGACGGATGACCGCCATGGGGATCGAAACCTATCGCTACAAACTCTACGGTTTTGTCCTGGCTGGAATGGGCGCTGGTCTCGCTGGCGCGCTGCTGACCATCTTCATGCGTTTTGCGAGCCCTGACACATTGCACTGGACCAAGTCAGGGGAATTGATGGTGATGGTTATTCTGGGAGGGGTAGGCAGTTTCTTTGGTCCGCTCTGGGGCGCGGCAGCCTTCCTCATTCTTCAGACCTATCTTGCCTCCTGGACCGAGCATTGGCAGCTTGCGATGGGCCTTGTTCTTCTGCTTGTGGTGATGGGGACAAAAGGTGGGATTGTCGGCGCCTGGCTGAGAATTCGGCATTGGTCGTCACGACTGCGCAAAGTCGAGGTGCGGACATGAGCAAACTTCTTGAAGTTCGTGATCTGGTCAAGCGCTTTGCCGGGCTTGTTGCGACCGATCATGTCACCCTCGACGTGGAGCAGGGCCATATTCATGCGCTGATCGGCCCCAATGGTGCGGGAAAATCCACGATCATCAATCAATTGTGCGGCGAACTCGCCCCCAGTTCCGGTTCGATCCGCCTGATGGGTGAAGACATCACACAATTGAGCGCGGCCAGACGTGTCGCGCGCGGTCTGGGCCGCACCTTCCAGATCAGCACGCTGCTTGACGAGATGAGTGTGCGTGAGAATATCGCGCTGGCGGTTCAGATGCGCGAAGGGCATAATTTCCAGATCTTCGACCGTTTGAAAGGGCGCAGGTCAATCTGGCACGCGGTTGAGGAGATCCTCGCCGGAAGCCGGCTGGCCAATCATGCCGACAAATGCGCCGGAGATCTGTCGAGTGGCGGGCGCAAGCAGCTGGAATTGCTGATGGCTTTGGCTCTCAATCCGAAACTCCTCCTGCTGGACGAACCAATGGCGGGACTGGGGGCCTTGGAAAGTCGGGAGATGATCGAATTGCTCAACGGCTTGCGCGGCAAGGTAACGATGTTGCTTGTGGAACATGACATGGAGGCGGTGTTCGCACTCGCGGATCGCATTTCAGTGCTGGTCTACGGGCGTGTCATTCTGACGGGCACGGTGGAGGAAATAAGGTCAAGCCAGGCTGTGCGGGATGCCTATCTTGGCGGGGAGGAACAGCTGTGCTGAAAATTCAGGGACTTCAGGCTGGGTATGGGCATTCAAAGGTTCTGCATGATGTCTGTTTGGAAGTGAAAGAGGGCGAACTGGTCACCCTGATGGGTCGCAATGGCATGGGCAAGACCACGACGATACGGACAATGATGGGACTGCTCGAAGCGACGGGCGGCAGCGTTGAGATAGCCGGTCGCGATACGACGCGCTACAGGCCGGAAAAAGTCGCCCGGCTTGGAGTGGGCCTTGTTCCGGAGGGTCGGCAGATCTTTCCCACCCTGACGGTACGGGAGAATCTCGTTGCCACTGCATCCAATCGCAGCAAGCGCGCGTCTCCCTGGGATCTGCAGAAGGTCTACGCGCTGTTTCCGCGCATGCAGGAGCGGGCCAGCCAGACCGCCGGGACGCTGTCGGGTGGCGAACAGCAGATGCTGGCCATCGGACGCGCCTTGATGACCAATCCGCAATTGCTGATCCTGGACGAAGCGACCGAGGGACTTGCACCGGTGATCCGCACCGAGATCTGGCATTGCATCATGCGCTTGCGTGAGATGGGGCAGTCGATCCTGTTGATCGACAAGAATATTGCGGTGTTAAAGCGGTTGGCCGATCGCCATTATATCGTTGAGAAGGGACGGACGGTCTGGCAGGGCAGTGGTGCCGATCTGGAGCGTGAGCATGACAAGGTGCAGGGCTATGTCGGGATCTGAAAGAATTGCACTGATCGGCTGGGGCGCCATTGGCAGCCGGGTCGCCGGCCTTCTTCTTAAGCGCAAATGCCCGGTTGATATCGTTGCGGTCGCCGTGCGCGACCGCTCGCGGTCACGGGAGGGGCTGCCGGACGGCGCTCTGCTGATTGATGATCCACAAGACCTTGCCGCGACGCAAGCGAGCCTGGTGATCGAAATGGCGGGTCGCTCGAGTGTTATTCCCTATGGCATGGCGGCACTTTCGCACGGCATGGATTTCGCGGTGTCGTCGACATCTGCATTTGTCGAGGCGGGGCGCCTTGAAGAGCTGCAGGCACTGGCTGCGCAGAAAGGCTGCAAGCTGATCATTCCGCCCGGCGCGCTTGGCGGTATTGATGCGCTCGCCGCCGCATCCAGACTGGCCGTTGATCGGGTCGAACACCGGATTACCAAGCCGGCAATGGCATGGCAGGGCACCCGTGCCGCGCAATTGATTGACCTTGAGCGGATTACCGAGCCCGCAGTGATCTTCAGCGCCAGCGCCCGCGACACGGCCGATGCCTTTCCGCAGAATGCCAATGTCGCAGTAATCACCGCACTTGCGGGAATTGGCCTTGATCAGACCCAGGTCACATTGGTGGCGGACCCTGATGCCGAGAGCAACCTGCATGAGATCTTTGCCGAGGGTGCATTTGGAACCATGCAGCTGCGCTTTGAAAATGCGCCACTCAGGACCAACCCCAAATCCTCGGAAATGACAGCGCTCAGCCTTGTTCGACTGATTGAAAACCGGGTCGGATCCCTGGTGATGTGAGGAAAGATAGAGCATGACCAAGGATGTATACGCATGAGCGCTTTGTCTTCAGAAGCCGGTATCGATCCGGCACGCCTTGAGCGCGACTATAATGCCAAGGCAACCGTTTCGGCGGCGGAATTTGCGGCGCAGATGCAGCTTTATCGCGCAGAAAGCATTGCGCAGCGTGAGCGCTGGGGCCGACATTTTGATGTGGTCTATGATGAGGAGAGCGGACAGCGGATTGATATTTTCGCTCCGCCGGGCTCGCAAGGATTGCTGCCGGTCTTCCTGTTCATCCATGGCGGCTATTGGCGGGCGCTCGGCAAGGAGGATTCCGCGATGATGGCCGGCATGTTGGCGGCCGAAGGCATCGCGACCGTCGTGGTTGACTATCGGCTGGCGCCCGATGTCAGTCTTGCAGAAATAACCCGTGAGGTGCGGGCTGCGCTAGGCTTTGTCTGGCGCAATGCGCAGCAATTTCAACTTGATCGAGAGCGCATCACGGTCGGCGGCAGTTCAGCGGGTGGTCATCTTGCGGCGGCGTTGTTGGCAGAAGGGTGGCAAGATGATTTTCGGCTTCCAGCCGATATCGTCAAATTTGGCATGCCCGTCAGTGGCCTGTTTGAACTGGCGCCGCTGGCCGCAACATTTCCGCAACAATGGCTGAGGCTTGGTCCTGCCGATATTGATGCACTCAGTCCAATTCGCCACATTCCGCAACGGGGCTGCCCGATCACCGTGGCGTGGTCGCAACAGGAGGCAGAGGGCTTCACGCGGCAGTCGCGCGCCTTTGCCGCTTGTTGGGCAGAAGCTGGCGGGGTGGTGAGACAGATCGAGGTCGCGAACCGTAACCACTACGATATTCTGTTGGATTGGTGTTCGCCAGAAACAGAGCTTTCGCAAGCGCTGCTTGCGGGCATTCGCGCGATCGGCTGACACGGTTTCTGAAATGGGGTCTGCAGCGTCACCGCAACCTGCGGTGATGGCCGGCGGCTGTACAAAACCATTCAAGCCGCTGATCAATTCATGAGAATAATGTCATGGATATATGGATTTAACGTGGATTGTCGCATGAATTAAAGCAACGCATTCTTTCGCAATGACTGATCCGGGCTGGGCCCGAATTTCTAGATCGCAGAGGCTTTGTGATGCAAAAAACCGAGGTGCAGCTTTTCATAGGCGGCGAATGGCGCAAGACCAACAACACGCTTCCTATCATCAATCCGGCCGACGAGAGCGAGATCGGCAGGGTCGCCATTGCCGAGCCTGCCGATCTTGATGCAGCGGTTGAGGCGGCCTGGAGTGGTTACCAGCTCTGGAAGAACACGGCCCCTGCGGCGCGCGCTGCCGTCCTCCTCAAGGCGGCCTCGCTGATGCGTGACCGGCAGGAAGAGATCGCCCGTTCGATTACCTTGGAGAATGGAAAGCCACTGAGTGAGGCAAGGCTTGAGGTGATACGAGGCTGTGAGTTCTTCGAGTGGGATGCCGGTGAATGTGTGCGCTTTTATGGACGGGTCGTGCCGAGCGCCCCGGGCATTCGCTATATCGTGCTGCATGAACCGATCGGTCCGGTAGCGGCGTTCGCGCCGTGGAATTTTCCGATGAGCCAGCCGGCGCGCAAGATTGCCGGGGCGCTGGCTGCTGGTTGCTCTGTGGTGTTGAAAGCCTCGGAGGAAACGCCAACCGCGGTGGTTCATGTTGCCCGGGCGCTGGTGGATGCCGGTTTGCCTGCCGGCGTGCTTAATCTGGTCTTCGGGATTCCGGCCGATATTTCCGGTTTCCTGATCCCACGCCCGGAAATCCGGGCAATTGCCTTTACCGGATCGACGAGCGTCGGCAAGCATCTGACGGAGATGGCGGCGCGGCACATGAAGCCTGCCTTGATGGAGCTTGGCGGCCACGCGCCGGTAATTGTCTGCGAGGATGCGGATCCGGTGGCAGCCGGCATTATATCGGCACGCCGAAAATATCGCAATTCCGGTCAGGTCTGCACCTCACCAACCCGCTTCTTTGTTCACGAAGCGCTTTATGAGCGTTTTACCGCAGCCTTTGTTGAAACGGCGCAATCGATCCGCGTCGGCAATGGAATGGTGGAAGGTATCGATATGGGGCCGGTTGCCAATGCGCGCCGCCTGGAAGCTTTGGCAATGCTGGTCGAGGATGCGAAGGTGAGGGGGGCGAAACTGTTGTTTGGTGGCGAGCGGCTGAACAGCAATGGATATTTCTTTGCGCCGACAGCCTTGGCGGAACTGCCCGATGATGCGCGCGCGATGTCGGAGGAGCCGTTTGGCCCGCTGGCTCTGATTAACCCTGTTGCTTGCGTTGAGACAGCCATTGCCAAGGCCAATGCGCTGCCTTTTGGTCTGGCGGCTTATGGCTTTGCGCGCTCTGCGGATAATGTCGATCGACTGATGTCGGGCCTTGAAGCGGGAAATGTTTCGATCAACACGCTTGAAGCCTCTGTCGCGGAAACGCCCTTTGGCGGTGTGAAGGAGAGCGGACTTGGCCGTGAAGGCGGTGCGGAAGGGCTGCACCACTATACGGTGGTCAAGAACGTGTCCCATCGGCTTTCAGCGCCCCTTTAGTCAAGACCGAAATTCTCTGTCACAGGAGGGCGCCGGATTCGGTTCGAATGCGAGGGATAATTTCCCGGTGAAATCCTAAGTGAACTCCTAGGTGAATTCCTGGACGAATTCCTGGACGGCACGCAGTACGTTGGCGACGGTCTGCAAGGCGCCGCATTGGCGCCTTGACGGGGCTTTGGGCTTTGCGGCGCTTGAACGGCGCTTGAACGGCTCTTGATCGGCGCTGCGATCAGGCCAGCGCTGCCTCATCGAGACGGTGGTATTGCTTGAGATAGGGCGCCTGGGTGAAGTCGATCCCATGGACAAAGCGAATGATCACCTCGGCCAGCTCGGTTGGTCTCTCGATGAAGACGAGATGGTCAGCCTCGGTAATCGTGTAGAAGGTGGCGGTTTCAAAAAGCGCCGCGCAGGCCGCGATATCTTCTGCCAAAGTGATGCTGTCATGTTCGCCGGTCACAAACAGCGTTGGTGCGTCAAGCTTGACCGGGGCGGTTCTAGGCTTTCGCTCTGTCATTCGTTTGCGTAGCGCCTCGAAGCGGGATTGCTGTATTTCAGCATAGGACATCAAAGCGGTTTTCAATAATTTGTAGAGTTCGTCCCGCAGTTGCACTTCTTTTGTTGCGTCCATGCACATCAGGCTTTCGACAATTTCAACGGCTGCCTGTTCTCTGGCACCCGAACGCAGCAGGCTAAGCGCGTGATCGAGCTTCGCTTTCACGGCCAGCGGGTGGGTTTCAGCGACCCCCATGGGCAATTTTTTCTGGCCACTGGTATGAAAATTCAAGCCCGATCAATCCGCCATAGGAAATACCGATCAAATCGACTTCTGCGAGGGTCTCGATCTCGAGAATTTTATTGATGCAGGCCGCGAGGAAAGCAAAGCCGGCATTCTCCGGAATGTCGTCGGCAGCACCGGTCCCTGGCACATCAACGAAAATAAGCGGCCCGTCTGAAGCAAGCAGGCTTTCGAGATGCGGCAGGGAATACATGTCCTGAAAGCCGCCGCCGATGATCAGCTTGGGCACGCTGTTGGCGTTGAGGGAACCGATGACACGGTAGCAGAATGTCACGCCGTTAAATGCTGCCTGCTTATGCGGCTGCGCATCCTGATAGTCTCGTGAACAGAGAAAATAAGCCAGCGAAGAGACACTGCGGCATCGCAATATATCACGCCAGTCGACCGCAATGCCAAACTTGTCTTCGATCAGCAGCTGAATTTCCACCAAGGTCAGGGAATCGGCCCCGAGCGCAAAGAAATCGCTGTCAAAGCTGAGTCTGTCGCGATTTAAGGCCTCGCGGCAGATGGCATTGATGTCCCGAAGCGTCAAATCATAATCATGGAGAGAAAGCGTTGATGGCATGGCTCTGCTATACGTCCTGAAATCAGTGGTTGTGCGTAGAATACAGAGCATCAATCCGGAGGGTATACCAATTCCTGCGGAGAAATATATAGCCGGCAAAACATAGGCGGTGTTTTAGCGGTGTTCATTGCAGTTGATCGGCGTATCATGGAGAGGGGACTGCCGATCGGAGCGCGCTCAGATCAGGCGGCAATTGTCATCGCCGCCTGATGATTGTCCTGCTAGAATTTGACAGCGAGTTTGGTGTTAAAGCCGTTCTCGATGGCGCCTTCCAGGAACTGACCCCGATAGGCAGCGCCCAATGTTGTATTGGGGGCGAGATTAAAATCGACGCCCAATTCAACCACAGCCGCGTTTTTGCCGATCGCCACGCCCGTCATCTGGAAACTGTCTGATCCTTCAAAAGAAAGGCGGGTAACCGGGTCGAGGTCACCATAGGCATGACGCCAGCCGACCATGCCATTCACATTGGCTGTGAGATGATTGAGCGTGAAGGTGCTCGAGCTGCGCAAGCCGATCGTCGTGAAGGTGGTTTGGGTTGAATTGCTGCCTGCTGAAAGCGCAGCCGCCCCGCCGGTCTCGCTGAAGCCATCGGTATGTAGATTGACATAAGCGAGATTGGCGAAGGGTTCGAACACGGCAAGGTCGGTATCGATGCGGTAGCCCAGTTCGCCGAAAAGCTGCAAGGTTGATTCATCATAATCGGCATCATGGAAGTCAGTAAGCCCTGGGATGCCCACATAGCGGTTCGTCTCAAGCGCATTGAAGCTGTAGGCCGCTCCGGCACGCAGGCTGATCGCATCAAATTGGCTGCCGCCATAAAGGCCAAGATGCAAGCTCTGTGCGGAAGCCGACGAGCTGCGGTCTTTGGCATGCATGCTCAAATGGCTGTATCCGGCGACCAGTCCGAGGCGGGATGTGTCGCCAAGCTGTGTATCTAAGCCGGTCACGAAGCTGCCGGTTGAAGTGTCGAAGGCGGCCGCATTGTCATTGCCGTTGAAACGCCCCCAGGAGCCAAGTGCCTGGCCCCATGCCGCGAGATTGGCGGTCGATGCGGAGGAGGTTTTTACTTCAGCGGTGGCAAAAGCCGCGCGCAGTCGATCATTGATGGCATCGCGCAGGATATGGCTGTCATTGATCAGGCCCGATTTCGCCGAGGCATGAATTTCGCCTGAAAGCGCGTCAAAGGCTGCCCGTGCCGATTGATCGTCGGGCTGCAAGGCGATGGTGTTCCAGACCGCGTTTCCGGAAGGCAGCGATGCAATCGCCCGTGCCGTGCTGCGTTGGTTGCGTGTCGCGGCGACATCGTCGAAGCCGACATCATTGCGGTTGAGCTGCAAGGTCACATCATTGCCATCACCGCCCGCATAATCGAGGGTCTCATTAAGGAAGACCAGGTTTTTGCTCACCGAGGCAAAACGCCCCAAAACGGCATCACTGCCCTGATTTGCGATGAGCGTGTAAGGGCCGTTGAGTGGGTTCCAGCTCTCGGCTGTGGCCGGCGACAGCAACAGGCTGAGTGTTGCGCCTGAAATATCGACCCCACCGGTAACCACCAGCCTGTCGGAGACATCAGGTGTGACATCCACCAGCAAAGTGCCATGGTTGATATAGTCGCCCACGATGGTCTGGGTACCAGGCGAATGACCCGGCGCATGCACGCCGCCCGTTTCGATTGTCAGATCGCCCAGGACACCAGTTCCGCCCAGTAGACCGCCGGCTGTTACGGTGAGGCCACCCTTCATGTTGCCGTCAGCAATCAGCACTGCGCCGTTTCCGACACTGTAGTCGCCGCCAAATGATCCGGTAATGACAAGCGTGCCGGCATTAACCTTTGTCTGGCCTGTGAAACCGTTATTGTCGCCGGAGAGTGTCAACACGGAATTCGTCGATTTGAGCAACTGGCCATTGCCCGTCACTGCGCCTTGAAAGACTGCATCCTTGAGCAGAGCGAAATCGATTGTTGCGGTGTTTGCAACCGTCATATCGCCGCCTGGCAGGCTCTCGAGCTGCAATGTACCGCCTGAAACCTCGGTGTTTCCGGCAAATCGCGTCAGATCGCCGGCAAGGATGGTGGTGCCGCTGCCGATCTGCCGGAGCGTGCCGTCGCCAATTAGCGCTCCCCGATAGGCGTAGCTGTTGCTGCGATTGAACACCAGGGCGCTGGTACCAGCAAATATGGTATCACCGTAGCCCAGACGTCCGCCTGTTCCACCATTGCCGATCATCAATGTCGCCTGGTCGATAATGGTGTTGGCATTGTAACTATTGGCGCCTGTCAGCGTCAATGTCCCGCCACCGGTGATGCCGAGCGTGCCTTTGCCACCCGTGATCGTCCCGCCATAGGTCAGAGCGTCAGAGCGGTCGAATACCAACATGCCCCAATTGTTGATGTCGCCGGTGATTGATCCCGCGCTGCCGCCATCGCCGATGCGAACCGTAGCTCCCTCGGAGATCCCCAATGTGCCCGAGAAGCTGCTGTTGCCGGACAGAACCTGGCTGCCGCCGGTCACCATGACGCCGCCAGTCCCGGTGACTGCGCCCGAAAAGACGCCTGCGGCCTGTGCTATGGTTAGATAATTGGAGCCCAGAACAACCGATCCATTGCCAGACAATGTCTTGATCTGCGCGGCTGCGGCGGCTGAGATGTCAAGCGTACCATTGACTTCGACACCACTGGAGCTATTGATCCGGCCCTGACCCGCCAGAGCCAGCGTTCCGCCTGCATCGATCCGGGTCTTGCCGGTGAAGCTGTTCATGCCATTGAGTGTCAGCGTGCCGGTGCCAGCTTTGATCAGATCGCCATTGCCGGTGATCTCGCGACGCAGGGTCGAATTGAAACCATTGGTGTCGATTGTTCCACCCGCTGCGGTCAGTTGCACGGAGCGCGCGGTTGCAAGATCGAACGAGGAACCAAGTTCGAGGACGCCTCCCGCAAAGGTCAAGCCGCCATTGACTGCGCCGAGATTTGCGTCAGAGGACACGGAAAGCCTGCCTGCCGACAATGTTGTGCCGCCGGAATAGAGATTGGATCCGTTTAGCACAAGCGTTCCGGCGCCGGTCTTGTTGAGCCCCTCGCTGCCGGTGATTACATTGTCGATGCTTGTGACATAGGATCCGCTTGACGCACTGCCGTCGCCCACTCTTATTTCCACAGGTGCCGGATGATCTGCATCTGCGATGAGCGTCAAGGCATCGCCGGTTATCCGGTATCCATCGGAGGCGAACTGCATGCCCGTCGCCTGGACGGATCCGGCGCTGTTGTTGATTGTCACGGTCCCGGCATTGCCACCGAATATGGCGAAGCCTGGCTGTGGCTGCATCGGAGCGGTCAGACTACCGTTTTCGTCGGTCCAGACCGGGGAGACCACCGACCAGGTTCCGCTTCCACCGCCCAATTGGCTGGCGCTTGCAGTGCCGTCGGCATTCCAGAACCCAAGCGTCTGATTGCCGACATTGATGAGATTGATCTGCTTGTCCGCGGTCAGAATTTGAATGGTGAGGGGCGCTCCGGCCGGCGCCTGGTTGATTGACAAGCCGCCATTGGTGGTTGTGAGCGTGCCGGTGTAATCGAAGATGCGATAAAGCCCGGGGCCAAATCCACCCGCGTCGGTGACGTTGAGCTTGGCGCCGTTCAGTGCGAGATTTCCGGTGACCGAAAGACTATCGGATGTCCCGGGCGTCGAATAGTCCACGCCCGGCGCACCCGCCTCATAGGCGATCTGACTTCCCTGATCGAGTGTCAGGTTTCCATCAATGTGCAATGTACCGACCGGTGCGCCGGCGGCAAGTGTGCCGCCGTCTTTGATCCTGGTCGCTCCCACGCGGCCGCCGCCACCCAAGGCGGCACCGGCTTGGACTGTGGTCAGGGAGGAAGCGGCAATGGAGCCGTTGACGATCAGCGAGCCAGCCTGAACAGTGGTGGTGCCGCTATAATTGTTGGTAGCGGACAAGGTCAGGCCGCCGCTGCCGAGCTTGACGAGATTTCCCTCGCCATTGCTGCCGATATTGCCAGAAAAAGCCGAGCTGGTATTGCTGGTTCCGGTCGTCAGTGTCACCCCTGGGTCGACATAGATCGACGTGCCCGCCGTGCCGGCAAGGGAACCGATCTGTTGATCGGCGGCGAGTCCAAGCTGGGATCCGTTACCTGTCAGGCTGACGGCAGCGTTGGAGGAGAGCGCATTGGCTGCCGTCAAACTGAGAGTGCCGCCATTGCTGATCGAGATGGCTGAAGAATTGGCGAGGGAAGCGCCCGGGCCTACTCTCAGCGTGCCGCCAGTCACAGCGGTTGCGCCTGAATAGCTGTTCGCAGAACGCAGATCCAATAGGCCGGAACCGGCTTTTGTCAGACCGCCCCCACCGGAAATGCTTCCCCAGAAACTATTGTTTGTGGCGGTGTCAACGGTCAGCATGGCAGATCCCAAAGTCACGCTGGCTCCGGTGCCGCCATTCAGCGCGCCGACTGTCTGATTGTAGCCGGACAAATCGAAGGTGCCGCCGTTGAGCGCGATGCCTGTCGATTGGGTAAGAGCGTTTGCAACGCCGGTTCGCAAAATACCGCCATTGATCGCGGTTGCGCCTGTGTAACTTGTCACACCGCCCAGTGTCAAAGTTCCGGCACCTGACTTTGTGAGGCTTCCCGTTCCGGTAATGTCGCCATAATAGGTGAAATTACCGGCATTGTTGACCGTAAGAGCGGCTGAGCCGAGCGCTACACTGGCCGAACTGTTGTTGCTGGACAGTCCCTTGACCGTCTGATTGAAACCCTTGAGATCCCAGGTGCCGTTTGCGAGCTGGACCGTCGAGGATGTTGCCAGGGCATCTTGTGCGCCCATGACGAGCGAGCCACCAAGAATTGTCGTGGCGCCGGTAAAGCTGTTGACGCCGCTCAGGGTCAATGTTCCGGCGCTGCCTTTGGTCAGGCCGCCTGTGCCCGACATGATGCCGGAGATCAGTCCGTTGGCGTTGGAACCAATATTGAAGGTAAGCGTATGGCCGCCACTGTCGACTGCGCCCGTCAGCGACAGGCTCTGGTCGGCGCCGGAAGCACCAATCATCGTGTCAGCCGCCAATGTGACCGAACCGCCCCAGACCGATTTTGACACATTGTTTGTCAGCGCCCCGCTTCCCAGACCGGTGCCCGAAAGGGTCAGGGCTTCATTGGCGACGGTGAAATTCCCGTTGAAGATCAAGGCCGCGCCGGATGCAACAACGGTGCCCCCCGCAGCGCTTCCCAATGCGTTGGCATTGCTGATTGCGATGGCACCCTGGTTGATATAGGTGGTGCCAGTATGGCTGTTGGCAGAAAGAAAGCGGATAATCCCGGTTCCGGTCTTTATCCAGTCGCCGCCCGCAAGATTTGCCGAGACGTCGAGCGATCCGTCGCTAAACAGCTCAGTACCGGCTGCCCCCACGCCCATCACGGTCCCGCCATAAATATTATAGCCGGGAAAGCTGGTGCGGTTGAAGGTCAGAGAACTCGCCGCCACATTGCCCACGACCTGTACTGCGCCGGAAGCACCCGTGAAATCGCCGAACACCGCATGGCTGCCATTGATCCAGGCAACATTATTGCCATTGGCATCGACCCAGTTGGTTGCCGAACCCACGGACCAGGTGCCAGCGCCGCCATCCGCACCCGAAGTGGTGTTGATGCCGTCCCAGGCAAGCTGGGCAGAAGCCGGTAATGTGTTCATTGCGAGAATGGCAGTCAGCGCGGTGGTTGCAAGGAGTGTCGCGCTTCGCGTCGCAAGGCTGCGACGCATCCAATAAACAGAAGATTTCATCCCAGCCCCAAATTTTTCTTCGCATGACCCTCATCATGCGAGATGCCTCTTCCGAGACACGCCCAATCAAGCGCAGCAACCAATGGCTCTGTCGGTGACAAGCTGGTTGCAATCGCCGAAACCCGACAACCAGAAAGCACGAAAGTGAGCGCTAAACAAGAGGGGGTGCATGCAGGTTTTAGCCTTCATCACCAGACATCATTAAGCGCGCGCGCGAAAACGGCTTTGAGCACGTCTGATGGTGCAGAATACAGCGGTTTTGCTGCACCAAGCAGTCTGGAGCAAGGGGCGTTGGTACGCTAGCGGACCAATTTCGAGGGTGAGAGAACATCATGGCCGAGGGCGGGTCTCGCTATGCGCAGGCCTGGCTTTTGTGGCGATCTTCGCAGTCAGATATTCTAGCGGAAATTTCGTGTCTTCATTGCGATCTCGTCAAGATGCAGGTAGGGGTCCGGCATATCGCGTGGCTTGGGCAGGCCGCGCGGATCGGGTGTCGGGGATCCATGGTGAAATTCATCGCCCCTGCCATGGGGGAGGGGAAACCGACACTCACGTGAGCCGATGCTGGCGAGTTCGTGTGACAGATCGGTCAAGTGGTGGACGACGATATGAACGACCTCGCCTTCTCGTTGCACGCGGCCACGCACACCCATCATATTTGCCCCCAATATAATTCGAGGGAACTTTTCGAATGTTTTGGTCCATATCACGAGATTGGCAACAGCGGTTTCATCCTCAATCGTCACGAACATGACCCCTTTTGCGGATCCCGGTCGCTGCCGCACAAGCACAAGCCCTGCAATGTCGACCCAGTGGCGATCACGCATGGCGGTCGCTCTGGCGCAACTCACCACGCCACGATCTGCAAGCTCGGAGCGCAGAAAACTTAACGGATGCTGGCGCAAGGTGAGACCGGTATGGCCGTAATCGGCGACCACCTCGCTGCCGGCGGTCATGGGAGCCAGCTTGACCTTGGGCTCGATTTGTTCTTTGAACCCGTCCTGTTGCCGGAATGTCTGGCCTGATGTTGCCAGTTCCCGGTTTCTAACAGCAGAAAATAACGGCAATGGCTCATCCCTGAGCGCCTTCATGGCCCAGAAGACTTCCCGTCTTTGCAGGCCGAGCGAGGGTTTGAAAGCATCGGCCTTGGCCAGTTCATTAAGCGTTTCCACACCAACTGCCGCGCGATGCCAGAGATCGTCAACCGAAGCAAAGGGTTGATCACCGCGCGCCGAAATCAGCCGCGCGGCATCGGCATTGCCCAATCCCTTCACCATGCGCAGGCCCAACCGAACGGCCAGCCGGCCGTCATCGGGGTTGCGCGCCTCTAAGGTACAATCCCAGCGGGACGCATTGATACAGACGGGACGAACCTCGACATTATGGGATTGCGCGTCCCGAACAATCTGCGCCGGGGCGTAAAACCCCATCGGTTGGGCGTTCAAAAGTGCGGCGCAGAAGACATCGGGATGCCAGCATTTCATCCAGCTGCTGGCATAGGCGATGAGCGCGAAACTCGCCGCATGGCTTTCCGGAAAGCCGTAGGAGCCGAAGCCCTCAAGCTGCTTGAAGGTTTGCATTGCGAATTCCCGTGGATAGCCATTGGCCACCATGCCTTCGATCAGCTTTTCACCGAATTTGGAAACCCCGCCTGTATGTTTGAAGGTTGCCATTGCACGGCGCAATTGATCGGCTTCGCCAGCAGAAAAGCCGGCGCATTCGATGGCCACCCGCATCGCCTGTTCCTGAAACAGCGGAACCCCCAATGTCTTGCCGAGCACGGCTTCCAGTTGCGGGCTGGGATAGATGACCTCCTCGCGGCCTTCGCGCCGCTTGAGATAAGGATGGACCATGTCACCCTGGATCGGTCCTGGCCTGACGATCGCCACTTCGATGACCAGATCATAGAAAGTGCGGGGTTTCATGCGCGGCAACATTGCCATCTGTGCACGCGATTCAATCTGAAACGTGCCCAGCGTATCGGCGCGTCTGATCATGGCATAGGTCCGCGGATCCTCAGAAGGAATGGAGGCAAGATTAAGCTGGGTGTCTTTATGCTGTGCCAGAAAATCGAAAGCCCGGCGCATGCAGGACAGCATGCCGAGTGCCAGAATGTCGACCTTCATGAACTTCAATATATCAATGTCGTCCTTGTCCCATTCAATGATCGCCCGATCAGCCATTGCGGCAGGTTCGATCGGAACCAGTTCGTCAAGGCGGTCGCGCGTCAGGACAAAGCCACCGGGATGCTGGGACAGATGTCGCGGTGTCCCCACCAGCTGATGGGCAAGGTCGAGCGCCAGACGCAGACGACGATCCTGCAGGTTGAGATTGAGCCCTTCGGCATGTTTGGCTTCAATGCTTTCCGACCAGCCCCAAACCTGTGACGAGAGTGTTTTGGTGAGATCTTCGGGCAAGCCAAGCGCCTTTCCGACATCGCGCAAGGCGCCTTTGGCACGGTAGCGAACAACGGTTGCGCACAAGGCTGCCCGCTCCCGCCCATAGGTTTGGTAGATCCACTGGATGACCTCTTCGCGGCGCTCGTGCTCGAAATCCACATCGATATCGGGTGGTTCGCGTCGTTCTTCCGATACGAAGCGTTCGAACAACAAATCATTGCGGTCAGGATCAATGCTGGTAATGCCCAAAACGTAGCAGACCGAACTGTTGGCCGCCGAACCACGACCCTGACAGAGAATACCTTTTGAGCGGGCAAAGCGCACGATTGCGTTGACCGTGAGAAAATAGGGGGCGTAGTCGAGCTTGGCGATCAGCTGCAATTCATGCTGAAGCCCGCGTCGGACCTTATCGGGCAGCCCTTCCGGGTAGTGTTCGAGAGCACCCGCCCATGTCAGTTTCTCCAGCGCCTGCTGGGTCGAGAGTTCAGGGAAGAGCTTTTCCTCGGGATATTGGTAGGTCAATTCATCGAGCTGAAATCTGCAGCGATCAACGATCTCGTTTGTTCTGGAAAGCGCTTCCGGATAGCGGGCAAACAGCCGATGCATTTCATCCGGTTTTTTGAGATAGCGGTCGCAGAAACGTTCTCGACGATGTCCGAGTTCGTCAATCGTTACATTGTGGCGGATAGCGGTCACCACATCCTGCAGAACCTGGCGTGCCGGCTCATGAAACAGCACATCATTGGTGACCACGGTGCTGATCTTGGCTGCTGCGGCCATTTGGGAAAGCTGCCACAGGCGCAGTTGGTCATTGGGTCTGCGCCGCAATGTCAATGCCATATAGGCACGATCAGCGAATACGGCATGGAGTTTGCGAAGATGGGTGGCTACGACTGCGTTGGCCTCATCGGGCAACAGCACCACGAGCAATCCCTCGCTATAGCTTGCGAGATCGTCCCATTCGAGCCGACATTTTGCCTTGCCGGCGCGCATTTTTCCCAACGAGAGCAACCGGCATAGCCGGGCGTAGGCTTGTCGGTCGGTGGGATAGGCAAGAACAGACATGCCATCGCAAAGGTCCAGCCTGCAACCGACGACCAGACGCACACCGCTGTCGCGGGCGGCCTGATGCGCCCGCACAAGACCTGCCAGCGAATTGCGATCGACGATTGCGAGCGCGGCAATGCCCAATCGCGCGGCTTCGGCAAACAGTTCCTCACAACTGCTGGCGCCGCGCAGAAAGGAAAAATGGCTGGTGACCTGCAGCTCGGCATAGGCTGTTTCTCTCATCCAAAGACCCCATGCAGGAACCAGCGCTGGCTACCGCTCTCGCTGTGCTCGCCGTCGCCGGAACGGAAAATCCAGTAGCGTTCACCGGCATCGTCCTCAACCTGGAAATAATCGCGCACCGTTGCCATTTCGGCATCGCGCTTCCACCATTCGCCGCGAATGCGTTCCGGGCCGTCTGCCTGTCGCACCCGTCGTCTCACACCGCGCCAGGTAAACCAGACCGGCGGATTGTCGGGCAGAAGAGCCATGGTTTCGATCGGTTCGGGGCGTGCTAACAGGCGCGTTGGTCTAGGCCATTTGCCGTTCCAAGTGGCGCCGGTTTCGGGTGACAGTGCTGCGATCATTGCCACCGAGCGTTCGGGGACGTCGCTCTCGACGGGTGTAAAGCGACACAGTCGGCTTTCGCCAATGCGGTTGGCCAGCACATCAACCAGGTCGGAAATATCGGGGTTTGCCGCATCGATGAGTGTGACCATGGGCTGTCTTTCACGCAACGGTTCGACAATCACGGCTGCAAGTTCCATGATTTCGATGCCAAAGCCGGGATCGATGCTGGCAATTTTGTCATTGAGCAGCCGTGACAGGCGTTGGGGGTCGCGGATAGGCTGCGCTGCGCCAACCCGGAGTGCCTGTCGGGCGTTGTCGACGCGATGGATCAGCAGATCAAGCCGCCGTGCACCCATTCCCCTGGTTTCAAGTTCGGCACAGAGCTGGGATACCAGTTTGCCGATTGCGCGGCGGATGGTTTCTGCCGCACCGATCGGTTCACCAAACACCTTTCTTGCTTCGATAATTTCGGGGACGCGGTAGGGCGTGATGGGTTCGGGTAATCGCCCGAAAGCCTGATCGAGCCGACGGGCAATCTGTGGACCAAAGCGCAAGGTCAGCGGTGCGCGCGGCTGGTTCATCACATCGGCGATGGTTTCAAAACCCAACCGGTGCAATTCGACGATCATGTCTTTTTGCAGACGCAGCGCTGCAAGCGGCAGCGCCGCCAGAAAAGATGCGGTTTTGTTGTCTGGTATGATCTCAATGCTGTGTTCACCAAAGCGGGCGGCTGCATGGGCTGCCCCCCAGCTTTGAGCGAGCGCTATGCGCGCCTTGACCCCGGAAGAGGCGAAGCGCTGCAGGATTGCGCCGAGCATCGCGGCTTCACCACCGTGAAGATGGTCTGCACCGGTCGTGTCAATGACAAGCCCGTCGGGTGGATCAGCCATGACGATCGGAGAGATGCGCTGCAAGGCCCAATGAGCGAGTTTCTGCAGTCCCGCCGCGTCGGCGGCGGGATTGGCATCCATCAGGCGAAGGTCAGGCGCCAGTGCCTGCGCCTTGGCGACGGGCATGCCAAGGCGCAGGCCGAGCGCCTCTGCATTGTCGTCGAGTGCCATGATGACACGCCGCCGGCTATCGTGTCCGACAAGCACCAGCGGGGCGGTGTCATCAAGCGATCCGACGTCCGATTTCCTTCTGAGGCGATCGGTAGACCACCTTGGAAGGAAGAGCGATACGACCCTGGTCATCACAGGCCTCCACTTCAAAATCTGCGCTGTCACCAGCGCGGCAACGGATGAGTTCGACAAGCCAGCGTGCCCGGCCGAGTCCTGGAACGGGAAGGGGTGCGGATGGCATTTGAGACACGCGCCATCGCGTGACGCTGGCCGTGGGCTGACCAAAATCACCGGCTTCGCTCTGTCGACGCCAGCGCCGCAAGGCAATGCCGATCGTTCCCCCATTTTCGGCGGCAAGTTGCAACCGTCGCGATGCTGTCATCGACAGGCGGGCCGTTTCGGCAATCACAGCGCCCAGACCGCCGTGACGCAAGCCCTCCTCAAAACAGGCAAGAAGGGACTTTTCATCCCCCGCCTCCAGATGCAGCATTCGGTCGGGATGAAGGCCAGACTGAGCGATGGCCGGCATGAATAGATCGCGGAGCGTGACCACCCAGAGGATCTTGCCCTGCGTGCGTGCGGCAATCCCTGCTGCAAACAAGGCGGCAGCAGCACCATCCACGGCACCATTGCCACCGCCAGCCACTTCATGCAGGCAAGCTAAGGCCAGACCGCCACCCGGCAGTTTGCTGTCGAGCGCCGGCAAACCGAAAGGCAGAACGTGGCGTTGTCGCGCATGTCCGCCCTCCAGCCGCTCGATGCGCGACCGCAGTTCTGCAATAACGGGATTGGCGGCGGGTTCGGGCATTGCGATACAGTTCCTTGCAGGGGTTTGCAGCTTCAATAAAAGCTGATAAGTTCCCTATTTGTTCCGATTGCCTTTGCGAGTCAATCGGGCCTGCTGAATTGAAATCACAGCTTTTGCGCGGTGTTCAATTGAATCCTGCAAGGGTTTCAAGGGGATATCGGCGAAGCCCAGCGGCAGGAATTTTTTGTATATGACGGGGACAGATGACGGCTTACCTGGAAAAGCTCAACGACCGGCAACGGGAAGCAGTGGAATATGGCGTGGGGGACGCTGGTGTCAGCGGTCCGCTATTGGTGATTGCCGGTGCTGGTTCAGGCAAGACCAACACATTGGCGCATCGGGTTGCCCATCTCATTGTCAAAGGCGCGGATCCAAAACGGATCTTGCTGATGACTTTTTCGCGCCGGGCGGCCTCCGAAATGGGCCGACGGGTCGAGCGGATCTGTCGGCAGGTTCTGGGTGAGAACGCTGCCATCATGCGCGATGCGCTACACTGGGCAGGGACCTTTCACGGCATCGGTGCCCGGCTGCTGCGGATTTACGCCGAACAGATCGGTCTGAATGTGGATTTCACAATTCATGATCGTGAAGACAGTGCGGATCTGATGAACCTGGTCCGGCACGAATTGGGCCTGTCGAAGACAGAAAGCCGCTTTCCCACCAAGGGGACTTGTCTTGCCATCTATTCGCGGGTGGTCAATGCCGAAAGTTCTATCGGCGAGATCCTCAAATCGGCCTATCCCTGGGCGATCGGCTGGGAAGACGAACTCAAACAGCTATTTGCGGCCTATGTCGACGCGAAACAGGCGCAGAATGTGCTCGATTATGACGACCTTCTGCTCTATTGGGCGCAGATGGTGTCTGATCCCGAACTCGCGCAGGATATTGGCGGGCGTTTTGATCATGTCCTTGTCGATGAGTATCAGGATACCAACCGGTTGCAGGCCTCCATTCTTCTGGCACTCAAGCCTGATGGACAGGGTTTGACTGTGGTCGGGGATGATGCGCAATCGATCTATTCGTTTCGGGCGGCAACGGTGCGCAACATCCTTGATTTTCCGGAAGCATTCGCGCCAAAGCCGGCAGACATCATCACGCTTGATCGCAATTACCGCTCCACACAACCCATTCTGGCTGCAGCCAATGGAGTGATCGACCTCGCACGCGAGCGGTTCACCAAGAACCTATGGACGGACCGTTGCTCGGAGCAGCGTCCCCTGCTCGTGACCGTCCGGGACGAAAGTGACCAGGCCCACTACATTGTGGAGCAGGTATTGGCCAATCGCGAGATCGGTATGACGCTCAAGCAACAGGCTGTGCTGTTTCGGACATCGAGCCATAGTGGTGCCCTTGAAATCGAACTGACGCGACGCAACATCCCCTTCGTCAAATTCGGTGGATTGAAATTTCTCGACAGCGCGCATGTCAAGGACTTGCTGGCGGCGCTCCGCTTTGCACAGAATCCTCGTGATCGTGTGGCGGGCTTTCGCCTTTTGCAAATGCTTCCCGGCGTTGGTCCGCAGACAGCCGGCAAAATACTCGACACCATTGCCACAGACCCTGAACCCCTGATATCTCTCGCCGAAATTCCACCACCACCCAGGACTGGCGACGACTGGCCTGCCTTTATCGCGATGCTTTCAGCTCTGCGCAAAGCAGAAGGCGGCTGGCCCGGGGAAATCGGTCAGGCGCGCCTGTGGTATGAACCGCATCTTGAACGTCTTCATGAGGAGGCTGAAACCCGCAAGGCCGATCTTCTCCAGCTTGAGCAGATTGCTGGCGGTTATCCCAACCGTGAGCGGTTCCTGACCGAATTGACGCTTGATCCGCCCGATGCCACCAGTGACCAGGCGGGCGTACCGCTGCTGGACGAAGATTATCTCATCCTTTCAACTATCCATTCATCCAAGGGCCAGGAATGACGTTCGGTTTTCATGATCAATGTGGTGGACGGTTGTATACCGTCGGATCTCGGTGCCGGAACGACGGCGGAACTCGAAGAGGAGCGGCGCCTGCTCTATGTGGGGATGACCCGCGCGCGAGATAGCCTGAGCCTTATCACACCACAACGCTTCTTCACCTATGGGCAGAACACGCAGGGGGACCGGCACGTATATGCGTCCAGAACCCGCTTCATCCCCAAAAACTTGCTGCCGCTGTTCGAGATCACAAGTTGGCCAAAGCTCTCAGCCGCAAGAGCGGAGCGCAGCAAGGCATCGGTCAGAATGGATGTTGGAGCGAGAATGCGCAAGATGTGGCGTTAACGAGACCGACGCGGGAGGATGCGAATGCAGCTCCTTTATAGTTGCTGGCGTTTCTGCTAAATGAGCATCGCGCTGGAGCCCTTCAGTAAAGTCTTTCAGCCGAACAACCGGCTTGCTCGCAAAAAACTCTTATTTCCAGTGAATGATATAGAGAGGTTGAAAGCATCAGTCTCATTGCTTATCCCTTGGGAAAGTGCATGCGGCAAAGAAGTTTGGGGGCATATATTTATAGAAAGCCGCAACGTCTTCCTATCACAGCGTGGGTCGATTGACTGCAAACGATAAAACCTGGGCCCTCTCTATCCAGCGCGCAGTCGGCGTTGGTTGCGATGCTGTTTGCGTACTGGTGCTGGCTTTTTATAGTACACCAACAGAGACCAAACGAGTTGAGGTTGGTGGCACACGTACCAACCGGATAATAGCTGCAGCCCATGGCATTCATCGCTTTTCGATTTTGAAACAAGCTGAAGATACCCCAGCAGCTAGCACGGGGCGAGTTGCAGAATTCTGATCTTACAACCACGAGCTTCTCCTCGACAGTCGATCAGCGGAACCGGCGTTTGGGTTGGCGGCAAAGATGAGGCTAGGCGAAGGGCACCTGAGCTTCACAAATCGTGGTGGAAACACTTGCAGAATATGATATCGCATAAGGATTCATATATTGCCCTACGGATGCAACCCCATTCTCATCGCGCGCGCGTACAGTGCTGACGAATGCTCAAGCTGGTGGACGTATCGATTTTTCGAGCTTCTTTATCGCCTCACGCAAAGATCGTTGCTCGTCAAAATAGTCCTCCCAAACCTTTTTCTTTCCGAGTAGCGCGGGAACAGTCCGGATTGTAAATCGCTTGGGGTCGAGGCCCTTTCTGACCTGGGTCCAGTTGAGCGGCATCGACACCGTCGCCCCCTCGCGCATTCTGGGTGAGAGCGGTGCAACGGCTGTCGACATGCGGTCATTGCGTAGGTAGTCCAGGAAAATACGGCCTTTGCGCTGGCTTTTGGCCATTTTGATCAGGTAGCGGTCGGGATAGTCGCCGGCCATTTGTTGGCAAACATCGTGTGCGAAACCTTTGGCTTCTGCCCAGTTGAGTTTTTTGCCTTTGCCACCGCCAAGCGGCGTGACCACATGCAGTCCTTTGCCGCCCGTGGTTTTGCAGAAGCTGACCAGACCAAGCTGATCAAGGCGATCGCGCATTTCCAGCGCCGCTTCGATAACGCTGAAAAAAGCCACGTCAGGGCCAGGATCGAGATCAAACACCAGCCGACCAGGGATTTCTGGTTGATAGGGTAAACAATTCCACGGATGCAGTTCGACGCCACCCATTTGAGCGACTGCTGCGAGCCCTTCCACCCGATCGATCTGGAGATAGGGCTTCCTGTCACCAAACACCTCTACAAGTTCGATCAGGTTCGAGGTGCCTGGGAGCGCATGACGCTGGAAGAACTGCTCGCCCTGCAAACCATCGGGCGCGCGAACCACCGAGCAGGGCCGGCCGTTGACATGGTTGATCAACCACGGTCCCACCGCCTCGTAATAGCGGGCGAGATCGAGTTTTGTGACTGGCTTTCCATCCCCAGCATCCGGCCAGAGTGTCTTATCAGGGCTCGAAATCAATACGCCCATGATATTGGGTTTGCCGCCTGCTTGAGAGGTGAGAATATCTCCAGGCTTTGCGGTGTCGTTTTCAGGGACATCGACGTCGCTCGGCGCTGCCGGCGTTTCGGCAACCACCTCTTTCGCTGGCTTGTCCTCGCGCAACCCTTTGAACGCAGCTTGGCGAACGAGGCCGTCTGCCGTCCACCCGGCGAATTGTATCTCTGCGACCAATTGCGGTTTCAGCCATTTGATATCGGTGCCTCCCTTGGGCGCACCGATCCCGGTAAAAGGCGATTTCCTGGCCTCAAGCGCACGAAGTTTCGGTAGAATGCCCGCAACGGTTTTTGCGCCATAGCCGGTACCGACACGACCAACATATACGAAATGTCTGCCGCGATTGACGCCGACGAGCAAAGAACGGAATTTGCCATTGGTCGTGGCATAACCGCCAATCACCACTTCATGGCCTGAACGGCATTTGGACTTGACCCAGCTGTCGGAACGACCCGAGACATAGCGGGCGTCCGCCTGTTTGGAAACGATGCCTTCCAGCGAAAGCCGACAGGCGGAACGCAGAACCGCTTCCCCGCCTGTTTCAAAATGTGTCACATAGCGGATCAGGGGATCCTCACTGACGCTTTCTACCATCTGCTCGAGCCGTTGCTTGCGGTGGGTAAGAGCAAGTTGCCGCAGGTCCTCGATGCCGTCAAAAAGCAGATCAAACGCGAAATAAACCAGGGCATCGGTGTTGCCCTCGGACAAAGCTGCCTGCAATGCTGCAAAATCAGGTGCTCCACTTTCGTCCAGCGCGCAGATTTCCCCATCTATGATGCCGTCGGGGAGTGCTGCCGCGCTTTTTACAATGGCTGGAAATCTTTCGGTCCAGTCGAGACCCTTTCGGGTTCTCAATGTGACTGCGCCAGAATTGACATGCATCTGGATGCGGTAGCCGTCGAATTTAATTTCGTGAATCCAGTTTTTCGAAGCCGGCGGCCTGTCGTGGGTTTCACATAATTGGGGTGGGACGAAGTCCGGCATGGTGGCGGGCGTTGACTTGACGGTCTCCGACATCCTTTTGTTTTTTTCGCGCTTTTTTGCAGCAAGCCCATGACTGCTATCCCAAACGGCGTCTGCCGCGATAGCGTCAGTTTCGATCATGAAGGGGCGCGGCTTTCTGCCTTTGCCGGCTGCTATCATCTGCATGGAACGAGCGGATGCGACAGAGGTGTCATTGTCGTCCAAAACGGCAGCACCGTTGCTGTATACGGCAAACGCGTCTTGATGCTTGATCAGCAACCAGTTGGTTCGTCTGGAGCCGTTGCGATCCGCTTTCATGCGCACCAGCACAAAGCTGCCATGCAGTCGCTTACCTTCTAGGGTAAATTTCAGGTCGCCTTTGGCAAGCGCCTCGCTGGCGGTCAGTTCTCCTTCCGGTGTCCAGTAACCACGGTCCCAGAGCATCACTGTGCCGCCGCCATATTGGCCTTTGGGGATCGTTCCCTCGAAATCCCCGTAATCAAGAGGATGGTCTTCGACCTCGACCGCCAGACGCTTGTCGCCGGGATCAAGAGAGGGTCCTCTGGTCACGGCCCAGGATTTGAAGACACCGTCAAGTTCGAGACGCAGATCGTAATGCAGTCGCGTCGCAGCATGTTTCTGAATAACGAAACGCAGCTTCTTCGAGGCCTTTGGCCGGTTCACCCCTTTTGGCTCCTGCGTCTTTTCAAAGTCGCGCTTTTTTTTGTAGGTTTCGAGTTTATCGCGGGCCATGACTGTCCTCATCTAGCTGTCAGTGCACCATCGATGCGTCCACTATAGAACGGTGATGCCAGACTGCTCAATTCTGACCCACAGCGTCTTGCTGGCACGAGACGACAGGGGAAGAGCTTGACCGTCGCTGGCTCCGCGGTCTCCTCAGGCACCTGATCACTGAGAAAACAACCGCGCAAGATAGTTTTTGTTCCTGCCAGCTCTGCGCACCCGAAAAAAACCTGCAAAAGCGTGGAGCTTTACACGGCGGACATCCGCAACAAACAGCCGCTTTTTTGCCCTCAATGCGATACTCAAAGCCGTAATCCACCACAGGACGCAGTCTGTTGTCGCCAAAGGGCTGGCGCAGAGGACCGCAAGCGCCGATCTGAATTCCCGCACAGCACTTGCCGGGCGATACGGAAACATTGGTATGGCAGCGAAAGACAGAACTGTGGCGAGCAGCACTGCGAATGTCCACGACCTTATACAAAAAAGGAACCGCGGCAGGACAAAAATGCAATGCGCGTCGAGCAGGAAAAACGAGGGAGTGCGCATGGTTTCCCGCCACACTATGGTTCGTCCTTAAAGACGTCGCCCTTGTTCAGGGAGTTGCTTCGTTCCGTTATGCTAGGCCAGACAAGGGTTGCATCACGCTCTCAAGAAACAACGCGCCGATCAGACTGCCGGCTTGCAGTTTGACAAGAGACCCTTGGGAACAAGCCCTTCCATACATATCCTGCGCCATGTGTTGACCGGCCTTGCCCGCCATCTGACAATAGCGAATATCGGAACTGGCGCCATGGTGCCAATCGACGTCCTGTCGATCGGTCGGTCAACGGGCACGGAGATTGATGTAAATATGACTTTCTAGCTATTTAAATGGAAGAAAGCACTTCCATGCAAACCTGAATCTGCCCCCAGACTATCATCGCGCTGACGGACGGGTTTAGCTCAACATCTTGCAGGAAAATTGATTGGGGTGTGTGGGCAATGATGCCTGATGGGTGCATGACAGGCCGCCAAGCACGCGGTATTGCTGGCTACAGTTTGTTTGCCAGAAAATTATCAACTTTCGAGGCAATCGATACAAACACCGCAACAGTCCTCGTCAAAACAGAAAGCAGGCTTTTTCTGCCGGCAACAATCGCAGAGAATGGCCGCTGCATCCGAGCGCGGTTCGGGGGGCAGGATCTCAATTTCCAAAGCTTCGTCTGGACATGAAGGCTGTGCCATTGCCGTGGTTCCCCGTCTAATCAGGATACGTGCTTATGGCTTCAGATAAACACAGAGAGGGGCGATTTAAAGAGCGGGTCTGGACTATCCGTCGAAGGCGCTCGGGAACCCGGCCCAAAGCGCGGTCCACGTCGCCCCACGCAGCGGTTGTTGGAAGAAGATTGGAGGGTTGCGTCAACCTGTCGGCTTGGGCGTTTCAGAGAATGCCGGCGTCGGGTCCGCATTGGCCTTACGCGCCTTCTGCGATGCCCGTGACAGCGGGCACGGCCTTGAGGGCTTTGAGCACAGATTCGAGATATGGCCGGCTTATCAGGGAAGTGGTTACTGCAGCAGCTTGGCCTTCATTGCTTGACCAAAAATGGTAAGCTGCAGCATGGGCTCGCCTCGAATGACACTTTCCTCGACGAGGTCGAGCTGTTCGAGCCGTCCGATAACGCGATGGGACAGTCGTTTGTCACCAACGAGCCAGTCGCTGCCGATCTTTTTCTGACGGCGGAAGAAGGCGATGGCCCGCAGGGCGTCGTGCTGCGCGCGGGTGAGTTTATCAGACGATGGCGCGGTCATGTAATCGACATATGGAAACATCAAGATCCTCCTGCTCAATCATGGTGGACAGTGATAATTGTCTGCGGCCTCTCGGGTCCCACAGTTGCAAAACGCCGGATTTGCAAGGAAAACGGACTTGCCTCACAATTTGTTCCAGGGTGCGGGTTTCTCAGCCTGTTGCACCCTTTCGGCAAAATGTCGGAGCAATGCCACGAAGCGCTGGCAGAAACAAACCGCTGTCTAATGTTCCAGTGACAATTTCTGCAGCTTTTTAATCGTTAATGCGTTAATCTCTGCAAGAATACATCGACAGGGAGCCTGACAGTTTGAGCGTCGCTTTTGTCAAAGAAGAAAGTGCGGAAGCTGCTGCGGAGACAATTTTGCCGCCGCGACCGATTTCTGGTCGAATCAATCTGGTGACGGAGAGCGGGCTTGAAATGCTGCACGAAGCGCTTGCATCGGCGCAAAGCAGGCTTGACGCTGCAAACCGGCTCGAGGATATCAATGAAAGACGGCGTCAGTCAGCGGTTTGGCTGCGTGATGTACGCTATTACAGTGAGCGCATCCGTACGGCTGAGCTGGTTAAGCCCTCCGCATCTTCTGATGTTGTTGGCTTTGGGCATGTGGTCACCTTTCAGCGCTCGGATGGTCGCAGGCTGAGTTTCAAAATTGTCGGTGAAGATGAGGCTGATCCATCGCGGGACACGTTGTCGCATGGTTCACCGGTTGCAATCGCCCTGATGGGTAAGGCGGTAGGCGAGGTTGTTGAGATAGGGGCGCTTGAACTGGAAATTGTTTCCATCAACGCCTCGGCACAAGTTTGAATTCCTTGCCATTTTTTCACCCAACACCCTGAGGGCCTTGTTGAGCCGGATAGCCTGGTCGCTGCTGCGTCGGGCTGCAGCAATTGCTGCGGTTTGATCGGATTCTGCCTTTCGCCCGCATTGTGGACAAGCGGGCGCAGTGGGCAAGGGCTGTGACCATTGCTGCGGTGCCAGGAGGGTCCGCTCCGCCTCTTCGAGCACCTGATAGTTGCCCTCGATGACTTTTTTGCGTGGCGTCGTGGGAATGTCTCACCCGGATGGCGTCGATGGTGCCTGTTTGAGTGACAAGCGAGTTCATGCAACGAATGCGATAGAGCCCGGCCATCAACTCACAGGGACTTGTGCCATCATTGGCATTTTTGAGCAGGATTTCGCACAGATTGTCACCGACATTATAGATGTTGCCATCTTCAACATCGCGCAACCGAATGAGATGCGTGGTGGAATGGGCCTTGTCTAAACTGCGGCTTGCGGATTGTTTTGCTCCGTCCGTGACAAAGCCTTCCTTTTTGAGGCCGCGTATTATTTCAAGGGTGGGAATTGGGTGAACTGTTGCGAGCGGCTCGCATGCGCGGTGTCTGCAAAAATCGAGGGTGCCCGCGCCTGCATTTACGCCCCCGTCAGGGAATGGGTCTGGTCGAAGCGAGCGCTTTTAGTGTAGATGCTCATGATCTTTCTGCTTGAGATTTTCCCCGGCCCCTGGGCGAAGAAAAAACAGAGGCGGCCGCAGGCCGGCCATAGAGCGGCAGGGTGTGCGGATCGTCGCCGTAGATGAAGAGTACCGGATGAGGCGTGATAGGGTGGAAGGAAATTTGGGAGAAGCGATTTGCTGGCCTGAGTGATTGAACGGAGCATGGCACCTACCTTCTTAACCTATATGACTCGCCAAAATATTAGGGACGCTCCCCCGTAGCGAAGGCGCTCCTTCGTCACGCAATTGAAGATTTCGATGGCGAGAGGCGAACCATGCTTTTTGCCATGTTATTTTCTGGTATTCGCGGAGAATTCGAATGCTGTAGTTTTCTATGAAAAGCTCGGTGGTACGGTAATTGAAAATAAGCGTGACAGGAGCCGGTGGGGAAATGATAGGATTGGAACAAATGCGATATCAGTGGCCTTCGGCAGAATCACTCCGTCAGAAAATGAATCATCAACCCAGCCACACGAGCTGATCGCAACTCGATTTGTTCGGTGAAAATGCAGCTTTCTCTGAACCAGATTTTGCGACCTACATCGGTATTAATGCGTGATTGAAACGCGCTGCCTCCATTTGAGCAGATGAGACTTGGGCTCGGCGACCGATACTCCAATCCGTTGTCCGCAATCGTGCCCGCAGGTGCGGCTCAGTGAGGATGATCGAGGAGAAGTTTTAACGGGAACGAACAAGGCTTGCGCGGGCTAAAGCCTGCGTTCTGTGGTATCGTGCAGCACGTGTTCTTCCTTAAAGGACACCGGAGACCGCCGGCTTAGCCAGCGCCATCTGCTACTCGTTAGTCCTGTCTGAAAGATCGATATCAATCAATGCGATGCCAAAATCTGGATTATAGCTGCGTTTGAGTGATGCGGGTGTTTCTCGAATAATGACTTCCAGGGTTGGCTTCACATAGCCTTTGACGAAATGCCCGCCACGTGTCTGTCCGTCGGACAAGCCCAGCACCGCGTGAAGATGGGGGTGCGGCTCACCTTGTTCGTTCAATGTGATATCACCGATCAGGCTTAAGACCTCGCTTTGCACGGTCACAGGAATATCCTGGTAGCGCCGGGCTTGGAGATCAAAGAAAGCGAGCATTGTTTCCTGAAACGCGCCGATCGCCGAAACCGATGCGGCGTTGATGTCATGTTTGATGGCAAAATGGCGAATTGTCTCGAAAGCTTCCTCGCCTGGTTCAACCACCAATATGAAGACGCGCTCGCTGTCATTGGACAAAAGTTTGCTTCGCATGCGGTCCTCTTGGCTTCGGCTTAAGATAATGACCGCCAGCGCAACTGGCGGTCCTGATTTGGGAATGCAGTTTAACGGGGATGACGGCCTTCCGCGATCTCCTCGACAATCTTGTCGACGAAAGCGTCAAGATCATCGGGCGATCGCGAGGTTATAATGCCCTGATCAGCAATGACTGCTTCATCGACCCAGTGGCCGCCGGCGTTTTTCAGGTCGGTTTTGATCGAACCATAGGAGGTTACCTTGCGGCCCCTGACGGCGTCCGCTTCGATCAGCAACCAGGGTGCATGGCAGATTGCCGCGACGATTTTACCCGATTTCAGGAATGCGCGTACCACGCCTATCGCATCTTCATCGGCGCGTAATTTGTCGGGGTTGATTTGCCCACCCGGCAGAACCAGCGCATGGGTGTCATCGAGTGCAATCTCCTGCAGCGTGAGGTCGACATCAACGCTGTCACCCCAGTCGCCGTCGTCCCAACTTTTGATTGTTCCACTTTTGGGAGAGGCGATCTTCACCGTGGCCCCCCGTTCGCGCAGTTTTTCCAAGGGGACACGAAGCTCCGAGCGTTCGTATCCATCTGCTGCGAGAATGACGATATTGGCATCGGTGATTTCAGTCATAACTATCCTCATGGTTTATTTGGGCGCAGTGCCGGTTGTTGGCACTGCACCAGTGATTTGCGTTACACCTGAACGGCTTAGACGGTCCTGACTCGGGGCGCATTGCCACCATTCCTTTGACACAACCACCACACGCCGGGCACAACGGCCATCACAAGGCTGCAGCGGACAGCTGCAGGCGCGTCAGCGCCAGCAAGCCGCAGGAGAAAGCTAGTCGCGATGTTCAGGCAGCTCTTTAAGCTGATCCTTGGTCCAGGACGTCACCGCATGAACATTGCCGTCATCATCGCGCATGAAATCAAAGCCGCTGAGTGGAACCGAGACCGGTTTTGCGCCAATGCCCAGAAACCCGCCAACGTCAATGATGACCTGCGCATTGGGCCCCATGCCATGGAGGTGGTCGACGGTTCCGATCTTGTGGTCATCGATACCATAGACGGTGGCGCCATCGAGCGTGTCCGAATTCAGTTCCGGCGCTGTTAGTCTAATATGTTTGCTGTGATCCATCTCAAATCCTCCTTGTTTTCTGAGTGGGTATAACCCGGTGGCGGGCAATCTGTTCCCGGGGACGCTTCTAAATATGCGGCTTCTCGGAAAGATATCCACGTAAATGGGAGGTGATAGTTGGGATTGCGTTGTTTGTTTGGGACCCTTACATCGATCGCTGCTGGCAGCGATCAGGCTATGATCGCCGAGGGCACGGGTGACAGACGGAGAAGTTGGGGAAGAGGATGCCGACATGCAGTCTGTCGACCTCGTCAGCACACTCAACTTGAAACCCCAGCCGCCCCCACCAGCCCGGGTGACGGGAAGGCGGCACCGTTACGCCGGCGTCGCTGTGGTGATCGCGTCTTCACCTATTCACCAAAGCCAAGTCTCGGTGGCAATGACAGCCTGCAGGCATTTACGACGATCGGCCATCTTCGTGATCATCAGCCCTACCAGGTCGAGATGGCACCCGGCTTTAATCCATGGCGGCGCGATATGAATTGGTTGCCGGCACTACAGGCACTGATCAGACCCATGCTCAACGCGCTTTCCTTCACGCGTTCAAAGTCCAACTGGGGCTACCAGTTTCGCTTCGGGCTGTTTGAAATCATTGATGCGGATGCAGATCTGATTGCGATGGCTATGGGATTGCCGGCCCTGTGGTCATCGATCAATTGTGGCACGTCAGCCAGCGCTGCCCAATGCTGCGATAAGGTCTCTGGCCTGACCCAGGTCGTCGAGCAATTCGCCTTCCGCGCGCTGCTGGTGTATCGGATCAGGCAACCGCAGAATATAGGAGGGATGCCATGAGAAAAGGATACGGGTTTCATCCTGCAACTGTTCCACGGTTCCGCGCCGCTGGGAGATCGGGCGCGCGGTGCCGCTTACAGCAAAAGCCGCCGATGCACCGAGTGCCACAATAAGCCTGGGTTTTACCAGCGCTATTTCCTGGGTAAGCCACCATCGGCAATGATTGATCTCATCGCGATTTGGCGTTTGGTGCAGGCGTCTTTTCCCGCGCGGTGTGAATTTGAAATGCTTGACCGCATTGGTCAGGAACACGCTATTGTCAGCGATATCGGCTCGCTGCATCAGCCGACGCAGGATCTGGCCAGCTGGTCCAACGAAAGGCAGGCCGCTTAAATCCTCATGGTCTCCGGGTTGCTCGCCAACAATCATTATTGCGGCGTTCTGGCTTCCAGATCCACAGACAGCCTGGCTGGCCTGTTCGCAAAGGCTGCAGCGCTGACAAGTGCGGATCGCGCGGCTCAGGTCGTCGATTGTGTCTGCGGCGGCTGCAACGGCCGGGAACTGGTCGCGATAGCGTTGCGTGATCAGCTCGGAGCCTTTTCGTGGAGGGGTGGCCTGCGCCTCGCGCATTTTGGTGGTGCGCGCCTCCGCGTCCTTCAGCATGGCCGGGATCAGGCTCGTTTCGGGCATGTTACGCCAGTATTTTTTCGGCATTTCCGATAGCATGGCGCGTATATTGGTTCGGGCTGGATTGAAAATATTGCTGAAATAGGCGTTCCAAAGCGCCTCGCTGTCATCCGGCGCCAGATTGGGTCTTGCGGCACCGGCCCGAAATTCCAGCACGCCATTTTCAAACACAGCGCTGCGTTTTGGGGTCAGGATCGTCCAGTCCATGTCGGAGAAGCGTGCCACGAAAAATGTTGAGGCTGGTTCGACGATATTGTGGTCGGGTTCGAACCAGGCGATGAAACGCCGGCGTTGCGTTGTTGCGCTGATTTCGCGGAAGCGCAGGAATGCATGCATCTTGTGTAGATCCCGCCTTACATTCTTGCTCATCCGGATCAGACGGTAACCGAGGGGATCTACCGGAGACAGCGGATCGCCGTCGCGTTGCACCAGACGCCACAAGGCTTGATAGAGCAGATGAAATCGTTCGGCGTCGGCATGCCATATCACGCTGCGCATGGTTTCAAGGAAGGCCTTGGAGGCAAGGGTCGCATGCGGTCCCTCACTTTGCGGCAAACCATCGCCATCAAACAGGCCATCAGCGGGATTCCAGTTCATGCTCTCCGGCGGGATACGATGCGACATGGCGCGCCGCGCCGCCTGACGCCAGCTGTTGACCGTTCCGATCTCGTCAATAGTGGCACAAAAAGACATGCAGCCGCTTTCAATCTTTTCCTGTCAGAGCAAACTCAACTGTTTGGGCGCGGGCATGAAACGCTGTCGCAAATTCGCACTGTCGAGCACCAATCCGGGGGTCCAGTCGGTGACGGTGATGAATGGTTTGGCCTTGCGTGTCAGTGCACCGATGCGCACGAGATCGCCGATCCGCAACGGCTGCAGCCGACGCGCGCTGATGATGCGATCGACGGTTCGGACGCCAAAACCGGGAACACGCAGCAGCATTTCCCGTGATCCCTTATTGATATCAACCGGAAAATGGCCGCGATTCTGCAGTGCCCAGGCAAGTTTGGGATCGATATCCAGATCGAGAAATCCGTCGTGGGTGCCTGCGGTTATTTCCGAGGCCTCATAGCCATAAAACCGCATCAACCAGTCTGCCTGATAAAGACGATGTTCGCGTTCAAGCGGTGGCCTGATCAAGGGCAATGCCTTGGTTGCATCGGGGATCGGACTGAAGGCGGAATAATAGACCCGGCGCAGCTTGTAGCCGGTATAGAGCCGGACGGCGGTATTGAGGATAGTGGTATCATTGGAGCTATCGGCGCCAATAATCATCTGGGTGCTTTGCCCGGCAGGCGCAAATTTTGGCGGCTTGCGCCCTGTGATGGTCTTGTCAGAAGCTGCCTCGCCTTCAAGCCGGACCTGAGCCATGGTGGCGCGGATGGTTTCCGGGCGCTTTTCAGGGGCGAGTTGCCGTACGCTTTGGTCCTGTGGCAATTCGACATTGATTGAGAGTCGGTCTGCATAAAGCCCGGCCTCCCGAATGAGCTCAGGGGCCGCATCCGGAATTGTCTTGAGATGGATATAACCCTTGAAACCGTGCAAGGTCCGCAATTTGCGGGCGATCAGCGCCATGTCCGCCATTGTCTGATCGGGTGATCGGATAATCCCCGACGACAGAAACAGGCCTTCAATATAGTTCCTGCGATAAAATTCGAGGGTCAGGGTGACAATCTCGTCAACGGAAAAGCGCGCGCGTTCGACATTGCTGGAAACCCGGTTGACGCAATAGGCGCAATCGAACATGCAAAAATTGGTCATCAGGATTTTGAGAAGAGAAATGCAGCGCCCATCGGGCGCATAGGCATGACAAATCCCCGAGCCCCCGGAGGATCCCAGGCCCCCTTTCAGGGCATTGCGCTTTTCGCCACCACTGGAAGCACAGGATGCGTCGTATTTTGCCGCATCCGACAGGATTTCAAGTTTTCTTTGCAGGGTCATGGAAGCCATGAACCAAGATTAGAAGTTCTCGTTTTGTTCGTCAATCACCTTCTTCGACCGGGTTGGTTTCTGCTGACATTCGCCTGACATTCGCCTGACATTCTCCTGACAGGGGCAGCCGGTCGCGAGGCACGCGCGTCATAAGGGCTTTGCGCAAAAACTGCGTTTTGAGATCGGGTTGCGCCAGCACGTCATGTCGGATTTGCGCTGGGGACCATCGGTGATCACTTCATTGAGACGCCAACGGCCATTGTCCTGATAGATCACGGTTTTATCGCCATCAGGCCAGACATGGACGTTAAGACGAAGCTGACGACGGCCTGGTTTGCGTTCGGCTGCCGCCTGATAGAAGGAAAACCTGCGGCAGGTTTTTTCAGATCGGGTTGTTCCGGCATCATCCTTAACGCTGCAGGTGGTGCGGTCATGGGGATAGCGGCCCCTGCTCCAGTCTTCGAGCAATGTCCGGTTAAGCTGACAGGCCTGCTCTATATTGTCCATACAGCCCATGTCGTATGCGCGTGAGGCTTCGGTAATCAAGCTGGCCGGGGTTTGATCGCCAGCATAGGCTTCACCGGCCAGCACGATCGGGGGCTTTGCTCCAAGCAGAAGATTGCCATATCTTATGCAGGCTTCGCCATCGGTGGTGGCGACGAAAGGATGGAAACAGCCGCTCTGGTAGGCCATTGCTGCTTGCTGGGCGTTGACAGCGGTGCCGAGGCCGAGAGCGTAAATATTGCCGATCAGTTTGCAGGCATAAGGCGAAAGCCCGGGATCGGCGGCCTTGCAGGCAAAGTCCGCCCATTGCAGCGCTGCCGGATAATGCGTCTTGTGTTGCAACGCGAATTTTGCGGCCTCGTAGCAGAGGCTGACGGTTTCCGGCCTATTGCTGCTCTGCGCGATCGGAGCGGCGCAGCCTTTTTCAAGGGCCGCCAACGCCCTGGCATCGTTGTCGGCTTTGATCGGGGGCGGCGATTGCTCCTTGGTATTGGCGAACAGCAATGAGGCCAATGCCTGACATCCATTGATTGTTTCATCGCCGCAAGCACTGTCGAGCATGGCTTCAAGTTGTGGTCGCTTGATGTCTTTGGAAGCGAGAGCGGCAGCGACGGCTGCCGCGCAGGCCTGCGGTCCGCTGGCGGATGTATCGGTGCGACAGCTGTTGGAAAGAGCCTGATAGCTGTCATTTTGTGCCGGCGCTGCCGCAGCAAGGCCGGGATCGAGCGCCGACCCCAGCCCGGTGCAGGCACTATCCTTCTCAGTCTGCTCTGCGCAAAGAGCGATCGCGCGGGCTGCGCTGTGATTGCGGGCATCCAAGGCCCAGTGCGCCGCAAGCCGTGTTTGTGCGATACAGGCCGATGGATCGCCGTCAGCGCAGCCGCGCTCGAGCAGGGCTTTGGCCTTTGTCAGACGGGGCTTTTCGAGGCGATCTGGCTCCGTGTCCTGCAGAAAGTCACGATATTTGTAATAGGCAGGTTTGCAATGGATATGGTTGGCTCGTGCGGGGCCCGGTTCGCAGCTTTCCTCGAGAAGGGCAGCCAGCGCATAATTTTCGTCCGGTGTTGCGGATACTGCCTGGCCACGCGCGCTTATGACCGGATCAAAACTGTCGGGAAGATCACGACAGACAAAGGCAATGCCGGCACCGCAGGCTGTATAGAGGGCGGCAAAATTGGAGCTTGCCTCGACAGCTGTTGCGGTGGTGGTGCTTGCGGTTCAACGTGCCAGTAAAACGCAACTCACAGCGTCACCTGCATCACAGCCTGGCTTGGCGAGTTCCGGGGTGACAAGATCGTTGGCATCGCCGGTGCCACCTTCGATTGCGCGAAACTGGGCATTTTCCAGCGTGTTCTCGGAACGATTGATCGCCAGCTTGCAGCCCAGAACATCGCCGCTCATGCAGCCAAGCAAGGCATAATGGGTCACGGTTGCAGGCAGGTCCCCGTCGGGATCCGCCGCGTCATAGATCGCCTGCGCGTAAAGACTGCAAGCCGAGCCCAGTCCCAGATGGCAGGCTTTCCTGAGGCCATTGCTGTCTTGCGTCTGAGCCGCAGCCTGCAGCAGCGCGCCTGCGGCGGCAAGCCGTTCTTCTGTGGAGGCATAACCCGCTGTTTCAGGTTGCGAGAATGCGCTGCCGGTCTTTACCAGCGAAGCGATGAATGCGTTGCCGGTCGAGCAATGACTGTTTTCTGGCAGCCGTGTTGCGCGCGCGAGAATGCTGCTACTGGCTTTGATATTCAGCAGGCCCAGCGACAGCGCATAATGACCGTCGGACTGGAGGTACGCCGCCATTGATGGGCGGAAGGCCGCTAGCGCCCGCGCCTGGCTGTTCAAAGCGGCGAGTGAGAGGGCTACAGCGGCGATGAGATGGCAGGTGTTGGGCGGGGAAACAAAGGGCTGACCATTTTCCGCGCGCTGTGAAAATCCACAGAAGTTGGAGGCGTTTTCGATCGGGACAAAGCCTTTTGCGCGCTCGAGGCCTTTGCCTGTTGCATAGTCGACCGCGAAATAAGGCCGACGATCGGGGCCAAATGTGATGTCGACCAGTCTGACCTCACCGCCAGAATTCAGCAGAATGTGACCTGTCTGGTTGGCCCTCTGGCCGGGCGTCCGGCTGATCTGGGTGGGCGCACACAGCCTGCGAACCTCCAGGGTTTGATAGGGAGGCAGGTCTTGCGTCCTGCCTTGCGAGACCGGCAAGAGAGCAAGGATAATCGCTATGATTGCGGCGATGAACAGCCGAATGACTTTGCCTTGGGCAATGATTGTGTGAGCCATTTCCCCCCGCCTCTGCCAGTATTGTCTTGCTATAGCGGCATCTTCGCATCGCGGAAAGTGTCGGTCCGAGCGGTCCATCCTCGAAAAGCGAGCCATGCGGTTCAGATGTCGGATTGGGTCTGGTCTTGAGGTCGGGCAATCCGATCAATCGCCTGCATCTGCTCAATAATGCGCGCCATGTCATAGGGTTTGGAATAAAAGGGAATAGCCTTGTGCAGTGTGGTATTTTCGATGTTGCTAAGACCAGAAACGACAATCACCCGTATATGCGGATAGGTTTCGCGGACGATATTGGCCAGCTCAATGCCATTGATGGCACCGGGCATATCGATATCGGTGAAGACGACATCAATGCTGCGATTGCAACCCAGGATCTCCAGCGCCTGGCTGCCATTCTCCGCTTCCAAGGTTGCCATGCCGGCATCCTCGAGCTCGCCGACGGCGACAAGGCGCAACAGTGCTTCATCTTCGACAACCAGAACAGTTGTTTTGCCACCCGCGAAAATGCCCATCGACCTGTTATTCCTTTGCTGCGCTGCTGGCTGCATTATCACCGATAATGGTGGATGAATAGTTGCAGGTCATGGGATTGCGCAGGCCATGATCGACGATGGCGCGATGAAAAGGGGCTGGGGTGCCGAGAGTGCAAATCAGTTTTGGGAAATTATTGGTCCCGTTTGTTACGCCATCCTGTTGCTGAGCGGGTGTAGGCATCGGCGCGCGCGGTTGGCGTGTGTGCATCGGGCGCTCAAGCGTCGCGCGTCCCCATGGGGATGTCGTGCAGCCACCACTGCGAGATCAGAAGGGATCAAACCTGGCTGAGTGCCTATGTTGTGGTCACCAAAAAAGTGCGAGCCGGCTGTCAAACAAGTGTGGTGATGAGAAACAGTGTAGCGAGGATACAACAACCCGCCAATGCAGAAAAATAACTCGCCGGCATCCGGTCGAGCCAGTTTGCGCGTGGAAATCCATTGCGGGCCGCAGTTGCATCTTTTGCTTCCGCCAGCAATGCGTTCAAAATTTCTGATTTGTGCAGATCAGCATCGTGTCCCATTTCTTCCCCCCTGGGTTGAGGGGAGTTTTCTACCATTAAGCCGTTGGTGGGTCATGTCGGACTTTGGTTTATTCCGAACAACCTTTGATCAATTGCAAGCTTCGCGCGGGCACCATGGCTGAGGGTTCTAACGCAGATTCATTCCGCAGCCTCAGCCGCGTCCTCTGGAAAGCCCAACAATGGTATCGGCATCTGCAGAAGATCGACAGCAACCTGATGCAGCACGGCAAACAGCACCCGGTCGGGGTCACCTTCCGATAATTGTTGGGGAGAGTCGATCAGCCGCGCGATCGTTGCTTCGACAATGCGATTTTGCATGCGACGCCCGGGTGAATAATGTTCGGCTCGCCGGCCAAGCATCAAGCGCAGATCATTATCGATTAGGGAATTGTCGAGCAAATCATCTTCGAGATGGCTGCATGCATGATTGGGGAGTACCATCCGTGCTCCTCCTTGCTAGCAGGCAAGAGCACAAATAACCCTTAGCCGTCACCGCCTACATATTCGTATTGGTGACGATGCGACGACTATACGCTTTTTTGAGCAGGAGTCACGGAATGTTTGAAACAGTCGGTTTTTGTGCCGCTCGCTTTGGCAAATTTATCTTTGCTGAGGATTGTGTTATCGGCCGCAGCAAGCAGTGCCACCCCAACAAGCGGTCGGGCAGGAGAGACAATTGAGTAATCTGGAAACAGCGATCGCGGTTGCCGCAGCCGCCCATATGGATCAGAAGGATTGCAACGGGGATCCCTATATCCTGCATGCCTTGCGGGTGATGATGGCGCAGACCACAAGGGAAACACAGATACTTGCTGTCATGCATGATATGATTGAGCATACGGCGACATCACTGAATGATATTTATTCCTTTGGCTTTGATGACGATATTGTCTTAGCGCTCAATGCCATCACGCGTCGCGATGATGAAGACCATCTGGTCTTTGTGAAGCGTGCCTGCTCTAATCCAATTGCCCGACCGGTCAAGATCGCCGATTTGCGGGATAATCTGCGTCTTCACCGCGATGACGCGGAGCGCAGCAGAGGCTATCGGGAGGCTTTGCAAATGCTTGGCGAGAAGCCCTGATCTCCAGCCTGCGGACAAGGCTGAAGACCGGCGACAACGCGGCGCGAAGCTGCTCAGAGTTCGTTTGGTACGTTGCATGACATTCAGGCGTTGCGGGTGAAACTTTTTCTGATCGCCCCGGTTAGGACGCCGTACCATTCCGGTACATGTGGAGGAATGACCATGGCGAACAATCAGCAGGACAACAAGAAACAGGCCTCTGGCAAGCAAGGCGGAAGCCACGAACAGCATGTCAAGGCTGGCGAGCAGAGCCATAAGAATGAAGAGAAGAAGTCTGGCAGTGGCCAGACGGGCAAATCCAGCCAGTCAAACGACAAAAAGTAAGTTGTCTCGGGAGAGCCCGTCGCCCGCGCCGGGCTCTTTCTTGCCCTATGACGCTCTTAAGTCTGATGAGGTCCGACATAGGGCCGGTCGACGATCTCCCGCAAAGCGAAGCTTGAATTGATCTTGACCACATGCGGCAGCGCGGACAGCCAGTCGCGGTGAATGCGTTCGTAGTCTTCGAGATCTTTTGCTGCGACCCGCAGGATGTAATCATATTCCCCCGACATCAGATAGCAGACCAGCACATTGGGGCACCGTTTGACTGCGGCCTCGAACTCGGCGAGGGTTTTGGTAAACTGGCCCGACAAGGAAATATGGACAATCGCGATCATCCGATAATCCAGAGCTTTGGGTGACAGGCGGGCGTGATAGCCGGCAATGATCTGGTTCTTTTCCAGACTGTCGAGCCGGCGCGAACAAGCAGATGGCGACAGACCGACTTTTTCTGCAAGCTCCGCATTGGTGATACGGGCATTGGCCTGCAAGGTCCTGAGGATTGCAAGATCAATCGGATCAAGAGTGCTCATTCGAAGAACCTTCGAAACAAAGGGCTGGGTACGCAATAATCCACCAGAATACCGATGGTTGCAAATCCTCTTTGCAAGGACATTGCGTGCTGGAGATGGTTTGATTTCAGAATGGATAATGAGCCACAGAACGTGGGCGAACAGAGAGGAACGTCTATGCGTGTCGGTTGCCCGAAGGAAATCAAGAACCATGAATATCGTGTTGGGCTGACCCCCGATGCAGTGCGTGACTACGTGGCCCATGGCCATGATGTCCAGGTGGAAACCAGCGCCGGAGCCGGCATCGGCGCCGATGACGCCAATTACAGTGCAGCCGGCGCGCGGATCGTCGCGTCATCGCAGGAAATCTTCTCAAAATGCGACATGATCGTGAAGGTGAAAGAGCCGCAGCCCGAAGAATGGGAACAACTGCGCGAGGGCCAGATCCTTTACACCTATCTGCACCTGGCTCCTGATAAAGAGCAGACCAAGGGTTTGCTTTCATCGGGTGTGACAGCCATCGCCTATGAAACGGTGACCGATGATCGTGGTGGTTTGCCCCTGCTGGCGCCGATGTCGGAAGTGGCCGGCCGACTGTCCATTCAAGCGGGCGCGACTGCGTTACAGAAAGCCAATGGTGGACGCGGCATCCTGCTGGGTGGCGTGCCGGGCGTGCTGCCAGCCAAGACCACCATCATCGGCGGCGGGGTGGTCGGATTGCATGCGGCCCGGATGGCCGTCGGACTCGGGTCCGATGTCACCATTCTCGACCGTTCTCTGCCGCGTCTGCGCCAGCTCGATGATTTGCTGGCGGGACGTGTGCATACGCGTTATGCCAGTCTGCAGGCGATTGAGGATGAGGTCTTTGCGGCGGATCTGGTGATCGGCGCCGTGCTGATACCGGGCGCAGCCGCCCCCAAACTGGTCAGCCATGACATGTTGTCGGGCATGAAAACTGGCGCGGTCATCGTCGATGTGGCGATTGATCAGGGCGGTTGTTTTGAAACCTCCCGGCCGACCACGCATTCTGACCCGACCTATCTGGTGGAGGGAATTCTGCATTATTGTGTGGCCAATATGCCCGGTGCCGTGCCGGTTACTGCAGCCCATGCGCTTAACAATGCCACGCTGCGTCACGGGCTTGCGCTCGCTGACCGGGGGTTGCGTGCGCTTGCCGAGGACAGGCATTTGCGCAATGGGCTGAATGTCCATCGGGGGCGGATTACCAACGGACCGGTGGCGGAAGCCCTCGGTTATCAGGCCTATGCAGCGGAAACGGTGCTCAATGTCGCATGAGGGATCGAACCCCACAGGCCTTCTTGCAACGAGGTCTGCGGGGTGCGGCAGATTTTGACTTAGCTCGCCTGTCGTCACTTCCTTCTGAAGCGGGCTTTCCGAGGCGGGCTGAAGGCAGGCATGATCGAAAGATCAACCACGCCAGTTCAGGAAATGTCTTTCGATCTGTGTGATGATGGCGTTGACGATCAGACCCAGCAGCGAGAGGATGGTTACACCGGCAAACAGCTTTTCGAGATCATAGAGCGATCCGGCTTCCAGAATGTAGGAACCGATGCCGAACTGCGCGCCCAGCATTTCAGCGGCGACCAGAAGGATGATGGCGATGGAGATCGACACCCGCAAACCTGACAGGATGGCAGGGAAGGCGCCGGGCAGCACGATCTTGCGGACGATCGACCACCAGCCCAGGCCGAAGCTCTGGCCCATACGGATAAGGGAGCGATCGACATTGTCGACCGCACCATAGGTCGCAACGACCGTCGGGGTGAATGTTCCGAAGGCGATGAGCATATATTTTGACATCTCGTCAATGCCGAACCAAATGACAAACAGCGGCAGCAGCGCGATTTTCGGGATCGGAAACAAGGCGGCAACGAGCGGTACCAGACCGGCGCGCACATGGCTGAACAGACCGATCATCACACCAAGGCTGACGCCGGCTGCAATGCCAAGGCTGGCGCCCACAAGGAGGCGGCGCAGCGATGGCAACAGATGCTGCCATAACAGACCCGTCTGCCAGAGCTGGACAAATGTTTCGAGGACGGCGGAAGGGCGGGGCAGCGTCAGATTGGAAATAAAACCAACACGTGTTCCGACTTCGGCCAGCGCGATGAGGGCAATGAACAGAATGAGCGCGACATGGCGAACCGGTCGGGGTGCGAAGCCGCCCCCGCGAAACGGCACCGGACGCACGATCTGTGCTTGTTGCTTGAGCGGGGCGATTTCAACCATGAATGAGCTCCTGATCTGCGGCCTCGGCCTCCGCCCGCATCAATTCCCAGAGTTGCTTTTGCTTTTCTTCCAGCACGGGATTGCCAGGCCGGCGCTCGCCCAATGGAATATCGATGTCGACGATCTCACGGATTGTTCCCGGGCGCCGCGACAGCACAACCACGCGATGACCGAGCCGAACCGCTTCATTGAGATTGTGGGTGACATAGACGGATGTGAAAGGTTGTCGGCTCCACAATGTGACCAGATCGTCCATCAGCAATTCGCGTGTCTGACTGTCAAGGGCCGACAGGGGCTCATCCATCAGCATCACCGCCGGCCGTACCGCCAGAGCGCGGGCAATCGCCACGCGCTGACGCATCCCGCCCGAGAGCTGCTTGGGTAGAGCCTTGCGGAAGTCGACGAGCCGGGTCCGTTTGAGCACATTGCTGATGATCTGCTCGGTTTCCGCGCGACTGATCGGGTGATCCTCAAGCACCAGTCGGATGTTGCCTTCGACGCTGCGCCAGGGCAGCAAGGCAAAATGCTGAAAGACATAAGTGAGCGGATTGAGCGAGTCTGACGGCGGCGTTCCAACTGCCAGCACCTTGCCGGCGGTGGGACGCTCAAGTCCACCCAGGAAACGCAGCAATGTCGATTTCCCGCAGCCCGAAGGTCCTATCACGCAGACAATCTGTCCGTTTGGTATCCGCAACGACAGGTCCTTGAGGACTTCAACCGGGCCATAGTTATGGCCGATGTTTTCAAGCAGCAGATCCATTTAACTCCCCACACCGAAACGCGCTGATCCGGCAGGCTGTTGCCGGCTGATCGTTTTCGATCTGCCGCCAATCAAGCGTTGCTTGCAGCGTTGCGGCATCACTTTGTTAGATTGTTTTGACAAAGGAGGTGTCGAAAAGCTTTTCCTTTGTCACCGCTTCCTTGACCATGCCTTCGGCGCGAAACCAGTCGAGTTGTTCGATACAGCTGGACAGGGAGAGAGCAAGCCCCTTGTTGATGCGCATGGCGCCATCAACCAGGTTCTGTCGTGCTGTCTCAAACGGGCTGTCGCTCTCGACATATTTATGCACGATCCGCGCGAGATCATCGCGGGCTGCATCATCGGTGTGATTGTCGACAAAGGCGGCATTATAGTCGTCAATGGCCCGTGAATAGGCTTTGACGAAAGCCTCGGTCATGGCGCGTTGATCGCTGGCATTGCGGGTTGAGGTAAAAGCGGTCGTCACCTGATAGTCCGGCGCATAATCAGCAACAAGGCCGATCTGCTTGGCGGCACCGTCACGGATGAGCTTTCTGGCGACATTGGGCTGGATGGCCCAGGCGTCGATCTGGCCCGTCGACAGGGCACCAACCACCGCGCCGAGCTTTTGCAACGGCCGCAATTGAATGTCGGAAAGCGCAATATTGTTGGCTTTTGCAATCTTGTGCGCCATGAAATGGAACGAGGATCCCGCGGTGGTGATGCCGAAACTATGCCCGGCGAGCCTGGAGGGATCGGTGAGGCCGCCATCATAAGCCTTGTTGGAGGCAAGGATGATATTGCCGGTGATGCCTTGTTCCTCGCAAAGCGCGCCGCCAATCACCTTGATTGCACCCTTGTCCGCCAGGCTGATCAGACCGCCGCTCATGGCGGTGACGCCGAAATCCGCATCCCCCGATGCGATCGCCACCGCCATGGGTTGGGCGGCTTCGAAGAATTTCAGTGCGATATCGAGCCCGGCATCTTTGAAATAGCCACGCTCAAAGGCGATATAGCTGGGAGCATGGCTTGCCAGATGCAGAACGGCAAGATTCCGGGTGGCGGCGCGGACGGGCGAGCCCAGCACCACGCTGGCGCCGATAGCACTCAGTCCGATCAGGGTCTGTCGGCGGGTTGGGGACAAATCCATGCGGGCGCTCCTGTGCTGTTCGGTCTGCGCATGGTTTAGATTTCTCTGCGCGGCCCGGCAAACAAAATTTTATTACGTCTCTTCCATCTAGCCTTCCCGGCTTGTTTTCCATGACAGGGACGATGCGCATTTTCAGCCGCTGCAATGATGCGCAAAGGCCTGTTCATGCCGGGAGAGGAACAGTCTCATCTGCGCTAGCAGTGCTTCCGGGGCCAGTTCCGGAAGCAAGTGACCGCCGGAGAGGCCTTGCCCGGTAACATCGTTGGCCCAGTCATTCCAGATGGCGAGCGGTTGCCTGTTGCCGCCATAGGTTCGGCCCTGTTCCCACAAAACCAGCACCGGGGCGGTGATCCGCCGTCCTGCCGCGCGATCATTAAGATCATCTATTTCATCGATCCCTGCTGCGGCGCGATAGTCTTCGCAGATGCCATGCCGCACCACAGGGTCGCGGAAGGCCTGCCGATAATCGGCAAGGGCGAGGGGATGCAACTGATCGAGGCTGCCAGCCATTTTTGCCAGGGTCGCATCGATGATGAAGCCCGGATCGCCCGACAGCAGTGTTTCCGGCAGTGGTTCGGGCTGGGCGAGCATGAACCAGTGCCAGGCGCCCAGACCGAAGGCTTTGCTGGCCCCCTCCCACATTTCTGGGGTGGGGACGACGGTCACCGAGATCAGGCCCAGCACCATGTCAGGATAATCGAGTGCCATGCGATAGGCGACGCGTCCACCGCGATCATGGCCGCAGACCACGAAACGCTGATGGCCAAGGGCTTGCATCATCTCCACCAGGCTTGCGGCCATACGGCGTTTTGAACCGGCTCCTTGAGCGTCAGCGGTGATCCGGCTGCGACCATAACCGGGCAGGTCCGCGACAATAACCTGATGCGACAAAGCCAGCGCGGGCGCGATCCTGTGCCAGGCGGCCATGGTTTGCGGATAGCCGTGCAGTAGCAGGATCGGCAGGCCTTGTCCGGCCGACATCACCGCAAAGCGAACAGCTTTGGTTTGCACATCCTGCATCTTGAAATCCGGAAAGAGTTCCGGAAAGAGTTGTTGTCTTGCCAATTGCATGGTCCGCCACCGGTTGTTGTTAGATCCCTGTACCGCGTCTGATAGCATGAAATTGCTTGATCGCCGCATTGCCGGCGAATAGGTGCGGGAACGAAACGCGGCGGGCCTTTGGGCTCTGGTTCATTTGCCGCCTTTGTTGTCGGAGCCGCGATCATCGCGGCGAGGGCGCGATCGTCCCGAATGGGGGGCGAACGCGCCGGCAGAATTGCCGGGCATCCGCGCATGCGGATTGTTTGTCAAGGATTGAAACAGCGCCGCGAGTTTCTGGGTCGCCGCCTCGAGTTGCAAAGGCGTATAGGCTGCAAAGCCGATCAGAAAGCCCTTCCTATCGGTGGTGCCAGCGTGCAGTGAAGACAGGCCAATCAATTCGATACCGATCCTTGCGGCCGCCTCGACGACAGTCTGTTCGCACAGATTGCAGGCCAGGATGCAGGGCAGCTGCAATCCGCCTGCGGGTACCTGTGGGATGACGAATTCCGAGAGGTGCCGGTCAACCAGCTGCTGCAATGCCACCAGTCTCTGGGCATAGATACGCCGCATGCTGCGGATATGAATGCCGAAAGGTCCGCCTTCGATGAAGCGTGTGAGCGTGTATTGGGCGATGGACGCGCTGTGACCGTCAAGCAATGTGCGGGCGGCGGTCATTGGCTTTACCAGGCTCTGCGGCAGCACCGCATAGCCAATCCGCAGGCCGGGAAACAGCGATTTGGTGAAGGTGCCGATATAGAGGGTTCTGTCATGGGTATCGAGCCCCTGCAGACAGGCGGTGGGCTTTCCGACATAATGAAATTCACTGTCATAGTCATCTTCGAGAATGAAGGCGTTGTGACGCTGTGCCCAGTCTATCACCTGCAGTCGCCGCTTCAGTGAAAGCGTTGTGCCGGTCGGAAACTGATGGGATGGCGTCACAAAAACACTCCGCCCCGGCTTGGGGTCGCTGATGATAGGAGCAAGGGCCATGCCCTGCTGGTCCACAGCCACCGGAACCGAGATGAGCCCGGCTGCATCAAATGCCTTTTGCGCACCCTGATAGACCGGGTTTTCTATATAGATGCGCTCGCCGGGGTCGAATAGCATGGTGGCGAACAACGTCAGGGCCTGTTGTGAGGAGGTCAGGATCAGCACCTGATCGGCTGTAGTGCGGGCACCGCGTTCAAGATTGAGATAATCCGCAATGGCCTGGCGAAGCGGCTGCACGCCTTGCGGATCGGCATGACAGAGGGCGTCCGCGCCAAGTTCCTTGATAACCTGGCGTTGCAATCTTTCCCAGATCGCCAGTGGAAAGCTCCGCACGTCCGGAACGCCGGGCGCAAACGGTCGCGGTGCCTGAATTTCAGTGATACCGCCAAGCCCGAACAGCGCATCACCGCGCCTGCTGAGTTGCGAGGATGATTGCCGGGTGGCATGGGGGCGCGGGCGGGATTGCCGCGATTGCAATTCCGGGGTCTGCGCAACGAAGCTGCCGCTGCCAACCCGTCGATCGATGAAGCCTTCGGCATGCAGCTGTGCATAAGCGGCTTCCACGGTATCCCGGGACACGCCGAGCGATTGGGACAGGCTGCGTGAGGCAGGCAAAGGCTTGCCCCGCTTCAGACGTCCATCAACGATCAGCTGACGGATTGCCCGCTGGATGCGAGCGTGAAGCGGCATGCTGGCATGGGTTGGATGGCTCAGCCAGGCCTTCACCGATTCGAGTTGCGAATGCTTGAACAATGGTCTGATCTTCCCCGCGAAAATGGCTGGAAATATCAGGCCAATGATCGGTTAGATGTCAAGCCAGTTATCGCATCGTTTCTGGAGAAAGCCATTGATGCCGTTTAAGCCATCCAACCCATCCATTACAGCCGCAGATATGCTTCATCCCGTCGTCGCGGGCTTTATTTCGGTGATCGTCAATTATGGCGGAACATTCATTCTTGTCTTTCACGCGGCCAAGGCCGCCGATTTGAGTCCGGAACTGACCGCATCCTGGGTCTGGTCGGTATCGGTCGGGGTGGGCCTTACCGGTCTTTATCTCAGTTGGCGTTACCGGGCCCCGATCATCACGGCCTGGTCGACGCCCGCTGCAGCATTCCTGGTCACAGCACTTGCCACCACCTCCTATGCGCAAGCGGTGGGCGCCTACATGATCTCGGCCTTTGCTTTTGTTCTGCTGGGCCTGTCGGGCTATTTCGACAAGGTCATTCGTTTGATCCCCGCCGGTATTGCGTCGGGTTTGCTGGCAGGGATATTGTTGCAATTCGGGATCGGCGCCTTCGCAACGGCGAGCGTTGACCCGCTGCTGGCAGCGGTCTTGATCACTGTTTATCTGCTCGTCAAGCGGGCATTGCCTCGCTACGCCATCGTTGCGGTGTTGCTGGCTGGTCTGGTGATGCTGTCTTTTGAAGGCCGGATCGATGTCTCGAAATTGCAGCTCGAATTTGCGATGCCGGTATTGACCTGGCCGCAATTCAGCGTCAATGCCACGCTCGCCATTGCCCTGCCGCTGTTTGTGATCACGCTGACCGGGCAATATATGCCGGGGATGCTGGTGCTTCGCAATGATGGTTTTGACACCAGCGCCAATCCCATTGTTGCGGTGACCGGCCTTGGCTCGCTTGTGATGGCGCCATTTGGCGCGCATGCCCTGAATATCGCCGCCATCACTGCGGCCATCGCCACCGGGCGTGAAGCCCATGAAGATCCGGGTAAAAGATGGATCGCCGGGATTGCTGCGGGAAGCCTTTACGTCCTGGTTGGAATATTTGGTGTCACCCTGGCAGGATTGTTCATGGCATTACCGTCGAGTTTCATCACCCTGCTGGCCGGCCTTGCCCTGCTGGGTGCGATTGCGACGAGCCTGGCGGGGGCGATGGCAGAGGCTGCCACACGCGAAGCCGCCTTGATCACATTTCTTGCCTGTGCGGCCAATATCACGCTTTTAGGCATTGGTGGGGCGTTCTGGGGTCTGATGATTGGCCTGGTTGCCGGATTGATCTTGAACGCGCGTCGCAGCCCTCAACCCTTGCCCGAACGCCGGCATACCCAGGTCGGTGCCAGGGAAACAGGGCCGCAACAGCCCTTTTGATCTGAGGCGAAACAAGGAGGGGGCGCCTGGCGCCCCCATAGACTATCAGTCGTTCCGATCAAGGACGCGCGACATGCTCAGCGCCAACAAGGTGCAGATCGCACCCGATATCAGATAGCCACCGATAAACACGATACCGAGACTGGTGGCAAGGCCAAGCGCGACGAGCGGCGCGAAAGCTGCGCCGACCAGCCATGCGAGGTCTGAAGTCAGGGCAGCGCCGGTATAGCGGTAATATTGGGTGAAGCGCGAGGAGACGGCGCCCGAAGATTGCCCGAAGGTCAGTCCGAGCACGCCAAAGCCGATCAGAATATAGGCGTCCTGCCCGGCGCTGCCGGCATCAAGGAGGAAGGGGGCGGAAAAGCTGAAGATGGCGATCAATATGGCCCCAAGCATCAATTCCCGACGTCGACCGATGCGGTCTGCGATGAAGCCGGACAGCACGATGCCGACAATGCCGACGGCTGCGCCGGCGATCTGAACCAGCAGAAAGCGTTCAGCGGGTTGCGCGCCTGTCAGCATCACCCAGCTGAGCGGAAAGATGGTGACAAGGTGAAACATGGCGAAGCTCGCCAGCGGGACAAATGCCCCCAGAATGACGTCGATACTGTGCTTGCTGAGCATTTCAAACACCGGCCGCGGCTGCAGTTCCTGGGCATCCATTGCGGCACCGAACTCGCTGCTTGCGACGATGCGCAGGCGTGCGAACAGCGCCACCACATTGATGGCGAAGGCGACGAAGAACGGATAGCGCCAGCCCCAGGCCAGAAAATCCGCCTCGCTGAGATTGTGAACGAAATAGGCGAACAGCGTGCTGGCGAGCGCGAAACCGATCGGTGCCCCCAATTGCGGGATCATGGCATAGAAGCCGCGTTTTTTGGGGGGCGAACTCAGGCTGAGCAGCGACGCAAGCCCGTCCCAGGCCCCGCCAAGGGCAAAGCCCTGACCCAGCCGGAACAGAGCCAGCAGCAGCACCGCCCAATATCCGATCGTTTCAAAGCCTGGCAGGAAGGCGATCGAGGCAGTGGATCCTCCCAGGATCAGCAGGGCGAGAGTCAGCTTGGTTCCACGACCATATTGCCGATCGATCCACATGAAGATGAAGGAGCCAATCGGGCGTGCGATGAAGGCCAGCGAAAAAACCGCAAACGACATCAGCGTCGCGGTCACCGGATCTGGTGCGAAAGGGAAGATCAGCCTGGGGAACACCAGGATCGAGCCGATGCCATACACAAAGAAATCGAAGAATTCGGAGGTTCGTCCGATGACAACACCGATGGCGACATTGCCGGGGGACAGGGGCTTTCCGTCGCTGTGGATGCGGCGTGCGTCTTGTTCAAGACCTTTTGAAGTCGGTGTGGCTGACGAACTCATGAAACTCTCCAAAAGCGTAGCAATGGTTTTATGATGTCGCACCATGTTACGATATCAAGGAAAAGGCGAAAAAAAAAGTAGATATAGTTGCCCAAATGCCTGGTTTACTACGAAATCTGTATAAATTGAAAAATTGGACTTTCCGAAATCCAATTGTGCCTTATCATGTTGAAAGGAACAGAATGTAGGTCGGATCAAACATGGACGCATTCTTGAGTTTCACACGAAAATCGCTGCTGCTCCTTGTTGTGGGACTGGGGCTGGCGGGCTGCAACATGGTTGTCATGTCTCCCTCGGGTGACATCGCGGCACAGCAACGGGATCTGATTGTCATTTCGACAATCCTGATGTTGATTATCATTGTTCCGGTCATTTTCCTGACATTCTACTTTGCCTGGCGCTACCGGCAGTCCAACACCGCCGCCCGTTATGATCCGGAATGGCATCACTCGACAGCGCTGGAAGTGGTGATCTGGACCGCGCCCTTGTTGATCATCATCGCTCTGGGGGCGATCACCTGGGTCAATACGCACAAGCTTGATCCCTACCGGCCGCTTGACCGGATTGATCCCGCCCGTCCCGTTGCTGCCGGAACCGAGCCGCTGGTTGTTGAAGTGGTGGCGCTCGACTGGAAATGGCTGTTCTTCTATCCAGATTATGGCATTGCCACCGTCAACGAGATGGCAGCGCCGGTTGATCGGCCGATCGCCTTTAAGATCACGGCGTCGTCGGTGATGAATTCCTTCTACATCCCGGCACTTGCAGGCATGATCTATGCCATGCCCGGCATGCAGACACGGCTGCATGCGGTGATCAACAAGCCGGGTGATTTTGAAGGCTTTTCCTCCAATTTCAGCGGTGAGGGCTTTTCGCATATGCGCTTTGCGTTTCGCGGGCTTGAACAGCCGGATTTTGACAGCTGGATTGCAAAGGTGAAGCAGAATGGCACCATGCTCAACCGGGATAGTTATCTCAAGCTGGAAAAGCCGAGTATCCGTGAACCGGTGCGATATTTCGGGGCGGTCGAGGAAGGGCTTTACGAAGCGGTGTTGAACATGTGTGTGCGTCCCGGCCAGATGTGCATGCACGATATGATGCATATTGACGCGATGGGCGGCGGCGGTCTGGATAGTCACGACAATAAGTCGAGGCTCGAACATGACAATCGGCATGGCAGTCAAGCCCTGCCGATCGATGCCAGCGAAGCGGCAACGCTGCCAGGCGCAGCGCAGCAGCAAGGCCATGAACACCACATCATGCCGTAACCCGGCCGGATCCGCATCCTGCTTGCGCGCGGAATGGAGAATTTCGATGCGATCCGCTGTTTGAACGGGAGTGAGCGTCAAGCCGCGGCGACAGATAACGTTAACCTCGGGAATGTCCATCATGATCGGCGATAACAGTGCTAGCAGTATGATTTTCGGGCGGCTCACGCTGGAGGCCATTCCTTATCATGAGCCGATCCTGCTGGTCACCTTCATCGGGGTGGCGATCGGTGGCATTGCCGTGGTCGGACTGATCAGCTATTTCCGGCTTTGGTCCTATCTATGGCATGAGTGGTTTACCAGTGTCGATCACAAGAAGATCGGCATCATGTATATCATTCTGGCTCTGGTGATGCTGCTGCGTGGCTTCGCCGACGCGATCATGATGCGCATCCAGCAGGCGATAGCGTTTAATGGCTATGAGGGCTATCTGCCACCGCATCACTATGACCAGATTTTCACCGCCCATGGCGTGATAATGATTTTCTTCATGGCGATGCCGTTCGTGACCGGTTTCATGAACTATGTGGTGCCGCTGCAGATTGGCGCGCGGGATGTGTCCTTTCCGTTTCTGAACAATTTTTCCTTCTGGATGACGACCGGTGGTGCGGTGTTGATCATGATGTCGCTTTTCGTCGGCGAGTTTGCGCGCACCGGCTGGCTCGCCTATCCGCCCTTGTCGGGGATTGACTACAGTCCCGACGTTGGCGTCGACTATTATATCTGGGGTCTGCAGGTGGCGGGGGTCGGTACTACCCTGTCGGGGATCAACCTGATCGCAACCATCGTCAAGATGCGGGCGCCGGGCATGTCATTCATGAAGATGCCGATCTTCACATGGACGGCGCTCTGCACCAATGTGCTGATTGTGGCAACATTTCCGATCCTGACAGCAACGCTGGCCCTGCTGTCGCTCGACCGTTATGTCGGGACCAATTTTTTCACCAATGATCTTGGTGGCAATCCGATGATGTATATCAATCTCATCTGGATATGGGGCCATCCGGAGGTCTATATTCTCGTGTTGCCGGCATTTGGCATTTTTTCGGAGGTGGTGGCCACCTTCTGTGGCAAGCGGTTGTTTGGTTACGCATCGATGGTCTACGCAACCTGCGTCATCATGATCCTCTCCTATATTGTGTGGCTGCATCATTTCTTTACCATGGGTTCGGGCGCGTCGGTCAACGCCTTCTTCGGGATCACCACGATGATCATCTCAATCCCCACCGGGGCAAAGATGTTCAACTGGTTATTCACAATGTATCGCGGACGCATTCGCTTTGAAGTACCGATGTACTGGACGATCGGTTTCATGGTGACCTTCGTGATCGGGGGTATGACGGGGGTGATGCTGGCCATTCCGCCTGCTGATTTCGTGCTGCACAACTCGCTGTTTCTGATCGCCCATTTTCACAATGTGATCATCGGGGGTGTGGTCTTCGGCCTGATGGCCGGACTGGTCTATTGGTGGCCGAAGGCCTTTGGTTACAAGCTTGATCCATTCTGGGGCAAGATGAGTTTCTGGTTCTGGCAGATCGGCTTTTTCTTTGCCTTCATGCCGCTTTACGTGCTGGGTCTGAAGGGCGTGACCCGCCGCGTCAGTCAGTTTGAAGACGCCTCGCTGCAGATATGGTTCATTGTGGCGGCTTTCGGCGCCGGGCTGATCGCGCTGGGCATCGCCTCCTTTCTGATCCAGTTGGTGGTGAGCTACCGCAAGCGCGACGCCTTGCGCGATTGGACCGGCGACCCCTGGGGTGGGCGCACGCTGGAATGGTCGACGGCGTCCCCGCCACCGGATTATAATTTTGCCTTCACTCCGGTCGTGCATGATCATGACAGCTGGTATGACATGAAGAACCGCGGCTATGAGCGGCCGTTAACGGGTTTTCGCCCCATCCATATGCCGCGCAATACCGGTGCCGGTGTGATCCTTGCGGCTTTGAGTGTGGTTCTTGCCTTCGCACTGATCTGGCATATCTGGTGGCTGGCTGCAGTGTCGCTGCTGTCTTTGCTCCTGGCGGCGATTGCCCATACGTTCAACTATCACCGTGACTTCTACATCCCCGCCGAGACGGTGGCGGTGACCGAGGACGCACGTTCGAAACTTCTGGCCCGGTAGGTTTGACACCATGACCCAGACCCGTCTCGACACTGCCGAAAAGCCGCAATTCTATCTGGTTGAAGATCATCATCCGGAAAACAGCACCATGCTGGGCTTCTGGCTTTATCTGATGAGCGACTGTCTGATCTTTGCGGTTCTGTTTGCCACCTATGGGGTGCTCGGTCGCAATTATGCTGCGGGCCCGGCGCCGGCGGATTTGTTTGACCTCAATCTGGTTGCGATCAATACCGCAATGCTGTTGTTGTCATCGATCACCTATGGTTTTGCGATGCTGCAGATGCAGCGCGACGAGAAGACCGCGACATTGTTCTGGCTGGCGATCACTGGAATTTTTGGTGCGATCTTCCTGGCGATAGAGGTTTACGAATTCAGCCATCTTATCAGAGAGGGGGCGGGGCCGGGGCGTTCGGCGTTCCTGTCATCCTTTTTCACACTGGTTGGCACCCATGGGCTGCATGTCACCTTTGGCATCATCTGGCTGATCACCCTGATGCTGCAGGTGACGCGTCATGGATTGATCGTCGAGAATAGGCGTCGGTTGATGTGTCTCTCGATGTTCTGGCACTTCCTGGATGTGATCTGGATTGGTGTGTTTTCCTTTGTTTATCTGTTGGGGGTGCTGGGATGAGCATTGACGGCAATCAGCACGACCTGGAAAAAGGCAGTCACGACCTGCATGCTTCGGCGACGGGGGAGATTCACGCCAGCTTCAGCGGCTATATGACGGGCTTTGTCCTGTCGATCATTCTCACTGCGATCCCGTTCTGGCTGGTGATGGGAGATGTCTTGGCCAGCAAGCAACTGACCGCGATGCTGGTCATGGCGATCGGTGCCGTCCAGATTGTGGTTCATATGGTGTATTTTCTGCATATGAGCCCGCGCTCGGAGGGCGGATGGACATTGATGGCGCTGATCTTCACGCTGATTATCGTGGGTATTGCCCTTGCGGGCTCGCTGTGGGTCATGCATCACCTCAATGCGAACATGATGCCGGTTAGCCATGACATGATGAAGAATATGCCCTGATCACATCGCGGCCATGCCCTGAATTGGTCCGGCTGGCGACTGCGGCCCAAACAGGTCAATCACGACGGTCCGCGAACATGTTTCGATCTGTTTGGATCAGGCCGGCACGCCCATCATCTTACGCAAATGAGGATCGTCGCCTGATCGAAGGGGTACGAGATATCACGCCGTTAAAATGATCGCTTGCTTTGCCCGCTCTCGCGTTTTCCCCGGCGCGCGCCGCCTTCGCATGCCTATGCGAGAGGTTATGAGGCGTTTCTGGTTTTCGGAGCCACAAAGGGCGCCGCACCACCCATCCCGGGGTATTCATATATCAACAAAGGCTCAGGAGAAGGCCCTTCAGTTGCGCCCGGTCGAGGGTGCAGTCCTTCCCGGATCGGAATCAAATTTTGACAAATATTAGAGATGAATGAAATAAAGAATTTATAGCTATATTGTCATAATTTGAGTTATATATAATATAATGTATCGATATAGCCACTATAAAAATTGCATGTCATCAATATAAAAATGTATTTTCATGTCATTGTAGCGCTTAATATTTATAAGCGCTCGAAGGTTTAGGCGGGCAGGTCTTTTGTTTTATTCTGTATTTGAGCAGTCTTCAGTATTTGGTTAAAGCGCTCTTGGAGAGACTTTGCATGGAGACAATTCTTTCTCAGTTTCTCGGCGGCATAACCGGGGGCTCGGTTTCGGGCAAGATTGTCCATCTTTCGGATGCGGGCCTCGTCATCAATGCCGTGACAGGGGCGCTGGGTGGCGTCGCGGGCGGACAACTGATCAGCCATATTCTTGGCAATACCGCAATGGCTACGGGTTGGGATCCCGGGGCGTTCATTGGCCCATTTTTCGATGGCGCGCTGGCCGGGGGGCTTGTGCAAATCGCCGCCTGCATGGTTCTCACCCGGCTGTTGCTGCATGATTGATACCGGCGCCATCCACCGCATCACTTCGGCGCGGTTTTGGCAAACGGGCCGGATGTTCTCGTCCCCTGGCGCCAGAGCATATAGGGGGCCCGGGTTTTGCTGGCCCCGGCCTTGCCAAGCGATCATGGCGCGGCCGGTCATAAGCGCGTTGCGATGCCAAGGTCGATCGGAAAGAAATGTGAGGGATCAATGCTGAAGATCATCGCTTTCCTCGCGGGTTTGCTGCTGGTTCTGCTTCCACCGCCGGCCGCGCCCAAACATGTGGTGGAGAGAGCGCGGCCAATGACGCAGCTTCAAAAATGCTGCAGCGACAACTATCTGCTTTGCCATCCATTGAACGGGCGCGCGGCTGCCAGACCGGGGACCGAAGCGGGTTTTTCAATGCCTGTCGGGAAGTGGCGATCAAGATCAATGAGGTTCAGCAGCAGCTTGGGTCTACGACTAAGACCAGTTGCACGCATGTGCGGACAAGAGAGGTTGGCCGCGTCAAATCGCTGCGCGCTTCAGAACGGGCACCGCAACAGGCGGTGGCTGTGAGGCGGGCGTCGGTGCGATCAGCCGATGTGATGCCAAGAAAGCGCCGTGCGCCGAAGAACGCGCTGCAGTTTTGTGTTCGCCTTTCGGATGGCTATTACTTCCCCACCCCCAATTCGCAATATGGCCAGAAGGGCGGAGCCGACACGGCGCTGGCGCAATGCCGCATGATCTGTGAGACAGAGGATATGGCGGTTTATGTTCTGAAAGATCACAATGATGAAAGCGCCGACATGGTGTCGGTCGCCAAAGGGCAATCCTATGCCGATCTTCCGGTGGCCTATAACCACCATGGCGGTGAGGCGTTTCAACGCTGCAACTGGAATGGCTATGTGGCCAGGATGCGCGATCATCTCCTGCTGCGTCAGCAGTCAAAGCTGCTTGCAAAGCTCGATATACCGCTGCCGGACAAGCGTCCCGATCTCAACAGCGCTGCAACGGATGCACGCATCTATTCCGACTACAAGCCGATGCCGGATCGGGCTCTGCGCAGTGTTGGCCCCAGTTTCATGCCGGACACATCCAGTGACAGGATCGGCCGCTTTCCGGTTTCCGACGAAGAGACCGGCTTCTGATCCGGGCAAAACTGATCTGAATGCTCTCAGCATAGACCAGGCATAGCCGGTGCCAGGCGGTCGAAGCGAATGCAATTGAAAGGTTGTGATGACGCGGGCTTTGCCGATCATCCTGCACGCATGCTTTGTCATCGGCCGGCCGGAAAATGAGTTTCCGGCCGGCCGATGCGCATTGCACGGAGTCAGATTCGCAATAACCCGGTCAATGACATCCCTCGCCCGAACCAGGGACGTTGTGCAAAATCGCTTGACAGAGTCGATTCCGCTACACACCAAAAAAGCTAGCACACCGGTCCATGCCTGCGTAACTCCAGCAAAGAGGGGATATATGAGCGTGTTTCGATCAAGGCAGGGCATCGGCCTTGCTCACGCGCTGCGTCCCGGCAATCACTTGTAGGCTACCACTGGCAGCCTATCACTTTGCACAGGACTGACGCAGCTACTGCGCACGATAAAGCATGGGTCACAATCACTACCCGTTTCACCATCGCAGTGAATATGCGTTAATTGCTCGATACTTGAACAGGTCCGCGATCTGTCGGGGTATCTTCATCCAGACCATCGTCAATCGAGATAGAGATAGACATAGAAATACAAACAGAGAAGGAGTGATGACATGGAAATATTCACGACTGTCTTTTTATCGGCACCACGCAACGGGTCGGCGCGCAGTGGGCGCAAGGCGGATGGCAACGTTGATGCAGGCTATGTTTTCTACGAATAGCCTCTGCAGCAGTGGAGACCGCGATGATTTCAACATCAATTGTATCGGACACGCCAGCGGCGGATTGGATCGAGACCGAAGCCGGCTGGCAATCTGGGCCAAACCTTATCAGCCTCATCGACAATTGCTGTCTAAAGCGGGCCATGCTTGTCGCTGACGGCGGTTTGATCTTCATCGTGGCGGAACAGTCGCTGGACCTCCCCAGCCTCTCCACCCGCACGCGAAAGCAAGTTCTGTCCGCCTTTGCGCACAATCTCACTGGCGATGGTCTGCTGATTTATATTTCCGATACTCGTCGCGTGACACTGGTCCGCACGGCCCATGCCACCATACCGCTTTATGTGTCCGCAGAAGCTGACCGGCTCAATGTCAGTTGGGATTATCATGCCGTTGTGGCGGCACGTGGTGCGGTGGTGTTGTCGAGGAGCGAACTGCGTTACTTCATCCTTTATGGTCCGCAACTTGCGCAGGAGACGATCGTTATCGGCGTGAAACAGTTGTTTGCCGGGCAGTCAGCCAGCTGGTCTGCGGGTCAGACAGAGATTGAGATCGATCCCATGATCGAATGTGAGAGCCTGGAACAATCGGTTCTAAGACCTGGGGCACATGTCACCGCGGGTTTCGTCGATCTGATCAATCTGAGTTGTCGTGCGGTGCTGCAGCATGCAGCGCGACCTGCGCTTGAACTCAGCGGCGGTATGGATTCCTCCTGTGTGGCCGTTGCCCTGAAGGCGGCAGACAGGCCGTTTCTTTCCTATGCATTGCTGCATGACGGCAATGCCGGACATAAACAGAAGCTCAGGTGAATGGAATTGCTGTCGCAGCTCGATTACACGGATCGCTGCATCCCCTCGAAGATCTGTAAACCCTTTACCCGGCTGCAACAGCCATGTGCCGAGGGTGACGATTGCATCGGTGTTTATGACGATTTGTACTGGGATGGGATCTTGGAATGTCTCAATGCCATGCCGGGTGGCAGGCCGGATCTGGTGATCACCGGTATTGGAGGGATGAGATGACGATTACCGATTTATCCGATGCCACAATGGCCCTCTCTGCACGCTCCACCGAGGCTCTCAAGGCGTTGTTCTTTCACCAGATGGTCCCCACGCGGCGCCTGCCGGCGACCGGCGTCAGCCAAAGCGCCTTATCGGCGGCTTTCGTACGCGCGCCGCTGTTTCTTCGGCAAGGGATATGGCCAAAAAACCCGTTCATCGATCCGCGACTGGCGCAATTCGCACAGATGCTTCCTTTTGAGCTGAAGCAGAACCGTCTGCTCAACCGGCTCACTCTGGCTCGCAGCGGATTGAGCGATCACTTCATTCTTCCCCGCTTCAAAGAGAATTTCAAACGTGTATTCATGGATGATCTGATGGATTTCCGCGGCGACATTTATTGGAGTGAGAGTGTGCTTCATAGCCAGATGATCGCCAATGCGGCAGTACTTTGTAACGAAATCAGAGATTTGCAGGACAGCGGCGAGACTGGCCTCTCCAACTATACTCTCATCAATGCCGTAAGGGCGGAGTTTGTTGCCCGCCATTATTGCCGCGACTATTCCGCAGCTTTTGCTGATTAGGCGGCTAATGTTAAAAGTTAAGCCGCCTGGTTCAATGTCTGGTGACCGTGTGACGGATGTGTGCGTATTCCCCGCCAGGGAGCGCCTTTCTGGCAAGCCATAAACGGCAACTGGTTCAAATGGTTATTTCAGGAAGCCTTCGGCATCGAAATCTTCCCAGCCGCGCAATTGTGGTGTCTGCTTTGACGCCGCCGCCTTGTCCCCGGAACCGGTCTTTTTGACAAGGGCGCGGGTGTATTTGGCCTTTGCAGCAGCGCGCCTGCGGTTTTCAGCAGCTGTTTCCCGGTCCTGCACCCGCCATAGATCGGGTGCGCCCTGATCAAGAATATCTTCGACAAAGCGGGGCTCATAGACATGAAAGCTGATTTTTTTGGCGCGCCCGCGCAGTTTTACGGTCCTTAACCCGGCACTCACCAGGCGACCATCCTTCAGCCATCGATGGCGTTCGCTTGCGGAGATTGACAGGATATCCTCGATCTCCCGTGGGATGATCGGCAGGCTGCGAATATCCTCCAAGCTTTGTTGAATGGTTTGGATCGCTGCTGTTGACAGGCTGTCCGGGGTAACCGGCATGCAAAAGCAAAGGGTGCCGGCTTCAAGCTCGACAGACTTGCGCTGGCTGAGCGGAAGCCTTGCCCTTATGTGCTGCAAAATGCCCTTGGCGCGCACAGCCGAGCCCAGCGTCGCCTCGACGGGCAAGGTCCAGCTCCTTATTTTTTGCGCGCCATCGAAATCTTTGAACTTGGTCATGGTTAGAATAGATGGAAAGCGCAGACGCAAAAGTCAATCATCCCTGCGAGGCGGGCTCCGCAGCAACTTGAAACCTGTTGCTGCAGGCCCGCCGATGCTAGCAGTCTTTTGTCAGTTAAAACATGTCATTATAGGGCTTTTTTGTTTCTCCGACCGATTTCGCCAGCGCAGAAAAGGTCAGCGGCACTGCGCTGTCACAGCCATTTGCCACTTGCAGAATTCGAATTGGAAAACATACGGCATCGCGATGGGCGGGATTGAGGTTTTCGACGAAGCGATCATCACTGCGAGCCGTCACTTCAGCGCTCTTTAGTGCGCCTTCGATTCCGGTTCGCGACAGCAGTCCCTTGTCAATCAATGCGCGGTTGAGGGCGGCGATCGCCAGACACAGTCCTTCAATCTGTAGATTTGCAACATTCATGATGGTTTCCTCCCAGGATGAACCCCAACGCCGTGAGCGGCGGTTTTGATCCGCACAGCAGCCCGCGCTTTTTGCAGGGGGACAGGTTTTCTAGCAAGTCAGGGTTTGCGACACCATGCGTGCCAGGTTGATCCCTGCGGGCGTCCGGCGCCAGCGCAACCGGCTATCGCATCATTTGATGGCTTGCATTGCGGCATCAACCTCAATCATCACGGGGGCATGGTCACTGGCATGGTTCCAGCCGCGCGGCGCGGGTCTGACTTCGGCCGATCGGAGCGTTCCGGCGAGTATGGGATCGACAAGAATATGGTCGATCCGCAGACCGGCATTGCGCTCGAATGCATTGCGCCAGTATTTCCAGAAACTGTAGAGCGTCTCCTCAGGGTGCAGGTGGCGAAGCGCATCGGTCCAGCCCTGGGTGAGGAGATCGGCATAGGCCTTGCGAACCTCCGGGCGAAACAGGGCGTCGCCGCGCCAGCGCTGCGGCGCGTAAACATCGCGGTCGGTCGGAATGGTGTTGAAGTCCCCAAGCAGAACGGTTGGCACGGACAGAGCCAGAAGCTGTTCTGCATGGGCGTTGAAACGGCGATACCAGTCAAGTTTATAATCAAAATTGCGGCTGGCGACCGGATTGCCATTGGGGAGGTAAAGACAACCGATCAGGATACCGGCCACTGCCGCTTCGATATAGCGGCTATGCGGGTCTGGATTTGGACCGGGCAGCCCGACCCGGGTCAAAACCGGGGTGGTGTCGCGCGCAAGGATTGCCACGCCGTTGAAGCCTTTTTCTCCGTGCCAGACAGAACCATAACCAATGCTTTCGAGTTTCTCAAAAGGGAATTTTTCGTTGACAGTCTTGAGTTCCTGAAGACCCACAATGTCGGGGCGGTCTTTCTGAAGCCAGCGTATCAAGCCTTCAAGCCGACCATTCACGCCATTGACATTGTAGGTTGCAATCTTCATGAGGCCCATCAGATGGTAGGTCGGTGATGTCATGACAACTCTGACGGGTTTCGATGGTTCCCAGACAAACCGGCATAGGGTCGCCTTTGGGGCGTTGATTGTCGTTGCCCAAATGAGGCTGGTTGCCTCGGCTGGCTTTACGATGCCCACAATTTGCGCAGCAAGATATAGCCGGAGAGGAAAAAGCAGGCCGTGTTGGTGAGAATGATTGGCCATTCCATCCGCAGAAAGCCGAATATTGTCCATAGTGCGAAGCCGATAACGGTGACCATATACATGCGTGCTGAAATGGCTGCGGTGTCGGCGGTTCGGATGACCTTGATTACCTGAGGAATGAAACTGGTCACCGAACATATCGAAGCCAGGTAACCAATGATCAGGGCTATATCCATGCTGTCTCAATCAGGGTTGGAGCTGTGGTTTGCGGCGCTTTGAAATTGCGTCTTGAAAGCCCAACTGCCCACGCGCCACAGTGTTCCCGCCTGTCGCTTCAATAAGTTGTGGATCGCGCGCTCCGAACGCGCTGCACGGCCCGGCGCGGCGTGGGCGAGGGGGCGTGTCGATCCGAACGCTCGGGAACAATCTCAGGATCCTGCGGTTAGGGGGCAGAGGTGAAGCATGGCAAGAGATCTATTCGCAGACAAAACTGCCGGTGCGCGGCTGCGCGGCGCCATAAAGCCTGTTGACTGCGATGCGACACCGCGATCGGTCGAGCCGCATGACAACAATGCGTCCAGTGATGGCTCTTCACTGCGTGCATGGCGGGCACGCGATAAGAGACCCGTTTCGCGGCAAGCGCCATTGCGCGAAGGACCCGCATATCTCATCTGGTGGCTGATGATTGCAGCGGGCATTATTGGATATTTGCTTGTTTCATGGGTGTGGCAATGAATGGGAATGCTGACAAACAGCGTAAAGTAGCAGGCACGGCACCGCAGCTGTTTCGTTACGTCCCGCGCGTGGTGCTGTTGCTGTTTGCCGTTCTGATCGTCGTTTTTCTGGCCTGGACCTTCCTGGGCGGCGCATCGGTTTCCTCGACACGCTTGGTTCCATCAAAATCGGGCGCCAGTCCACCGTCGCAGCCAGTCGCGGATATGCCAGGCGACAAAGGCAGCGAGAAGGCAAAAACGGCGGCTGATCGGCCGGCAGCACCGGGTGCCCAGAGCCGATAATGCCGACATTGCGTTGCCTCAATCCGATCCGTGTTCGGCCGTGCCGCCCCATCTGTTTTTGAGGATCGCCGGCAGATGCAGCTGGATGATGTAGACCATCAGCGAGACCGCCCAGCCGAACATCAATATTCCACTGGCTGCGGTCATCGGTCCAAACAACCGTGTTTCAAGGATTTCGGCAGATCCACCAGGCCCAAGCGTGGTGTAATTCAACATGGCTGTGTAAAATGCATCACTGAACCTGCCGGCAAACCCCATCTGATAATAGGTCAAGGCCCAGATGCTCACACTCAGACAGACACAGACAAACAGCACCAGATAAAGCACGATCAGTGAGATCACCAGAAACAATACCCGTCGTTCATTCATGCGGGCGCCGATGAGATGAACTAAGTAATAGATCAGAAGCGTCGACAACAGATGCACGATCATGACGATCAACCCGACCGCTGATCCTATGATGAAATCTGACAACATCGACATTCTCCCGCATTCATATGCTGTGGCATTTCTCTCCATAGGCGAGAGAGATTAATCCTCTGTTGATGGAAGGAAATGCCTGCACCGCGTTTTTGTGCGATGCGCGGCGTTCTCCTGCGCCGGTTTAACGGGTAATGTTCTGAGGTTGATAATGAAAAGCAGCGGCGGTAGCGCTGCTGCGCTAGCAGAACGCGAGGGCGTTTATAGGTTGCTCATCCCTGTTTGCGAAAAAGGCGATGCCATGCCGATGCCATTCCATGCCATGACCTAGCAGGCCATCACGCGCCACCATGGGTCATGAAGGGTGGCTGGCGGGGTGCGCCCGGCCTTTTTAACAAACCGGTCGTACCACCGGTCAAATAAAGCCATAGTATCGTTCACGCCTCGAGGGCTTCGATTCGCTGAAGCCTTCTCAACACATCGCAATGGCTCGGGTCCGGACCAACAGTCCTGCCGATTGTTGCGCAGATATCGGTATGGAGTGGGAGAATGATCAGCTTGAAAACGTGGTCGCTTGCGATGGCAATGGTTGTAAGTCTAGCCGGTTCAGCGGTGACGCCAGTGGCCTTCGCTGCCTCAGGCTCCGGCGATCTTACTGATAAGCAAAGGGCCGAACTTCAGCATGCGGCAAGTATTGATTGCGATGCGAATGACAAGGATAAGTGCACTGCCGGCAATGTTGACAGTGGCGATTACTATGATGTGCGCATTTATGGTGACTGCACGATCGCTGCCTATTACGGTCGGATTGCCGATAAGGCGGCTTCTTTACGAAAGGATGTCGCGACAACCGGCAGCACCGGCAAGACAGACGCCGCGCTGGCACCTGAGCAACTGGTCTGCATCAAGGCGGCCGCCCAGGTGCAGTCAAGTGATAAGGAATATTACGTGATTGCGCTTCCGATGGATCACGGCCCGGAATGCAAGGGTGAAGAATTGTGCCGCACGCCACGCCCGCTCGCTGAGACGTTTCAGGCGGCGATGAAGAATTGCCAGCCCGGCAATCAGAAGTCCATGGCGGGCTGCCCGCAGGGCTGGGTCTTTGCCTCAGAAATGGAAGCCTATTCGAACGGCCTGCCGCAGACCGGGCCAAATGGTTCTTCGGATTGAAGCCTTGTTTTTTTGGCTTGCCTGCCACCGCGGAACTGGCGCGGCGCTGATCTTATGTTCAAGATCGGCGCTGCTGTTTGAGCGCGTGGTGCAGCGTGCCATACTCAATTTTGCTGCGCAGCGCCTGGTTGCGCCGAGAGCGCGTCAAGTTCGGACAGCGCATATTGCAGTTCGATGCTGCGGGCGGAAAGGTTTTCGCGCAGATGCAATCGTGAAGCGGTGCCAGGGATCAGCAGGATATTGGGTGAACGTCTGAGCAGCCAGGACAAGGCCACTTGCATGGGCGTTGCGCGACAGCGGTGAGAGCAGAGGACTGGATGGGTGAAAAGCCGGCGAGCGGAAAGAATGGAACAGAGGCGATCTGTTCTGCAACAAGCTTATCAATCAGGCTGTCATACGCGCGATGAACCAAATTGTGCTGATTCTGCACACAGACGATATCTGTCACAATCCGGCAGTCGTCGATCTGCTGTGCCGTGAGATTCGATAGGCCGATATTTCGGATCAGCTCCTGACGCTTGAGATCGGCAAGCACGCTGAGCGGTTCCTCCAGGGCTCCTTCGGAAGTACATGGAAATCGAACATGGCGCGCAGATTGACAACGTCGAGAACATCCAGGCCAAGATTGCGCAGATTGTCATGTACGGCCTGTGTGAGTTCGACGCGGGAAAATGCCGGATTCCAGGACGCATCCGCGCCGCGTACGGCGCCGACCTTGGTCACCATCACCACCGGATCGGCATAGAGATGCAAGGCTTCCCGGATGATCTGGTTGGTGACATGCGGGCCATAGAAATCACTGGTGTCGATATGATTGATGCCCCTCTCGAACGCTTCACGCAGCACTGCAATGGCTTTGGCACGATCGCGCACTGGCCCGAAGACGCCCTTGCCTGCAAGCTGCATCGCGCCGTAGCCCATTCGCGAGAATGGGTTTTCACCCAGCCTGTAGGTGGCTGAAATCGGGGTGCCTGGCATGGTTGTTTCTCCTGTTGCTCTGAAGAGGGGAAACCTCAGACTTTGAACCAACAATCGGTTGGGTTGTCCGCCCTGGCGGGCAATGAGGCATTTTACTGGGCACGGGCGCGTGGTTTTCGCGAGGCGTCACGGATTGGCGGACGCAGTTACTAGTCGCTCTGTGATGCGGTTAAACGTCTGGAAAGTGACCTCGGCCTGCGTCTTCTCCACCGCACCACCCGCAGTGTACTGCCGACCGAGGTTGGACGGATATTGATCGAACGGCTGGGCCCGGCCTTTCCCGATATAGGATCAGCGCTTGACCAGGCGACCAGTCACGGCAATCGCGCTGCTGGATCTCTGAAGTTCAATGTTCCAGCCAGTGCAGCGCGGCTTGTGCTGCCACGTGTCGTGCCGGCGTTTCTGATGGCCTATCCCGATATCCGTCTGGAGATCGTCACCGATGAGAACTTTATCGACATCATCGAAAGTGGGTGTGACGCGGGTATTCGCTATGACGAGCGGCTGGAACATGACATGATTGCTGTGCCAATCGGCCCGCGCGAGCAGCGCTTTGCGCTTGCGGCATCACCAGAGTATCTGGCTGCGCGAGGCACCCCGAAAACGCCGCAGGATCTGCTGGTCCATGATTATATTCGCGATCGTTTTGCGGGTCGTGCGATCCCGGCCTGGGAGTTTTAACGCAATGGGGATGTGGTGCTCATTGAGCCGACCGGCCGGCTTATTGTGCAGTCCGGTGGGGCCACCATCTGGAGATCGAGGCGTCGAAGGCAGGGCTTGGTATTCTGTGTCTGTTTGAAGATTGGCTGACAGCGGATTTTCAAACTGGAGCGCTTTCGTCGATCATGGAGCACTGGTGGGTGCGCTTTTCGGGCCTTTTCTCTATTATCCCGGGCGGCGTCTGGTGCCCTCGCCGCTGCGTGCCTTCATTGTTCGTGCGGGCAATGCCACAGACGGTGTCGCCGCAGCATCCCGGCCGGCAGACAGGCGGTTGAAATTAAGCTGCACGGAAGCCGGGCTCCGCAGAGCGCCTCACGGTGCTGGGGAATTATAGCAATGAGCCTTGCTGGGGTTCGAGGCTTTCCGGCACCTGCAGCTGCCCAAGTCTGATCAGTTCGGTTGTGGCGCTAAAGCGGATATCAGGGTCGCGGTCCTACAGAAAGGCGTCGAGTGCTTCCACGCTTATCCGGTCCATCCATTGCCGCGATCGGGGCCGCTTTTAACACGCGGCAGCAGCCCTAGTTCTGCGGACAGCTGCGGCCTGCAATAGCGCTGTTCGAAAGCGGCTTCCATTCCGAAGGCGCGCTATCAAACTGGCGGCGAAGCCGTGCCGAGAAAGCTGAACGGGAAACTGGAAGCGATCGCTGATTGGTTGAGCGCAAGCGCGCCCATGGTTGTGCCTGATGCGGAAATATCCTAGATCCTATCTCATGAAAATTTTTGCATCCGCTGACCAAGGGTCCGACGCACTGCAGTTGTTCAGTATTTCTTTGTTGTCGGCGGCATGATGACCGTAGCGATTGCTTTGTTTACAATCATGCTCTGCGGCCCCTTTGCCTATCTTGCAGTGAAGTTGCCGATGCCTGCGCCTTATAAGCTGCTCTATCTTGGGGTGATCGGCTGCGTCGCTGCTGCAACGTTCCTGTTCGGGCGCCAGCTTGGTTGATGGTGTTGAAGCATTGCGGGCATCTGAGCGCCGGGCAATGTTGCTGATCAGGCTGGATCGGGCTGTTTCACCGTGCAGTCATCTGGGCTGAGGGCCCGTCTTGGCGGAGCCTGTCCAGTCAGGCTCTCCCGGGTAGGTTCCAGCAGGAAAGCGACAGCACGATCAGGGTCGCCCCAGCCATTCAAAGACGTGAGAGACATCTTGAAACATCAAAACAAAAGTGAATACCGCGGTCGGCACGATTTGCGACATTTAGCGATAGCTATTGGGGATGGGTCACATTTGCAGCCGGTCGCTTTGTCTGACTGAACGCAGGAACGGCGTGTTGCCCGCGCTATCAATCTCGCCTACAAGGATGAAGCTGGCAATATTTTGGCGGTGAGCACCGGCTTTTACTCGCTCGGTCTGGTCTACAACAAAGACCAGGTGGAGACGCCACCCAGATCGTGGCAGGATTTATGGCGGCCTGATTATGAGGGTGCGGTGACATTTCCAAGCCCGGCCAATGTGATGAGCGTACCGTTCCTGGCGGAGCTGGCCAAGTAGAAGGGCAAACCGCTCAGCGCGATGGGTCCGGTTTTCGATTCAATTCATAAATTGCGGGTCGCGGCCTATTTCGATACGGCCGGGGCAGGCACCAATTTGTTCCAGAGCGGTGAGGTCATCGCTGGGGCGTATTATGCCAGTTCGGCATTTGCTATGCGTGACCAGGGACTGCTGATCGATTTCGTCGTGCCGGAGGAGGGCGCGATTGGTGGCGATATCCGGTTGCAACTGGTTGCCGATACGCCGCGCCGGAAAGCTGCGGAGAAGTTCATCGATTTCGCTGTGAGCAAGGCGGCCGCGCAATGCATGTCTGAGCGGATTTTCGTCGGCCCGGCGACCAAAGGCGTTGAATTTTCTGACAATGCAAAGCAGAAAATGCCCTGGGGTGTTGATGGCAGTGTAAAGAACCTGTCGCTTCCCAACTGGAATGAAATCAACAGCAATCGGGCCCGGGTAATTGAAGATTTCAATCGCGCCGTGGCTGCCAAAAAATGATATCAATTCGGCGCTTGGATCCGAAACCATAGCAGAAATCGGCTCCGCAGGACCTTTCCCTCCTGCGGAGCATGCGGCTCAGCGGCCATGGAGTTCCGTGATGGCCTGTTCGATGACGATTGTGTCGGCGTCATTCAGACCTTCGCCGGCAACGTGGCCCCAGGGGGTTTTCAGAATGCGCAATTCGGCCTTTGCGATCCGCGCTGCCTCCTGCGCTGCGTCTTCGGGCGGAAAATACAGATCGCTTGAAGAAGGCATGATGATGGTATCTGAGGTGATGGCCGCAAGCGCTGTGTCGAGATCGCCGTGATATATGTCGTTTGCGCTGATATCCGCGTGAATGCCGCTCCACAGATGGGCAAGCAGGTCATTGGCGTCGCGTTTCAGAAACCAGGCCTCCCAGAAGTCGACGAGGAAGTCTTCGAGCGTGGCATAACCAAGGGCGCTTTCGTCGAGCCTGTGTCTGAAGAAGGCTTGCGAGAAGCCCCAGGCGGCATAGATGCGGGCTGCCACGCGCAGACCGCGCTTGGGTGGGCTTGTATAAAAGCCCTGCCGAAACGCGGGATCGAGCTCGATGGCCGCACGGACGCTTTCAAAAAACAGTCGAAAGTGACGGGAGGCGCGCGCGGCGCTCTGGAAGGTGAACAGACGCTCAACCATCGCGGGATAGGCGGCCGCCCATTCAAAGGCCTGCGCGCCGCCCATTGACCAGCCAATTGCCAGGCGGATTTTATTGATTTGGAAAACCTCGGTTAAAAGCCGGTGCTGCTGTTTGACGCTGTCGTGCAGTGTGATGTTGGGAAAACGGGCGGAGCCGTTTGGTGAAGCGGTGTTGCTGGGGGAGCTGGAAAGCCCGTTGCCAAACAGATTTGGCACGATGATGAAGTAGCGTGTGCAGTCGAGCGCACGCCCGGGGCCGATCAGCCATTCCGCATCGCTGTGTGTTGCAGCAAAAGATGTTGGATAGACAATGACATTGTCTCTGGCCGCGTTGAGGGTGCCATAGGTCTTATAGGCGAGTTTTGCATTGTGGAAGATGCTCCCCGATTGCAAGGCAATGTCGCCCAGTTCAAGATGATCATAATGCATCCTGTTACCTTTCAGGGTTGATAGCGAGCAGGGCAAGCGTGATGAGAGCGAGGGCGGCGAGGCTTGCCGCCGCCATCAGGTTGATCTGCAGGTCGAAACGGTCAACGATGCGACCTCCGACGAAGGAGCCGGCTGCGATGCCAATGTTGAAGACCGAGACAAAAAGTGCGGTCACGATCTCGATGGCAGCGGGTGCGGCTTTCATCATCCATGTCTGCAAAGCCACCGAGACGCCGCCATAGACCAGTCCCCAGAGGATCAGCAGCGCTGTCGCGTTCACCGTATTGTCTGAAGCGAGCGCGAAGCCCAGCAGGGTTGCTGCAAGCATGCAGGCGATGCCGCCAATAATTGTTCCCACCCGCCGTGCGGCCATCATGCCGGCGAGGAAATTGCCGACAATCCCTGAAAAGCCATAGACAAAGAGAAGCAGGCTGATTGCGGATGCCGGAATGGCGTTCAGTGTCAGAAGGACCGGTGTGACGAATGTATAGGCCATGAAATGTCCGGCCACCAGCAACAATGTCAGCAACAGGCCTGGTCGCACCAGAGGAAGCCGGAGAGCGGCCTGGAAGCGGGCGGGATCAATGGCGTGATCAACAGGAAGCGGCGGCAATGTCCAAAGATTGAGCCCAAGCACGATCACGCTGAATGCGGCCATCGCACCGAAGGCTGTGCGCCAGCCAAAAAGGCTGTCGATCAGCGCGCCAAGCGGCACTCCCAGAACGGAAGCGGCGGCGACGCCGCTGAAGATGATGGCCGTCGCCCGCGCCACCGCCTTTGCCGACAAATGCGGCGTTGAGGCGGGCATTGAATGGAGCGTTGCGTTGGCCGTTGCGTGCGCGCCGGATCGGCTGGTTGCCCGATCCGGTGATTGGGGTGGCAGCAGCCGTGGGGCCAGGCCGCCGGCGATCGCCCATATGCCGCCCATACAGAACCCGACAAGGATCCGCGCACAAACAAGCCAGGAGAACGAGGCGGCGAACATGGCCATCAAATTGGCGGCAACCAACAGGAGGAGCAGACCAGCAAGGATCTGGCGCCGGTCGATGCTGCCGGCCATCACGATAATGAGCGGTGCAAACAGGGCAGCGATGATTGCCGGTACGGAGATGGTGAGCCCGGCGACGCCCAGCTCTATATCGAAGCTGCTGGCGATCGGTGCCATCAGGCCAACCGGCAACATTTCTGTGGTCACCACAGCAAAAATTGCCAGTGCGACGGCATGGACAGCGGGCCACCCGCGATGTCTGGGGGTGAGCGGCGATGATTGATTGTGTTGCATAGGATTGTGATCTTTCAAGACGCGGCTGGGTTGCCTGTACGTGCCCCCTGTTTACTCGGTCTGAAAATTCGATAAAGAACGCTGTTGTGGCAACAGATGGGACGATTTGGAAACAATGATCGATCATTTCGGTGATGTACTGGCCTTTGTGCGTGTGGCGGACACGGCGAGCTTTACCAAGGCTGCCGAACGGCTTGGCGTGACGCGGTCGGCGGTGGGCAAGAGCCTCACGCGGCTGGAGGAGGCGTTGTCGACGCGTCTGGTGCATCGCACGACCCGCAGCGTGCGTCTGACCGAAGAAGGCCAGTTGTTTTACGAGCACGCCCTGCGGATTCTCTGCGAGGTCGATGACGCGCAAGCCATGCTGTCGCAACGCAACCAGCAGCCAAAGGGACGCCTGCGTGTCGACCTTCCAACGGCCTTCGGGCGGCTGCATGTTCTGCCTGTCCTGCAGGACTACCTGGCGGAATGGCCAGAACTGGAAGCCGAGGTTTCATTTTCGGACGATTATTGTGATCTGGTCGGCGACGGCATTGATGTTGCTGTGCGCATTGGCGGACCGACCGACAGCGGATTGATCCGCCAGGTTCTGGCACCGCATCGGCTGCTGACCTGTGCTGCGCCGGCCTATTTGGAAAAGCGTGGTATCCCGCAGGTGCTTGATGATCTCAGGCATCATGACAGGATTGCCTTCAGCTATGCCAATTTGCCGGTATCCTGGCGCTATCAGATTGCAGGTGAAGAGCGCGCCCTGGCTGTTGAGGGGCGTTTGCGGCTCAGCAATACCGAAGCCATTCGCGATGCGGCGCTCAACGGGCTCGGGCTTGTCCAGCTCGGCGCCTTTCTGGTGGGGGCCGACATTGCACAGGGGCGGCTGGTCGCGGTGCTTGAGAACTATGCCCGTGAGGAACCGCCAATCGTTGCAGTCTATCCGACTCGCCGTCATGTGTCGCCGAAAGTTCGCCGATTTGTCGAAGCATTGCGAAGCGCCTGGGCGGCGGGGCCGCCCTGGTAGCCGGCACGGGTTTGTTGGGTTCTGTTAGCCGCAGGCGGCGCGAACGATCCTGCCACTATCGGGATCCGTTTCGATAGTGACACGTTCCTGGCGAAAATCCATGGTCACCGGGTCGCCGGGCTTGATCTGACGAACAAGTGTTGCGCCGGTCTGCTGCATTGCCTGTTGATCGCTTATCCTGTTCTTGCCAGCCAAAGCGCTCGCCGCAGCTTGATCACAGAGTGATTTTTGCGGATCGGGCGCTGCAGACACTGTCTGTTTCTGGCAGCCAGCCAGTGCAATTACCACGAAAATAGCGGCACAGGGGATGACCGAACGGGCGAGCGACATGGTGCAACGATCCTTTTTGACTGGCCGGCATCTGCACAGGATGGCTGCCGGCACATGATGTTCCTGGCGCATTAGCATCTTTGAGATGACTGGAATCTGAACGGGAATTTCAGGACGGGCGCGTTGGATTTTTGACGCAAGCCATGCTGTCATTGGAGGCGCAATGCCACACGCTGCCTGTGCATCAAACGTAATGCTGATTACCATGAACAGATCGATGATCGCTTGTCATCCCCCGGCTCTTAAAGCAGTAGCGCGGTCCAAGCGCTTAAACATGATCAAGGTCTGGACAGTCCGCAGGAAATGTCGCTGCTGCTAGTCGACTAAATCAGTGCATGGAACGTTCAACTCTCTGTCGGCACGGCCATCTCATAGCCAAAACACCAATTGTTGCCGCCACTCCCAAAAGTTCTTCCGTCATCACCTACCTCGTTTCGTTTGGCATATGGTTAACGTTCGATGAATTGATAGGATCCATGCTTTGCAAAAAGCCTCGCTGGCAGTCTTAGACCTCCCGGCGGGGTGACGGTTTGAGACCTGTTATGGTTGTGCAAATGCAAAGGGCAGCCATTATTTGCTATCGGCCCCTGCTGAAAAGTCAGTTCAGAAGTCAGGTTTATCGCAAGGTCTACTGCTCTTTGGGCGGTTTTCCCTCCGCCTCCTGCAAACGTTGCAGCAGCTCATCGAAGTCCAGGTCCTGCGTCGATGAAGGCAGCTGGCTGAGTTCCTGCAGCGCCTCTCCAATGGCCTGCGCCGGATGCAAAGCCTGTGTCTTCTTTCTGGCAACGGCGCGATGGGCTGCACGTAGCAGGTGATTGTGAAGGCGCATGGCAGACCATCTTTCCGCTTTGATTGTCCACACTAACCGATCCTGAACCGTTTGGTTCCACAACTTCTGACGGCGCTTAATGTTCAATGCAAGGCTGCGCAAAACGATGAATTGGTCTGTCCGGCGGTCGCTCCCCGAAAGCCACTGGTTCGAAACGGGACGGCAAAGGCGCGGGAATGTGCGGGACGATCCAACAGGCGTTGGTTGCCCGGGGGATCTTTTCATATGGACGCATGCTCAACGAGGTTGCCGCAAAAAGAAAGCATCGCAGCCATCAGGGGCTGCGATGCTCAGGCATTTGGCCAGGCAAGGTTACCGGCGATAGGCGAGACCACCCCAGATGCGGCCCTCCTCACGATGACGTCCACCATGCACGGCCCCAATATAGGCGGCCGCAGCTGCGACGAGCGCGGAGGCAGCAAGGAAAAAGGCGGTGAGAATGCCGGTGATGCGTGCCTGTTCAGCCGCAGCCGCAGCCTTCGTCTTAGCTTCCTCGACGGCTTGTTCAGCCTGTCCCTGCGCATCAGCGAGGGTCTTCTGAGCCGCATCGACCTTGGCTTGCGCTTCACTCCGCAGAGCCTGAACACGATTGACCGTCTCATTGACGCGGGTCTGCGCATCATTCTGGCTAATGCCGGTGCGGCTGGCGATCTGGCCGGCCAACCATGCCTTGTCGGCATCGGAGATTTCACCTGTCGTCAGCAGGTTGCCAAGAATTCCGGTCACCTGACGTTGCAAGGCCGCCATGTCCTCGCCCTGCTGCTCTGCGCCGGAGGTCTGGGCATCATTGCGCAGTAAACTGTCGGTCAGATAGTCCAGCGGGTTGGATTTGAGACCTTCCGGCAACATCTGTTCAAGCGACGGCGCTGCTGCCTGACCCGCACCCTGTGCGACGCCACCAACAGCATTGCCGGCACCCGATAGGATACCGCCTGCCAGTTGGCCTGCACCCTGAACGGTTCCACCGATCACTGCTCCAGTGGCTTCGACAGCTGTCTGCGCTGCGCCGCCGACCGCTTTGGCACCGCCCGACACCAAGCTGACCGCAAACAGCGCAGAGATAATCGTTCCTAGTCCCCAGACCACGAGACCGTTCAATCCATCGCGCACAGTTGACTCATCGCGGGTAGAGGTGCCGGTCGGCCGGCGCATTCTCCCAGCAATATAGCCGCCGAGCATATAGGAGGCCACCATGGACAGGATCAGGAACAAGGCGGTAATCACCAGCCAGACATTGCTCAGTTCCCCGCCCTCATCGACGGAGAATGAGCTGAGGCCGAGCCCGCTCGCAAAAGTGGTCATCACCACCATGACGCCAGATGCCACGACAGCACCAGCAAAGATGGCAGCCCAGTCAACATAGCTTCGGTCGGAGGTGTTTTCGATCACAGTTTGGTCTACCATCAACGTAATCCCAGAAAAGAAAGAATGAACAACACGATCACGACAAGACCTACTAAATAGATGATAGAGTTCATGTTGACTTATCTCCTTTTAAAATGTGTAGCGGTCAGAATAGCCTGTTTTCAGACGATTATTTCTCGATGCGATAGTAACTCTACAGGGCGGGAAAAGTTTCAGGACCGTTCAACTTAATTTTGATCGGGTGGTATTGGTTTTGATGCTGGATGGCCTTTGACCACCTTTCCGAAGCCAGATGTTTCACTATCATGCGCCAAGGAAAAACACAGAAGGACTGACTCTGAGAGCGGGCTTCACTCGCCCTGCTCACCCATCCTGTTTGCGACGCCTGTGCTTGCTATGTCCGGAGAGTGGCATGCAGAAGATCAGGTCTTCTCTGATCCGGGGATTTTTATGGTCCATTACAAATCCGCGGCAGAGATCGATGGGGACGCAAAGACATTGCGCTCCCTTCTCGCTCTCAATCCGCCTTATGGCCAGTAAAGGGTCAACGATATCAAAATCGTCACTGTTTTGCACTGTAGTCGACGGTGCAACGGTGAATGGATCAAGCAGGAGATCAAAATTCTTTCGGCAAAGGGCTGAAAAGCGCCGCCGAACGCGCGTGACTATGACATTCCCGCCGCCAATTGTCTTAGGAACTGTTTTGGACGGCCACTGTTGTACGACGAAAGCGTTGGCCTGCGCCAGCCAATGAGGTGATGCAGGGCTAAAAGCTTCAGAAACACATAAATACGCCGCCAATTTACCCTAGGTTGTATTGATGGGTTTATCCGGCTCATACTTTAGTGTTCACTAACGGCTCTGCAGCCGCGCCTAAAAGGGACTGTCATTTGGAGCCCATCAGATGAGTCGCCAGCTTCGACCGGATCGGATTGTTTACGACGAGGCGAAGATTAGTATGCAGCCCGCGTCGGCAGGCAGAGCTTCAAATGTCTGTTCGCATATTTTGACATCGGTCTAACCTGCCACGACCGCGCGGCTGTACCATGGATGTGGAGCGACAGCTGAAACGGAAACTGAATGGCCGACGCTGTTTAAAAGGATGGACTTCAAATCTTGCTGGGATTTAGCTGGGGTTTCAATCAGCAGATGTTCTCACCTGGATTGCGATAAAGACGGCATTCTGCAGCGTGATTCCGGCGGTGGCAATCATAACTATTAATTCCGTCCCAGTCGCCGCTGGGCGGCGAACTGTTGCAGAAACGCTCTTCGGCGGCGCGAGATCTCCTGCTCCTGTTGATGGCGGAAGGTTTGGCGAATGCAGAGCCTGCCAAACAGCGGCTGGGCTTTGACGTGAAGAGGCGTCGTCTCTTCGCGCAGTCGATTGCGCGGAGTGCACCAGTGCCGCCTTCCTTCAATGGCCGGGTGCCAGCGATGAAGTTAGGAGGATTGCCACAGGAGTTTCAGCGGTGCGATCAAAGAGAGGGCTGGCATCGTTGCCGAATGCGGCGGAGTTGGAACGGGCGAAACGAGGGCGACTGGAATAAGGAAGCATGGCGGTCTTTTCGGCAGCTCAAAGGACAGTTTCAGATCATGTCCTATCCAATAGGTTTTGCCTTGCGCCCGGTCCGGTGACCCTGCCCTATGCGGTCGGCGGGGCGTTGAGAGCCACAGTGATCTACCAGGTCCGGTTGGAATAGGGGTATTCCGCAATAAACGCGGGCTTACAGCCCCTTTAAGGCCTGGTGAGGCTACAATTCCCGTCGTCCGGTGCCACCGTCAACACCCGGAACCGATCGCTCATGTTGCGTTATGGCAACTGCTCGGGCGCTCCCGAAATGTGCCAGGCAGTTTTCGGAACAAGATACGCATAAAAACAGAGGGTACGAGCCTTTCCAATGTCGCAATCAAAACTGGAATCCTCGCAAGGAATTCGGTCAGATTGCCATCATCATTTCACCAAAGCTTTGACTTGGCGTACCACCTCTTGCTGCAACAGACGTTGCTTTTCAATATTGAAATGGCCAATGTCCTTCGCGCCGGAAAAATCCCGATTTTCGAGCCTGCCCTTAAAGCCCGGACCGGCTTTGAGGGGTAATCCCCAGCCATGATGTGAGAAGTAGAAATTGACAGCCTTTCTCACATTCCTAGGCAAGGGCTCAGGCGCGGTCGCGGCGAAGCTTGCAAGATAGTCGACGGAAATGGAGAATTTATCGAGCGATGCGGCAATGGCGATAATGGCGTTGGCGCCGAGCGAATGACCGATCAGGACAACGGGGCGGGTCCCGAGTTTCTGGCGTTCTGAGATGATGGTCTGAGCGACCAGACGCCAGGCCACATGGCTTTCGACATGGCAGGCAATACCATCCCCGTTGAGATCCGCAGCGATGGCGTCGAGACCGGTCGAGAAAATATTACCAAAGCCGCGCAACAGATAGACGGAGGCACGACTTACGGGTGTCGTTCGGCTTGCAGCTGCGGTTCCGGGCTTTCTTGGCGATGCGGACGAGGTGAGCGATGCGGGTGTAACCAACAAGGCCAGACCTAGTCGCAGCAGGTGGCGACGGTGCAAGGAGGCTTGATCTGAACGGTTCACAGGATCAGTCATGGTACAAATCACCAGAATTTTGGAATGACAGAACCGGTGCGTCTGGCATAGGCGTCATATTGCGCACCAAAACGAGCCTGCATCATCGCTTCCTCACGGGGAACGCGGTAAAAATATAGAAACCCTATGCCGAGGAGAGCCGCCGGACCAACAATCCAATTTTGCAGAAGACAGAATTGCGCGAGAGCCCAGAGCCAGAACGAGAGATACATCGGGTGACGAACGTAATGATAAAGCCCCCCGGTGACCAATGCATGTTCCTGGCGGATCTGTAAGGAAACCGACCAGTTACGGCCCAGTTGTTGATGGCTTGTATAAAAAATGCAAAGGAAGGCGATCCCAATCCCGAGACCGGCCCAAGCCAGCCATGGCTGAAACGGCATGTCGGCGCCAGAGGGAAATCCTGTGGCTACATAGACGAGGGGAACAAGCGACAGCGACAATGTTGCCGCAGCCAGTGCCAGCCGATCGAGGCTGGTGCGCGCATCCTTAACAACGCCCGTCTTGCGCGCTCGCCTGCGGTGGGGAAAACGGATTACCACCCAGGCAATCAGCCCGGCCGCCCAGATAATCATTGCCAGCTGCGGCGTCATGGAGAAGACTCCTTCAAACCTTGTCGATTGCCCAGGAGGTGTTCGCGTGCCCGCTTATCAAGCGTGTTAGGCCCGCAGCAGATCTGAAAGAAATCATACCAGTAGGCTTTCGTGTTCCCGAAAATATATTGATAGTGCACGCGAAAGAAATTGCGTTTGATGCGGCGATAGCTGTCAGGTTGCAGCATTTCTTTTATTCTGACGGTGCGTATCAGCGGAAATTCCCTTCTGGTTTGCTGATCAAGCTTCATCTCCCTGACCGGGTCTGTTTTATAGAAGTTGATTGGATCGGTGAGGCATTGAACTTCCACCCATCGCAGATGGGGGTCGGCGATGAGTTGGCGCATCCGCTTGCGAAACTCTTTCGCAGCCTTGCTGTAGCCGGCTTTCAGTGCTGTAGAGCCAAGGGTCAGGATGCTCACCTCGGGCGCACGCTGCGAGAAGTCTGGATCAAGAGAAAGACAGCGGGCTGCGACATCCAGAATGAGCATGCCGCCAGTGCTGTGACCGATCAGAATGATTTCGTCGTAACGCTCGGCCTCAGCCTTATCAACAATGCGACTGGCGAAGCGCTGGAGCAGCGCCTCCGCGTCAGGTCGCTGCGACCGCATGAATTGCGACGAGAATGACCACAGGTCCATCAGATGCAGGGTTGACCAACGCCGTCCAAAGACCGACAACGCCAGGAAGAACACCGCAAGCCCGATCGCGATGCTGGCCAGACCGAGCCAGACGCAAACCAACAGAGCTATGAGGCCACCGAGCAATGCAAATGCAACAAGTGTCAGAAACGGATAAAGAAAATACAGTCCGAAGCGCCAGGCTTTGAGAAAGAAACGCTGTGCGCTACCCTCGATGATGAAGCCCGAAAAGGCTGCAAGATAGCGAAGAAGACGATTGAGGACCGGCCTGTTGAAATCGGAAAGCACGATCGGGTCGAGGGCGAGAAAGCTGAAATCAGTCTGGGTTGACCAGCCTTCTGGCAGGCTGCACGCGGTGATCGTAACATGACCACTTTCATCATCGGGCAGACAGGGTTGATTCAATATTTGGGTCTCTGTGCCCCACACAAGGTCAAACCGCTGGATTTCCTTGCGCATCCGCCCGAAAAAAGCAGCTGGCGTCTTGGGGTCATAACCACCGATAAAAAAAACTGCGCGTCGTGTGACCGGTTGCTTCATAAGCAAACAGTAATAAGGTTCATTTCGAATGTCGAGAGCATAGCAAACGCATGGCGGTGACAGCTGGCGCTGAGGTTTGAGACCGCAGCAATGCGCAATGAGGAGAGATTGACCGCCGCAACCGATGGGACGGAATTGATGATCAGCGTTAAGGGGCCGGCAGGTGGAGAAGCAACCTCCATTGCCTGTTATGAGAACGCACCCCAATCCGTCGATGCAGGGCCGGATGCTTGTCTGCCCGAAGACGCCTGGTCACGATCACGGCGAAGCGGGACCACCAGGCGCCATGGGCGCAATTAATTCAGGCCGAGACGTTTGCGCAGTTCAGCATTCTCCTTGCGCAGCTTTTCGGCGAGCGACTTGCGCAGGCGCTGGTTTTCGGCTTCCAGCGAGACCAGTGCCTTGAGATCGTCGCTTGCAACGGGAGCCTTGGTTGCCGGAGCCTTTGCAGAGGATGGCTTCGAAACGGGGGCTTTTGCAGCAGCGGCCTTCGGCTTGGAAGCCTTTGCCGGGGCTGACTTGGTTGCAGCCTTCGCCGCAGCCGGCTTGGCTTTTGACTGGCCGTCGTTCTTCCAGTTGTAGTAGGTCTGTTCGCTCAGATTGAGCTTGACGAGCGTGTCTTTGAGGGTCTTGCCGGCAGCTGTTTCGCTGCCCACCGCTGCCAGCAGGCTGGAGCGTTCTTCCGGTGTGTAACGACGCAGCTTGCGCACAGGGGCAGCTGCAGCTGCAGCCGATTTGGATTTCGGCGCCGTCTTTGCAGCTGGTGTTTTCTTCTCGGCAGCTTTCGCCTGTTCCGGTTTGGGGGTTGCAGTTGCTTCCGAAACTTCAGTTGTGTTCTGATCGGCCATGTGTCACTTCTCCTAATATGGTATGGTACAATTGCACAGCATTCGGGGTGAACCTAGAACAATAAAATTAACCTATTCTTTAAGATACTGCATCTTTCATCGCTTTTTATAGATCAATAGTCGCAGGAGGTCCAGTTGGTCTGGCCATTGTGGCCCCAATCAATGCAACGCGTCTGTTGCTGGTGACGGACGGATGGTTCCCGAAAAGCAAGTGGGGTTCAGCCAATCCTGCGGCTGTCTCGCCAAAGTCTTGTTTGACGGGTGACACATCAATTCCCCTCCCGCTATCGCTCGGATGGGTGCCTATGATCGAAGTTGAAACCTTTCCGACTGCGCCATTTATCCTCAAAAGCATGTGAGGTGGACACAATAACCGAACACTCCGGCGATGCTTCCGAAGCCCGTAGTCGGCTGGCACTGTGATTTCGCCTTTCAACATGCGCCGATTGGCATCGCACTGGTTGATATAAACGGTCACATCTTGCGCGGCAATGATGCTTTTGCAGCAATGATCGGTCTACCGCTGGTACGAGCCGAGGGGCTGCATTTCAGGGCGTTTACACATCCGGATGATCTTTCAGCAGACCTTGATCTTTTTAATGCCGTCCTGGCGGGAGAGCGTGATGGCTACACCATCGAAAAACGCTAGTTGCGCAGTCGGGGCTGGGCTATTGCATCCTGGCAATTGACAGCGATGGCATCAAAACGGTCAATGCCCGCTATGGCCACGCGATGGGAGACGCCATACTGGAAGCGACCGCCAGACGGTTGACGGCCATCACCGGCGATGGCGATCTGGTGGCGCGGATGGGGGGAGACGAGTTTTTGATCGCCCATCGTGGCGATCAGCAGAGCGGCATCCGTCTGGCGGGTGCGATTGTCGCGGCAATGCGTCAACCGATCCTGGTTGGTGGGATTGCAAGCGATGTCGGCGTCAGTGTTGGCGGGATCTGGTCGCAGCAAAAATCGGCGCTCGAAGAGCTGTTGAACGATGCCGATGCGCTTCTTTATCAGGTCAAGGGTGAAGGCAAGGATGGCTTGCGCTTTTAGGCCTATGGCAAGCGGTAAGGCGCTCGCGCCAGTTAAGCGCGCGTTCAGCGGATAACGAGGTTTTCTCACCTGCAAAAGTGACCTGTTCTGCACGGAAGGCCGTTCTGCTCAGCAGCTGAAATTTGCAGGCTGCGAGCCTTTGCCATTGTCAGTTCGGGCTCTATCTACCCCGATAGCAAATGAACGCCAGAAGACAAGAGCCTTGATGGAGCCCGAACTCAAACTCGAACCTCGTTCCTTATCCGCGGTGCAGGAACAGTCACGCCTTCCGGCGCTTGCGGCAGTCGCCGCTGGGATTGCCGTGCTGTATTTTGCCAAGGATGTGTTTCTGCCGCTGGCGATTGCCGTTTTGCTGACTTTCATGCTGGCACCGATCGTCTCGACATTGCGGCGCCTGGGCCTGCCGCGTCTGCCAGCCATCATCACAAGCGTTTCCGGCGGGTTCCTCATAATTGTGCTGTTCAGCGCGATCCTAGCGTTTCAGGTTTCGGAAGTTGGTCAGAATATCGCGACATACCAGTATAATATCATCGAGAAAATCCGCACGCTGAAAGAGGCGGGCACCGATAACAGTCTGATCAACCGCCTCAATCGCTTTGTCGAGCGGGTAGGTGCAGAAATCAACCAGGACGAAGACAGGGCCACTTCCGCACCAGGGAATGCCGAGGTTGAACGCAAACCGATCCTGGTGGAGATTTTTGCGCAACGCAACCCGATAGAGACGCTTGAAACGGTGATCGGCCCCTTGGTGGGGCCGCTTGCCACGCTCGGCCTGGTGATTGTTGTGGTTGTGTTCATGCTGCTTGAAAGGGAGGAGTTGCGCGATCGCTTCATTCGTCTGGTCGGCTATGGTGATCTGCACCGCACCACCATAGCTCTGCAGGAAGCGGGCAGCCGGGTTGGGCGTTATCTTTTAACCCAGCTTATGGTCAATATCGCTTATGGAGTGCCTTTGGGGATTGGTCTTTGGGTTCTGGGGATCCCCAATGCACTCCTATGGGGCATGCTGGCGGTTCTGTTGCGCTTTGCCCCCTATATTGGTCCGGTGATTGCTGCGGTCATGCCGTTGTTTCTGGCCTTCGCCATCGCGCCGGGTTGGAGCCTGCTGCTGTGGACGATCGGACTGTTCATTGTGATTGAGCTGATTTCCAACAATGTGATGGAGCCGTGGCTTTACGGATCGCGCACCGGCTTGTCGCCACTCGCCATCATCGTGGCGGCGATTTTCTGGACCTGGTTATGGGGGCCGATCGGCCTGGTGTTGTCAACGCCGTTGACAGTGTGCCTGGTGGTGCTCGGGCGTTATGTTCCGCAGTTCCGCTTTCTGGAAATTCTGTTTGGTGCGGAGCCGGTGTTGAACCCGCATGAAAGGCTTTATCAGCGCCTGTTATCCGGGGACCCCAACGAGGCGACTGACAATGCGTTGGAATTTCTGTCCAAGGCGTTTCTGGTCGAGTATTATGGCAGCGTGGCGATACCGGCTTTGCTGATTGCGGAGCAGGATCGGGTGCGGGGCGTGTTGAGCGACACGCAATTGGGCCAGCTTTCGCACAGCGCGCGCCTGGTTGTCGCGAATCTAAGACAGATTGCCGAGGAAGAAGAAGACAATGAGGAAGAGGTTGCGGTTGAGACCGCGACCGATGGCGAGCAGGGCGAAGCGCTGCAATTGCCGTCCGGCGAAGGAAAATCGATCATCTGTCTTGGCGGGCGGGGTCCGCTGGATGACGTCAGCGCGGCCATGCTGGCGCAGGTTCTGTCGGTGCAGGGCGCAAGGAGCTGGGTGGTCGATCATGAACATTCCCAGCCCAGTCAATTGCGCCGCGCCGATATTGAGCACGCGACAGCCCTTGTGCTTTGCGTGCTTGATCTGGAATCGGCCAATCGCGCGAAATTCCTTTTGCGCAGGTTAAGACGGCTCAATCCGCTTGCCCGGATTGGCCTGGCGATCTGGCGAGGCGACGAAGCGGCTGAGGGTATTGATGAAACCAGGTTACGTTCCGAGATTGAAGCCGATTTCGTGGCTTTCGATCTGCTGACGGCGACACTTGAATGTCTCTCCGATGCCCGGCCGCAGGACTGGGGAGAAAGACCAGCAAAAATGCTCAGAAAGCGTCCTGGGAGACCGAAACAACGCGCGATGGAAGGGGGATGACGCCGTAACGGCGCCCGGGGGAAGGCGGTGTTGCCTTTGCGGATTTGGCGGATATTCGGACGGACGCGGCCTTTGCTATCAGGAGAAATTTGGCGATGTTTCGCTATGTGAGCATTTGCGCAACCGCGTTGAGCGGTTGCGCATTTTGTTGATTTACCACTTGACGCGGAAGCCTGCATTTCCGGTGATTGTGTAGCTGTCGGAGACGTTGTTGAGACTTGTTGCGGCGCTCAACTTGCCATAGAGGGCATATTTGTCGTCCAGCCAGCTGTAATTGACATTCACACCCAGTTCCCGCACGTCCGGTCGATGTTGTCGGTAGCGAGGCGGACATCGGCAATTTAGATATGGTCGGCGGTGTCAATGAGCTGCTTATAGAGATTGGCAATGCCCAGAGCCTGAGACGGGTTATGCTGCAATCGGCATCGATCCAGCAGCTGACATGATTGGATGCTATTACGAGCGGAGCCAGCACCAGGCGTTTTTTGGATAGGATGCGACAAGCGAACGCAGCTTTGGCTGCACGATCGTCGCCTGCGCCAGGTGCCTGGTTTCGCACATCCTCTGAAAGACAATCTGCTCCGCGAAGATGCGGCTTTACCCATGTCGTACAAGTCGATCGCGGAATCAAGGAAATGTTGTGTCGATCTATAAGGTAGCGTTTTATATAACTTGTTTCGATCCCGGGGAGAAAAAGTTTTTTCGCTTACCACTTCAAAGCGGGGGCGTCATTTGTTCGTAGCTGGATGTTTTTGAAATATCTTGGACGGGTCCGATGCGCATATATGAATGGTGCTGTAGGCTCTTTGAAATGTAAAATCCACTTCCGTCGGATCAGGTGACTTTAGAAGCTGTGTCAGATAGCTGAACGCGAATGGCCAGCACCGAAAGCGCGTCGCGGGAATTGTCCTCGCCGTCAATTTATCGTCATTTGAAAACAAGCATCCCTGCGCAAGACAGTATAGAAACGATGAAAATCCTTCACGCCCTCTTTACCATCGCGTCTTGGCAGCTTAACGGGGCGATGCTGAGAAGTCACTGAAGTGAAACTGATTTCCTGACCAATAACACGGAATTGACGCCAAAAACTGTGGTTCTAATTCTGCATTCTCTACCCCCAAAATGTAATACCCTAAAGTCGTGGCTTGAAGTTGTTATAGTCTTCGCACCGAAGACCGTCACGCTGGCGGGCTTTGGTGCTGAGATTTTGTCTTCTTCAGCACAGTGAAATCGGCAGAAGTATGTTCTTGGCAAAAAGCAGCGGTTCCGATGATCACGCTTTGATATGGATTGGCGCTCAGAGAGGTCTGGGCGGTGCATGGATTTGTGCTACAGATCAGCAACCGTTCCCCCGATGATCTGTTGCTGCTTACCACCGAGACATTGCCGCGCGATCTACTCCCATTTGGAGGAATCGGTAAATCTGCTGTTAAGCAAGCACGATCGACCTCTGACCACCGAGCGACAATTTGCGGATCATGTTAAGCATCAATTGCGGAACCCACAAGCTAGCCTTCGTCCGCTGCTTCAGATGCTGCAGCAGGCGGAGCAGGAAGACGAGAGGATGATGATCCTGAACAATCTGGTCCGCAGTAATGACAAGGCGCTCCGCCTCATCGAGCAATTGCTGCAATCGGGGCGCGTCAATCACCAGGACCTGGCAATCGGTCCGGTCAATCTTTACGACGTCGCCGCATCGATCCTGGCCGAATTGGGTGAAACGATCCGGAGCAAGGCGCAGGATGTCGTGCTTTCAGGCTGCGAAACGGCCTGGGTGAAAACCGATGAAGCCCTGCTACGCCTGCTGCTTGAGAATATACTCGAGAATGCCATGAAATATTCCCCGACATCCGGCCGGGTCCATGTGGTGATTGCTGCGGCCTGCAATAATACATGGCTGGTTCAGGTCTGCGACACCGGTCCTGGCATCCCCGCACATCAAGCCGAGGCGGTGTTTCAGCGCTTTTTTCGTATCCCGGGTTCCAAGAGACCCGAAGGGACCGGACTCGGCCTGACGATCGCAGCGGATGCGGCAAAGCGCCTGTCAGCAGCGATTGCGCTGTGCGTTCCGACCTATGGCTACAGGCTGCAAGCATAGATCCGTATCAAAGCCGGCGATTAGCCGTGCCAGCGTTGCTCGTAGCACTGCCTTTCCAGCAAGGGTCAACCACCGAACGTGCATATGGCCTGGTATGGTGCCGGCGTCGCGCTCAGCGCCCGCCGCGTCACCTGGTTTCGATCGGACTGGACGCGCGCAGGATCATTTTTTCCAGCCGTCTGTTCTCCGCCTGCAACTGTTTGATCAGCGATCGCTTGAGCTCGGTGTTTTCCTTCTTAAGCTTGGCGATGTCTTCGTTGATATCTGCCGGGATCTGGTAGAAACCGACCGATGGCTGTCGTGGCGCTTGCCGTTGTGCGTGATTGACCGTCCTGGCCTTGACGCTGCGGGTTTTTCTATCCAGCTGGTCGGGCTTGGCATTCGCAGCAGGCGCTTGGTCGACCGGTGCGGACTTGCGATGGGCAGGCTTTGCGACCGGCACGCTGCTCTCGTCCGTCATCGCTACTGCAGTGGCCGTTTCTTCAGACAGATCGGACGGACCGGATCTAGGCATTCGCTGCGGATCGATTTTCGGCGATAGGGTGGTATCTGTGGCGGAAGCAATCCTCGGGCTGTTGTCAGCCCCCGCTTGAGAGGTGGGCTTTGCCGCTCCCTCATGCCTTGCTGACGCAGCAAATTCTATGTTAGCTTTTTTTGCCTGAGGCGGCTTCGGCGCCTTATCGAAGGGAGTAGCCGGCGGTATTGCCGCGAGGATGCGACCGCCAGTCAGTGCCGGCACTACGCCCTTTTCTGCAGCTGTTGCCACTGGAGTTTCTTGCTCAGGCGCTGGAGGCGTATCTTTCTTGATATCGGAAGGGGCTGCAGTGTCATCTTCAACCGCGCGCGCGATTTCCTTGATATTTATATCCCCCCAGAGCGATGTCAAGTTCTTGCGCGCGCGGCGATTCTTATATTCTACGATCAATCGTTTGCCGGGGAATTTCATAGGGTCGCTTCAATCCTGGAGCCGATGAGGAAGGGTCGTGATCCTTTGTAATCTACTCCCAGTGACCGCGGGATTCAACCCTGTGGCGTTGGCCTGCCAGACTTGCTCAGACTGCCATTGCACACAAAAGATCACTTGCAGTTTTCAAGAGAAGATGACGGCTGCTGGATAATTTGGGTCGGCCTGAATCGAAATTCTGGATACGACCATCACTATCTTTCAGGGATCTCATGCAGACGCTGGCTTTCACCGTTTGTTTGCGCAGGTGATAAAGCGCTTCCGCCTTCATAATGGTTGCCTGAAATCCGTGTGTCTCGTGGGATGCTAGGGTCAGGCCCTGATCAATATAGGATGAAAATAACATGTCGCCTTCGGCGTCTTCAAAAACGATCGAAGCGTTTATCACGGTTAGTTTTTTGTGAGGCATTGGATTGAATGATGGTTTCCAGACGTCCGGTTTGGGTGCCTGCTTCGATAACGGACCAGTCCTTGACCGTCAGCACCGTTGAATTACAGGCCTGCGCGGCAGAGGTGGAAGACAAGACAGCGAGCATCAGCGTGGCTGACATAGATTTTACATAGTAATTCATAAGCGATCTCGTTCAAAAATGCGGCAAAGAGTAAGCCGAGAGCACTGCGAAAAAACATCCCAATATATCGCCAGTTATTACGCGAGGGAGAATAGAAGTGCCGCACAAGGGAGGGCTACAGGAAATGATCAAAATTCCTGCCGGACCGCTTGCTAATTGAGGTGGTGCAAGGCCCAGGCAGCTCACAAGCGAGACGCGAACAGGCAGAATAGGTATGAGGTTGCTCCGGACGGTTGTATAAACATCGCAGCCAACCCAGTCCGGAGCAAGCGCTTGAAAGGCAGGAGACAAGCGCATGCAACTCCATCACGATTTTCAAATGGCAACAACTCCAATTCGGAGGGAGCATATCAGCCGAGGAGAAAGGAGCTGGCCGCCCTGGATTGGCTGCCGGCTCAATGAGGCCAATTGCTCCTGACGCACGTTGTTGCCTCTTTCGCAAAAAGCGATTGGCGCTGATTGCGGTGTTGATGGGTGGAGACGTGGTGATCCGAGCGCGTTGCGCCATCCCGTTGAAAACGAACGCGGCAACGCTAATTGGTGCGGAGAAGATAGCAATAGGTGGCCCCATGAAATATCGAATATTCGCTCTGGTTTCTCTCGTTGCCCTGGTTGGCTGTGCCGGTTACGCCAAATCTGTCAACAGACAGGCTGGAATTGTCCCGGTCCGCAATTTCGATGCAAACCGCTATCTTGGCACGTGGTATGAACTTGGTCGCATCGAGAACCGCTTCGAACGCGGAATGACTGACACAACGGCCCAATATTCGCTTAATCGTGACGGCACGATCAGGGTTGTGAATGCGGGCTATGATCCGGCCAAGGCAAAGGTTCGGGAAGCGATTGGCAAAGCGAAGTTCGTCGAGACAAAGGATGTGGGGGCGCTGAAGGTCTCGTTCTTCCCACCATTTTATGGCGGCTACAATATTGTTGCTCTGGATGACGATTATCAATGGGCAATTGTTGTGGGTCCCAACCCAAATAAGTATTTCTGGGTGTTGTCGCGTCAATCCAAACTCACGCAAAGCCTTAAAAACAGGGCGCTGGGCGTTGCGCGCGACCTCCATGTCGACGCAAGCAAGATATTATGGGTATCCCAGCAAAAAGCGCGCTAGATTAAAGCGCGCCCTTGGCGCCCTGGTCGCCGTGAAAACCCCGATGGCTGAGATAAAGCGCTGAGAAAATCGCGTAAAGGTTCGGTTTTTGATCCTGCGTCCTCAGGCCAGCCATGGCAACCAGGTGATAAAAGCCTGCATCGCTTGCGGGGACCCGCCATCGCGACTGATCAGGCAAGCTTAAGGGCGGCTATGAGCGTTTCGCACATGCCGCCCTTTTCGATTGTTGTGTCAAACCGCGCTTCTATCGACGGCAACGACCAAGCAACATACCAGCCAGCACACCGACAATACCGACAGTTGCCAGTGTCGCGGTGGTGGCTCCGGGATTTTCTCGCGCCGCATTGAGGACACGTTCCCCGTGATAACGCGCACTGGACGCAACATCGTCAAAGGCTGATGAGGCTGATGACAAGGCGTTGTCAGCCTTGTCGGTTGCAGATCCCAGTCGATCGGCAAGCTGCGACGACAGACTGCTCAGCTGGCTACGAAGTTCGCTGATCTGATCGGCGACAGTGTTTTCTGGTTCGTTTGCCATTGAGACTATTCCTTTTCAATAATGGGTGGGCAGCGAAGGCTGCGATGCGAAAGAAAAACGCAGCGCAAGGCTTTTGGTTTCAAAGATTCAAAAAAGAATGCGGATCGCAAAAGTCCCACTGCAACGTCAATTTTGCGAGGGGCGATCATGCACTTCGCCGTCATTTGCGATAGACGGCTGGCAGTTCTGTAAAGAGGGGAAAGCGGTTTAAAAGCTCGCAGTTGTCTGGCTGTGGCTTGTGGCGGTTTCAAATGATCCGGTGTTGGAAGATGGGTCAGCTGGGCGGAGATTGAACACCGCCCAGTTGCTTCTAGCGGCAGCGTGCCGTGTAAATCCGGCCATGCCGATCGCGATATTGGCAGTTGCCATTGCGCAGATTGCGAACAAGAAGGCCACCGACTGCGCCGGCTCCCGCACCGATCAGAGCGCCGCGTCCACCACCGGCGATACCGCCAATCGCAGCACCGGCAACGGTGCCAACGCTGAGGTCTTTTTCGGTCGATGTACATCCGGAGATTGCCATCAGTGCAACCAGGCACAGTCCAATTTTACGCATTTAAAGTCCCTCCAATTCACAGGATGTGAATGACGAGTGAATTAAGGAGACTGGACTCCCTGTCAAGAAACAAAGTCAAAAATAAATCGGCATCATCTGCCAATTGATCCGCCTGTTCGTGGTATGAGGGTGATAGGATGCTGATCGAATTAAGAGGGGCCAATCGTTTCGATCCATGGCCCGATTGCGCGCGGAAAAGCGCGCTTGGCTAGCGGAGCGGTTTTTTCATAATCAGCGGGCCATTGGAATTTTGTTCGAAATAACGCAGCACCACCCGAATGGTTCGTGACTGCACACGCGTCTGGCTGGCGCATTGCAAAATGGCATCTTGCGCGGCAATTGCGAAAGCTTCGCCGGCCTGCCTTACGGGCTGAAATTCGACTGTGATGATCCTTGTAAGCTTGCCACTCGCGTCGTAGCTCACTTCAAAGGTCGCGGATGCTCGATTGTAGCTGGTGTCGGGGGGCAAGCTCAGGCATTTGCTCGCCAGGTCCGTCACCACTTCCGAGTCCGTTGCTGCAAGCGCGGGAAATGTGACTATACCGACGATCATCATCGCTATCTGTAAATATCCTGGCATCTCTCTCCCGAGCGAGAATTATGAAGTCTCATGCCAAGATAGGCATTTATGCGATGCGGTTCAAACCGACGACGCTATTTTGCCCGCCCTCTGCAAAATTCGGGTACTGCCATTCCATCTATGCCAGCCGCGCAAAGACTGCCACACTCAACCGGCTGGGCGGGCATTATCAATGCGGCAACCACCACAGCAAAAAGCAGGCGAGAGCTGTTGCGATCACGGCTCCAACAACCAGGAATGTCTGATCCGACAAAGCGACGTCGAGAAATATCATCTGCGGCGGTGCTCCGAAATGACCATGAAAACGATTAACGCAAAAAGCGCGATCGAGACCGCTGTGATGAACCAACCCATTCGCCGTTTCCTCCCCTGCATTAACTCGGCATGCGGGAGAAAGTTTCAAAATGCCCTCATATCGGGAAAAAGTCGGATCCATTTCTTCAGACAAGTATCGTTTCGTCGAAAAGCTGGGAAAAACCATTGGCCATTGAGGCTTTCTGGTCATTAAGTCGCACTTCTATCCGGGGGCTGCGCATCAGCAATCAGCAGGAACCGCTACCTGATCAGCCGGGAAATTTCATTCGGCATCGCCTTTTTGCGATGATGCACTATTTCAAAGAAGTGTCGATTTCGCTTGAGGAGGAAATAGCGATGCAACACCGAATTCATGAGAATATGGAGGTTATCGGCGCAGATGGTGTGCATATTGGCACCGTTGACCGGCTTGAGGGCAACCGGATCAAACTTAAAAAGACCGATAATTCGCCAGGCCACCGCGATCATCATCATTATATCGAGCTGGGATTTGTTGCTGATATCGAAAGTGATGTGCGCGTCAGGCTCTCGGCGAATGCGGATGTCGCAGTTACACTTGAAGAAGAAGGATCGGGCAAGCCGGTTGATCTCTAGAGTTCAGAGCCAGAATTTGTGAGCCCGTCACGATGTCGTTTCCATCCACTGCATCATTGTTGCTATAAGCAACTCATTGGAAAATAACGGATCCGGATTTCAGATGGTTCCTCGCTTCTTCAGACGCTACTTTGCCAGTTTCGCCGCTTGTCTATCCGGTTTGCTGCTGTTGCCGTGGATTCTGGGTGTGCCGGGCAATCCAACGCCTGGGCAGGATTTTGCATGGACCTCGGGTCTTCTGGCAATGATTGCTTATCTGGTGATATTTCAATGTGTTAAGATGATCCAGAGCCGAGATATCCTTAGTAAGCCAAAGCTTTCCACGCTGCTTGATAGCGGCCTTCATGCAGCTTCCATAGGGCTGTCTGCAGTGCTCGGGGTCGCAGTCATCCTTCTCGTCTGGGGCAAATGGTGAGGTCAGCGGATGAAGGCAAAGCGAAAAGCATCATGAGGCTCTGTTTCCCTGCCAGTGATTGTTTGGTTGCGACCATTGTCCGCAGAAGGCTTCAACTCACGCGTTGTCGATCAGGAAAATGACTAATCCATCGAGGCTGGAGGTTTTGGGCTATAGCTAAAATGGTTATCGTTGCCAGAGGCGGCGCGGAACATTCGAACCGCTGCGATGTTAGGTCGGGAGCAAGCGCAGTCAAGGCTAGTCCAGCCTAAGGAGTGAATTATGAAACCTGCTACCATTGCTGCGGTCCTCTTCACACTGGCGCTCGGGCATCTGCCCAGCGCCGTATCGGCGGAAGAATCCAGCCTTCCCAATCAATCAAGTGGACAAGAACCCGAGGTCCCTGGCAACAATTCCACTACGGGCGCAAAACCTGTTCCACCCGACAGCAAACCGGCGCCAAAATCTCCGCAGGAGCAGCAGGAAGATGCGCAACGCAAGGCAGAAAAGCTCAAGAAATGCGCGCCGGGACAGGATGCCAAAGCATGTCGGGAATATAATGTGAAACACCGCAAGCAATGAACCCGCTTTAGCACAGGTCATCTATTGGCATTTCGATAAATCACACGTCATGCCTCCTACAATGAAAGGCGGGCGACAGCCTGTGGCAATTTAGGCGTCGCGAACTTCAACGAGTGCGTAGGAGCGCGACACACCCTGATCGATAATTGATCCCTGGTCCCTATTTTAAACTGCCAGCCGTCGGGCTGTTCGCGGCCAGGATTGCTTTATGATTGCTTTTTCTTATGCGAAGGCTTGCCCTTGTGTTTGGTTGAAGTGAGTTCCTCGAGCTCTTTTTTACTCATCGTGTTTTCCATTTGTTTCGAGGCTCCCCGAAGCTCTGCTTTGGCTTTCTCACCACGCTTTGCGGCAAGGGCCGCACCCGCTGCTTGTTGTTGCGCTTTTGACTTGGCAGGCATGTTTAAGACTCCCTTCATGTTTTCATCATTTGCAAATAAAGATCGCGTTTAAAATCTCATGCAGGCTGTGGCTCGTGTTGCGCAGGCTTGTTGGACGCTGCCGGATGCTTTCGGCCAGCACGGGATAGTTCTTTAATTCGGGACATCATTGTTTTCGCCTGTCTCTCCATGGCATGGGCGCTACGCAGCCACCGGACTAGCCTTTCTTTGCTTCTGTCATGTCCAATCTCCTGTTGTGGGAGACGCCCCTAACCAATGCGCAACAGCTTTGTTCCCCCAGCATCCGCCTGCAACGTGCATGACATCGGAAAGGAGCGACTTTGGTCGCGTGGCTGACGATCTGGATCGTGCGCTGGTTGCGGAAGCGCGAAGATAAATCTTTGGCTTTTGGGAGAGTTTTTATTGCGCGTCTTCACAATTGCCGCGCTTCCGCTTTGGCGTTAAAAATTTCGCTTCAGCGAATTGGCGCGCAAGCCCGTTTGAAAGCCGCTCCAATTGACAGGCAAACTTCTCGACCGATGAGGAAATGTGAGCCATTGCGGTTCGGCAGAGGGGGCGATAGGGTCAGCAGCCAGGGAACAAGGAAGCGTCGGAACAGCTGATGTTTTGCCGCGAACGTGCAATCCCCTCGCGCCAAATTAACACGGAACGCCGCCGGTTTTAGGGAGATGTTCCCCATTGAAAAATAATGATCTTCAATCTTTCTTTGCCCGCGATGCGAGTGTGGTGGCACCGCAGCTCATCGGCTGGGAACTAACGATCGAGGGAATTGGGGGCATGATTGTGGAGACCGAAGCCTATAACCGGATGGATCCCGCCTCCCACAGCTTCAAAGGCCAGACCCGAAGAAATCGTTCGATGTTTGGACCTCCTGGGCATGCTTATGTCTATCGAATATACGGTCTGCATTGGTGTTTGAACTTTGTCTGCCTGGATGGTTCTGCTGTCTTGTTGCGAGCGCTAGCACCCGCCAAGGGTCTTGCTTTCATGCAACAAAGAAGAGGGACCAGCAATGGGTTGGCTTTGTGCTCAGGGCCTGCGAAACTTGCCCAGGCGATGGGGGTTACCGCTGAGTTTGACGGCGCGCCACTTTTTGATCAGCCGTTCGAACTCATCGCTTCACAGGCGGATCCACACATTGAAACAGGCCCGCGCATCGGGATCAGCCGCGCGCAGGAGGTTGCCTGGCGGTTTTGGCTTTCAGGAAGTCCTTATGTCAGCCGCCCGCCTGCCCGCAGACTGACGTGATGGTTACGGCCACCCCAACATCGCGCTCCGGCTAAGAAAGCGGCTATCGGAGTTTCGCCCCTGTATCACGTGAAGCCCGGGTAGGGCTTGTTTCGCAAACATGCAGCCAGGTGAACACAATTGGCTGCCAGCAGCCTGGTGGCGGTCACAACGGCGTCGGGGATTTCGTCGAGATCGATAAAATTAGTGGACTGCATGGCCTCCCCCACCCAGTAGGTGACGGCGTTGGCAGGCAATGTGAAGCCAACATCATTGAGCGCCTGAAAAAGCTCGGCCGAAACATGATGCGCTCCGTCCTCGTTTCCTACCACAGCGACAGCCGCGACGCGTCCGTAGGAGGGCATGCGGTTTTTGTCATCGGTTTCCGATAAAAACGCGTCCATACGTTCCAAAGCGCGTTTGCAGACGCTGGATGGTTGGCCGAGCCAGATCGGCGTGCCGATCAGAATAATATCGGCTTCGACGATTTTCTGTCGCAGCTCGGGCCATTGATCATCCCCACCTTCATCCGAGCTGACGCCAGGCGCGATGGTAAAATCTGTCAGAAGGACATGTTCGGTTTCCACACCAAACGGATGAAGCTCAGTTTCGACATAGGATAACAGCTTTTTTGTCGAGGACTGCTTGTCAGACGTTTTCAATGTCGCGTTGAGAGCGAGAGCTTTCAACGGCTTCTGCGATCGGCTGCTCATGATGATTCCTTTGTTGTCTATACCGGCACAGTCCGGGTGCACCCAACTGTTTCTTGGTGTCGGGGCGCGGCCATACCCGCGCCATTGACCGGTTATGGATCGGTATTGTCGCGGTTGACCTAACCACAGCAACTGCAAAATGTTTCGCGCTCCCTCCACTGCATTGGTCGCAATTTGGGATGAGATGTCCGCCGAACCTCGTGGCTGGGTGGGATGTGACAGCGAAATGCGGCTTTGTCTTAAAGATTAGGGAACCTTGAACCAATCGGCGGGTTAGGCACGCAGTTCTTGAAGGGAGAGAGCGAATGCCAGCCAGGAAAAGCCAGCCAGCAACCGCCACGATTCACGACCAGAAGCTTCAAAGAGGGGCGGGAGGAGAGCTTCATCAGACTGTCGAGGAGGGCAAGGCGCGGCTGACCACCGCCCACGGCGTACCGATAGCGGACGATCAGAACAGTCTCAAGATCGGGTCGCGCGGCCCGGTTCTCATGGAGGATTTTCATTTTCGGGAGAAAATTTTTCATTTCGATCATGAGCGCATTCCCGAACGTGTGGTTCATGCACGGGGATATGGCGCGCATGGCTATTTCGAGAATTATGCGTCGCTGGCTGCCTATACACGGGCAGATCTTTTTCAGCGTGCTGGCGAGAAAACGCCGGTTTTTGTCCGCTTTTCCACGGTGGCGGGCTCGAAAGGATCGTTTGATCTGGCGCGGGACGTGCGCGGTTTCGCCGTCAAATTCTACACCCAGGAAGGAAACTGGGATCTTGTCGGCAACAATATACCGGTCTTCTTCATTCAGGACGCGATCAAATTCCCGGACATCATTCACGCGGTGAAGCCGGAGCCGGATCGCGGTTTCCCGCAAGCGCAATCCGCGCATGACAATTTCTGGGATTTCATCAGCCTTACGCCGGAATCCATGCATATGATCATGTGGGTGATGTCTGACCGCGCCATACCGCGCTCTTTCCGTTTCATGGAAGGATTTGGGGTCCACACGTTCCGTCTGGTCAATGCCAGGGGCGAATCCACATTCGTGAAATTTATCTGGAAACCGAAATTGGGCATGCAGTCGGTTGTTTGGAACGAAGCAGTCAAGATCAATGGGGCTGATCCCGATTTCCACCGTCGTGATCTGTGGGACGCAATTTCTGCGGGAGACTTCCCCGAATGGGAACTCAATCTCCAATTATTTGATCAGCAATTCGCCGATCAATTTGATTTTGATGTGCTCGATCCCACCAAGATTATCCCGGAAGAGATCCTGGCGCCCATCCCGGTCGGCCGTATGGTGTTGGACCGGATGCCGGACAATTTCTTTGCGGAGACAGAGCAGGTTGCGTTCATGACGCAGAATGTGCCGCCGGGCATTGATTTCTCGAATGATCCCCTGTTGCAGGGCCGTAATTTTTCCTATCTCGATACGCAGCTCAAGAGGCTGGGAAGCACGAATTTCACACATCTGCCGATCAACGCACCCAAATGCCCATTCCACCATTTTCAGCAGGATGGGCATATGGCGATGCGCAATCCGGTGGGGCGGGTCAATTATCAGCCCAATTCATGGGAGGAGGAGCCGCGTGAAGATCCGCAGACTGGTTTCACCACCTATCCGGCGGAGGAAGAGGGAAAAAAGCTCCGGCTTCGCCCGGAAAGCTTTGCGGATCACTATAGCCAGGCACGCCAGTTTTTCATCAGTCAGACCGAAGTGGAACAACACCATATCGCCGCTGCCCTGACGTTTGAATTAAGCCGATGCGAAAATGTTCGGATCCGGGAGAGAATGGTGGCACACCTTCTCAACATTGATGAGGGTCTGGCGACCACCGTCGCTGATAAGCTTGGCCTGCAGACCATGCCTGCGGCGGCCGATGCGGCTGTCGCGCCGCGCAAGGATCTTGAAGTGTCGGCGGCGCTCAGTATCGTCAAGAATGGCCCCGCGGACTTTGCCGGTCGGAAACTGGGTGTGCTCGTTGGTCCGGGCAGCGATCGCGAATTGTTCAACAGTCTGAAGCAGCATTTCGAAGCCAAGGGTGCGGTCGTTGAGGTGATTGCACCAAGGGTTGGCGGTGTGGTCGCCCAGGATGGCAGCTTCATCGAAGGTGATTATATGATCGATGGCGGTCCATCGGTCCTGTTCGACGCTGTCGCACTTGTGCTGAGCGAAGAGGCAGCGCAACGTTTATGCGGAGAAGCGACGGCGCGCGATTTTGTCGGCGATGCCTTTGCGCACTGCAAATTCATAGCGTTCAGCAAAGGAGCTGTGCCGCTGCTTGATCTGGCCGGTATCGATCCAGATCTGGATGATGGGCTGATGTCTCTTGAGGACGAGGATGCTATCCATCATTTTTACGCGGCCTGCGCGAAATTGCGTGTCTGGGCGCGTGAAACCGCAGTCAAATTGTGACAAGCCATGCGCCTTCCGCCTGCGTTAGAGAAACGCGGAAGGCGCATATTTTGGTGTCTTCAGTTTTGAACTCCAATCACTCTCATTGGCCGGGCATGGGACGATTGTTGCGCATTCCACGGCGTGTTTTCATAGGTGCGGTGGCTTTATCGGACCCCCAGATGCATCCGCCCTCAATGGCTTGGCTTGGGCCTGGCTTGGTTGTTAAAGCCGGCTAACACATTGCGAAAGCACAAGGGCAAGCCTGCGTAACGTCAAACCCCCGCCAACACGAAACGTGCCCGCAACAGAACCGTTCTTTTCGCGACTAGCGGCGCGGATTGGGCAGCGAGAGAAATGACTGGCACTGCTCATCAAACTCGGTTGCGATCAGACCCCGAGCCGCGTCAACGGGCCGTTGATCGATTTGCTGGACACGGTAAAGCTTTTCGTCGCGAAAGGCCGAACTATGGTTTAAGCCTGGCTTCAGATGCTGCTCTGTTTCCGGCATGAATTCTGTTTCGGCGGCGACCAGTCTCGCATCGGCGGCGGAAGCAGCCGCGACCAGCCGCCCGCCTGAAATTGGGGCTCGATCCTGGCCCTCCGCCCCTTCCTGAGGAAGGAGGGCATATAGATACATTTCGGTCGAGGGTTTGACTGCAATGCCGGGGTCTGGCGCTTCGCCCCAGTCATTGGGTGGGTTGATATCGCGATATCGCATGGGACACTCCTTCTGGCGTGATGCTTTGAGGGCCGAACCTGGCTGAGAAGCACTTGTTCCCTTTGCTTTGCGACCCGAAGAAAATCTTTCGCAGATGGAACAGTTGCCGCCTCGACGGGTTCGGGGGATGAAAATGATAACAATAGCAACAATGGGAACCGAGACGCGGGCTTGGGATAAGCCATCTCGTTGAGCGGCATGTCCGCGGTTTGACACAGGGAGAAGACAATGAAGGCGTTAACGTGGCACGGTACTGGCGACATACGTTGTGAGGAAGTCGACGATCCAATCATCCAGGATGAGCGCGATGCGATCATCAAGGTGACAAGCTGTGCCATCTGTGGCTCTGACCTGCATCTTTATGGTGGCTTTGTACCAGGGATGCATGCTGGCGACATTATGGGCCACGAGACCATGGGCGAAGTGGTGGAGGTGGGCAGAGGGAATAGCAAGTTGAAAGTAGGCGACCGCATCGTTGTGCCTTTTACGATTTCATGCGGCGCATGTCGAATGTGTAGCAGTGGGCTTTTTTCGCTCTGCGAACGTTCAAATCCGAAAGCTGCCATGCAGGCCAAGCAGATCGGTTATCCAACCGCCGGTCTATTTGGTTACTCCGAACTTTACGGACGTTTTCCAGGTGGGCAGGCGCAGTATCTCCGGGTGCCTTTCGCTGATGTCGGCTCGGTCGTGATACCGGACGCGCTCAGCGATGACCAGGTTCTCTTTTTGTCAGACATTTTTCCAACCGGATATATGGCGGCGGAAAATTGCGACATTCGGCCCGGACAGAGCGTTGCGGTTTTCGGCTGTGGCCCCGTTGGCCTTTTTGCAATCAAGTCGGCCTTCCTCCTGGGTGCGGAGAAAGTAATAGCGATTGACACCATTCCCGAACGGCTCGCCTTGGCCCGGCAGGCAGGGGCTGAGGTGTTGGATTATACAAGTGAAGAGCTTCAGCAGCAGATCATCGATCTGACAGACGGACAGGGCCCGGATGCGGTCATTGAAGCAGTGGGTATGGAAAGTCACGGAGCGGGCGGAGTAATCGAAACCCTTCAATCAAGCCTTACTGCCAGTGAACGGCCATATGCCCTGAACCAGGCAATTCTCGCTTGTCGCCCAGGTGGCACGGTGTCGATTCCCGGGGTATTCGTAGGGTCTGCAGTTCCAACGGCACTGGGGGCGGTGGTCGGCAAGGGGCTCACCTTGAAGACAGGACAAACCCATGTGCAGCGCTATCTCGAGCCGTTGTTGCAGTTAATCTTAGAAGGAAAGATCGACCCATCCTTTTTGATCACGGACCGCGTCGGTCTTGAAGACGGCCCCGAGGCCTATAAAAGGTTTCGCGACAAACAGGATGGCTGCATCAAGGTTGTGATGAGACCCAATGGCTGAGCGTTGATAGCGGAAAACGGCCGCAACGGCGCCATGATCACCTTTTTGCGGGGTGCTTTCAATCAGCCAACAGCTTTTTGGTGGCCGCCAGAGGAGCTGGTTAGGAATAAACTGATGTTAGCTATCCATCTTAGCAGACCGGGCGGCGGCGCCATTTCTGCATTGCCGACTCCCGCTGGCTTGTATTGGCATGCAGAGATATCCCGGCCTGACAGGCTTGTGCGCGTAACGCCCTTTTCGGGTGTCCCGCAACGCAAAAGAGGTGCCGGTCGGCACCCCTTCATCTGGATAGGATAGCCATTTGGATAACCATGGGCCATGATCTAGCCGATGCCCTTTCCCCCGGTGGCGCCATAGACTTCACCATTGATGAAGCTTGCTTCCTTGGAGGCCAGAAATACGTAGATCGGTGCCAGTTCAACCGGCTGACCCGGCCGACCGAAATCGCTGTTCTCACCAAAATGCACCACCTTCTCATCGGGTTGTCCACCGGAAGGCTGCAGCACCGTCCAGACGGGACCCGGTGCAACGGCATTCACACGCACGCCTTTTTTGATGAACTGCTTGGCCAAGGCTTTGGTGTAGGCAACGATACCGGCCTTGGTGGTGGCATAATCAAGCAGGATTTCCGAGGGCTGATAGGCCTGGATTGATGCCGTTGTGATCACTGCGGCACCGGCGGGCAGCAATGGAGCTGCTGTTTGAGCGATCCAATGCAGCGCGTAAAGATTGGTCTTCATGGTTTTGTCGAAATCCGCGCTGGTCAGTTCGGAAATCTCGGCACGGAACTGCTGGCGTCCGGCATTGATAACCAGGATGTCGAGCCCACCGAGCTTAAGCGCAGCCTGAGCGACCATATCGCGGCACCAGGCCTCGTCGCTGATATCACCTGGAAGTGCAACCGCTTTGCGGCCTTCAGCGCTGATCAAGGCGATGACCGACTGGGCGTCCTCTTCTTCCTCCGGGAGATAGGAAATTGCCACATCGGCACCTTCACGCGCAAAGGCGATCGCTGCAGCCCGGCCGATGCCGGAATCGCCGCCGGTGATCAAAGCGCGTCGCCCCTGCAAGCGATTGTGGCCCTGATAGGATTTTTCACCGTGATCAGGTTCGGGTTGCATCTTTTCAGCAATGCCGGGTCTTTGCTGGCGTTGTTGCGGAAAAGGCGGAGCCGGATAAAGCGTTCGAGGATCCTGGAGGGTGGGATTATCAGACATTTTCTCTTCCTTTGTGAATGAGGAAGAAATGGAAACTCAATTCGTTTCTTCCAAATAGGAAAAAAGCGGGCTTTCGCCCGCTCTCTCACTTACAAGTAACGACTGCGTTCGCGCTCGACTTCCTCGGGCGTGTAAGGATCGGCATCGGCGTCAAAGCGCTGCCAGCCTTCCTCGGTGTAAAGCTTGCGACGCGTGGCGACATCAACCCTGCTGGTGCCAGCCAGGATAGCATCCGCTTCTGCATAGCGCTCGTCATCGACGCGTGCAGTGACCAGCGAGCCGCCACGACGCACGCTTTCTGCGTAGACATGCGCGTCGTCCTCCGAGACGCCGCTTTCGGTGAGGGCGCCAATCAGGCCGCCCGCCACGCCGCCAACCACGGCACCACCCACAGCGCCGGTCAGAGTGGCTGCGAGCCAACCGGCAGCCACCACGGGACCGACGCCGGGAATGGCCATGATGCCGAGGCCGGCGAGGAGCCCGCCAGCACCGCCGACGGCTGCACCAAGCCCTGCGCCAACACCTGCTCCGGAGCCAGCATTGCTTTCTTTTTCATCATGATGGGAGACGATCGAAATATCGTCGGAAGGAAAGCCCGCGCTTTCCAGACGCGCAACAGCGTCCTGAGCTGCGGAATAGCTATCAAAAAGTCCAGTTACAGTTCGCATATTCTTCTCCCTTGTTCATAAAGCTATTGGTGTGAGGGGAATGGGGTCACATCGCCTTCTTGGTGACGTTGCCCTGGTAATCAAGCTGGACATCCAGCTTTTCAGTGCCCTTCATCGCCGAGGCTTCCCAGACGCCATCCTCACGGAGCTTCAAACCGGTGACATCTTTGTAGCCAGCTTCTTCAATACGGCTTTGGGCCTGATCTTCGGTGAAGCTGTTGGCACCCTTAACCGGTGCATCCGGGTTTTTGCTGTCGGGGGTCGAGACGGCTGGTGTTTCCGGTGAAGTGGCACCACTATCCTGAGCAAAGGCAAGAGATGGCGCGACAAGGCAAGCGCCAGCGAGCGCTAAAACGCTGATTTTCATGGTTTTTCTCCACTGATGTAATGTCTACACTTACCGAACTACCGCCCTTGGTTTAAGTTCCAAAAAACTTCCAAAACGACAAAGAATAATTGCCGGGATGGTGCGCACGGGTGGCTGCGGGAACATGTTGCCGTGAAGGCAGTTTCAGATTTGTCTGGTCGCAATGATGAGGTGTTAATTGTGCGTTCCACGTCAACCGTTTCTTCTCCCAAGATCCACCCCGACTTTTTTACAGGCCTGGCGCGCGGTCTGGGCGGCGCGCTGTTGTTTGCGCTGCCGATGCTGATGACGATGGAAATGTGGGAGCTCGGTCTTTATGCCAATCCTTTGCGGTTGTTGTTGCTCTGCCTGTTGAACATCCCGTTGCTGGTGGGGCTTGCCTATCGGATCGGTTTTGAGCGGATGACCACCTGGACACAGACGCTAAGGGATGCGGCGATCGCCTTGGCGCTCGGCATCGTGTTGAGCGGGATGATCCTCTGGCTGTTTGGTCTGTTGAGCCCCGAATTGCCGTTTGAGCATATGGTTGCGATGATTGCCCTTCAGGCTGTGCCCGCCAGTATTGGGGCCTTGCTTGGTCGAAGCCAACTGGGGATACGCTCAGAGGAGGATGACGAAGAGGCCGGCGAATATGAGGGAGAAAGCGGCTATTTCAACGAATTGTTCATGATGGTCGTTGGAGCGCTATTTTTGGGATTGAATGTGGCCCCCACCGAGGAGATGATCCTGATTGCCTATAAGATTGTCCCCCTTCAAACTGCGCTGATCCTGCTTTCGTCGATCGCCATCATGCATGGCTTTGTCTATAGCGTCCATTTCAAAGGTGGACATGGGGTAAAGGAAGGAGCGCCGTGGTGGAATTCGCTCATTCGTTTCACGCTGCCCGGCTATCTGCTGGCCTTTGCGACCAGTGCCTATACATTATGGACCTTTGAACGGCTGGATGAAGCCTCTTTTACGCAAATGGTGACAACGATTATTGTGCTGTCGTTTCCGGCAGCAATCGGCGCGGCGTCTGCCCGTCTGGTTTTATGAGGCGGTGACATGAACAAGAGAGCCAACAGCACGAAGTCTGATTCAAAGAGGGCGGAAGTCCATTGGAGTGAGTGGCTTGCAGGCGCGTTATCCGCCCTGCTCATTGTCGCACTGCTCGGCTTTCTGGGATATCAAAGCTATCAGTATCAACCAGACAAAGCTGATTTCCGTGTTGACGTGACGAATTTTAGCGCGGTCGAAAATGGGTATCGTGTCGCATTCTCTGTATTCAATCTGACACGATCAAGCGCCGCCCAGGTGCGCGTTGTCGGAATTGTGGGCGAACAGAAAGGGGGTGGCGAGCAGGCCGAAGCGACATTTGATTATGTTGCATCGAAGGCCCAGACCAAGGGTGCGCTGTTCTTTGCAAAAGATCCGCGCAATCAAGATCTGAAGCTGCGCGTGGAAAGCTATATTGACCCCTGAACCACTTTTGGCGCTTAAGACATCGCTGTCAACTGCTCGGGAGGGTGTCGGCCATCACGTGGCTGCCCGGCAAACGCGTTGCGCGGAACAGTTCACTTTGCTCTGGGACTGAGGAAACGGCGGGCGGTTTTTGTGAGCGACGCTCCAATGACAGGCATTTGAGAGGCGGCGCAAGAGCACAGAAATAGCGCGAATGGAAGGCGGTGCTGGCTTCAGGCTTTCGATCAGCGGGCCGGCTGTGGATGGCTCTAAAATCTGAGAGGTGTTGTGAAGCTATCAATTTGATTGGAACAAAGAGGGTTCGGCCGGGTTGGGCATTGCAGAAACGAGGAGCGAATAATGACCTACCAACCATTCTTGCGTCCAGCCCATGCGAGTTCACCCCCTCAACCACCGCAACCAAAGCCTGAGATACCGGATATTCCGCCGGCAAGCGTGCCTGAGCAGCAGCCAGATATTTTACCCGAACCGCTTGGTCCTGATATTCCCGATCGCCCGGACCCTGCTCCCGATGTTCCGCAGCCGGTAGAAATTCCGCCAGACCCGATCAATCCAGGATCGCCTGCTCTCCGCTTGCAGATTGGTGGAACCGAAGGCTATCGCGCGGAAGCTGTCAATCGATTAGCTCTTTGATGAGCCACTGATATTTGTATGAATCACGGGTTGCGCAGCAGACTGGGATGCCCTTCACCCGTTTTGAGCCGCAGCTAATTTTCTTTCGCAAATTGTCATGGGTTTTGCGAAAACGGCCCAAAAATGCGCAGTTCGTCTCAATAGGATTGCTGCATCAGAATGCCGGAACACCGGGCAGCAGTTTCGAAAGCTGTACGGGCTGTCCGCGTGCTGTTTTCGTCATGGTTGCACAGCAGGCAAGCTTTGAGGGCATTGCCGAGACTTTCCAATTCAAAGATTTGCCAATCGTCGAGCAGCAGGGCTTCCGCTTCAGCAACGCTTGCGACAGCCTGATGCAAGCCCTCCGATTTCCTGACAATAACGGCATTGTTCCATTGCATGTTTTTCATCCTCTCTCAAACGCGCGTTCACCACGCATCAATCAGTTGTTGTGTTGTCGTCAGTTCCAGTTGTTCTGTGAGCCTCTGGTGACAAAGCGCGAGGATTGCATCATGGCTTGCATCGGATGTGCTGCAGACGGCATCGGTCACCAGAATGACGCGATAGCCGCGATCCACCGCGCCAAGAAGGGTTGCGAGCACGCAGAGATCGGTTTCGGCTCCACTGACAATCAAAGTGTGGACACGTTTTTTATACAGGAGTTTCTGCAGCAGGCCTTGCGTCCAGGGTGAGTAGACAGCCTTGTCCAGAATCGTTGCCGGCGGGACGAAACGTTGCAAGGGGTCAACAAGATTGAGCAGATCACGATCAAGGCGTTCAAGCGTCACGTTCTGCCATTTATAATAATAGCGTTTCCAGGCGCCGATGGCGTCGTCTGGAGACTGGGGTGGAATAAACCGTGTGAAGATTGTTCGCTCGCCAAAAATCTCGCAAGCTCTGATAATATTGGGGAGAACCGCCTCCGCCCACGGCACATGCCAGGGCGCGCCGGGCCCAAACAATTTCTGCATATCGATGCAAAGATGCATGCTTCCAGCACGGAGGGTTCCTTTGGTAATCCCGGTTTCAGGCAGCATCTTGATCTCACGCTTTCTCAACAATCAGGCGACCAGTTGGAATGATGGAGGGTTCCTGCGCTCACCGGGCCGCTGGTTCACCCACCAAACTCCGCCAATCCATTTTCGTTCCCGCCTTTTAGAGCGTAGCCGCCGTTAAAGGTTTTGAACCGCAGCAGCTCTCGCTGAAACGCGATAACGATCATTCGTGTACGCTATCGTACGGTGGGTTGCTCTCCCGGAACCAAAGCGCGGTTCACGCCTTAAATCCCAGGCGGGGCAGGGAGAGAGATGATGTTATCACAGCCAGATTTCGAAGATGCGTTGATGCAACTTCTGCCCGCTTTGACCCAGTTTGCGCGATCGTTATGTCGCCAATCCGCCGATGCAGAGGATCTCGTTCAGGAGACCTTGGTCAAAGCCCTGAAAAACCGGGATAAATACCAGCCTTATGGCTCGCTCAAATCGTGGTTGTTCACCATCATGAAGAACAGCTTTTGCAGCCGGATTAAACGCGCGCGTCGCGAAACACCTTTGCTGGATGAAACGGGCCCAACGATCAGCGCTCCGCAGGAAATGGCGATCGAACTGCAGGACGTGGGCCGCGCTTACAGCAAGCTCTCAGCAAGGCATCGCAATGTCATTGATTTGGTAGTCTTCAATGGCTTGAGTTATGAACATGCGGCGACAGAGAGCGGTTGCACAATTGGCACGATAAAAAGCCGTCTGTGTCGGGCCCGCATGCAGCTGGAATCCGATCTGAACACAGCGTCTTAACAGATTGCTTATTCGGGAAGCAGGTCGATTTCATGCGGAGCATTGCCATTTGCGGCGAAGATGTCTGCGCTTTCGTTTGCTGGATTGATCAAACGAACTGCCAGATCACAGATTGTCGAGGCATCACGCAGACCACTTTCATAGAGCCGTAAGATACGCTCCGCCAGAACGGTTTCGTCGAGTTGCGTGCTGGAGAGTTTCAGGGAAGCAAGAGCGACGCAGTTTCTTAGAAAGTCGATCTCATCTGGCGCGTAAATTCTGCTCGCTTCGTTAAACAGGGGCACGGCAATCTCCTCGATGTGATGATCACCGATCGGTGATCTTCGTTCAGCATAGCCTATATCGGGATGCGGTCCTTTTTTGTCCGCTAGCGTACGAAAGCGGCGTTGATGTATGCCAGTGATGATCGGCTGTGGGTGGAACAAAAGCCGGAGGCCTTTGTTTTGCTTTAAAGGCGGCAAGACAAGGCAAAGTAGAAATGACATTTCCCGAGCTGCAAAATATGGAAAATCGGCTGCTGTCCCTGCTTCCTCAAGCCGATTACGATGCGATTGCCGGGCATGCGCGCTATGTCGAACTTCCCCGCGGGCATATACTGGCGCAAGCCGGCCAGGAAATCGAAACCGTCTATTTTCTAACCGCGGGCATTGGTTCGGTGATCGTGACCACGAAGGAGGGTCACCGCGCAGAAGCTGGGCTGTTTGGACTGGATGGATATGTGCCAACATCCGCCGTCGCAGGTGTCGAGACCAGTTCCTATGATGTCACCATGCAGGTGGCGGGACAGGGCTATGCGGTGGCCTATCGCAGGTTCCGAGAGCAGATGGAGACGAGCCGCAGCTTTGCCAAGGTGATGATCCGCGCGATCGAAGCCTTTTCGGTGCAACTGGCTTCAACTGCGGTGACGAACGCCATTCACGAGATCAATCAGCGTCTGGCGCGCTGGCTTTTGATGTGTGATGACCGCATTTCAGGCTCAGAAATTGCGCTGACGCACGAGTTTCTCTCCATCATGCTTGCTGTGCGGCGACCCAGTGTCACGACGTCACTTCACGTGCTGGAGGGACTGGGGCTTATCCGCTCGTTGCGAAACAATATTGTGATCCGAGACCGCAAAGCGCTTGAGGCCTATGCCGGTGGTGCCTATGGCTGGGCAGAACAGGAATATCGTCGTCTGATGCAGGATCTGCGCTCAGAAGCAAGCGTCCAGCCAGCGTGAAGCGGGTCGAGCACGCAGTCAAACAGGCTGGCGGCTCATGAGACGTTGGTCGATCCTGCTCTTGGCGCAAAGCGCATCGAGGGAGGTGCAGTTCGATCGGTTGTGAAGAAGCCGACCGGCTGGCGCGGGGCAAAGACAAACCGCGTTCTTCAAGCAACGCTGTAGGTTTGGCGGAGCCCCGGCGAGCAAGGTGCCTGTTATAGAGAGGAAATGCGCGCTTCGCGCAGGCGGGCCGTGATCAAGGCTTTGCACGGTATTTGCGCATATGTGGCGAGGCGGTAGAGGTTTTTTCCTCGCTCAAAGCTTTGTGCCGAAGAGTTCATTATATTCCTCCTCAGGCTTGCCATAGGCTTCGCCTGCAAATTCCTCCAATCCCTTTCTGTCGCGAATGGTAATTCGTCCCCGTTCAGAGCGCACCAGTTTCTTTCCCTCCAGCATATGCAGGCTGGTGGTGATGCTTGGGCGCCTGACACCAAGCATAAGCGCGATAAAGTCATGCGTGAGGATGATTTCGTCGCCATCGGTCCTGTCATGGGTCATCAGCAGCCAGCGCGCCAACCGCTCATGAATGGTTAAATTGACATTGGCCCAGACCGTGTAGGAGACCTGCGAGGAAAAGCTTTGAAGGTAACGGGCGAGCAGATTGGCGAACAGGCTGTGGCGCTCAATATGGCGGCGTGCGGCGCGCGCCGTCATCCGGTGGCCGTAGCCGCCGACCTGCATCACAATCTGGTGGATGCTTTTCTGGGCGCCAACGGCAAGCGAAGTTGGGCCAAATCCTTCGCGCCCGACCATGCCGGCTTCAGCAAGTTGACCGCTTGAAGAAACTGTAATGACGGAACCGATACCTCTGCAAAGGAAATAGAGGTAATCGATCGGTTGATCCGCGGTGACGATCACCTGGCCGCGCTCCAGGGTGACGGGCTCAAGAGATGGAATGATTTCGCAAAATATATCGGGGGGCAGGCTGTTGAGTATTCGGTTCTGCAATTGTCTGACGCCGTCCATGTATCCTACTTTGGGCCTGGAACGCGCTCCGCACCACATCGCCCCCTCGATTCTATTCGACGAGGAACAATCTATAACACCCTGATCCGGCGTGGTTTTTCTGTACGATAGCAGACAAACACGTGCCTGCGCCAAAGTCGAAGTGTAGTTTGGGCGGCGTTAAGACAATGTCGCAAGGCAAGCTGCAAGTTGATGAAGGCTTTGCAGCAATGGCTGGCTGCATTTCTTGCTACGACCGCGGTCAGTGCATCAGGGAAGGTTGTCCGAACAATGCGGTGGCGATGGTTGCAAGATCGTCGTCAGCGGCGCTTAACACAAAGCCGGCAAAGCGCTGCCCATTAAGCCCTGGATGGCTCGATAACGCGAATATGAAGGGAATATGATGAGTTTCCAGCGCTGAAATAACCGGCAGGACGATTTCCGGTTCGATTGTGACATCCAGTATCACCGCGTCGACGGTTTCGCTCGCCAGATAAGCGAGGATGCTTTTCGCGCTATCGACGGGTCCCAGAATGGAGGCGCCGAGCGCCATAAGCTTCGTCTTTGCTTCCTCGCTCAGCAGGAAACTTTCCTCGAAGATCAGTAATTTCTTGCCGCGATAAAGATGCGGGGAGCAACGCTTTGATTGAACCATTACAGAGAGTTGGCCATGGTTGATTGCAATTTGCAAGCCACGCGCGAGAAGTTTTCCGCGCCGCAGTCATTTCAACGATCACCCGTCCACGATCATGTGTAACTGTTGGCGAGCGCGATGCAGTCGGCTCTTGACGGTGCCGACAGAGCAGTCACAGAGCTCAGCGGTGCGTTGATAGGACTTGCCTTCAAAAACCACCAGAGCGAGAACCTCCTGATACTTGTCTGACAATGTCTCGAGGGCCAGTTGGACCTCATGCGCTTCGAGTGCGTATTGCTGGGACGGTTTGACCACCATATCCTGCGAAATGCAGTCATTAAGTCCGGGCGCTTCGCGGGTTTGAATCCGAATGCGCGTGCAGAATGTGTTGCGCATGATGGTAAACAACCACGATTTCAGCGGCGCGTAAGGGACGTATTTGCTGCGATTGGCGATTGCTTTGACGAGTGTTTCCTGAACGAGATCCTCGACGTCCTCTCTTTCACGGTAGAATTTACGCGCGAAGGCCCGCAAAGCAGGAATCATGGCGACCAGTTGATCTGGTTCAAGCACGGGGTCGGACGCATTATGATTAGGCGATCTGGATAACATTGGTCCAGCCTTTCCGGGTAAGGCCCGGTTCGGGCAGCGGACGCTGCCCTTTTAACACTATGAATTTTTATGGCTTTGTTGACCGGCCTTGACATGCAGTTCATGGCTGCCGCCAGGTGACGATGACACATTCTGTTTGTTATCGTCGCTTTTGCTGGCGTGTTTGCCGGTGTTTTTGAGACTCTGCTGGCCAGCCTTGACATGTTGTTGGTGGCTACTGCCCTGGTTATGATTTTGTTCCATCGTGATTTCCTCCCCATTTATTCTTGGTGGCTGGAATTTATCGTGGGTGATGGGAGTCTAACCGTGCGGGGAGGGGGATGTTCCGCAAATGCCACTGTAATATAGTTCACGATTAACGCGCTCGCGGCTTTTGCCGCTGCAGATGATCGGCGCTATACGAGGGCTGAGCGACGGGAAAGCCCGTTGGCAACAGCCAAGACATTGTTGAAGAGTTCGTATGCGCTTGCCGACAATGGGTGACGGACGAACGATCAGTTTCCTTTGCCTGTTGCCTGCGATCAGCACGCGGTGCCCTTTGCCTTCAAGTCCGTCATCTTGTCGGGATGGTCGGAAGACCGCGGTGCGCCTATCGCGAGAATGGATCGGAAAAGCCGGCAAGGCTGAGGCAAGAAGCGGTGTTATGATGCACGTGAAGCCTGGATATCATGGGACGCAAGCAGAAGCTGCGGCCTGACAAAGACAGACATCGCTGATCAAACCTCTTATTGACGACCGCTTGCAGAAGGCGGCGTTTGCGACGGTGTGGAGGCTGGCGGCGTTGCGTCATCATCCATGAAACCGCGTCCCGGGTGCATCTGCCCGTAGAATTCGACTGCACCCCAGACAAGCAGGGCGAGGATCAGGCTTGTCAGAAGGACAAGGAGCACGGACCTGCCTTTGGGACCCTGACGGGCTTTGTCCGGATCAATCTTTTTCATCGCACGAGCCCTCTTGTGCGGCGATCCCGTTCGATCTCTTCGAAGGTCAAGGCTGGCATGGTGCGATCAAAGGTGATCCAGCCCTCCGCCACATAGGCATCGCGGCGCTCGTCGATTTTGACACTGCCCCATTCATCGAGCAGCGCTTCGACCTGGGCGATCTCCGCCTTTGCACAGCGAATGAGCAGCAGCGTGCTTCCGCGACGCAGAGCTTCGCTATAGGTTTCAGCCATTCGCTCAGAAACGTCATTTTGTTGCAGTGTGTTGACGAGGCTTGCGGGCTGCATTGCATTTTGGGTTGAACCGGCCACCCCTACCAGCGCGGCCGTCACCCAGCCGATAGCGGCCACTTCACCAATACCGGGCAAGGTCATAATGCCCAGGGCTTCAAAGGCATGGCTGTCCGGAGGTGGCGACACTGGCGCTGCAGCATCGCTTTGAGACGCATCCGATGTCCGGGTGGTGGATAGCTTCGCTTCCCGGTTCGCCTGCAATACCATGTTGTTGGTGATCAGGCTTAAATGCTCGGCACCTATACCGCCTTGCCGCAGTGCGGTCATCGCGTCATAGGCCTCGTCAAAGCTGTCGAAAAGTCCGCTCACACAAGCCATTTTGCCTCCCTTTGCAACTATGGGACCGCAAATCGCGGTCCCGCACGGTGTTCCTGACCACCAAACAATGCGACATGCCCGGTCTCTAGCCCGGTCCCTGTCAGGCGGCCTGCGCCGTACCGTTCGCCGAGGTTTCTGCCAGTGATGTCAGATCCTTGTCCGTCTGACCTTCTTCCTGCAGTGTTGCATCAAGAAGCTTGGCGATATCCTTGTGGCCGAGAGTTTCTGCCCAGCGCTTGAGTGTGCCGTAACGGGTGATCTCATAATGCTCGACTGCCTGGGCGGCAGAGATCAGGCCTGCGTCAAGCGCAACGCTGTCGGAAAATTCCTCCATGATCTCTTCGCCTTCGGCAAGGATCCCCTCGATGGCGTCGCAGGTTTTGCCTTGCGCGCGTTTTCCAAGCAATTCGAAACATTGCTGCAGGCGCTCGACATGGGTTTCGGTCTGATCGCGGTGGGTTTCAAACGCAGCTTTCAGCTTTTCATCGTTGGCCGCGCGCGCCATTTTGGGAAGCGCCTTGAGAATTTTGCGTTCGGCATAGTAGATATCTTTCAAAGTGTCGTAAAACAGATCGTCAAGATTGCGTTGCTTTGCTTTGGCCATTTCCGGCTCCTCCTTTGAATTTCGTGTCGATGCGGCATGCTTCTTCGCAAGCGCACAGTGACCGAACCTTCAAGGCGAGGCTTTGTTTCATGCCTCAGAGTCTTTTTCTGAACAAAGATCGGCTCGCGGGCGTAAATGATGGGCGCCATGCGCTTGCATAGACCCAATCAGCGCGCATCTCCAATCTGGATGGCAAGGTGAGATTGTGAAACTGTGCAGTTGACGTTGAACGGGTGGATGTTGGGTATCGTCGCGCAAAATGCGTGTGACTTATCCTTGCTGCTTGAGATTTGCGATCTTGGTGCTGAGCTGACAATGCAAACCTTGCGCGAGATAAGTCAGTTTGACGCGACCGCTGATTTCTCCTGCAAGCACGCGCTCGATGAGTTTGCTGCCGAAACCCTTGCCTTTGGGGGCTGAGACGCTGGGGCCGCCTTTTTCGTTCCAGATAAAATCGAGCTGCTGCAACGCTTGATCGTGGGACCATGTGACTTCAACAGAGCCGCCTGGCACTGACAGCGCACCATATTTCGAGGCATTGGTCGCAAGTTCATGCAGGCCCAGGGAAAAGGCCATGGCGGCGCGTGAAGAAACCTCGATCTTGGGGCCTTTGATGGAAAAATTAGCGAGACCGAAGGGCAGCAGCGCTTCTTCGACCAGCTTATTGAGTTCTGTTGCCTGCCAGACATCGGCGGTGAGAAGATCATGCGTGCGAGCCATGGCGCCCAATCGAGCCTCAAAGGTTTGATAGGCGCTTTTATGAGCCGGATTTCGAAAGGTCTGACGCGCCAATGCCTGAACGGTGGCCAGAACATTCTTGATACGATGTTTCATCTCGCCCAGAATTGCCTGTTGCAGCTGCTCGGATTTTTTTTGGTCGCTGATATCATGGGCGCTTTTGGAAGCACCGATAATGCGGCCACTGCCATCCCGGACCGGCGATACGGTCAATCGAACATCCAGTCGCGTGCCGTTCTTGTTGAGCCGCACTGTCTCATGGGGGGCGACCGCCACACCATGCGAGATCTTTTCGATGATCTCGACCTCTTCGTGCAATCTGTCGGATGGGAGCAGCATGGTGACTTTGCCCCCGATGGCCTCGGCAGCGCTGTAGCCATAAAGGCGTTCGGCGCCGTGATTCCAGCTGAGAATGCACATGTTAAGATCGGTGCTTAGAATTGCGTCATGGGAAGATGAAACGATTGCTGCCAACTGACTTTCGAGGTGTTGTGCGCGCAGTTGCTCGGTAATGTCGATAATGGTCCAGACCGCGTGCGTTATAGCGCCCGTTCCGTCGCGTACCGGGCTTGCAGCGCAGCTGACGGGCGTGTGGCGACCGTCGGCCCCGATGAGGGTGAAGCGCTGAACAAAGCTTTCCCCGCTTGTGAACAGCGCTTTGATGGAGGCCCGGTAAGCCGCCCGATCTGCAGGATCAAGCATGGCTTCGAGCGTGCCAGCCAGCATGGCTTCTTCACTGTGACCGGAAAGGGCGCAGAGCCGCGGATTGACCTTGATCATCGTGCCCGCGCGATCACTCAGAGCTATTCCCGCGTCGGTCTGCGAGAAAAGCAACTCCAGTCGCTGCTGGTTTTCGATGAGCTTCTGCTGCGCGACGACGCGCGCGGTGGTTTCATTGACGATGCAAAGAACACCTAACGCACCCTTTTCGGACGCACTGATCGGCGAATAGGAGATATCAAAATAAACTGTTTCCGGATAGCCGAAACGCTCAATGTGAAAAGGGCGGTTCTGTGCGGAGACGGTCTTACCAGTTTCAAGCACGGTTTTAAGCAAGGGTTCGAGATCATCCCACAATTCTGTCCAGTTTTCCTTCGCCGGTCGACCAAAGGCTGCGGGATGTTTTTGGCCGATGGTCGGACGATAGGCGTCGTTGTAAAGCGCGATGAACGCGGGGCCCCAGAAAATGACAATCTGCGCGTCGGACGGAAGAGCGAGGTCCAATGCGCAGCGCAAGGCAGACGGCCAGGTATCCAGTGGGCCGAGTGGGCTTTTTGACCAATCCATTGTCTGAAGAAGGCTCCGGCAGTCCGGTGTGTCTATCGCAGAGGCAAGGGCTTCCTCTCGCGCCTGGCAATCAACAAGCCTAGCTCCCTCTCGAATTCTGTTGCCGCTCACAGTCCACTCCACAATCGGAAATCCTGAAACAATATCAAACAGAAGAAGGACGCAAGATTAGCGCATTTTTGGAGAACGACAACAGGGGTTTCGATCTATCAGAAAGTCTCTTTGGTTGTCCTCAGTTGGTTACTGTTGAGATGGAATGGAGGGAGTTGTCTTGATCGGGCGAAATGCTCGGCAAATAAGATGTCCTCTTCGGTGACGACTGGCACCGGATCGGACAGGATAGCGCGCAATGTCTCGACGTTGACGCTGTCATTCTGGAGTGCTGCTTGCAGAGCGCCACGGGTTTCGCGTTCAGCCCGTAGCAATGCTGCGAGCGCCAGGATCAAGCGATCTTTCCTGTCGATATTTCTCATCAAAGCCTCCATGCGCCGCGAATTGGCTGTTAACGAACAGCGCGAACCTTCGTTCCCTTGAAAAAGCTCGTGGTGGCGCCGATGACGTTTTGATCCGCGCCGCACGCTCTCCAAGTGCGTGATTGCGCCACACGCGATCGCGATAGCGGTTCGAGGGATGATTTGAAGAGCGCACGAAAGCGGTAAGCCGCCTGAGGGAGGCGCAGCTCGCAATGCTTGCACTGCTGCACCCAAGTGCAATGCGTGGTCCATGGGGCATACGGGTTGCGGTCCAGGAGAACGTGAGTTCTCTGCAGTGTCGGTAGTCAACTTCAACGCTGAGAGGGCTCGCCAACGCTGCTAGGGAACCCCAATATAGGGAACCATTGTCGAGGCGGTGGGTTGTCTCAGCAATGAGCAAGGCGCGGGCTCTCTGCCTTGATCTAATTGTTCCGTGTTCCAACAGGAGGGAGGAAAAGCAATGGGATGGTTGTTGTTCTGGATCGTATTGCTCGGTCTTCCTGTGTTGTTGGGCTTTGGCTTTGCCTTTGAAAAGATCTTGAAACGGGTTGGCAAAGCCAGTTCGCACGAGGATGGAGCGTGACAATGGCACCGCGGGCGAATTGGAAGGGACAGATCAAGATCGACGAGCTTTTATGTCCAGTCGCGCTTTATACTGCGGCCTCAACCTCGGAGCGTGTTTCGTTTCACCTTGTCAATCGGAAGACCGGCAATCGGCTTAATCGCGAATTTGTCGATAGCGATACCGGCAAGCCGGTCGCGCGTGAAGATCAGGTGAAAGGCTACGAAGTCGCCTCTGGGGCCTATGTGAGTTTCAGCGAGGATGAGATTGCAGCCGCAGTGCCTGAAAGCGACAAGACGTTGAATGTGCTGTGCTTTGTTGCCTGCGATGCAATTGATGATGTTTATCTGGACCGGCCTTACTATATCGCACCGACCGACGACAATCAGGAAGCGTTCACATTGTTACGCGAGGCGATGCAGCTGGAGAAAGTCGGCGCAATTGCCGAGGCGGTTTTATTTCGGCGCGCCCGCAAGCTGCTGATCCGCGCATATGATGACGGGCTTCTGGCGACCACGCTCAATTTTGATTATGAGGTGCGCTCAACAAAGGAAGCGTTCTCGGATATCGGCAGTTTCAAGTTCGACGAGGAAATGCTGGAGCTCGCAAAGCATATTATCGATACCAAGATGGGCCGTTTCGATCCGGCGGGCTTTGATGACCGTTATGATGCGGCGCTTGCGGATCTGATAAAGGCCAAAATTGCCGGCAAGCCGTTCAAGAAACCGGCACAAACCAAGTCAGCGCAGGTCATCGATCTCAAGGAAGCACTGCGTAAGAGTGCTGGATTGGCGGCAGCTGCCAAAAAATCATCTCGCCCGAAGGCGGGTGGCAAGAAAGCTCCGGCTAAGCAGAGTAGTAGCAAAAAGGCGAGTTAGAGAGGCGCTCGATTCAACCAGCTGCGCCTTTATCAACCAGTGACTTGACTAGCGGTCCTTTGCTTTCGCGACCGTTATCTGTTGCTGACCGCTATTGTCGGCACATCGGACAATCGCGTGATGTTATTCTCAGACAAGATTTTCCTTTGTGATTTGGGTGAGAGCGGCCAGGAACGTGAGTGAGAGCTGCAACGCACGGCCAGTGCTATGGTGGACCGGCAGAGCTCTCTTCTCCGCCGCCTTAGTAAGGCTGGTTATAAGGCCGATGCTATTGAAACACAGTCTGACAAAAGACCTGCAGCGCTCCGCCTTTGCGCCTTCAAAGTGTGAACAAACTGAAGGCCTGCCTGGAAATATCGGGGGATTATGCCTTCCCCTCCTTCTCGAGACTTTTACGCAGGGCTTCCATAATATCGATCACATTGCCGCCGCGAGGCGCCTTGGTCTCGCGCTTTGTCTGGGCGCGGGGTTTGCTTTTCTTTTTCTTCGCTGCGATCATCCGCTTCAGGTTTTTTTGCACGGGATCTGTGAGCAGTTCCTCGTCCCAGTCCTGCGTCCGCTGCTGAATGAGACTGCGCACCATCGTCAGCATTTTCTTTTCGGGCTTGTCGGCGTCGACCTTGCTGAAATAGTCGTTCGCATCGCGTACTTCATCGCCGTAGCGGAGTGTCCAGAGCACAATGCCCTTGTCTCGCGGCTCCAGTAAGACAGCGCGCTCGCGCCGATACATCACTAGGCGTGCGAGGCCTGAAACCTCGGCGCTGTCCATTGCCTCGCGGATGACCGCAAAAGCTTCCGCCCCAATCTTATCGGCGGGCGACAGAAAATGCGGTTTGTCGTACCAGATCCAACCGATACTATCGCGCGGGACGAACCTGTCGATATCAATGGTTCGGGTGCTTTCGAGCGCGACTGCTTCAAGCTCCTCGTCCTCCAGAATGATGTAGTCACCCTCTGCTTTCTCGAAGCCTTTTGCCTGATCCTGATCGCGCACAGGCTTTTTGCTCTCCTGGTCTACGTAGCGAATGATCACTCGATTGCCGGTTTTCTCGTTCAGCGTATGGAAGCGCACGCGTTCGGCTTCACTGGTGGCAGGTCGCAGTTCGACGGCACAGGTGACGAGCGAGAGTTTGAGGTAGCCTTTCCAGAAAGGTCTGGGCACCGCTTTATCCTTTTCGCGTTGAGGTCCGAGTCCTGGCCGGTTACCGGCCGAATTGCACATCGGGTTACGTGGTTGAACGCCTCAATGGGGGCTTGGTTCCGCAGCCGGGCTGAATCGGGAACCTGAAGCGACGCATTGCGTTAATGGCTGCAGGTTTCTGCTGCGCTAACCGTGCGAGGTGCCATTTGCTTGATCGATTGAACGCTTCTGCTACAGAGCCCGTGCCGCTTCTGGACTGCGAGCTGCATTATGTCAGCGACAGCGAACCCGGCATTCGAAGACAACGCTGCGGCGCGGGTTTTCGTTACAAAGCGATCGGTGCAGGCAAGGTCTTGCCGAAGGACATTGAGCGAATCAAGGCGCTGGCCATTCCGCCCGCCTGGGAGGATGTCTGGATCTGTGCCCATTCAAAAGGGCATATTCAGGCGACTGGCAGGGATCAACGCGGACGCAAGCAATATCGCTATCATTCTACATGGTCTGCGATGCAGGGAGAGACGAAATTCTCCAGTCTTGCTGATTTTGCGAGCGTGTTGAGCAGTTTGCGCCAGCAGGTCGAGGCTGATATGCGGCGGCGCTCGTTCTGTCGTGAAAAAGTGATCGCAACGATTGTCTGGCTGATGGACCGGTTGCTTGTGCGCGTCGGCAGCCCCAATTATGCGCGTTCCAACAAGAGCTTTGGCGTGACGACCTTGCGCAACCGTCATTTGAAGACTGACGGCACCAGCTTGCGGCTGATCTTCAAGGGCAAATCGGGAAAAGATTGGAACCTGAAGATTTCCGACAGACGGATCGCCAGAATTATCCGCTCGCTGCAGGAACTCCCCGGTCAGCATCTGTTTCAATATCTCGATGATGAGGGACAGCGCCATGCGATCAGCTCGCAGGATATCAACGACTATCTTCGCGATGTGACGAAGGCCGACTTCACGTCAAAGCATTTCCGGACCTGGGCAGCGACCGCTTCGGCTGTGAAGGGATTGTCAGCCTTGCCGCGGCCAGAGAGCGCCGCGGCATCAAAGCGGGCGCTGAATGCGGAAATCGACAGGATCGCGCAGCGGCTCTGTAATACCCGCGCCGTCTGCCGGCGTTCCTATATTCATCCACTGGTGTTTGAGCAATGGCAGCAGGATCAACTGGCTGCAACGGTGCAAGCGGCCTCCAGCCTGCGTGTGGTGGCGCCACAGCTTGATCAGGATGAACGGACTGCCTTAAAATGGCTACGCCACGTCGGCACGGATATCAGCGCAAACGAGCGCTGAGTGCTATTGCTCAGATGACATCTGCGTTGCCGCAAAGGGCGCCGGTAGGCTGAAATAGCCGCTTGAAACCTTACGGATTGGCGCGCTCCAGCCGCAGCGATCGCAGCGCGTCTTCGCTGCTGGCGGAAAAGGGCAGCCACAGAACGAAGACGCCTCGGCCTCTTAGCTCTCCGCCTTGAAATTCTTGGCCTCTTCAAGCAATTTTTCGCGGTCACGGCCAAATTTTTCGATCAGCGCCTTGGCCTGAAGCGGCGACAGATCGGAGTTTTCAGCCAGAAACTTGATGTCTTCATCCTGGGTGAGCGGATCGGTGTGGTTGGATGTCATGCGTTTTCCTGCTCCAGTTGAAAGATCGGTGCGTCAGATCCTTGCCTTGCTCAAGGCGATTGCATCTGTGGATCATCACCGTCACAAGCGCGGTCCGGTTTTGAAGCCGGGCGGTTGCAGACGGTCTTGAAAGTTAACCGCGCGCCGTACGGATTGTTCCGTCGGCTTATGGCTTGGGGGATGAACCCGCGCAGCACGCCGCTTTCTTCAGCTATCGAAAGGCGAAGAGGGCTGCGTCGCGATCTTCCTTGCCATTGAGCGCCTTGGCGAGAATTTCGGCGGCAATCTTGCTGAATGTGATGCCATTGCCACCATAGCCCATGGCGGCATAGACGTTGGGATGGCCTTCAATGGCTCCGATCATCGGCGTACCGGTCGGGGTTGAGCCAAAGGCGGCCGACCATTGATAAGCCGGCTTGCCGACATCACAGCCGATCAACCGGCTGATTTTGCGCGCAATTGTCTGGCTTTTTTGTGCGGCTTTCTGTGGATCCTCAAACGCCGTCTCAGAAGCTTCATCCTCGCCACCGGCGATCAGTCTGCCATCGCTCGCATTACGAAAATACAGATAGGGATCGGAGGCTTCCCAGACCAGATAATCGCGCAGCCAGGCGGGTGTGGGCTGTTGCTTTGCGCCGGCGATCGCCCAGGTCGAGATGATCTTGTGATTTTTATGGGCCAGCGCTTTGAGGAATTGATAGCCGGTACAGAACACGACAGCGCCGGCGCTTATCACCGCGCCCTGCGCGGTGGCGAGAGCGACCTGCTGATTGAGGCTCAGAAAATCGGTGATTTCCATGTCACGAATGATTTCTATTCCACCTTTCACGCAGTGCCGTAACAAACCTGCGGTCAACTGGGCGGGATTGGCGGAGGCCGACATATCGCTTTCGATCGCAGCCGTTCGGTCGATCGCAAAGCGTTCCTTCAAAATATGGGCATCAAGAAATTCAGCATGAAGACCGATCGCCTGCCGCGCCTCGACTTCCTGGCCAAGCGCGCGTGCGCCGTATTCGTCGCCGGCTAGATAAAGGGCCTTCTTGCGTTGCATCGAGCAATGGATATCCAGCTCGGCTGTCAGTTTGATCAAGGCGTCGACACTGTTCGCTGAGCGCTGCCAGATACGCTCGGCGGCGTTTGGTGATAAACGCTTCTTGAGCTTGAACAAGGGAACATCGATTTCATGCTGCAGCATTGCCGTGCTGGCCATTGTGCTGCCAAACACCGGGCGGCGGCGGTCAAAGATGGCGATTTTTCGTTTGCCATCCATGAGTGCCTGGGCGATCAGCGCGCCACTGATGCCGGCGCCGACCACCACGACATCATAGTGACGGCGGGACGGTTTTTGTCGCGTGGTGAGTGTAATTTTCGGGGTTGTTTCCCAATAGGGCTGGGACTGTCGCAATTGTCGCTTCTGCGTTGCTTCTTGTTGCGTCAAATTGATGTTCCTTCACGCGGCATTTTCGATTTTTAAACGCGCGTCGGAGCAATTGGTTCGATGGGTTGATCAATTCATCTGGAATTGTCGTCTGTCGCCATCAAAGGTCGTTCAAGGTTGGTCTCGGCTGTTCCGGCAGCACAGGCTTGCCGGAACAGCTGATGCTGTTTTAGCTCTGTTACGTCTTGGCCGCTTGCGCAAAACGTGGATCAAAGGTCTGGGCGAATGTGATCTTTGAATTGGCCAGTTCGGGATCGAGCGCCTTGAGCATGTTCATCATGCTGTCAAAACCATCGGCGGCGATGATGCCTTTTTGTGAATACATGGCGCGCGATTTCTCAAACCCGGTCTTATAGAGGGCGCGGTCACCCAGCAGGTATTCTTCCGGCACCGTATCGGCCACATCATCAGCGGATGCCTGGTGAATCCAGTTCAGTGATTTGACAAAGGCATTGACAACGCGCTGGGTGGTGACGGGGTTTGCGTCGATAAAGCTTTGCTGGACATAGGTGATGGCAGCCGGGTTTGTGCCGCCGAACAAGGCGCGGGTTCCGGCTTCCGTGCGGGTGTCGAGAAGGATCGAGATATCACCATCGACCTCGAGACGGGTGATGACCGGATCGAGGTGCACCAGGGCGGCGATTTCACCCTTCTTGACGGCTGCCACAGCGCTGGCGCCGCCGCCGACACCGATGATTGACGCGTCATCAGCCGCCAGGCCGTTCTTGATCAATGCATATTGCAGGAACAGCGAGGTTGAAGACCCTGGTGCGGTCACCCCGACATTCTGTCCTTTGAGGTCGGCAATGGTTTTGATGTCGTTGGCGAGGTCCTTGCGCACCGCGATGCAGATGCCGGGAAACTGGCCAAGTTCGCAGATTGCCTTGATATCCTGGCCGCGATTTTGCATGCGAATTGTGTGTTCATAGGCGCCGGTAACCACATCGACCGAGCCACCGATCAGAGCCTGCAGTGATTTTGCACCGCCGCCAAAATCATTGACGGTGACCGAAAGCCCTTCCTCCTTGAAGAAGCCCTTGCGCTCGGCAATGGTCAGCGGCAGGTAGTAGAACAGCGGCTTGCCGCCGACGCCAAACATCAGTTCCGGCTTTTCCGGGGTTGCCGATGCGTCCTGGGCATAGGCGGGCAGACGGGCTGCGAGATTGGCTATTCCCATCGCTGCTGCGCCGAGCAACAGATCTCTGCGGGTAAAATTCATGGCCTTCCTCCTTAAAATATGTTGAAGCGCCCGATCTCAGGCGCCGTTCGCGCTGGCGGTCTTGGGGCGCCAGATGAGCAATCGTTCCTCGACCAGAGAAACCACCCAGTCGATCAACAACACAAAAGCCGTCAGCACGAACATGCCGGCAAAGACGCCGGTGACATCGAACACGCCTTCAGCCTGATGAATAAGGTAGCCCAGACCTGCCGAGGAGCCGAGATATTCACCGACCACCGCACCGACCACTGCAAATCCAACGGCTGTGTGCAGGCTGGAGAACATCCAGGACAGCGCGGAGGGCAAATAGACATTGCGCAACAGCTGACGTTCATTCATGCCGAGCATGCGCGCGTTCGACAAGACGGTCTGGTTCACTTCCTTGACGCCCTGATAGACATTGAAGAACACGATGAAGAATACCAGTGATACGCCAAGCGCGACCTTCGACCAGATGCCAAGGCCGAGCCACAGCGCAAAAATAGGTGCAAGAACCACGCGTGGCAGGGAATTGGCAGCCTTCACATAGGGGTCAAAGATGGCAGCCAGCACCGGTTTGCGGGCGAACCAGAAGCCAATCAGCACACCACCGGCTGAACCGATAAAAAATGCCAGCATCGCTTCAAGCAAGGTGATGCCGAGATGATACCAGATGGTGCCTTCGACAAACCATTTATAGATGCGCGCGGCGACATCGACGGGCGTTGAAAAGAAGAACTGGCTTTTTGCAGGGTTACCCAACAGATGGGTTGCGGTAAACACGTGCCAGACCAGCAGCAGAATGACCGCAACGCTCAGCTGAGCCAGGAATAATGCCGGCTTTTTCATGCTCTTGCTCCGCTTGTCTGCTGATAGGCTTTAAGCACTTCGTCCTTCAGAGCGTTCCAGATTTCGCGATGGATGTCATGGAACGCGTCGAGCAGGCGAATTTCCGAGATTTCGCGCGGGCGCTCGAGCGGGATCCTATATTCGGCCATGATGCGGGCACGCGGACCGGCCGACATGATGACGACCCGATCGGCCAGCGCGATGGCTTCCTCAAGATCATGGGTGACAAACATCACCGCCTTCTTGTCCTGCGACCACAGATCCAGCAGAAGATCGCCCATGATGACGCGGGTTTGCGCATCGAGCGGTCCGAAGGGTTCATCCATCAGCAGATATTTGGGATTGCGGATCAGCACCTGCGCCAAGCCAACGCGTTTGCGCTGGCCGCCGGACAACATGTGCGGATAGCGATCCCCGAAATTCGCAAGTCCGACCTTGGTTAACCATTGCTCGGCCTTAGCGCGCGCATCGGCCTTTGCCGTCCCGGCAACTTCGAGGCCGATCGCCACATTTTCGAGCACGGTTTTCCATGGCATCAGTGCGTCTTGCTGAAACAGATAGCCGGCCTTGCGATTAAGACCGCGCAGCGGCTGGCCTTCGATTTCGACGCGGCCACTGGCCGGCACCAGCAGACCTGCAACGGCATTGAGCAAGGTTGACTTGCCACAGCCGGTCGGTCCGACAATGGCGACAAACTCATGATCGGCAACCTGCAGATTGCTTTCCGCGACTGCGTCGAAGCGCTGGCCATTGGCGAGGGCGAAGGAGATCTGCACATTGTTGAGATCGATCGCTGGTAAGGGCAGGATGGTTTGCCGGCTCGCAGAAGAACTTTTATCCATGGTGGCATGGGCCTGGCTGGATATTGGCGCGGCTGGGATTTTCTCTCATAAACACTCCTCCAGGCGCGCGAAGCGGGGGGACTGCAGGACCGTCATTGCTCCTTTGCCATTGTCGCGCGCACGGCATTGATCAAAGGCCTACCTATACTGATCCGGCAATAAACTGCAATGCATTGCAGGCGGAGCTTTTTACTTTTTCTCAAAAGTGACCTGGATGCGACACAAAATTGCGTAGCTGCTTCTTGCCCATGAGCGCGGGATGATGGTCCGGGTGGCAATGGAGGACCGCGGGCGTGTCGAAAAGAAGGTGAGGTTGGGACCGTTTAAAAACAGCCGCAGATCCGGTGCGATGGCAGGAGGGCTCGCTTGCGCGCTGCGGCATGGCGCAGTTGCGACGTGGAACCCTTTGTGGTTTGCGCAAGCGGGTCGATCGCTTCGCATTTTCAGCGGTCGGGTGCCGCTTGATCATGGTCGTTGAAAGGGCTTGAACGAAGGTTTTATCCTGCGATTGGAGAAAGCTGGCGGCAGAGCGGGCGAGGCGGTAAAAGCAAGCCGCATGTCAATCCGGGATCCGGAGCGCAGATTTTTTGCGCAGCAACCGGCTTGAAAGCAAAAGCGTCATCGCAAGGTTTCGCCTCGCCCGATCAGCAAGGATCGGGCGAGGCGTGATGAGGGCGCTGTGATGGTGCGGCGCGCTTAGTAGTGAACCGAAAGGGCGTCGAGCGGAGTGGTTTTTGGCGGCGCGAACTTTGTCAGATCGATGCCTTCGACTGCTGCCTTATATTCCTCGGCACTTGGGGTTCGACCGAGAATGGCCGAGAGCACCACGACCGGGGTCGAAGCAAGCAGAGACTCGCCCTTCTTTTCGGCAGAATCTTCAACGACGCGGCCCTGAAACAGGCGGGTTGAGGTCGCAAGAACGGTATCCCCCTTCTCAGCCTTTTCCTGATTGCCCATACAGAGATTGCAGCCTGGACGCTCAAGATAGAGAATATTTTCATATTCGGTGCGCGCGGCATTTTTTGGCATCAAGTCGTCAAATTCGAAGCCAGAATAGCGCTGGAGGATTTCCCAGTCGCCCTCTGCTTTGAGTTCGTCGATGATGTTGTAGGTCGGTGCGGCGACGACAAGCGGGGCCTTGAACGACACCTTGCCTTCGTTTTTCTCAATGTTCTTGAGCATTTGCGCGACGATCTTCATATCGCCCTTATGCACCATGCACGAACCGACAAAGCCAAGATCAACCTTTTTGGTGCCGCCGTAATAGGATACCGGACGAATGGTATCATGGGTATAGCGTTTGGAGACATCGGCATTGTTGACGTCGGGATCGGCGATCATCGGTTCATCGATCAGATCGAGATCGACGACCACCTCAGCGAAATAATGTGCATTGGCATCGGGAGCCAGGGCAGGTTTTTCGCCTGAACGGATTTCGGCAATGCGCGCATCCGCCTTGGCGATCAGGCCACGCAGCGTTCCGGCGGCGTTTTCCATGCCTTTTTCGATCATGATCTGAATGCGGGACTTGGCGATCTCGAGTGACTGGATCAGCGTCTCGTCCTCGGAGATGCAGATCGATGCCTTGGCCTTCATTTCAGCTGTCCAGTCGGTGAAGGTGAAAGCCTGGTCGGCAAGCAATGTGCCAATATGGACTTCGATGATCCGGCCCTGGAAGACGTTGTCACCGCATTGCTTGAGCATCTGCGCCTGGGTTGCGTGCACGACGTCACGGAAGTCCATATGCGGCTGCATACTGCCCTTGAACGTCACCTTGACAGATTGCGGGATTGGCATCGTGGCTTCGCCGGTTGCCAGCGCCAGAGCGACCGTGCCCGAATCCGCGCCAAAGGCCACGCCTTTCGACATGCGGGTATGGCTGTCGCCGCCAATGATAATCGCCCAGTCATCGACGGTAATATCGTTGAGCACCTTATGGATGACGTCGGTCATGGAATGATAGACGCCTTTAGGATCACGGGCGGTGATGAGCCCGAAATTATTCATGAAACTCATCAGCTTGGGGATATTGGCCTGGGCTTTCTTGTCCCAGACCGAAGCCGTGTGGCAGCCCGACTGGTAGGCGCCATCCACTAAAGGCGAGATCACCGTCGCTGCCATGGCTTCGAGTTCCTGAGCGGTCATCAGGCCGGTTGTGTCCTGCGAGCCGACAATATTGACCTTGACGCGGACGTCGGAGCCAGCGTGCAGAACCTTGCCTGGGGTTACACCGACAGCATTGCGATTGAAGATTTTTTCAACGGCGGTCAGGCCCTGACCTTCAACCGTGATTTCCTTGTTGGCAGCAAATACCGGAGTGACTTCGACGCCAAGGGTCTGGGCAGCAAATGTCTGCAGTTTCTTGCCAAACACGATCGCGTAGGAACTGCCTGCTTTCATGAACTCCATTTTTTGCGGTGTGAAGGCCGAGGCGACATCCACCAGAACATTGCCTTGCTCGTCACAGAGCTGCTTGTTCTTGACATTTATCTTCAGCACCGTTCCGGTTTCGACCGAGAATTGCTGTTCGAGGATCGGATTGCCGTCATTATTGAGGATCGGCTTTCCATCGTCACCGGTCTTCTTGGTCCAGTTTTTCAGATTGATACCGATACCGCCGGTCACATCGACGGTGGTCGCGAAAATCGGCGAAATACCGTTGGTTCCGGCGACGATTGGGGCAAAATTGACAAAGGGCACATAGGGGCTTGCCTGTTTGCCGGTCCAAAGGGCGACATTGTTGACGCCGGACATACGCGACGAGCCGACGCCCATGGTTCCCTTTTCGGCGATCATCATCACCCGCTTGTCAGGGTGCTGCTTCTGGAGCGCAACGATTTCCTGCTGTGCTTCGGGCGTGATCATGCATTGGCCGTGCAGCTGACGATCCGAGCGCGAATGGGCCTGGTTACCCGGCGAAAGCAGATCGGTGGAAATATCACCCTCGGCAGCGATGAATGTCACCACCTTGATCTCGTCATCCACTTCGGGGAGCTTGGTGAAGAACTCGGCCTTCGCGTAGCTCTCAAGGACGTCTTTTGCAATGGCGTTGCCGGCTTGGAAGGCGTCGCGCAAGCGGAACATGTCGGCGTCGTAGAGAAAGACCTGCGTCTTGAGGACTTCGCCCGCCTTGACGGCCAGGACGGCATCATCGCCCAGAGTGATGTCGAGCAGCACTCGGATCGATGGGCCGCCCTTCATGTGGGAGAGCAGTTCAAGCGCGAAGTCCGGAGAAATCTCCGCAACGTTCTTTTCACCCTGAATGATCTGTTTGAGAAACGCTGCCTTGACCGCGGCTGCGGCCGTGGTTCCGGGTAGCGTATTGTAAATGAAGAATTTCAGGGCGTCGGCGCGCAGCGGGTTTTCGGTATCTTCGATCAGAGCAATGATTTCCGCAACGAGCCCGCCATCATCGATCGGCTTCGGATCAAGACCTTGCGGTTGTCTGCTTTTGATCTCAGCCAGGTAATCCATGTAAAGGGTCATTGTGATCTCGACGCTCTATTTGAAGGGGCGCGAAAAGACTGCGCACCGCGTGATTGTTGCAGGTTTGCGGTTTTCATAAGGCTTTGAGCCTTGGCAATCAACACTGTTGTTGTGCACAGCCATCGTAGCCATAGCGGTTGTGTTGTCGCAGCTGGCCCATTGCTGGCTCTGGCGACGGCCCGTTCGACGGGCGCGCGCAGGGAGCATGATCGAAAGGAAATCGATGTGCAGATTCAAAGAGGATAGGGGAAAGCTGATATGGGACTTGATACGGCACTGCTGTTGCTAAGTGCGGGGAATATTGCAGTTGTGCGCTTGCAATCGGGGGTTCCGCGCCCTGCCGGGAATCCGTTCTGTCAGTTCCAATCCGGGAACGAAGGCAATCGAGGTTAAATGCACTGGCTGGCGCGATCGAGGCAAAGGGACCGGAGATTTTGTGGCGGTTCGTGAGGACAATGGCTGGATCATCCTGGCACAATGCGGTGCCACGGCCGTCGGCGGCGACGAAGGTCAAGTATAATGAAGTGTCGTCGAAATTCTGGAATGGGGTCCACAGAACGCTTTCTGGACAGGGAACGGCTGCGGAGAATCTCGAAATGCTTGAGGTCGAACTGACGGAACTCGAAGGATCCGGCTGGTAGCGACGCATTAAGCGGCGTTCGGGTTCCCCAAGCGATCCGAACGCTTTAATCGAGGAGCAAGCAGAGCCGGAGGACGAGAATGGCAGAGACTTCGATTGATGTTTCACCCGCACGCGCAATCGGCCCGCGGCATTCTGATTTGAAGCGGGCGCGCATCCGCGCGGCCTGGCTGTTCCTGGCGCCGACCTTGCTTGTGCTTGCGTTGGTGGCGGGCTGGCCGCTCATGAGAACCATTTGCTTCAGCTTCACGAATGCATCGCTGACCAATCTCGCGGGCGCGGAATTTGTCGGCTTCAAGAATTACCTGTCCTGGGTAACGCTGAAGAGCGGGCGCACGGTCTATCGCGGACTTCTGGCGGATCCGGCGTGGTGGGGTGCGGTGTGGAACACCATCAGTTTTACCTTTATTTCGGTTAGTCTCGAAACCATTTTCGGCTTGATCGTGGCGCTGGTTCTCAATGCGCGTTTTCCGGGACGCGGGCTTGTAAGGGCAGCTATTCTGATCCCCTGGGCGATACCGACCATCGTCTCGGGAAAAATGTGGGCATGGATGCTCAATGATCAGTTCGGCATCCTGAACCATATTCTGCTCGGCCTGGGTCTGATCAGTCAGAAAATCGCCTGGACCGCCAATCCGGACACTGCAATTATTGCCATTCTCATCGTGGATGTCTGGAAGACAACACCGTTCATGGCGCTGTTGATCCTTGCCGGTCTGCAGATGGTTCCATCCGATATTTATGAGGCAGCACGGGTCGATGGCGTGCATCCAATCAAGGTCTTCTGGCGCGTGACACTGCCGCTGATCCGGCCGGCCTTGATGGTTGCTGTGATCTTCCGGATGCTCGATGCCCTGCGGATTTTCGATTTAATCTATGTTCTGACCACCAACAATGCACAGACCAAGACAATGTCGGTGTTTGCGCGCGAAAATCTTTTCGACTTTGACAAATTCGCCTATGGCGCGACGGCATCGACGATGTTGTTTGTGATCATCGCGGCCATCACCCTCATCTACATGTTTTTCGGGCGTGTAAGTATTGCCAGTCGGGGGGAATGAGGATGCGAGCGGTGAAGTTCCTGGGGTTTTATCTGGTTGTGGCGGTCATCATCGTGATCGCTGTGTTTCCATTTTATTACGCAATCCTGACCAGTTTCAAATCCGGCACCGCGCTTTTCGTGGTTGATTTCTGGCCTGGACATTTTTCGCTTCATAATTATGCAGCGGTGCTGGCAAAGGGTGGCTTCCTGCGCAGTCTGGCAAACTCGCTGCTGGTGGCGACAGTGTTGGTGGTCTTGTCGCTGCTGCTGGCGGTTTCAGCCGCCTATGCGCTGGCGCGGGTGCGTTTTCGCGGGCGTGGACTGTTATTGCTCACCATTCTGTCGGTCTCGATGTTTCCGCAGATTGCGGTTCTGGCCGGCTTGTTCGAGTTGATCCGCTTTCTGGGTATCTTCAACACGCCACTGGCGCTCATTTTCTCCTATATGATCTTTACGCTTCCCTTCACCGTCTGGGTCTTAACGACTTTCATGCGCGATTTGCCGGTGGAAATCGAGGAGGCAGCGATTGTTGACGGCGCGACACCGTTTGTCATCATTACAAGAGTGTTCATGCCGCTGATGTGGCCAGCGCTTGTGACAACAGGGCTGCTTGCGTTCATCTCCGCCTGGAATGAATTCCTGTTCGCGTTGACCTTCACGGCCTCTGCCGAGCAGCGCACGGTTCCGGTCGCGATTGCCTTGTTGTCGGGCAGTTCGCAGTTCGAAATCCCCTGGGGCAATATCATGGCGGCATCGGTGATTGTGACTGTGCCGCTTGTCATACTTGTTCTCATCTTTCAGCGGCGGATCGTATCGGGTCTGACGGCCGGTGGCGTGAAAGGATAGGAATTTAAAATGGCTGATTTACAACTGCGTAATCTGCGCAAATCATTTGGGAATTTTGAGGTGATCAAAGGCGTGAACATGGATATCCGCGCTGGCGAATTCATGGTGTTCGTCGGTCCGTCGGGTTGTGGGAAGCCGACCCTGTTGCGATTGATCGCCGGGCTTGAAGATATCACCGCTGGCAGCCTTCTGATCGATGGCGTCGAGGTCAATGGTCTCAGTCCGTCCAAACGGGGTGTGGCGATGGTGTTTCAGTCCTATGCGCTGTATCCCCATATGACTGTCTATCAGAACATGGCGTTTGGAATGCAGCTTGCCGGCAGCAGTAAACCGGCGTGCAAGCAGCGTATTGAGCAGGCTGCCGAGATGTTGCAGCTGTCGCCCTATCTTAGCCGATTGCCGCGCCAGCTTTCCGGTGGCCAAAGGCAGCGCGTTGCGATCGGTCGTACGATTGTCCGAGACCCCAAACTGTTTCTGTTTGATGAGCCGCTCTCCAATCTGGATGCAGCGTTGCGGGTTGCGACGCGGCTGGAAATCGCAAAGCTGCACGAGGGCATGGCGGATACCAAGATGATCTATGTTACCCATGACCAGGTCGAGGCGATGACGCTGGCCGACCGGATCTGTGTCCTGCGTGACGGGCGGGTTGAACAGATCGGAACGCCGCTTGAACTGTATCAATATCCCAATTCGACCTTTGTCGCCTCCTTCATTGGTTCGCCAAGGATGAATCTACTATCGGCCATGCATGCTACGCGGTTCGGGGCCTCGACGGTTGGTATCCGTCCGGAACATCTGGTGTTTGTCGACAGTGACGGCTGTTGGCGTGGTCGGGTGATCCACTCGGAAATTCTGGGTTCCGACAGCTACGTCTATGTGGATCTTGGGCTTGATGAGCCGGTTGTGGTCCGTGAAAGCGGCGTTTCGCAGCGAAGGCCCGGAGCGCCGGTGTCGATCAAACCGATGGCCGCGCAGATGCATCGGTTTGATCAGGATGGGCGCGCGCTTGCCAAGGCGTGGGAACACAAAGATGAAGAAATTCAGGAACAATCCGCAGCAGGATTGGGTTTTCCTGTCTGAAGTCTTCTCCCGAACTCAAACGAAACGGCGACGATGGCGTCGCGATCAAAGGAGAAATCACGTGTCGATAAGGACGATCGTCTGGGGCGAGAATATACACGAGCAGGTCAATGAAACCGTGCGTCAACTTTATCCTGACGGGATGCATCACACGATCGCTGCGGCGTTGAATGAAGACAGCGCCATTGCGGCCTCGACTGCCACATTGCAGGAGGCGGACCATGGCTTAAGCGAAGAGCGGCTTGCTGAAACGGACGTTCTGGTCTGGTGGGGCCATCAGGACCATGGCGGTGTCAGGGATGATGTGGTGGAACGCGTCGCCCGCCGGGTTTTTGAAGGTATGGGGCTGATCGTGCTGCATTCCGGACATTTTTCGAAGATCTTCAAGCGTCTGATGGGGACGCCCTGCGCGCTGAAATGGCGGGAAGCCGGTGAGCGCGAGCGAGTGTGGGTGGTTAATAAAGGTCATCCGATCGCTCAGGGGCTTGACGACAATTTCGTGCTGGAAAACGAGGAAATGTATGGCGAGCAGTTTTCGGTTCCCGAGCCGCTGGAGACGGTGTTCATTTCCTGGTTCGCAGGCGGCGAAGTGTTCCGCTCCGGCATGACCTGGCGTCGGGGGGCGGGCAATGTGTTTTATTTCCGACCCGGGCATGAAACCTACCCGACTTATCATGATGGCAATGTCCGACTGGTGCTGCGCAACGCCGTCAAATGGGCCTTCAACCCGCAGCCCGCTTTCACGGCCATTCATACTGCTCCAAATGTCGCGATCGAACAGGCTCTGGAACCAATCGTCGAGCGCGGGCCCAAGCTGCATAAGCCGGGCGAAGCCGGCTATCGTTGAGGTGAAGCATGCGTCTTCTCATTCTTGGAACAGGCGGGATGGCAAAAAACCATGTCGAGGCCTTTGCGGCGATCGATGGGGTTGAAGTTGTTGCGGCCTGCGATGTGTCGGCGGAGCGCGTCGATGCTTTCTCGGAAAATCACGGTATTCATAATCGTTTCACCCGGCTTGAAGATGCGCTTGACTGGGATCGATTTGACGCGGTCGCCAATGTCACGCCCGATGCCATCCATCACCCGACATCTATGGCGCTAACCGGCGCGGGAAAGCATATTTTCTGCGAAAAGCCGCTGGCGGAAAGCTATCAAAAGGCTGCGGAAATGGCGGATGCGGCCGAACAGGCATCCATCGTGAATATGGTTAACCTGACCTATCGCAACGTGGCGCCGTTGCAGAAGGCGCGACAACTCGTGATGGCGGGCGAGATCGGCCAGGTTCGCCATTTCGAAGCCTCTTATTTGCAAAGCTGGCTGGTCTCCAAGACGTGGGGAGACTGGAAGTCGGAAAGCAAATGGCTCTGGCGTCTTTCCACCCGGCATGGCTCCAATGGCGTGCTGGGTGATGTCGGCATCCATATCCTGGATTTCGCGTCCTATGCCATCGGTAGTGACGTTGAACGCGCCTCCGCGCGGCTGAAGACCTTTGACAAGGCGGAGAATGACCATATCGGTGAATATGTGCTCGATGCCAATGACAGCTTCGTCATGATGGCGGAATATGGCAATGGCGCGCTCGGTGTCATTCATGCCAGCCGCTGGGCGACCGGCCATCTCAATGAATTGCGTCTGCGCATCCATGGGGACAAGGGGGCACTGGAAGTCATTCACACCCCAATTGGCTCAAGCCTGCGCGGCTCGATCGGCACTGATATTGAAATTCCATCCTGGCGCGCAATAGAGGCGGAACCGGTGGAGACAAATTATCAGCGCTTTGCCCGCGCCGTCGCGGATGGTGTGGGATTGGAGCCGAATTTCCGGCATGCCGCCAATCTGCAGCGTGTGCTGGATCACGCAATGAGCCGAGATGCACCCTTGCCGACGGTTGAAGAAAATTGACATGGCGTGCCGTTGATGATCGACAAGGCTATTTTGATCGACCTACTGATGCGCGCCGCGAGTGAATCCTTTCGCTGACTGTGCGCTTTCCGGGCAGGTCATGCTGTGATCCCGCAAAATTCATTGCCAATTTGCTGAGACCACGCATTCGTCAGCGGCGGCAAGGTTGCGCCGTCATCATTTCCCCTCGTGAAGCGGAAGGCCGAACTTGGCGTTGGCTGCAGGACAAACGTCGCTCAACCCGGCAATAAACCGGCTGACTTGAGAATAGGGCGGAGCGGTTCTGGCGCAATGCTGAGATAGCCTGCCAGCAGTCGCGTCACATGTTCAACGGCATCCTCCTCCTCTGTCAACGAATGTCCGCAATCATTAATGACCAGTGCGTGGGTCAGAGCCTCGACGGTTGTCACGCAGATGAAGGCTGCTGCCTCGAGATCCGATACCAGGATTTCGTCCTGACATTGCTGCATGAAACGCTTCACAACGTCGAGCGTGTCTTTACGGATTGCTTCGACTTCAACAAGTTTGCCGATGCGGGGAACCTCCTCTTTGAAGATGCGGTGCAGCGCGGGATTAATCCGATGCGCGGCGAGCATGGCGCGGACAAGGTCACGCATGGCGTCGACGAGTTTGTCATGGACGCAGTGCTGCATCGCTTGTTCCAGCAGATCGAGGATTTCACGATTGTGCCGTGCAACCAGCGCTGCGATCAGTGCCTGTTTGTTGGGAAAATACTGATAGAGCGATCCAATGCTGACACCCGCCACTGCGGCAATGCGATTTGTACTGGCGCGCGCATAACCTTCCTTGGTCAAAATGCGAGCAGTGGCGTCAAGAATGGCTTCGACAGTGACGCGCGAACGTTGCTGAGAGGCAGATTTTCGGGGATTTGTCAGGATTTGCAGGGTCATCGAGGCGGATTCCAAAAGCGAGTAGACAATGTGAGTATACGCTCACATATTTAGTATAGTTCGTCAATAAGTAAAGTTTAAGACAATAAATATGAAATAATATTGTAGAACGTTAGACTCGCTAATTAAAATAAACTCTGAAATAACAGAAGCAAGTAATATGAATAAGATTTCAAGTGTCGCAATGATGTCTCTTCTTTCCATGTCTATCTCTGCTTGTAGCATTGCACAGCCCGGATCACCTTTGGGAGCGGCGTCATGCAGTCAAAAAATCGAAAACTCGCCAGCTATACAACAATGCACGCAGCGTAGGCTCGGCTGGAAAGGGGCTGATGGCAGTGCCTATCAAATCGGTGGGTGATGGGATGGCGTTTTTTGTTGTCGTGGCTTCAGCGATTGCAAAGACGCCATTCGTTTGAGGTTTGCAGCCGCTCTGCGCGCGTGGGGTTGAAAGGCGGAAGTGGCTAACAATCGGGATCGGGGCCCGACAACTAGGCCAGTCAAAGAGCAAGATCGTTCGGATCGATGATCAAGACGCGGTTGCGACGGGTTCAACGGGGCGTCGGTGCATCGCTCGCGGATGCCTGGTTTGTATCCACTGCACTTCGTGGCTGCGACGGCGCCAGGGCGCACTGGCGTTGCATCCATTGGCTGCAAAGCTGGCGCAACAGAGCCGGTGGAACCTTTGTGATGATTTACTCTGTAAGAAGAATCATTTCTTTTGCGGTTTTTTGAAAGGAATTTTTCATTGAAAATTGAAGAACTGACTGGCGTTGAATGTTTGAAAGCGATCCTTGAACACAAGGGAAAAATCCTTCTGGAGTTTGATTTTCCGGACGACATGGAGACAGGGCGGGTTCATATGGAGTTGGATTCCGATAATGCGCGCAAAGTCGCGCAGTTTTTGCTGCGCGCGGCCGATGGGATCGATGGGGTTATCAATCACACGCTAAACTGAGGGTTAGCAGAACCCGCCCTCGCGACCTCGCAAAACCCAGCTGTAGCCGGACGGGTTTGAGCTTGAGCGAATGGCGAGAGAGGGGCTCTCGCCATTCTTTGACTTAGTCGGTTGAGCTTGGGTATTGTGCAGTCAAAATTCGCGACACGAAGGCGGATTCCGCCGGATGTCTTGACCAAGGAATAGCTATGCTGATTTCGTCTCTCGTCCAAGCTTCGTACTGACGGCTCCTCGAAGCAAAAGCCGTTTCACCCTCAAAACTGGCGATAGGACACCGTTTGGCCAGGAGAAACCGCACGATCGTCGTGTAGATCAAGGCGATCGGACCAAATCGAAGCAGGGACGATGATGATAAGCAAACAGCATACTTGTCCCCTTTACCAATCCGCTTTCTTATAATCGTCCGCAGCCTGTCCGGCTCAGATCGGTGTTTTCATTGCAGTGGCAGTTCGCGCGCACGCCATTGTGCAGGCGGAATTTCCGCCCCGATCGCGTAGCTAAATTGCGTTATCTGCATTGCTTTATCGTCAAGCTGGCAATCAAAATCGATCGCATACCAGCGCGCGCGGCGGCGAAACGCCCCATTGCGGACTGAAAAACTGTTTCCGGAAACCGTGCCGCCGCTGGGGGCCAGCATGTCCGGGAAGGTGTTGCGCCTTTGGTGGCGCACCTGCTCCAGCGCTTCGATGCCACAGATTTGCAGCATCCGGTCTCGCTTGGGCAATTTTCCAAGAGCCTGTTTAATACGCGGATCAGCGAGCGTATCTTTCGCATAAATCTGTTGGGCGGGCTTCAGCTTTGCAGGCTTTTGCAGAGGCGTTGGGATGACCGCTTCGCTGTTGGCGCGTTGCGGATCAGCAGGCGCGTTCGTTGTCTCGGATTGCGATCGGGCGCTCAGAACAGGCTCCTGGCGTGGAAGGTTGACCTGGTCTGTGTCGTTCGTTGGCCTTGAAGGCGGATCGCGCCGGTGGTCATTGTCGGATTTTTTTTGGTCGACTTCATTATCGCTCGCCTCTGTTGGCGTGGGCGGCGATTGCGTGGGTTCCATCTTTCTCACGTCTTGGCTGGCGCTTTCAAACGCCTGCGGTTGAGACTTCGGCGCCTCCTCCGGCTTGGGCTTGTCTGGCTCATGGATGGGCGGATCAACCAGCTCGACATTAACGTTCGGATCGGGTTCTGGCAGGCGGATGGCAGGCAAGCGGTAAAACACAAGGACAGCCAGCGCCAGATGAAACAGAATGGAAACGGGTGCGCCCCAGCCCGGTTTCACAAAAATTCTTGTCAGAAATTGCTGCATGGGGTGAATGGCTCGTCCTGGAGGCGTTGACTTTAGAGACGAATGCGGCGGGGAACAAGTCTTGAGGACGAATTTGCTGTGGTTTACCAGCGAGCGGCCTGTCCTCATTGCCAATTGGCTATCAGCGATAAGGGGGAAGGAAACGGGCGGCGAGGGAAAGCTTGCCCTTGGCGGCAATGGACTGATTTCTGAGGATAGAGGATAGAGGATAGAGGATAGAGGATAGAGGACTTTAAAGCTGCGTACTAATCTGCAACACTTACGAAAGCATTTTTTTAGTCAACACAATGTCACTTTCTTATTTTGTATAATTTGCTAGTTGCCTTCCCAAAGCGGTCAGATGAGCCGCTGTGCACAGTCCGACGATAGATAATCCCTGCTTGATAGTCAGGTTTCTCACCTAACGCGAACAAATGCCCGGCGAAGCGCGACCTTTGGTCAGTGAGTGTAAAGAATGAGCCACGGTAGTCAGGGTGCTGAAACGAATAAGGTTTCAGCGACCGAGAATGTAAATGAGTTTGAACAGATGGTTGAGCCGGTTGCGGATGTGTCTTCAGCGCCGCATAGCGGCTTGCGATCACAGAGCCGACGCTTTGGTGAGGACGGGCAGCAGGTCCTATGTGGCGCGGATTTTCCGCAATCGGGCCAAGCCGGCGAACGGCTTGATATGTTCTTCGAGCAACTGGCGGATCAGTACCGTTCCTCCATCGCGGTCATTTCGGATGGTGAAAGTCTGACCTATCAGGATCTCGACGAACGCGCCAATCAGTTCGCGCGCCTGCTCAAGGATCGTGGCGTTGCGCCGGGTGACCGGATTGGTCTGTTGCTCGACCGCTCTGCGGAGACCTATATCACGCTGCTTGCGGTGATGAAGGCAGGGGCTGCCTATGTCCCGCTGGCAACAGCGTTTCCGGAAGACCGGATGGCGCTGATCATCGAGGACGCCAATGTCAAGCTGGTGATTTCCCTGCGAGCCTATGCTGAGCGGGTTGAGAAAATGCCGGTGCCGCATGTTTTGATTGACGATTGTGCTGCGGCCATTGCCGAACAATCCAAAGCCCGGTTCGAGACTGCGGCGAGAGGCGCCAATCCCGACGAGATCTGCTATATTCTCTACACATCGGGGACGACCGGCCGGCCGAAGGGCGTTGCCATCCGGCATCAGAGCTTCTGCAATTTTCTCCGCGTCGCTGCGACCGCTTATGGCTATCAGGCAAGTGACCGGGTTTATCACGGCATGACGATCGCCTTTGATTTTTCCGCCGAGGAATATTGGGTGCCGTTTGTGGCAGGTGCGACCGTCATACCCGCGCCGGGACCGCTGACACTTGTTGGCGAGGAATTGGCGGATTTTCTACGCGACAATGCGATCAATTGCATGGCCTGCAGCCCGACCTTGCTCTCCTCCATTGAGAGTGATGTGCCGAAGCTCCGCCTTTTGATGGTGGGCGGTGAGGCTTGTCCGCTCAATCTGGTTGCGCGCTGGACCAAACCCGGGCGTCTGTTGCTTAATACCTATGGCCCGACCGAGGCGACGGTCACGGCAACCATGGGTGTGTTGACGCCCGAAAAGCCAGTGACGATTGGTGCGCCTTTGCCGACCTATTCCATCGTCATCATTGATCCCAATGAACCCAAGCTCAGTGAAGCTGACGAACTGGGTGAGATCGGCATTGCCGGTATTGGCCTTGCGGTTGGCTATCTCAACCGGCAGGACCTGACCGACCAAAAATTCATCCCCGATTTCTTGGGTCTGCCGAACAATCCGTCCCGGCGGATTTACCGCACCGGTGATCTGGGCCGTATCAATGCACAGGGCGAGATCGAGTATCGCGGCCGCATCGATACCCAGGTCAAGATCCGCGGTTACCGGATTGAACTTGGTGAGATTGAAGCGGTGCTGTTGGATGAACCGGCCGTTGCCCAGGCCGCCGTCACCACCTGGGAAGTGGAACCAGGTCGTGTGGAGCTGGTTGCCTATTATGCACCGAAATCCGGCATGCCGCCGATTCAGCGCGCCGATATAGCGCGCGAGCTGAAACGGCGACTGCCGTCCTATATGGTTCCGGCCTATCTGGAAGAGCTCGATGCGATCCCGATGACGGTCTCCAACAAGGCCGATCTGCGGCAATTGCCCAAGCCCACCAATGTGCGGCTGTCGGCCGAGCGCGAACTGGTTGCGCCTGAAAACGATGACGAACGCTTCATGGTGGAGGCGCTGGCTGAGATCCTCAATCTCGATGTGGTCTCGGTGGATGATCATTTCTTTGACGATCTGGGTGCCAACTCGCTGTTGATGGCGCGTTTCTGCGCGCGTCTGCGCACCGCCCAGGGCTGGGAAATGGCCTCGATGCGCGATATTTATCTGCATCCGACCATCAGCGGCCTTGCACGGCATCTGCTGGTGCCTGAGCAGACGGTCGCGTCTGTGACCGAACAGAGCCTGACCCATAAGGCCTCCAATCTGGCTTATTGGGCGTGTGGCGCCGCGCAGCTCGCTTTCTACGCGCTCTACAGCTATGTCGGTCTGATGTTCTTCGACAAGGGGTTGGACTGGGTCTATCTGAAGCTTGATGAACCCGTGCAGCTTTATTTGCGCTGCGTTGTTCTGGCCGGCGCCAGCTTTTTCGGGATGACCGGCTTTGCGATACTTGCCAAATGGCTACTGATTGGTCGCTGGAAACAAGAGCGCTTTCCGATCTGGGGGCTGCGCTATTATCGTTTCTGGGTGGTCCAGACATTGATACGGACAGCGCCGGTTGTGCTGTTTCGGGGCAATCCGCTTTACAGCCTCTATCTGCGTCTGCTGGGCGCCAAGCTTGGTCGCAACACGGCTATTGAATGTCGGGCGATTCCGGTGTGCACCGACCTGATTTCGATCGGCGAAAACTCGATCCTGCGTCGTGAGAGCAATATTCTGGGCTATCGCGCAGAGAGTGGCTATATCCATACCGGCTCGGTGATCATTGGCAGGGACGCCTTTGTCGGTGTTGGCTCAACACTCGATATTGACACCGGGATCGGCGATGGTGCGCAGCTCGGACATGCATCGTCATTGCAGCGCGGCCAGTTCATTCCCGAAGGCGAACATTGGCACGGCTCGCCTGCGGCGCGGACAACGGCTGATTACTGCAAGGTCCGCAGCATCACGCTGTCAAAGACCCGCCGCGTGATTTTTGAACTGCTGCAGCTTATTGGCCTGTTCACACTAGTCACCCCGTTTCCGTTGCTTTTTCATAGCTACTGGCAGAATGTGAGCGATGATTATCAGGAGACGATCGGCATTGTAGCGATCGGCACCACGGTCACGCTGTTTGGCGCGATCGCCGTTTCATTGCTTGCGGCGGTGGCTGTGCCGCGCATTGTCCGGCTTTTCCTGAAAGCCAACCGGACCTACACATTATACGGCTTCCATTACTGGCTCCAATCCTTGGTGGAACTCAGCAGCAATTCGCGACTGCTCAATCTGTTGTTTGGCGACAGCTCGGCGATTGTTCACTATATACGGGCGATTGGCTGGAACCTCAATGAGGTCGTGCAGACAGGATCGAATTTCGGGACCAATCAGCAGCAGGAAAATCCGCTGCTCTGCGAGATCGGCTCCAAGACCATGGTTTCCGACGGGCTGTTCATGATCAATATGCACAAGTCCGCCGCCACCTTCAGGCTGGAGCACACGCGGATTGGGGAACGCAATTATTTCGGCAACAACATCTTTTATCCGCCCGACGGCAAGACCGGGGATAATTGCCTTTTGGGCACCAAAGTCATGGTGCCGATTGACGGGCCGTTGCGCGAGAATGTGGGGCTGCTGGGATCGCCATCCTTTGAAATCCCGCGCATTGTCAATCGTGACAAGGAACTGATCGCCAATATTGACGAGACGGATCGTCTGGCGCGGTTGCGGCGCAAGAATTTCCACAATCTACGCACCGGTGTGATGTTCCTCGCCGCGCAGTGGCTGATGCTGTTTGCGACGATTGCCATTTGGGACCGCGCGCTCAACTATTATGATGCCTGGACGCATAAGGCGTTGTTTGTCGCAGTCTTTCTGACTTCGGCGATCGCCATTCCATTTTATATTCTGATCGAGCGGTTGTCGTTGGGCTTCAAAGGGCTCAAGCCACGCATGACCACCATCTACGACGCTGCGTTCTGGCGTCATGAGCGGCATTGGAAATTGTCGGATTCGCCGATTACGCGGTTGTTCCCCGGCACGCCGTTCCGACCAATGATCCTAAGAATGCTGGGCGTGAAAGTGGGCAAGCGCGTCTATGATGGCGGTGCAAATCTCACCGAACGATCGCTGGTGATCATCGGTGATGATGCGACGCTGAACGAGGGATCGGTCATTCAGCCGCATTCGCTCGAAGAAGGCGCTTTCAAATCGGATTATATCACCATTGGTAGTGGCTGTACCTTGGGCCCCTCGGCGTTCATTCATTATGGGGTCGTCATGGGGGAAGGTTCGATCGTCGATGTGGATTCCTTTGTCATGAAGGGCGAAGTTCTTGAGCCTTATTCGGTGTGGCGTGGCAATCCGGCCAAGCTGAACCGGTTTGTGGTCCCGGTTGATCCGCAGGGTGTGGTGCTCGCCGATGTCAGCCATGCAGGCCGGCTCTATCCGAGGGGCACAACAGCGCCTGCGGCGCAGAAGGGTTGAGCATGACGAAGCCACAAACCCCGATCCACGTTGAACTCGTCGCGGTGACCGATGCGATCCGGTCCCGCGTCGCGGCTCTTGAACTGGCCGAGGGGCAGCAGGATCTGGTCGCCTGCAATCAGGACTCGCTTTTGGAGGCAGACGAGGATCCAGATGCAAGACCCACGGCCATTCTGATTGATGCCGATCTGGTCGGGTTCTTGATGTATGATGCAACCAGTGAACCGGCCACTGCACAGCTTTACCGGTTGATGATCGACCGCCGCTACCAGGGTCGTGGCTATGGTTTTGCTGCGTTGCAGACCTTTCTGGCGGAAATTCGATCGATCACTGCCATCAAACAGGTCAGCATCTGCTATGAGCCTGGAAATTTTGCCGCACGGCAATTATACGCGAAGGCCGGTTTTGTCGAGCAGGGCATTGACGCGGATGGCGAGATGATTGCTATCTTACCTTGCCGGACATGATCACCAATGATCGATGATTTCAAACGGCTCTGTCCGGAAGGCGTTTCGCTCGGCTATCGACGGGTCGAGGCGGGGGATGCGCGATTTTTATTGGCAGAGGAACAGCGCAGCCTGGTAACGAAGTCGTTGCCGCGCCGGGATCAGAGTGGGGCTGCGCGCTTTGTAGCGCGACAGCTGTTGGCGTCACGCGGTTGGCCAGATGCGGTGATCGGGCGCGCATCATCGGGGGCGCCGGTCTGGCCCGATAGCATTGTCGGATCTCTGGCCCATGATGATGAGGTGGCTGTCGCAGCGATTGGCTGCTCGTCTGATTATCGGGCGCTGGGCGTCGATGTGGAGCCTGCTTTGCGATTGCCTGAGGAAATCCGTGCGCTTGTCAGGCACGCCGATGATCGGACCCCGCAAGGCTTTGACGAGGCACTGATGGACAGGCTCTTGTTCTGCGCAAAGGAAGCTGTCTACAAGGCGGTCTTTCCGCTGGATTATGTGATGCTCGATTACGAGGATATCTGCGTCGATCTCGTGCAGGGTTTTGCGGAGACAAAGATGGGTCGGGGCGTGGAGCTTTTATACACGCTGAATTCTCGAATATCGGTGCTGGCCTATATCAAACAGCATAGGACTGCGTCATGCGTGAGCCCAGCGCTTGTTTGATCGACAGGTGTTGTGTGGTGTGAGCAGGAAGGCTCAATCGGCAGCGCGCTGCCGCAGGTGCAAGGCTGTTGATCCTTAGCCTGCCAGCGCTTTCCGGGTTTTCGGGCTGAGCTTTTCGAGACCTTGGCCGCTGGACGATCAGCCGTGAAACCTGCGGCCAAGCCGTGCGATCGCCGCATCGATCCTCTCAGCATGTGTGGCAATGCGTTGCCAGAGCCAGATCATCAGGCAGAGCATCAGGCCCCAGGCGATGACCACGTCCGATAGAAAATGCGCTCCAAATATCACCCGGTTGAAGGCGGTAAACAAGGCGACCGGCACCATGATCGTCAGGGCAGAAATCCGCCATTTTTTTGGAAAGAACACAATGACTGCCAGGCTTGCGGCGGCGGTCGCCGCTTCCCCGGATGGAAACGAGCAGTTGCGATTGCAATGGCCGGCAACCTGCCACAGGGGCGTGAACTCGGCCGATCCGCCAAATTCAATCAGGCTGCGCGGACGCGCGCGTCCGATTAAATGTTTGAGGGCCTGGACAGTTAAGAATGGTCCGAGCAGGAAGGTCAGCAATACAAAAAAGCTCTTGTGGGGCGGCAAATGGCGCAACCGGCGCGGGTTGATCGCATAGAGAAAAGTCAAGCCGATCATGCTTGAAAGCAGGTAGATCGTCGCCCGCCTGTTTACATCCCTTATTGCGAGCAACAGGCTGTTATCCGACAGAGGAAATGCGTGCCCACGCGCAAAAAAGCGACTGACAGCCAGATCGAAGGCAGGAAAAAGGATAAAAATAAAACTGGATACCAGAAGGATCGTGAGGACCTGGCTTGCCCAGATTGTTGATGGGCCATCATGGTGGATCCGATTGGAAGGGGAAGGGACGTGTGAAGCTGCGTCTTGCATGAAACCGGCCTTGAGAATTGACACGACCCCGATGTGATTGCTGATTGTCAAGAGATGATGGAGATTGCATCCGCGCTCTGTCGAACCCGGCCACCACAGCCTGTGCGGGAGTGGAAAACGGATGCTGAGAAATTGCCGGCGGAGAGTTTCTGCGCCATAAGTTCGACGCGCACTGGGGCTTTCTATTTTTGTTACGGGACAAGGGGGAGGTGAGAATGGAGAACAGTCTTGTTCTGATCGTTGAGGACGAGCCGGACATTGCGCATATTCTCAGTGCCTATCTCGAACGCGAAGGCTATCGCACGGTTCGCGCTGGCGATGGCGAAACCGCCTTGCAGCACCACGCGTTTCTTTCACCCGACATTGTCTTGCTCGACGCGCGCCTACCAAAGCTGGATGGCTTTTCCGTGCTGGGGCGGTTGCGGCATACCCACAACACGCCGGTGATCATGATAACGGCTCTGGCTGAGGATCTCGATCGCTTGAGCGGGCTCAGGCTTGGCGCCGATGACTATATTGTCAAACCGTTCAATCCGCAGGAGGTGGTGGCGCGGGTCAAGGCAGTGCTGCGGCGGAGCCGGGGAGAAATGGATCAAACGACACGGCGGTTTGGCAATTTTGAAGTGGATTTCAAAGCCTATACGGCCTTTGTCCATCAACAGGAAGGCAGGGTTGCTTTACAATTGACTTTAAGCGAGTTCCGCATCCTCGCCTATATGATCCGCCGACCGACCCATGCCTTTGAAAGAGCGGATCTTTTGGATGCCTGTCTGCCGGAGAGTGAAGCATTGGCGCGCACTGTCGATACCCATATTTCCAATCTCCGGCGCAAGGTGGAGGAACTCGGACAGCTGGGTTTTTTCTGCGCGGTGCGCGGTGTGGGCTACCGGTTTTGTGAACCCAGATGAGGATACCCACGCTCTCGCTTGCAACGCTGACCGCAGTGATCATCACCGCGATGCTGCTGCTCAGTGTCGGTTTGGCCTATCTGGGTGTCAGTTGGTATTCAGCCTATCTTGAGGCGGGGCTTTTGCAGCAATTGCCTGCCGATGCCGCATCAGCCTATCGCGACATGAATGCTGGCATCGTCCCTGACACAAAGGCCCTGGAGGCCTTGTTTGATCAGCTTAACGGTTTTTCGGAGCCGCTGGACTGGCATCTTTATATGTCGGTGCTGGTCTCGGGACTGCTGTCGGCAATGATCTGCAGCGCGATTGGAATCTATCTCGTCCGCAAGATTGCCCGGCCGCTCGAACAATTGACGCGGGCGGCACAGGCTTTAGAGGGCGGTGATTTTTCGGTCCGTATGCTGCGCTCGCATCGTGGCACGCGCGAGGTGAAAAGCCTGATCGAAAGTTTCAACGCGCTTGCAACCAGTCTTGAGACGATGGAACAGCGGCTGCGCTTTAATACGATGGCTGTCGCGCATGAATTGCGGACACCGCTGACAATCTTGCAGGGAACCATGCAGGGCATGGTCGACGATGTCTTTCCGATGGAGAAAAAGGCGCTCGCCAGCCTGCTTCTGCAGGCCGAAGGCCTGTCACGGATTGTTGAGGATCTCAGGACGCTGTCACTGGCGATCGGTCAGCAGCTTGTGACGCAGAAAGAGATGACTGATCTGGGAGGGCTGATTTATGCGGTGGTTACATCGGCCCGTCCGATGCTGGACGCCCAAAGCATAACGGTGGAAACTGCGCTTGCCGGGCATGCCGTATCGGTTGACGCACAACGCATCCGGCAGGCCATTCTGGCGCTGATAGAGAATGCCTGTCACTATGCGGCGTGTGGCGGCAGTTTGCGCTTTGAACTGGCGTTGGGAACAGGTGAGATCTGGCTGCGCGTCCTGGATCGCGGCCCGGGCTTCCCTTCGGATATCTGCGCGCGCGAGCCCAAGCCGTTTCTGCGCGGAGAGGCCTCGCGCTCACGCGCCACCGGTGGCACGGGATTGGGGCTCTCGGTGGTTCAGGCGATCGCTGTCGCGCATGGGGGACGTTTGCAATTGTCAAACAGGCCGGGCGGGGGTGCCTGCGCAGCGCTGGTCATCCCGGCACCTCGACCGGGCTAAGTTTGCTTTCAGCTTTCGTTTGAACGCTATGCGGCTTCGATGTCGCGAACCGGCGGGTTTCCGTAAAGGCGGCTATATTCGCGGCTAAACTGCGAAGGGCTTTGATAGCCGACGCGATGGCCGGCCGTTCCCGCATCCAGCCGTTCGACAAGCATCAGGCGTCGAGCTTCGGTGAGACGCAGTTGCTTTTGATATTGCAACGGGGTCATGGCGGTAATGGCTTTGAAATGGTGGTGAAAGGATGAGGCGCTCATATGCACGTATTCCGCAAGATGTTCGACGCGGAGCGGCATCGCGAAATTCTGTCTTAACCAACCGATGGAGCGGGCGATGCGGTTGGCGTGGCTGTCAACGGTTGCAATATTGATGAGGCGCTCTCCATCGGAACCTGAAAGAAGGCGATAGAGGATCTCCTGTTCGATGAGCGGTGCCATCACCGGAATTTCCGAAGGCGTATCAAGAAGGCGCAGCAAGCGGATTGTTGCATCAAGCAGTTCAGCAGGCGCTGCATTGACCGCGATGCCAGTTTTGGCCGCCGAGCTGTCGGGTTTTCGGCGCAGATCCATGCGCCCAAGCACATCAACCAGTTTCTCGCTGTCAATTGCCAGCGACAGGCAGAAATGCGGTGCCTCGACACTGGCCTGAGACACCCGCCATGTCACCGGCAGGTCGAGAGAGGTGACAAGATATTCGCCGGTTGCGTAATGAATGGTTTCAGTCCCCAGCTGCAAGGATTTTGCCCCCTGGAGGACCATGGCAAGACAAGGCCGGTAGCTTCCATGACAGGGCGTGCTGGGTTCTGAGCGCCGGCTGAGCGAGAGACCATCGATCGGCGTACGGATTTCTCCGTCTGCCTCGATGTGCCGTGCAGCCAGCAAAGCGAGTTCGCGATAGGCTTGTGCTGAAGATGTCATGACGCCCTCTTGATTGCTTGTTCCATGCAAATCTATAGTGGATGCGGGCAGTCTGCGAGCGGCATAGAGCAATTTTTGCAGGATCGTGCAAGAAGCTTGCAGGATCGATCTACCTGCTTGCCGGTTTAATCCGCATAGTGCAGCGTCCCTTTCCGATGCCCATCCCTATTTTATGATTGGAGTTTATTATGGCTATTGCAAGAGGCTATGCTGCAACCGATGCCGATCAGCCGCTGGTTCCGTTCACCTTTGAACGCCGTGAGCCCAATGCGGATGATGTTGTCATTGCGATCCAGTATTGTGGCGTTTGCCATTCTGATATTCATACGGTGCGTAATGAGTGGAGAAACGCCGTCTATCCGATCGTGCCCGGCCACGAGATTGTTGGTGTGGTAACCGCAATTGGCGCCAATGTCAGCAAGTTCAAGATTGGTGATAAGGTTGGGGTTGGCTGCTTTGTCGATTCATGTGTTGGCTGCGCGACGCGCGATCTTGAGAATGAACATTATCTTCCGGGTCTGGTCCAGACCTATAACACCTTTGATCGTGATGGTGTGACACGGACCCAGGGTGGCTATTCTGACCAGATCGTGGTCAAGGAGGGCTATGTCCTGTCAATGCCGGACAATCTGCCACTGAATGCCTCGGCGCCGTTACTTTGCGCCGGCATCACGCTCTATTCACCGTTGCGACACTGGCAGGCGGGGCCTGGCAAGAAGGTGGCGATCGTCGGAATGGGTGGTCTTGGCCATATGGGCGTCAAGTTGGCCACGGCGATGGGTGCAGATGTCACCGTGCTTAGTCAGTCGCTTTCCAAGAAGGAAGATGGGCTGAAGCTTGGTGCCAAGGAATATTACGCCACCAGCGATCAGGAAACCTTCAAGTCGCTGGCCGGAACATTTGATCTCATCATCTGCACGGTCGGTGTGGCGATTGACTGGAACGCTTATCTGGGCCTGCTCAAGATCAACGGCACCATGGTGGTTGTCGGTGTGCCCGAAGATATGGTTCCGGTTCATGCCTTCTCGCTTGTACCCGGACGCAAGACACTGGCGGGGTCAATGATCGGTTCGATCAAGGAGACCCAGGAAATGCTCGACTTCTGCGGCAAGCACAATATTGTTTCGGAAATCGAGATGATTGCGATGAAGGACATCAATGAAGCCTATGAACGTGTGTTGAAGAGCGACGTCCGCTATCGCTTTGTCATTGACATGGCTTCGCTTGACGCGTGAGTTTTCAAGGGCGGCCGTAACGGCCGCCTTTTCTCGGAGGTACCGGCTTAATGCGTTCCGACGGCTTTTCCATAGACGCGGATAACGTTTCTGACGGCTTCGACCATCAGCGCATGTGGCGTGGCTTCAACCTTGCCGGCTGCAACAGCCGGATAAAGTGTTCCGAGATACTGGCTGATCAGCGTTTCTGGAATTTTGCGACCTTCAAGACGCTTAAGCAACGCATTGACGGCTGCTGTGGCTTCCGGATGTGGCCAGTAATAGCGAATGCGGTCGCTATAGGAGAAATGGCGCTGAAGACGCAGTTCTTCCGCATCGCCATGATAATATTTCTCCCAGTTCTTAGGCTCGTTGAGCAGCAACTTCTCAAGCTTGCCGCGAACGGTCTCTTCTTCCGGCAGTTTGTCGAGGAAAGCTGCAATCTGATCAAGGCCGTAGAGTGCTTCACGCAGCGCGAAAGTCAGGCCGGGTCCGACTTTTAGAATGGCAAAACCATCATGAACCAGCGCCGACAGCGCCTCAACCGGCTGATAGTCGGTCGAATGGGCTTCAAAGACGAATTGCGGTGTTTGGTTGAGAACGCCGCTTAAAGCGGTCGCCTTGTTGCTATCGTAATAGACAACGTTTTCATTGCCGAATTCCACGCCCGGCTGCACAACAACGCCGATGGCGCGCGAGAATGCATCCTCTAAGCCAAGGGCTGCAAAAGCCTTACGGTGAATGGCGATGGTTTCAAGGGCCGCATCTGGCTTTGTCAGTTCCAGATCTTCGATTTCTTCCATTGCGCCGCCCGGGATCGGAACTTCCGTGCCGACAATATAGACAGGCAGATCAAAGCCGGATTCAGCGGCTGCTTTTTCTGCAACTTTGGCAAGACGTGCTGCACGTTCAGCGGTCACGGCATCAGGGAGCGCTACTGGTTCACCGGCACAGCCCATGGAGGTGTCGAGGTGGATTTTGGTGAAGCCTGCACGTACAAAGCCATCCATCATCACTTCGGACTTGGCCATGGCTTCTTCAGCAGACAGATGCTTCCAAGGATTTGGGCCGAGGTGATCGCCACCCAGAATAAGGTGCTTGGTATCAAAGCCGAGACGCGCTGCGATGTCTTCGACAAAACGGCGGAAATCAGCCGGTGTCATGCCGGTATAGCCGCCATCCTGATTGACCTGATTGCAGGTGGCTTCGATCAGAACGTCGGTCTTGGTTGCAATGCCTTCAAGAAGAGCTGCTTCGATAACCAGAGGATGAGCCGAGCAGATCGAGGTGATGCCTCCACGCGCACCGCTTGCATAACGGGCGGGAAGTTTGCTCAAGGTCTGAGTGCTGCTCATAACAAGACTCCGTTTTTTGCGATGAATGCATTGATTTCATCCATCGTTGATGTGCCTTCCATCGGCCCTTTGACACCGACCGCGCGCGCGCCTGTCGCGTTGGCTATCGTCAAAGCTTCCTTTGCTGCGATACCGCGCAACCAGCACGTGACGAAGGCTGCGCCAAAGCTGTCACCTGCGCCGGTTGGATCAATTTCATCCACCTTGAATGCTGGTGCTGTGACGTCGCCAGACTGGTCGAAATAGCTTGCGCCTTCCGCGCCACGCTTAATGACAATTGCCTTGATGCCACGAGCGAGGAGCTCCTCGATGGCTGCCTTTTCGTCAAAAGCCTTGGTGAAAAGGAAGATTTCAGGCCCGCTCGGCATGAACAAATCGGTATGTTCGAGTGCGTGTACGAGGGCGTCGCGCATACCTGGAAGATCAAGCATTTCCTTGCGGATATTCGGATCAAATGAGACCGTGCCGCCTTTCGCTTTGATGCGCAGCGTTGCCTCGTGGATAGCCGTGACAATGCCCTCCGAGAAAAGCGCTGAGCCCATGATATGAAGATGATCAGCGGTCTCTATCAACTTTTCTGCTTCAGGTGTCAGCGCAATCGCGCTGCATGCACTGTGCTTGATGTTGAAGATGAAATCGCGATTTCCATCGGGGCGATAACGCACGAAAGCGCTGCCAGTGGCAGCTGTTGGATGCACGCTGATTGCTGAAACATCGACGCCATCTGTTTGCAAACGTTCGATGTTGAGGGTGCCAAAGTCGTCATTGCCAACGGCACTGACAATGCCACAGGGTTGCCCCATCTTGGCTGCCTGGTCAATGAATATCGCCGGTGCGCCGGAGGCAAAAGGGCCAATCAGCGGGATGGCGCTTTTGAAGCCGTTGCCGGTTTCGATAGCCATGATCTCAACGAGGATTTCGCCGATTGTGATGATCTTTTTCATAGGAGCACCAAGTTATGTTCTGACGGATTTCGAGCGGACATCAAGCCAGACGGCGACGAGAATGACCACGCCCTTAACGATGAGCTGATAAAAATATGGCACTGACAGCATGTTCATGCCGTTGTTGATGACGCCGATGATCAGTGCGCCAAGGATTGTGCCAACCATGGTGCCGACACCGCCGGCAAGCGATGTGCCACCCAGAACCACAGCTGCAATCGCATCAAGCTCGTAGCCCATACCAGCATTGGTCTGCGCCGATGATAAACGTGATGAGAGCAGAATACCGCTGATCGCGGCCATGACGCCCGAAAGCATGAAGACGAGGATCTTGATGCGATCGACCCGAATGCCGGAATAGATCGCTGCTTCCTTGTTGCCACCCGCCAGATAGATGCGTCGGCCAAAAACTGTTTTGGAGAGCAGAACATAGTTGACGAGAAGTAGAACACCGACGATCCAGATGATGATTGGCAGACCGAGCCAGCTCTCAGAACCGATTGCGAGCCAGGTTTCATTCTCGATAATTTCCGGCGCACCGTTGGTGGGCAGGCTGACCATGCCGCGATAGATGCCCATTGTTGCGACTGTCACAATGAAGGACGGAAGCATGAGCTTTGCGGAGAGCACACCGTTCAGTCCGCCCATGATGGCGCCGGCCGCGAGAGTGAAGATAACCGTTGGCGCAAAACCGAAGCCCATGGAAAATGCCTGTGCCGCCACCATGCCAGCGACTGCAATGATTGAGCCGATGGAGAGGTCAATTTCACCGAGCAGGATCACATAGGTCATGCCGTAGGCCGCAACAGCGATGACCGCCACCTGCTGCATGATGTTCATGACATTGTTGAACGCGACAAAGCGAGGGTTCAACATTGCAAAAACAATGCAGAGAACGGCCAGGGAAATGACAATGCCGCCATATTGACGGATCATCGGAGAAGAGAAAAGCGAACGACGAATTTCTGCATCTGTGGCTTTTTTCTGAATATCTTGTGGGTTGCTCATTGATGCATTCCTGCTGCGTAGCTCATGACGGTTTCTGGTGTGAGGCCATCTGCGTCGAGTGTTGCGGCGACATGCTTGTTATGCATGACGACAACGCGATCACTCAGTCCCAAAACTTCTGGCAACTCGGACGAAACCATCAGGATTGCCGCACCATGGGCGGCAAGTTCACGGATGATGCGATAGATTTCAAATTTTGCGCCGACATCGACGCCACGGGTCGGCTCATCCAGGATGAGGATTTTGGGCTTCATCTGAAGCCACTTCGCCAGCACAATCTTCTGCTGATTGCCACCACTAAGCGAACCCGCAGCTGTGTCAATGGAAGCGGTCTTGATCGCCAGCCTTAGCACTTCAGCTTTTGCGCTCGAGCGTTCAGCGGCGGAACGCATCATACCAAAAGGTCCGGCGAGTTGCCCGAGAGCAACCATGTTGATGTTGCGTTCAACGCTTTGCGGCAGAACAAGGCCTTCTTCTTTGCGATTCTCGGTCACAAAAGCGATGCCATTGGCAATCGCTTGTGCTGGAGAGACAAGAGTGATTGATTTTCCATCCAATAAGATCTCGCCGGTTGGATGGAGCATCCCAAAGAGTGCCTTCATCACATCCGAACGGCCAGAGCCAACAAGACCAAAAAGCCCTAGGACTTCGCCCGGTTTCACTTCAATTGATACATTGTTGAATTTGCCCGGAACGGAAAGCTGGTTGGTTTTCAGGATGGGAGGAATGATTTTTGACGGCGGCGGGGCTTCACGCGGGGGATAGATGTCGTTCATCTCACGACCGACCATCAAGGCAATCAGTTTTTCAATGCTGGTCTGGCTTTTTTCAGTCGTTGTTACATATTCACCATCGCGCACGACGGTAATGTCGTCGGACAGTCGCATGATTTCTTCCATGCGGTGGGAAATGTAGATGACGGCTGTACCGCGCGCTTTGAGCCGTTCAATGACGGTGAAAAGGATCTCGGCTTCGCTGTCAGAGAGCGATGATGTCGGTTCGTCTAGAATGACGACGTCAGCCGGTTGGCTCAACCCCTTGGCGATTTCAACCAACTGTCGCTGCGCAATCGATAGATCGCCGACTTTGGCACGCGCGTCGACGGGCAGACCGAGTTCTGCAATGAGCTTGCTGGCTTCGGCGTTGAGTTCTCGTTCACGGATAAAGCCAAAGCGGCTAGGCTCATTGTTTGCCAGAATGTTCTCGGCGACCGATAGGTTGCGAGACAGGCTTAGCTCTTGGAAAACGATTGAAATGCCACTGGCGCGTGCGCCGCGCGGGTTCTTGGGCGCGTAAGGGGCGCCCTTGAGCACAATCGTGCCTGATGTTGGTTTAAAGACACCGGCAAGGATTTTCATCAGGGTGGATTTGCCGGCACCGTTTTCGCCTAGCAATGTATGCACGCGCCCGCGCCGAACAGTCAGGTTCATGCGCTTGAGTGCAACAACAGGGCCAAATGTCTTGGCGACATTGCTGATTTCAAGCACAACATCCTGATTGGTCGCGGTCGCAGAATTGATAGCGGTCATCGGAAATCTCCGCTCTCCATTTGAGGTCTGTATTTGTTACGCTTGAAAATGCCCAACAGACAGCCTTGTATCGATCATGTGCTGCGGCGGCACGGACGCGTGGTGAGCGTCGTGCCGCCGCGCACGAAAGCGAAATGACGACTGGGAGGAGATGCCGTCATTTCACGCGGTTTTACTTGGTTTCGCCGTCCTTGGTGACAACGCCCGGTACGATTGGCTGCTTTGCAGGAACCTCTTCGCCCTTGATCACCTTGACTGCGGTTTCAACGGCAACCTTGCCCATTTCTTCGGGATACTGCGCAATCACCCCGACCATGATCGGGTCGTTTTTAACCGCGTTGCGGGCTTCTTCCATACCATCAAAGCCGATAACCTTGACCTGCTTTTCGAGCTTTGCAGCTTTTACAGCGGAAGCGGCTGCGAGAGCGGCGTCATCGCCAAAGCCAAAGATACCTACAATGTCTGGATTGGCTTGAATGATGTTCTGTGCTGCTGCCAAGGCTTCCGAACGGGTGATACCAGGCTGGATCGATACGATCTTGATGTCTGGATGATTTGCGATTGCCTTTTTGAAGCCTTCGACGCGGTCCACCACCGATTGAACAGTCGGGTATTCAATCACAGCAACATTGCCTTTGTCGCCAATCGATGTTGCCATCAATTCGCCAGCCTTTTCCCCGCCAGCAAAATTGTCGGTACCAACAAAGGAGGTCACATCAATATTGTTGGCTGGTACGTCAACTGTAATGACCTTGATACCCGCTTTCTGTGCCTTGGTAATGGCCGAGCGGACGCCCTTGCTGTCGACGGGCGAAATGATGATCACATCGACGCCCTTGGTGATGAAATCCTCGACATCCGCCAGCTGCTTGCTCAGGTCCTGATTGGCAATGGAGACTTCCAGCGCAACGCCCTCTGTGGTGGCCTGCTTCTTCATCGCCTCGGCGAGGGAAATGTAGAAGGGATGCTGCTGGGTGAGTAGCGATGCGCCAATGCCTTCGGCGGCGGCGATACCGCTGAGCATTGCCAAGGCAACGCCAGAGAACAGAATACGGCCGAGCGACTTACGAAACATGATTTCCTCCGACGAGAACCGGGCTGTCCGGCTCCTCCTGATGATTGGGACCTCCGCGCAATCCGTGCGGCGTGGGCACCGGACCGGTGACCAGGTCGTGTGGAAGGCAGGCTCCGTGCGTGGCTCACGCGAGCCGAATATAGACATGCGTAAGCTTGTTCCGGGAGTCAATATAAAAATTGTCGCGTGTAAAAAAGCGGCTGATTTTTTCCCGGGATTTCACAACGAAATCACGGTGTTTCTGGCAGGGTTATGCTGGGATTGCCGGGCAGACATCACAAACGCGGTTGCTTCTGTGTCAAAAAAATTTTACGCATAGAAAGAAATATGCCGCTGGAAAAATGACTCGAGCGGATCGGGAAGAATGCGCAATGGGTGGTCACAAGATCCGGACGATGGAGGAATTCGCGGCGGCCAGTGGGCTTTCGCGGCCAACCGTTTCGAAATATTTCGACAATCCCGAAAGTGTCAAGGCCTCGACCCGCGCCCGCATTGAACAGGCGCTCAAGGACCATAATTACCAGCCCAATATATTTGCGGTCAGCCTCAATCGGAAAAAGCCCAAGAATATCGGGGTGATTGTTCCGCACATCTCCGATCCCTTCTACGCTGAAATCATCCGTCAGATCGAGATGCGCTGCCTTTCCGAAGGCTATTGGACGATTGTTCTGTCATCGCATGGTGACCGCAAGCTGGAAGCGCGGGCAATGCGCACATTAATGTCGCTGAAAATTGCCGGCGTGCTGATGGCGCCGCTCGGATTTGATACCGACACCAAGCTGCTGGCCAGTCTGTCCAACGCCATGCCGATGGTGTTTCTGGACAATCGGATTGGCGAGGATCAGCCGTTTGTCGGCACCGATAATCGCCAGAGCATTGGCAATATAACCGAATATTTGTGTCGGACGGGCGAACATCCGTGCTTTTTGGAAATGCCAGCTGTCAATCAGAATGCATTGGACCGGCGTTCTGCTTATATTGCGACGATGGAGCATCTGGGCGTCGAGCCGATCGTGCTGCCGATGGCGGCCCGCAACTGGAATTTCGAAGAGCTCGGCTATTGCGAGGCCGGGCGAATTCTTGATCGCGGTGGCTTTCCGACGCGCACGGTGCTTTGTGCCAATGATCGGCTGGCATTCGGTGTCATCGCGGCCGCCTTTGAAAGACGCCGCCATGTCGGCCGCGAGGCCGGTTGCGATCTGCGGGTCGCCGGCCATGATGATCATCCGCTCAGTCGCTTCACCTGTCCGCCTCTGACCACGGTGGCGCAGGATTATCGCAATATCGCGCAATTGGGGCTCGATATGCTGTTTTCGCGTATTCATGCGCAGGAGAGTGGCGCGGCGGTGGAGACCGAGCTGCGCAGGCTCGACAGTCACCTGATCATGCGTGGCTCGGCCTGATCGGTTCTATGGATGTCTTGATCTGATGGTGTCGCGGGATGCAGTCTTTCAAGGCGTATTTCTCAACCAGGCCACCTCCAAGAATTTTCTTATTGAAACATCGTTTTTGCTGTTAGCATTGTGAGAAGGCAGGCAAGAGAAAGCCTCGCTTGACAAGCCGCATGGGACTGTTCATAAATTTTACACATGTAAGAAATTTGCTATGCATTCGTAAAGGAGGAGACGAAATGCGAACCAAATCTTATCGTGCAGGACTGATTGCATCGGTGGCAATATTGGCCATTGGATGTGGAGCGGCGAGTGCTGAGGAACTCACCATCGCCACAGTCAACAATGCTGACATGATCATCATGCAGAAGCTGTCGTCGGAATGGGAGAAGGAAACCGGCAACAAGCTCAATTGGGTGGTTTTGGAAGAAAACGTGTTGCGTCAACGCGTGACCACCGACATTGCCACCAAGAGTGGACAGTTCGATATCATGACCATCGGTGGCTACGAGGCGCCGATCTGGGGCAAGGCAGGCTGGCTGCTTGAGGTCGGCGATCTTGGTGATGATTATGATTATGATGATCTGATCAAGCCGGTGCGCGCGGGTCTCACCGTGGATGACAAGCTTTACGCCGTGCCCTTCTATGCTGAAAGCTCGTTTACCCTTTACCGCAAGGATCTGTTTGAAGCGGCTGGTCTGACCATGCCTGAGGCGCCGACCTATGCGCAGATCAAGGAATTTGCCACCAAGCTGACCGACAAGTCGAAGGAACAATATGGCCTCTGCCTGCGTGGCAAGCCGGGCTGGGGCGAAAACATGGCCTATCTTGGCACGCTGGTGAACACCTATGGTGGTCGCTGGTTTGACGAGCAATGGAAGCCACAGATCAATTCGGATGAATGGAAGAAGGCGATCAATTTCTACGTTGATCTGATGAAGGAAGCAGGCCCTCCCGGAATTACCTCCAATGGTTTCAACGAAAACCAGGCCTTGTTCTCGACCGGGCATTGCGCGATGTGGATTGACGCGACCTCTGCTGCTGGCCGCATCTATGACAAGACCCAGAGCCAGGTTGCCGATAAGGTCGCCTTTACCAAGGCGCCCGTTGAAGTGACGCCGAACGGTTCCGCCTGGGCATGGTCATGGAACCTTGCAATCCCGGCCTCGACCAGCAAGGCGGAAGCGGCGAAGTCGTTCCTCAAATGGGCCACCTCGAAGAAATATGTCGAACTGGTCGGCGAGAAGGAAGGCTGGGTCGCGGTTCCCCCGGGCACCCGTCAATCGACCTATGCCAATGAGAACTATAAAAAGGCGGCGCCGTTTGCCGAGACCGTTCTCAAGGCGATCGAGTCTGCCGATCCAACCAAGCCGACCAAGGACCCGGTTCCCTATACAGGGATCCAGTTCGTAGCGATCCCGGAATTCCAGGCGATCGGCACCATTGTCGGTCAGGCGATCTCCTCGGCTGTTGCGGGTCAGCAAACTGTTGATGCCGCACTTGATGGCGCCCAGCGTCAGGCAGAGCAGATGATGACGCAGGCCGGTTACATCAAGTAGACCGGTCCCGCACCCCGATCCTGCCGCTTGACTTCAAATCGGGCGGCAGGTCGTTGTACCGCAAGGCTCATGAGCATGGGGAACAGGATTGTCAAACGGTTCTGCCTCCCAAAATGCTCAGAAGGCAACCGAAGAGCGGCCCGACGATGCCGCTTAACCGTCACTGCTCTTGGTGGAGTGAGAGCAAGAACGGGAAGGGAGGGGCATTTCATGCCATCTAGCAATGTGGCCGTTGCCGGCACCAAGTCTCGTTTTACACCCAGATCGCGTCGGACCATTCGGACCGGCCCTCTGCTTGCGCCTGCTGTTATCCTGCTGCTTTTATGGATGATTGTCCCACTGGCGATGACGCTGTGGTTTTCATTCCAATATTACAATCTGATCAATCCCTTCGTGACAGGCTTTGCCGGTGTCTCGAATTACGCTTTCCTCCTCTCCGCCCCCGGACTGTGGTCGGCAATTGCCAACACTTTGATCCTGCTGGGATCTGTGCTGGCAATATCCATCATCCTGGGCGTGTTGTTTGCCGTCATTTTTGACCAGGATTTCTTTGGCAAGAACATTGCGCGGCTTCTGGTTATCGCGCCGTTCTTCGTGATGCCGACCGTCTCGGCCCTGATCTGGAAAAACCTGTTGATGCATCCGGTCAATGGCTTCTTCGCCTTCATTTCGCGCAGTCTTGGCCTGCCGGTGGTGGACTGGTTTTCGCAGTTCCCGATGGCGTCCATCATCATGATCGTATCCTGGCAATGGGTGCCATTTGCGACGCTCATTCTGATGACGGCCATGCAGTCGCTCGATCGCGAGCAGATGGAGGCGGCGCGGCTGGATGGCGCGAAAGGTCCGGCGATGTTCTATTACATCATTCTGCCGCATCTTCTGCGTCCGATCTCCGTTGTCATCATGATCGAGACGATTTTTCTGCTGTCGATTTTCGCAGAAATTCTTGTCACCACCTCGGGCGGTCCTGGCATTGCCACCACGACGCTGACCTATTTCATCTATCTTAAAGCGCTGTTGCAATGGGACATTGGCGGAGCATCGGCGGCGGGCGTCATTGCCATTGTGCTTGCCAATATTGTTGCCTTTTTTCTCATTCGCACCGTTGCGCGCAACCTGGATAGTTAGGAGGCTGCGATGGCTCAAAAAAGACGTAAATTCAACCAGGCCACTGTCGCAGCCGGGATCATCGGCTGGGTGGTTGCGCTGCTGATGTTCTTTCCGATCCTGTGGATGCTGATGGCGGCGTTTAAGACCGAGATTGATGCGGTGGCTCCGCCAAAGCTGTTGTTCTCGCCAACGCTTGAAAACTTTGCAGCGGTCAATCAGCGGGCCGATTATCTCCGCTATGCGATGAACAGCGTGGTTGAAAGCCTGGGCGCGACCATTCTGTCGCTGATCATCGCGGTGCCTGCGGCTTATGCAGCGGCGTTCTTTCCGGGAAAGCGCACCAAGGATCTGCTGCTGTGGATGCTGTCGACCAAGATGCTTCCCGCGGTTGGTGTGCTGGTGCCGATCTATCTTCTGGCGCGCGACAGCGGCATGCTGGATACCCGCACCGGTCTGATCCTCATCTTCACGCTGTCCAATCTGCCGATTGTCGTCTGGATGCTTTATTCCTTCTTCAAGGAGGTGCCGCACGAGATCCTGGAAGCCAGCCGCATGGATGGCGCCAAGGTCGGACAGCAGATCCGCTATCTGTTGCTGCCGCTCAGTCTGCCGGGCATTGCGTCGACCGCGCTGCTTTCCATCATTTTATGCTGGAACGAAGCCTTCTGGAGTCTCAATCTGACGGCGTCTCAAGCCGGGCCCCTGACGGCGTTCATTGCGTCCTTTTCATCGCCGGAAGGGCTCTTCTGGGCAAAACTCTCGGCGGCGTCCACGCTCGCCATCGCCCCAATTCTTGTCTTTGGTTGGATTACGCAGCGCCAGCTGGTGCGCGGTCTCACCTTCGGCGCCGTGAAGTAAAGGGAACCAAATGGCTACGCTTTCTTTTCATAACGCGACAAAATCCTATGGCAATGTCGATGTCATCCAGGGCGTCGATCTCAATATTGAAGACCGGGAATTCGTGGTCTTTGTCGGTCCGTCCGGCTCGGGAAAATCAACGCTGCTGCGGATGATCGCCGGCTTGGAGGAAATCACCGGCGGTGATCTGACGATTGACGGCCAAAACTGCAATGATGTGCCACCTGACGAACGCGGCCTGGCGATGGTTTTCCAGACCTATGCTTTGTATCCCCATATGAATGTGCGCGACAATATGGGTTTTGCCCTCAAGCTTGCAGGGGTGTCCAAGACCGAACGCGAGCGCAAGGTCGAGGAGGTGGCAAGGACGCTTCAGCTCGACAAGCTTCTCGATCGCAAGCCGCGCCAGCTCTCCGGTGGTCAGCGTCAGCGTGTTGCCATAGGCCGCGCAATGGTGCGCGAGCCTAAAATCTTCCTGTTTGATGAGCCATTGTCCAACCTCGATGCTGCGTTGCGCGTTCAGATGCGCATCGAGCTTGCGCGTCTGCATGACCGTTTGAACGCAACCATGATCTATGTGACGCATGATCAGGTCGAGGCGATGACGCTCGCAGACAAGATCGTGGTGCTGCGCGATGGCCGGGTTGAACAGATGGGGTCGCCGCTCGAACTTTATCATCATCCGGTCAATCGCTTTGTGGCCGGGTTTATCGGCTCACCGACGATGAATTTCATCGATGTGAAGGTTAAGTCCACCGGCAGCGACGGGGTGACGGTTGAACTGAGCAATGGCAATACCGTCACGGTTCCGGTTACGGCCGCTGGGATGGAACCGGGTGGCGCGCTGGTTCTGGGGGTTCGCCCGGAGCATCTTCATCCGGCGGATGACGGCATTCTGGATGGTGAAATCATGGTGGTGGAGCGGCTGGGCGGGGAGACCTATCTTTACGTCCAGAACTCTGCAGCCAAGGAGCTGATTGTCGCTGAAGCCGGTGGCAGCAGCACGGCGCGCACGCATGAGACCGCCCGACTTGGTTTCAATCCAGCGGATGCACATCTCTTCAAATCGGATGGTCTGGCATTGGAGCGTCGAGAGCGGCATCCGCTTCTGTTGTCTGAAAAGAAAACGCATCGTTAGAGCGTGCCATGCGCTGATTTCGATCCCGCGCATCCAGTCCGAAGGCCTGTTGGCACTGGCGGGATGCGCTTTGACTGCACGCAATAATTTTCCGGAGAATTCTCATGAGACTGAAAGATAAGGTTGCCCTCATCACCGGCGCTGCACGCGGTATTGGTCTTGGCTTTGCTGAAGCCTATGCGCGTGAGGGGGCCAGGGTGATCATCGCCGATATCAACATCGAACGCGCAGAGGAAGCGGCGAAAAGCCTGGGTGATGGGGTGACAGCGGTGAAGCTTGATGTCACCAACCTTGCAGATATTGAAAAGGTGGTGGCCGCAGTCGACAAGGAATATGGTGGCATCGATATTCTGGTCAATAATGCTGCGATTTTCGATATGGCGCCCATCAATGCCATTACCGAAGAGAGCTATGAGCGTGTTCTTGGCATCAACCTCAAAGGCCCGCTGTTCATGATGAAAGCGGTGTCGAATGTGATGATCGCGCGGGGTCGTGGTGGCAAGATCATCAATATGGCAAGCCAGGCAGGGCGCCGCGGAGAGGGGCTGGTGACGCTTTATTGTCTGTCAAAAGCAGCAATCATCTCGGCTACACAATCGGCCGCCCTTGCACTGGTCAAACACAATATCCAGGTCAATGCGATTGCACCCGGCGTCGTGGATGGCGAGCATTGGGATGTGGTTGATGCGAATTTTGCCAAGTGGGAGGGCTTGAAGCCGGGCGAAAAGAAGGCTTCAGTTGCGAAGTCTGTTCCGATTGGCCGCTTTGCAGACCCGGAAGACATTACCGGCATGGCGATTTTCCTGGCTTCGTCGGAAAGCAATTACATCCTCGCCCAGACATTTGGTGTCGATGGCGGAAACTGGATGGCTTGAGCCATTTTTAGGTGCAGAAATGAAAGCCATTTATTTTACCGGTCATGGGATCGCGGCGCTTGCCCAGCTCCCTGACCCAGAGCTCAAGCCCGGACATGCCTTGATTGACGTCAAGGCTTCAGGTCTGTGCCACACCGATATCGACGTGTTGCATGGCCGTTATGGATCAAGCGCGTTTCCGCTTGTGCCGGGGCATGAATATGCAGGTGTGGTGATTGCGGTCGCGGAAGACGTGACCAATGTGAAGCCGGGCGATCGGGTGGCCGTCGACCCGAATATTCCCTGCGGTCACTGTCGGCCTTGCCGCAAGGGACTGACCAATCTATGTGCTGAGCTGAAAGCCTATGGCGTCACCCATAATGGGGGCTTTGCCGATAAAAGCCTTGTGCATGCGCAGCATCTTCACCCGATTGGCAACTTGCCATTTGATGTCGCGGCCCTTGCTGAGCCGCTGGCCTGCGTTCTCAACGGGCTTGGCGCGGCGGGGTTGAAAACGGGTCCGCAAGGCTCTGAAACGGCACTGGTTTTCGGGGCAGGACCAATCGGTCTGCTGCTTGCGCTGTCGCTCAAAGCGCAAGGCGTTGAAAAAGTCGCTGTGGCGGACATTAACGAACATCGTCTGGCTTTTAGTGAAAGCCTTGGCCTTGAGCCGGTTGTGTCAGGCTCCGCTGAACTTGACGCCCGCAAGAAGAGCTTTGATTTTGTGGCTGACGCGACGGGCATTGCGAAAGTCGCGGAAGGCATGGTCAGCTTTACGGCCGATGGTGGTACGGTGCTGGTGTTTGGCGTCTGCGCGCCCGATGCGCGTATCTCGGTGGCGCCATTTGAAATCTTCCGGCGTCAGATCCGTGTTGCTGGTTCGCATTCGCTTAATCGCAATATTCCGCAGGCGCTTGAAATCCTTCAAAAGGACAAAGGTGAAATGGCGCGCCTCATTTCACATCGCCTTCCGATTGAGGAAATGCTGCCTTTCTTCACAAAACAGGGTGGTGATCCTGCGACGATGAAGGTTCAGTTTTTTGCGGATTGAAAGCACTGATTTTTAAGATTGGTGTCAGAAGGGTGCGGCCTAGCTGTGCCCTTCCTGGTTTTCAGGGCCATAAATAATCTCTTCACAGAGGTTGATAACTGATAGTGCGATCTGTAACCGATCCCACCCGGCATTTTCGGCCTCATCAACCAATTTTTGAAAGGCTGGTTCAAGCGCGAAGTCGCATTCGAACCGATACTTGCTTTCACCCATTGCGGTTGTCGGTGCATTGATCGGACGCACCATTCAAGATTTCCTCGCATAGATCGATTGCATTGCGAACCAGTTCCTTCAGTTAATTCCAACGCGCCGTAAAAATGTGCTTTCTGGCACGCTCCAGTACATTAAAATAACAGGCTTCTCATTCCTAACCGGATCGCTCGAGCCAATGTTTGCCTGTGCCTGATGTTTCTTCATATTCAAACATTACCGGGTTTATACAAAGTCTATATGAAGTTCTGCTCATATTATCTATCAGGCAAATGACGTATTTCCGCCCTTCCTAAAAAAAAGGGCCAGATACGAGATCTGGCCCTGAAAATGCGATGATCAACGTTGTGCGACAGGTCGAACCAACGGTGTGACACGTCGGATCGTGACGCGTCTGTTTTCCTGTTCCGCTGCCTGGGTGCGGATTTTCAGAAAGCGCTCGCCATAACCTTGTGTGACCAGATTTTCTGCCGGGATGTCGTAAACCTCGGTCAGGAGGTTTGCGACCGATTCCGCGCGCCGATCTGAGAGAACCAGGTTGGAACGATCAGAGCCGACAGCATCTGTATGGCCTTCAATGAAGAAGGTTTCGCCAGGATCCTTGGCCAAGACCTTTTGCATGGCATTGGCGACCTTTCGCAGTGTCTTGGCCTGTGACAAGGACACCTCGGCACTGCCGGTGGCGAAATGGATCGTATCGAGATCGATGCGGCGCACTTTATCCCGCAGGCGTGCGGAGTGCCGCACCTCATCGATGGTATAGACGCGTTCAACACGCTCCACAGGTGGCATTGCCAAAAAGTCGTAGAAGTCGCGCTCCGGATCCTGCGCCACATCGATAATGTAGTCGTTGACCGGAATTGTCAGTCGCATCGGAGGCAGATCATAGCCGACGTCGAAGATTGCCGCACGCGGGCTATCGTCATACTCAGGCGCATAAATCATCAGATATTCATTTCCATCGCGGTCAATGCGAGAGCGCTGCAGGATATCGCCATAACGGTCATAAACCGTTACGATTTCATGCCCGCCAGGGCGCACAATCGTCTCGCGCAAGCGCCCACGGGGCAGCTCATCATAATAGGTGTTCTCAGCATTGCGGCGCAGGCGAGGACGATCGTCGCCACGCACAAAGATGCGATCGCCGGCATCCAGAATGACCCGGTTATCGATCTGCTCGATGATCTTCACATTCGTCACGTTGTCGTTGATAGTCGTGTTGTTGACTGTCGTGTTGTTGATGACAGTGTTGTTAACGACCGTGTTATTGACGATGTTTGTCGTCTCAGGAACCATGAAAGCCGGCGCGTCTTTGACGCGTGTGCCTTCCTCTTTGAGGTTTGCCTCAACTTTTTGCGGTAGTGCGGCCTTCAGATTATCTGGAATTTCGACCTGAGCTGCAGCGTCATCAACTGGGGGCGGCAGCTTCTGCTCCTCTGTCGCACGCTGCTGCTCCCGCAATTTGCGGCGCTCTTCCCGCGATTGTTTACCGCCGAAATTGTCAGCATCTTTGTCGCTATCGAGAATGGCAGCCCCGTTTTCGACCGGCAGCACGACGGTCTCGTCCGTGCTGGCTGGATCGCGAGCAATCTGCTCCTTGAGTTCCGGCGTGCGTTCGTCGATGATTTCAGAAGGCGGATTCTGTGCGGCATTTTCCGGCGGCACAACTTGCGGCTTCTCACCTTCAGGTTGCTCTTGCGGCTTGGCGCCGCTATCGGTGTCGGGGCTTGCCGGAGCGCCCGTATCTGCGGGCGCCTGAGGATTGTCGGGCAGTGCAGGCGCGTCAGATTGTTGTGGCGGCGCGGCGGGTTGTTCGGGATCCGGCTCAGGGGCTTGTGGCTGTTGTGGCTGTTGTGGCTGCTGCGCTGCGGGTGGCTGCGGATCGGCCTGCGGCGCCTGTTCCTGCGGTGGCGGCGCGGGTTGCGCATTGTCCTGCGAGGGTGCGGGTTCTGTCGCTTCGCGTGCCTTTCTTTTGGCTTCGTCCTCTATCGTCTTTTGCTGCTCAATGCTCGGCTGCTGTTCTGCCGCTTCGCGACGAGCCTTCTCCTCGGCCTGTCTTTGCTCTTCAGCCTGACGCTGCGCTTGCTCATCAGCGGCTTTTTGTTGCTGCTCGGCTTCACGTTTTGCTTGTTCTTCCGCCACTTTTTGTTGCTCGGCGGCCTGCCGGGCCGCATCCTCAGCCTGCTTGCGACGAGCTTCCTCTTCGATGGCATTTTGTTCGTCTGCCGCGCGTTGCTGCTCTGCGGCTTCACGCTGCGCTTGTTCAGCAGCGCGCTGCTGTTCCTGCGCCTGTCGGTCCGCTTCTTGCTGTGCTGCGCGCTGTTGTTCTTCAGCGTTGCGTCGGGTTTCTTCGTCTGCCGCGCGTTGCTGCTCGGCAGCCTCCCGTTGCGCCTCTTCGGCTGCCCGCTGCATTTCTTCGGCCTGCTGCTGCCTGAGCGCTTCCGCGTCGGAATCTTGCTCACCGCTCTCTTGCGCAAGCAGAATGACTGGCTCGCTCAGCCGTTGTGCGTTGACTGGCTGCATCATCACGGATGCAGAGAGTGCTGGCAGAACAACGGTTGCGAGAAGCTTGGAACGAATTTTCATAATCCCTCTCCTTAAGGACGGCAGTCGCAGCTTTGGCCAACAGGGCGGTGGCGCATATCGGACCGGCTGCGCTGTTGCATGGCATTGCTTGAGCGCAAAATCCGGCGAGATCACGACTTCGTTAGCGAAAAGACGATGAATGGGAGCTGAATAAGTGTGAAAGTGCCGCGCTCAGCAAGACCGGAGAAGGCGACAGGGCGCGAATGCTCAATATTACAGCAAATCTATTCTGCTTTACGCTTCTGTCTGCAGGCAATATGAATGTGGCGGCTGCGGTGCTGCATGGAGCGAGAGCGGACGCCTTGTTGTCGAGTGGCAGGAGCGGTAACGGAATGCGAGGCAAGAGCAAGGGGGCAGGGTGGACGCAAAATCTGTTTATTTAACCGTCACGATGATCATCCTTGCCAATGGCGGGATGCTCAGTGCGATCAACCGCGATTTTCCTGTCTCGCTGCGACCGGCTGCGATGAACTGGATGTGGGCAACGCTTGTCGTTGCTGCGGGCTGCGTGACCTTTGCAGTGGGCGGCTGGCTGCCCCGTACCCTGTCGGTGCTGGTCGCCAATAGTTGTCTTTTTGCAGGACTCTGCCTTTATTACCGGGCGATCAGAACATTCCAGAATCTCGGCGGCAATCTGTTTCCATGGCTGATCTTTGGTCTTGGCATGACAGTTTTCCTGTATTTTCTGGTGATTGTTCCAGACACGCTGGCGCGGATTGTGGTGGTTTCGGTTGTCTGGATCTGGCTGATGGCAGCCAGTATTCGGCTGCTTGCCGACAAGCGCCACCGTGATGGATCGCGCAGCCGTATCATGCTGATCTCGCTTTACTGCGCTGCGTTGATTTTAACCGCGCTCAGGGCGCTGTTCTATATAGCGACAGAGGCTGGAGCGCAGCTCGACATTGCTGATAACAGCAACTGGATGAATACCATCACCCCGGTATTTCTGGCTATCCTGCCGATTATCGGCACCACGGCCTTTATCCTGATGTGTACCGATCAGGTGCGTCGCCGCTGGGAACGGGTGGCCTCAAAGGATTATCTCACCGGACTGCCCAATCGTCGAACATTGAACGATGTAGGGACGGACCGATTTGAAAGGGTCAGGCATTTGCAGGTGCCGCATGTGGTGGCGGTCCTTGATATTGATGACTTCAAGCGGATCAATGACAATCATGGCCATGAGGTCGGCGATCAGGTGCTCAAGCATGTTGCGGCCTGTCTGCAGACGAGCATGCAGGCCGATGATTTTGTCGCCCGTTCGGGCGGCGAGGAATTTGTCATCATCTTTGGTGAGCGCAACAGCGCACTGCCGCTGATCGCCACCGAAGCCATCCGTCGGACGATCGCGGAAAGCCCTTTCATGGTCGATGAGGAGCCATTGCGGGTGACAGTATCGATCGGCGTTGCTCAAAAGAGGGCGACCTCATCGAGCTTCGAGAGCCTACTGCGCAAGGCGGATCGGGCGCTTTATCAAGCCAAATCGAACGGCAAGAACCGGGTGGAGATTGCCGCGCAGTCGTCCGAGACTAAGCCAGGATCTGTGTGACGGAACGGGTGGCCGAAATCATCATCGGCACAAATTGCCGGACGAGGGTGTCTTCATTGTAGCGCAGATTGGAGGCAGCAAGGACGGCGGCGGCTGTCGTGTATCCGTCCGGCAGATAGATGGGTGCGGCCAGCGCAATGTCGTTGGTATAGACCTGTTCCTCGGCGATGGCGAAACCGCGCTGTCTTGTCTCTGCGATGCGCCGCCAGATCTTTTCGCGATCAAAAACGGTTTTAGGCGTATAGGCACGCAGGTCACTGCGCGCAAGAATATCGTGAATTCTGGCATCCTCCAGTCCGGCGAGAAAGACCAGACCGGCTGCCGAACAATAGGCGGGAAGCCTGCTGCCGACAATGACGTCATTGTCGAGCGTATTGGCCGAGAGATAGCGGGCGAGATAGATGATATCGGTATCGTCAAGCAGCGTGAGCGAGATGGTTTCGCCGGTGCTGCGGTTGAGATGAAGCAGATAGGGATGTGCCCTTTGCACCAGCAGGCTTGAACGGGTGTAGCGATAGGCCATGTTGAGAGACTTGGCCGCAAGCTCATAGGTCTTGCTGCCAGGGACTTTTTGCAAATAGCCAAGCGCAAGCAAGGTATGGGCGAAGCGCTGCGCGGCCGAGCGATCGATTCCTGCGCGTTGCGCGAGTTGCGTCAGTGTCTGGCGCGGATGCAGGGGGTCGAACGCTTCCAGAACGCGGAAAGCTTTTTCGACCGCCCGGACCATCATCGGGTCATCATGCTCGTCTTCGTTCAGTCCCATACATGCCTGTCCTCTGGCTGCGATGGCATTGCCGATACCACTCTCACGTCAATCTTTTACTCTGTGTTCTTGAAGAGCGAAGAGACTTTTTTGACGTCTCCACAATCAAAAGCTGCAGGAAGCGCGGATCAGGAAGATGCCGCACTGCGGCACCTTCTTTGGCGGTGTTAGAAACGGATACCTTGCAGCGTCGTGACATCCATCCCCGCATCTTTGAAACCTTCCAGAAGCAGCGGCACAATGGTTTGCTTGCTGCGGTTCTCGTCGGCCCATGTCTGCAGGAATTGCTGGATGCGCCCGTCCTCGTCCTTACGGGTGGCGGCGGAGACCGGGATGCCGTGAACGGGTTCTGGCAATGTGTAGCTTGAGAACGCGCCGCGCGCGCTTTCGAAGGTCTTCATGCAGATCGGAAGTTCCTGCAGCATGTAGTCAGCGCGACCCGATTGAACGGCCATGATGGCCTCGCTCATCTCCTTCAGGCTCATGATCTTGGCCTCAGGCATGTCTTTCTTGATGAAGGCGGTCTGTGCGGCGCCGGTCACCATCGCAAAGGTGACATTGGGAGAATTATACTCGGCCCATGTTTTCATCGGCTCCTTGCCCTTGGCACCGATCACGCAGTCGGACATCTGCCAGACCGGGCCAGCCATCGCCAGCGCCTTCTTGCGCTCTTCGGTTGCTGTCATGCCGGGGAAAATGTCGAGACGACCCGATTGCAGGTCGAGCACAATGCTCTGCCAGGTCACTTCACGCCATTTCAGCTTGAGATCCTTGCCCATTGCCTTGCCCAGATCGGCTGCCATTTGACGACAGACCCGCGGACCATAGCCAGCATATTCGAGTTCGCCACCGACATGGAAGGAGGTTGGCGGATAGTTTCTAACGCCGCCGCACACCACTTCGCCGGTCCGCTCGATCTTGTCCCATACGGATTCAGCGCTCGCCGGTGCGGCGATTGTGATGCCGACGAAGCCCAAAAGCGCTGCGGTGAGTGTTTTCAACATTGTGTTCATTCCCTTCAACTGCCCTTCTGTGGAGGGCTTGATCTGACCAGAGCCACCTTGTGGTCATTGCGTCTTCCGCGACAAGAGAAAAATCATTTCAAAGCGCTTCTTCTCGGCAAAACAGCGATAAAAATAAAAAAAAGATCATAAAAGATCGCTATGCGATTGAGAATGATCGCATGGCGATTAAAAAGATACTTTTGTGTAAAAAAACTTGGTGCTTATATCGAATCAGGCTAGCTCCCAGAAAAAGGCTGCCTGATCCGGATTCGGTGCCGCCGCAATAATGGGAGTGCATTCGGATGTATCAATTTGACTGGTCCGTTATTCAGGACGGACAATTGTGGCTCAATGCGATCGGTGTGACGGTCGCCTACGCAGCTGTCACCTCCTTGGCTGGTCTGTTGATCGGCGTGTTTCTGGGGCTGGCTCTGGTAGCACGGGTTCCGGTACTGACCTTGATCATTAACGCCTATATCCATCTGTTTCGTTGCACGCCGCTCTTGGTTCAGATTGTCTGGTTCTTTTACGCGCTGCCAATGCTGACCGGTTATACCTTGCCGGACTGGTTTGCAGCCGGTCTCGGCTTGACCTTGTATATGGCGGCATTTTCAGCGGAGATATTTCGAGCTGGCGTCATTTCCATCGACCGCGGCCAGTGGGAAGCCTCAACGGTACTTGGTTTTTCCTATGTCACCAAGATGCGCCACATCATTCTGCCGCAAGCAACACGGCGGATGATCCCGCCGATTGTCAGTCAGACCATTTTGCAGCTTAAAAACACCTCGCTTCTCTCTGTGGTGGCGGTGCCGGATCTCATGTATGCGGCTGGCAGCCTGACGATGGAAACCTACCGGCCGCTGGAAGTTTACACCTTTGCGGCGCTGCTCTATCTGGCGATCCTCACACCTGTGACGCTGATAGCGAACCGTTTCGAAATCAAACATTAAAGGCGGCAGCGATGATCAGAGTTCAGAATCTGCGCAAGACATTTGGCACACATGAGGTGCTACGCGGCATCGACCTTGTCGTGGAGCGCGGCGATGTCGCCGTGCTCATCGGCCCGTCGGGCTGCGGGAAATCAACCCTGCTTCGTTGTCTTGATCTGCTTGAACAACCGACGGAGGGCCTGATCGAGGTGGCCGGGAACCGCCTTGAATTCAATCCCAAGAGCAAATATCCGGAGCGGGTGAAAGCGCGTTTCCGCATGAAGACGGGGATGGTGTTTCAAGGCTTCAATCTTTTTCCCCATATGACTGTGCTGCAGAACGTCATGTCAGGCCCTTTGCTCAATAAACTCAAGAGCAAGGACGAGGCGCGCGACCTGGCACTGAAACTGCTCAAGCGGGTGGGATTGTCAGACAAGGTTGATCTTTATCCGCGCCAGATTTCGGGTGGTCAGGCGCAGCGTGTGGCGATCGCTCGTGCTCTGGCACTGGAGCCGGAAGTGATGCTTTTTGACGAGCCGACATCAGCGCTCGATCCAGAACTGGTCGGCGAGGTTCTCGACGTGATGCAGGGGCTGGCTGCGGAGGGAACCACGATGATTGTGGTGACCCATGAGATGAGCTTCGCCCGCAATGTCGCATCCAAGGTCATTTTCATGGAGGCCGGGCATGTTGTGGAAACCGGCGCACCTGACCGGGTGCTCAAGCATCCCGAAACCGAACGTCTCAAGAGTTTCCTTTCCAAGGTTGAACATTAATCACCTGACCAGACACTGGATCATCGACAATGAAGCATTTCGATCTAAAGGGCATGTTTCCTGCCATTCCGACACCATTGACCGAAGACGGTGCGCTTGATGTTGCGGCGCTTCAAACCCTCATCGAGGCCAATATCGCAGGTGGCGCCAAGGGCCTGGCACCGGTCGGAGGCACCGGAGAGTTTACCGCGCTTTCGATGCAGACCCGGATCGCGATGGTCCGCGAAACGGTACGGCTCGTCAAGGGTCGTGTTCCGGTCGTTGCCGGCGTTGTTTCTCCCGGCTGGGCCGAAGCTGTCGACCATGGGCGCGCGTTCAAGGAGGCAGGTGCCGATGCGCTGCTGCTGGTGACGCCGTTTTACGTGATACCGAGCCAGCAGGGTGTCATCGATTATTTTCGCGCCTACCGCAGCACGGTTGATTTGCCGCTTGTCTATTATGACGTTCCGGCGCGCACCAGCTTTGTCACAGCCGTCGATACGCTAAAGACCCTGGGTGAGGATGGCACCATTATCGGTGCCAAGATCTGCAATACGGATGCCTATTACTTCCAGCGTCTGTCGGCGGCAATCGGCGATCGTATTGCGCTGCTGTCTGGCGACGACATGATGTATGTGATCCATATCATGCATGGGGCAACGGGTGGTATTCTGGCCAGCGCACCGATGTTGCCGGCCTATTGGACGCAGATCCACGATACACTTGCCTCAGGCAGGCTTGCTGAGGGGATCGCACTGCATCAAAAACTTCTGCCGACTTTTGCGGCGCTGTTCAATGAGGTCAATCCTGGCCCGCTCAAAACCATGATGGGGCTTTTGGGACTGCCTGTTGGCCCGGTGTCATTGCCGTTGAAGGCGCCGAGTGCGGCGACACAGCAACTCATTGATGAGGCCATTGAGGGTTTGCGGGCCCAGGAGATCGCATAGATTATGGCAGGCGGGGCGCAATTTCTTGATTTTGCAGAGGCGCGGGAACAGGCAAAACGCTTTCTTCCCCGCGCTTTGTTTGAATATATTGATCGAGGAACGGAAGCGGAAACAGCCTTGAGAGCGCTGCATCATGGCTTTGCCACCCGTCGGATCGTACCCCGCGTTTTACGCCCGGTCTCGGCCCCGGATCTCTCGGCGCAATACTTGAGCGCTACGCACAAATGTCCGTTTGTGATTGCGCCGACAGCGCTCGCTGGAATGGTGCGCCATGATGGCGAAGTGTTGATGGCGCGTGCGGCTCAGCAGGCAGCGCTGCCCTTTGTCGTGGCAACGCAATCATCGACAAGTATCGAACAGATCTCGGCAAATGCTCCTGACAGTGAACTGTGGTTTCAGCTCTATGTTTGGCAGGACCGTTCCGAAACGTGGAAACTCCTGGAACGCGCCAGAGCCTGTGGTGTTGAGACATTGGTCCTGACTGTGGATACGCCGGCCTCGCCGAAAAAAATTCATAACCGCCGCAATGGTTTTGGCGTTCCACTGCAGCCTTCGATGACGCTTGCCCTCGACCTCATGCTGCATCCGCGTTGGACATTGGGTGTCATGGGACGCTATGGGATGCGCAACGGATTTCCATCCTATGCACATTATCCTGGCGATGTTGCAAAGGCGGTTACCAGTTCCATTCGTGATCCACGTTTCGCACTCGACATGGTTCTTGATCAGGGCTTTCTCAAGGAACTTCGTCAGCGCTGGCCACACAAACTGCTCATCAAGGGAGTGCTTTCCGCGACCGATGCAGTCGAGATTTTCGATTTGGGCTGCGATGGCGTGGTGGTATCGGCGCATGGCGGTCGAAACCTTGATAGTGCTGTTCGACCGCTGGATGTATTGCCACGGATACGGGAGGCGGTAGGCCCAGACAAGACGCTTTTTGCCGATAGCGGTGTGAGGCGTGGTTCGGACGCAGCGAAACTTTTGGCTGCGGGCGCTGACGCTATCTTCCTCGGGCGTGCGCCGCTTTATGGATTGGCGGCGAGCGGTGTTGAGGGTGTTGTCGAGATGATTGAGCAGTTCAGGGAAGAATTGCGCCTGTTTCTGGGCTTTGCAGGTGCTGAGGATATTTCCACACTCCGCCAGGCGGAGTGGATCAACGAGCGTGCGTTAAGGCAAGTGTGAAACGCCCAAGTGGAAAAACCGGTCCACGGGACGGATTTCTGACCCTGCTTGGATCAGACAAAAACGCGCTTTATCTAAAACGCCCCCATTTTTCTTGAGAGTTCACAGGGAAGAAAATGCTGTCCAAGCCAAGCTCCAACGATGTTTTCTTGAACGACCTTATTCAGGCGATCGGAAGCCAATATGTGCTGACAGAGGCTCATGACAAAGAACCGTACCTGACTGACTGGCGTGGTTATGAAAAAGGAGAAGCACTGGCAGTTGTTTTGCCTGCCAGCACCCAACAGGTCTCAGACTTGATGAAGCTTTCCGCGAAACACGCCTGCAAGATTGTTCCTCAGGGGGGAAATACCGGGCTCTGTCAGGGCGCGGTGCCGTCGGGGTCAGAGCCTACAATTGTCATGGCTTTGCGTCGCTTGGATACGATCCGCGAGATCGACAAAGCGTCAAATATCATTGTCGCCGATGCCGGTTTGACGCTGACGGCGGCTCATGACGCCGTTGCAGCCTTAGACCGCCGCATTCCATTGCATCTGGGCAGTGAGGGCAGCGCTCAATTGGGCGGTCTTGCCTCCACCAACGCAGGGGGAACCAGCGCGCTTCGCTATGGCCCCATTCGTGATCTTATTTGCGGCATTGAAGTCGTGTTGCCGGATGGTCGCATTTTGAGTGATCTGAAGGCGCTTCGCAAAAACAACACGGGCTATGATCTGAAAAACCTGTTCATTGGTGCCGAAGGGACTCTGGGTATTATCACCGCGACGGCGTTGCGTTTGCAGCCGATGTTGCGTTCTTCGGGTCATGCCTGGATCGCACTTCCCGATCTCGACGCTGCTGTGACCCTGTTGATGGGTCTGCAGGACCGCTTTGATACGGCGGTACAGGCGGCAGAGCTTTTGTCAGGCAATCAGGTTGATCTGGTTCTTCAGCATATTCCTCGTGCAAGGCATCCGCTGGAAAGCCGCCCGGAATGGTCGTTGCTGGTGGAGCTCGGCAGTGCAGACCCAACAGCCCAGTTGCATCAAGCACTCGAAGAGTGGTTATCTGAGCAGTTCGAAGCTGGACTGGTTGTCGATGCCTTCATCGCACAGAGCCAGGCCCAGGCTGAAGACATCTGGCATTTAAGGCATTCCGTTTCGGAAGCCAATAAGCTGCATGGGCATAGTCTCTCGCATGATATCGCGGTTCGGACGACGCTTGTTCCTGATCTGATTAAGCGGGCGAGTGCAGCGGTGCATGAAATCCATCCCCAGGCAGAGATTCTCATTGTGTCGCATATCGGGGATGGAAACATTCATTTCATTGCGCATTTCACCCATCATCAGTGGTCCTGCATTGAGGATGACGCTGCGGTCACCACAGAGATTATGAAGCGCGTCCATGATGTCGTCGATGAACTCAATGGTACGTTTTCGGCAGAACACGGGATTGGTCGAAAACTCGTCAAAGAACTCGCGACCCGCTCGGACCCGGTTCGGATGGCTTTGATGCAATCTCTTCGCGAACTTATTGATCCTGATCGGCAAATGAACCCTGGAAGCGTACTTGCAATCGAGCCCTAGCTTCAACGGGCAGGGTGGTACTAAAACGCCAAACATTATCGGGATAGTCTGTTCTCAGCATCGATTAGGACAAGGCGGGAAGGGGCTGATGAGCCCCACCGCCACAATACGACATTGAGATCATCCAAGCCCGCGCCTTTAGCAAAGCTCCGCACCAACAAGCCGTTATAGCCTGCAGCGATGAGGCGCCGCGCGAAAATTTGCGATGTCGCCTCTCCCTTCAAACGCATTTGTTCGCGCCAGCCATGGTTGCTGAGCAATGACGCATCCAGTCCCATTTTCTGTAATGCAGATTCATCGCGGCAATCGAATAGAGTATCGATTTCTGCCTCATAGGCGACGAGTGTTGCGGGTTGCAGGCTGCCAACCTGGTTAGCTTCACGAAGCGCGGTCATTATACTGACAGAGGAATAAAGCGCAGGAATCCCTTTTGGGTTGAAACGGCCTCCAAAAAGCGCGGCGCCGCGCCCGGAAAGAGGGTCGCGCGCAAAAACTGGATTTAATGCCCGATAGAGTTTGTCACGATAAACAAGCGACACGGTTAGGCATGAACTCCGGCATCAACGGCATCGATATAGTCGAGAACCTCACTTGCTCTTCCGGTGAGAACCAATTGCATAGCCGTTTGGCCAGAAAACCCGGCCAATGGTTCGGAACGATACCAGGCGTAAGCCATGAGTGCCGAACCGAAACGTGGTTCGACCTTGTTCAGGATTTCTACCATTTCCCGCAGTCGTTTTTGTGTTTTGTCGGATTGCACGCGGTCTTTGCGTTGCACGGCATCGCGACCCAAACCTGCGGAGCGTGCGACTTCATCACTTGTCGTACGCAGCGCATCTGCGATTTTGCGCGGTGCAAACAGACCATTGTCTGAATATTGTGCGAGTCCCATATATAGACCTCTTGAAACAAAGCCATTTATTTTGACGCAATATAACGTCATTTTAGGTGGCATTCAAGGGATCCGGCCATGTCCGGTGTTAGATTTGGAAGCTAACTGAGCTCACGATCAATATCACGGCGTAAAACGATCGCTGTTGTGAGGTCCTCAACGATAGCGTGGCCTGCAATCAGATCGCGCACCCGATTAAGACCGTCGATCGAGCCGGTTTCAAGTTCGACGATAAGGTCAAGCTGACCGCTCACCGACGATACGCGTCGCACCTCTGGATGACGGGCCAGGATATCGAGCAATTCATGGGCTGGCGTTCGGCGCAGGTTGATCAACAATGCCGCTCGAATGACATTGGCATCGATCTCACCGATATCCGCCCGGTATCCTCTGATGACGCCGCTTCGCTCGAGATTGGTGACGCGTTCGCTCGTGGCGCTTCGCGACAATCCAATCCGCCCAGCCAGCGTTTTCAGCGCGATACGCGCTTCCTTTGACAGGATTGCCAGTATTTCACGATCTTTCGCATCAAGTTCACGCATCATCTTCCTGTTCGTCACCGGACATATGCCGGTTCATTCCGACAATGTGCCGGTTATCCCGACAGGATACTTGATGCCCGAAAATCCTTTGCATGCCAAGCTGCCCACAGGAAATGTAACCTGGAAAAATATTGGCTATGACTGATCTCTCTCACCCCGCACCTCAGTTTTCAGCGATTGACGCAGAACAACTGGCGAAAGACGTTTTTGGCGTTGATGCAACGGCCTCTCAACTCGACAGCGAGCGTGATTGTAATTTTCGTCTCAAAACCGGCACGGATGCTGACTGGATACTGAAAATCGTCAATGCCAGTGAACCAAAGCTGGAAAGCGAGTTCCAGACGGCGCTGCTTCATCACCTCTCTGCAGCGCATTCCCGTCTCGCCGTTCCTCGTCTTAAGCCAAGTGCTTCAGGAGATATGCTGGCCTTGACAACCGGCAAAAGTGGCGAGAAACATGCTCTGCGCCTTGTGGGCTGGTTGCCGGGAACCCCGCTGGCCGAAGTCAACAGAACGTTTGGACTGATGCGCAATCTGGGGCGTTCGCTTGGCGAGCTCGACCAGGCGCTCCAGGGCTTCATCCATGTGGGTGCATTGCGTGATCTCGATTGGGATTTGCGCCATGCAGGTCGCGCGCGCGACCGTCTGCACCATATTAACGATGCGGATAAGAAGGCATTGCTTGAGCGGTTCATCACGCGCTTTGAGATTTTTGTCGCTCCCAAGCTTGCTGGGTTGCGTGCCCAGGTCATTCACAATGATGCCAATGATTGGAATGTTCTTGTCGATAACGACAATCATGAAAAGATCGCCGGTCTGATCGATTTTGGTGATGCGGTTCATACGGTTTTGATCGCAGAGGTCGCAATAGCCTGCGCTTATGCGGCCCTTGGTACGCAAGATCCAATTGGCGCGGCTGCAGCTCTGGCTGAAGGGTTTCATGAGCGCTATCCGCTCCAGGCCGAAGAAATCGACCTTCTGTTCGATCTGATGGCCATGCGCCTTGTCACAAGTGTGACCGTCTCTGCATCACGCCGCGAAAAGACAGATGACAATCCATATCTTGCGATCAGCGAAGCACCAGCGTGGCGTCTTCTGGAAAAGATGGATGCGATGAACCCGCGCTTTGCTACGGCGATTCTTCGTAAGGCATGCGGCTTTGATGCAATCGATGGAGCAGGGGCCATCCGCAAGTGGGTGGCGGATAATGCGAAAACATTCGCTCCTATCGTTCGCCCTGCGCCGGCCACGTTGAAAAAGGCGATCGTGCCCTATGGTGATGCTTCGCATTTCATGACGGTGGCCTCGGCGGAGCAACGCGCAACAGAAGCGACACAATGGTGGGACGATTTTTGTGCGCAAAATGATATTGAGCTCGGAATAGGTTCCTGGGGTGAGAAGCGAACGGTCTATACCGACAAGGCATTTCAATCTCGGTTCATTGAAGGACAGCGCCGCATTCATCATCTCGGTGTCGATTTGTTCATGCCAGCAGGAACACCGCTCTACACGCCACTGGCGGCGACTGTTGCAAGTGTTGAAATCGAGCATGAGCCGCTTGGTTATGGCGGTCTGGTCAAGCTCGAGCATCACCCTGAAAACTGCCCGCCATTCGTGACGCTCTGGGGACATATGGCCCATGAGGCACTCGGCAGGCTGAAGCCGGGCCAGAAGCTGCAACCCGGTGACCTTGTTGGCCATATGGGTGATATTGATGAGAATGGCGGATGGACCCCGCATCTGCATTTTGAGATGACCACAGATGTGAATTTGACCGCAACTGAAATCCTCGGTGTTGGCGAGGCAGCATATCTTAAGGTGTGGGCTGATTTATTTCCGGATGTTGCGGATCTGGCTGGCATTCCACCAGAAACCTTTGCTCAAGAGGGGAGAAGCCGCGGCGAAATCATCGAAAGGCGCAAGGACGTATTGCTGCCAAATCTTTCGATCTCTTATTCCGAGCCGATCAAGTTCGTACGTGGAGACGGTGCCTGGCTGATCGATGACCGGGGACGCGCTTATCTCGATTGCTTCAACAATGTCTGCCACATCGGACATGCTCATCCAGAGGTGGTTGATGCTATTGCCCGTCAGGCGGGTCTTCTGAATACCAATACCCGATACTTGCATGACAACATCGTCGAATATGCCGAGCGGCTGACCGCCACATTGCCTGAGGGGCTGACTGTTGCATCCTTCGCGTGCTCAGGAAGTGAGGCCAACAGTCTGGCTTTGCGGATGGCGCGCAATCATACCGGTCGCAATGAAGCCATCGTCCTTGACTGGGCTTATCACGGCACCACGCAGGAACTCATTGACCTTAGCCCCTACAAGTATAAGCGCAAGGGTGGCAAGGGGCGACCCGAGCATGTGTATGAAGGCAGGATTCCTGATAGCTATCGTGCTCCGCAAGATTGGCCTTTCGAGGATCATGGCAAAAGATTTGCTGAGGATATTGCCGAGAAAATTGATAGCATGCGCCACCAAGGAAAAGCCCCTTCTTTCTTTCTGGCAGAATCCATTCCAAGTGTTGCCGGTCAGGTGTTCCTGCCAGAAGGCTATCTGAAACAGGTCTACGCAATGGTGCGTGCTGCGGGCGGTGTTTGCATCGCTGATGAAGTGCAGGTCGGCTTCGGTCGCGTTGGCAGTCATTGGTGGGCATTCGAGCTGCAGGATGTCGTGCCTGATATTGTCACGATGGGCAAGCCGATCGGCAATGGTCATCCAATGTCGGCCGTGGTGACCACGCGGGAAATCGCGGACAGTTTCAACAATGGCATGGAATATTTCAACACATTTGGCGGCAATCCGGTGTCCTGTGCCGCGGGTCTTGCAGTCCTCAATGTCATCGAGCGTGATGGATTGCGTGAAAACGCACTGGACGTCGGCAACTATCTGATCGATGGCTTTCGCAAAATGCAAAACCGTTTTGAAATTATCGGCGATGTGCGTGGGCAGGGTCTGTTTCTGGGTATTGAGCTGGTCACGGATCGCAAGACCAAGACGCCTGCGACTGATTTAGCGCGGCGCATCAATGATGGAGCACGCCAGCGCGGTATTCTGATGGGCACGGAAGGCCCTTATGACAACGTGCTGAAAATGCGGCCGTCGATGGTGTTCAGCCGCCAGAATGCTGACCATCTGCTTGATGTGCTAAACGACAGTTTTGTATCTGCACTGAAATAGACGCAGCAAGGCTTGTCTGACCAAAGGCCCTCACCGCCTGGCTTGTGCAGGAGCGGTGAGGGCTCTTTTGTGTTTGGAGCGACGCACACGGCTTTGCGTGAAGCGCCTCCGCCCGCATGGCGGTGTGAATTTGCTGCCCTGCGGAGCGCCGACAATATGCCGATAGATTCCGGCAATGTGTCGGGCCCGCAGACATATTGCAGGATGCTTGCAAACGGAGGCTGTGCCAAGCTCATTCTCGAAGGTTAATGGCAAACCATAACCCCAAAACAAAAAGACAAATCCAGAGGAAACTCAAAATCATGCGTTCCAAGTTCAATAGCCTTTTTGCTGTCGCCGCCTTAGCAATCGCGGTCGGATTTTCGAGTGCTCCCGCCCAGGCGGACGAGCTGGCAAAGCTCAAGACCGCCGGTGAAATGCGGATTGCAATGAGTGGCCAGTATCCGCCATTCAGCTTCACCAATGAACACAATGAGGTGGTTGGTTTTGATGCATCGATCGGCTCGGAAATCGCCAAGCGGATGGGGCTGAAGGCCAACATCGTCACGACCCCTTTCGACGGGATCATCGCCGGGCTGCTGGCCAAAAAATATGATGCGGTCGTAGCATCTATGACCATCACACCGGAACGCGAGAAGGCCGTGGATTTTGTGGGGCCCTACTATCATGCGGGACGCACGATCGTTGTCAAGGAAAGCTCCTCCATTCAGAAACTGGAGGATCTCAATGGCAAGACTGTTGGCGTCACCATGGGTGACGCCCATGAGAAATGGGCCAAGGCGCAAGGGGATTTGAGTGTGCGGACCTATAAGGGCCTGCCTGAAATGCTCATTGATCTGGATGCAGGCCGGCTGGATGCCTTGGTCATGGACAGCATTCCGGTGATGATTGCGGTCAAGGAGACCGGGCAGAAAGTCCGTATTCTTGATACGCCTGACATCGAAGGGGGTCGGGTGGCGCTTGGTATCGCAATCCGCAAGAACAACCCCGAACTCAAAGCGGAAATGCAAAAGACCCTGGAAGCCATGCTGGCTGATGGCGGCTACGAAAAAATTTCAATGGAATGGATCGGCAGCGACATCCGCTGATTGGATTACAGTCCGGCCCGAAGCAGTTCGGGCCGGTTCCCTTGACGTTTCGGAGTATGCTTATGGATCTTGCTTTGATGCAGCGGGTCCTCCCGTTCTTTCTGGAGGCTGCGTGGGTCACCGTGCAGATTTCTGTCCTTGCGCTTGCGCTGGGCTTTGCCATCGCCACCGTGCTTGTCCTGGCGCGCTTGTCAAACAGCGCATTGCTGCGCCTGTTATCAGGGGCTTATATTAGCGTATTTCGCGGCACGCCCTGTCTGGTTCAATTGTTTGTTCTGTATTTTGGCGGCCCGCAGATCGGGCTGGAGCTTGAACCCTATGCCGCCGGCGTGATTGGGCTTGGATTGAACATCGGCGCTTACATGGCGGAATCCATTCGTGGTGCTATTGCCGGCGTTGACAGGGGGCAAGCCGAAGCGGCCCGATCGATTGGTTTTGACCGCGGCCGGACGCTCAGGCTGATCATTCTGCCGCAGGCAGCCCGACTGATGATCCGTCCCCTCGGCGTCAATGCAGTGGCTTTGGTTAAAGGATCGGCCCTGGTGTCTACGATTTCGGTGGTCGAGCTCACCTATACTGCGCAACGCTTCATCAGTTCCACCTATAAGCCATTCGAGATATTTGCGGTTGCGGCGGTTCTCTACATGATCATTGTTTATGTTGTCGTCACGATCGTTGATCTGCTCGACAAGCGCTTCGCGCCGCGTTGAGAGGCAACTTCATGCCAGCACTTGATTTTAGTATTGTCGCCCCCTATGCCGATATCCTTCTCACCGGACTTGGCTGGACCCTGGTTCTCGCGGTCGCCTCCAGTGTTCTTAGTTTTGTCTTTGGCATCCTGTTTGCACTGATTGTTCTTTATGCGCCCGCGCTGCTCGCAATTCCGGTCCGCTTCTTCATGTGGCTGTTCATGGGAACGCCGCTGCTGTTGCAGCTTTATCTGATCTATTATGGTCTTGTGCAGATCGGCATTGATATTCCTGCGCTGTTTGCAGGCATCATCGGACTGAGCCTGCATTTCGCCGTCTATAATGCTGATGTTCTGCGTGCAGGGATTGTGTCGGTCGATCCGGGACAGACCGAAGGCGCGCGCTCAATTGGGCTTAGTCGGGGTCAGGCGTTACGCTATGTAATCATCCCGCAGGCCATCCGCAACACGATCCCCCCCATTGGCAACAACATGATCGTGCTGCTCAAGGATACTTCTCTCGTTTCCATTATCGGCATTGCCGAGCTCGTACACAGTGCGCAGATCGCGATCAGCGAGACATACAGTCCGTTCGAATTCTATCTGACTGCGGCTGTGCTTTACTACATCGCCAATCTTGTCATGGAGGCGATGCTGCGACGTATTGAAAGAAAAGTGGAGGTGACGCGATGAGCGCATCCTTAGCAATGGTTGAAGTCAAGGCCGCGCGCAAAGCCTATGGCGCGCTCGAAGTCCTCAAAGGGATCGATCTGTCGGTGACGCGTGGCCAGATTATTGCGATCATCGGTCCGAGTGGCTCCGGCAAAAGCACCTTGTTGCGATCGATCAATCACCTTGAGACGCTGAATGGCGGAGAGGTCTGGCTCGACGGTACGCAGGTCAACCAGCCCCTCAAGGGGCAGGCTTTTGAAAAGCACATCAATGCGGTGCGCCAGCAGATGGGAATGGTGTTTCAGCACTTCAACCTGTTTCCGCATCTCACTGTGATGGACAATATTACGCTCGGTCCGATCAGGCTGAAAAACATGCGCAAGGCGGAGGCGCGTGCGCTGGCACTGGAATTGTTGGAGAAAGTCGGCCTCGCAAGCAAGGCGGATGTCTATCCGTCGCGTCTTTCCGGCGGCCAGAAGCAGCGTGTGGCGATTGCCAGAGCGCTTGCGATGCAGCCCAAGGTGATGTTGTTTGATGAAGCGACATCGGCGCTTGATCCGGAACTGGTCGATGAGGTCAATCTGGTGATGAAACAGCTGGCGGCGGAACATATGACCATGTTGATCGTCACCCACGAGATGCGGTTTGCAGGCGAGGTGGCCGATCGGATCCTGTTCATGGATGGTGGAGTGGTGGTTGAAGAAGGGGCTCCCAGTGCATTGTTGCGCAATCCGCAGCAGGAGCGCACACGCAGTTTCCTCAAAAACTATCTGTCGCAATGACGGTGTCGCCGCGGGAACGTTCGGGCGCTGGCGGATTGGTATCCGCCCTCGCTGTGGGAGCCCGCTTGTGAAGCGGCGGCTTCTGCTTTTTTACTCTTACGCCTGCGCTTGCGGCATTCAGCCAAGTAAATTCTAGGTTTAGCCCTGCGTTCGGCTGGATTTTCCAGAACCTAGGATTCTTTGCTCTGCCGAGCTGGCTGATCAGGCCGGAATCGTATCGCGAGATCGTTGATTGGCTGACGCCGAACACGGCATCGTGAAGTTGTTTGATGAAGGTTTCGAGCGGGCTGCCCCTGTTTCCTCCAAGGGAAACTTTCAAGCAGTTTTGGACTAAAGCAGATGGCCCAACAATGGACTGAATGATCAAGGTCGACGCCAAGTCCGCAATCATTTCCTTCAGATTGCGAAGGCTGATGGTCGATGACGAGGGCCGCCCTTTAAAGCGTTGGGCAGGTGACCCTTGATTGCTTTAGCGCTCATAGCGAGTAGCCTGCTCGCAGCCGCTGATTACACAGTCAGCATGCCCTTTCAACACAGTTTCGCCCTGGCATCATCACGGTGAGCATCGGTGGCATCTATTTCATCTCATTACGCGCAAAAGAGCGCGGAAGGTGAACATGAAACGATCGGCGCATGTAAAACGCGAAGGACTTGAGCCTGTGCAGTCCAGGTCTTGTTTTCTAGCCTGGCAATGATTCCAGGCAGTTGCGTTCAGTATGACTGAAAGCGCCGTCATTTGGCACCGCCGGTTAAAGGGTGGATAGAGGGCGATTCAGATTTTATAATCGGGTGGTGTAGGCTGGCCCTTGGCAATCAGTGGCAGGAAGGCGTTTAGTGTGACTGTTGACGCGGAACGGAATGAATTAGCCTCCCGCTACCATCGCTTTGCAGTTCGTGAGGCTTGCGGGCGTTCTCCGCTATACGAGCACCTCGCCATGAGCATATCGGAAGACGCAGAGGTCCTTGGCCTGATCTCGGCCTTGCCTCAACCAAAGCAGCAGCCCAACCTACTTCTTGCCGTTTACCGACACCTCTTCGGTGTTCCGTCGAATTACAGCGAGTTCAAGCGCGTTTTGCTGAAGCGCTTTGATGCGGTTCGCTCGATCATTCTCAGGCGCTCGACGCAGACCAACGAACCGGGACGCTGCGCTTTGCTTCTGCCGGTTTTAGCGAAGCTACCGCAGCCTCTGGCGCTTTTGGAGGTTGGCGCGTCTGCTGGGCTTTGCCTCTTTCCGGATCGCTACGGATATGAATATCCCTCACGGAGTCTTCGGCCCTGGGGGGAAGACAATTCGTATCCCGTGTTCCCATGCAAGGCTGCCGCAAATATTCAACTTCCTGAAACGCTGCCGCAGATCGTTTGGCGGGCCGGGCTCGATCTGAATCCGCTTGACGCTGGCGATAAAGACGAGGCTGCCTGGCTCGAAACACTTATTTGGCCCGAACAGGTAGAGCGCCGTCACCGGCTTCGTCTGGCACTCGGTATTGTGGCAGCGGAGCGGCCGACGATCGTAAAGGGTGATCTGCTGGGACCTGAATTCGCAGCCCTTTGCCTTCAAGCTCCGCAGGATGCCACGCTGGTTGTCTTCCATACCGCCGTTCTCGCCTACGTTTCATACAACGGCGACCGGATGGGATTTGCCGACCAGGTTTCCGCGCTATCAGATATATGGATCTGCAATGAGGCACCGGGCGTTATGCCGCATTTTGGCTTTTCCTCAGCTGACGCCCCCTCGCCAGGTGCGTTCTTGCTGTCGGTGAATAATCAACCGACGGCATGGACCGACCCGCACGGTGCTTGGATTGAGACGATTACGACTGCGAAATCGATCTCCGAAGGGGCTGTCCGCCGTGATTGACGAGGGAATGACCCTCTGAGCTGCCTTTTGGGATCGCGTCGCCCCCTGCCACTGGAGCGTAAAACACTGACAGACTGAGCCGCTCTGTGCAAATCTGTAATCGTAAGTTGAAGCGAAGGGAGAGTTGTGCCGACGAACCTATCGCTCGCTCCTTCCATGAGGGACGAATTGGGGCTCAGGCCAGAACGGGGCGCTGCTCGGACGCACGTGACCGTGGGCGCGATCTGATCCAAAATGATCAGATGCGTAACGACAGATTGCAGCGATGCAGCGCTTTGTCGTCTCAATCGATCAGGCCAAATGCGTTCTCGATCGCTCATTCCGGGAACCAATTGATAAACCCTACTACTATTGCACGATCTCCGATGCTAACAACTGTCAAGGTTCATCAGTTGTGAATATGATATGGCTCTGAAATCGGCGACCCTTAAAGATGTGGCGGCACTGGCGAATGTGTCGCGTGCCACTGCTGCCCGTGCACTCAACAGTTACGGCTATGTTGGTGATGAAACCGCGCAGAAAGTTCACGCTGCTGCGGAGAAACTTGGATATAGAGGCAACCGACTTGCTCAGGCTCTGCGCAACGGGCAGTTGCCAATTATTGGCTGCGTTCTTGGCGATATACAAAATCCGTTCTTTGCAAAGATTGCCCATGATGTCGAAGTGCTGGCGCGAGAAGAAGGACATAATCTCATCATTGCGAGCAGTGAAGAACAGCTGGATCAGGAGAAATCACTGCTCGCCAGTTTGCAGTCTTTAAGCATTCGCGGCTTCATCATAGCGCCGACATCAGCCGAAGACAGTTCGCATCTGCAACGTCTGATCGATGAACATGTACCGCTGGTTTTGATTGACCGCGCAGCGCAGGGAATTGAGTGCGACAGTGTTGTTGTCGACAATGAAGGTGGTGCGCGCAAGGCCATCGAATATCTGATCGAAATGGGGCATCGAGACATTGCGCTTTTGCAGGACGATGCGCGCATATTTACCTCACGCGAGCGTTTGAATGGCTACAGGACTGCGTTGCTCGCCCATGATATCGAACCCAATGAAAAATTGATCTGTGTCGCGCAGTCGACGGTTGAGCATGCTGTGGATGCAACCATCCGCCTTTTCAGTCAAAAAAGGCCGCCAACGGCTCTTTTTACTGTCGATAGCTTGATGACGCAGGGGGCGCTGTTAGCATTCCGCTCGATGGGAATATCGATTCCCCACGATGTGTCCCTGATCGGTTTTGATGATTTCAATCTGGCAACTTTTACCGATCCACAGATCACTGTCGTTGCTCAACCAGTGTCGGAAATAGGCCGCGCTGCGGGCCGACTTTTGCTTGAGAAAATAGCAGGAAAGAAACGCCCCCCAGAGAAAATCAGCTTTGAAACCAAGCTGATAGTCCGAGGTTCTGTTCGCCGTCGTTGAACCGACGAGACGTGCAGTTTTGCCTGCAAAAAAAAATCCTAAAGCCTACTTGCCATCAGAAAATTCCTGTGCGCTAAATAGTTGTGAGATCGATCTCACATTGTCGCAACGAGTTTCAGGCGCAAAACCGGTTCGGGCTTTTCTCGCGGTTTCAACGGCGCAAACGGGAAGGTAGTAATGCTCAACTTCGATAAAGACCGCTTTGTGAAAATTCAGGGCGGCGCGGTCGCGATTGCAGAAGATGTACGCGCTCTGATGCGCAGGCTGCTTGACGACGGCCTGGAGCGCATTTTCTTCATGGGGACGGGCGGCGTACAGTTTCTGACCCAGCCGGCAATCGAGATCGCCCGCAACGCAACTGTCTTTCCGGTTCAGGCGGCATTTTCTGCTCAGGTTGTTTTGGAATCGCCCGCTGGGCTGGACGACAAGGCACTTGTGATCCTTCCGTCCCTCTCCGGGACGACCAAGGAAAGTGTGCAGCTTCTGTCATTCCTGAAGAACAAGGGTGTCAAAACGCTATCGCTTACCGGACACAAGGATACGCCACTTGGCCTTGATGCCGACTACAACTTCACCAATTTTGCGGAGGACGACACATCCTCGGAATCCTTTTACCTGCAGACCCTGTTGATCGTGCTTGCATTGCTGGCTGAACGCGGCGAGTTTCCAGACTTCGACGAAATTGTCTCCGAGTTGAAGCAACTCCCGGAACTTCTGGTTTCGGTTAAGGAGAACTTTGAAAAAGGCGCAGCAGCACTCGCGCAGCAGATCAAGGACGAGAAATATCACATTTTTACCGGCGCCGGCACCGCTTGGCCCGAGGCTCACTATTACGGCATGTGCATTCTTGAAGAAATGCAATGGATCCGTACCCGCCCAGTTCATGCATCCGATTTCTTCCACGGTACGCTCGAACTGGTTGAGCCAGGGGTCAGCCTGTTCATCTTCAAGGGAGAGGATGCATGCCGTCCATTGACGGAGCGGGTTGAACACTTCGCAAAGCGCTACACAGATAAGGTTCATATTCTGGATGCCGCTTCGGCCAGTCTCCCCGGCATCTCCGAAAGGACACGCAGCCTGATCTCTCCAATCATCTTGGCGACCATGCTGGAGCGTTTGAGTGCGCATCTGGAAGTTTTGCGCGACCACCCGCTGACCACAAGGCGCTACTACAAGCGCGTCGAGTACTAACAGCTTTCCCCGGTCCGGCTCTGCCGGATCGGGCTTCCGCATTCTGACGAAACAAAGAACAAGAGCAAAAAGAGAGGAACTTCGAAATGAAATGCAGAATGTTTTTGAGCACAACAAGCCTTGTTTCACTGATGATGTGTGGGTGGTTGTCTGGCCCTATTAATGCAGCGGCGGCGGGCGACGCCATTGTAGCTGAACCTGATGCTACCGTCGAATATTCTGGTACGTTGAGCATTCTGACGAAGTTCGGCCTCCAGCAGCTTTCGCCCTATTTTGTCAATGCGGCCAAGGAATATGAGAAGCTTCATCCCGGCGTTAAAGTCGAGCTTATTCAGGAAAGCGACGATAGCGTGAAGGGGAAGACCAAGGCCCTGGTTGCCTCTAACTCCCTGCCGGATATCTATTTTACCTGGACTGGGAGCTGGGGCGAAAATTTTGTGCGAGGCAATCGCGCTGTTGATCTGACAAAGATTATTGGTCCCGACACGCCATGGGGCAAACAGCTTGCCCATGCTGCGGTCGATGCATTCCAATATAATGGAAAATTATACGGAATTCCGCTTTATCTGGACGCAAAGTTCATGGGCTATAACAAGGTGCTTTTTGCCAAAGCCGGTCTGGCGGAACCGAAGAGTTTCGATGAGTTGATCAGTGCGTGTGCAGCGCTGCGCAAGTCTGGGGTAACGCCGATTTCGTTCGGCAACAAGGAAGGCTGGCCTGCTGTGCATTTTGCCGGACAGTTGCTTGCCTATAACGTGCCAAAAGCGACACTTGAAAAAGATTTCAACCCCAAGACCGCTGAATATTCGGATGCAGGCTATGTTGAAAGCCTGACACAATTGAAGAAAATTATCGATGATTGTTCGGACGGCGCAGGCACCAATGGTTCATCCTATGCTTCTGCATTGCAGCAATTCAGCAATGCCAAATCCGCAATGTACTATCAAGAAATTATCGAGTTCGATCAAAGCACTGCGGATGGCGCGTTGAAGAAGGAAGATTTTGGCTTCTTCAAACTGCCCGCATCAAAAGACGCAAAGGGTGATGTCAAATCAATCGAAGGTGCACCGGAAGGCTACATGATCAATTCAGCCTCGAAGAATATTCCGCTGGCTGTGGATTTCATGAAGTTTATCACCTCACCCGAAAACGGGAAGATTTTGTCGGCACCACCTTATGGGCAGCCAAGCGCGACTGTTGGCGGATATTCGTCTGAAAGCATGAACCCGTCTGTCGTTGAAGGACTCAAAGTTATCGCGGATTCATCCTATCTGATGCCGTGGCTTGATACCGCCAATCCACCGCGCGTTGCATCTGTCTGGCTTTCAGGTCTGCAAGCCCTGATCGGTGGCTCCATGACGCCGGAACAGGTCATGGAAAAGGTAAAACAGGCTGCAGCCTCTTCCCGATAAGGATGGTAATGGCCGATGACTGTCATGAAGCATGAAAATGGAGGGGAGGCTGCCAAAAACGGCTTCCCCCTGCCGGACGGGTCTCAATACGACAAGTCCGGTTTGCTGGCGAAGTTACTTTCTTTCCGCTGGGTTCTGATCGCATTCGTTTTGATCCTGTGGTTTGTCTACTATCCAATCATTGATAATTTTATCGTCAGTACGACAAATCAGGATATCTTCACCGGTGAAACTGCCTTTGTCGGTCTGGATAATTATCGGCGCCTGCAAGACGATCCGGTCATCTGGACTGCAATCTTCAACAATACGCTTTATGCGGTCATTTCGGTTGTGTTTCAGGTGTTGGGTGCATTCGTACTCGCGGCGATCATTGAGGGTCTGCAGCATGAGACATGGCGCAGATTCTGGCGCGCTGTTTATTTCATACCATCAGCAATTTCGATCACTGTAACGGGGCTGCTTTTCTACTTTATCTATCAACCCGATATCGGCCTGTTGGATTCCGCTTTTACCCATCTTGGACTTGCCAGCTGGTCTCGCTCATGGCTGGGGGAAGAGCAGACTGCGATCTACGCAATTATCGCCATGAGCCAGTGGCAAGGTTTTGGCTATTCGACGCTTTTGTTTGCCATAGCGATCCAGAAGATCCCTCGTGAACTTTATGATGCAGCGACCATGGACGGCGCCGGTATGTGGCGTCGGCTGTGGAACATAACATTTCCGCTGACGCGCGAAATGACCGGTCTTATGGTTATTGTGACGATCACCGGAGCGTTTCAGGTCTTCAACGAGGTCATGGTCATGACAGGTGGCGGCCCTAACAACGCCAGCCAGGTACTGGGTACATGGCTCTATCAACAGGGCTTTATTGAAAATGACTTCGGTTATGGCGCTGCAATCGCATCGGTGATTTTTATCATCACGCTGCTGACCGGCTTTGGACAGCTCTGGTATACCAGAAAACGGAGGGTGGAACTATGAGTGAGGTCTCCTATCAGCCGCGCGAGCTGCAACCCATGAATTTTGTGCAGGGGCTTGTGCGTGTCTGCCTGGTCACTTTTCTGATCAGCCTTGGGGTCGTGGTCATCTATCCGCTGTTGTGGATGGCCCTGAACGGTTTCAAAACCAACTCCGAGATATTTGGTGAACCCTTTGCCCTACCGACGGGCTTTACGCTCGACAATTACATCTCAGCCTGGAACCAGGGCATCAGGAATTATATTGCAACGAGCATCATCGTCACGTTGGTTTCAGCGGTCTGCACGGTTCTGATCAGCGCGTGGACCGCCTTCGGCCTGACGCGATCCAAACTGCCTGGCAAGCCGTTCTTTGTCGGTCTGGTGCTTGGCGGATTGATGTTGAGCCCAACAGTTGCGGTCATTCCACTGGTGCGGATCATGCAAAATCTTGGTCTCTATAACACCTATTGGGCTCTGATCATTCTCTATACCGCGTTCCGCATCCCGTTCACCACCTTCCTTATTCGCGCCTATATGCTTGGTCTTCCGCGCGATCTGGACGAAGCAGCCGTTATGGACGGTGCGAGTGAAGGCCAGATCTTCTGGCGTGTGACCTTGCCTGTGTGCAAACCGATCCTCGTCTCCTGTGTCATCCTGCATGTTCTGTTTGCCTGGAATGAATATCTCTTCGCCATGATCTTCACCAGTGGCGCGGATGTGCAGACATTGCCCGTTGGCCTCACTTCAATCATGGCAAAACATGGAACCAATTATGCCATTGTCTTTGCTGCAATGACCCTTTCGGCACTTCCGATCCTGATCGTCTTCTTCGCGGCCCAGCGCTTCTTCATTCGTGGGCTCGCGGAAGGAATCGGCAAATAGGGTGGTGGAAAATGTTACAACGTGAACAGTTGATTGGTGCCAATTTTTCGTTTCAGCACTATCCGTTTCAATGGGGTGTCAAGCAGCTTCGGCTCATGGGCTTTCAACGCATGGAACTATGGGGAATAGCCCCTCATCTTGATCTGTTTCATTCTGACCGCGCTCGGCATTCGGAGATCCGGTCGGTTCTGGAGGATAACGGGATCAGCGTGCATTGCTTCACCCCGGAACAGGTTCTTTACCCAGTCAATATCGCCTCGGGCAACGACGCTTATCGTGGAAAGAGTGTTGAATGTTTCCTGCGAGCAGCCGATTTGTGCGCCGAACTGGGTGCCAAATACCTCTTCTTGACACCTGGACGGGGTTATGAGTGCGAGAGCCGCGAATGCGCATGGAACCACGCCCTGCAATCCTTGGATAAAATTACGGCACATGCGGCCAAGCTGGGGCTTCGATGTCTGCTTGAACCCTTGCAGCGTACTGAAAGCAACATCGTCAATGATGTCGCCGATCTTGAACGGCTCTGGAAGGAACTGAATGCGGATCATGTCGATCTGGTACTCGACTTGGTCGCCATGGCAACGGCTGGAGATACGGTTGGTGGGTATTTTTCGCGATTTGGCAAACGGCTTGCCCATGTTCATGTCGTCGATGGAACCCCAGCGGGGCATTTGGCATGGGGAGATGGAAATCTACCACTCGACGCTTACCTTGCCGAAATCACACAGCATTCATTTCAGGGCACCTTGACCTTCGAGCCTTTTGGAAACGGTTCATATGCACTGGACCCGGCGGCGGTCTGGCGGCAATGCCTTGACGCGATTTCCCCTCATTTTGATAGTGCGGAATGATGATGAAGAAGCCAAATATCAATCTTGTCGCTGTCGGTGACAATTGCCTTGACGCCTATCTGGACAAGGGAGTGGTCACGGTCGGTGGAAATGCCCTTAATGTCGCTGTGCAGTGGAAAAGACTTGGGGTCGGTGCTCGTTATATGGGCGCGATGGCCCCCGACATGGAAGCGGAGATCATGCTTAATGTGATCGAAAAAGCCGGACTTCTGCCAAGCGATATTGAAACTATTGGGGGCAATTCTGCTGTCACGCTTTTGACCGATAAGAACGGCGAACGGCAGTTCCTGTTTGAATCTCTGGGTGTTGGCGAAAACTACATTCCAGACCAACAGCGTTATCAATCATTACTTTCCTGCGATTGGGCCCATCTTGGTACCAATTCCAGTGAAAAGCTGGTCCGTAGGCTCGTTGTGGACGGTGCCAGGTTCAGTGTGGATGTCTCGACCCGGCATTTTGACCTGGCACTGGAAGGCGTCCCTCTGGTCTTTGCATCAGGTCCCGATGATCCCCAGGAACCGGTTGAGCCATTGATTGCAAAATTCAAGCAGGCCGGAGCCCAACAAGTCGTTATTACCTGCGGCAAACGCGGTTCATTCTATGACAATGGACGTCAGTTATTTTCTGCAGGCTCGGTACCCGTGCAGGTGGTCGATACCTGTGGAGCTGGTGATAGCTTTATCGCTTCATTTCTGGTGGCACTTTTCTTCGAGCAGTGTTCTGAAGAACAAGCTCTTCAAAAGGCTGCTGTCAGAGCGTCTGAAACCTGCACGCACCCAGGCGGCTTTCCCCAACCCTTGCAGGCGATCCCGCAATGGTTGCTCGATAAATACCAGGATGTGATTGCCACAGCGCAGAGGGTCTGACCATGAACTCGATCACAATGAGAGCACCTGTTGTTGCGGCGACGAGGGATCGCTCTTTCTGGCTGCAAAGTATTGGTGCCGATCCCGTCACAGCGCCTTTATCGGGCCAGCACCAATGCGATATCGCAATCGTTGGCGGGGGATATGCCGGGCTTTGGACAGCGCTGCGGCTACGAGAGCAAGATCCAAAGGCGCGCATCACAATCCTGGAAGCGGATTTTTGCGGTTCTGGCGCATCCGGACGCAATGGCGGGCAAGTCCACAGCTGGTTTGCTGAAATCGATATGTTGCGCGATCTTGTCGGCGACGAAGATGCAAGGATGCTTTGTCACGCAACCTGCGATGCGATTGAGGAGCTGAAGGTGCTGCAAGATAGCGGCATCATCGACATGGATCTGCGCCTTGATGGCTGGCTTTGGACCGCAAGTTCGCTCGCACAGGAACGGGCATGGGACAAGGCCCTGGAGATTTGCCGAAAATCCGCGTTCAACCCGTTTAAAACACTCAATGCGCATGACATTGAAAGGCGCACTGGCTCCAGCGCATCCTATGTCGGCATTGTCGAAGAGCGGGCAGGGACGGTTCAACCCGCAAAGCTTGCCCTTGGCCTTCGCAAGCTTGCGATGGCAAAGGGGATTGTCATTCATGAAAGAAGCCCTGTTTTGGAGATGGTTTTAGGTGAAAGGCCTGAACTTAAAACACCGGACGGAACATTGACGGCCAACAAGGTTGCTTTAACGGTCAATGCTTGGGCTTCCGCGATACCTGAACTTCATCCCTATCTGTATGTGGTCAGCAGCCAACTTATCGTAACAGCGCCTGCTGCAAACATACTGGAGCGCATCGGATGGACCGATGGTGCGTCGATCTGTGATGCGCAGCATCACGTGCTCTATTATCAGCGCACGACCTCCGATCAGGTTGTATTTGGACGGGGAACGGGTGGAATTTCCTTTAATGATCGGATCGACGCGCGGTTTAATCGCGGCGGCGACGGTGGTGCAGACAACATACGTGAACTTCACCGGGTATATCCTCAGCTAAAGGATGTGCCTGTCCTTCATGACTGGAGCGGTCCGATTGACTGCACCGCGCAGCATCTGCCGGTGTTTGATCATCTCAGAAGTCATCCTAATGTTTTCTATGCGTTGGGGTTTAATGGGACCGGTATTGCCCAGACGCCTGTCGCAGGTCGGATTCTGGCAAGCCTGATCCTGGGGCGCGTGGATAAATGGAGCGGTTGTGGTTTGGTAGGCATCAAAAATCGCACCAAGCTTCCTCCCGAACCAGTGCGTTATCTGGGCGCCAAAATTGTCCGTGCAGCTATTCGAAGAAAGAACGATACCGAAATCCTCAACCGTGTCCCAGGCCCGATAACGCGGTTTCTGGCAAGTCTGGCTCCGTGAGCCAACCAACCCACGCGGAACAAAACTACAAGGAACGGGAACAATGGCCGACCTGTCACTGAAGAATATACGTAAATCCTATTCCAATCTGGAAGTACTCCATGGAATTGACCTTGATATCTCATCGGGTGAGTTCGTTGTTTTCGTCGGGCCGTCGGGTTGTGGAAAGTCCACGCTGTTGCGCTCAATTGCTGGTCTTGAGACAATAACGTCAGGTGATCTCGTCATCGCCGGTGAGCGGATGAACAATGTTGCTCCGTCGAAACGGGGTATCTCAATGGTGTTCCAGTCCTATGCGCTTTATCCGCATATGACTGTTTATGAGAATATGGCTTTCGGTCTGCGTATCGCCGGTGTGGCAAAGGCTGAGATAGACAAACGGGTCAAGAAAGCCGGCGAGATTCTTCAGCTGAGCGGCTATCTGCAACGCTTGCCGAAAGCGCTTTCAGGTGGGCAGAGGCAACGTGTTGCGATTGGACGGGCGATTGTCAGAAACCCGCGCGTGTTTTTGTTTGATGAGCCTTTGTCCAATCTTGATGCAGCTCTGCGTGTGGCCACACGCATCGAGCTTGCAAAACTCAAGCAAAGCATGCCCGATGTCACAATGATCTATGTGACCCATGATCAGGTGGAAGCCATGACGTTGGCGGATCGGATCGTTGTGTTCAAAGACGGCAATATCGAGCAGATTGGCACGCCAGTGGAGCTTTACAAGAAGCCAGCCAATCTTTTCGTTGCCCAGTTTATTGGTTCCCCGGCCATGAACATACTCGCGGGCACCATATCGGAGGTCTCGGGACGCCATTACAGCTGTCATCTTGACTGCGGGACGAAACTGGCTCTTGAAGCGGGTGAGGGAACGTTCGCAAAAAAGGATAGAGTTAGCGTTGGAATTCGTCCAGAAAATACCAGGATTGCCGGCAACGAAACTGAGGGGCATGTATTTTCTGGTACAGTGGATCTTGTAGAGCATCTGGGCGAAGCTCAGATCCTCTATATGGATATTGCCGGATCTCATGGCAAATATCTGATCAAGACAGCGGAAGACACTGATTTTAGGAGATCAGATACGTTATCTTTCTCTGCGTCGACGAAGGATATACATGTTTTCTCGCAAGAAGGGGCAGCCGTTCCAGCCCAAATCGTGTGAATCTTGAAGCATCAAGTTGCGCGGTCAGCTCGAAGGTGCACGCAATTATGCAGTGCTGAAGCTAAGCGAGAGATGTCAGGTGAATAAGATTGTCTGGCATTGTTGATTGCCGCTGAGAACGATGGGATGGGAGTGCGGAGGAAACCAGTAAAAAACTCAACATGGTTGGCTCATGCCACGACAGCAACACCCCCTGACTTCCCCGCCAATCGATGCTCAAATAAAAAGGGTTCTCCCGACGACAGACGGAAACATCATGCAGTTTTGCACGTTAAGGGTTCAGCAGAAACAGGATCCTTAGCGATGAAATATAGCCAGGAGCGTGTCTTACCAGAAAGTGTGAGTTCTGATCGTGGTCGGGATGCCAAATCGCCTGGCGAAATACCGGTTAGGGGCCTTCGCGACGTCTTTTGGCGCGTCATTGAAGCTATCATGGCAGATCGGGTTACACTGATTGCTGCAGGTGTGACCTACTACCTTCTACTATCTCTGTTTCCGGCGCTGGCTGCACTTGTTGCTCTTTACGGCTTCGTCGCCGACCCCTCAACAATTATGGGACACGTTGCTTTCTGGCAAGTGTCTTTCCACCTGGATCGTTCGACCTCATACTCAATCAGTTGACTGCTCTCACACTGCAAAAGGCTTCCACGCTGAGTTTTGCGTTCTTTGCCGGCCTCGTTGTAGCGATCTGGAGTGCCAACAGTGGCATGAAGGCGATATTCGATGCTATGAACGTTGCATATCGGGAAAAGGAGAAACGGAGCTTTTTACGCCTGAACCTCTTATCTCTGACATTTACATTCGGTGGGCTTATTATCGCCATCGTTCTTATCGCGGCCATCGGAGTGCTTCCAGCCGTTTTGTCATATCTTTGGCTGGATCGATGGCAGGAGCTCCTGGCGCGGTTCGCGCGCTGGCCTCTCGTTCTTGTCCTGGTCGGCTGTGGTATCGCCTTAATCTACCGCTTTGGTCCGAGCCGCGCACAGGCAAAACTCAGGTGGTTAAACTGGGGCGTGGTACTTAGCACACTGCTCTGGATGTCCGCATCAATCCTGTTCTCATTTTATATTGAAAATTTCGCGAATTACAACGCGACCTACGGCACGCTTGGCGCACTCATCGGCATGATGGTGTGGGTCTGGATCTCAGTAATCATATTGATTGTCGGTGCTGAACTTAACGCAGAGCTGGAGCACCAAACCGCTTGTGACTCTACCACGGGGTCGCCGCAGCCTATGGGAAACCGCGGTGCGTTCGTGGCCGACACCTTGGGCAAGACCGTCGATTAAGTTTTCCAGAATTAGGATATCTCCGGCCTTTTCGCTTGGCTTAGAAATGCCACGCCGACTGATAGCACGGAGCACGCGACGGCGTATCCTCACTTTCAGAAATGAACTAAAATGTTCAGCTGTATCGGGTTATTACTGGCTTCATCGATCATGAACTTGATCTGGTCGGGAACCACTTTGTGAACCAGATACCAAATCCCAGAACGATCAGAACCAGCACAGTTCCAGTAGTAACAGAAAGATCTGAGCCGAAGCCGACAATTGCTTCGACACCCGCCATTACGAGAAATATGAGTGCCCACACTCCAGTCATAACGTAATTTTTGCGTTGGAATTTTGGTGACCACCAATACTTGGCGTCAATCTGATCATGGGCAAATTGCATAGTGAATGGCTGTCTTAAAGCCATTGAAGCTATTGCTATGACAAAGAGACCGATATCTACCCAAAATTTGACGACGAATATCGAAAGATCGTGACCTTGAAGCTTTACATAAATAGCAAGGGCAAGAAACAGAATCAGTGTTCCGACATCCAGAATTCTAAACTCATTTTTATTCCGGAAGGCTTTAACAGTGAGTACCGCAGACACGACTGCGCCTGCCAGAAGACCAGCAAGCGCACCGTGGGTTGTGGATACTACAGCGAAAATTAGAAACGGTAGAAACCCAATTAAGATTGTCATTGCTCTTCTTCGAAAATCCAGAGTTCCGATGTCGGCTGAGCTAAACCATTTGAGCTTTCTTTCATTCCCAGGAATGATGGAATTCTCATCTGTTGTGCAAATGTCAGGCTCTCAACGAGTGGCTTCATAGCAACCGTGAGTTTCTTAAGCTCTTCACCGCGTGTAATCTCAGCATCTGCCGTGCGTTCCAATATATCCGCAATGTTACCAGGTGGTTTTGCTTTCGATCGTTCAAGCTTACGTTCAGCGGCCTTACCAGCAATATCCCGAATTGCTTTTTCAACAGTATCCCAATTTTTTTGCTGATCATCATTCAGCGCCATAACTGTCTTTAGCGCTAGAATTCGGGCATTGAGTACTGCGGCTGCATCATCTGCCGTATAAATTTCAACAATTTCAGGTGCTTGTTGAATAGCGGTTTCAGTAGGTTTGTCCTGCGCAAAGGTGGGCAAGGAAAACAGTGCGACTGAAGCGAAGAGGGCTAATGAAGTCAGAGATTTCATGGTCATATTTCTTGCTCACGATAAAATGGATTGAAACTTGTTGGCTTAGTTTTTCCACTGACCGTCAGGAAGCCTTCCTTGATAAGGAGTGTCGCGACAATGACCCCATGGACCATGCCACATACCGGGAGGACATCCGTTACCCAAATAGTTGAAGGCAGGAGGAGGATTGCCAACCCACGTATTGTTTGGCAGCGGACCCGAATAAGGCGTATCGCGGCAATGCCCCCATGGTCCACGCCACATTCCTGCAGGACATCCCTGCGCAATCTGAACTATATTGTTATTTTGTGTGGCTGGAGCAGATGTTGTCATCGTGACTGCGCCTGCAGGGGATGTCACTGCTACTGCGAGGCTCATCGCCACAAGCTTAATTGCAGAGTTCATGCTTATCTCCGTGCTAATTAGTGAAATAATCTCGTTTAAGTTTCTGGACGAGCAGTTAATTTTCGATCACACGGTATGACTTCACGAACTACGTGACATCACCAGAACTGGTGAGGCATTTCATTAACAATGCGGATGCCAGAGCTCACGAGTTATTGCGGATCGTCACTAACGAGACAACTCTCTCGAAATCTCGCAGATTATTGGCGCCAGATTTTCGAAGTATAACTCTAATTTGGCTTCGAATGGTTTCTAGTGAAACATTACGTAGACGAGATACAGATTCAGCACTGTTTCCACCCAGAAGAGCCAAACCAACCGCTGCCTCAGTTTTCGTTAGATTAAACAAGGCGCACAAAAGGTCAGCGGAGGGCAGGTTGGTTTCGGACAGGTCGCGAAAAAATAGCACGACGGTATGCGTCACGGCCAATAAACCAGCAATTTGAGTCGGATTAGGTGAAACTAGTATAGCCAGCTGACGCTGATTTTCCCATTCATCCAAGTACTCAACGCGCATCGAGCCGCCACTTCCGCCCGTAGCCGCATCATTAACTAATGCACTTAACTTAAGACCGGCCACACGCTGATTGAGTTTAAGAACTGTCTTGCCAAATTTTGCAGACTTGGTTGGATTGGAGAAAATCACTGGATGATTTCGCTTTGAAACCATCGATAGAACCGCGTTATTTGCAAGAAGGACGTTCAAATTAACATCGACGACCACAGCACTCGTCGATAAGGATTCAATCGTAGCGGTCCCTACAGCCGCTTCTAACTGCTTTTGCTGAAACTGACGATTAATCTGAATTGCTCTCTGAAGATGAGGCAACAGCCCGACAAGTAGCTGCTTATCCGTTTCCGCAAACGCTAAATCGTCACGAAAGAACGAAACTATCGTCTTTTCCTTATCGCCAACCGGTGCCAGCAATATGTGATTTTGACCGTGCTCAACGGCGAATTCTCGGTAAAACTGAGAGCGACTGTAAGTCGTTTCGGCAACCAAATCAGTCGCAGTATAAGCCTGAAAAGTTGAAGGCATATTTGAATAGAGACGGTTCGCAGCAGATCGAACTGGATCGATCAACTGATACTTCTCGGCATAAAGGGTTTCAAATTGAGCAAAGGGATTGAATAAATTCACGGAACTGCCGTCAATTCGGTCAATTCGAAGAGTTCCGTGGTTAGCGCCAAACAACTTGTAAAGTGTTGATTGTGCTCCGGACCAGTCAGTGCACGTAGTCGAATAATCGTATACGTTCAGTATTGCTGCTGTAAAATCTCCCATGGCAAATTCCGGCAAATGGAAAAAAGTAATTATGATAAATATATAATCAATTTTTCCTATTCAATAGTATTTTTTCTTGAGCGAATAATTTGGGCTAGATAACTTTATTTTGCACTGATTGGTTCAAAACCGTCGTCTTCAGACGAAAATTGCTTCAGCACGTAGCCCTTTGATACATACTGTTCTTCAGAAAATAGACCGGTCGGAGGCTGCAAGGTCTATTTTCTGAAGAACAGTATTTCCTACGACACCGGCAGTCGCACGGTTTTCTACCATAGGTATCACATCGTTTAGATCACCAAATATCGCTACGAGATGCTTAAGGGCGAGGTTGGGGTACGAATACAAGATATCATAAGTCAGGTTTGCAAAAAGCTGGGCGTCAAGATTATCAAAGATGTCCTTTCCGGTAACCGCGTCCATATGGTGGTATCTATCCCGCCGCAGCTTTCTGTCAGTGACGTGATCCGGCGCATGAACGGCCGCTCTTCTTATAGAGTGCAACAGGAATACCCAGAACTGAAGAAGCGCTATTGGGGCAGATATTTCTGGGAACTTGGCCACTTTTGCACTACAAGTGGCAATGTCACGGATGACATCATACTTCAGTATATCCAGAACCACGCAGAACTACCGGCATCAGCCAGTAGTTCTTCAGTTGCATCGTTATAGGCAGCGTACTCCATTTTTCGCCGGGACGAGGGTATAGCATGTGGAAAGCCTTGCGTGTGATTTCAGCCGAAAAATAGCAACGGTTGCAATGTTCAAATCCCATCAAGTGTTATCAACATCTTCGCAGAGGGCGAAGTACAGCCACCGAGAATCTTGACTGGGAGTCAAAACAGAACCCTAACGACTATATCCGGCCCGATCGCGTTCATAGCCAATCAAAAGATCTGATAATTCGGTCGCGTGGTGCCCACTAATATCCCGTCTTCCATGGCTTAATAATCCTTGGTTAAGCGCGGAAGTTTCACGCTGAGAGATGCCGGAAGGCAAATCCTCGTTGAACCTGCGGTCGATGCGCGTTGACCCTTATAGAGATTGGTATGGAAGAAACGGACCTCACCGTGAGCCGCCGGATCCCGTGCCGCAACGGCGTTATAAGTTTGTGCCAAAACCTTATAACGCCGTTCCGGGAGGCTGTCATTATAAGCTGTTGGCAGAAATAGCGGATGGGTCGATAGGAATGCTGATAACAGTCGAAGTATGGATGTTCGCCTGGTTCGACGACTGTATCGTTGTGACGCCTTTGCCCCGCTTTGGGCGGGCTGTTCACGCGAAAGTTCAATCCCTTCTGAAGCCTAACAAGGGATGTAACAGCCGTTTCGTCGTTGGTTAGCGATAATCTCTTGGAACCATCCCTGGCAATGAGCAAAAATTGTGCTGTTATCAATTGGATCCCTGTTACAGCGGAATTTTCGCGTAGCCTTTCGAGAGAATTGGCCCGGTCGGACGTCCGATTGGCGAGCCTCCGGCGGGCTCTAATGTAAGTTCGTAAAGCTGTTCACCGCGCGGTTTTGGCAGGTCTGGTCCCTTTAACTGCGTTGATTGCCCACCTTCAAGTAAGCCCAGCGACACCGGTCCCATCTCCTGAGAAGGAAGGGTCCAGACCTGAATGGCTTTTCCTGCTGGTATTGTGACATGGTTTAATAATCGCACACGCGCATTTTCATTGCCAAAATCTTCGACGATTGCCTGCACGCTTCCGGCATCATCCAGCAAAACAGCGATTACAATTGGATCGACAGTTTTGTTCAACGACCACCCCAGGCCGATTGCAAGAAGGATCGAAGCTGCTGCGGCGGAAAGCGCAGCAACTCGCCACCGATTGACACTGTTCCTGTTATCATTGGCGCTCCTGACGAATGTGGTCGATACGGCGGGATCATCGGAGAGCCGGCTTTGAACCGCGCGCCAGACGCGTTCCTCCACGTGCATCGGGGTGACTGAACAATCGAGTGGCAGAAAGCGTTCCCTGCTGCTCGCAACCGCTCTTTTCAGGGCTTCGTTGTTGGCAATTTCATCTTCCACTTGAGCCGTCTCATCAGCGTCAAGCAGACCCAATACATATTCGTCGGCCAGTTCTTCAATATTATCGAATGATCTTATCATGCCATGCATGCCCGCAATGCGCTCAACCCTCGCCGTATCCAGGATTTGGCGGTCCCCAGAGGTATCTGCACGCGACCCGCTATTTCACCATGCGAATAACCGCCGACATAGGCCATCAAAATTCCGTCCCGCTTGTCCTTATCGAGCGATTGAAGACAATCGCGCAATTGGCTTTTTTGATCGAGGCGATGCCAGGCGTTCAGAATTTCATTGGAATGCTCGGCTTCGACCAAGTTTTCTACATGTTCGACCGTGTGTTCGCGATTGCCATCGCGCAATGCATTCAATGCTGTGAGGTCATGCTGAAGCGCGACTTTTGCCGTTTGTGCTTACGCATAACGATGTCTGTTTGCGATTAATTTTTGCCGAAAGACTTCTGCAGGCGTTTTGTACCCCAAACATTTGCGCGGCGTA
>Ga0308156_1000118_pt1 | contig 250779 bp, 212 predicted proteins | sample PhyAR2_FD_201041 | JGI IMG/M metagenome (GOLD analysis project Ga0308156, IMG submission 201041) | Phyllosphere microbial communities from UC Gill Tract Community Farm, Albany, California, United States - DLSL A.R2 | ecosystem: Host-associated > Plants > Phyllosphere > Unclassified | place...
GACGATGCCAATGCATAACTGGGGCTTGACCATATCCCAACTTTATATTAGATTTGGGGATAGACTCAAATTAGAAAGAGGTTTTTAAGATTTTATTCCAATGACACAGTTTGAGTTACACTCCCATTATTTGAAACGAATTCTCCAAATTTATCACCCATAGTACCGCAGTCTTAGGGTGGCATTGCCAGGTTAGAATCGGAATTGATAAATCCTACAACATACACCTTGCCGCAGGCCATCAATAAAATAAAACTACTGCTGATCAATGTAAGATTCAGGAAAAGTCTAATTTCTCTCATAGTTAATTTCTTTTTTTACTTAAAAAGATGATCGACTGTTGTTTCAGCCAGTGGGGTAAAGGTAGCCAAACTTTATACTGTTCTCCTATCTATAAATTATCTACACCTTCACCAAATTGCTTGATAATGATATAAATAAGCTAGCTTTTAATCTTGCTCAGAAAAGAATAGTGTTTAAAAATAGAAGAAGATGAAAAGAAGCTTTATTGAATTAAAGGTTAAATTGAGATCCATATATCAATTTAAGAATACTATCCTCTCAAAAATTCTTCCAGATCAGTATCCTTATCCAGATCGAACTTCTGTTTTAGGCGATATTTAAACATACGGACGCTCAGGGCCTCCACATGCATAACCTACGCATGTCCTACAGTATTTTAATCTAAAGTTGTTAAAAGTATCCTCGTGAATCCCACAACTTATATCAACTGATTAATATTTACTAGAGTTTTCGGATTAGAAATTATCTAATTGGGATGTTTTACTACAAATCTTCCTCTGGCTTTACCGTTCAAAATTGTATTAAGAGCATTAGGCAATTGCTCTATAGAAATTTCACTCACTATTTTCTTCAAGTTTTTCGGCTTCCATTCTTGTGCGAGTAAACACCATATTTTGTTTTTAAACTCGCGTGGCTGCTCTACAGAATCTATTCCTATCAGTCTTATCCCTCTTAATATGAAAGGGAAAACACTTGTTGAGATTTCTGCAGAAGCTACATTTCCACATGTAGTAACAGCTCCACTATACTTTAAGGATTTTAGCATTCCCGATAAGATTCTTCCTCCCGCAGTATCTATGCCTCCTGAAAAATCGGCTTTGGATAGTGCTTTTTGATCATATGTATCTATAAAATCATTCCTTGACATTATTGAACTAGCGCCTAATATTTTGGTTATGAAATTGTTTTCTTCTTTTCCAGATATACCTATTACGTCATATCCTAATTTTGAAAGAATTCCAATGGAAATACTACCCACACCTCCTGTAGCACCACTAACAATTATCTTACCGCGCTCTTTTTCAATACCAGATTCTATAAGATTATAAACAGATAGACCTGCTGTCAACCCGGCAGTGCCTAAGCACATTGCTTCAAAAAGTGATAGACTTTTTGGAAGTTTAATAACCCAACTAGCAGGTACGCTAACATATTCTCCAAATCCACCCCAGGTATTCATACCTAAGTCATAACCAGTAACTATTACATTATCCCCTTCGGCGATGCCATCAGAAGAAGAGGAAACAACCAGACCTGCTGCATCTATTCCCGGAATGTGAGGAAACGTTCTTGTTACCCCCTTGTTTCCTGATGCTGACAAAGCATCTTTATAGTTTACAGACGAATAAGTAACTTTTATCAAGACCTCATTAGCAGTAATATCAGTCATGGAAACTTGCTCAACCTGTGCTTTAAAAATGCCATTAACTTCTCTAACCATTAAGGCTTTAAATTGTTGTGCCATAGTAATTGTTTTATGTAAATTTGAGCAATTAAAAATTGCTAAACAATAACTTACATTTTGTTTTGATACTGAAATAAAGTGCAGTTTTGTTGATAATCAATCAAATAATTTTATGCACGAAGTTGAAAAAATTGAAACAATATGTCCTTCTGACGTTTTCCTACAAGTAATTAAGGGGAAATGTAAAACTACCTTAATTGTACTTATCAAAAAAGGGCGTAATCGTTTCTCAGAGATGGTTAAAACCCTACCAACTATTAGTGGACGTATGCTGGCAAAACAATTAGATGAGCTTGAAGAAGATGGTATTATTACACGCAAGGTATTTGCTGAAGTTCCGCTAAGGGTAGAATATTTTTTAACAGAATATGGAAATAGCCTTTATCCTATAATTAATGAAATGAGAAAATGGGGATATCGGCATCTTGAAATCCAAAAGAATAAAGGGTAAGATATCATGACACAGTTTACGTTACAGTCTCTGAAAATCCGACCGGGATCTTCTTCGATTACTTGATTCATCTTCAACAAAAGTTATATATCCATTACCCTTTTCAGAAATTTTATAGGAATTATTTCTCAGGTATGTATAAATCTTATTCTCTAATTCTATACGAGAAATATCTACGGTTCTTTTTATTTTATTTTCAAAATTCATTTAATAGCCTCCTTGAAATTTCGTGGTACTAATATATCTTTGAGTGGAACTATCTCCTGGCATCATATAAGCATGACCTCTCCCCGAATTTAGGAATGTTTTAAAGTAGAAAATCCCGCTGTTTTGACCTGTTTTTCGATAAACATTTCAGGTGTCAGATTCCCCCAAACAGCTATGGGGCCTGAAGGTATTGTATTCCTCCCTCCAGACTTCAATTTCTTCCTTGGCATCTTCTAATGAAAGGAACCAGTGTACGTTTATGAACTTCTATCTAAAGCTTCCATTAAATGACCCAATATACGGATTGTCTGTTGATTTTCCGGGCTTGGAGAAAACTACCTTTGAATTTTCCGTTTTTATCCGATCGTAATTGTCTTTCGTAATCACCACAATATTTCATAGCCTTAACGAAAATAGTAATATACTATTTATATCTATCCAAAACCAGCATTACAACATCTCATATTGTCATAGCCTGAAAGGATAATCATCTGTTGCTTTAAGGATAGGATCGCATTTCGTACAGATTCTATAGATACGGCGATTTCGATGTTTTCCTTAGATATCCAATTCTTCGAGAATTTACTACTCCCAATCTGTCAAATGCCATTTTGCCAACTCCCAATTATCGTCAGGATCGATTCGATAGTCAAACTGTCTAGGGGAGGAGTTAGCTGCAATAATTTCTTGCAGAAAGCTATTTGAGATTTCAGGATCGTAGACTCTCCAAATTAATTCTCGAGTTTTATTCCAGGTTATTCTTGCAAGAAATAAGGCGTTAGGCTTTTTCTTATTTTTTCCTTTTATTTCATTATCTAAATAATCGCCATAGTTGTCAATTACTTCTACTTCACTTTTTGAAGGCATTCCATTGTCGATTAAATCTTCTAGATCTATCATAATTGATAAATGCCATGCGAAAACTATTTTTGGTTCAAATTCCTTTAATGCAGTGTTGACGACTGCTACTCCAGGTAAATCATCTTGTTTAAAATTAAGCAAGGAATAGAATTCATCGGGTATTATTACTTTAAAATCTGTCATATATTTTATAACCTTTACCTTATCTCAGTGATCATTACCTTTATAAATCCACATCGGCTCCGTTTGCCCGGCTCTTTCAAAACCGTTCTTTTTATAAAAGTCTATGGCTTTTCCATCAGCAGTAAGCATCTGCATATGAAAATCCTTATAAATCTCTTGCATTTTATCCATAATCAAACGCCCAACCCCTTTGCCTTGATAGGAGGGTAGCACCAGTAGATGCGGATAATAAACCACGAGGTATCCATCGGAAATAGCATTCCCTAGACCTACTAATGTTGTACTATCCCATGCCGTAACTAAAGAATGCGAATTTAATAGCCCTTTCAGCAGTAGTTCTGGTTTTTCGGCTGCACTCCATTTATTAGCTTGGTAAAGTTGCAGAATGTCGTTTGCATTTAAGTCTCTATTAACACTAAGCTTTATGTTCATATATTATTCTGTAGTTTTGGTGTGTATACTTAAGTAAATGTTCGTTGTAAATATGCAAACATGTGAAAATTGAAGTTTATGCTTAATATTACTCGTAAACTTTTGCTCCCTTGAAAATATCAGCAAATGTTGACCACGCAGCTTTTTCAGCATCTACGTTTGCATTTGTATTATCATAATACCCTTGGATATCTTCTGCGTATGACGCCAAAGCCTCCAGAAAATCAGGTAAGGTTTTGTTTTCCCAGGTTTCAGGATGTTGGAGCAAATCCTGGCGAAACAAATCAAGAAATTTGATGAAGCTCTGTCTATCTTTTACGATCAGTTCGTTTAATTGAGTATCCATATTATATACTTAACTTTTTATAATTTAAGACGCTGATTTTGATGTTTTTCGTCTATTTTTATGAAATTCTATCACATTTATCCTTCTGTGCATGTACACCCAATGCAACTCCAAATCCAACAAGTGAGCACCATATGATGACAATATTCTCACGGCCGTTTAGCAATGTGAATTTAAATAGGGGATGCGCGTGTATATAATCTGCTATTGGCCATACAAGTACAGATAATCCAATTATTATCGCCATTGAAAGCCAGAACTTAGGAAAAATGAGGATTATATTTGTAATAAGTGTAAATAGTATTGCAGCTAAAGCCGAACCAACATACATGGCATACAATCCCATTGGGGAAAGAATAAATACAGTGATGCCAATTGTGATTATAAAGATAACAATACTCAAAAACCAATGTAGCAGTATGCCTATCAATTTCTTCGGAAAACTGATCCTATCAAAATTGCTTAATGAAACGGCTAATGAGATTAATGTTGGGATAAGGATAAACGACCAGTCCCATTTAATGCAAACCGAAAAAATGATGCTAGCCAAAATGCAGCAAAGCGATGTCATAGCTATTCTGATAATTTGCATACTCCTACTTTTAGATTTAAGCCTGAATACCGATCCTTTTTTCCTTCGCACCAATTTACATGAACAAAACTGTGATCTGATTTATGTGAAGAGCTTTTCTATTTGCGTCCTGTCATAGTCAAGAATCCAGTCTTTGTGGTTTTCGTAAATTGGTCTTAGTGTTTCAATATCACTAGCGACAAGATCAAGACCTCTGTCATCGTACATATTAAAAATAAGTTTTTTATTGATGTTTATAAGGTAAATCTCTTTGTTCGAAATTATATGATTATACTCTAACCTCGGGAATTTTGAAGGAAAGTCTTGATTTGCAATTGCCATTAATAAGGTTTTATGATTTACTCTGCCTGACTTTAGTTTAATAATGGCAAGATTTCGAATATCAAATTTATCGCGAGGATCGTAAAGCCTTATTTCTTTCGAAAAATTTATTTCGGCTGCATGGAGATCCTGAATTTGTTTAAAGATAAAGTTCGAACATCGAATTTTTCTGCGTTTGTATTTATAGTCCATTAAAACTAGAAATACACTGTCAGAAACGTCAAAGGCACTTTGGAAAATTGTCGTTGCACGCCTGTTAACGTTGTGAAAGTGTTTTTTTGTATTGGTTTCGCCAATTTGTAAGTCAAATCGAAGTCCAAAATCACAGCTGTAAAATAAAGGAGCTCTAAGCTTTAGTCTCTTGAAGTGATCTTTTAAAAACTGTCTATATTCTTGTTTGGTTGTTTGCACAGTGAAGATTTAATTTGATGAATATTAAAGATGATTTATTTGGACATCTCTTAATTACTGCCCTACAACAAGGTCTTCCTGCTGTATCAGCTTATCTTTTGTACTTTTTGGATTGGCGGATAAATTTAGCTCGAACCATCTAAGAGTTCAAAAGTAATCTCTCCGGTATGATGTTTTCTTAATTGGTCAATTAATGGGATACAAGACTCATCATAAGCGATATGTGTTAGGTTTTTAAAAGTTAATATTTCAATTAAAAGATTGGGAATATCAATAACATGAGCATTTTTAAGAACCAGTGTTTTTAGATTTTGTATTCTAAGGTTGGTCAAACCGATTAAATCAAAATGATCCAAATACAAAAAAATCAAATTTTCAAGGTCATTTATCCATAACGGGATCTCATAGGGACTATTTGCTTTTACCCTTCTACTACTGTAATCGCCTGTTAAAAATAGTTTATCAAGTTGGTAAAGGTTTTTTACATGTTCATTTGGCAAGGTATTGCTGTCAAACCTACTTGTTGTATATAAAGCAAAGGGAATATTACAAATTCCTAATAAGACCGTTTCCCCTTGAAAAAATAGTACTGATCCATTTTTTTCATCACCCCAGTCTACCCGAAGAAATCCACTTCCTTTAATGATACTCCTTCCTTCATTGTTATCGTTTTCCATAATGACTAAATATGGGATTTTACAACAGCTAGGCTACAGTTTAATTTCTCCTGCAATTCAACTATAAATTCAGGTTTCAATTCAGGCCAGTTCCAAAATGTAAATCCAAGATTGCTGAATCCCCACTGTGGTTCAAAAACATATTGCTGGATTTCGCTTTCGGTGGCGCATATCGGACACAACAAATTATCGGTAAAACCCTGGCACCAGGAATCCAGATCCCATTCATTGTCCACAATATTTTCTGTACAACTGGGGCATATGATACGATCGATGCCATTTTGGCCGGTATCAAATACAGTGCGCTCACTTGTTATTTCCAGACCATTTATATCAAGTTGGTATGGAAGGAACTGAGGTTCCGCCACAATGTTTTGAGCACCGTCAGAAATTGCATATCCAAGGTTGCCCAGTGTGCAATCCGATAGTTCAGCTTTGACGATATCTTTCGAAACGAACCACTTTAAAATATCATTTACAACAACTTCATCAGAAGCGTACCTGGACACTTTAGGCACAAGCGAAATAGTATAGTCACTCATAGACTAAAAATAAAGAATAATTGGAACAATGTTCTAATGGTTTTCTACAAATTTTTCTCCAAATAACTGAATAAGTTCGGAAAGAAAGCATTCGGGACCTACGAATTTGCCTTTTAAGTTTTCTTACGGCTTCCCGTAACCAATCATTCTTTCAAACCACTTTATTGTAATAGCCTTTTATATTTCTATTTTTCATAAATTTAGAAAAGAACAAAGGCAGGTGTTTAGGCTAGCGCAAAATTCAAAGTTTTTGTTTTTTCGCCCACTATTATCGCCAATACGCAACCTGTTTTGTAATTTTTAGGAAATGCAGAGAACTGAAATCTTAACTCAAAATCAGGTTATCGAATTAATAGAATTTATACTTTCAGATTCTAAAAATGAACTGTATGAATCTTATTCTGACATGGAAAAAGAAATTATTAGATTTAGTAATTCAACAGAATTTGATGATTACTTTCTAAAAGGAATTTTAAGTAAAGTAAGAAATTTCACATTTGGAATTTATAACCCAGAATCAAAAGGTAAATTTTATATTTCAAAAATTGAATTAAATCCTAAATATTGTAAGGGAAATACTTATCGTTACAGAATTGACGGTTGGGCCATAATCTTTATAGATTTGAAATTAATAACAAACTCAAATGAGGTTGAATGCCGAATCTCTGTAAATTCTAAAAAGAGAGCTGAAAATTGGCCAGGTTCAAACCCTGAATTTGGTAATCCTGAATTATGGAACTGGAAGAATGTTGAAAGCATGGCGCGAAAAATAATAAATAAATTAAAAAACTACACAAAATCAACATCTTAAAGAAATAGTATGCTAATAATCCGAGAAGTTTCCTTTGTATAGAACGCTTATTTGATACTTATTGCACGAAATTTTTTAAATCGAAGGCCCCATCCATAACGATATAAAAATTTAAGGCAATGTAGCGTATCATCCGACAGCCCATCAGTCAGTTACTGCCCTAATAATATTTGCAATGCTTTTTTGCCACTTTCATTAGCAGGATTAATTTCCAATGATCGGCGATACATCATAATTGCTTCTTCTTTTTTACCTGTTTTCATGAGCGCTTCAGCATAGCTGTCAAAAACGTTGAAACTGCGGGGAAAAAGCATGGAATTTGTCCTCAAAACATCAAGAGCTAGCAGCAATTGTCCGTTGCGCATGAGCTCAATTCCCAAAAAATTTAATTCCCCCTCATTCAAGGAGAAACGCGAATCTGTTTGGTGCTGACCTAAGATAGCGGCAGCATAGTCAGCTCCCCGTGACACCAAAGCATGCACATAAAGCCTCGCAAGCGAACGTGGTCTAGTAAATTTTTTTCCGCTGAGTATGATATAGAGTTCGGGTGCGATGGGAGGGTTTTCGGCATTGTCAGTTACAAAGATAAACTGTTTTTTATCCAGGTTTCTTAGCATAAAAGTATTCATTCCTGGTATACCGCCACTGTGCCAAACCACTTTTCCTCCACTGGTATCTTTGAAAATAAACCACCCGAGGCCATAAGCTGCCTGGTCTATGCCTGAGCGACGATAAGGGATGCTGCCATCGTTCAACCGGTTTGGGGTGAACATTTGTTCCATACTTCGTTCGCCAATCAATTTGCCTTTATAAAGTGCTTGGTCAAATGCCAGCATATCATGCACCGTACTGGCCATATTGCCAGGTCCCTGAAAACCTACCCAATTAAAAGTGAACCTTTTTAACTGCTTTACCAATTCGATGGGACGGAGGGTATCTACATAGTGTACGGGTCTATCATATTTGCGGGCATAACGTGGGTCATAATCGAAGTCTGCATTCAGGATTTCAGAATTTAACATTTTCGCTGGTCTGAATATGAATTGCTCCATATAATTTCGAAAGGAAAATCCACTTTTACGTTCTATAATTAATGCTAAAATACTATAATTGGTATTACTGTATTCAAATTTGTCGCCCGCTTTATAATGTAGGGATTTTCCAAAGGACTTCAAGGCAGGAATGATATCCTTATTTGTGTACTGACGTAATGAATCTTTTTTGAGTAATGGACCAAATAGTTCATCGGTATTAGGTAGGCCTGAGGTATGGGCCAATAGATGGCGTACTGTAATTTCAGGATAAGGAAAGCCGGTGAGATATTGTGCAACTTTCCCGTCGAGCGATAGTTTACCTTTTTCTATAAGTTGGAAGACTGCAACCGCTGTTACCGGTTTTGAAACAGAGGCCAGAACGAAACGTGTATTTAGCTCATTGGTTTTACCAGCTGCAGCATCGGAAATACCGTAAGCTTTTTCATATAGTATCTTTCCATCCTCGGCGATCAAGACATTACCATTGATGTTATGATCGGCATCGAGATTATTAAAAAAGGTGTCGATTTGCATGACAATATCCTGCCTTTGAGCCTTTGAATATTCGCCAATAATCAACCCCAGAATCAATAAGCTAGCGATGCGTACAAAATTTTTCATTTTAGTCGTTTTTTATTAGACGCATTATGGTGGTTAATGTTGCACTGTATACCAAACCTATTCCTAAGCATCCTATTTTGACGCTCTCTTCTAAAGATATTTTCAAAATCTATGCACATAAATTTTAGAGCTCAAGCGAGCATCTAGCCAACATGGCCTCCCTTGGCGGTTAACAAGGGAGGCTACTCGTATTCTTACAGCTTCCCGTAACCAGTCCTACTTTCAAACCCTATTATCGGGCTATGAGAAGCCTCATCCATCCAATGGCATATAAAAAATGGGAAACCCTAAATATCTTTACAGTATACAACATTATTAATATTATCAGCAATGTTGTAAAATGAAACCGCTAGAGATCTTTTGCCGAAATCGGGTAATGTACGCTCAGATTACCGTGCATGATAAAAGCATGGGCATGAAAGATTATCATCTTTACAACAAAAATGGTCTTGCTTTTTATGTTTTCAGGAAATCTCAAGGAGTGTGGCAATTGGCATTCGGTGTACATGCCGATGACATCAAGGAAGCGTGCATTGACGCCCTTATACTTCGCTTTGAGACGGATGTGTCTGAGTTGTTTTATCATCATGGGAAACGCCAGGTAGTGGAAGTTCGGGCCAAGAAATACAGCCTTTGGCATATTTATCTCAATAATGTCTATGTAGGGAGTATTCAGTATTACACCTTCACTAAGCAGTTCAATTACCACCTTGAAGACAATTGCTTATTGACCGATGATCACGTGCAAAAATATATAGCCATGATTCAACGTGGGGAATTAAAGTGGATAAAGGGCGATATTCGATGAAAAAGAATATAAAGTTCGAATGTGACGTGTGTGGTCAAAAGCAAGTGGTTGAGGTTTCTGTTTTGCATGGCAGTGGAACCTTGCAAATTATGATTGATCGGTTTTTTATAATGGATGTAGATTTTCGCAATGGCGAATGGGTAATGCTATGTAACAATACGAGCTGGTTGACAACCGACGAACTTGCTATTATGTTTTGACGGTCTGGAAGAGCACACGATCAACATCAATCAAGGCGTAGAATCCACAATAGCTATTTAATGGCTCGGCTTAAGATGGAGGATTATATGAATGAACCTGTTCGTTAGTATATTTAAAAAAACTTGATGCCTGATTGTCAATTATTATGCGTACATTTATTACTGCGATCTGCTATTCATCTTAACCCCTTCAGCAGATCCGATATGATAAATACACTTGTTTTATCTTTAAATTCTCCACGATATACCTTTCGGAAATTTTCAGTTCAAAAACTATCAGCTTGCGTACTTTAAAGAGCGAATACGATTCAGTTTAACATTATTCCTTTCGATCAATCATAGCTATTGAAAGTAAAAGGACTATCACTTTATAAAATCCACACATCATGAGTAAAGACATTAAAAAGGAAAAAAGTACAAAAGAGAAAACTCAGTCTTCCTATCAAAAAGAAAAAGATACGGTCTCTAAAGATTTAACGGACAATGTCTTCCGTAAAAAAAGAAAATAGGCGATTAATATAATAGCTTATTGCTTGCACTTGCACAATGGCAGATTAATTTGGAGCCGGTATAAAGGCTGGATTATTTAGACCAGGCTTTTGCTCGCTTTTTTCTTTGAGCAAATACCGGTATAGTATATCGTATGATATGATGTACAATTGTCAAGTTTCATCGCACAAAAAAAGCATAACAGTTTCCTGTTATGCTCCTTGGAAAATAAACAAGTCATCTTCCAAAATGGACTATTCTACTTAATTATGCCTTACGTACGTTAGTTGCATTAATGCCTTTTTTTCCGTTCTCTAGATCGAATGTCACGCTGTCGTTTTCGCGGACATCACTTACCAAACCCGTTACGTGGACGAAAATATCGTCACCACCATTTGCTGGTGTAATAAAACCGAAACCTTTGTTTTGATTAAAGAATTTTACTGTTCCTTCTTGCATTTTATTATTATTTATTTAAAGTATTATTGCCTTATATCCATGGTAATGGCATTTTGGCCAGTACGATAGTAATCTATTTGTTCGCAAGAATGATGATTTGTATATTAAAGAGGATTGATGGGATCACGTTTAAAGATACTGCACCTATTGTTTTGATAACAAAATGAGCTTCTGAAAATGCCAAAACTGAGGGAAAGAGAAATGCTTAACGATTCAGAAGAGCAAAGGCGGAGCCTGATTATATCTCAAATGTAAGTATAATAAACTGGAATATAGCAGATTTATCTTTTTATTTTTTATTGTTGATCCAGATTGGGGTATAAATAAAGGTTTCCTCTGAAAATAATATCTTGGTTAAATATCAAAATAGCTATCCTATTGGGATCCAATACTTCAATATCCGGTGTTATGTTTTCGAATCTTATGCAATTAAATCTTTTATATATAAACAATATTTTGACAATTTTTCATATATTGTTTTACCTAAGATAAATGACCATCTTAATTGGGATTATTTCATATTTGCGAAGCGACTTGTCGTATTTACCTTGCAATAAGTGTTTATACGTTTTCGAATGAGTATACACGCGAAATATGGTAAATACTCTCACCTGTAGAACCAAAGTTCTTCAATGAATGTTCCACTATAAATACTTTAATAGCGATAAATATTTCAATAGGGCAACACCATTAAATGAGGCAATTGAAAAATCCCGGAAATATAACGATGACGAAACAATTCCTATCCGATAAAAAAAGTCCAATGTCCTTGTGGGGCAAAAGTTTAAACCTCCTTATTATACGGGCAAAATAATAGTTTAAAAAAGTAGAGTCAATGCACAATTTCTGCGTATCTCTAATAGGAACACAAAAATGGATGGATCTTACAGTCTGTAAGATCCATTTTTTATAAATGATGTTTAACAATGGGCATTTTACCCACAGTACTAAAAAACAAACAACATGAAAAAGAAAATTGTGATATGTGATGATGACAAAGAAATATTGAATGCATTTTCTATGGCGCTGGAAGATCAATATACGATTGTTATAACCGTAGCGGACAGCTTAGTACTGGCAGAAGTGTTGGATAGTATAGATGCTGATATACTGTTTTTGGATATTCATATGTCCCCACGCAACGGAGATCTTGTATTGCGTAATCTCAGGAGCTCATCTAAACATGATAAACTGCCCGTGATCATGATTTCGGGCCATACTGATGGAAGAAGAATTTCAGAGGAGTGCGGGGCAGACGGTTTTTTAGCTAAACCTTTTGATCTTACCGACGTGGAAAACTACATACGAAGATTTGTTTATGAAAGTTAATCTTAGTATTGTATTTGGTTTTAAGTTGCCCAAAATTTCGGGCAACTTATATTTATATACGGTAAGTTGCATGGAATTTTACTGTAACGGTTTTATTTTCAAAAATCACAATTTAATATAGCCCCACTGCTTGCATTGCCAACAAGCTGCCGATATTGACTTAACCATTTAGAATTCAGTTTTTTTCTGATCGGAGTAAAGTTTTTTCTTCGCATTTGGATCTCTTCTTGGCTAATATCAACTGAAAGTATATGTTTGTCAACATCAATAAGGATGTGGTCTCCGTTTTTTAGTAATCCAATCAATCCGCCTTCAGCAGCCTCAGGGGAGACATGTCCTATAGCTATTCCGCGAGTAGCTCCGCTGAATCGCCCATCTGTTATCAAGGCTACCGAACTACCCAATCCCATTCCCATGATCAGGCTTGTAGGTGTCAACATTTCCTGCATCCCCGGCCCACCTTTGGGACCTTCGTAACGGATCACCACAACATCGCCAGCTTTGATCTCACCGGCAAGGATGCCTACTATGGCATCTTGTTGGCTATCATAGCAAACTGCAGTCCCGCTAAATTTCTTTTCGCCCGTGATTCCTGCGGATTTTACCACAGCTCCCTGCTCTGCCAGATTTCCAAATAGAATCGCCAATCCTCCGACAGGACTGTATGGATTGTTTATCGTATGTATGATTGTTGAATCTTTGATCGCTGCATTTGCTATCTTTTCAAATAGCATTTCGCCACCGACCGTTATATTATCCAGGAGGACATGGTTGCTGCGCTTGGTCATTTCGTTCATTACAGCATTTACGCCCCCGGCGCGATGGACGTCTTCCATGTGAACGGTGCTTAAACTGGGCGATATTTTTGCGATGTGAGCTACTTGATCCGATATTGAATTAATGTCCCTAAGCTGAAAATCTACATCTGCTTCGTGAGCTATAGCAAGCATATGAAGAACAGTATTGGTACTACCACCCATAGCCATATCCACTGCAAAAGCATTCTGGATGGCTTTTGCATTAATGATGTTTTTAAGTTTGAATTGTTTGGAAAGCTGATCGTCTTTGGCGATTTCACAGATCCTTCTGGCTGATTCCCGATATAGATTTTCACGCTCGGGTGTTAACGCCAATATGGTTCCATTACCAGGTAGTGCTATACCCATAGCTTCCATCAGCGTGTTCATGGAATTTGCTGTAAACATACCCGAGCAACTACCACCACTGGGGCATGCGTTACACTCGATGTCTTTGAGTTCATCGTCACTGATTAAGCCCGCTTCGTGTTTGCCCACAGCCTCGAAAGCTGTAGACAGGTCAATGGCAGTACCACCTTTGGTATATCCTTTTCGCATGGGTCCTCCACTTACAAAAATTGTAGGCACATCTACACGTAGCGCACCCATAATCATCCCGGGTACAATCTTATCGCAGTTAGGGATAGCTATCATCGCATCCAATTTGTGTGCATTCATGACGCTTTCAATTGAGTTGGCAATTAATTCTCGGCTGGGGAGCGAGTAAAGCATACCATCGTGTCCCATAGCAATACCATCGTCAATACCTATCGTATTGAATTCAAAAGGAATACATCCGTTTGCCTTGATTTCTTCTTTAATGATCTCAGCAACCTTATTCAGAAAAAAATGTCCGGGTATAATTTCGATAAAGGAATTTGCTACTCCAATAAAAGGCTTATCGAAATCGTTATCATTTATGCCTGTGGCCCGAAATAGGGCTCTATGGGGAGTACGTTGGTATCCCTTCTTTACTTCATCGCTTCTCATTTTTTATTAGTTATATAGTAGATTTTAGTCTACTTAGTGTTTCAGGCGATATGGCCAGATAAGCCGCAAGGTTGACATTAGACAAACGCTGTATGAGCTCAGGATTATTTTTCAGTAGATCGCGATAGCGTTCTTTAGCGGTTTGAGTTAATAAGCTGCTGAGTTTATTATTTATGACAGTTAATCCATATTCGAGAATGTAGATATAAAAATTGTCCCAGCCAGGCATGTTTTCCCTCAAAAAGGTAAAATCAGTGTTGCTGATGCTGAGCACCTCCGTATCTTCTACTGCTTGGATAAATTCTGTAGCGGGCTGTCTTGAGATAAAACTAACGATAGAGGTTAGAAAAGTATGCTCAAAAGCCATGAATCGGGTTGCCGTTGATAGTTCGTCATTGCGAAAATATAGGCGCAAACAGCCCTTACCGACAAAGAAAAGATAGTCTGCAATGGAACCTTCGTTGAGCAGATGGTTATTTTTCTTTATCGATTGATGTTTAAAATAAGTTAGGGCCTCTGCTAATTGCTGTTCGGTTAACAACGCTTTCTCACGTAACAATTGTAATAGTTGCTCTCTCATCGCTTATTATTTTATACGTCAAAGATGCACTTTATATTAGGATATAGTCGTTGACATTGGTCAAAAACGTCAACGATTTATTAAAGTTTTAATCTTCTATTGGATAATGGAACTTTGGTAAGTTTAGAGCTAATACAACATTAAAATATACACCAATTATTTCTTTGTTAGGTGCGAAAGCTGTTTGTTTGACTACAGTTGGAAGCGACGGATAAATTAAGTAGATTTAATTTCTATAAAACTTCTTATATGAAGTTTCCATTTTGTTATAACTATTGGTCGGATTTTATACGGTCTTCTTTGCACAAAATGCTGCGGCACATAGCGTTTCGAAGATAGAATTGAAGGAGACATACATCGTTGATATAGATCCGAAAGAAATAATTTTAGCGGATTTGTTTCCGTCATTCAACTATTTTTGAAATACATTTTTGGTTTGTCGTTATTTAGTATTCTTTAGTTAGATGCAATTGAAGAAAACCTTTTTTAAGCGCCTGTCCTTTGTACTTGAACTTTGAACTTAACTCCTTATTGTTTGCTAAAATTGCTCCAGCTCCAGTGATTATAGGGCTGACGTTAAAATAAATATCGGTAACCAAATTCTTGTCCAAAAAAGCGTTGAAAGTACCTGCTCCGCCTCCAACGGCTATTTCCCGCACTCCTTTTGCAGACATATATGCAATTGCCTCCTCAGGACTTGCTAAAGTCTTGTAACCATCAGCCGTATAAGGTTTATCGGCCAATATGATGATTTCTATTCCCTTAAAATGATCTTTTACCGGATCTGGAAAATTTAGAAAATTTTCAAATGTTTTCAATCCTATCACTACATTTCCAACCTGCCTTACAAATTGTACGTAAAATTCCATTGCTTCCGGTGGCAGCTTATGATGTGGATTATCGGATATCAAAATTCTTCCATTAGCTGAAATATTTGCGATTACTGTTACTTTCATAATGATTTTCCTTAAATTTCTGTTCAACAAAACTATTGGATATTCAATATATATTTACTATTCATTACCTTTAGGAAAGTAACTATCATATGAGCAATAAAAATATTGATAAAGAAACGATATTGGCATTAAAAGATGGCATTGAATTGCTCAGTGGCAAATGGAAATTTTGTATCCTGCACAATTTGCAGCAACACGGCACAATGCGGTTTAAAGATCTGCAAGAGATGGCTCAGGGAATATCCCCAAAAGTTCTATCCAAGGAACTTCAGGAATTAGAAGACAATTTACTGATTAGTAGAACAGTTAATGATACCAAACCTGTGACCGTTTCTTATGCGCTTACCGCCTATGCTAAAGAAACGGAGAAAGTTGCCAATGCTTTAATTAAATTTGGTCTAAAGCATAGAGATAAAATTAAAGCAAAATGAGGATTATATCTTAACAGCTCATTTAACTTTCCACCTCAAAGATTAGTATATTGTAGTCTCTCTCCAGACGTTTTTCAATGCTCCGATTTCATTAAAATACCTCCGTTCCAATTTCTCGAGACCTTCGCGAAATATAGCTCTGCGGAAATATACATTTCTGCACTGTCGGTCGGCGGCGTCTTATCCTTACCACTTTGATTCAGGTCTTAAAGCGATGGAGGCGACACAAATACCGTCTGCTTGATCCGCAGGGAAATATGCTGATGGATGAGAGTCAGCGAGACGAAGCCCCCGTATTCGGAGATGAACATTTCCGACCAGAAATTGATAGAGGAGCGCTGAGAGATCTAATCGACGGACTGCTTCCTTGTGGCGTTTCAAATGTTAATTCCAAGATTCTGCCAGTTCAGTAGCTGCATAAGCCCCCATTTGTGCATACCCGCTCACAGAGACTCCAGATGAGATAAGAACAATGGAAGCTCCTTCTGATAAATGAGGGATTAATTTTTGCAAAGTAAAGAATAGTCCTTTGACATTGATGTTGTAAAGGTCGTCAAAAACCTCTTCGGTTGTATCTTCAATTGAATATTGCTTTGCTATTCACGCATTCAGTACAAGCACATCCACTTTGTTTCCGCTAGCTGCAACTGTGGATAGTTCTCGACACGCAACCCGTAACGGTTCAATATCAACTAACAGAATGCGGCTTGACGCTAAAAAAATCATCAATACCCTGGCCGAATGGGGAACTGAACATCGAAAAGTGATTGTCGGGAAGTAATTGATAAATTGTCGATAAGAGACCATAAAAGATTATCGGAAATCTATAAAAGGAGAGCGTTCTAAAATGGCGGCCCTTGCATTTTGTTGTAATTTTTACACTTAGGTAAGGGCGTTCTTGATAGCGTTGCTGATAATGAAATATACCGAGTTTAGGTATTGAAATGATAGAGGAATACTACATCCCCGATATAAGCTGGCTTAATTTGATTCTTGATAACAAGTTTAGCCTCAATAGTCACTTTTATTGTTCCGCGAAGGTTGCAGATGGATTTTGCGGTTGCTTGGAGTTGAACTTCACTATCTACAGGGACAGCTTGTCCAAATCTGAAATTTTCTATTCCATAATTGATTTCCATTTTCACGTTTCTAACATCTGCAATCTGCTTCCATAAGTAAGGAATTAATGATAGGGTCAGATACCCATGTGCAATAGTTGAAGAAAAGGGACCTTCCTCTTCGGCTTTTTTTTTGTCGACATGTATCCATTGATGATCGTGCGTCGCATCCGCAAACAGATTGATCTGCTGTTGATTAATTACATGCCAATTGGAAACCCCGATGAGTTTGCCCTCGTAGGCCTTATATTCTTCAAAATTGTTAATAATTACCATAAACTTCGGTTAGTCTGTAATAACTGATATAGGACAAGTTTAAATAAATGGATGTTAATATCATAATTTAATAACTTATAAACTTCCTAAATATTGCTGATAAACAATATTCAGGCACAAATTAAACGAAGGGAAGCTTAAACGCCATTCTATTTTGGGAATCAAAGAATCTATGAAGTGACAGGTCTAAGTACGGTTAACGATTCCGATTATTACCTAAACTTAGTTTTTATTTCGAAGACTGGTTAAGTTGGTATGTTAATTGTATTTTTTGACTGTATAGAATTAATTACAAACCACTTAATATAAAACTACCATGTTCAACAACAAAGATAATAAATCAGGCTTAGTTCTTGGAATGCTGGCAGGTGCAGCTCTTGGAGCACTTGTAGGACTATTATTTGCTCCAGAAAGTGGAGAGGAAACAAGAAAGAAAATAAAGAAAAAGTCAGATGATTTAAAGGATCAGGCAAAGAATAAATATGGAGAACTTAGTGACGCCGTGAAGGATCAGTTCAACAGTGCTTCTGCGAGTGTTAAAGAGACGGCAAGTAATGTCGCTAATTCGGTGACCGATGGTTTTGATAAACTGAAAGGTCAGATTACATCTAAAGCAGAAGATGCTCAAGAGAAGGCCGAGCCAAAATCAAAATGATGTTAAAAAGCAGTACTTCCTTTCCATCTTATTAAAAGAAGAACGGAAATTGCAATACCGCATTAAAACGACGATTTTTTGCGGGACAAACCTTTTTTAGCGTATGTATATAAGTCGATTCTAAACGAAGAATCGACTTTTTTTTGATCTTTCGCACACCATTTTTTTGGATTTCCCTCGGGGAAATTGAACGTTTTATTTCAAAATTACTTTCCTTAGAAGCTCCTGATGCTCATCACCCCAATTTCCTAGCGCAGAAATTACAGGGATTAAAGTTTTCCCAAATTCTGTAAGACTGTATTCCACTTTAGGTGGTACAACAGGGTAAATAACTTTTGCAACCAATTCGTGCTCTTCAAGTTCTTTTAGCTGAACATTTAGCACTCTTCGTGAAGCATCCGGTATTTTGCGCTGGAGTTCGCTTGGGCGTTTGTACCCTTCATTGATAAACCACAATAATCGTATTTTCCATTTACCATAGAGAACTTCACCAATCAAGTCTAAACCACAGTTGAGACTTAAAGGTATTTTCTTTTCGTACATATTCCAAAATTAAGTCAATGTTCGAAAATATACAATATGGGATAAATTTATCCCTATGCAATTCGTTTTTCCGTACTTGTGTAAACTGTTTATAGGTCGGAAATTTGTATAAAAATATTTCAATAATGGAACATATAGTTGATTTCAACAAGGAGTTATCGGGTAAATTTGCTTTGGTGACAGGTGGTACAAAAGGCGCGGGAAAGGCAATAGCTGAGCGCTTGTTAAATGCAGGCGCAACGGTGATTATTGCGGCAAGAAATGCCCCTAAACAAGCCAACGACAAGTTACATTTTATTTCTGCTGATCTAAGCCAATCTGCCGGAACCAAAAAAATAGTTACAGAAGTTCTTCAAAAATTTGGAAGGTTGGATATACTCGTCAATAATCTGGGCGGTTCAGATGCACAAGGCGGAGGTTTTTCAGTATTGAGCGATGAAGATTGGGAAAAGGCTATTCATACCAATCTGCTTGCGCCGGTCCGTTTAGACCGAGGCTTTTTGCCTCATATGTTAGAAAGGGGAAATGGTGTCATTATTCATATCGCTTCCATACAAGCTAGGTTACCACTACATGATTCAACATTACCTTATGCGGCAGCAAAGGCAGGATTGCTAAATTACAGTAAAAATCTATCAAATGAAGTCTCACCGAAAGGGGTACGAGTTTTAACTGTTTCGCCGGGCTGGATTCAGACAGATGGTGCAACGGGAATGATGCAGGAAATTTCGGAGCGAACCGATATTAGTGTTGAGGAAGCAATTCAACAGGTCATGAACAGCCTGGGAGGAATACCTTTTGGCAGGCCGGCAAAACCCGAAGAGGTTGCGGAATTGGTCGGTTTTTTAGTATCACCACGAGCAGGATATCTCACCGGAACCGAATTTGTAATCGATGGCGGGACAATACCAACCGTTTAAATTTAATCATATGCCAGCATAATGGAGTTCTTGTGGAAGGAATTGTATAGGTTAAAAGTAACTAAAATAAAAAATCATGGAATTACCAAAAGTATTAATAGATTTAGTGGCAGCACAAGCGAGCTACAATAGTGTTGCATATGCCGAGTGTTTCACCGAAACAGCAGTAGTTTATGATGAGGGCAAAATGCACAATGGACGAAAAGAGATCGAAAAATGGATTTCAGATGCAAACAAAAACTATAAGTCAATTATGAAGCCTATCAGCTTTGAGAAGAATGAGGATCAAAGTATTTTGAAAGCGGAAGTCTCAGGTAATTTTCCTGGAAGCCCTATTGTATTGAGTTACCGGCTCAATATTGTTGGTAATCAAATCCAATTTCTAAAAATTACAGGTTAAGGGGAAAATTTATGGACCAAAGGGTATCGGCGGTATTTATGAAGGATGGGTTGATCTGGAGTGTTGGTGAAACTGATATGTCAGAAACAGATGTAAGAACTATTTCCCAAGAGGTCCGCATAGATAAGAGAATATATTTCTTAAATGATCAAAGCAGGCAAATGTATGCCTGCTTTGAATTCGACCTTTTCAGTATTCTTAAATACTTCGGAATAGTGCTCCTGTAACTATGTTTCTATCGTCGAGAATAAAATGTGCTGTATTGACGGAGGATTTTCCCCATCTGCCTCGAAGATATCAACCTTTGTTTGTAGCAACCTATCGTCTTTAATTATCAGATGCTCGGGGAAAACATTTTGTACTTTCTTTATCAGCTTTTCAAATGCCTGAAAATCAGTATCGCTTACGGGGGTGAATGATTTTTCCCAATTGGGCAGTCGCATTATCCTGATCGCAAAATAGGGTAAAATAACACTGACAAATAAAGAGTATAAAATGTCTTCATTCTGCTCAATGCGGAAGGAAAAGTGATATGAAGGGCTTCCCCCCAAGAAGGAGTAGCCCCAGATTTCAGCAGACAGGTCGGTAAGAGACTCTTTTAATTGTTCCCACGAAAAAGAAATGTATTTGACCGCTTACCTTTCTGAGGTTCCGAGACCTTTATTTTGGAAAGAAAAATTAAGCAAATACGGACACGACATTTTGTTTCGTTATTATTCAGGTGAAGAAAGACAACCAGAGCAAGTTCCTTATCCAGACTATCAAAGCTACTATATACAACTTGCGGACAGAATTAGCTCGACACCATTGAAGATTGATACCTTATGTATGTTGTTTTTGCCAAGTGATGAACTATTGCGACCGGAGGAATGTTTTAGGATTAAATGGCGGAGGCCACATTAATATTTTTGGATTTTAAAAGGTTATGGTTGATATACAAAAAATATTTGCAGAGGGGGTGGAAAGCTCCTTTCTTGTTGAAATAGGAGCGAGAACAATTATAATGTTTATTCTAATACTGATCATTCTAAGGCTCTCGGGTAGAAGGGGAGTTCGGCAGTTAACTCTTTTTGAGGTTGCGATTATAATCAGTTTGGGCTCAGCTGCTGGAGATCCAATGTTTCAAGAAGAAATACCCATCTTTCATTCGATTGTTGTCTTTATATGTGTAATCTTTGTCTATAAGTTGGTAACCTGGATTGCCTCCCGATCAGAGAATATTGCCCATTTATTGGAAGGTAAAGTTTTACCTGTAGTAAAGGATGGCGTATTTGATATAAAACATGAAAATGATAATACCTTTTCGCGTATGGAATTTTTTTCTGAACTGAGAAATTTAAATATCGAACATTTGGGACAGGTTAAGGAAGGGATTCTAGAAGTTGATGGAACGCTAAGCGTTTTATTTTATGCTGATAGTGATGTGAGGTATGGGCTGCCATTATTCCCGTCATCTTTCAAAAAGGTTGATGTATTCAGTGCTGAAGGGCCATTCGCATGCATGTATTGCGGCCATGTCGTATTTAGTTTTGAGAATGATTCCAAGGCATGTCCAAGATGCAATAAAACACAATGGAGCAAAGCCTTGAATTCAAAAAGAGTTTAAAAGAAATAATACCATGTATTAATTAAACAAATCATAGGGTGATACAGCTCGTGGCCGTTTTTATTCGAAGCCATTCTTTGAATAGAAAAACTTAAGATTGGGCAGCAGCATAATGAATTCAACGTCCCATCGAGGAAGGGAAAAAAGCAAATGGCCACGAATCGTTATTTATACCCAGCGAATCGTAATCCGTTCATTTAGCTCTAAAATTTACAGCTAAATTTGTTTGGTAAATGAAGCTGAAATCTTAAACAATAATATCAACATTTTAGCATCCTGACAAATGAATAAAGTAATATTAATTCCATCGATTTTAATTTTAAAGCTATCTGCTTTAAGGAAGATGCTTGCCGGCATCTTTTTTTTATTTTTCTTTTTAATTCCAATCAGTAATGGTTTTGCACAGACATGGATCAATATTGAACTTGAGCAAACCGAATACGATGATGCTACTGATAAAACCTGTTTAAAGGAAACGGGAGAGCCTTTAAACGGGAATTATGCGATAAAATTTAATGGTTTCCAAACCAATTTCGAGCCATTTATAGATGGTTTTAAAAATGGGGAGGCCAAAGTTTATAGACATAAGAAGCTGGCAGAGAGGGGCACATATCTAAACAACCTTAAGGAAGGTGTATGGTTTTACTATAAAGAAGATGGAACAATTCGTAAACGGGTTATTTATAAAAAAGGGAAAACAGAACCTTTTGGTGATCGGAGATTAAGGTGGGAAAGATCCAGTAAAAAGTAGTGTTTTGCCTGTTGTTAAAAAAGAATAAGAATCATGAAGATATTATTATTACTAGCTATTTTACCCTTTGTTATCTCTTGTAGGGGTCAAGAAAAAATAGATTTAGCAAACTTGAACTTAAATGAGCCGATTGACCAAATCAGTAAATATGATGATCGATTATTAATTGGTGTGGAGACAGTAGAGTATCCCTTCAGTCTGTTGCTGGAGGTTGAAAAATCACAAAGGTATAGTTTCGATGGAATTGATTTAGCAGGGCAGCGGATTATTTTTCAAATCAATTCGGAAACATTAAAAACAGATAGTATTACACGTCTTGGCGGTGGACATATTGATCTCAAACAAGCCAAAACCGCAAGTGAATTAGAAGAATCTTTAAAACGATACGCTGCTGATGATAAAATATATGGCGTAAGAATTGAGCTCAAGACGCAACAGCTAAAGGCGAGTATTTTAAAGAAACTAGAGGTAAAATATGGCAAAGGGACAAAAAATCCAAATACCGACAATGGTTTATACTGGAATTTAAAGCCCCAAAATAAATTTATTTTATACGCGCCAGACTACGATAGGTTAATCATTTTGAACAACACAAACTTGTCTAAAACGTGTTACTGGGATATCATGAATGGTTTAATTGATTTTGGCGGATGCAACAATGAAAAATATATGGCGGACTTGCTAAAAAATGCGACCAAACCGGAAGATGTTAGAGACAAACCCACGCTGAAAATTGATAAGAACTGGAATATAAACAATTTGATTGTTGGCAAAACAACGGAAGAAGAATTTACGAAATCTCCTATAAATAAGCGTTTTGAACGAGTGACAGAAATTGATGGCACTACCGGAAAAACCAACGAGATCTATTATCAGAATACTTATCATGATTTCAATCTTTTTTTTGCTGTCAGTAAAAGTGATCCGGAGAACCAAAAGGAAAACACTATCAATGGTTACGCCATCAACGACTTTAGAAAGGTCAACATCTCATTTGAAAATAACTTAAAACCAGGCTTACAATTTGAAGAAGTGCTTAAGTTGTTAGATAAGCTTAAAATAATTTATCATCCGGTGGATTTTGCCAATTATATTGAAATCAAAACGCCCCCTTATACAGTAACCCTGAATTTTAACGAAAGTATGTTGCTTTCCGGAATGTTTGTTAAATAACTTTCTCATATAACATTTGGCCGATTGCTTGGGTATTGACTTTGCCCGATTGAACAATAGAACGCTATGATAGCAACCCCAACCAATTCCAACATTCCAATAGCTACCTATGTTGTCATCCGCACCACTGTCTTTAGTTATAAGGAGCGAGCCATGTAGATTTCTTTGGTGGTCGTTCTACGAGCTATGAGAAGAAGATGCAGGAAATGTATAATCGTCTCATAGAGACGCTCAAGTAACATGTCAGGCAATTTGTGTAACGCTATTTTCGGGCTATGAGAGGCTTCATCCATCCAATTGCATATTAAAAATGGGAAACCCTAAATATCTTTACTGCATACAATATTACTAATATTATTAGTAATATTGTGGAATGAAACCGCTAGAGATCTTTTGCCGAAATCGGGTAATGTACGCTCAAATTACCGTGCATGATAAAAGCATGGGCATGGAAGATTCTCATCTTTACAACAAAAATGGTCTTGCTTTTTATGTTTTCAGGAAATGGATGTAGATTTTCGCAATGGCGTAAAGGAGGTTAAATGACTATTCGATCAAGTTTTTATGAACTTATTGCGCTTTTAGCTTTATTTATTAATGTTGGTTTTGTCTGTTTGGAAAGATTTTGTCTGCAGCTTCTAAACTTCTTTTTTATGTCCTGTGGGAAAGTGAGCGATTCGAATTGAATTTCATTTTTCATTTGAAAAATTTGAGCTGTGCAATAATTAAATTAATGAAATAAATTTTGTGTTAATAGAAAATTCATCGTTTTGATGAACTTTCTATTACTAATTGCTATTTTGATTCGACAATATCCTGCAATGCTCTGAACAAATTTAATGGATATTCAGCTAATCGGTTGCAGAGATAAAGGTACCATTCCTGACCGTAAACGAAATAGAGTTTTGTTGGATAGCCTTCATCTTTCAATTGGGCCAACTGATCGGTTTGGATTCCGAAAAGACTTTCAAACTCGTAGAGTTCTTTATTTGGTTTTAGCGTATCTATAAGTTTTTTTACTTCCTGTTGTATTTCATGATGATGGGTTGCGATGGAACAGGGGTGGCCTTTTGAAAGTAGCTGTTCGACAAAATAAATATAGCGGTCATTGAGTTCCTGTCCACGTGGTAGGGACAGTCCTTTAGCAGTTTCAAATGCTCCTTTTACGATACGGATACGTCCCCTTTCATTACACATTGCTTCAAAATCATCAGTTGCCCGATGGAGGTAGGCTTGTAAGGTAATGGACAGGTTGGCATACTTCTTTGAACCATTTTGATAGAGTTTCAAAATGCGGTCAGTTCTGTCTGTTCCTTCAGCACTAATAATAACTTCCCTGTCCTTTGCTGTTTCACATATTTTAGATAAGTGCTCATAACAAAGACTTTCAGAGACTTCTAGTCCAATGTGCGAAAGGTCCAGTGAAATCGTGGAATTGAGATTTTTTTGCTCGATTGCTTTGCAGATATCCAAAAATTCATCCGTCGCTTTTGCCGCTTCCTTAATAGATCGAGTGCTTTCACCCATATACTCGATCGAACACTTAAAACCGGTATCATTTGAATCTTGTACTTTTATTAAAGTTTCCGAAAGATTTTCACCGCCAATGTATCGGTCAGCGGCTTTCTTCATTAGCTTGTAGAGTGCTTCGTTATTTAAAACATAAGCTTTTGCATCTTCATTTAATGCAGCTTTCCTTAATGCTTCAGCACCGATTGATAGTAATTGTTCCATCTAATAATATTAAAATTAATGTATAAGCTTCAAAGCATTTAACTTATCCAATATGATCTTTACAACCGCTGATGTTCGATCCCTATCCTGATAGGTTATCCATTCCAATGATGCTATTTCATTTGTCGGTTCAGGATTTCCGGAATAATCAGCAAAATAACATGTCATCCTTACTGATATACCATCAGTTTTACCATCGGCAAGAGCCTCGAAAGTTTCAAAATATTGCACTGAATCTTCTTTGATTTGGACATTAAGTTCCTCATGAATTTCTCTTTTTAAGCATTCTAAATCTGTTTCACCAATTTCTCTCTTGCCACCAGGCAGATATAGCTTTGATTTTGAATGGGAAAGAGCTGTTAATACTTTCTTTTCAACTATACAGATTAAAGCAACTTTGTCAATAATGTTATCTTTCATCTTATAAAATTAATAAATTTAAAATGCGCTGTCCGCCAGCCTTTGTGTATGTGCCTTCAGATTGATTTTAAACTGTTTTTATTGACAATGAAATTAAATCCAAAAGCGTCCAACAGAATATGTTCTTGCCTTACCAGCAATAATTACGCGATCAGGCTTGTTTTCACAATACAACTTTCCACCTCTTTCTGATAATTGCAGGGCTAAAAGCTTATCCTTTGTTAATCTTTTTGCCCAGAATGGTATAAGCGAACAATGCGCTGAGCCAGTAACTGGATCTTCAAGAATGGAAGACTGTGGGGTGAAAAATCTTGAAACAAAATCGCTGTCTGTCCCTGCTGCTGTTACGACTACGCCTCCCGGATCAAGATTGATAAGGTCAAAAATGGATCTGTCAATTCTGATATTTGTTATATCCTGCTCAGATTCATACAGTAGTACATAGTCTCTAGATTTGAATACCTCTTTTGGCTTGATATTTAATGATCTCTCAATGATATCGGGCAGGGCAGTAGGTTCTGGCATTCTGGAAGGAAAATCCATATAATAAACACCATCTTCTACATTTACTTTTAACGGTCCCACCTGCGTATCAAAAATAATTCTATTTTTTTGATAATTCAGGTGTGCAACTAGACAGTGCGCTGTTGCAAGGGTTGCGTGCCCGCATAGATCCATTTCAATCTCGGGCGTAAACCATCTCAGGTGTATAAAATCACCTTTATCGATAAAAAAAGCAGTTTCGGCAACCGCATTTTCACGAGCTATTTTTAAAAGTGTTTCGTCGGGTAACCAGTTTTTTAATGGAACAACGCATGCGGGATTACCATGAAAAACCTGTTCTGTAAAAGAATCGACTTGATATATTTCTAACTCCATAAAGTATATTTTTTGTTAGTAAAACATTTTGTTAAAGAAGCTCCGATGCTGGAATTTCTTCTACGGAATGATAAATTTTCAATCCTCTTTCCTGGGCTAACCGTACATCTTGATCAGCTCCTTTTGATTCTCCTTTGATTCGCAATACGGCATCGCATTTTTCGAGCATCCGATGTGCTATGGGATATTGGATTTCATTCCAGTGCTGATCTCCAACATGTTTTGATCCTGCTAATTTTATCAATGGAAGTGCCATCCATTCACCAATGAACGGTATATGCCCTTTTCTAAAGATTTCTAAAGCAAATGATTCAAGGTTGTCCAGGTTCTTTTTCATTAAAACCGGATCGTCGTTAGTGCCACCTCGATAAGGGCCCGCAATTAATATTAGCATCATATTTACATTCTTTAATTACTGCAAATTAAAGGTGTCCAAACTTGAAAAAAAATAAACTACTTTAAGACTTCCGCTTTTTTCGCTTGATCATACTTAAAAACTCAGGTGTGATTCCTAAATAGGAAGCAATTTGTTTTTGCTTCACTTTATTGGCAACATCAGGATATTTGTTCAGGAATATGTCAAAGCGTTCTTCGGCGGTTAGCGAGAGATTTTGAATCACACGCAATTGTTCCCTTATATAGGCATTTTGCATCAAGATCCTAAAAAAACGTTCAAATTTTGGTACTGTTAAATAGAGTTTTTCCAGATCATTTTTTTGCAGCTGATAGATGACGCTTTCTTCAATAGTGTCAATGGTAAGCATGGCGGGAAGTGCATTTATAAAGCAGTACATATCTGTTATCCACCAGTCTTTTATGGCAAACATAATAGTCGATTCTCTGCCGGACACATCAAGGTAGAATGCCCGTAATGCTCCAGTATCAACAAAATAAATGGAATTACATAATTGTCCCTGAGTTAATATCATACTTCTACGCGGTATTTTTGCTTTTTTTAATAACTTAAGAAATTGTGCAACTTCATTATCGTCTAATGTTATGTGCTTAGCAATATTCTCCAAAATTAACCCATGTTCCATTCTTATTCTATCTTAATCAAATGTAGTGATTTTTGTTTTTTTGTTCAGCTTATTATATTGGAGATTTCGATACCATTGACCATCCAGATTCGACATCCGGTTACCATTCAATACGGATAATTTTGACCATTTGAATATTACGCTGATAGGTCACAAATCCATTTTTATTTAACTTTGGACCAGCTATTACGATATACTGTTGCTAATTGTGGTCAAGCTGTTGATAGAACTGTAAACAGCTTTGGAATTGAGCCCTTTGATCGAGACATTTATAAATATGGAGGAAGTTTTGGAACACCAATATTTTATAATATTATACCTAATTTAATGTATGAAACAATCAAAAAAGTGAATAAGAATTTACCGCGATCTTTAATATTCAGGAAAAATGATAAATAGATATTTTTTGTTAATATTTATTATACTATTGCATAATAAATGCGATGTTGAAACTAATACAGTTGATTCAATTAATCTTACCGCACTTAATAATCAAGATTCTACGAAAATAGAATTAGGTACGTTTGTTTTTGAGAAAGGAAAATAACAGGTGTCAATAAAGCGTTCTGAAAACTTTATGCGCTATGTGTTTAGATTTGACCTTTATGAATCGACGATTTCCCGAATTAGTAGTTCGCTGAATTCCAAATTAGTTGCCGATCGAGCAAGCAGTCAACAAGCATATGTTACTTGTCTACTTATGTTTTTTACTAATTATTTTAGTAGTATTCAGTTTATTGTTGTATATTTGGCTGATAACCAATTAATAAATATTATGGCTAGATCAAAAAAACATTTGGGTAGGTATGTAGATCCACGTACCGATTTCGGTTGGAAATTTTACTTTGGTAGGGAGGACAACAAAATCTTACTGATTGAGTTTCTCAATAGTCTATTTCATGGAGAGAAGATAATTTCCGATCTAAGATATAAGCCTGTAGAACATGATGGTGATTATGAGGAAATGCGTCGTGTTGTATTTGATTTACATTGTATCGGCAGCGATGGTGAGGTTTTCATCATTGAGATGCAGCAGCTCTTTCAAGAATTTTTTAAGGACCGTGCAGTGTACTATACCTCACGTCTCATCAATAAACAATTAGCGCGAGGTAAGAAGGGTAGTGATTATTACCTACCGGAGGTTTACTTTATTGGTATTTTGGAGTTTGACATGGATAGAAATGGAAGTTCTGGTATATCCCGTGTCACAGAGCGGCCTTATTTCTATGATGTTGCGCTGTGTGACAAATTGACCAAAGAAATATTCTATGATAAATTGGGATATAAAATGATTTCGCTTCCATTATTTAATAAACAGCCAGAAGAACTAAAGACAGTTATGGATCAGTGGTTGTACTTACTTAAACATTTGAGTACCATGGATAGATTGCCATCATTTTTGGATAAAAGAATATTTGGTCTTATCTTTGAGATAGGAGAGATAGGTAAATTAACGGAGGAGGAGCTAATGTCATACGAAGCAAGTTTAAAACATAAGCGTGATGCTGAGAGCGTATTTAATTCGGCCAAGAAATCCGGAGAAGCTTTAGGTCACGCTAAAGGCCTAGCAGAAGGTCTAGCAGAAGGTAAAGCCAAAGGACTAGCAGAAGGAGAGCGCAAAAAAGCTCTTGAGACTGCTAAAGCATTTAAGGAAATGGGGCTACCTATAGCTGATATTGCTAAGGGCACTGGACTTTCTGTCGAAGAGGTCGAAAAACTCTAAGTTTCTTTATTTTGGATGACTGCTCCACCAATAGATGAATGCCAACCACCATATCCAGTTGGGGTTTCATAAAGGGTTGCTATACTGTTATAAGGTCTTTTTATTGTTAATTTGTATTAATCGTTATCTTAAATCTTTAATAACATTTTTCAATTTTTCAGGATTATTCTCGAAAGCTTTTATTTGACCTATGTTGTCAGCCGTAAATGAAAGGAGCGGACCGTTTGGATCGCTGATCCTGTTTTCTCCCTTTACCTTTAAATTTCTATAGATGTACACGGGGGTTTTCAGTATCCCCCAGGGAATTCCCCACCAACCAAGAAGTGAGCAAGACACAATGGCTTTTCGATTTTGCTTGTCCAAACAATCCGGGCAGGCAATGACCCATCTAGTTTCGGTGATACTCATAACTATGATACTTTTGATACTGTGGTAGATTGTCCCATTTAACTTGTCCCGAGTATTGTTGCAGATAGGGCAGGGACAATTCCGCAGCAGTTCCGCATAATGATAAATATCTTCAATAGAATGCTGTTCATTTTGGGCTATTAAGCTATTTAAAAGATCAGGGTCGAGGTTGCGCTTCTTAATTTCATTTTCTATGATACTAACTACTTCCGGCTGAATTCCCTGCGCATTTGTGGTAATAACCTCAATGAGCCTGTTATCCGACATTCTTTCATAGTTTTTTTCTATCTCCCTTAGTTCCATGATAATGTGATGAATGCTCTAAAATTAATTGCTATGATATTTAGGTATTAAATTGGCTTCCTAATAATTGAATTTACAAAACAGTATTTGTATTGGCAAAATATAAAATCAGTCTTCACAAATTCCTTAATTGGGATTAATGATTAATCAGCTACAATTTACCGTAACCAATCCTCCATTCAACCGATATCTTGGCCTTAAATTGTATGTAAGGCTATTTTAAACGTTACTTTTGGATGATCAGAAGTCATGTTCGACGGTAAAATTAACTTTTTAATTTGGCAAATTGCGTATATTTAAGAGTTATGTGACATAGTTGTAAATCAAGTACTAAATGGAACAAAGAGAATTTTCGAAATTAATACTTAAATTCCTGGAAGGAAATTATCCACAGTTTGCTCAGACAATAAAGTTTCAAGATGACGGATCTTTTGATTGTGATTTGAAAAGTGAATCCGGAATATTTTCAATTTGGATTGCAACATATAATACCGAAATAACTATTGGAATCGAAGATCCAAATGGAAAAACAGATATTCATAGTCATATTCCATGTTATGTGTTAGATGATTTAGAAGCTTGTGTTGCAGAATTATCATCATTTATTGAAAATATTAAAGCTGACAATTTAGTTTTATATCAAGATGAGGATGGAAAATATGATTGGATAGAATCATTTGAATTTGAAAACCTTGATAACTGTAAAAAGTTTTCCTGGAAGATTAATCACGACGTCACATCATAGTTTTTTTTCCCCTTCCACCCGAATATACACATATGAAAAAGTATTAACCTTCTCTCAGTGATCATTACCTTTATAGATCCACATAGGCTCTGTTTGACCTGCTCGTTCAAAGCCGTTCTTTTTATAAAAGTCGATAGCATTTCCATCAGCAGTAAGCATCTGCATGTGAAAACCCTTATACATCTCTTGCATTTTATCCATAATCAAACGCCCAACACCTTTGCCTTGATAAGAGGGTAGCACCAGTAGATGTGGATAATAAACCACGAGGTATCCATCGGAAATAGCATTTCCTAGACCTACCAATGTCGTACCATCCCATGCCGTAACTAAGGAATGCGAATTTAAGAGTGCTTTGATCAGTAGTTCTGGTTTATTGGCTGCACTCCATTTGTTAGCTTGATAAAGTTGTAGTATGTCGTTTGCGTTTAAATCTCTATTGACACTTAGCTGTATGTTCATATATTATTCTGTAGTTTTCGTTGGTATTTTAAGCAAATATTCTTCGCTGGTAAATATGCGAATATGTGAAAGAAATGCTTACTATTACTCGTAAACTTTAGCTCCCTTGAAAATATCAGCAAATGTTGACCACGCAGCTTTCTCAGCATCTACATTTGCGTCTGTATTATCATAATACCCTTGAATATCTTCTGCGTATGAGGCCAAAGCCTCCAGAAAGTCGGGTAATGGCGCGGAGGCTTAAGGCAAGCGAATTAAGTTGCCACCGTTATATGCTGTGCTTCCTGTCATTCTGTTGTCGGTAATAGTTTGTCAGCTAAATATTGTTTCCATTTTGCCCCGTTAAACTCGCAATTTCCGCTTTTGATTTGAGCATTAGGAAAGTCTGCAAGAATTGCTGTTAAGTCGTTCCAAACATCTTTCAATTCATCGTCCTAGTTTTCAGAATTCAAACTAAATTTTCCGTTTTCTACTTTTATATGCTTGAGAAAAATACCTTCTTGTGTCGAGCTAATTCTCTCCGCAAGTTGTATATAGTAACCTTGATAGTCTGGGTAAGGAACTTGCTCTGGTTGTCTTTCTTCACCTGAATAATAACGAAACAGAATGTCGTGTCCGTATTTGTTTAATTTTTCTTTCCAAAATAAAGGTCTCGGAATTTCAGAAAGGTCAGCGGTCAAATACATTTCTTTTTCGCTTGTCCAAGGCTTAAATGTTGTTTTTATTAGCTCTTGTTCTTCAATTTCAAGGCTGTTTGTAACAAGTCGAAAAGTCGCAAGTGTAGAGAACTCTAAGCAAATTCCATTTTCAACTTCTTGTGCTTCAATATATTCAATATAGTTGTCGTCACCAACATTTGCTAGATCTTTGTCAAAAGTCCATTCGTAAATTTTTGATGGAATGATTTTGAAAGGCAAAATGTGTCTTTCTGAATTTGCCTTGTAATTTGCTTTCACATTATAACCAACAATAATTTCAAGCGGATTTTCTTTTATTGCCAAAACGTGTCCGTCTTCAAAATAAAAGTTGTCGGACAACCATTTATCAAGGTCGTTGAATGTATGTATCGTAGTTTTCAGCATAGTATATAATGGTGCGGCGACTTCGCGAAGTAACATAGCCATATCGAATATACGAAAGTGGAGCTGTTTTGCCAAGTTGCTTCTTGTAAGTTGTCCGTGTAATGACGGCTTATGTCAATTCTAATCTTAATGTACTATGGTTTCCCATATCCAATCCTACTTCCAAACCAATACCTTACTGAAGTACAAGGGATCTTGAGCGAATTGCGGGACTTAAAAGCGAAGCTAAGGGCTGCAGGCATATTGGCAAAATAATTAAATAACATATAACAAAAACCTAAAGTGCGGTATTCCAAAAAATATCGCATTTTTCTTTTAAAATAACGGATAGGAACCGTAATCATTTCAACTTTTCGGTATCGTCCAACTACCGCTTACAAAGCCCTATTTTCTCTCAGATCGACCTGGCAGCAAACATACTTTTGCCTATATCATTTAAATCAAAGAAATATGGCAAATCAATTTTTAGTTAAGGAAACTTTGGCAGCTATGCAAGGCATATCAGCCATTGAAATCACAGCATTGCAAAACGGTACCTACGAAGGAGTGGAGCTATTAGGCTATTACGAAAAAGGGGATACCCCAGCACCGATCAAGTACTATCTGGCTGCGGCTACTCCGGGGCCTGAGGCAGACGATGGTGGCAGTCTAATTGTAGTTAGTGGAATCGGGCTTATCCATGAATTTTGTGATCGGGTTGATGTGAGTTATTTTGGTGCCATAGGTGGCGTTGTCGATTGTCTTGAAAGAATCAACCGTGCCATTGTGTATGCGCAAAACAATAACGTAAAAATAGTTGAAGTCAGCCAAGATGTGCTTTTAAGTTTGCCAGCGAGCTATTATGGACCAGGTATATTGATGAAGTCACATGTTTATTTGGAGCTCAATGCGACGATCGCTATTCGAACCAATAACAATGACCGGTATGCAATTATATTATTTTCGGAGGTCGTCGATAGCGGTGTGTTTGGTAGGGGGCGTATAACCGGCGATAATGCAACACATATTGAAACTTCGAGTGAGTGGGGGCACGGTATAAATATTGTCGATGGCTGTAGCGATATCAGCATTCAGGATATCACGATTGAGAATTGTTGTGGCGATGGCATATGTATAGGCGGTGCAGAAACTGCCGACGGGGGGAGCATTAATATTTCTGTAGAACATGTAATCGTGGACAATAATGGACGTCAGGGTATTACGGTAACGAAAGGAAGCAACATCAGTATTTCAAAGTCGAGGATCAGCAATACGGGAGTGATTAAGGGCAAATTCCCCATGGATGGAATAGACATTGAGCCGAATAAAAATAATAGCGTTTTGAACGTCAATATTTATGATAATACTTTCCTGAATAATGTCGGGCATGATTTCGAAAGCAATTGCATGCGGACAAATACGATGATCGAGAACGTTAATTTTTACAATAATACCATTCAGGTAACTAAACAAAAATCTGCGACGGTAAGCGCACTGATCAAGGTGAATGCCGAAAGGCTTAAGGATGATATGATTACCAAGAATATCTCCATTAAAAATAATCAGTTAGTTTATGAATTTGATGGAGTACCTCAGATTACAGCATTTATCTATTGTTACGGTTCTGCAAAGGTGATTGATATAAGCAGCAATACATTTAAAACCAATCTTGACATCACTTCGATCAAACTCGATACCGTCTTTGATGTTGTGGTTGGCTCTAACTTCTCCTGGCGATCGTTCCACTTTGTGCTATGCCAAACAGAAGTACAGGGGCTAACCGTGCATGCCAATACTGTTGATACCTTAATGCATGCCATGGTATCCGCTGGCAATAGCTCCAAGATTAAAGTTTATTCCAACACGATCAATAAGCAAATAGGAACTTCGGTGATGGCGTACAATTATAGTAATTGTAGCGATCTGTTTATTTACAATAATAATAGTACCAACTTGAGCATGGGCTTCTTTTCCAATAGCGGGATGTTGTCCAATTGTATTATTAAGGGGAATGTCATTAACAATTTCAACACTTCGGGTAAGACGAATGGTCCTTGTATTTATGTCACGGGCGTTTCCGCCAGTGCCAATATCGTCGTTGAGGATAATACCATATTACAAACAGCGAATGCTTTGTCGATCGGTATTCGTGCATCCTTGTCGCTGTCTGAAACCTATATTAAAAATAACATGCTGATCGGACAGTTTGCGCAGCGCGTTTCCAATGAGGTTGGGGCAGCAGTAAAGGTGCTGGATCAGAATATTATATTAGAGGCCAATAATACGGTTCCAGGCTTAGTGAAAAAGTCGGCAGCAGTAGGAGGTTCAGCAAGCCCATTGCCAAATGCAGTTACAGATTCGGTAGCGGATACACTACCAAAAATTGTCACTGACCTAAATACATTGATCGGAAAATACAATGAGCTTCGCAGTCTGACTAGTGAGGTACGCGGTTCGCTGAATGCCAAATTGGTTGCTGATAGAGCGAGTGGCCAACAGGCATAATTTTTTTGAAAGGCTTATTGCTTCGGTCTCCCTTAACGACCGTTAAGGGAGACTTTTCGATCTATTTTATACCTTTATAGCAGCTTACGTTTTGCATCCTCAAATTCTGCTTTTGTAATCATTCCTTTTTCCATCAATCCATGTAATCGCTCTATTTCAGTCGCAGCATCCTTTTGGGGAATGGGTGAAGTGGGTATATAATTATGAATAATGGGCTGTGAAAAATATACACGGTTATATTTCATATCAAAACTCTCTTTATTCATGGAGAGAAAAACGATAAAATCAATCAAAGCGATAAATGCGGGTATAAGCGTCCAGCAAAAAAGGAGGTAAAGGACACCTAATCCGGTTTGCCCGAGGTAAAATCTATGTGCACCAAATCCTCCAAGGAAAAATGCCATTAAAGCTGCGGTTGTTTTATCTTTCATATGTTATTGATTAATGCGGTTTGTATTGTCTTTTCAAACCTACGGATTGCCTGTTAGGCATTCTTACGGTTTCCCGTAACCAATCCTCCATTCAACCGATATCTTGGCCTTAAATTGTATGTAAGGCTATTTTAATCGTTACTTTGGGGGCAAAATTCAAATAAACAAAAAATCTATAGTTGTAACACAGAAACCGACTCCTAAAATTTATTTAGGACACATGTGGTATGAATTTTTTTAAATCGAAGGTGCTTTCCGTATTCATAAAAAATTTAATCAAAAATTAGTGGTGGTCAGATAGCCCGACGCACGTAATGATTCCAAGATATGGTTTGCCTCAGCTTGATCCATATCATTTGCAAATTTTATGGTTTTAAAACCATATTCAAATCGAATAGTGCCTCTGTTTCTAAAAATACCTAAACTATTCCCCTGGTTCCAAAAAACAAACTCAAAATGTTCTTCCTCAACATGAAATTTCTTCGCTTCTTGTAGATCATAAATCTTATGCCTGAATAGAATATCGTTTTTTCTGGCAATACTTATTTGCTCGCGATCTATTGTAATAATTTCTTTTCCAATGAGGTACCACATCAACGTTTTCATTACAAATAAGCCCGCTGCCATCGAGAGCATCAACCAAACTATAAAAAATATTCCCTCGAAGCTTAAACCGCCAGTGGTATCGTAAAAGTTTTCAAGTGTCGGGGCAAAAAAAATAATTGATTGTATCCAACCAACTAGCCATAAACTAAAAATAATGATAATAGGTAAATGCTTTTTTGCCGGGACAATAATGGAATACCCCGTTGGAGTTTCGTAATGGGTTGCAATACCGCTATATGGCCTATCCATATTCAATTTGTTTTATAGGTGTACCAATTCAAATGGTCCAATTTTCGATGGCTAATATGCAATAAAAAAACGAATTTCAATATGATAAGGTTTAGAACAAACAGAATGCTGCGTTCTTTCCCTAAAATCATGCATGAAGATATTATAAATCTAAAATTTTTACATAAATTTAAAGCTTACTTGTATTTATAAGATCTATTTAATCCTTTTTAATGGCAACAATACGGATGACTTCCAGTAATATACTGACGAGCCGAACTATAATCACAATAATCTGTTTTTTTATTTTTAGTCTTAGCAATTCTTTTGCGCAATCAAATGACAATTTTTTAGTGATTGGACAGAGCTATACGATAAACTCTAAAATACTTAATGAAAGCAGAAATTATTCTGTTTATTTACCGGCTTCTTATAAAAACAATGTCGATAAAAAATACATCGTTGCCTACGTTTTAGATGGAGATAGGAGTAAGTTTTTGGAAGTGTCTGGGATTGCACAATCAATGCATTCAGATGCAAATCTTAAGTTGCAAATCCCTGAGCTTATTATTGTTTCAATAGAAAACACCGATAGAACAAAGAATTTTACTCCTACAAATTCATTGAATTATTTGGATAAAGAAGATATTTCTGCATTTAAAAGTAGCGGAAAAGCGGATGATTTCATGCGTTTTATGGAGAATGAATTAATGGTGGAAATAAATAAATCTTTCAGAACCGTTCCACAGAGTATGATTATCGGACATTCATTGGGTGGACTATTTGCGTTACATTGCCTATTGGAAAAACCGCAGCTGTTTAGTTATTACTTACTTATCGACCCCTCTTGGTTTTGGGATCATAATTATATTGGGAAAAGAAGTAAAGAAGTATTGGCGAATCGAGTTGACCTAAAAGCTAGGATATACATTGCATTAGCCAATAATATGCAGGAGGATAAGAGGCATTATCAATGGGGAAATCAATTTTATAAATTACTGAAAGAGAATAAATCTCCAGATCTGAAGGTAGACTTTAGATATTTTGAAGACGAAAAGCATTTAACAGTAACAATTCCTGCTACATATTATGGCCTTCGATATCTCTTCGAGCCATATAATATTGATATAAATGAAGTAACAAAAGACCCCAATATATTGGTAAATTACAGTGCAAAAATAAAAAAGGAACTTTTCTTTGATACTAAACCGGACCAAAGTTTTGTAAATACAATTGGATATGTTGCCCTTTATGATAGGCAACTACCTGATATAGCAATTTCTATTTTTGAGCTGAATACGGAAAATTATCCGCAATCAATCAATGTATGGGATAGCTTAGCCGAGGCCTACACAGTCAGGGGATATATGGATAAAGCAAAAAAGTGTTATGAAAAAATCTTGACACTTTCTCCAACTAATAATATCGCAAAAACTAAACTTGAAGAATTAAACAACAAAATAAAACAGAGAAACTAAATGCTGGACATCGGAAAGCTAAACCAGCATTTTGTACCACTTCGCTCGCAATATATAGTGTATATTGGGCTTAAGTATTAACATTTCCCGATTGAAAAGTAGCAGTTAATAATTCAATTAAAAGATTGGGAATACTATCCACCTACAGTCGGCGCTTTGCCAAATTTCTTCTTAAAGGCGGAAGAAAAATGGGACAGGGTCTCGAAACCAAGATCGAGATAGATAGCTGATGGTTTTTTGTTTTTTCTTTCAATTAAATGCCGTGCTTCATTCAGCCTTTTATCCTGTAACCATTTACGTGGCGGCATCCCGAAGGTTTTCTGAAAATCTCTTTTATATCCTGAAAGGCTTCTTCCAGTGAGTTGTGCAAACTTTTCAATAGGGACATTGAAATGAAAATTGCTCAGCATAAATTTTTCTAGATCCATCTTATAAGGCGCTGCGAAATCAAACAAAAAGTTACGCAGTGCCGGAACAGCTATCAGTATCAACTTGATCCCCTCTTTTACCTTTAAAAGTCCCATCTCGTCAGTCATTTCATGACCAGCGCTTCGCGCATAGGGAATGACCGACTGGAAATAACCTTTGATAAACGCATTATTGGGGAGGCATATGTTCGGAAGGCCAGTGTATTTACCCTGAGCTTCCATTTTTTCCTCTAGTGCTATCTGACGCATCAGATCTTCTTGCAGTGATATGACGATAGTTTCATAGTGACCACTTGGCCCGGGGCTTTTAGTCAAGGTTCCCAGCTGATTTTTGTGAATGAGCAATACTTCCCCGGCAGATATGTTTACATGCTGCTCAGCTGTTTCCAGAATCATCTGGCCCGAGACCTGTAATACCAGGGTATGGTGGTTCCAGACGCATGCTTTCTCTTTCTTCAGAGAAGAAAGGTAAGAATAGAATATCACGCCGGGAAGTATTTCTGCTGGACTTTCCATTTATCTTTGTAAATAAGTGCCGCCTTTGATAGCACCTATTGCAAATGTAGTGTTTAAAATATTCATCTCCTCTGGGGTAAATACAATTTCCATCGCAGCAATATTTTCGGGTAGTCTTGATCTGCGGCTCATACTCACCAATGGCATGATATTGCCGCCCTGTTCTTTTACCCATGCAATCGCAAGTTGTGTAGGGGTGACATTTTTACGTTGAGCAATTTCTTTTAATACTTCCACTTTCTCAAGATTATGGATCAGGTTATTGCCCTGAAAACGGGAAAAGTGATTTCGATGGTCATCCGCAGGAATTGGCGCTTGTAGGTTACCGGTTAACAGTCCTTCTGCCGTATTGGCAAATGCCACGACACCGATCCCTAATTCTTTAGCCGCAGGCAACAGCTCATTTTCGATCTGACGGTCAGCCAAAGAATAACCGATTTCCAGTGCACTGATGGGATAAATGCTGTTGGCTTTACGGAGCTGATCGGCGGTTATTTCCGATACGCCGATATGACGTACTTTTCCTTGATCTATCAGGTCGGCAATCGTTCCGATGATGTCTTCTATTGGCACACTGCCATCCATTCTACAGGGTTGATATAAGTCGATAGTTTCAATGCCCAGACGGGTCAATGAATAGTTGACAAAATTCTTGATCGCTACAGGACGGAGATCCAAACCGATCCATTGGCCGTTGTGGAAGATAGCACCAAATTTGACACTGATGAAAGCATCATCCCTTCTTCCCTTAATGGCTTTGCCAATAAGCATTTCGTTGTGGCCTGCACCATAAAAATCTCCCGTATTCAGGAAGTTGATCCCGCTGTCCAAAGCTTGATGGATGGTTGCAATACCTTCAGTTTCATCGGGAGTTGGGCCACCCCATATTGATGACATCCGCATACATCCCAGACCAAGCTTTGAAACGGTGGGGCCGTTTTGACCCAATTGAATTTTAGTGATTTTTGACATTTGATTGATTTAATTTTATTATCCAAAGGTCTTGATTTAATAACCATATTGCTTTCTTCTACGGCTCAATTTACTTGTCTGTATGGTTCATCTGTTCCTGAATTGAATGGTCATTGGTTTTCGAATCCGGACGGCCCATGTTATCAAGATCACTGGTCAACAAATTGATCGTGTCAAAATTCCATTTAAAACTCTTCGTTTTTTTGCATATTTTCCCATCTATGATTAACACCTTCAAAGTTTTCGGCGCTCGGCGCCATAATATAAAAATTAACTGAACTGTTTGCGAATTTGTAATGGTATGTGTACATGAGCAAATCACATAGACCTCTTAGTGGAGGTAAATTAGTTTGGCCAACTATTTCGACTATGTTAACCTTCTCATTAAGCAAATACAGTTGATAGAAATCAATAATAACAGTAGGACCAGATGAGGACCAGTATAAATTTGATCGCGACACTGCTACTCCCCATAAGTAGTAAGTACACACACTTGGACACGAATTTCCGGTCTAAGAATGTGTTATTTTGGTAACGCATCCATTTTGGTCTAAGCTGTTTTAGTATATATAGTTACTACATCCCTCACCGAAAGCTTCTGCTGAAATAATATTGGTCCAAATGAGATTGAACAGGAGATTAGTAAAACAGGTATTATAAATCTTAGTCGCTTTGGATTGAAGCTTACTAAATCAAATTGTCCAAATGCTTTAAATGCATATGTCCCCACCTACGCATATCGCGGACGATCGGATAAATGCTTTCGCCGTATTCTGTTAAATAATATTCAACTCGTAAAGGAACTTCATTGAAAACCTTTCGGCTGATAATACCATCAGCCTCCAATTCCCTAAGTTGTTTTGCAATTGTTCGCTCACTTATTGTTGGCAGTGTCTTTTTCATCTCCGTAAAACGGTTTCTATTTTTCCCTATAAGCATAATTAATGTAGTCTTACACTTCCCCTTTATGACCTGCAGAAAAATATCCGACGGGCAAACTGTTTCAATCTTTTCTATTTCTGACATTATTTTATCCCTTGATAATCAATAAACTAAACTTTTGTGCAGTATGTGATTATTTTGTAAGTTATTGCTTTTTAGTGTTTTAATTTTCAAATTTACTCAAAATTATTTTTATGTATAATACATTCAGGGCCTTAATGGTCAGAGAAGATGAAGGAATTTTCAAAAGCAAAGTTGAAGCTGTCCCTTTCGATGAGATGATCGAAAACGATATACTGATTAAAGTAGCGTATTCATCCGTAAATTACAAAGATGCACTCTCTGCTTCGGGAAATAAAGGTGTAACGAGAAAATTTCCTCATATACCAGGAATTGACGCAGCAGGAAAGGTAGTTTCTTCTAGATCCAGTCGATTCAATAAGGGAGATAATGTGATTGTAACCGGATATGATCTGGGAATGAATACCTGGGGAGGATTTGGCCAATATATTAGTGTTCCAGCGGAGTGGATCATCCCATTACCGGCGGGACTAACCCCATTGGAAGCCATGTCATTTGGTACGGCAGGTTTGACGGCTGGTATTTCTGTTTATAACTTGATTAAATCTGGGATTACCCCCAACAGCGGAAAAATTGTAGTAAGTGGTGCTACCGGAGGAGTAGGAAGTCTTTCTGCGGCTATTTTGTCAAAGATTGGGTATAATGTCATAGCCATATCCGCGAAGGACACGGATTATTTTCAGCGTACTCTTGGCGTTTCCGAAGTCATATCAAGAGAAGATTTTATTGCAAAATATGACGCGCGTGCCATGTCAAGTACCGATTTTGCGGCAGGTATTGACTGTGTAGGGGGGAAGATCCTATCCGGAATAATAAAATCATTGCATTACAATGGAGTAATAACCTGTTGTGGAAATGTGGCATCTGGAGATCTAAATACAAGCATATATCCATTTATTTTAAGAGGCGTCAAGCTGCTCGGAATAGATTCGGTGGAGCAACCATTAGAATTTAAGGAAGAGATATGGAATTTACTTGCAAAAGATTTCAAACCTGAATTTCTATCAGACATGGTACAGGTAATCTCAATGGATGAATTAACACACGCATTGGATACAATTCTAAAAGGCGGTGCTAAAAGGCGTTTTGTCGTTAAGCAGTAATATTCATATTCGCCCCCATCTTCCTCGTCCTCAGTTGCTGTTGTGCTGTCCGGATTTTTTATAAATGGAATTCACATTATATTCTTTTAATGAGTACTTGGTGGATAACGCAGTTTACCCACCATCTAACCTATTGAGGTGTAGCCATTCAATCCTATAGCTTCCATTACGGGATCCATTTTGGATTCCGCCCACTATTCATCCCGTAGACTGTCGACCGGATTGGCAACTGCCGCCCTAATGGCTTGGATGCTTACTGTTAATTGTGCAATCAAAACCGCTACCAAACCCGCTACTAAAAATACCCACCATTCTATGTTGATGCGGTAGGCAAACCCCTGAAGCCACTGGTGAATTGCCCACCAGGCAAGGGGCGAAGCGATGACCAAGGCAAGCAATACTAATTTGATGAAGTCTTTCGATAGCAGCTCTACAATGCCAGTAACCGATGCCCCAAGCACTTTACGGATACCGATTTCCTTAGTACGCTGCTTAGCAACAAATGTAGCTAAGCCAAATAAGCCAAGACAGGAGATAAAAATAGCGATACCTGTAAAGACCAAAAAAGTTCGCCCCATTTTTTCATCTGTAGTATATTGACGGTTAAACTCCTCATCCAGGAAAAAATATTCATAAGGGCTTTGAGGGAAGAGTTTATGCCATTTCTTTTCTACGAAGGCCGTCGTTGAAGACAGGTTCGCAGTATTTAGTTTCAGGCTGATATAGTTAAACCGCCAGGGAACGACCGCCATGATTAACGGTTCGATGGGCGCTTGGAGGGAGCGGTAGTTAAAATTTTTATACACGCCAATAATCTGTCCCATTGCCTGAAAACCGGTGCTCAGCCGTTTGCCGATAGCCTCTTCTGGGGACGCCCAGCCAAATGCACTTACGGCTTTCTCATTGATCAAAAATGTAGTCTCCGCATCAGTTTGCGTTCGTTTATCGAAAGGCCGACCAGCAATCATTTCAATTCCATACGTATTCAAAAAATCGGCATCCACAAACAGGTAATACATCGATTGGCTTTTGTCATCCGCTTCGCCCAATAAGGAAGCGCTATAATTAGCGACAGCTTTTCCGGGTATGCTGGAGGAAGCGGCAACGTTGACCACCGAAGAATGGCCGCCGAATTCATCCTTGAGCTGCTCCAGCCGGTCAGCAATCGAAACACCACCCTTTATGGGCAGAATCAGTGTCTGCTCCTTGTCAAAGCCAAGCCGCTGATCTTTCATATAGTTCAACTGTTTGTATACGGTAAGCGTGCCCACAATAAGGATTATTGAGATGGTGAACTGAGACACAACCAATATTTGTCGCAGCAAGGTGCCTTTATTGCCCATATCTATTTTGCCTTTCAGTACCGTCACCGGCCGAAAAGACGATAAAAACAATGCCGGATAGATGGCCGCAAAGATCCCAACCAGCAAGGTAAGTCCCAGCAATACCCCTGTGAATTGAAAGGTGAAAATCTGGCCCAGGTGATAGACCTGACCGGACAGGTGTTCAAATAAGGGTTTAATCGCCATGACAAGTAACAAGGCGGAAATAAGCGCGAATAGAGTAAGTAATATCGATTCGCCCAAAAACTGATTAAATATGCTGGTTTTAGCCGCGCCCACCGCTTTGCGGACCCCGATTTCCTTGGCTCGGTTGGACGATTGTGCTGTTGTAAGGTTGATATAGTTCAGGGAGGCAATTAGTATGATCAGCACGGCGACCACGATAAATATATACACATTCGCCGCGTTTCCCGGTACTTCGGCTTCATTACTTAAATCCGAATGGAGGTGAATGCTTTTTATGGGTTGAAGAAAGTAGCGATAAGTAGTTCCCCATCCTTTTATCACATCTCCAACATAACGATTGGCAGCCGTTTCGATTTCTTTTGCAAAATCGGAAATATTGGTGTTCGGGGTAACCTTGATATAGGTGTAGTACATGGTTGAATGCCAGTTCTGGATATCCTCATTAAACCAGCTTTCCTTTTCAACCGTTGCAAGCGAGGTAATGAGGTTAAACTTCATGTGGCTGTTATCTGCTAAATGTTTCATGACCCCCGTAACCTCAAACGGTTCATCATTGACAAGCACGGTTTTTCCGATAGGATCTTCCGCCCCAAAGTATTTTTTTGCCGTTTCTTCAGCAATGAGTAACGTGTTTGGCCGGTTTAAGGCAGTTTCCATAGTTCCCTTGCTTAATGGAATGGTAAAAACATCAAATATCGAGGGGTCGACCAGGAAGAAGTTATCTTCGTAGAAAGCATTTTTTTTGCCGTATTTTATCAGCTTATTATTCTGCCGCCATAATCGGACAGCCGCGTCCACTTGGGGAAAATCCTTTTTGAGTGCAGGAGCGAGCGGCCCGCAGGTAGTGGCAAAAATCCGGTTGGTTTTACTGCTCTGGATATCCACGGCAATCCTGTAGATCCGATCGGACTCGGTATGATAATCATCGTAACTTAATTCATTCCGAATATAGAAAGAAATGATCAGGCAGGCCGCTATGCCAATGGCTAATCCGGCTACATTCAAAAATGTATAACCCTTGTTTCTTTTCATATTGCGCAACGCGATTTTTAGGTAGTTTTTTATCATGTTTTTTGCTTTTAATCCGCCAGCCTCCAAATAAAAATAAGATTGAAAGACCTAATGATTTTCAGATAGGTCTAAAGAAGGCTTCATTCAACGGTTAGACGGTTCCAATAAGGTTGCCAATTGTATAAGTGTCTTATATTCATACTTTTATTGGTTTTTTATTGCGATAAGTGTTCGTATTTGAACACCCGTTGTTCGTATTCGGACAGCGAATGGGTTTCGGGTAGAATGAATATTTTTGATTATATACATTTTCCTGCTCAAAAGAAATATATCAATCGGAATGCACTACCTATTATTTAGTTAAACGTGCTATTAATTCAATTTCCAATTTTGCTTCAACCATGTACAATCTTGAAAGCGGATAAATCAGTCAGTTACTGCCCTAATAATATCTGCAATGCTTTTTTACCACTTTCATTGGCAGGATTAATTTCCAATGATCGGCGATACATCATAATCGCTTCTTCTTTTTTACCTGTTTTCATCAGCGCTTCAGCATAACTGTCAAAAACGTTGAAACTGCGGGGAAAAAGCATGGTATTTGTCCTCAAAACATCAAGAGCTAGCAGCAATTGTCCGTTACGCATGAGCTCAATTCCTAAAAAATTCAATTCCCCTTCATTCAAGGAGAAACGTGAATCTGTTTGGTGCTGGCCTAACATAGCTGCTGCATAGTCAGCTCCCCGTGATACCAAAGCACGGACATACAGCCTTGCAAGCGAACGTGGTCTAGTAAATTTTTTTCCGCTGAGTATGATATAGAGTTCGGGTGCGATAGGAGGGTTTTGGGCATTGTCCGTTACAAAGATAAACTGTTTTTTATCTAAGTTTCTGAGCATAAAAGTATTCATTCCTGGTATACCGCCACTGTGCCAAACCACTTTTCCTTCACTGGTATCTTTAAAAATAAACCACCCGAGGCCATAAGCGGCCTGGTCTATGCCTGATCGGCGATAAGGGATGCTGCCATCGTTCAACCGGTTTGGGGTGAACATTTGCTCCATACTTCGTTCGCCAATCAATTTCCCTTTATAAAGTGCTTGGTCAAATGCCAGCATATCATGTACCGTACTGGCCATATTGCCAGGGCCCTGAAAACCTACCCAATTAAAGGTGAACCTTTTCAACTGCTTTACCAATTCGATGGGACGGAGGGTATCTACATAGTGTATGGGTCTATCATATTTGCGGGCATAACGTGGGTCGTAATCGAAGTCTGCGTTCAGGATCTCAGAATTTAACATTTTCGCTGGTCTGAATATGAATTGCTCCATATAATCTCGAAAGGAAAAACCGCTTTTGCGTTCTATAAGTAATGCTAGAATACTATAATTGGTGTTACTGTATTCAAATTTGTCGCCCGCTTTAAAATGTAGGGATTTGCCAAAAGACTTCAAGGCTGGAATGATATCCTTATTTGTGTACTGACGTAATGAATCTTTTTGGAGTAGTGGACCAAATAGTTCATCGGTATTAGGTAGGCCTGAGGTATGCGCTAATAGATGGCGTACTGTAATTTCGGGATAAGGAAAAGCCTTGAGATATTGGGCAACTTTCCCGTCGAGCGATAGTTTGCCTTTTTCTATAAGTTGGAAGACTCCGACCGCTGTTACCGGTTTTGAAACAGAGGCCAGAACAAAACGAGTATTTAGCTCATTGGTTTTACCAGCTGCAGCATCGGAAATGCCATAAGCTTTTTCATATAGTATCTTTCCATCCCCGGCGATCAGGACATTGCCATTGATGTTATGATCGGCATCGAGATTATCTAAAAAAGTGTCGATTTGCATGACAATATTCTGCATTTGAGCCTTTGAATATCCACTGATAATCAAGCCCAGGATCAATAAACTAGCGATGCGTACAAAATTTTTCATTTTAGTCGTTTTTTATTAGACGCAGTAAGTTGGTTAATGTTGCACTGTATACCAAACCTATTCTTAAGCATCCTATTTTGTCGCTATTTTCTATAGATATTTTAAAATCTATGCACATAAATTTTAGAGCCCAAGCGTACATCTAGCCAATATGGCCTACCTCGTTAACCCCCAAAGGAGGCCTTTTTGTTTAATATTGTAAAATGATACCGCTAGAAATCTTTTGCCGAAATCGGGTACTGTACGCTCAACTTACCGTGCATGATAAAAGCATGGGCATGAAAGATTATCATCTTTACAACAAAATGGTCTTGCTTTTTATGTTTTCAGGAAATCTTCGCTTTGATACCGATGTGCCTGAGTTGTTTTATCATCATGGAAAACGCCAGGTAGTGGAAGTTCGGGCCAAGAAATACAGCCTTTGGCATATTTATCTCAATAATGCTTATGTAGGAAGTATTCAGTATGACACCTTCACTAAGCAGTTCAATTACCACCTTGATGATAATTGCTTATTGACCGATGATCACGTACAAAAGTATATAGTCCTGATACAACGTGGGGAATTAAAGTGGATAAAGGACGATATTCGATGAAAAAGGATATAAAAGGAGTAAAAAAACCTTGAGTCTGGGAGGATCTCAAGGCTTCCTAATTACTACCTATTTTTGAAAAGTATTATTAATACAATATCGAATCCTGTTTGGTTTTAAAAAAATTATTTCTAGCTGTTGAGCACGGAGTATTAGCTGTCAAAAAGTATTCTGTTACCGTATTTCTAACTATAGTTATCATAGGCACCAATGTCTTTAGCGATATAGGAGCGAGCTATGTCGATTTCTTTGGCGGTTGCTCAACAAGAGAAAACAATGGCGGAAATATTTTAGCCATCATATTTATTTCAATGGAAATTTGGTAAGTTTAGAGCCAATACTATAGTAAAAGATGCACCAGTTATTTCTTTGTCAATTTAAAGGAGAAGAGTATTTATCAATCAGTAGCTTTGAAGAGGTGATGGCAATTGTGGAGCGTTATAAACCAGAAAACTGGAACGAATTTGAAAAGTATCTGCGACGTGATGATCCTCCTGGCTATAACGAGTATTTTGCTGAATTGTATGATGGAGGGTTACCCTTCGATAAAAGAAATTTAAAATCATTGACAATAGATCGTTACAAGGATAAGGCTCTTAATAATCTATTGTTTGAACAATTACAGCATTGTCAGTTTCAAAAAATTATCTTTTCAGAATCCTTATTGGATGTTGAGCTTCCTAAGAATGTACAGGAGGTACGACAACTCTTTTGCAATGGGAAATCGACAAAGGGAACCATCGACTTAAACAAATATAGTATGCTAGAGGAAATCCATATTTTGGGTTTTAATAAGAGCATTAAATTCGAAAATAAGAGTAATTCGGTAAAGCATATTACATTATGGTATTTCAACCCTACAAGTAGGTCTATTGAGTCAATCGTGGATGCTTTTCCTAATGTGGAAGAAATATTGATCCATCATACCAATGTGCAAAGTTTGGAAGGTATCGAGAAGCTCAAAAATCTTAAAAAGCTTGAAATAAGCTACGGCAGAAATTTACAATCTGTCAAGGACGTAAACGAATGTGAGCACATCGCAATGGTTATTTTCAATAATTGTAGAAAAATAGATGATTTCGAGCAGATAGAAAAGAGTCCAGATCGGACTGTCCTGCATACTAGATTCCCAGGGTAATTTTTAAAAAATTAAGCAATATGTTAGATACGCTTTGGGTTTTTCATGGAGAAGAAGGGCGGTTTTCAAGTGGAGTTTTAATAGTATATCCAATTGATGAAAGCGTGTACGACTGGGCATTATTTAATGATTTTTTCAATGTGAAAAAACAAGCTCAAATGGAACCCAGTTTTATCCAACAATTTACTTCGGCAAATCAAGAGCATTGTCATTATGAAAATGGAACTAGGGATGATTGATCTTCGAATACTATTTCCAGTAACCGTTAAGGTATTTGCCAATCTGATTTCTGTTGCTTAAATCGGTTAATTGCAAGCTATTCCAGTCCGCTAAAACCATTTCGTATTCTTCTCCTAAGCTATTTGATGCGTCTTTAATCAATTTGAATTGTTCTCGTGAAATTTCCGTTCGAGAAGCTGTCGTGTTGATCGAAAGTCAAATATGTTTTAAAAATTCCTTTTATTAAATTAAACAGTGTTTTTCCGCATAATCTTTGAGGTTTACCATTTGTTGCGGATTATATCTTTCTTTTGATATTTTCCTGTATTCGGCTCTGGCTTTATCCAGAAGCTTTAGCTCTGTGAAAAACGTCATTTTAGCGGCAGTGTGCAGTAAGGTTTCAGAAGCTTCGAGTTCGTTGATAAGCTTTTGTACTGTGTTTAATTTTTCAAAGAATGGTAAAATAAAGCTTGAAATATTGTATTTCATTTCGGTAATTAGTTCTTCAATATCTGTCATCGGTGTTATATTATACCAAATATCGCGTAGGCCTCTCATGCCGCTAATTCTTTCTCTTATCATACACTCAAGTTCGGAAGGATATGCCGGTACATCTTTGTTATGATAATTAAAGCATGCTAACCAATACTCAGGTGAAAATATTCCAACGTTTATAGTGAAACGGATATCGTCTTTAGTGCTATAATAACTTTTTTGAATATTTATGATGTGACCGATTTTCTCAAGCTGCAAATAAAAATTGTTGGCCTTCTTTTTAAAACCAAGTGGTTTTAAGATTTCAATAAAGCTTTCTTTTATGATTCTGTCAAATTTTTTCTGGGTTTCTGTTTTCATATATGACTGTGGTACTTTATTATACTGAATATGTTTCGGGCTAAAATCTTTATTTTACTCAACGGTATATTCCCAATAATGGTTTGTCTTGTCATTCCAGAGAAAACCCTCAAACAAATGGCTGGCGATAAACTTATCCATTTTTTTATGATCTGTTGCGATGAGAAAGAAAGAAGCTATCCCATTCAATGTTAAACAGAATTTCTTTATCAGCCGAATATAGGTAATAATCTTTATGCATATGATGAGAATAGCCCTAATAGTCATAGATCCTGTTTGCCTAATCAACTACACATGCTTCTATCCACATAAGTTTTGTTGCCGTTGGAGTTGATGTAATAACAACCTCCACGAGGGCCACGGATGTAATTTCTCGAAGAAGAACTACTTTTAGAAGAATTTGTTCTGCGCGGCGAAGGGGAGGAGCTCGTACTTTTAAATTGATTGATTTTTGATGATGTAGATTTGTCTTTTACATATTCCCAGGTTCCGTCGCTTTTTAATAATACTGTTTTTCCATCCGTCGTTGTTGCATACTTGTTTTGTGCGATTACAGGAAACGAGATTGTATACAGTAAAATAATAAACAGTATTTTTTTCATCATAGCTTTAAGGTATTATATCTAACGAATTTTCAAACCGAGCACCTTTTAATAAATGGCTATTGTAAATTAAATCATTACCATATTTAAATGGCATCTTATTGAGCTCCAGCCCGAAAAGATACTTCGTAAATAAGTTAACATTGTCAATTTACAGTTTTTCCTCCACTAACTAAAAAATTACACTATCTAAAGAAGTGAAATAGCATTTCGGAATTGAATTATATTAGGAGAATATTTAAACAACATTTTCTAATAAATTAACAACAATTATCTCAACTAATCTAACGATCTTTAAAATAGATGAATGCCCAAAGCCGGTTAACATCTAGCCCAAGCGGACATCTAGCCAACATGGCCTCCCTCGACGGTTAACGAGGGAGCAGAATTTGAAGATTATTTTCTAAAAAAAAGGAATTTTAAATAAAAAAATCACATTTGGAATTTATAACCCAGAATCAAAAGGTAAATTATATACTTAAAAAATTGAATTAAATCCTAAATTCGTGGAGAGGTCACTAAACAGACATTCCGTAACAAACAGAAAGAATAAAATTGGGACTATTTGATATTTTTAAAGGACAGGACAAATCCAAAAGTGAAACTGAACAATCAGTAACACCGACAGGTTTTAAAACTCAACTTGATATAGTTGAAAAAGATATTTATGCCAAACTAAAACCAGTCGGCTTTAAGAAAAACGATAGGACGTTTAACAGACGACTTGACGATGGAATAGTTCATGTAATCAATGACGACAAAAGCCCAAACCGTTGTATGCTATTTTAAAAAGACTTCCCTATATATTATGACTCTTGAAGAAATAATTAATCATCATAGAAATACTTACATCAATCAACTAATTTCCTTTTATGGAAACAGAGGTAATGGTGTAAAAGAAATATTACTAAAATTAAGTTCTGATGAGGAAACCTTATTATTTAATTTAACAAGACCTGATTTTTTGTCAAATAACGATGGAGATTATGGTATCGAAGAATTATACCCAGATACATTTTCAAATCATCAGCCTATAAATTTTGCATATAAAAATTTAAATATAGAATTACATCCTATATTTTGGCACGGAGTTGAATTTATTTTGGATACAAAATTTGCAGAATTTGAGTGGTTAAAAAGTTGGACTATTACAGCTCTGAAAGAGAACAATGATGAATCTACTAATGAATTAGATTTGCTTGAGGCTATACATAATGTATCTATTCCGAGTATTTCGGAAAAATCAACGATTTTCGCAGTAGACTTTGGCACTTCAACATCCGAAACATTTTTCGCGTTGTTGGATACTATTAACGAAATTGGAGCTAAAAACATTATCATAAATTCCTTTGATTTAATTGAAGAATAAAAACTGCATACAACATCGTATTGGCAATAGTGAGGCTGACAGTTGTAAGCTCAGAGTCTGTAACATGAACTTTAAATCGGGTAATGTACGCTCAAATTACCGTGCATGATAAAAGCATGGGCATGAAAGATTATCATCTTTACAACAAAAATGGTCTTGCTTTTTATGTTTTCAGGAAATCTCAGGGCGTGTGGCAATTGGCATTCGGTGTACTCGCTGATGACATCAAGGAAGCGTGCATTGACGCTCTTATACTTCGCTTTCATACGGATGTGCCTGAGTTGTTTTATCATCATGGAAAACGCCAGGTCGTGGAAGTTCGGGCCAAGAAATACAGCCTTTGGCATATTTATCTCAATAATGCTTATGTAGGAAGTATTCAATATTACACCTTCACTAAGCAGTTCAATTACCACCTTGAAGACAAGGGCTTATTGACCATTGATCAGGTGCAAAAGTATATAGCCCTGATACAACGTGGGGAATTAAAGTGGATAAAGGACGATATTCGATGAAAAAGGATATAAAAGGAATAAAAAAACCTTGAGTCTGGGAGGGGCGAATCCTGTTTGGTTTTTGAAAAAACATTATTTCTAGCTGTTGAGTACGGAGTACTTGCTGACAAAGAGTTTTCTGTTACCGGATTTTTGACTATAGATGATCTAAGCACCAAAAAATATTTTACATTGACGGATCAGTTATGGATGGTCATGGAAGAACTTTTTAATAAAAGACGGTTGTCATTGTCGAAGAGTGGGTTGATCTGGAGCGTTCGTGAGAACGACAATAATATTTGATGAGGTGAAATAGCCTTTTGGAATTAAATTAGTATTAGATAGGAATTTTTGAACAACATTTTATAAGAAATGAACAACAATTATCTCAACTAATCTCGCGATCTTTACAGTAGATGAATGCCCAAAGCCGGTTAACATCTAGCCCAAGCAGACATCTAGCCAAAATTGCCTCCCTTAACGGTTATAAGGGAGGCTTTTTTTTATTTTATTGTCTTTTTAAAACGGTTGAGTAAACCGGATACGGTTTCCCGTAACCAATCCTTCTTTCAAACCAATACCTTAGCCTTACAGTTTGTAATAATCTTGAAAGTTAATATCTGTAAGCCTATTAATTCAGCATAAATAATGTATATTAGGCTTGGGCATTAACTTGCCCCAATGAAAATTAGCATGCCATGATGGTAACCACCACCAATTCCAACTTTCCAATAGCTGTCAATGTTGTCATCGGCTCCACTGTATTTAGTGATATAGGTGAGAGTTATGTAGATTTCTTTGATGGTTATCTACACAAGTTATTAAACAGAAATGATAGCAAATAATATAAAGAAAGAAGTTATAAATAATTGGTCCGATAACTTTTTAGAATTGTCCGTTTATAACCAAAATAAATTGTACAAAGTATGTGGAGCATTTCTTTTAGGCATAGAAATATTAAGTCTTCCGCGAACACAATGTTATAGGCCAATTTTTGTGTGTTATCCGCTATGGAAAACAAACATAAAGGAATGTCTTATAGAACCTATTTTTATACAGGAAATATATAATAGGAGAGGTTTTCAATTTAATATTCCTTACGAGAAACATCTGAATTTTTTTCAAGAAGCTGTAGAATGTGCAAAGAAACAGGTTCCAATTCTTGGGAGGAATTATATAACTGTCGGTCAATTATTTGAGATTTTTAATAAACAGTTTACCCAAACGCTTATAAAATCAAGTCCAGTTGGACAGGCAAAACTTTTTGAAGCAAAACTTTTAGCAGCTTTTTATGTAAACGATATAAATAAGGTTGAACAAGTTTTGACTGAGATAAATAACGTTTCAATATCTTGGTCACCGAATCTATTTGAATGGAAGTTTGGCAAGTTGGATGTTTGGCTTCATAATTTACAAGGAATGATATCCAATAGAGAAAAATTTTTACAACAGATAGATGCCAATAAACTGGATAAAAAAATAGCAGATTTGCATAGTTCAGAACTAGAAAGTGTAAAATAAGCTCATTCATAAATTTCAAAAATTTGTCCAATCGAAAATTACATCAATATAAAACGTTTATGAAAAGAGTACCATTTTGGAGGAATATCGTATAAAGGGAAAAGTCATATTTTATTTAGTTTCGGTGGGCATTAAGCCGCTACTACAACAGGATCTCTAATGGAGTTAATTAACTATTTTTCTGATGCCAAAGAGGCAGTTTTGACAACATCATTTGTTTTGAATAAGACGGATCAAATAACTAGAGTGTATCATCATCTAGAGGATGGAATGTGGGAATTTATTAGTGACAGAGCGGTTGAAGAATCGGAGTATAAAGTTATTTCCATGGAAGAGATATTGAACATAGATGAGGAACTGTTGTCTCTTTCTGATATGGAGCCCGGCTTTTTTGCTTATAGAAAAGAACCGAATGGTACCTTTGAGATAAAACCCTCAATCCTATAGAGATTGGGCGTTATTGCTTTATTTGAGTATCGCCTGCATCTTGCTTTTGGCGATGAATGCGTCAAATAGTGCAAATATGTGATCCTTTTCAATTTCGGTGAGCTTTTCAATATCCTGAAACCTTTCCACTGTCCTACGGTCTTATTCCGTTGTACCTTACTTTTATGTATTCATATCCAGAAATCGCTACCTGGTGTTTATCTTAATTGCCTTCTTAAAACTGCTAACTAAATCAGTACGGTTTCCCGCAACCAATCCGACTTTCAAACCAATACCTCACCCTTACATTTTGTAATAATCTTGAAAGTTAATAGCTGTAAACATATTAATTCAGAATGCCACGACCGATTCCAACATTCCAATAGCTGCCAATATTGTCCGCCACTGCCTTTAGCGATATAGCAGCGAGCTATGTCGATTTCTTTGGTGGCCGCTCTACCATGTATGAGAAGAAGATGCAGGAAATGTACAAGCGTGTCATAGCAACGCTCAAGCCATATGTCCAAACAATTTGTGCGATGCTATTATCGGGCTATGATAGGCTTAATATATCCGATTACATATAAAAATTGAGAAACCTATAAATCTATACCGTTTACAATATTACTAATAATATTAGTAATATTGTAAAATGAAACCGCTAGAAATCTTTTGCCGAAATCGGGTAATGTACGCTCAAATTACCGTGCATGATAAAAGCATGGGCATGAAAGATTATCATCTTTACAACAAAAATGGTCTTGCTCATTATGTTTTCAGGAAATCTCAGGGAGTGTGGCAATTGGCATTCGGTGTACTTGCCGATGACATCAAGGAAGCGTGCATTGACGCTCTTATACTTCGCTTTGATACGGATGTGCCTGAGTTGTTTTATTATCATGGAAAACGCCAGGTAGTTGAAATTCGGGCCAAGAAATACAACCTTTGGCATATTTATCTCAATAATGCTTATGTAGGAAGTATTCAATATTACACCTTCACTAAGCAGTTCAATTACCACCTTGACGACAATTGCTTATTGACCGATGATCACGTGCAAAAGTATATAGCTATGATACAACGTGGGGAATTAAAGTGGATAAAGGACGATATTCGATGAAAAAGAATATAAAGTTCGAATGTGACGTGTGTGGTCAGAAGCAAGTGGTTGAGGTTTCTGTTTTGCATGGCGGTGGAACCTTGCAAATTATGATTGATCGGTTTTTTATAATGAATGTAGATTTTCGCAATGGCGATTGGGTAATGCTATGTAACAATACGAGCTGGTTGACCAGCGACGAACTTGTTATTATCCTTGATGAGTTGGGCTATGACGAATAAAAAAACCTTGAGTCTGGGAGGATCTCAAGGCTTCCTAATTACAACCTATTTTTGAAAAGTACTATTAATACAATATCGAATCCTGTTTGGTTTTAAAAAGAATTATTTCTAGCTCTTGAGCACGTAGTACTAGCTGTCAATAAGTTCTCTGTTACCGGATTTTTGACTATAGATGATCTAAGCAGTAAGAAATATTTTACGTTGACGGATTAGGTATGGATGATCATGGAAGAACTTTTTGATAAAAGATGCTTGTCATTATCGAAGAGTGGGTTGATCTGGAGTGATCGTGAAACTGATAATACTATTTGATGAAGTGAAATAGCCTTTTGGAATTAAATTATTATTAGGATATAATTTTTGAACAACATTTTTTAAGAAATGAACAACAATTATCTCAATTAATCTCGCGATCTTTACGATAGATGAATTCCCAAAGCCGGTTAACATCTAGCCCAAGCGGACATCTAGCCAACATGGCCTCCCTCGACGGTTAACGAGGGAGGCCTTTTGTTTATTTATTGTCTTATTAAAACGGTTGAGTAAATCGGCTACGGGTTCCCGTAACCAATCCTACTTTCAAACCAATACCTTAGCCTTACACAGTTTGTCATCATCTTGAAAGTTAATATCTGTAAACATATTAATTCAGCATAAATAATGTATATTAGGCTTGGGTATTAGCCATGCCCGATTGAAAAGTATAATGCCATGATAGTAACCACGACTAATTCCATCGAAGGGAGGGAGATTTCACCATATAATGATCCAATAGCAGCCAATGTTGTCATCGGCACCAATGTCTTTAGCGATATCGGGGCGAGCTATGTAGATTTCTTTGGCGGTCGCTCTATCAGCTATGAGAAGAAGATGCAGGAAATGTACAAGCGAGTTACTGATACGCTCAAGCAACGTGCACAGGCAATTCGTGCTGATGCTATTATAGGGCTTAGTGTAGATATCGACGAAATCTCAGGCAAGGGAAGCCAAATGTTTATGATTACTGCAGTGGGTACACCAGTACATCTTAAAGAGGTTGCTCGCATTCCCGTGGAAAAGCAGGATGATCTATTGGACGGCGAATTGATCCAGCAGAAGGTCCGAGCAGATATTATCCTAGAGAATTATAAGTCGGTAGAATCTATTAATAAAGAAACAGCTGAATTTATCGCTACGTCCGGCCTAAGAGAATTTGAGCCACTTGTGCTCAAGGCAATGAATGAGGATTACGGTATAGAACAAACTCCAAAAGAAAAGCTGGAAATGCTATTCCGTTATTTTGATTACTTACCTGATGAGGATGCCATTGCTATTCTTTATAATGCTTTATTAGAAGGCAATTTAACAACCTTACAAGTAAAACGTATCAATGCGATTATCACTTCATCCAATTTTATAGATTACGCAAAAGCCATTAACCTTTTAAATAGTAATACACATGCAAGACGTATTGCACTGAAAATATTCTCTTTAGACAAAGATTGGTATTCAAAAGAAGATGTAGCTATTCTAAAAAGTTTAGAGGGAAATGCTTTAGCAAAGTTCTACCCCGAAATTGTACAAGTTGAGGAATCGAAGGGAATGTTTTCGAGTGGAAAAGAATTGTGGCGATGTGAATGTGGTCATACAAATAAGCTTGATTATTCAAGTTGTGGTTCATGCACACGGGATAAGAGAGGTTTTGGTGAGAAAAGTTTGAAACCGGAAGAAGTGCAGGAAATAGTTGATAGGAAAATTCGGGTAATTAATAAGGGCGCTCTTTAACGCATATATTATGGATAGAAAAAAAATCAACAAAAAAACTCTCATCTTATATTTTGGCATAGGAATCGGTGTTGTTTTAGCTTTTTTTGCTATTGGTTTTGCCATATATTCTCATTGGAAAGGTATAATAGTTGATAATGAAAATGGATATAACGGCATTAACGCAGTGATTGCATTAATGGCTTTATTAATGAACATTATTACCGTAATATTCGTATTTGCAACCTACGATTCCCAAAGCAAACAAATATCCCAAAATAAAAGGGATACAGACTACAATAGAGCATTAGATTTAATATTCAGGCAGTTGGAACATACTAAGGCTAAATTGTCATTAGATAATAGTAATGCCTTGGCAGAGTTCATAAATAAAAATTCGGATCTTAATCGAGTTGCCTTAAATCTGGATCTTCGTTTTTTTGAAGACGATAATTTTCGAATTTACTCAAGGGCTTTAAATTTTTTAGCTATCGAATTTGAGATTTATTACAATGTAATCGTCAATACAACTTTAAATAATGATGATAAGAGGTATTTATTAAGTATAGCTCCTCACAATATTAATTCAAAATTGATTCAAAGTCTGAACATTTTTCAAAATCACTATCAATTGTTTCAAGCCTCAGACGAATATCAAAAGTTCAATTCGAACCTTAAGAATAATATTGAAAATGATTTATTTCTCATTTTGGGATATTTAAGAATACCACAAGTTCAAGGTTTAGAGCTAACGGACGAATAGTTTTTGACCTTGCTAAATACTGTTTTATATGGATATAGAAGAAATTAAAAGGAGATTCGATGTTGCACTCAACAATTTTCTTGAAAGCGACAATTATTTGTTGATCAGTAACATTAGTGAGCGAGCTATCGCTCATAAGTTAGCTGAAAAATTACAGGTACAGTTTACTGAATATGATGTTGATTGTGAATACAATGGGGATGTAGATAATCACGATAATAAAAAACATATACATATTTTAAGAGATAGGATCGTTGAAATAAATGGATTGAAAGAAGCGGAGAGGGACTTAAACGAAGTAGAGGTATTATCTCGCTCAGTTTATCCAGACATTATTGTACATAGGCGAGGATCAAATGACTTCAATAGCTTAATAATTGAAATAAAAAAAAGTAATTCATTTATCAGTAAAAGCTACGATGATTTAAAATTAAAATCTTACACTTCTGATGAACATGGAAATACGCTAAAATATGATCTAGGGATTTTTATCGAATTTAATATCAGAAACGGCGGTATAAATGAATTATCTTTTTATCAAGAAGGAGCAGAAATAGGATAATGATAAGTTTGAGTGAAAAATAAAAATGGTAAATCTTCTTTTAAACAATGCAAGTTCCGTAGCTTATGATGATACGGATGAAAATAATATCAAGGTATTTATCGATGGTAAAGAGCATGATTTTGGCGATAGTATAGATAATAGGATTGATTATGCTCAAGCTACTAAAAGGAACAAATATGCTTATACTCTAAATAATCAATTTGAGAATTTATTATTATTAACTGGTGCTGGATCTTCAATAGGATGGGGAAAGGGCGCACAGCAGGGCAAATCAATGGTCGACCTTTGGGACGACGCTGAGGCGTTGTTGACACCTGCTATTTTCGATAAATTGCTTAAAACTATAAATTATAACGATCGCTGGAAGGATAATACACTTATTAAAAATCTTGAAAGAGTTCTTTCAATGGCGACACCAGCAATTCCGTTTATCCCCAAAGACGATATAGATATTGAGGATTGTGTTAACAAGATAAAAGATTTTATAAAAGGCGCATGTCAGTTAATTCTTCCGGATAATTCTCCGCATACATTGTTGCTTAATAAAATGACAAAACGGAAAGTAACTTTACCTCGGTTTAAGCTCTTTACACTGAATTATGATATGATGTTTGAACAGGCAGCATGTGAAAGCAATTTTGTAATCATAGACGGTTTCTCATATTCGTATCCTAGAACGTTCAGTGGACGAAATTATGATTATGATATAGTGTCACGAAATCTTAGTCGTGTTAAGGAAGAAGATAACTTTATCCAAAAAGTTTTTCATCTATATAAATTACATGGATCGGTCAATTGGGAAAAAGAGGGCGATAGAATTATTCAAAAGGAAGTGCCTGATAATCCCATCATGATCTATCCTCATCAATCAAAATATGAAAGCTCTTATGAACAACCCTATTTTGAAATGATGTCGAGATTTCAATCCTCTTTGCGTAAAGAGAATGTATTTCTTATTACAATAGGGTTTAGCTTCGGCGACAAGCATATAGTAACTTCAATTATTGAAGCATTAGAACAAAATCCTAGTTTTCAGCTTATGATTATTAATCGAGATATTGATGACTCCAATGCCAATTTGGCTCCCTTTATAGAAGCTGCTAGAAAATATTCGAACATATCAATCATATCCGAAACCTTTGAAGATTTCGCAAAAAGTTATCCAGACCTTAAATCATATAATCAGGATACTTCGAAGCAAATAATTATAAATATTCCAAATAGCTAAATATGGGTAACAGTCCTTTTGATCATAGTCACTTCTTAGGATATGTGAATTTTGTTTCTCCGCTTTATATTAAAGTTCATTTTCCATCATCTATTTTGATGAAAACATTTATTCACCACTCAGAATCTTTACGCGGTGGGCTCGTTGGAAATTATATCGTAATCGAAGGTGAGGATCGTGGATTTTTAGGCAAATTGTTAGAAGTTGCCCTTCCTGAAAAGGAGAGGTTGGAACTCAGTGAGAGGACTTTTTCAACCAAAGAGTTTCATCCAGTTGGAAGAATAGAAGTATTATTATCTTTCGATTTATTTGATCCTACAAAGATAGAAAAGGGAATAAATAGCCTTCCGTTAATAGGATCAAAGGTTTTTATATGTTCTTCAGAATTTCTTTCAACACATTTTAAGACTTTTGGGATAAAAGCTGAAAACATAGAGGATTCTCCAATATTTAGATTGGGGAGTTTAATATACGATAAATCCGTTCCAGTTGACATCTCTTTGCAGGCAATATTTAGTCGCCATTGCGCTGTTGTAGGAACAACGGGAGGAGGAAAGAGTTATACTATTAGCAAGTTTATCGAAGGTGTCATTGAAACTGGAGCCAAAGCGATTATATTTGATCCCACGGGGGAGTACTCAACTTTTGATAATCATCCTAAAGTTGATCATGCTGTCTTAATTTCAGATAGCTATTTTCCTTATCAAAATTTATCTATAAATGATCTTTTTGTTTTATTTCGTCCCTCAGGCCAAGTTCAGCAACCCATACTTTTAGAAGCAATTAAATCACTAAAAATAGCCTCCTGTTTATTGAAAGAATCTTTGAATAATGAACAAAAAGATAGTGGAACATTTATATTTAAAAATAAAACAATTGTCGTGCAAGATGGGACAGTGGTTAAAAACGGAAATTTAATTGCCCCCTTTAATAATGCGTGTTTTAAGTATAAAAAAATTATTGAAGAATATTCTTATAATGATTTTGATATCGTTAAGCTCCATAGGCAGATTGATAATGAGTGTTATTATGTAAACGATCAAAGTTGGTCTGGTAGAGATTTAAGGAATTTTGGCAATGCTACGAGTCTGATACTTAGAGTAAATAATATTACTTCCAATATTAATTATTCAGGAATATTTGGTTTCAGTAAACCTACAACCTCTAATTTAATAGAAAAAATTGAGGAATTTTTGAAGAATCCAAAATTAAATGTTCTAAGAATTGGATTTGAAAATGTTCCTTACGATTTTCAGATAAGAGAAATTTTAGCAAATTCCATAGGTAGGTATTTATTGAATAAGGCTAGAACAAATATCTTCAGGGAAAATCCTATAATTTTATTTGTAGATGAAGCGCATCAGTTTCTGAATAAAAAGGTAAAAGACGAGTATTTTGAAAGTACTGAATTAAATGCTTTCGATAATATTTCTAAAGAAAGTCGAAAATACGGCTTATTTCTTTGTATATCTACTCAAATGCCTCGAGATATTCCAACAGGAACTTTGAGCCAAATGGGTACATTCATTACACATCGTTTAATAAATTATCAGGATAGAGAAGCTATTGCAAGCGCCTGTTCTACTGCTAATAAGGAAACCTTATCTTTTCTTCCCTCTCTAGGGGCGGGCGAAGCTATTTTAATGGGAGTGGATTTTCCTATGCCTATTTCTTTAAAGGTTGAACTGCCTAAGCTTAAGCCCAAGTTTGATACACCAAAGTTTAAAAAAAAAGATTAAATGATAATTAAATGATAATAACTATTGTTAAAGTCGGTTATAACTTTATATGAAAGACCATTTTCTTTTAATTTGATGATTCTTAGATAATATTATATATACTATGGAAGTTAACCTAACATTTAGAAACTGCGATGATCAAAATGCTAACCCTGACCCCTACTCTGTAGAAGGTGAAGTGCTTATTAATATTGCATTTCCAGATAAAATTCCGACTGTACAATCACGTAATCAAGTGAAGCAGGAGATGGCAGCTGTTATGCAGCAAGCGATGTCTAAAGTGGCCTGGATCGCAATTGGACCTGTATGGGTTGAATTGACCTGGTATATCGACGCAGCGCACCGACAGGAAACCGATGTTGTAGGAGATCTGGATAACATAAGTAAGCAAGTTGTCGACTCACTCACCGGATTGGGTGGCTTATTTGTCGATGATAGCCAGATGAAAAGTTTTAGTTCCTGTTGGCTGGCAAAAAATCAATCTTTCGCAGGTCAACGCTTGTCTATCTCCGTTCGGTTTCTGAGTGACGAAACCTTGCTTAAGGATAAACTATTTTTTATCCAGTACAGTGAGGCTATGTGCTTTGCCATTGATCTTGATCCGAATGTTGAATCTGAACTGAAGGCTATAAAGCTATTTGCAGAAGCTAAAATGGTGTATCGCGATACTTCCAGGATCTTTCAGGAACAACATAATGTCGATTTACGGTTTGAGTTGATTGCTTCACAAAAAGATTTTCATAGGACAAGGCTGCGATCGATACCTGCAGAGAGAATATTCAGGTTATAATAATTGATCCAGACAAGTTTATTAATCGAACGTAAAAATGGAACATAACGAATCCCATGCTAAAATATACAATGATCTTGCCGATAAGATTGTAACGGGTAAGACGTTTAGATTTGGTAAAGCAAGCTTTTCTGAATCGGAGAAAACTGCTTATTCCTCCTTTTTAAAAATAGAGGGTGAGGAAATTGTGGTTGAGCCAGATGAAATGCTGTGTGCCACTATTTTAAATAAAATGGATAAGCTATTCAATCAGTCGGCAAGCTCCGGATTGAAGAATAGTTTAGAACGGTCATTGGAAGTATGTTATTATTTCAGAGGAAATAGGAATGAAATAAGGCGGTTCAATATTATCGAAAAGAGATTCATAAAATCATCGGTTATTTCTACAGTTGGAGATAGTCATGTGGATCTCGGGGACGCTCTGGAACTAAGCAAAGCATTCTATTTAGAATTGCTGGCTGTCTTTGTATCTCATCTTGATACATTAAGTCCTACCTCCGAAACACTATACAATATCACTACTTCTCTTTGGGATTACTTTCCGCTTAGTACCAATAGAACTGCGATGCTTCAGAATCTGCTCACGAAAGTTGTCGATATAACCGCTCAGGATGCCGGATTAGCTGAGGAGTATTTGGACCGGCTATTGAAATCAACTCTCTATCGTACAGAATTGATAGCATCGGTTATTGCCGGTATTTTAAGTGCCGAGAAGCCAAAACATGAGACGTTGGATCATCTTATTACTGATGACAAACACCATGAAGCCATCGCAATAGCGCTTAATGCGACAATAACCTCTGACCCGATTGTAGCAGCCGATTATTACGCGATGTCTGAAACGATTTTTGACACCAATAATGATATCAAAAGGATTCTCACATTCTTCTATCAGCGGATGGCTAATAACGAGAGCATGGCAGACGGAGAACTAAAAGAGAAATATCTGCAACGTATTGAACAGCTCTGTATATCAGTCGATACAGATCTGGTAGTTATAGGCTTGAGGGGCTTAGGTAATTTAAGTCAAAAATATAGTGAGTTAGTCTTTCGAATTATTGATGGATTGGCGGATCGATATTGTGAAAGTGAGATATTTTCGTCCTGTTTAGATGTATTTTATAATCATCAAAGCTGCCCCGAATTTTTCAAACTTGTAGTCAAGCGTGTGTTAATGGTTAAAGAAGTATTTAATGCAAGTCAGACTGAAATCGTACTTTCTGTCCTTTATGAAAACCATCGACATTCATTCGATAGCGGACTGATTGGTTTACTTATAGATCCTAGAGGTGTTGTGAGATTTGCGGGTGTTTCGATACTAGCACAGATAATCAATACATTTGACAGCCACTTTAGGTTTTCCATCGATTTAACAGATCTACCATCTTTAGACCAATATAAACTATGGGTCTCATTATTGGATGATGATGCGAGAGTATTGGATTTTATGCCACTTATATTGCCTCTCTTGCATAGTAAAAATGCGTTTGTCGCGGAAAGCCTTATGGTCAGGATAGAGGAGGAAATCAAAAACTATGGTTCCACTATATATTCAACTTTGGAAGATAACATAAGTGATGATAATCCTAAGAAAGCTGAACTGCTATCGCGTGTCCAAAAAGAAATGGATGTCGAGTTCGCAAAAAACGATGAAAAGTTAAAAATAAAAGAACTTGATCCCCGTTTCACACAGTCAGCATTACTCCGTAAATATTACGAAATATTTCAGAAGAGAACGTCCGAACAGTTGGAAGAGCAGGTAGATAAAAGTTCAATTGTCCGTCAGTTGGCTACTACTATTAATCTATCCAAAGGAGGCGGCTATTTGGATAAGGTTTCGGGCAAAGTCACGGAATTAAAAAAACTTGCTTATGAAAAGCAATTTCCAGCAAAATACTTTTCAGACCCGGAGAATATCGATGCGGAAAGAATGAATAAAATATTTCAATTAGATTGGTCAAAAGAATTTAAAGAATGCGAAGCGATAATATATTCATACGAGAGTACCTCGAAACCTTAAAGGAGGACCGAGAGTTGGATGCCTTATTCCCATTATTACTTTCTGTGATGGGCTTTCGCATCGTGACTACTGCAAAGGAGTCCAAAGGGCAAAATCAATATGGCAAAGACATTGTAGCGGTAGGGAAGGATGGCGAGGGAAAAGAGTGGCGATACTACTTTGAGCTTAAAGGTCAGAAGGACAAGGATATTACGGATAAAAATTATCTCAGTCAGGATGGTGTTCGGGAATCCATTGTAGCGGCAAAAGATACTGCATTCAGTGATAGGACAATTCCTGGATTTGACACGCTGCCTGTGAAAATCGTATTTGTTCATCCAGGTACAGTTAAGATGAGTGTTCGTCCGACTTTAGATGGTTTTATTGCGAAGGAATTTAAAGAGGGTGAGTTCGAGCGTTGGGACATCTATAAGTTGACCGATTTATTTTCCGAACATCTGTTTAACGAATATCTATTGACTGATGAGCAAAGCGTTCGATATTTCAAACGAACATTGGCATTATTGGACGAACCAGAATATAAGTTTACAGACTTTAAGAATCTTGTAGATCTTCAGATCGAAAAAATAGGAGACCGATTCACAGGCAGGGAATTTCAAAAATTCTTCGCTACACAGCATTTGCTCTGTCACGTTATCCATCGATATGCTAAGGATGCTGGTAATCTTGAGCCAGCTAAAGTCTGCCTTACCTATTTATTACTCAAAACATGGGCCTGGATTCTTCGTTTTAAAAAGGAGAATGATACAACGGTGAGACGTGAGTTTGACAAGCTGGTAGGTGTTCATTACATGATGCTGGTGGAGTACTTCAAAAAAACATTGCCACTTGCTTCTGAACACAACGGTCTTTTCTCACCAGCAGGACAGTATTTCGAGCGAGTTGGATATCCCCTAAGATCGTTTGAGTACCTAAATTATCTGATATATTTTTTCCAGGTCAGGCTTCATTTTCCTAAAGATTATAAAGTTGAAAATCCGAAGGTCTGGAAGAGGATCAGGAAAAAGCAAAAGGAGCAGTTGTTCCGGCTGGTAGAAAACAATAGTGGTTGTAAGAGACCATTATTGGACAATCATTCTATTGCTATACTCAATGTCGTTCTGTTTACATTGGATCGGGACGATTTTAAGGATGTAGATCTTAGTTTTACAGCGCAGTTTGTTATCGATCTGCTTAATAACATCAATACCATTAAAAAAATTAAAGGTCGGTTTCCGTTGGTGTCGAATGATGAAAATGTACTTGTCGAAAAGGTGTTAGATATCGAGACGAAGAAATACATTGATTCATCCAGCCTACTTATAAATATGCTGTTCGAGCTTCTTGCTGTATTCGAGGCACAAGGAGTATATGATATGTTCGTTGAGCATTTTAGGGGTCAAATAGATTTACAGTTAGCCCATCCATATCGTGATAAGTATGACATTGAGCAGTTGTTGTTCGAGCAGCAATTGAACGATGAGCTATATGTGGAACATTCTATCAAATTGCCACAAACTTTTGTGGAGTACCGTGACAAATTGAAAACTTTGCCGCTGACTACATTTAGTTACCGTACGGATCAAGCAGGATATCCTTATTTGCGAGCACTAGCTCATGTATTCTACAAAACCGATATTTTTCCTGAGGAGTGGAGGCAGTTATTTCATTAATTCAAAAGTCAGCTTGTTGGAGCCGACTTTTGAATATGCAGATTGAGGATTAAACTATTTCCTGATCACCAGGTGAGCCAATGCCGGATCACTTAGCAGGCGTTCCATTTCGGAGTTTACAATGTTCTTGACATCCTCTTGGATCTGGTGATAATTACGCATGACCATTGCCTGATCCACCTGCCTGATAATAGGTATGTGTTTGTAGGCTTTTTCTTCCGCTTCGATGGCAGAAAAGTCGTTTTTAAGTTCGCAGTGGAAGGCTTTCAGTTCTATCTTCTGCTGTGGGGTATCTGCCACCGTACCTACGAACTCACCACTGGAGAGGGAGGCGATCTTTGAAGCCGGTACGGCCGATTCCAGCTGCTTACTTTTGGAAATACTGGTATCACCGCTGTTTATGGATAGTGACTCCCTGTCCTGCATGATCCTTCCGATCCGTTCGGACAGGATTTTGGCAGAATCTCCGGTCACCTGACCGCTGATCACGGTGCCTACGATATTCATGATGACGTCCGCATTTTCCTTACCATAATCCTTGCGGAGCTGCGATGCATCTTGTATGCCCATGCAGGTAGAAATTTTATTTGATCGGCCATACCGCTCCATATATCTGAATCTTTTGTGGCTTGTTACCCATACAGACAACCTTCGGAAACTCAGGATCATTGATGTCCAATGTAAAGTCATTTCCTATGCAAAATTAGATTTAAATACTATTTGTTTGGTAGTGCGATGAGTATGGCATTTTTTATTGTGGTGAGGGACAAAATACTATCATACCTTTTATGAATCACTTATAAAGATTTTCTAAGTAAAACACTAACTGCATAAATTACAGAATTAGTTTTAAAAATGACATTTCAGTGGTAAAATATATGCTTTTCACACAGAACCTGTAACTAAAACAGCCCGGTCATTTCAACAGATCGGACCAGTTTCCTGGTCTGAATTTACAGGAATTGCTGTACTCTGTGCTGAAGTAGTAATCATTGCTAATCTTATGTATCGGAAATATATCCGCATTTATAAAGGCGCAAAACTTCGAAGTGTTAAGGAAATTAGGTTTTTGTGTTGAAGGGACCACGTTAATAATATCGAATTACTACTCCTTTAAGATGCTATTTGCTCCCGTGCCTATATGTTTAGGACATAGTTTTCCGATGGCAAGTGCTTCAAGATAAGCGCGCTTATAAGGATCTGCGACTTCTAGAACGGCATAGGAGTAATCCCTCTTACGAAGTTGACTACCATCACCGTTAAAATAACTTTTAACGAAGGATGATCGGCCCCTGAGATGAGCTTGCAGTCTTCCGAGTAACCCTTTGGCATTACGGGTAGTCCTACCCACATGCAAAACTTGGGTACCGTTTTTTAAAATTACATAAACACCCTGATTCACAGATTCTTTGATTGGTCCAGCGTCAGGAAACGACTTTCGTTCATTAACTAACCTTTCATATAGTTCGAGATAGAGCGTTTCAATTGATCTAGGTTGAATATTTTTATTTCTTTTCATGATGATAGGTAATTCGTTTAGTTTAATTAATTGAAATTAAAAACTGTTTTTTGGAAGAGCATTTTTAGTTATCCGAACATTCGTCCTTTTTTATAAGACGCTTATTAAAATTCGACGCCGTTTGATTAATCTTTCATAACCTATCTTCATATAATTTATCCAATATACCTCACAGATTAAGCCCTTTGTCACTATACATTTTCAGAATCTTTTCAAATGCCTCATTTCCTTTTAGTGCACCTGAACTAGAAAGTAACTTTACTTTCATAATAACTGCCTTCGTAAAGAAAGTTCCTCCAGATTTCATTAAAGTGTTCAATAAATCATTTAGAAGTATTGTTTGTTTTTCAAATGTTACGAAGTATTTTAGGTTTTCTTCAGAATACTCTCCTAACTTTTTTTGGGACTCAAAGTGTTTCTGTACATCACCTGGGTAACCCAAAATCCGACCATCTGATACTTCTTGTGTCCGTAGATTTACTCCTGCGGCGAAATATTTGTCACGTTTTCCCCGTCTGATTTGCGTGTATTCATCTTCAGGTACTGCATTTGGATAAACAATCAGATATCTCTTAGGATCAATCGCCACCTCGATAATATTGTTAGGATTAAATATATCCTGAATATTAGGACTGCTATCGGGTCCAAGAATAAGTACAGGGTTATCAGATGAAATTAGATGCACTTCATCTGGCACTTGTATAACCTCTATTGCACATTTCATCTTGTGATTTACAAATGATTGCCATTGCTCCAAATGATCTTCTAGGAATTTCACCTTATTTTCAATCTTAAGCAAAGTCCTAACTTCTTCTATGTTTTCCAAAGTTAACACATATCTTTTACCGTTCTTGTGGTCGTAGTAAACCGGGTCACCTTTTTCATTTAAAATGTAAGACAGTTTATTGAAGATGCCATCCAGTTCCTCATTTTGCTTATTGAGAAAAAAAGGTGTCCTAAAGTATAGGCTTAATATGGTGTTTAATATTTTCGACTTCTCGTCAGGGGTTATCGCTTTTACATTATCATCTGATAATAGCGCATATACTTCAGGATAAACAGCATCTACTTCTACTGCATAACGTTTCTCCAATGCAAATCTATCTCCGTCTATTCCCTCGGGAAAGGTATAAATATTCTTCTGAACACAGATCTGTGTGGTGGTCAAAGTTTTTATATTTGGATCTCCGTTCAATAGTGTGTCGACCAAATACTTATCTTTCTCATTTTTCCGAGAAAATTGTCTAAGAAAGGATTTTGCAATAAAATGTTGATGTTATGGAGATCCCATAAGTTTATGTGCTTAAGTTTATTGAAGTTTTTTTACTCTTGGTCATGTCATCGTTTGTTAGAAAGACTATCTTGTAGATTTTGCCATGCGATATTGATATCTTCGACCCTTTTTTCTAGGTGAGTCAAAATAACGCTTTCTAATTCTATAGGTTTTCCTCTTAGCTCTTGCATTTGGTAGTAATATCCAGTTTCACTGATAATTTTATCCAGGCCTTCAACTATCTCCTTTTCTTCATTAGATAATAAGTTACTATGGTCAGATACCCATTTTTTGACGTTGACCATATCAGTATCTATAGACTGTAAAAAGACCAATAGTCGAATAATCTCCCGGTTAGCATCGTTCACTTCTGCTCCAAACTTTTTCCAATAGTTATCCGACCCTTCATAATAGCGATGCCAATGACCGTCGAATTCATACGCCACTTTTTTAAGTAAGAGTATAGCATCTTCTAATCCAGCAAGTGGACGAATCGCATTCGGAGTGGCGTTACGATTTGCCCACAACTTCATGATTGTGTCAAAGCATTTTTGCTGTAAAGTAGCTTTTGCTTCGCCTTCTGCTTTTTCAGCATTATTGATTAATTCTGCTATATAGTGTGCCATCCAGCGACTCAAAGTATCGTTGGAATCGCTCATGTTTAGCTCTTCAACCAGTTTACTGCCCAAGTTTAAAATTTCCTTAGATAGTTGATATTGTTCCATCTGCGTCAATTAGGTAAAGAGTTTTTAATTTTGGTCGTTCCCTTTCTTTTTCATATCGGTTGTATTCCCTGGACCTAGAGATAGTGCATTCGATAATTAGTTCACAATTAGTCGTTTTCAGAAAGCTTAGGAGTGCATCTTTATCAAAACGATATTGCTGTCCTTTTGTTTCCAAGAATGAGTGATCATGATGTTTGGTTGTATTGTTCCAAGAAGAATATTTTGCTTTAGGCTCACCGTTAATAAGGGTTATTCGGTGATCTTCGGAGAGAACAGCTTCAACCTGTTTAACCAGTATTTCCCCAGGCTTCACAAAGGTATAGGGAAGATCATTTGCAATTGGATCAAAATGATCGAAAGTTTTATCTCTTCCGCTGCTCCATTTTAGCCACCCGAGTAGCTCGAAGCCAGGCTCCTGAATCTCCATACGATCCTCATCTTCTTCCGGTAATTTATATCGATGCTTGGGAGTTGAAGATAGCGCTCTCAACAATGATTTTCCCTTATTCTGATTAACAAGCGCAGAAGTTATATCTATCGTTTCATAATCTTTGCCATAATATAGATGGAAACTTGCTTTTAAAACAGGAGCTTCCGTCTCGAATTTCAAAAATTCTAGTGGTCGGTCAGAAGAAATGGTAGTTGCCCAATCATCTGGTCGGTCAATTTCATGAAAAAGATTTTCTAATGGTACATCGTCCCTAAGGTCAGCAAGCCACAATCTATCAAATGTAGTTACCCATTTGGATAACCATTCCTGCCAATCTTCAACATTTTCCAATGGCGCAACGTTCAATAACTTATTTGCTACGACAAACATTGCATGGAACTCAAAATATTTGTGAAGAGTTTCTATTGAGGGAATATCGCCATGATCATTTTGGGTTTCATAATAGTCAATATCCTCGCCATGAATATGCTCATCATCTTTAATTTTGCCTTTGTATCCCCAGTCATTTGTTATTACCTCATCCGCCATCGCCGGTACGGTGTTATATGGGATATTAAATAATGTATTTAATGGGGCATACCAATAAGGTATAGTGTTCATACTATCGAAACCGAATTGAAGTTTATCTTTTGAACTACCAGTAATAGGAGAATCAATTTCCCGCATGTTAGTATAGCTCCCATTACCAGAATCAAGCGCTGTGTTTATAAGGGCGTGCTGATCAGTGTTGTATGTTTCGGGCAGAGTATTGGCCAAAACGGAACAAAATTTTTGGGCAAAATATCGGATCAACATATGCGGCAAGTGATCGTTTTGGAGCTCTTGGATACCAAATTTAGCCCATTTAATAACTACAGAATTATTCTCATGTGCGATTTTAGCTAGCGTTAACCATAACCACAGTTTGGACGAGATCCAGAAAAAAGTATAATCTCGATGCTGATAGGGCATGCAGTTAGTTTTGTTCTGCATTGTGAGTAAGCAACTTATCACTTCGTCATGTTGACATCTGGACAAGAGTCGTAAGGCATGAGCAGCTTGCCAACGATACGATACTTTAGGATGCCCAAGTAGATACCTAAACAAACCAGTCGATATATTTTCAGCTTCGCCAATGATTAGGTTTGTATGCCAAACAGTGCCTATAGTATTTGCTGTTATCTTTTCATTCCAACGATTAAGTGTCCAATTGAGCACTTCTATTACTTCTGCTTCGCTCAGACCGTGTTTAGTAAACTTCGCTAGTTGATAGAGATGACCGGCGCTGAGTGTGTCAATATAAGCTGGGAGTATTCTTTTGATTACCTCAGCTAGTTGCATTTCATCCGCCCCAAAAATCTTTGCAGCTTCTATTAGACTAGGATGGTTAAATATGTCGTTATGCGACAGATAATTAGGGAATATTTTGATGAAAAATTGTTCAAATTTTTCCTTTTTCCAATCATTGAGTGCTGGGTGATCTTGCCAAAGTGCCAGCGTACTATTCAAAAGCTGTTGGCGTCCATAATAGTGGAGATCTTCATCGTCAAGTTCCAAGATAATGTTCAAGAAACCCAGATATTGCGAGACGCTACAGATTTCCCGAATTGCCTCAAGCTTTTTCTCTGCACTGCGATATTCGCCAGCGGAGTCTTTTAGAAAGGATTTGATGGCTGCAGAATCGTTGGGGTTGAGGTTTTGGGGTAGATTGATTCTCTGCTCATTGTTGGATATCGGCTGAATTTGACATGTTTTGTCTTTTTTTTCATAGAATGATAAAAATATATCAATATCTGCGATTAAGATACTGCCTTCTTGGAGCTTCGAACGTAATACTTTGACCATTTCTGGCCTGCGGTAATTTGGACAGTCATAACGAATCAATTGAAATATCTCGGTTGCGATTGCATCGACAAAAACGGATTTTTTTGTTACTAGCGCTTCCAATAACTGATTACAGTGCCTAACGAAATTATTGCCATAAGAGCTATTTACATATAATAAAGCACCTGCCATTTCTGGTTCAATCATCTTTCTGTTAAATGCCTGCTCTATCGCCGGTACAATAGAATATTTTAATTTAATGAAGCGTAGATGGTCCCATCGGCAAACCAGTGCAATTGTACCTTTTGGATCCAGGTGAGCTGATCCATCAATCGCTTCTTCCCAGGGAAAGTTATCCCAGTTTTTTAGACGGCTGTGCGCATACTCAACAAAACGGGTGAACATGTAGGCAGTTTCTGGATAAATACCGTTTGAAGAACTAGAGAGTTGTGCAATGAACTTGATCTGGTCAAAGCCTTCAATATCCATTTCGGATACGGTTTCAACCATTTTCTTAAAATATGCTTGGCCAACAGAGTGATCAATTTTTCCGCCAATTCTAACACAGGTCAAGAAGTCACTTATCTTACCACTGGCGTCGGTCTGTGCATCGTAAATCAGGTCATCTGCTTCCTTTAACAATGCTAAAGTTGAAATATGGGCAGTTTTACATCGTGAAATATTGTTAGCTATTCCCAGAAGTAGAGAAATATGGTTATCTTTTGTACAAAAACAGTCTTTTAGTAATTTGATATAGCGATTTTTGTCTTCAATATAAATGGCAATGTCGCTAAAGACTTCTCCATAATACACATTAAAGTGTGGTAATTCCCGATTATATGCATATAAACTGTAATTACGGTGCAATAATCTACTATGAGCCTCAATTTCATCAAGAAATGTTTTCTCATCGATCTTCTGTGCGAGGAATTTTGCCCTGAGGGAATAGAAAGGCAACACTGCTCCGAAGAGATTATCTAACCGTTCTTTTTCCTCCTTCGTGGATTCTGACATGCTAAGGTTCCTGTCATCAGTCTTCTTAAATCTTTTTGGGTATAACTGTTCAATGGTTAATGTCGTATCATGTACAGCGCTAAACAATGCTTTGGATCGGAAAAGCATATCCAAATGGGCAAACTCTTTGTCATTTCTGAAGTTTGACCGATAAAAACGTGGAAAACTATTGAGAGGGCTAATTGTCGAGTATTGAAGGAGTTTGAGAATCTCACTGTTTTCTTCACCATGTACCGCTAGATATTCCGCAATATGAATTACCTTTTGTTTAGTGCTGAAATTTAGTAAATGCCTTCCATTAAAAGCATCATCTAGTTCGTTTCCCAAATTGAAGGTATCAAAAGGGACCTTTACACCAGCAGTAAAGTATGCAGATATAATGTTCAACCTGGCTGGTAATTTCCATTGAAAACTACTAACAGCTTCATCAACTTCATTGATAGTACCATAATCGAGACTATTTTTTAGGAGTAGCTGTGCAACAATATCCATCTTATGGTAAAAACGTCTCCAAAGCCAGTTCATTGCTTCCTTTACATTCTCCAAACGGCAAATGGCTTCGGTGGCAAATGCTAAATCAATTATATCTATTTGATAAAACTCGCGTTCTTTCCAAGGCTCACGAGTACGCCAATCTAACCAAGAGTGTGCTGTTTTTAAATGAGCTTTAGCTTCATTTATTGTACCAGTATTTCTTGCATATACAGCAGCACAACGATAGTGCACTGGTCCATACCAAGTCAAACGATCCGATTTGAAATATAGATTTTCTACAGTATTTCGATCTCCATACATTGCTGTTAAGTCTGCATTAGAAAGTAACGTTTCTGTTAGAGTGTCATCAGTCTTGGCAGCCTCAGCCGCTAAAATTTGTAATTTTAAGAAATCAACTATTTTCTTCTCTCTCAACGAAAGCTTCATTGCCTGGCGTGTCCGATCGATAGCAATTTCTTTTAGTATGACAGGATCTTTAGGAACTACTAGATACTTTTTATTAAAGACAATACTCTTTAATTCTTCATAACGCTCGGTTAATAGTAGAAAGTTTCCAATATGTTTGCTCGCATATTCCTCTCTATCCGCTTGAGCAAGCAAAATAGATGCTATGTTTTCAAGATCGGAGTAGTTTGAAGGATAGTGCTGTCTTAAATAAGCTTCGAAGTCCTCATCGGTAAACATTAGCGCGCCATCCTTTAGTACGACTCCCTGCGCGGTATCTATCACTAAATCCTTAATCACCGTTTCTTTGGCAGCCGCTAATTCGCATAGCAGAGTTAATGGAAAAGGCCTAGGTAACAAGATCATGTATCGAAATACCGTTTCCATCAATTCCCTATTGCCAAGTTTGGAACTGACGAAATCTAAGTTTACGCTTATTAGATCATCAACTGTTTTTCCATCAGGCTTTAATGGTTCAAGTAGTTTATCTAAGCCAGCTTCTTGATTAGCCAAGGCGTAGGTTTGCACTCTTGGAATTCCTCTTGTGAGATCGTGAAATTGTTTAATTTGATTGGAATTTGCTTCAGGAAAAATAGCTGTCAGCCGTTTTTGAGTTTCCTCTTGAGTAAATGGCTCCAGTTCTATAGATCGGTGTCTCACGGGTAGGTGTAAACTTCCTAGGCGATGTGTTCGAGTCGTTAATAATAGTGTACAACCTGGGGGCAATGCCATTTTAACTATTTCTTCGACAAAAGAGGATTCAGAAGAATGTTCGGCAGCCGTGATGCTATTGTCGGCCGCGTCTATTATGATAACAACTCTAGCATTAGGCTGGACATTTCTTACAATTTCGCTCGCGATCTTTAAGCGATCAAGAAATTCGCGAAAGAAAACTTCAATTGGTTGACCTGGAGGAAGCAACATAAAAGGTGAGCCAGTTTTGATAGCGAGTTCATTACAAATTTGCATCAAGGCCCAATCCGCTTTATGGCGCTTATCCACTACATCCATATAAGAGCCGGCCCCATAGCAGTCAAAGACAATGCTTACACAGTCCCTAGGCAAATTTTGCTCTATTAACCTCACTATGGTACTTTTCCCCATACCTGCACCTGCATGGAGGCATATCGGGCTATTTTCTGAATCAAAAATGGCATCGATAATATTTTCTGATTGTTTGCGAGGTACTAAGACATTGTCGTAATCAAATTTTGCCGGGACAGGAAGTAATTTTTCTACCGCACTAAAGTTAAATGTCTTAAGGATATCTATGATCGTTAATTTGTTTTTTATGCGGTTTTCAGGCATCATCTTATTCCAGATCTTGACGTGCAAACTGTCATAATTTCTTGCGCTCTCAATACCATTAACTCTTGAAATAGATAGAATGATTTCTTCTTTCAAAACAGATCGCGATGCCACACCACATTCCGAAAAGTCCAACAGTCTTAAAAAGTCAGTAAACTTGCCAGATGGTAGCGAGGAAGCTGCTAGAAGTTTGTCTAGGGCGTCATGCATTTTTGCATCGATTAGAGCCTTGAGCTTTGCGAAGCTGAATTTGTTGGGATGTAGAGAAAGTATATTTTGAGTTTTTTCTATCACTTCAGCAGATGACTCTACGAATGGCCTGTTGCTGATCAATTTAAGGGTTAATTTGTCAAGTACGATATTTCTGTCGAACTTGCATTCGTAGCCACTGTAAATTTCAGCTAAGCGATGAATGATTGAACCAGTATACTTATGCTTTTTACCCTGGCAGATTGAAGCGATACTCCAGGGAGTATTACTGTGCCGGGTACTGTATTTTAGCTGTGAAAAAACAACCTTGTTGGCGCTTTCAAAATCCTCTCCACCAAAATACTCACCAAGGTCTACACCAAGCATCTTATCTCCATCAGGGTCAATATCCGTTGCATCATTAATAATCGTGCCTTCCAGTGTCAACGCTTTCAGGCCATCATCATCCAAATTTATGAGCTCGACTGATTTCCGAACAGCCCATAGAACGTGAAAATCGTCTCCGGCATTGGATTCAGGAGCGTCCGTTACTTTCCTTTTTTTTGTGTCATCAACTGTGGCTTTCTTTTTTGTCATCAGGGAGCAGTAATATAAATAGCTTTAAATGTTTAAATATACTAAAAATGGCAGATGCTTTTTACGAGGAATGTTGTAATCCACACTCTGTTTATATCACGGTCAACACAAGTAACATCTTCAGTTCATCATGCCATTTTAGCTTTTCATCTAAATTTTTAACCTAATTTAAAATGCATTATTGTCGTCATATGATTATTGCCTTCTAGTCCTAATTGCTTTTATAAAATCCTCCAAAACTTTTATATCAGCCAAAAATTCTGCGGCGTCAGGGATTTGTTCATTCAATGCTCCTGCACTATCATGCCCTAAAAAACAGGTAGAACATTTTGACATATTAATATCAATGATATCGTAATCGGCCTGAGTCAGATCGATAACTTTTGAAAGTCGTTTTGTTTGGATTTCACGTCCAAATCTCTTTATCACTTCATGCAACACAACTTCCTCTATCGCCCTTTCCCATGTCTCTCGCAGTTTTCCATAAAGTGGTTGTACTGCTGCTCTATACGCTTCATCAGTTTCGCTTTTCTCTATCTGACTAACTTTTACTTGGTCCGTCTTTAGTATACCAATCCTTGTTTTTACAGGCAAAGTATCCCATGGGGGATTAGTGGCAACAATACCAGTTTCTTGTATCTTTCTTGTAAGGCTCTTCACTTCTATATTAACGCTGCTTCTTTCGCCATGTTCCTGTAGCATCAGGAGAAATGAGATGTCATGTGTAAAGACAATGACCTGTCTAATTTTAGATTCTTCAACAATGCGATGTGCAATTTTATTTCTCCACTTGTGATCAAGCGAAGAAACAGGGTCGTCAAAAATTATTGCACTGGAGTGATCAGATAATGTCAATTCGGATAAAAACGTGGCAAGGGCGATGCATCTATGTTCTCCTTCACTTAAAATATCTTTTAGAGGCATATTAACGGCATGGGGCTCGTTAAGTTTTAGAAAATGGTATTGCTTTCCTTTTACGCCTTTGGTGCCGGCTTCAACTTTAATGTTTTTAAATCCAAGTACCCGAAGTTCGTCCTGAAATTTGCTTTGCAATGTCCGAGTTACGTAAGAAGAGGCGAGCTGATTACTCAGCGACGTAGAAGTTCTAGTATGGCACTGACCTTTACAAGTTGCAAGCATTTTTGCCTTTTTCAGACGAAAGACTTCTCTTCCTATTCTAGAATATGATGCACGAAGTTTTTCCGTATTATTCAGTTCTCTGAACTCATCTTCTAGCGGCTGCAATTCATCTGCTATGGATAAAGATTGCAATCGCACGTTTTCTGTCTCCAGCTGAGCTATTATACTTTCTATAAATTCCTTTGAGTTTTCTGTCAATTCAGGTATCGGCATTAACGGGTCCGATTTCTCACGAAGATTCTTTAAATGTAAATTCCGAACTCTTTCTAGTTCGGAAATATAGGTCACATTCTTGCGTCTAAAGTCTGGGTCATCTGATTCGAGTTCAGCTATTGTTGGTTCGAAACTCGCAAAATCGAAATTAAGGTCTTCCAAAGATTTAATCTGAGCATTATATAGCTGAGCAGCACTATCGAAAAGTTGTTGGGTATCAAGTTTAATGAATTCTTCAAAAGATTTGAATCTACCTTTTGCTTCAGCATTCAATGTCTGTAAACATAGGGGACAATTACTTTCAACTTCCGTTTCAGGAAAAACTTCCGAATTTTTGCTTTCATTGTAGAATTTACGAGCACTCTCCCATAATTGTTTCCAGGTATCACCTCCAACTTTGTTCATTGGTAAGTTAGAAAATGCGTCCTCAGAAGATATTCTTAATGCTTCTGCTGTAGTTTTATAGTCGCTTAAAACTGTTGCAATTTGATCTACTGCCTCAGGAGTTAACAGGTTTGTTTCAAGTGATTTAAACTTGTTTTTTAGAACTTTAAGGCGATTTATCTTCGCGGTGTTGTTCAAAATAGCCGTTAAAGGATCTGTTGCCATCAAAGCTAAAATTGCAGATGAAAGATCTTTTTTTCTCTGTTCTTTGGTAGCATCCCAATAACATGCACTCCAAATTTGAGCCCGCGTGGTGGAATGGTTTAGCCCATCTATAAACACCTTGGCCTTGGTGTTATCTTCGATATGCAACAATTGGACATCGAATTTTCCGCCAGCCAATGAAATGCTTTCTACCTCTAATTCTTCTTCAATTGTTTTCAGACATAACGCAAATTTTTCAATCAAAGCGAGGCCGCTAGGTATAAATGCAATCTCATCTTCTCCAGCAATGTAATGCTGTGCACTGAAAGAATCAAACACACTAATCTTTTTTAACGCGCCATCACTGACCGAACCATTTACTAACGAAATAGTCTTGCTAGTTCCACTACTATCCAAATATTCAACCAGGGCTTGGCTGGCTATTGAAGAGCCTGATGAATTATAAAGGTTTGGATTAATTTGCGGTTTGCTCCCTCTGGTATTACAAACATGTTTCAGTATAGATGTATAACTTGATTTTCCGGAACCGTTATCTCCATATACAACTGATAATCCTGTGTCTGAAAATTCTAAACTTGCACCGCCAGATAAGGCATTAATGTTTTGTATGCTATGAATCTTGGATAATGTGATATTGGAACTTGTGGTAGAAGCTGCAATAAATGACCGTAATGAGACAAAATCTACAGGCGTATACGATACGTTGAGTAATCCGTTTTCTGTTTTACATACATTTTTTATCTCATCCAAATCACTTCTCGTGAGTGTATTATTACGAATGAGTCTTTCTATGGCAATTTGCCAGAAATGGGGCTTTTGTTCAACCCAGTCAACAATTTCTGAGAACATATTTTTTTAAGTTTATCGATTAGGGGAGTCCAAAATATATTTGAGCTTAACTTGTAATTTTGGAACTATATATTTGTATTTATAAATATTAAATTAGTTTATAGCTGTCAGTCAGCTGAGCCAACACTATTTTATCTGTAAGCATTCGTGCAAAGCAGCCAGAATCTGAGCTTTGGAATAAGTCATTTCTCTTCTGAGACCTTCCGATACAAAATGAGTAAATGAAGTATTAGCATCCGTAATTTCAGACAATGAGTTTTGGATCTTTGCAGCATATTCATACTCTGCCTCTTCAAGCCATTTTTCTTCAATTTCAGATTTTTTATTGAGACGGATGCGATGTTCTGACAACTGCCATAGTTCAATCAATATCTTCACTTGCATTTCCATCTTTTTGGTTGCATTGGGAATATCCGGCATACTTATATCAGGTAGTGTAGATAAGATTTCAGCGCTCAACGCGACCGGCAGAGGAAATAATCCCTTTAGTGAAATGTTTGGGTCACCACTTATATAGGATGATAGTGCTGAAAAAAAATCTCTTCTGAACCTAACAGCTCCAGTCGCCGTACTATTTTTTACGCTGATTATAGTAAAAAAGTCGCAGGCAGCTTCTTTTAAACCAGATAGGGCTGAAGACAATGATAGAATTACATCTGCATCCGCTAGGTCTATATTTTCAACACCAAATGTGTAATAGGTTAAAGTGCTTGTCTCGATAGAAGAGTTGGATGTGATAAACCTATAAGTCGTTGACTGTTCGACTTTTTTTAGTATCCTGTCTACATGTCTTATCAGTTTCGACTCTTCAGTTTTCCACCAATCTTCCACAGCTACACGTCCTACATGGACTAGGCCAGTCAATTCCAGTGGGAGATGAGAGACATAGTAAAGAACACTTGTATACATACGCTTATATGTTGTATTTTCATCAATGCAAAGGCTCCCTGAATCAAAATAGGCTATCGTCTTATGTTCCATTTGAGCAAAGGCCTGCTGCATTTTTTGGAGATCCAAGTAAAGCGCTTTTAGATTTATTAAAGCAACATGTCTTGCTTGTTCATCTTCTGGCAAAAATATATTCAACAATTGACTGTTAAACTTAGCGAGAGAGTCGAGCCAGCTGTCAATGGTGGCCTGTTCATCTGCAAAGTCTTTGGGTTCAAAGTACTTCCTCTCATAGCTTGGATAGGCTTTTCTCAGCGCTAGCGCATTAGCCAGCTCCTTCTTTCTTTGGTCTATAGTCGAAGCAGATTTTTTTCGTTTTTCTAAATTACCTTCTAAAAGAGAGTCTACGAATGTGATCGAATTTTTCGCCCAGGCTATCCCTAACTGACGAACATTGAGGATGCTGTTTTGCCAAGCGTATGCCGATCCTTCTTCATAGTTCCTAGTAATAGCTACTGTCCAAAGCTTATTTAAGTGCTGGTTAAATGTATCACCTATTGCCTCAGAGGACAGCTTTTTAATTGACGCATTACGTGTAACAGCAATTATTTCTTCCGATGGAAACGGAAGCAGTATAGCTTCGGTTGAATAGAGATTGAAATAGGGGAAAAATGCATGCATTAAATTTATCCGATACATACTTAATTCATTTATCCTATCCAGCTCGTTATCTGCGAGCACATAGTTCATTTGAACATTTCCATCAGCTTCTTCAATGGTTAACGACCCTGTATGATACTTCAGGTAACTTATAAGTACATTTCGGTTAATTTCTATAAATTTCTGATATGTCGGAAGATCACTGATCCGAAAATAAAGCATTAACTCTTTAGCTTCATTTAGGGGTAATTCAACAATATTTGATATGGTAATTGATTGGCTTACAGATGGAAAGGTGGTGTTTATATTTAAAGCATTGAACCAGCGTATTAGAAATTCAAGCCCCTCATACGATTCAGGCAGGGTTTTCCGTTGATTTAATTTAGCTTGTAGGACTTTAGCAAATAGAAATACTTCTGTATTTTCAAAACTGTAGGTAGGAAGCTTTTGTTTTAATTCTATAAAACGTCTGAATGTTGCAGCTTTATCCCAGTTTAAATTTGCAAATTGTTCTAAGGAGTCAATTTTACTGAAAGGAACTGTACCCAATGAAAAAATCTCGATACCGCCCAATCTGTATGCTTCATCAAAAACAGCCCGATTTTCCGACCAGTATCTCCTTGGTTCACTATGCATAATGCCGTCAAGCGCATACACCATGTCAGAGTATTTACCTTCGTATAGCAGCTCTGCTATCCCGTCATAGTATTGCTGTTTATTATCTTTGGTTAAGAGATCGGGGGCATTGATAAAAAAATCATGTCTTCTACTATCGCTATCGATCAATTTAAATAGATTGATGAGTGACATCTCAATGGGGATATTTTTATGCAGCAGATTTTTCATATGGCCAGATCTTATAGGATGAAGGCCTTCAATATATTGGCTATCAAAGTTTATTAAATACTCTTTTTCAAGCTCGCTGATAATAAAGTCACGATCCTGATCGAATCCAATCTCGTCTTTCACATATTTCAGTAATACTGATGTTTTTAACCGGATGGATAGACAATCCGCAAGAGTTGCCATCCGTAAAATTTCCAATTTAGCTCCCGAAGACTTTGTATTGTGGAGAGCGTTTAACTGGTAGCTTAATCTCTCCTCAATCATTTGACCCTGCGTAAGAAGGAATGTAAATTCGATCAGAAGACCTTTTTGGCTGACTCGTTCCCATAAAGGTTGCCATTCCTTAATTCCTGGATATATTTTTCCTTTTCTTTTAAGTTGTTCATAGATATCTCCAGCTTCTTTAAAGCTCAGGTAAATATCAACAATAGAAATATTAATCCTGGAGATATCTGCACCATAGCGATGCCAATCTTCCTCACGTGAGGTAATTATGAACTTAGCAGTTGTGTCCATAGTCCTTCTGACAACCTCAGGCCAGGCCTCGACAGCGGTTGTAAGGCCATCAATAATAACCAATAGTATTTCACCAATCAAAATTCTAGATTCGATAAACTCTGCAATAGAATTTACTTCGGCTGAGCTTTTGCAGTTATTAATTTGATATACAGTAAATGCAGTACATAATTGGAATCCAGTTTGCCAAGCCAGTGTCGATTTGCCTTGGCCACTTGACGATTTAATAAGCACTACATCCGAGCTGCTTACATTTCCGATGATCTGCTTTTGCCACACTTTTCTTTTCACAGGTAACCCTAAGGCGATATGTTGCGGTCTTGCAGCTTTTCCATCATAATAATCCTCTGCTTTATAGTTATGTTTTGAATCATAATCTACTTTTATGATCCAGTTATTTTTTACTGCCTCATTTGTGTGCGCTTTAGAGTAAGAATCTTTTACTTCTTGTATAACTGCATTTAAGTCGAGATAAGTGATTTTCTTTCGCTCTTTCGACCAGATGAGAATATGATAAAAAATTGATCTTAGGAACTGTAGCTCAGTACCGATGTTAATGTTCCAATCCTTGATTAAAATAGCCTGGATCTTTGCGTATAGGTCATTTAAAGGTTGAAATTCAAAGGACACCTTGCTGAAAAAATCGTTACAATCAACATTGGCATTATAAGTCTTAATTTTCTCAATCCAGAAATTTGGTACAACAGCCTTTTCCTTTCGGTTGATAAGTGTAGATAGGTTACCATTCGCAATATGCATATTGTAAACCAATTTAAATCTACTTTGAGAGCTTATTAGATAAGCGTCGATAAAATTTTGTAGAACGCCCATAGTCCAGAATGAACCTGCATCCATTTTATTGACAGAGGATTTGAGCTGGATATAAACACTGTCATTAGCATATATCTTAGAACAATTCAGATCAATATCTTCAATCCCTTCTAATGTTACAGAGCGTATGTTTGTACTGTCTGATAGCTCCTTTAGAAGGATATAACAACCATATAGGACTTGGTAGTGTATGCCTTTTATATTCACTGACCCACCAATTCTGCGCTGAAGTAGACCGCTTAACGATTCGTTGATTTTATTTAGAGTCGAGGGGGTAATTTCCATATTTCTGTTAATTATAGTGGCTTAAACCTAAAGATGGCAAATGTTCCTCGTTTTTCATAATGACAATATCAAAAACCTATCCGCATTATGCTTTATACTGTTGAGAGATTTACCTGCTATCCAGTGAACAAATATAACCAACACTATAAAGTTTGAAATGCGGGAAACCGTATTGAAATTAATTTGTGAATGCAGATAAAGAGCTAGAAATCGTATCTATTTCCGAATATTTTGTGTCATTAGACAATCTAAAGACGTTCCAATCTGAGCAAAAAAGATCTTCGAGATTGGTCATTTGAAGGTGCCCACCATTGATGGATATAAACTGAAAATTTGATTATTAATTTAATGAAGATTACCGCAACTGATCTTTAAACATATCGCTGCAAGTTGAAAGGCATCTCATACTTAAGAATAATCAGAATATAGTAGAAATTTTGACCAGAGATTTTCCCACTGGTATACTGAAGAAAGGTCGATGTTATTGTTCTTTCTAACACGGCAATGCAGGTACTAAAGGCGTCAGCCATCTATTGTTGTCAGACACATCAAATATTGATACCTATATCTTTATACATTTTCAAAATCTTCTCGAAAGGCTCTGAACCTTCCAATTCGCCAGAGTGAAATAGCTCGCGTACTTTCTCAATGACAGCCTTTGAAAGCATTGTTCCACCAGATTTTGTTACTGTCTTCATGAGGTCATCCAGTAGCATTGTTTGTCTAATGAATTTTGAATAATGGTCAATATTCTCTTCTGAATCCTCTCCGAGTTTCTGCTGAGATTCAAAGTGTTTATGTACATCGCCTGGATACCCCAAAACTCGTCCATCCGATGTCTCTTCTGTACGCAGATTTACTCCTGCCGCGAAATATTTATCACGACTTCCCCTTTTCAAATCCAGCGATTCTTCCTCAGATACAGCGTTAGGATAGATTATTAAATATTTTTTGGGATCGATAGCTACCTCAATAATGTTATCAGGATGGAAGATATCCTGGTAATTAGGCCTGCCGTCACTTCCTAGTATTAGTACTGGATTGTCTGAGGATATTAAAGGAACCTCGTCAGAAACTTCGATTACTTCCATTCCACAGACCATTTTGTGTTCTACAAAAGATTTCCATTGCTCCAAATGCTCTTCTAAAAATTTTATCTTGTTTTCAATTTTTAGCATCGCTCTCACATCCTCGATATTTTCTTTAGTCAACGTATAACTTGTTCCGTTATCATGATTGTAGATCAGTTGCTCTTTATTATTATTCAAAAGGTTGGAGAATCTATCAAATCTGACATCCAGTCTTTCATTTTTCTCATTAAGGAAAAAAGGTGTCCTAAAGTAAAGGCTTAATACTGTATTCAGGATTTTCGATTTCTGTTCAAGAGTAAGTTTATGAATGGTTGGATCAGAAAGTAGCGCATATACCTCTGGATAGACAGCATCGACTTCAACTGCATAACGCTTTTCTAAAGCGAAGCGATCACCTTCGACACCCTCAGGGAAGGTATAGATATTTTTTTGGACACATACCTGTGTCGTAGTTAGGGTCGTAATTTTTGCATCCCCTCGCATTAGAGTATCAATAAGGTATTTGTCTCTTTCATTCTTAAGAGCAAACTGCTTCAGGAATGATTTTGGAATAAAATGTTGATGCTTAGGAGATCCCATATAACAGATTTGGTTTTTATATTTTTCCAGACTGGAAGCTAGCGTAATATTGGTGTATCTGATCCATAAAGATTGGATCAATTGGTGTGGTATCATTAGCATTTTCTTTTTCACGCTTAGCCATTTTTGCGAAGGTTGTTGGAATGAGCTTAATAATATCATCCAGGTGTTGGTTAACATGATCTTCAAATGCTTTGGATTCCATTTCATCTTTGAAAATCAGGAACGGTGGTTCTGATCCTCGTCCTGACGAAAATGAATACGTGCCTCTAGTCAAGAACTTTAAAAAGAGACCGCTTATAGCGTTCTTGGTAAAATAATAATACCAACCTTCAATTCCGTTTTTAGATACATAGGCTACTTGAGGAACCGGAAGGTGTCTTCGCATTTCATCACAGGTCATGTATTCTTGTTCGAGCAACAGGGTCGATTGATAATAGAATTTTGCCGTACCCAGATATGCTACGGGATTTGGGTAGAAATAGCAATAAGCCTCAGCAGACTCAACTTTCTTGGGTTGCGAAAATTCTATTTTATATTCTGGATGGTTGTTGTTGTATGCATATTCGGAATTACCCAAATCCATTGTCCATTCACTAGGATCTGAAAGAAGATGCAGCATTTTTTCTTTGGGATGAACGTCAAGATGAAATCTCTCACGCCACATATGCTCTATATGCAGTAGATCAGCTGAAGAATCAATTGGCGTATTGGTGTCACCGATACGGGTATAAATATGATTAGCTCTAACGTTTCTTCTACCAATTGTATAGGTAGATGTGAGATAGTATGGCTTATAAGGATGATTGGTTATCTGTAATACATCAATTTGCTTCTTGTCGATGGTCAAGGTATGTAAGCTAATATCTGGCTTAATGCCACCTCCAAAATCTTTGCGATTCAGAAAGTCAATAAACTGTTGTTGGGTCTTGCGATCAACCATACCAGTGGTCAGGCCAACTATGTTTGCTCCAGAGCTGGGGTCGGAGACCCCCAAAATTAAAAATCTGTCTCCTTTATGTTTTGCATTTGCGAGACATAATATGTCATGTAATAGATCTGCATTATTATTGTGAGGAATTTCCTTAAAATCCCAATAGTTTCCCTCTTTTTTGCTATTGATGAGGTTGCCTATAATTTTTTCTATCTGCTCCAAAATATTGTTATTTGTTTTATGTAGCTTATTATTTCTCGGTTCAAAACTTACTATTTGGATTTGTCATATTATCAATAATACTCACTCATAAAGTCTACTTTAACCTCCTTTTTGATAGCTTCTTTTTCCCATGCTATCAGTTGTTCAAAGTGATCTATATGTTCAGTGTAGTCGAGCAGGTCGGGGAGAGTATTGATCATATTTATAATTTCCCGGTAAAAGTTTATTCTATCCTGGTAAAGATGGACCCTGCTTAATGTATAGTTACAGCTTCTGCTAAAGCTAATATTTCTGGTAATTTCAATCTCCTTACGTAATAAAAGAAACTCCTTGTAATAAGGTATTATCCAATCGCTATAATTGTTATAAACCATCCGTATCAGTATTAACAGTATTTTGTCGTTGTGTGCATGCTTACGGGTCAAATCGGAAATGAGAGATTTCACTTTCTCTATCTTGCCGTCTTCAACCCTTTTTAGAGCAAATAAATTAAAGATGGCATCTTCGTAAGTAGAACTCAAATGCTCTTTATGTAAAACCTCTAATAATAGACTCTCGATCAATTCTTCATATTCCGGGTATTCCCATAGTAAGCTGGTGTTAATATCACTAAGCTCTATCTTGGCTGAATATCCTAAGCCTATAATGTCGTTTGTATAGCTATGGTGAATGAAATATCTATCCAAATCAAGTATTGCTTTTAGTTCCTTTTCATCATCATCAAAATGAGGGTCGATTACATATTGCACCCAGTACGCGCTCTTTAGTAATTCATAATGGCTTGTAAAGTAGGACAGACAGTCAGAACAAAAATCATAACCTAAATCTGCCCTAGTCCAATCTTTTTTTGACAGTACAAGGCTGGTAAGATAAGTGATTATATTATGCTGCTCCAGTTCTTTGTTGCCTATTTTGTATTCTTCAAACACAGTCCAGTATTTATGATAGTCAAGCATACTATGGACCTTGACAGATTTGTCTCTATTGCCAAAGAGCGCCAAAAGCAGCTTTAAAAAACGCTCGTCTATTTGTTGCTCTGGTAACGAAGTTATCAATACAGATTCCCAAAAAAATCTATATTCAAAATCGTAGTTATGTACGATGCTAAGTAGCTCTTCACCTGTTATGACGTCTTCTTGTAAAGGTATATGGAAAACCATTGAACGCATAGGGAAATTCACTTTCCCGCTAAAGTGTAGGCGCAAAGCCTTTTCAAAATCCGTTTTGTCCTTGCGAGCTACAGCTAGATATATAGAAGTTACGGATGGCTCTATATAACCACCTTTATTGATTTTCTCTTGATTGTAAAGCGCATCCACATTTATCAGCAGTTGCTCTAAATCTCTCCATTCGCTTCCGTTTACAAAATCATTGATTTTCTTAAGCCTTTCTTTTTGACGTTCTTCCGTAGATTTACTTTTCCTTTCTTTCCAATCTGGTCGTAGAAAATGCTCCAATTTCTTTATATCAGAATTGATGAAATCGTTCCAGCTTTCAGGGTATACTGTGTCCGCTTCTGCCAGGTGTTGGGACATATCCGATACAAACCTGCAATGCGAGATTTGTTTTTCATCTAATTTGTCCGAAATAATTCTTTCATATATTGGCAACTCATCTACATAAATGCTTTTATCAATTTTTCCTCCTGGAAAAACGATTTTTGATAATAGCTCAGAACATTGTTCATTTTCTGGATCAAAGAGTTGGTATACCTGATCTAGTATACGTGCCCTCAGGCTCATTAACTGATCTGATTTATGTAGTTCGATATTGTAATACGTAAATTCATGTCCTTTAGTTGGTCCATATTCGGTAAAGTGCCAGCCAAAGAAGACTTTCGATAAGTTGAGAAAGATACCGTTCGCAATTGATCTTTGTGTATCAGTCCATTTATCGTCCAATAGAACATCCAATAGCAAGTGTTGTCTCCTGTATCCATGTTCCAAGTCTTGAACTTTAAAGCTGAGGCGATCGTGAAGACACTTTAAAACTTCGGGCAATCGACTTGGTTGTTTACTGACCAGCGCTAATGTCAATTCCAATGAAGGTTTGAACAATTCATTTGGATAATTCCAGAAACCAGTTAAAAGTTCAAAGTATTTGGTGGTATACACATGGTCATTAGCCTCGTAGTTAAAGGAAAATGTTGCTGGCAGATCTTCTTGTGGCAGGGCCTGAATCCATTTTCTAATATAAAGCAGGCAATCACGACCCTTATAGAACCAAAAAAGATTATAGAATGTGTACTGTTGGCCCTCCGATACCATACGTTCAGCTACCTTATTCAAATGAGGTAATACTAAATCTTTTATATGTTGATCTGTAAAGGTGTTATTCACGTCAACTAGTGTAGTGCGAATCTTGTTAGAATGCTTTTCAACAAAAGCTAAAATCCATTCTGCATAATCTATCACTGCGGTCTGGTCATCGATAAAGCATTTATAGAAGGCATATGTTGCCAAAACCTGATCTGATACTTTTACTATTTCATTTGAATACACATCTACGATTTCGCTGTTATGCAGTTCCAGTATAGCAGACCATACGTCATTCCAGTCAATTCCAAATTTGTCTTCAAGGACAGCTTTCTGTTCTTCATTATCTCTATCTAAAACGCCAAAGAATGAAACAATGGCAAGGGCTTTCAGGGTTAATGGGTCATCGAAAATTCCGATCTCTTCCGCTATCTTTTTAAAATACTTTTCGTAAAGAAGGACTGGACTAGTCAGGTAGTTTGTTTCCGCATCGGGAGTAACCGAATAGGTTGCCATCAAGGCCACTCTGGCATTTCCTTTGGCCAGATCAACGATCTTTCGTATGATATCAGGATAATGCTTAAGATTGGGTAGTGCTGAGACAATTATTTTCTCGATTTCTGCGTCCTTGAATTCAGGAATATTAAACTCCTGATAGGACCAGTCTTCCAAGGCAGCCGATACCTGTTTTTTCACGTAGTCCCGGGACGTAATGACCAATTTTGCTGCGTACGATTTTGACTCCCTGAGTTTGCTGAGCAGGTAGTTTAGATTGTTGACCGACTTGTTGGCATCGTCAAATAATATAATGTACTGCTTGCTCGGTAAAAATAGATGCTGATAGTCGTCCCACAGCGGTACACCTGAACTTTGAATGACTATGGGGATGTGGTCTGCTTTTGAAAGCTTATCAAGTATCTTTACCGCTAATTTCGATTTTCCTACACCGGCACCACCTGACAATAGTAAGATGTCGTGCTTCTTTAGTGCCGCAATGCCGTTTTTTATTTCTTCTTCTCTGCCAATAAATTCATTGGTGAGTGATGGCTGCAGTCCGGTCTTTGTTTTGAGAAGAAAATCCTCAAGTGGATAAATATCTCCCTTTAAAATTGAAATCTCTAAATACTCTTCTGCCAGTTTAGGAAACTCATAGATAAGCATTGGGAGATTCTGAATATTTAATACCTCGAATTCAGCTTCGACATGATATGCCTTTACTTTGGCATCTAACAAACCGTGCTCTTCGACGGTGATTTTCTCGTTACATGCTAAAACTACTTTAGCCACCTTTTTTTTATTGACGGCTGTCTTGCCTTCTTCAAAACAATGGTCTATATCATTGCTGAGCTTCTTACAGAAAGTTTTAGCGTCTCTGATTTTTTCTTGCGTAGTACACTCGACAAATATGTATTTGTCGCCATCAAAAAAGAAAGAATCCGGAGTCCCTTTACTTGTTTTTTCTTTGCCCACGACAGCACCAGGTGCACCTATGAAATTATTTCCCTGCAAATACAATAAGTGATTTACTAGCGTTTGAAATTTTGCTTGATCTATTGCCTTTAAAGCATTTTCAATCTGGGTAAGTGTATTCATAGATTATTTTATATTATTTCTATAAATATACAAAATACTATGCCCTTTACTATGCGATTTGTAAGCAAAACCCATCTTGGCGGCGGGTATTAAATTATATAAACAGTATATCTAACTTCATAAATTTATAATTTGATGTTTTATTAAGTGTTTCTAGCTTTTGATAATTCCTTTTTTCTTTAATGTTAATCCCAAGATAGCTAATGCTACGCCCAAAACACTTAAACATTTTAGAGATTTCAAAAGAACAAAATTATTTAGATTTATAGACATTTACTTCATTGCCATCAACTATCGCAGTACCAGCGACAGCAATGTATTTACTGTTTCTCCTCATGGAACTAGATATATATGAGCTAGAATAATTCCATCCCAAAGAATCAAAAAGCTTTTTGATTTTATCGACTATCATACCTGTTGAACAAAACTCTTTGTTATTCAATAGGTGATAGGTTATCGCATAAGTGATGCTTGGTCGTTTTTCTAGCAAGCTAGAATACGCAACATTATTCTTATGGATGTGTTTTAACTTATTACGAGAATCAGCTTCAATCACTATGTATTGTTTACTAAGTTCTATTAACGATTTGTCAAAAAATGAGCTTGCCACATTAATTGCATCTATATTAAATAAAGATTGCCCCTTTCTTATTCTAGATAGAGTTCTAGTTGATTTCTCAATAAGATTTGCAAAATCACTATCTTCAATACCATTACTGTCAATTAGCTTCAGGATATTTTCAGTAATTACTTTTCTATTTATACTGGTCATAAGTCAAATATGGAGTACTGTCGAGTTACAAAAAGTGACATTTAATTCTTTTTTTGTGATTTGTTTATTATCTTTGTATAGGAAGAGAGCAGATGCTTTCGGAAAGAACTTAGGTATTTAAAACAAAGAGTCTTGCGGCTACATTTTCTGACGCCGTAACGCAAGGCAGTAGTTATGAATACCCATGTCTATTCTTATATAAAAGCTTTTATTATATTTGCTTGATAAGATAGATATGGGGCTACTGTTAGTCTGTGTTACGTTAGGCGTCAGAAACTTAATTTGTAGCCACAGCATGTAGCCCTATATTTATCAAGCTACCTCCTGATACAAGACTCGTTTAACCAATAACGAGTTATGATTATTAAAAACAAACATTCGATTAATCCCAATCCCCCTTAGCCGTATAAGGCTAGAGGTCATTTTGACCATCCGAAAAAGTGTCATTGTAAATATATCATCTGCTTTGTAACCAATTAGAGACTACTATATCGGAACATTTTTACGAGTTATTCTAATGACCTGATCCAGCGTCTCCGCGAGGAAAGGGAAAAATTATGACCATTTTTAAAACCTTAAAATGAACAATTTTATAAGGACTGGGATCGGTATTGCCTGTTCAAAACAGGCAACCCAGTATGTAAATTTAATAAATGCGCGACCTACGTGTATTGAAAATAAAGCATATAGCTTAAGAGAACTATTAACCATAAGGACTCTTTTAGTAATTGCTACTGTATTTCATATGTTTAGTTTATCGGCTCAGACGCCCCGCAGGGACAGCGGGGCTGATGGGCTGAAAATAATCAAACCACTGAAAATAGGTGATACAGTTCCGGATGGATTTTGGACTGCATCCTTAAACGCTATGTACAACAGATCCAATAAGAATACAGTAACTCTTAATGAACTCAAAAATAGAAAACTGATCATTCTGGACTTCTGGGCTACATGGTGTGGTGCCTGTATTGGATCAATACAAAAGTATGTTAAAACAGATGCGTATACTGATGCAGATATAGCATTCCTCGGTGTCACTTATCAGGACAAGGAAGAAGTCACCAAGTTCAACGGAAGGTTTAAGCTTAACTTTCCAACAATAATTGGCGATACAGTGCTCAGCGCTTATTTTCCATATAAGATAATTCCGCACGTCGTAGTCATCCAACAGGGGAAAGTTTTGACTATTGCCCACTCTGAAATATTGTTACCTGAAAATGTCCAAAAATTGAAAGGAGGTAAATATGAAGAATATCTTGCAAAGAGCGATATCCTTAATTTTGATAAAACCAAAGTCATCCTGGACCAAAAAAACAGTAGAATTAAGGATGCTATAAAATCCAGGACGGTTATAATGGGGCCTATAAGCGGACTTTCAGCATTTGGATCTTACAAAAAGACTGATAGCACGCAAAGGCTCTACCTGACAAATCATAGTCTGTTGTTTGCAATGTACAAGCTCCTGGATGTTTATTGGCATAACCGGATCTTTTTAAAGATAAGTAATGAAGATCAGTTCGACTACTTCGGCTTCGAAGATCAACAAAAATTTCCTTACACTGTATGGTTAACCAAATATGGCGCTGGCTTGGAATCTATTGCTCCATTGAACATCCCAAAAAAGGAGTTAAAGTGGAATGCATTGAGCGCACTGCTCAATACAAATGGATATGACCTTGCAGTCGTTGAGAAAGAAGTTGAAACCAAACTGATATATCCAACAGGAAATAAAAAGTTATATGCCACAGCAGGCAATGTGACGATTGAAGAACTGCTGAAGTCGCTGAACTACCAGCAAAAGGATATGCGGAGGGTACCAATCTATTTGTCCAGTGATTTAATCGATAAACAGGACCGGATTTCTATAGATCTCCATAAGATAAGGGACGAGGAATATTTACAGGACATATTGTCTAAATATGGGCTAAAAATCAAAAATCAGCGCGCTAAACAATCAATTATAGAGGTAACAGAAAGGAGAAGCTTATGAAAACGACTTATTTAATATTCTTGCTTTTCATTTTTATCAAGACGGTGAACGGTCAGGCTCAGGTAATAAAGATAAAGATCACCGACGTGGATAGCTTTAATCCGCTGGAAGAGGTAAATGTCAAAGGAAGAGATTTCGTTGCAAAAACTGACCATGAAGGATCTTTTCTTTTGAACAAGTTTAATATGGATAGCTTGACTTTTACACATATCAGATACAAAACTGTTACGATTGCATTGAGCCAGCTGCTTAAAGACAGATCTGTCACTTTGGCCAGCAAAGATAATATGCTCGAAACAGTTACAATTAATACAGGATATCAGAAAATAAATCAGCGTATATCCTCAGGCGCAGTCGATAAAATTGATCTCCAACGAAGCAGGGATGTGTACGGCAGCAATATATTTCAGAAGTTAGAAGGCAATTCACCGATCCTATTCGATAAGACAGGCGACAGCAAACGGTCGATGACTATCCGCGGATTGAGCAGTATAAATAATACAAATCTTCCCCTCATCGTGCTCGATAATTTCCCCTACGAAGGTGATCCGAATTGGATCAATCCCGAGGACATCGAAGACATCACAATATTAAAAGATGCTGCTGCCTCGGCTATTTGGGGCACCCGTGCAGGTAATGGGGTTATAGTAATCACGACGAAAAAAGGGAAGTACAATTCCCCGAATCGGGTCGCAATAGCAGGAGGTGTGCAGATACAGGAAAAACCAGACCTTTATTCGTTAAATCGGATTTCTTCTTCGGGTGTTGTAGATCTCGAAAACTTCCTGTTTGAAAAAGGCCGTTATGATAATCAAAATTCCTTCAACATGCCTTATCTTTCGCCTGTAGTAGAGCATTTAATAGCCATTAGAGATGGGATAGGAGATCCAAAGGATCATGAGCAGGCTATAGCGAACTACCGAAAGCTTGATGTCAGGGACGATTATAGTAAGTATATGTACCGAACGGCTGTCAACCAATATCAGAACTTAAGTATTGAAGGTGGTAGCAGGAATTTGCGTTACCAATTTTCTGCGCGAATGGACAACAATACCGGCACACTGGATGAAAAGCTGAAGAAGAATTTAGTAAGGACTTTTATTGAGATTGAACTGCATCCAAAGATCAGGCTTTCAACTGACCTTCAATATGTAGACAATAAATTTGAAGAAGGAAGAACTGCTTATAGTCCATCAAACGGTAGACCATACCTCATGCTTGCAGACAAAGATGGCAATCCAATTAGACAAGCTAAAAATAGGGTAGGATATCTTGACACTGTAGGGCAAGGGCTCTTAAATGATTGGTTCGAATATCCGCTGATAGAATACAAAAAAAAGCATTCTACGCTTGCATCCAATATGGTGCTGGCAAATGTGACAGCTGATATCAAACTCTTGAAGGGCTTGAATCTGCAGGGTAACTATGGTTTTCAGTTTGTATCCAGCCGGGATAAACAACGTTATGATGAGGATAGTTACATGGTCAGAAATCTGATCAATTCCTATGCTATGGTAGACTATGCCAAACGAACCGTAACATCGGCAATTCCTACTGGCGGTATTCTGGATCAATCTGATCAGATACAAAAGACGCATAATGTGAGATTTGGTGTTAACTATGAAAAGAGGTGGCGGGGTTTGTTGTTTACAGCTTTACTGGGAACGGAGTGGAGACAGTCAAATGCCGAGAGTGCGCAATACAGATTCTATGGATTTGATCCCGACACGTATACTGTTTCAAAAGTAGATTACCGGAACCCATACACTCACTTTATTGATAAATCGACCATTTATGTTCCATATTTAGATAATAAGAGCCTTAAAATAAACCGTTCACGATCTCAATATGCAAATGCATCGATTTCTTACAACGGTAGGTATGTCCTGACAGGGAGTGTTAGGCGGGACGCTTCAAACCTATTCGGTGTAAAAACGAATGAAAGGTGGCAACCGCTCTGGTCTATCGGCTACAAATGGAATCTTTCGGAAGAGCGTTTCTTTAAGATTGCATGGATAGATGCGCTGAGCTTACGCGGATCATATGGTATCAGTGGAAATGTGGATCAATCGCGCTCAGCCATTACAACTATTCGCTACACAAACCCGGACCGCTATACCAACTTGCCGCAGGCTATTATTTCCCAGTACAGCAACCCTGATCTAAGGTGGGAAAAAAATACAATATGGAATACTGGAATTGATTTTTCATTTATTTCGGGTAAGATGAATGGTTCTCTGGACTATTACAAAAAATGGGGAACTGACCTTTTTGGCAGGTATCCCGTGGATTATACGGCTATACCAAACAAGGGCGTACTTCGGAATATTGCCGCAATGAAAGGCCATGGTTTTGACCTGAAACTCAATGGAAATATCCCGCTTGGAAATCGTGTTTTCTTTACGCCCCAGCTTATGATCAACTTCAATAATAGCAAAGTCACAGATTATTATTATGAGGGCAATTATGCTTATGAGTTTCTAAGTTATGGTACTTCAGTGACGGGACAGGTAGGCTATCCGGTATATTCTATTCTCGCATATAAGTGGAAGGGGCTAGACGCCAACGGAAATCCGGTCGGGGAACTGGATGGTCAGCGTTCGATCGATTATCCAAACATCAAATTGCAGGATAAATCTGTACTCGAATACAAAGGTACTGTGGTTCCGCGCTATTCGGGTTATTTTAACCCCGGTATGTCTGTAGGAAACTTTGATGTCTCCGCCAGTTTCCTATATAAATTAGGACATGTATTTAGGCGGACTCCAGTAGGATATAATGAATTGGTTGCCATGGGTGGATTAGGCGATGGTAGTGGAGATTTTGACCGTAGATGGAAAGTGAGCGGTGACGAAAACAAAACAGATATACCTTCTTTTATTTACCCTGTTGATACCGAGCGCAGCTCTTTCTATCAAAGTTCTGCCGTTTTAGTTGAAGATGCAAGCCATGTACGTTTACAGAATCTTTCTGTTGGGCATACATTCAGGATCAATAAAATTGTTGCCGGAAGGGTATTCTGCAATGCCACTAACCTTGGAATTATTTGGAGAAAAAACAATAAAGGAATTGATCCCGATTACCTTTCGCAATTCAGGCCTAAGAAACAGATTTCTCTAGGCATTAATTTGACTTATAATTAGAAAAAATGAAAACGTTCAACTATTTTTTATATCTATTGATCATTCTTCAGATTTCATGTAAAAATTTCTTGGATGAAAAACCTGATGCCAGTCTAAAAGAAGCCAATAGCCTCGAAGACCTGGATGCGCTATTGAACAATACTAAGATTATGAATTATTATAGCATGGGACTTGGCGAGGCTTCTGCTGATAATTATTACCTCGACAAATCTAGCTGGGAAGCATTTGATCAGCATGAAAGACAGTTATACACATGGGGAGATGAAATCTTCTACCAGTTTTACCTCAATCCTTGGCTGGATTATTATAAGAGCATATATTACAGCAATCATGTATTAGCCAAATTGGCTAAAATCGCTTCTGAGAAGAAAATAGAGGGGCGTGCAAAGGAGCTTAGGGGAAAGGCATTGTTCTTTAGGGCATTTGGTCACTATAAGCTGCTTTCCCTCTTTTCTAAAGCGTATGATATAGAAGCTTCTAAAACTGATCTTGGCATCCCTTTAAGGCTGAGTGATGATTTTAACATACCGTCCGAAAGGGGAACAGTTGAAGCATGTTATCAACAGATATTACAGGATCTACATGAAGCAGAAAGTTTATTGCCATTGAAATCAGACAATATTCACTTACCTTCAAGGATATCAGCTTATGTGCTACTTTCATGGATTTATCAGGCACGAGCTGAATTTGATCAATCAGTTCTATATGCACAGAAAGCACTTGAAATCGATAGCAAACTTAAAGATTATAGAGACTATTCACAGGAAGCCAGATACCCGTTTTTTGGTTTTGATGATGAAATCCTTTATATAGTGGCCGGAGGAGGAATTTATAACATGCTTGGAAAGTCCTATTGTAAAATTGATACACTGTTATATTCTTCATATGACACACATGATCTTAGAAAGAAGCTGTTTTTTGAAAGAAATAATGATGGATCTTATAATTTCAAGGGGTCTTACGTCGGCTCCCGAGGGCTTTTTATGGGACTTACAGTAGCGGATGCTTACCTCAATCTATCGGAAGGACTAATACGGCTGAATAAAACAGAGGAAGGACTGCGATTTCTTGAAATTTTCCAACGTCATCGTTATGATGAGACTTATAGCCCACCGCTTGCGTCAATGTCGCAGGAGAGCGCCTTAAAACTAGTTTTGGATGAGAGACGAAAGGAATTCATCATGCGGGATTCCCGATGGGGGGATATCAAACGATTAAATAAGATTGATGATGGGTTGATTATTCCTGCTCGCAAGTTAGGTGACAGCGAGTTTTCGCTTAAGAGAAATGATAACAGATATGCGTTACCATTACCTGCTGAGATCATTGAACTGACAGGCATGCCCCAAAACCCAAGATAAAGTGTGTCACTAAAAGGAGGGGCAGCCGAGCTGTCCCTCCTTAAAAACTATCCCATTAATTTGAAAATGCCGGCCTTTCCGCAGCTTCGTAATCATCAGGATTATCGGTCACATTACCCAATGACATGGCCGGTTTTGTAGCGTCGGATGGGTGTGGAGTATCTTGAATTTCACAGATATATATCCCGTTACCGCATTCCACCTGTCCATTGCCAGGTTTGGTTAATGCATAATTATTGCGGTTATTAACATCCGCAGGACTTGTACTATTTAGTTGATAATAGTATGTTTGAGTAGCAGGTTGCTCCTCGATAATACTAACCTTCTTTTCCATTGCATTTACCGCGAATGCGATACCTAGTACTAAAGTCAATGCCGACCCGAAGGCGATGGCAGCTTTTTTAATAAACTTTTTGCTGTTCATTGTTGTGGTCTTTTTTATCCGATCAAAAAAAGGTTGCCTCAAAAAACTTTGATTAATTTTATGTTGTTGGGTGTCTTTTAGCAGACCTCGCTGGCTGGCTTTGCATCCCGATACGCAGCCTGCCTGTTCCCAGATGACCCCTAAGGGCCATCCGGGAGTTCCGTGAACAGTGCCCCTTTACGGTTGTGCAACGTTCGCTGTACAACTCTCTTCTGGGCGAAGGCAATCCGATGCGGTAAAGTGTCCAGTTGAAACGGGTCTTTGACCAGCCTGATGACCAATGCCTTGGGCATAGACAGCAGATGCACCTGCGTCCTCAGGGACGAGTATAGCTTTCCGATCCAGCGGAAAAGGGCTGTCATCCTGTTCAATATATGGTGCTTTCTGTTCATACAACTTTGTTTTACCTGATCCATTTTTCTATTGGCAGCGGCGCCTCCTTATCATGGCCTGCCCACTTGACTTTTATTATTTCTTCGTTTTATCCGGTTAACGTTTTCGTCGTTAACTTATACCAAAGTTCGGCCTTAAAGGAGCACTGGGCTTGGCCGAATCTGGAGTCGTGTATGTACAGGTTTGGAATAATGAAAGCGTATAGCAATAAAAAATCCCCTCGGGGGGGAATGCTACGGTTAAATTTTCAAAGGTATTGTGGTGGCTTCTTGGATAATCTCGTCAATGAATGCCAGATATTCGTTTTCGCTTTTAAAATTTGGTGTAATTTTCCGATCTACTCGATAAAGAATATGATCGCGTATAAAGGCTTCTTCAAAAACAGAACAGATAATTACATATTTATGTGTCAGGTCAACCTTCGAAAGAAGATGATTTACTTCAAGATAATCACCACCGCTGCTCAAGATCAGTATCTCGGCTTTCGCTGCAGACAGTTCCAGCGTTTCCTCACGAATTTCTATTAAACGAGGGTGTTTGGTGAGGGTTGTCACGATATCCACTTTTGATAGATTGATCATCTGCCAGGCCACATAGCTATAGCTCTTTTTAATGGGTAATGGCTGCCGTGGTGCCGCTACCTTTCTCGCATGGGACAAAAGATAATAAAGCATAGCCTTTGGAGAATAAATGTTGCCAGCAGCATTTGCTTTCCTGAGTACCTCTTCATCAAGCTGATAATTTTCAGGGAAATAGGAGGCGGCCATCTCGATACAAATACGTAACGGGCCATATTTCCAGGCTCTATATTTTCCACAGACTTTTCTCGCAATTAGCGTGCTTTTGTCAGCTGGCTCAGCTACAAAAAATTGTCCGATCACGCTGAAAAATTTTACGCTTTTTTGAATGATTTCTTTCATGTTTTTAGGTCACTAGGTTAATTTAACAATAAATTTTATAAATAGTCTTGGTTATACCGCTTAAAAAACTCCGTAGCCGTCATGCCCGTTTTCTTTTTAAAAAAGCGTGCAAAACTGCTCGGTGAGGCATAGCCCAGTTCATAGGCGATTGCATCGGTAGGCATACCGTCTACAATATATTTCTTGGCGAGATCCAGCATAAATTCTACCTTCAGCTCTTGAGGACTCTGTCCGTAATAAAGTTGGATAAGCTGATGCAGATAGTCCATACTGATCCCGAGCTGCCAGGCAATGTCGTCCAGTTTAAAATCCTGGCCAAGCTCGGCTACTGCCTGCTTAATGGCAGCATGGGCTTCTTTGGATTTGATTTGGGATTCCGAAATCTTGTCATATTCTTCAAAGATCTTTTCCTTCGATAGCTGGATCAGTTTCTTGATACCCCAGAGGATATTGACCTCACTATCGAGGTCGCCTTTCTTGATTTTTGACGCAATGGTTTTCATCAATGAGATGGTCCTGGTGCCGGCACGGAAATCGATGCTGCACCACGAATTCGGATCTTGTTTTCGATAGGCATGGATCAAGGGGTGAAGAAACTGGAAGGGACGCTCATTGCCATCGCGGAAAATGCTGCCGCGGAAATAAAAGTTAACAAGGGTATAACTTCCGGCAGGAACATGGATTTCATAATCACTTCTGGTTAAGTAGAAGTAGCGGCCACGATTGCAAGAAATGCTGTAACTGATCCGCTTCTGGACATCCCTGATCTGAATAGCACGATCTTCTGTGAAGAGATAAAAGATATGCAGGTCTGAACGTGTGACTTGTATAGGAATGACAATATCGGCAGGTAGATGCAGATCCAATATATTGATGTAGCCGAGCATGCCATCAAATTGCTGCAGGCAGGCTTGCCCATGTTGGTTTTCGTAATGTTGATAGTCCGCATTGGACATGCTTATTCTTGGCTTGAGCATATCAGTTCTCGGACTGATCGGCTGGTCAAATACCTTTGCGATATCGATCTGTAGTGCTGTTTTCATAATGGTGTATAGGTCAATAAAATCCCCCCGATCAGGATTTCGGTATGATCGGGGGAAATGGTTTTTGGATAACGTTGGGCTTAATCAGGCCTGCGGATACCGATAGTGTATCCGAAAGAATAGCGGACTCCAGGCTTGTTCGGGCTCTGGCTCCTCCCATAGCTCAAGCCCTAGGGTCGACAGTTCTTTGTAATCCGGATCTTCTTTTTCCTTTTCGTCCTTCTGAAACTGCACGGCAAATCCGCGCATCAGGTAATTGGAAATGGACTTGCCGAGCTGTTCCCGGACATCAATCGGCATACGATCGAGCTGTTGCGATTGATGCTCCAGTAAATTAAAATTTTGCTCCATCCAACCGGCAAAATTCACTGCCATAAGTTGCAGCTCAATGGTGCGCTCAGCTACGGGCAGAGCGAGAAGTGTGGCTACTTTACGTGCCACACCTGCATTGTCTAAATTTTCTTTCATGCAATTGAAATTTTAGCAAATATTTACTTTACAGGTTATTAAAGCCAGTATTTGGAAATAACCTACCACATTTAGTAGGTTAATCTTCTTTGAGTACTTTCAATATTTCTTAAAACTTTAAATTTTTAGTATTTTGGATGTTCAGACATTAAACTTAAATATTTACGCTTGACGGAACATGAGAAAGAAATTCTTGAAGCTATGCTTGGGCAGCTTATGCTTTTCCATGCTATTTAATTTGATCAGTAATAACGGAATTAAATTCGAACGTTTTGGAACCGGTACATACTGGGTATTTACAGTACCTTTTGCTGTGGCAATTATTATTGCCACGATATTGGCCCGCTTCTCCTTAAAAATATCCTGGATAAAATGGCAAATAAAATATCCTGAATTGGAATTGTTCAAGGAGGGACGTGTGCACATCAGGGAGCTACCCAACTGGGAGAAAGTATTGGCTATCCTGTTGACGGCAGTCGTACTGCAGCTTGCCTATCTCTGTATTGTCTATTGCATTGCTTATGTGCGCCGCGATTATGATCCGGATGTTTTATTTAAGAGCTATCTTAAGCATTATATGCCCTTTATCGCGATATGCTGCATGTGTTATATCGGTTATGTTTTTAAACAGGGCGAGCTCTGGTGGTTTACGCCTCAAAATGCGATTGTTGTGTTCAGGCGGCAGCTGCCCGAAAAAATAATCACCTTGGAAAAGGTCGTAGAAAAAGAAATTCCTATAGTGAACCCCAGTGTATTAGATGAAAAGATCCCTGTGGGGTCGCTGTATGACATCCTTTATAACCACGCCAAATTTGAACATGACTTTACAAAAAAGACGTCCATTCGCATGTTTGATGTACCGTTTTACTTTTCGACGAAAGGGGAGAAAGAAGTTATTTTGATGGACGGTACGAGGCGTAGAGCGGAGCGCTTTATGCAGGAACTGGAAGTAATTGGATTGGATAAATGGTATTTCCGCATCAGCAGCACCTGCCGCGTCAATATGATGCTCATTCGTTATCCGGTACTTCCAAACGCAACGCAGCTCGAATTCCGTAAGGAAGTATTTGCTAACCTGCGTGATAAAATGACCGAACTGGAGATTCAAAATCTCTTGGCTGTATCGCAATGGATACGAAAGAGTAAAAGGCTTACAAAATTTTTGGATAACGTCAATAACCTAGAGCATGAGGGATGGGATAACCTTATTCGGCTCAATTGAATCATCCCATTTTATAAACTTAGATAGACCGAGCGCAGTAGACAACAGGTCTGCTGCTGAGCTGGATTTCGGCGGTTAGTCGAGCTAACCTTACCCGTTTATGTTTTTTGTTAAAAGATCTCCTGATCAGCAGGAGATCACGCCTCGTTTTGTGTCCAATGCGACAAGTATTCACCTAAAAATCCACTATTCTTTTCAATTAAAATCAGGCATCGGATATACGCCCTTAGAGGCCAAGCTGGACCGTATCCTCGACCTGCTGCAAGAACAGCAGTATACGGAGCTCCACAAGCTGACAGGCACGATGACCATCCACGAAGTCGCCTATTTTTTGAGCAAAAGTGTGCGTACCATCGAGCGCCGTATCGCCAAAGGCCTGCTCAAAGCCACCTATAAAGAGGGCAATGCGGATCTCTTCCTCAAAAAAGATGTGGTGCAGCTGTATGTGACTGAATATAAAAAATGGCCGCGGCAAATGCCTTAAATCCCTACACTATTCGTACCTGCTTCGTATTGTCTTCGGGGCTGCATGTAAAAGCAGCCACTGTTAATCCGTTGCTGAACAGTATTTCCCTGTTCGGAGACTGTCGAAGGTCTGTTCAGCATCTGTACAAGATCTATTGCTGATCCGAAGCAGGTACGGAGAAGGTGCGAAGCAAAGGCCCGAGACTGCTGCCCAAGTGCGTAGTTTTTGAAGTGCCAGACGACGGTGTGCATGGAATATGTCCGATTGCCTCCGACAACCCTCCGGCAAAAGCCGGGCTACCGCCGACGAGTCTCCGCCAAGCTGCTTTGTGCTATTGACAAGGGGCTATATGATGTGGTATGTTTGTCGAAGTAAAGCAATACATACCGGTATAAATGAAAGCTTTATGGGGTTTAATTTTTTAAAAAAAATAAAAACATGGCAACAATCAACAATGGTGTAATCGGAAGAGCAAGTGGTAAAGTGGGCGCGGTGATAGCCTCGTCCTGGAAATCTATCAACTACCTCAAAGGTTTACCCAAAAAGCGGACGAAAGGGATGTCCGAAGAACAGCTGATCCAACAGGACCGTTTCCTGAAAATCTCCAAATTTCTGATGCCGATCACGCCGATCCTGCAGGTTGGGTTTGGGCTCTCCAAAACCGAAAAGATGACGCCCACAAATGTGGCACTGCAGCTCAACATCGCACAGGCGGTAAGCGGTACTTATCCAAACTTTAGCTTGGATTACAGCAAGATCGAAATCAGTACGGGCTCTTACCTCAACGGCGGCGGCATGGAGGCTGCTGTGGATAATGGAATTCTTTCTATCTACTGGGATACCATCCTCAACAGCCTGTACAAGACCAAGGCCGATGATCAGGTCATTATCTTGGTCTATTCACCTGAAAAGGATGAATTTATGACAGCACCTACACCGCCCACCCGTGCCGCCGGTACGATAGACATCCAGATCCCGGCCCACCTGCTCGGTGGCAAGGGGCATGTCTGGATCTTCTTTACCGACCGCAAGGCTGAAAAGGTATCCAAAAGTACGTATTTGGGCGAATTTGACCTGGCTTAGCCGCTAAAGGATTAATTGAACGGGAGGAGCTTGTGGCTCCTCCTGATTTTTGAACACAAAACGATAAGACATGCTGGTGATTTCTGAGTTTAAAAAGCAGGTTACAGATCCGACACGTAGGGAGGCTGCGCAGGAGCGTTTTCGGCTGGCACGCCGGTTTTTAAATCCGCTGTACCCGCTCATCCGCAAAGGTTTTGCCCATAGCAAGTGCACGGTACAGGCGGCTTTTGGCCGCGCCATGTCACATACGCTGACGAATGTGATACAGGGGGAATATCCGGATTTTGAGGTAGTGCCCGCCCTCGCAAAAATCAGCAATGGCATGCTGTCTCCGCTCGCGGTGAATACCTGTGTACGTACGACCAATACGATTCAGCTGAGCTGGGATGTAACCGAATCCAACATTAAAGATTATAACCAATGGGATGACCAGGTCATACTCTGTGCTTATGATATTATTGGCGAGCAGGCAGCCATCAATGAACAACAGGTGCTGCGCAAGGATCTCCAAATGACGATCGAGCTGCCATCCATTCTGCATGATCGGCCGGTGCACCTGTACCTTTTCCTACATGATCGTGATGAAAACCTGTATTCCAGAAGTCAATACCTCGGTCTTTTCTAATGAATCGCTAGCGTATGAAATCAACGATAAAAGTTCTCCGCACAAAACAGGGCAAGCATAGCACGCTGTCCGAGATCTACCTGAACAATCAATTTGTCTGCTACGGGCTGGAGAATATTCCGCGTCCCGTGAAAATAAGGGGCGAGACCGCCATACCAGCCGGGCATTATCCGCTGGGTTTTAATCGCGACGGGGCAATGAATGGCCGTTATTATGACGACTATCCAGCGATGCACCGGGGTATGCTTGAAATAGTTGATATTCCGAATTTTAGCTATGTCTACTTCCACAAAGGAAACAGCTACAAAGAGACTGCTGGCTGCATCCTGGTAGGTACGCAATATGTACTGGAGGATGGCGATTATCGCCTGTTAGCCTCGGGCGTCGCCTACAAAAAATTCTATCCGCTAGTGGTCGAACTAATGCTGCAGGGACTGGTCGAAGTACAAGTCGAGTGAACGGGCTATCTGCCCTAAAATTGATCATCCTTAAAAAAGTATTCATGAAAAAGATCTTCAATAAAATAGGACAGGTGCTGCAGTTGCTGCTGGCGGCACCTGTAAAGCTACCGGGTAAGGTGGGGAATGTATTAAAATACCTGGCTCTGGGACTTGGCATTGTGGAAACGGTATTGGATGAAGCTAAGCCACTGCCGGAGGTAGACGATAAGGATCCTTCGGCGGGCGGCCCGAAGAATAGGTCCGTTAAAGATGGAACTGAAGAAACCGTAGAAAGGAGCGCGATGGATGAAAGTGAATGATATCCGCATTTCGGCCATCGGCGGTACCGTCTGTTCCATTTGGGCCAGTATCTCGCTAGGGGATGTTTTGCAGACCGCCTTGACGGCTGCTTTGGGTACGCTGGTCAGTTTCGCCACAAGTAGGTTGCTGGCCAAATTGGGTAAACGGAAAAGATGAGTTGAACAAAAAGGCGCACGGGATTGTGCGCCTTTTTGTAAAGCAACATCTTTATGTGTAAGGCAACATCTTCAATTTTTATCTTTTTTTTATTTCCGAAAACAGCCGATCGACATCTTCCTTAGCGAACAGCCCGGTTCCCTGCGCCATCGTCGTCGCCGAGCCGCAGGCGATTCCCATCTGAAGGACATGCTCCATATCTCCCTGTTGGGCTAAGACAGAAACCATTCCGGCAACCATACTATCACCTGCGCCCACCGTACTGCGTACCTTGACCAGTGGGGAAGGCAGCTGGATTCTCTCTGTTTCGGAATATAATATAGCGCCCTGCGCACCTAGCGAGACCACGATTAGCGTAGCCTTTCCCTGCGAAATGAACTGCTGGGCCGCTATATCCAGATCGGAATGCCCCAATTCCTCTTTTCCCACAAGAGCAGCGAGCTCTCCGGCATTTGGTTTGATTAAATAGACACCTTCATCCAGTGCAAGGCGAAGTGCATCGCCAGAGGTATCAATAATTATTTTACTGCCCTTCGTTTTGTACGTATTGATCAGCGATCGTGTAAACTCGGGCGGCATACCAGCGGGCATACTACCGCTGATAACGACAAAATCCGGAACATAGGTGATTTCCTCAATCGAAGTCCTGATCCCCTCCAGTTCGTTGGACTCAAACTGTTCGCCTGGAAACCCGAACCGATATTGCTGATTCGTTGCGCTGTCAACCACAATAAAGTTTTCGCGGGTCTCGCCGTTCACCCGAATAGGATCTATAGCAATATCTTCCAGCTCCAATAAGCTTTCGAGTAAACTGCCTGTCTTTCCCCCGGATGTAAAATGGGCTGTTGACTCCAAACCAAGTCTTTTCAAGGCCCGAGATACGTTAATTCCGCCGCCACCAGGTTCATATACAGGTTTTTCACAGCGCAATTTCTTTTCAGGAACGATATGTGGTACACGGGTACTCTTGTCTACGGATGGGTTCAGGGTGATTGTTAAAATAGATTTTGCCATTTGTTTATGTTATAAATGTGAATCATTGCTGTTGGTAGACGAGGTCTTTGCTCAGGCAGTGTTCTTCCCAGGGTAGTGTTATAAGCCGACTATGTGCATTTTGGGGAATGATACTTTTTGATGTCGGCAGGTAAAAATAATTTTTATTTCCACTGCTTAAGGTATCGCGTAGATCGGGGATCTTTTTGAGGCTGCGCTGCAAGGCAGCAAAAAATGCTTTTGCGGATTTGTCCGCTTGCTTCATGATCTGCCGTAAGTGGATAATTTCTCTTGTCCGGTCCGTTTCATAACCACCGCTTCCTGCAATGGTATATTCGGCTACAGGCGAGTCATAGAAGACACCGGAATCTACGCTGGTTTCCTGATCTGAAAAAGGATAGGTGGAAAGGAAAAATCCCTGATAATCTGCTGATGAAAAGCTTTTCAAAAATGCCGACTGATTTTCCTTGTTATATTTCACATAATTCCGCTGGCCTGAACGACGGTTTATCTTCTCAACATAGGCATGCGCCCGATGTTTTTCCATCGTTTCCGCGCAATATTGAAAAAATAGCTCCGCTGGTATAGCAATCCAAAAGTATTGGCCCATTTTCTTTCCTATGTTTAATTTAACTTTGATGTGTATTTGCGCAATTGCTGATCGTGTTACTGCGGTATTTCTTCCACCAGAATTTCATTCCCGGCATTATCATAATATGCGCAGGTCATCTTGTCCAAAAAGACAGTCCATTTTTCGATACCACATGTTGCACACATCGCCATAAAAGTGGGGTAGTCTGTTTTGCCCTGTTGATGCTCTTTTAAACCTTTTTTGAACTGTTCAGCGTCAACAGTACCACCAATAGTTAATGGTTCATGACTAGCTGGTGAGCTGGTTTTGTAATGATTATCACCATAATAATCAGCGTGTCCATCTGCAACAAAAACGTCGTAAGTGGTAACCCCTAATTTTTTGATCTCCTGGATATAGGCAGGAAAGTCCGCGCCTGATTTCACTTGGCTATGCGCTGTTTTAATTTGTTCTATTGTAAACATATTTTCTTGATTTACAGTGTTAACCCCTCTCGAATATCCTCCCATTTGGTAGTTAAGTAAATAAACTAAAGAAACAAAGCGCCAACCGAGGTTGCAGAAGTTATCTTATTTTTTATTATCTTAATTGAACTAAAGATAATGAAACAGACGTACAATAATGCTTGAACAGTTCAAAAAACACCTGGATAAATTTATAATAATTTCCAACGATGAATTTGTCGATATAACCGGATATTTTGAGCGGCAGCGCCTTAAGAAGAAAGAAAACGTATTGACCGAAGGGCAGATCTGCAAAGCAAGTTATTTTGTACTGGATGGAATTCTGCGAAAATTTTTTATCAATGAAAAGGGTGTGCAGCAGACAACTGAATTCGCCATTGAAAACTGGTGGATGACGGAGACCTTCTCTTATATCAATCAGACCGCCACAGAATTTTACATCCAGGCTGTACAGCCTACGGAAGTGCTGGTCATTCGCCAGCATGCCTTCGATGATTTGCTGGAAAAGCACCCGGTCATGGAGAAGTATTTTCGCATGGTGTACCAAAAAGCGTATGCTGCAGCACAGATGCGTGTGAAGATGCTTTACGAGCACTCCAGGGAGGAGCTATACCGTCAATTCCTCAAGAATCAGCCTGCATTCCTCCAGCGCGTACCTCAATATCTCGTGGCTTCCTATCTGGGCTTTACACCCGAGTATCTCAGCGAAATCCGCAAAAAGAATTTTTCTTAAACCCGTTTAAGTTTTTCCGGCTCTCCATTTTCCAAATTTGTAGTATCAAATTAAAAAATAAAAATCATGGAAAAACGAATTAACATCAGCACCCATAATTATGAAATCAATTCTTGGCTTCTTTAAATTGGGCAGGTGTAACACCTACCAATTTTTTAAACAAACGGGTAAAATATGAAGGGCTTTCAAATCCCAGATCATAGGCTATGCCCGAAATGTTGCTGTCCGATCCCAGCAATAGATTTTTCGCCTCTTTAATCAGGTAAATATGGACATGTTCGAGAGCGGTTTTTCCGGTTTCCTGTTTAAGAAGATCGCTCAGATACCTGCTTGATAGAAAAAGTTCTCCCGCAAGGTAATTTACGGTGGGCAAGCCTCCTTTAAGGTGTATCTTGCTATCAAAATAGTTCTGTAATACTGTCTGGAACCTTTTTAGCGTGGTTCCCGAAACGTTATTACTTCGATCCACAAACTGTCTTTTATAAAAGCGGTCAGAATATTTTAGGATGGAATCAATATGTGACAGTATAATTTCACGGCTGAATTCGTCGGAGTTTTCGTCATATTCCTTGCGTATTTTTTCATAGAGCTCCCACATGATAACCTCCTCAGCAGGAGATAGGTGCAGGGCTTCATTTATTTCATACTCAAAATAGCCGTAGTTTTTGATTTGGTCATGCAGAATATGGCCGGCCAGATAATCCTCATGAAAAAATATAACAAAACCCTTTTCTGCAAACTGTACATTACTGACCTCAATAATCTGCCTTGGCTTCATAAAAACGGTAGATCCATTACTGTGGTCGTATTTCGTTTTGCCATATAGCACATAGCCCGATTTGATCTTTTTCAGAGCAACCATATAAAAGTCTCCGGTGAACCTGTCTTCTCCGACCGAATAGGTCATAAGTTCTTTACAGGTCATCAGGCTCAATAGTGGATGCTTCGGAGTTTCAAAACCACTTTTATCATGAAGTTCGGTTATGCTTTTATAATGATTGATCTTTTCCAATGTCTCTAATTTTAGGAATTTGCTTGTTGAAATGTTTCAAAATTACATTTTCGTAAATCTGTGCTATTCTTCCGCTGATATGGAGTAGAGCATAGGCCGGTTCTGGATATAACTTTGTCTTATCAAAATAACAAATAATAATTTAAACAATAACAACATGGCAAAGACAATTTTTATAACAGGAGCAACTTCAGGATTTGGAAAACTTTGGACAGAAGCACTGTTGCAACGTGGGGACAACGTGGTCGCAACTTCCAGAAAAGCGAATGCTTTTACAGCATTATCAGAAAAGTATGGCGATCAGTTATTACCGTTACAGTTGGATATTACCGATAGAGAAGCTGTATTTGCTACCGTAAACAAAGCAAAGGAACATTTCGGTCAGCTTGATGTGGTGATCAACAATGCAGGGTATGGCGTTTTTGGTGCAGTGGAAGAAATCGGTGAAAAAGTAGCCCGGGATGTTTTCGATGCAAATCTGTTCGGAACACTATGGGTGACACAGGCAGCACTGCCAATCCTCAGAGCACAGGGACATGGGCATATCATCCAGCTTTCAAGTGTACTGGGCGTATGGAGCCTTCCGACCTTAGGCATTTACAACGCTACAAAATTTGCGGTGGAAGGCCTCAGTGAAGCGCTGGCCAGCGAGGTAAAAGATTTTGGCATCCATGTAACGCTTATCGAACCAAATGGCTATAAAACAGAATTTGGAGGAAGTTCGGCAGTTTTTGGCGATTCGCTCGATGTTTATAATCCGCTGAAAGAAAGCCTAACTAAAATTGAAGGACTTGGCCCTACTGATTACGGTACTCCGGAAGCTACTATTCCGGCTATATTAAAACTGATTGACAGTGAAAATCCGCCGTTAAGATTATTCCTGGGCAAATTGGGTTATGTCAAAACAGAAAAAGTGTATGGTGAAAAACTTCAACAGTGGAAGGAATGGAAGGATGTTTCAGAAGCAGCGCACGGGTAATGCCGTGCTTTTTTACACATTTGGGATTTTTGTCTTTAAAAGATCAGTCCTTAGACGGGGATGAAATTGAAAGATTCAAGTAAACAATAATAAATAATAAGAATATGAAAACTATTACAGTTCCAAACAAAGAACAATTGAGCGAAGAAGCTCAGGTCATTTTATCATCAGTAGAGAAAAAAATGGGCAAGATCCCGAACCTTTATGCTACTATAGGATACTCTTCATCAGCTTTAAAAGCGATGCTGGAAACAGAAGCAACCTTAGCGCATCATTCTTCTTACACTGCAAAGGAAAGGGAAGCGATCAACTTGGTTGTGTCACAGGTAAATAATTGTGATTACTGTCTTGCTGCACATACCATGCTGGCTAAATTAAATGGTTTTAGTGAGGAGGACACTTTAGCAATCAGAAAGGGAGGTGTCGAGGATATTAAATTGGATGCCATCATCAAACTTGCGCAATCGATCGCAAACAATAAAGGTAATGCCGGAAATGCTGCAATGGAAGGCTTCTATAAAGCTGGTTTGGATGAGAAAGCGCTCGTAGAACTTACAGCCTTGGTTGCCCTTAGAAGTTTTACGAATTATGTTTTTGCAAATACCCAGATCCCGATTGATTTTCCGGTAGCGAAAAGTTTATAATAAGTGTTTTAATTGACGTGTTGGTGAGAGCTTCTTTTAGAAATTGAAGGAGCTCTCTTTTTAACTAAGGTGTAGAGCTAAAGCTATATCGTAATTATGTGCTATTCTTCAGCTGAAATGAGTTAGTGTATGAGTATGGATAACGATAATTTTGGATTAACAAAAAAAGAAAAAATAATGAGCAAAATAATTTTTATAACAGGAGCTTCCAAAGGATTTGGAAAATTATGGGCTGAGGCCTTACTTAGAAGAGGCGATAAAGTTGCTGCTTCCGCTAGAAATATTGAAGCGTTGCAGGATTTAAAAGAGAAGTATGGTGACAGCATTCTTCCTGTGAAACTGGATGTTAACAACCGTACAGAAGTTTTTGAAGTAGTGGAGAAAGTAGAAAAACACTTTGGAAGAATTGATGTTTTGATTAATAACGCTGGTTTTGGTTTATTCGGAACGACGGAAGAAACAACAGAACAGCAGGCGAGAGACCAAATGGAAACCAATTTTTTTGGTTCACTTTGGGTAGCACAAGCAATTTTACCGGTGATGAGAAAACAAAGAAGTGGGCATATCATTCAAATTTCCAGCTTTTTGGGTTTAACGACGCTACCGCTTTTAGGATTGTATAATGCTTCAAAGTTTGCCGTCGAAGGATTAATTGAAACGATTGGTTCAGAAACAGCACATTTGGGAATAAAAACAACATTAATTGAACCCAATGGATTTGCAACGGACTGGGCAGGAGCTTCAGCGGTGCAGACTTCTTCGGATATTACCGATTACGATCCAGTACGAGAGGCATTTGCGGAAACAGGGGACAATCCTGATACATGGGGAAAACCTGAATCGACAGTAGACCCAGTTTTGAATCTTATTGACAATCAAAATCCTCCACAAAGATTGTTGTTCGGTAAAATTGCATATCACGTGGTCAATGAGGTTTACACCAAAAGATTGAAAGATATCCAAAATTGGAAAGAGGTGAGCATTGCCGCACATGGGCACTAGATTTATTAGGAATGATCCGCACAAAGAAATTGTTTTCTTGCTACAGTTGTACTGGTTTGCTTTTCTAGCTTAACTTCAGAGAATCAGTTGTAATAGAAAGAGATTGTCGAACATTCTATAAAAGAATAAAATGAAACATTATAAAACCCTTACAGAATTGCACAGCGGAAATGGCTGGGACGCTCCGGAGCATCCGCTCTTCAGTATGATTGGCTGTCAGGCGGCCTTTCCGTTGGGAAATAGGGAATTTACCACAGATTGTTACATTATCGCTTTCAAAAGAATAAAATCAGGGATGTTTATGTACGGACGTACAAAATACGACCACGATAATGGCTGTCTATTTTTTGCCAAACCACGGCAGATCATTGAAATGAAAGACCTTGAATTTGAAGAAAAAGGTTATATGTTGATGATTCACGAAGATTATCTGAACGGTCACGAGCTCTTTAAAAGCATTAACAATTATGGCTTCTTTGACTACGATGTAACGGAAGCGCTGCAACTTTCTCCAAAAGAAGAGCAGATTATTCTGGATCTTCATGCGAAAATTAAGGGTGAATATTTTAATAATCCCGATGAATATAGCCGTGAGATTATCTTGAGTCATATATCATCGATTTTGAAATATGCACAGCGTTTTTACAAAAGACAGTTTGTCGACCGAGAACAGGTTATTGGAAAAATAGCAGCAAGATTCAATGATATCCTTAAAAAATATATTGATGAAGGAGCTCTGGAAAAAAACGGGTTGCCAAGCGTTACCTATATTGCCGAACAGCTGTTTATTTCGCCACGTTATTTAAGTGACGTACTAAAACAGGAAACAGGTAAAACTGCTTTGGAACTCATCCATATATTTTTGACTTCGGAGGCTAAAAATCTACTGAGATTGGGAGAGAAGGGAGTTGCGGAAATAGCCTATCATTTAGGGTAGCAAGGTTTGCAAAGGTCCACGCAGCTTCTGTGGAGTAGGACATATCGATTATAACGTCTTCGACTGGAAATCAGCAGGCAGAACTTTCCTTCTATCTTTAGGTGACGCTCTGTAAGCACGGATCGGGTATATTGGATGACGTATCTCAGCGAAATACACAAAAAGAATTTTTCTTAAACCCGTTTAAGTTTTTCCGGCTCTCCATTTTTCAAATTTGTAGTATCAAATTAAAAAATAAGAAACATGGAAAAACGTATCAACATCAGCGCAACGGAACCACTGGCATTCAAAGCAATGTTGGGGTTGGAAGGTTATCTTTCGAAAATTGAGATCGCACAAACGCTTAAAGAGCTCGTCAAAATCCGTGCATCACAGATCAACAATTGTGCGTACTGTATCAGCATGCACACCAAGGATGCCATTAAAAACGGTGAAAAACCGGAGCGTATCTTTTTGGTGAGTGCCTGGAGGGAGGCTGTCAAATTTTTCACCGAAGAGGAGCAGGCCATACTGGCAATGACAGAGGAAATAACCCTTATCCAACAGCAGGGATTAAGTGAAGAAACGTACAGCAAAGCGTCCCAATTTTTTAATGAAAATCAGATTGCTCAGATCATTATGCTCATCGTCACCATCAATGGCTGGAACCGCATTGCTTTGAGTACGCATCTGGAAATTGAAGATTAAAGATCAGGAATACAGGGAGCTGTAGCAATAAACCAGAAGTATTCCGTTAGCTCCCTCTATTTAAAAATTCCTAAAGGACACAGGCATATCAAAACAGGACATTTCAAAGATTTGATCGGCAGTGGTATCCAAAAATTAGGGCAAGGCCGGGTAACAGCATTGGAACGGAAGGAATTCTGGTACAACATCGCTAACCTTAGGAATAGAACGGAAAGATGAACTCCACAACAAAGAAAAATTGAACTTCACAACAAGTAACCGTGTCAATTACGGATAAATTTATCTATACCCACTTTATGCCTTCGTAAAATATATCAGCTATGTACGAAAAAAAACTTCCGGTTAATTTAGATTGCGGTTTACATCTGTTTTTGCAGGTGGTTCAGGGCAAATGGAAAATAAACCTGCTCTGGGCCATTCATTCAGGTATCAAGCGTCCGGGTGAGTTGCAGCGGAAAATCCCCAATGCAACCCGTCGTGTACTTGATGTGCAGCTTGGTCAATTGATTGAACATGGATTAATCAATAAAGTCGTCTTTGATCAGCTTCCGCTGAAAGTAGAATATGAACTGACTGGGCTAGGGGAAAGCCTTATACCAGTCATTGCGGTAACGGCCCAATGGGGTGAGGATCATAGAAATGAATTGGAAAAGATTTTGTAAGAAATCCCGCTCATTAGGGGAAATACATGCTTAAGACGCTATTATAAACTTAAAAAACACCAAACAGTCGAACCATTTGGTGTTATTCTTTGGAAATGCAGGGTATTTTACTTCGCAAACAGTGCTTTTCGCAAAACAGTTGCTGCATCTAGCACCGATTCCTGTACAGCGTGGATATGCGCCAGCGGATTCAGCATCCCGTAATCGTGAATAAAGCCTTTATACTCTGTAACAGTCGTTGCAACACCGGCTTCATCTAATTTTCTTCCATAGGCGACACCCTCGTCATGCAGAATATCATTCTCGGCCACCTGAACAAGTGCAGGAGGCAAACCTTTCAGCTCTTCCAGAGAAGCTTTCAGTGGGGACGCGTATTTGTTGTCGCGTTCTTTTAAGTCAGGCAGGTAATTATCCCACATCCATTTCATCAACGGCGTTGTTAAAAACCGTTCCTGTGCAAATTTTGTGTACGATGCTCTGCTGAAGTCGGAGTCTGTTACGGGCCACAAAAGTACCTGCTGTTTTAGCTTGGGACCATTTTTGTCTTTGGCCATCAATGCGACCACTGCGGCCATATTTCCACCGACACTGTTTCCGGCAACAGCAAGCCTGCTCGCGTCGACCCCGATTTCTTTTCCATGCTCGGCAACCCATTTTGTTGCGGCATAAGCCTGATTGATGGCTACGGGAAATCTGGCTTCCGGAGATGGCGTGTAATCCGGGAACACGGCTACTGCACCACTGTTGACAACAAGGTCACGAACCAGTCTTTTGTGGGTAGGGTAGTCTCCCAATACCCATCCGCCGCCGTGAAAGAACATAAATACGGGTAGGCCAGCTTGGGCACCTTTGGGTTTTACGATATGTATTTTTACGGTCTGCCCGTCCTGGGTAATGGTTCTGTCTGATTCCTGGATATCGGAATAATCGAAGCTTACTGATTTTTGAGCGCCTACCAACACCAATCTGGCGTCTTTTGGTGAGAGGGTTTCCAGCGGTTTTCCGTCGCCGCTGTTCAACTCTTTTAAGAATGCTCTTGTTTCCCGGCCAATGTTGGGGTCTTGAGATGCGGGGTTTGATTGTGCCATGATATTGGAATTTGTGATGGCGAGTGCCGCCAATGTTAAAACTGTTGAATAGATTGTCTTCATCGTGATTATTTTTTTAGGTTGATGTTTAAGATGATTTTGAAGCTGAATGCTGCGCTTACGGGACAGGTTTTTTCGGCCTCTCGGGCAATTTTTTCAAATTCTTCCGCTGAGATGCCATCTACTTCTGCATCAAGTAGAAGTTCCGACTGTGTGATTTTACCATTATCCAAGGTAATAATGGACTTTGTTTCGAGTCTTTTAGGGGTATAACCCGCCTGTGTGAGATCAAGACTCAGCTTCATTGTAAAACATCCTGCATGGGCAGCAGCAAGCAGTTCTTCGGGATTTGTACCGACACCTTCAGCGAAGCGGCTGTTGAATGAATACTGGGTCTGGTTCAGAACGGAACTTTGTGTGGTCAGATGTCCGTTTCCTTCTTTGATGGTGCCGTTCCAAACGGCGGTAGCATTACGTTTCATACGCTTTATTTTTGATTGTTAATTTCTTATAGGACAAAGGTATGTCATATAGGCAATCTAAATAAAGAGCAAAAAGTCGATATAAATTGTACTTTTTTCCTTTTATAGTTTAATTTTTAATTTCTTTCCGAAAAGCCGCCGGAGTTTTTCCCGATTTCTGCGTAAAGATCCGGTTGAAGTAAGCTGGGTCCTCATAACCCAATTGATAAGCGATTTCCTTTATGGTAAGCTCACTGTAAAGGAGCAGGCGTTTGGCTTCAAGGACGATCCTGTTTTTGATCATCTCGTTCGGATTTTCAAGGTTGAGTTTATGGAATTTGTTGGAAAGCGTTTTCGGGGCAAGGTTCAGTAGGTCTGCATAATCGGCTACGCTGTGTTTTTCCCTGTAGTGAATATTGACCAGTCGGCTGAAGTTTCTGAAAAAGTCCTGATCCATGCTGACGAGGTCGAGCGTTTCATTTTGGAGGTTCTGCTTTTTCCACTGCCGCGTTGCACGGATGATAATCTGCTTGAGGTACGTTCGGATCATTTCTTCCGAAGAGCGGTCCTGAAAATCAAGCTCATTGCTGATTTGAGCGAATAATTGGGGGATGGCGTGCAGCTCATCGCCGGACAAGTCCACTATCGGATTCTCAAAAATATTATTGAACAAGAGTCCGTCACAGGCAACCTCCTCATCATGAATCTGAATACAGTAGAAATCCCTGTTGTAATGGATTAAAAAGGCTTTATTTTCATTGGCCGACTGAATGTCAAGATATTGATTGGTATTGATGAAAAGTAAGGTGGGATTTTGGCTTTCATAGGCCGTGAAGTCCACCGTTAGTGCGTAACCAGCTGGAATGAGCAATATTTTAATGTAATGGCGGCACGTTTCGCCGTTTACCAGGTCCAGCGAGGAGGAATCGAAAGAAATCAGGCCTAATTTTTTATGGTTCGATTCGAAAATGGAAGTAGCACTGTTCATAAGGACTTTTGTTTATGTTCAAATGTATCTCTTTTGCTTATAAAACTAAAATAAACGATACAATTTACAGCATCAGGAAAATCATCCTGCTCCAGTTATGCGTAATCGTCTCTAGATGAATTCATGTGTAAATAAATCTTGGTTAGCGTGGAATAGTTTTTTTTGCCCGTTTTGCTGACTAAATTAGCCGACAGACTTCCCGAATTTTATAGGTTAATATAAGGTGTAAAATAATAATGCTAATATTCTTACAATAAGTATCTTTACGTAATTGAAAAGCACTTTTAAATCCTAACAATTGTATGATTAACTTGCACGGTGCGGATTCTACCTTTACGGTATCCCAAAAACATCTTGCGCAGGCGCTCGCACAGGCCCGTATCGGCTTCTGGGAAGTTAGCCTTCGGGAAAAAAATTACATGTCCTGTACCGATCAATGCAAAAGAAATTTTGGGTGGGATACGGCAAAGGATTTTAGCTATAGTGATATGCTGGGCTGTATTGTGGATGAAGATCGGGAAGCGATGCAAGCGAGTGTCGCAAGGGCTATTGAGCAGCACATACCCTATATTGCACAGTATCGTGTAAGATATGGTGATGATAGCATCCATTGGATTGAGGCACGTGGATCGGTTACTTATGACGAGAACGGCTGCCCACAGATAATTTCGGGCACAACGCTTGATATTACAGAGAAAAAGGAACTTGAAATTTTGCGCGATGAAATGTTGAGCATCGCCATGCATGAAATTAAGACACCGCTATCATCCGTCAAAGGAACCCTGCAGCTTCTGAACAGGCAGTTGACAGCGCAAGAAAATGCTCTGTCAAATAAACTCGTAGAAAATGCGCTCAAAGCCACTGACCGTATTAATCGTCTCCTCAATGAGATGATAGCCCCCGTGATGGTAATGGCTAAAGGAATCGAACTCGATAGATCTACGATAGATTTGACCCAGCTTATCCTTGAAATAAGTCATAATGCTGCGCTCATATTTCCCGAGAGTGATCTGTACTTACATCTGCCCGATGATACCGTATTTTTGGAAGCGGATGGTTATCGTATCGGACAGGTGATTACCAACCTGATCAATAATGCCATTAAATACAGTGATAAAAAATCACCCATACACATCACGATGACAACAGATCAGCATGAAATATCCGTATTGATTAGCGACCTTGGTATAGGAATAAAACCTGAGGATAGAAAAAAAGTATTTGAGAAATTTTATCGCTCCAAAGGTCACAGCCATATTGAAGGTTTCGGTATCGGGCTGTTTCTCTGCGCCGATATCATATTGCGCCATGGTGGTCAGATCCATGTGCTCGATAAAGAGGGGCCGGGCACCGATATCGCTTTTACCCTTCCGCATAAATGAAGGGAAATCTTCCATTAAATAAAACCTACCGAGCAGACTACAAGAAAAACCGGAGCAAGATTCTGGTTCACATTGCTAGTATTATTGGATTTTTGTGAGAAGCAATGTAATTGCAACATGATGTTTACAAAAGCTTTCGTTACGTCAATGTTACAATGGTCTACTGCGTCATTGTTTATATTTGTAGTGTACGCAAATCAAAATGCTGTGCTTTAGATATCATACAACCTATGTTAAGACGAGTCATATTTCAATTTCTCTTACTGGTAAGCGCTATGCTGCTGATCGTGAAGCCTTTGATCGGATTTTCATTATATCATCAGGCAAAAACGCAGGGCGAGAATGAGTTTATCACCGTTATCAAGGCCTTTAGTAAACGAAAACAGGAATACCTGGATTGGGTTGATGTAAACGATAGCGCCTGTCTGACGCTCTCGCCGCTTCGTCACTTTACCGCTAAAGTAAAGGAGTTTTTTATTACCCACTTTTTCAATACCTTCTTTCCGAATTCGGATACGTTTTCGATTGGTAACTTGCTATCCAAAATAATATTGCCGCTCGAACGGCTATACCTGCGTAATCTTCAGCTGACTTTATGATAAAAAAGCCATTTTAATCGTATTGAGTGGGGCCCTATGGGACCGCAAACATTCATTTATTTTAAAATAAGCTTTTTATATGTTTCAAAAACTTGTCCTTATGGGGCATGTGCTGCTCTGCTGTAGCTTCTTTAGCTATGGACAGGAGAGTCATGTGCCTATCAAACTCAACCAGCTGCTGTCTTCGGTAACGCAGCATGCGCCATCCTTACGCACCGACTATGTACGTACACAGGTGCAGCAGGCGCGCGCCGCAGAAGTCAAAAACAGCCGTCTGCCGAGCCTACAGCTGTCGTATCAGGCAGACGTCGGCTCCAATAATAATGTGCCGGGGCCTTACTTCGGATTTGGTCTCGTGCCGACCAATAATGGCGGTATCCGTGCCGATAATAAGTATCAGGCCGTGAGCAGCAATCTTGGCATTGCCGCCTTCCAGTGGGAGGTCTATAATTTTGGTCAATTCAATGCCCAGGACCAACTTGCGCAGGCGGAAGTAGCCGTGGAGAACCGTCGTTTTGAACAGTCGAAGTATGACTTACAGTCCTTAACGATTTATAGTTACCTGCAGCTATTGAAATTGCATGACCTGATCGAAATCCAGTCGCGCAGTATAGCCCGCAATCAGGAAATACGGCAATCAATCTTTGCGCTGGTTAAAAGTGGTATCCGGGCAGGCGTGGATACCAGTATGGCCGATGCTGAAATATCGCGGAGCCAGCTTGGCCTCATTGAACTGGATAACCAGCAACAACAATTACAAATTCAACTGGCTACTTTGGCGGGTATGTCGCCAGCGCAGATTGTAGCGGATACCACTGCCGAAAAGATTCTTTTCGAGCAGGTAAAGAACGCGCCGATTGAACTCGATGGCGGCCGTCAGCACCCTATGATCGCCTATTATAATGCGTTGTTCGACAAGACGAAGATGGAAGAAAAGCTGGTTGCCAACAGTTACCGTCCCAAGCTGTTTCTCTCGGGGGCTGTATGGGGCAGGGCATCCAGTGTACATAGCGATAATAGTTATGGTTCGCTCGCCGATGGCTTTGGGCTGCAACGCGCTAACTACCTTGTTGGTCTAGGAATCAACTACAACCTGTTTGATCTGCGCCGCAAAAAGGTAAAACTCAATACGCAGCGTCTTATGGTGGACGAGGCTGGTCAAAAGCTACAGGAACAACAGGCCAACATTGCCATGAATATTGCACAGTCTACCACTGAAGTGGCGACTGCAGAAAGACGTTTGAAGGAAATTCCGCGTCAGACCAAAGCTGCCAATGCCGCCTACCGCCAGAAGTTTTCCCTATATAAAAATGGCCTCATCGATATTGTGGAGGTCAATGTTGCCCAGAACATGCTCAATCAGGCAGAGCGTGATTACATCACCGCCAAGTATAATTATTATCTGGCATTGTTCCACCAGGTGGTGGCGCAGAACAATGTCGATGGCTTTCTTCAACTTTTTAACTAATCACTTATGTCACTAGTCACAGCTGCTTTACGAAGGCCGATTACCACAGTGATCATCACCCTGAGCCTACTGCTCTTTTCGGTACTCGCTGTACTGAAAATACCGATTGATATCTTTCCGCAGCTCAATTCACCGACCATTTACGTTATTGAATCTTACGGCGGGATGTCTCCCCAGCAGATGGAAGGTTTTTTCTCCTCCCGGATGCAGGATCAGTTTCTCTATGTCAATGGAATCAAGAATATATCCGCCAAAAATATTCAGGGACTTACGCTCCTGAAACTTAGTTTTTACGAAAATACCGATATGGCCGAAGCCTCAGCGCAGGTAGCACTGCAGGTAAACCGCGCCATGAAGTTTTTTCCGCCAGGGGCGCTGCCGCCACAGGTGGTCCGTTTTGACGCTTCCTCCTTACCGGTGGGGCAACTGGTGCTATCTTCGAAGACAAGAAGCCTCAAGGAGATTTACGATATGGCGAGTACCCTGGTGCGGCCCATGTTTTCTGCGGTACCGGGTCTCTCTGCACCGCCACCTTTTGGCGCCAACTCCAGGACGATTACGGTCAATGTTGACCCCAATAAACTGCGGAGCTACAACCTGACCGCCGACGAGGTGGTGATGGCATTGTCGAAATTTAACGTGATGTCACCATCCGGTAACCTGCACCTCAACAACACGATGTATGTGACAACCATCAATTCACTGATCAAGAATGTCGCAGATTTTGCTGATATCCCTATTCTGACAAAAAATGGAATTCCGATTTATATCAAAGATGTCGCACGCGTATCGGACGCCTCGGACGTGACGGTAAGTTATGCACTGATCAATGGCCGGCGCTCTGTTTATATCCCTGCCGTTAAGACATCGGATGCGTCCACCTGGGCAGTGGTCAGCAACCTCAAGGCCAAGCTTCCGGAAATCCAGAATCTGCTGCCCGAGGATGTGAAGGTGTCTTATGAATTTGACCAATCAGTAGCGGTTATGAATTCGGTGCAGAGCCTTTTGCACGAAGGGGGGCTCGGTGCTTTGCTTACCGGTCTCATGGTTCTCTTGTTTCTGCGCGACTGGCGGAGCAGCCTGATCGTAATCGTCACCATACCGGTATCCATCCTTATCGGCGTCCTGCTACTGACATTGTTTGGCCAGACCATCAATATCATGACCTTGAGTGGTTTGGCCCTGGCCATCGGTATCCTCGTGGATCAGGCCACGGTGACCATCGAAAGCATACACCAGCATCAGGAACAGGGTACGCACAAGCGTAAGGCGATCTACAATGCCTGTCAGGAGATTGCCGTGCCGCTGCTTTTGATCCTGTTCTGTATTTTGGCCGTATTTGCACCTTCTTTTATGATGACTGGAATTCCCCGGGCGATGTTTCTGCCACTTTCTTTATCCATTGGATTGACGATGATCGCTTCGTACTTTATGGCCCAGACCTTGGTACCTATTTTATCCAACTGGCTGCTCAAAGAGCATCATATCGGTCATTTCAAGTCCGACTCGCCGGGCTTTTTCGATAAGATTAAAAAACGTTATCGTTTCGGCCTATACCGCTCCATGCGCCATAAGGGCAAAGTCATCATCGGTTATCTAGTGCTTACGCTGGGGCTTGCTGCAGCGGCATTTGTGTACATCGGCAAGGACATGATGCCAAAAGTCAACAATGGGCAGTTTCAGCTAAGGATCAAAGAGCCCGATGGAACCCGGCTGGAGCGTACCGAAGAGTCTGTCAAACAGGTCCTACAGGTAATCGATAGTACAGTGAACCATCAGGTCGCCATCAGTTCGGCCTATGTTGGTCTGGTGCCCAGCAGCTATGGGGTCAGCAACCTCTATGTATTCAATACCGGAACGCATGAAGCCGTGATCCAGGTGAACCTCAATGCAGACTATCATGTCAATATGGACGAACTCAAAGATGTTTTACGACGAAATATCCATTATAAACTGCCCAAATTGCGCCTGAATTTTGAGCCTATCGATATGACCGAAAAGATTATGAGCCAGGGGGCTGCAACACCGATCGAGGTGCGCATAGCCGGAAAGAAAATGGACGAACTGAAGGTCTATGCCGATCAGGTTGTCAGCTCATTGCGGCACATCGATTATCTGCGGGATGTGCAGATCGCGCAACCGCTGCGGCTGCCAACCATTTCCATTGCCATCGACCGGCTCAAAGCATCCCAGCTTGGTCTGCAGATGGATGATATTGCTCGTTCGGTAACGGCCAGCACTTCCTCGAGCCGGTTTACGCAGAAGATCCAGTGGCTCGATGAAAACAATACCTATACTTATCAAGTACAGGTGCAGGTGCCTGAATATGTGATGAATACAATGGACGAGCTACGCGAAATACCGCTGGTGAAAGGGCAGCTCACACCGACCTTGGGCGATATAGCCACTTTTAATACACAGTATCTACCGGGTGAGTATGACCGGCAGGGGCCTAGGCGGTATTTGACCGTGATGGCAAATATCCATAAGAAAGACCTGGGAACAGCAACAGCGGATGTGCAACATGCTATTCGTGAACTCCCGGCTCCACCGCGCGGTGTTGTGGTGGAAATGAAAGGGATGTCGACACTACTGCTCGATACCATGGGTAGTTTGCAGTTGGGGCTTGCCTGTGCAGTTGTTGTTATATTTCTACTACTGGCAGCGAATTATCAGAGTGTGAAGCTTTCGCTGACCGCATTGGTGACTATTCCTGCGGTGATCCTTGGATCCTTAGCGATGCTATTGCTCACAGGGTCGACGCTCAATCTGCAATCCTACATGGGTATGATTATGTCTACTGGTGTCTCTGTAGCCAACGCTATTTTGATTGTGTCCAATGCGGAAGCACTACGGCTGGATTTTCGCAATGCCAGGACGGCTGCGCTGGCCAGCGCGACAACGCGGCTACGTCCGATCCTGATGACCAGTATGGCAATGATTGCCGGAATGATTCCTATGGCCATGGGAATGGGGGAGACGGGTGAGCAGGCGGCACCATTGGGCCGGGCCGTGATCGGCGGTCTATTTGCCTCCACATTTGCTGCCCTTTTTATACTGCCGCTCCTATTTGTGTGGATGAAGGAAAAATCCACCTTCGATTCCGAATCACTCTTGCCGCAGGACGAACCCGATAATCAAAAGTTACTGGTGGAAAAAGACACGTATAGTGTAAACTAAAAAAAATGTAGTGTTCTTTCAGAATTGAAACCCAGCAGTATAAACTTGGGCGATAAAGATGGAAGTTGCTATGCAACAGGAAGAGAATCGTATACAAAGATAAAATCGCCAATGGCAGTGATGCCTTAATGACACAATTGAGTAATGAATAAGAAAATAAAACGGATGAAAAAAATAGGCTATTTAATAGTACTGACGGGCTTATTTTCCGCTTGCGGTCAAACCGAAAAGCCGATTGACCTGACGCCGAAAAATCCGGCTAAGGCCAGTACCTATCAGATAACAGTCATACAAGAGAAAGTCATGTCCAGCAGTGTGCGTTTGCCCGGTAAGCTCAAACCCTTTAATGAGGTAAATATCTATGCCAAGATGAATAGCTTTGTTAAGCATATCTTTGTGGACAGGGGGGCAGTTGTTAAAAAGGGGCAGCTGCTGATGCAGCTGGAGGCGCCAGAAATGCTCGCTGCGGTACAGGCCGCACATTCACGTTTTGTACAAGCACAGGAGACCGCTTCTGCGAGTAAAGATAAATATAAAAGGCTCAAAAATGCCGCACAGGAGGAAGGTGCAGTATCCCCACTTGATCTGGACAATGCCCTCTCGAAGATGAAAGCTGACGAAGCAGTCGCCATGTCGGAAAAAGCAAATGTGGAAGAAGTTGAAATGTTGCAATCGTACCTGAACATCAAAGCGCCATTCAATGGTGTGATTGTACAGCGTAATATCTCCGAAGGAGCACTGGTCGGACCGGGAAAAGGCAATGATCAACCTCTGTTGATTCTGCAGGATCTCAATAAATTACGGTTGGAAGTGCAGATCCCCGAGACCTATGTCGATAAAGTAGACCTCTCGAAAAAGGTTGCATATCGTTTTAATAATACCCCGAATAAGGTGTTTGAAGGGATGATAGCCCGTTCGGCGAATTCGTTGGGCGCCATGCAGTCTGAAGCAATAGAGGTCGATGTCGCAAACTCGGATAATAAGCTCAAACCCGGTTTATACTGTGAGGTCGATATTCCATTGTCTGCCGGAGCCAATTCGTTATTGGTACCTTCCAATAGTATCGTGCGTTCTACAGAAAGGCAGTATGTGATCCAGCTCATAGATGGCAAGACACATTTTGTGGATATCAAAGAAGGGGTATCCACGCATGATTCTACCGAAGTTTTTGGAAAGCTAAACAGCAGTGATCAGATCTTGCTGCATGCCAATGACGAAATCAAAGAGGGGGTCAAGCTGCCTTTGGAAAAATAAGTATACATCTTTATCTCCAAAAAGTGTGAAAGGTCCTTTTGGGCCTTTCATTGCTTTCATTGTATTCTATAAAGAAACGCTTGTTTACTAATCAAGAATAGAAAAATAGCTTCAGCTAAAAGCGGCAACTATCATGAAATCAGCCTCGAAAAATGGCTGGCATACATAATAAGGCTAGGCGTTTTTGTATGAAATCCGTATATACAGGGGAGTCGCCTCTGCTTCAGGTCCTCCATCGAGCCATTCGCCGACCCCGTATATACAAAGCTCTGTGAAATCTGGTTGCTCAACTTTCTTTTCGTCTTTTCGAACTTGAAGTACATGGCCCTCCATGAGGTAATTGCTGATCGCAATGCCAAGTTTTTGACTAAGCTCAGCGGGAAGTTGGTTAAGTTTATCCGCCTGATTGGAGCTTAGGTTAAAGTTGTGCTCCATCCAGTCCACAAAATTATCTCTCATAAGCTGCAGCGCTAGTGCGCGATCTACCCGAGGTAGCGCGAGAAGTGTGGCAACTTTAGCTGTCAAACCGACATCGTCTAAGTTTTCTTTCATAAAAGTTCTCTTTTGGCAAATATTTATTTTAAAGATTACCTAAGCGAATGCCAAAGAATAACCTCCGGGATTTTGGAGGATAATCTACTTTTTGAAGATTAAATTTTGCTTAATACTTGATTAATTTTAATAAATTAGATGTTCAAACAATATAAACCTTAGTCTAATAACAGTATTTGATGGAATGATATGAAAATGTTAAAATTATTCGTAGAGAGTTTTTTCGTCTCTTTGATTTTTAATCTAATTGGAAACAATGGATTTAAATTAAATAGAATTTGGATGCCAGCGTATTGGACCTGGACGTTGGCATTTGCTTTGGCAATAGTCGTTGCTGCGCTGCTCATTCGTGTTCGATTGAAAGTTTTGTGGATTTATTGGCAGAAAAAATATCCGCAATTGCAACTATTTGGAAGAGGACGCGTGCAGACCAATAGTTTACCAAAATCAGAACTGGTATGGGCTATTCTGTCCACATCCTTAGCAGTTTTAATGCTATACCTCTGCTTTATCTTTTTAATCGCTTTTGTACGTAGCGGTAGTACGTATATGCTTTTTATAAACTATTTATTCCATTATATACCTTTTATTGCTACAGGATGCTTGGCCTATGTAAGCTATGTTTTTATTGGAGGCCAATTATGGTGGCTTACGCCAACAAATGCAGTGGCGCTTTTCAGCGATCTATTACCAGAAAAAATAGTTCCTGTAGAAAAAGTGGTCACCATACTGCCTCCAAGCGCATTGGATAAAAGTATTCCAATCGGATCACTCTATGATGTGCTTTACCTCCAAGCTCGATTCGATCTAAGTTCATTGCAGAAAGATGCTGTTCGTATGTTTGATGTCCCTTTTTATTTTTCTAAAAAAGGAAAAAAAGAAGTTGTACAGATTGATGGTACGCGGCTAGAAGCCGATCGTTTCTTGCATGAGCTAGAAACTAGAGGACTTGACAAATGGTTTTTCCGTATAAGTAGCACCTGTAGGGTGAATATGATGCATATCCGTTTTCCAATTTCGCCTAACGCGACTCAACTGGAGTTTCGTAAGGAGGTGATTCAAAGTCTGAGGTTGAAGATGACGGCGATGGAGATCGGAAACCTGCTGCTGGTAACAGAATGGATGCGAAAAGAAAAAAAGTTAAAAGATTTTTTGGATAACGTACATAATCTGCGGCATAAGGGCTGGGACCAACTTATACCACTGAACTGATAAATTCTGCTATTATAAAGATCAAACGGATATAGCCTAAAATGCTGTATCTCTGACTTTTTTGAAAAATAATCAGATGACGTTCCTTGAATTATTCTTGCGGGTAGACAAGGCCTTTGCCGAGGCAGTGTTTATCCAAAGGCATTGTTATAAACCGAGTATGCGCATTTGTCGGATCTGAGCTTTTTTGCAAAATATAATTGAGCTTTTTTGCCAAGTTAGGTGAATAGGTTACAGCTAAATTTGTACTATAAATAGAAACAAAATGAAAACAGTCAATACGATTTATGTCAACGGGGAATTTGTAAGCCCGCACGGAACGGAAATTTATGAGCTCATCAATCCGTCTACGAATCAAAAAATCGGTGAAGTCACTTTAGCCGATGTAACCGACACAACAAATGCCATTGCAGCTGCAAAAGCTGCCTTCCGGACATTTTCAAAATCTACCGTTTCGGAACGCATCGGTTATTTAACAAAACTGAAAACCGCGATTGAGAACAGAAAGCAGGATTTTATCGATGTGATGATCGAAGAATACGGCGGAACGCATCAATTTGTCAGCATGAGCAACGCGCATACCGGAGCCTGGTTTGACAGCATGATCGAAGTGCTTAAAAGCTTTGAATTTGAACGGACAATTAACGCCGCATCGGTAAGCTTTCAGCCTGTGGGTGTTGTCGCTATCATTACGCCCTGGAATGCCAGCAACAGTTCGGTGGCCAGTAAAGTCGCTACCGCAATCGCAGCAGGATGTACCGTAGTCGTCAAACCCAGTGAAATGAGTGCTTTGCAGACGAATGTGCTGATGGAAGCTTTTCACGAAGCCGGTTTGCCAAAAGGTGTTATCAATGTGGTGACAGGTCTCGGAAATGTAGTGGGCACGGAACTGACCGAGAATCCCGGAATTGCCAAAATTTCGTTTACGGGTTCTACAGCCGTTGGAAAATCCATCGCTAAACGGGCGGTCGATACCATGAAACGCATTACGCTCGAATTGGGTGGAAAATCGCCGAATATTATACTGGATGATGCAGACCTCGATAAAGCAATTCCGATGGCCGTATACGGCGCTTATATGAACAGCGGCCAGGCCTGTATAGCGCCGACAAGACTCCTGGTGCCGCAGCATAAGCTCGATCGGGTAAATGCCCTAGCAAAGGCCACTGCAGAAAGTATGGTTGTCGGCCCGCCACAAAATGCTGATACCAACATCGGACCGATGGTGAGCGTGAAGCAGTTTGATAAAGTACAGCAGTATATAAAAACGGGAATTGAGGGAGGGGCAACCTTGTTGACCGGCGGATTGGGAAAACCTGAAGGTCTGGAAGAGGGCAATTTTGTGAAAGCCACCATTTTTACAAATGTCAGCAATGCGATGACCATTGCCCGGGAAGAGATTTTTGGTCCCGTTTTGTGTATTATTCCCTATCAAACCGAAGCGGAAGCCATAGAAATTGCCAATGATACGCCTTATGGACTAGCAGCCTACATCTCATCGGCGGATAGCGAAAGGGCAAAACGTGTGGCCGAAGAGATCGATGCTGGGCGGATCTGTATCAATGGATTCAGTCACGACCCGATGGTTCCGTTTGGCGGATTCAAGCAGTCGGGCATTGGACGGGAATATGGTGTATATGGTTTGCAACCTTACCTTGAAATCAAAGCCGTACTAAGCTAATTTTTTATACATTTGACAAAGCGTTGTTGTACGAACGGCGCTTTGTCTTGATCGATAATCTTATGATAGAAAATTCGGATATTGTCTATTCCTGTTACCACCAGGTGAGCAGAAAAGGGGAAAATTTTGTGGCTCAGCATACGATTTCATATCAGCTGTCGGGAAGTTTTATGTTGTCCGACAATAAAGATAAGCATACTGCGCATCCGGGCGATTTTCATCTCATCCGAAAAAACCAGCTGGTGAAATTTGCAAAAATTCCGCCACCAAACGGCGCCTGTGAAAGTCTGAATATCTACCTGAGTGACGAAACGCTAAAGAATTTTGCGCATGAGTATCAGCTGAGATACGAACATTCAACCGTGACGGAAGCGCTGGTTAAAATTGATGTCAATACGGTTCTTGAAAATTTTATCGTGTCGCTGAAGGCCCTTCTCCAAAGCAATTTGAATAATAAATCACTCACCGACCTGAAAATCAAGGAACTTTTGCTAATCCTCCTTCAGACGAAACCAGCGCTCAAAAATATCCTGTTTGATTTTTCTGAACCGCATAAAATAGACCTTGAAGCCTTTATGAATCAGAACTACAGGTATAACGTCAATTTAGAGCGTTTTGCCTGGCTCACAGGTAGGAGCCTGGCCACGTTTAAGCGCGATTTTGAAAAAGTGTTTCAAACCTCGCCGCATCAATGGATTTTGAAAAAAAGACTGGACGAAGCACATTATCTGCTAAAAGAAGAAAAGCGGGCTGCTTCGGACATCTTTGTTGATCTGGGCTTTGAAGATCTGTCGCATTTTTCCCATGCGTTTAAAAAGCAGTTTGGCTACAGCCCGAAAAGCCTACCTAATACCGAAAAGCCTACCTAATATTTAAAAAATTAAGCGGCGTTCTGAACTTCTTTCTTTAAGGATATACCCCTTAAGTTGGCGCCGTCACTTGGTTTAATTTTGAAATACTCGATTAAGGATAGGAGTGATAAGCCAGCAATTAGCTGCAAGGCCAAGCTGAAATCCCGCATCTGATAAACCGTATCCTGATAATAACTGCTTGCCAGGTGTAGTGTCACTGCGCCTAGGGCGATCCCCATACCAAGTGCCATTTGTTGTGCCGTATTGTACAGCGTATTTGCATTGCTCATCTGTTCATTGGGTACGTCTGCGTAAGCCAGGGTATTTAGGCTGGTAAATTGGAGCGAGCGTGTAAGGCCCGAGAAAAAGAATACAATTGCCACCAGCCAGATCGGCGTTTGTATGGAAAGCAGGGAGAGTCCGGCGGTTACCAGTGTTAAAATAATACCGTTGCCGATCAGGACCTTGCGGAAGTCAAATCTGCGTGTTATCCACATGGCTACCGGTTTCATGCTCATACTACCAAACATGTTGGCCATATAGAGGAGTCCGGCGTGAAAGGGGCTCAGTCCAAAACCCAGCTGTAACATAAGGGGCAATATAAAAGGAGCAACATTGATCACCATACGGGTAATGGAGCCTGAAAATACCGTAATCCGGAAGGTTTTTACGTTCAGAATACTGTAATCAATCAACGGATACTTGATGCGTTTGGAGTGCCAGATCGAAACGGCCATCAGCGCAAAGCTTGCCACAATGGTCGCCGCTGGTTTTGTATAATCGCCTTTGGCTGCGCCGATCATTTCAGTTCCCAGCATAATTCCGGCAAGACCGATACCGCTGATAAAAAAACCGATAATATCAAGGGGACGGTTATTTTCGGAATCCATCGCCGGAATAAATTGATGCACTGCCCACAGCGCAAATACACCGACGGGCACATTGATAAAGAAAATCCAGTGCCAGCTAAAATAAGTTGTAAAAAATCCACCCAGCACTGGGCCGATAATAGGGCCTAATAACCCAGCCCAGGCAATATAACCGATCGCTTCAACCAGATCTTTCTTTTCGGTGTGCTTGAGTACAATAAGACGTCCCACCGGTACCATGAGGGCTCCGGCTGTACCCTGGCAAATACGTGCAATGACGAAAGATGTTAGGTTGGTACTCAGTCCACATGCGATTGAAGAAAGTATAAATCCGATAATCGCCAAATTGAAAACTTTTTTTGCGCCGTAGCGGTCGGCAATCCAGCCGCTGATTGGAATAAATACAGCTAACATGACGGTGTAAGAGGTAATACCTGCACTGAGGTGTACAACATCACTCTCAAAATCATGTGCCATTTTGGGTAAGGCTGTCGATATCGCTGTGGTGTCGAGCATCTCCATAAGTAAAGTGCCACCTACAATGAGCGATATGATGCGCGATTCTTTCTTCATCTTGCTCTTCTTAAATCCCGAACGGGAAACATTTGCGACAAAAGTAAGCCTATCTAAAAAAAGAAAAGTCATAAAAAGGCAATTAAATGACCAATATGTCCGCGTATGTGTTTGCTAAGAACCGAAGAAAAGAACTTATAATATTAACAATTTTTACATTTACTGAGCTGGAAGCCGCACCTTAAATGTGGTTCCGCCCGCTGAATTGCTCTCCACAGCGATATGTCCATTATGCAGTTCTACAATTTCACGGCAGAGATAAAGGCCTATGCCAAATCCAGAGATTGTTCCGACTCTATCTTTTCCTGCCCTGTAAAATCGCTCGAATATCTGATCCCGGTCTTCTTCGGCAATTCCCATACCCTCGTCACTGACAAAAATCTCTACTTCCTGATTTGCCGTGGGCAAATAGCCAAATGTAATCTGGGTTCCTATCGGCGAATATTTGGCCGCATTTTCTACAAGATTTTGGACTACCTGCGAAATCTTATTCGGGTCAGCAGCAATGGAAAAACTTTGTGTCAGGTCAGCGACAATCTGATGGGAGTTTATCCTCAATTTAAATTCATCTTCAAGTTCAGCAAATAATTCCTTCAGATCAAACACTTCTCTTTCTATCATCATTCTGCCGGAGTCGAATCGCGAGATGTTCAAGAATCCATTGATTAAGTTCTTCATATTTCGAACTTGTCGAAGGGATTTCATTGTAATGTCTTGGTAATTCGTGTTTGCTGTAAGGAATGCCTGACGCTGCATCAATTGAAGATAGGCGTTTATAGAGGTCAAGGGTGTCTTCAGTTCGTGGCTAACGATGCTTATGAAATCATTTTTCCGCTGTTCCTCAGCTTTTTGTTCGGTAATATCCCGTAAAGTACCGTTCAGACTTACTGCTTTTCCCTTGGCATCGTAAAATACTTTACCACGTGCCTGCACGAGTCTAACGTTCGGGGACTGCGCATGGAAAATACGGTATTCAATAAAGTAATTGCCATCCGACTCTTCACTTAGTGCATCAGTTATGGCAACTATTACACGTTCCCGATCCTCTTCTACGATGGAAGAAATAGCGGCGGATAAATCCAATTGATCCTTATCGGCTAAACCAAACCATGATTTTAACAGCGCATTTCCGGAGAACAGATTATTTTTGGGCTCATAATAGAACGTCGCAAGCTCTCCGGCATCAATAGCCATGGACAGCATGTGTTGATCTTTTTCACTTTTCCGCCGTTCAAGGATTTGGTCGGTAATATCTTCAAGAATAATCAGAATTCCAGTGACTTTGTTGTCAGTTGAAAAAATAGGTTGATAGATCGAGTTTACGATAGCCTCCCGCAGCCCGTCATTGTGACGCAGCAATATGGAGAGTTCGTTGTTTGTTTTCCGTTCGCCTTTTTCGAACGCTTCCCGGAGCCACTGGTTCACGGGCTGGCCTTGCAGTTCAGGCCTTGCGATTTCGTGGGGCCGGCCCTGCACATCGGCTAACTGATGGCCCCATATTTTTAATATGGTCGGATTCGCTATGTCAATAATAAGTTCCGGACCCTTAAGCATCGCTATGCCAACAGGTGCCTGCTCAATAATTGTCCGCACTTGTTCACGGCTTTCTGCCAGAAGTTGTAAGGAACTGTTGAGCTCATCATTTGTAGCGGTCAATTCTTCGAGCGTTGCCGCCATTTCCTCCATCAGCCCTTGTTCCTTTTTTTCTTTTTCCCGAATCTGTTGCTGATGCTGCCTTCTTAAAGTAACGTTGCGGGCAGTGTTTAAAATACACCAGGTTTTATTGTTTTCGTCTAATAGGGCTCTATATTCATAATCGAAATAATCAGTCACCGGAACACCGTTTTTAATGAGTCTGGCTGGTGCCTCGTTAACGGAATAGGATTTACCCGTACGCCAAACCTCTTGCAGAATAGCTAAGAACGGCTGGTCTTCCAGTTCGGGAATAGCACTGATAAGTGCTTTACCTATAACGGATGCGTCTTTGCCCCACACGGAAAGCATGCCCTCATTGGCGAACTGTATAGTCATTTCTGGGCCGGTATAGATCGACGTCGGCTCGGGAGAACAGCTCAGTGCCTGTAAGATGAGGTCTTCGCCAAATGAGGCACTGCCAAATTTTTTCTTGATGTCCATTAGACCAAAGATAAAGAATACATTCTATAGCGTAACACATTATCTTCCGCTCTGGGAAGTAAAGTCTTGAAGAAAGCCGAACTGTGTGCTTTCTTTATGAAAATCCTTGCGAAAAGTTGCTTAAGGCTTCGCATAAGGTAATCGTTCAATCCGGCTTGTGGTATGATAGCTGTCAAGACCGCTAGAAGTCACGGTTCCGGCTACTTCGATATCGATATAACCATCCTCTTTTAAACAGTTATCGGGCACGAAAGCTGTTTTTATTTGGCCGATGATCAATGTTGTACCGTTCAGCTCAATAGCTGTTTTCTGAACAAAGCTGCAGGCGAATTTTATTTTACTTTCTTGAACAAAAGGGGCCGGAATATTTTCCAGGTATTCAGGGCTAAGTCCAACCTGTTCAAATTCGCTAACATCTTTAGGATATTTTGCACTACATTGGTGTGCCTCATGTACAAATTCGGATGAGACATGATTAATCGTATACCATTTCTGCTCCAGGATATTATCCAGGGTGCTGCTAAAATCTGTCGCCGGCCGAAGTATAATGCCACAGAGTGCCGGATCTGCGCCCAGGTGGAACAAACTGCTGAACGTGGCAAGGTTTTCACTTCCGTCTCTATTTTTTGTACCGATCAATACCAGGCTTTTAAAGCCGCCCAGCGAGTTTATAAAATTTGCTCTGTATCTTCTTTCAAATGCCGCAATGGCCTGTTCATTATAAATCATCGTTTAAAAATACTTTTCTACGTGTTAGCAATTCTATTAATCATACCCCTAAATATGAAGCCATGAAAAGGCCATACGGCATACCAGTAGAGTCTTCCGGCAAGGCCCAGGGGTCTGAAGGTCGCGGTCTGCAGCAGGATATTATTCTCGATTTTAAATTCTAGCCATGCCTCTCCCGGGAGTTTCATTTCGGCATAGAGCAGCAATCGTTTTGTCTTTTTATCGGCGATCAGTACGCGCCAAAAATCAAGTGCATCACCTGCAGCCAGATCGCTTTTATTTTTTCGTCCCCTTCGCATCCCCACTCCGCCGACCAATTGATCCATGAATCCACGGATTTTCCAGAGCCAGTTGCCATAATACCAGCCGGAATTTCCTCCAATGGACCAGATTTTGGTCAATGATGCTTCACTATTGTGGAGGGGAGCCGAGCGGACATCCCTAAAGCAACCATAACTGGGCACTTCCAGCAACCGGGTGAGTCCGCCCGATAAAATATGAGTGGTCTGTGCGTCTTTCCAGCTGGACACCACATTGTCGCTTTCAATTTTTTGAAATGCTAATTGGATGGATTTCCTGTAATTGATCAGCATAATACCGAGTTCTTCCGCCAGATTATTGGGTTTACAGATCACTTCTACTTTCATGCTATCGACCAGATTTTTGGCTAGGTTATAGGACGTCGAGGTAACAAAATAGAGCCAGTAGGAGGAAAGCCGCGGCGTCATGATCGGGATAACAAAGATCTTTCGCCTCAGTTTTCGTTCGGCAGCATATTGCAGCAGCATCTCTTTATAGCTAAGGATGTCTGGACCGCCGATATCATAGCTTTTGTTAAAGGTATGCGGGTTGGCGATAACACCGATCATAAATTCGATCACGTTGCGTATGGCGATAGGCTGACATTTCGTCTGCAACCATTTGGGCGTAATCATAACCGGAAGTTTTTCCACAAGATCCCGAATGATCTCGAAAGATGCGCTTCCCGAGCCAACGATGATACCGGCCCGCAAGGTGGTTATCGGAATCCGCCCGCTGGCCAGGATGTTTTCAACGTTTCTTCTCGAGTCGAGATGCTTCGATAAGTGATCTGAATTAATTATTCCGCTCAGATAAATGATCTGTTGTGCGCAGGTTTTTTCCATAAAGTTGCGGAAGTTGGTCGCACATTGCGCTTCCATTTGCTGGAAATCACCGGACTGCGTCGCCATGGAATGGATCAGGAAATAAGCAATATCAATTTCAAGTGGTATTTCTTTCAGACTTTCGTTATCCAGGAAATCGACTTCAACAACTTGAACATGCCCCGGGATTGCCGAGGTATCAAAACGATTCTTATCTCTTACACAACAAATAATTTCATGTCCCTGTTCTAACAACACAGGCAAAAGACGTTTTCCAATATACCCCGTCACTCCGGTCAATAGAATTTTCATAGCCTGATTTGTTAAGTTCAATTGTTATTTAGTGTATACAAATATACCAAAATGCAGTCTAATTTGTTTTTATTTGGTGTGTTTTTATTCTAATGCAGCAAGACGCACGCTATTGATCTTTTATTTCTTCAGTAAGCAAAACTTTAATTGCAACATCATGTGTGTAGCGTTTTTGGCTGTGCCCTGGCTTCGGTCAGCTCCAGTGCATTGGAGCCTTTGAAGAGAGTGCTTGTACTATCCCCACCTATAGGCTACGTGAATAGGGTGCTTGCTAAATGATCGAAAAGAGCGAGCGAAAAGGAAATACTAAAGGCGCACGGAAGCGTGCGCCTTACAGTTTGTGAAAGCAGTTCTGACAAGCTGCTTTGGTGGAAACGCTTAACTTCTGATTTCCCTTCGCATAAAAATGTAATAGGACCAGGCAAAACAGATCATCATGGCTGCACAGAGGCCACTGACCTGTGGCCACACCATCAGAAAACTTTCCCGAAAGGAAAGTGGTGCGGGGATGGCACCGACCATCTGTTCCATGGAAATGGGACCTAAGCTGCGTACCGAGGGCATCAATAGGGTAGTGGTGGCATCGGTATAGAGCTGACTCGGTGATAAGCGGAGCAGATTTAAGATGAGCTCATTATAGCCGATGTACTCCTGCTCCGAAATGTAATTGGGGTTAGGTAAAAAAGGGCGTATTGCCAGATTGACCAGAATAGGAAAGAATACCGTAAAAAACAACCAGATGCCGATCGCGGTAAGTGCTGAGGTGGCCGGCTGGCGAAAGCGGATCGACAACAGGATGGAAAGGCTCAGCCAGAAGGCGACATAGAGCACACTGATCAAGGTAAAACCGAAGATACGCAGCAACTCCTGGGGTTCTATCCGGACACCTGTACCGAGGAGACCGCCACCGATCATCAGCATGACCAGCGCAACAAATAATGTACCCACCACGGCCAGTGGCGCCAGAAATTTGGCGAACAGCAGGTTGTCTCGGTAAATTGGCTGCGCCAGCAAACGGGTGAGTGTACCGTTGTTGTATTCTGCATTGACGGCGTCAAAACCCAAGGCTATGCCCAAAAGTGGCGCTAGAAAGTTTAAAAAAACATGAAATGGCGGAATGGAATTATCCGTTGTGGTCAGTAGCTTGAGATAGAGAAATGACTGATCAGGATCGCGCATATTGCTGACAGCGTCTTTCAGCCCTATGGATGAAACGTATAGGGATGCGCCGAAAGTCAGTACGATGAGCAGGATCAGTATAATAAAACGCCAGCTGCGGATATGTGCCGCAATTTCTTTGCGGACCAGCACCTGCATCGGAAAGGATGGCCGTTTATTGGTATCTTTTGAAGAAACCCTTGGATTTTTCATAGGCATTATCTGTAGTTATGCAGTTCTCAAAATATGTATTATAAATATCGTCGAGCTGGTAGTCGTTGCGGCTCACGGAAACGATATCGGCGCCATTGTTTACCAGCAGGCGTACAGCCATTGCTGTTGTATCGCTGTCTGTTTTTAATTCGATCGTAAATCCGTCCACCTTAAGATCACGGAGTCCGGGCAGGGCCTTTAATGCTTCTGCAAACCGTTTGGTATCGCCCTGGGCATGGTCAAGGGTAATGACGGTACTGATGCCTTTCTGCTGCTGCAGGTTATGGGCAAGGATTTCAAGTGATCCTTCAACCAGTAATTTTCCGCCAACAAAAATACCCACCCGATCGCATACACGCTGCACCTGGTGGAGGTGGTGTGAAGAAAGCAGTACCGTTAGGTTATGCTCCCTGCTGAGCTGCTTGATGAGCTCAAGGAATTCGTCAACACCCTTGGGATCAATGCCAAGCGTAGGCTCATCAAGGATGGCAACCTCGGGAGCCTTGATCAGCACTTCGGCCAAGCCTAGACGTTGTTTCATACCGCGAGAAAAAGCGCTCGTTTTTTTATGCATTTCCCGTTCGAGCCCCACCACATGTAACATGTCTTTTGCAGAAGCTTGTGCATAGGATTCCGAAAGACCATTTAATCTGGCAATAAAGCTTAGGTTTTCCAGGGCCGTCATATCCGGGTAGAAACCTACATTGTCGGGCAGGTAGCCGACTTTTCGTTTCACGGCGATCGGATTGCGCGTAGCATTATGACCACAGACATAGGCTGTGCCAGAGGTGGGTTCGGTCAGGCCCAGCATCATGAGGATGCTGGTTGTCTTGCCGGCACCATTGGGGCCGAGCAGGCCAAAGATCTCTCCGGGATAAATGTGCAGGTCCAACTGGTCTACAGCGGTTACTTTGCCGTAGCTTTTTGTCAGGCCTGTCAATTGAATGATAGGGTCCTTCATGATGATCATCTTTTTGTAAAGCCCTTATCTGCGGCCGTATTTGCGGATGAGAAAATACACCAAACCAATGGCCAAGACGATGACCAGCATGCCGATCCAGCCCGAAAGCAAAGAAGTCTTGACGATCAGCCGGAATGAAATGTCGGCGTTGCTCTGGGACGACTTGATCTCAAATTTGGCTGCATAGTCACCGGCAATGGTTTTGTCGGGAACTTTTAAGTTTACTTTGACGTCGATAGATTTACCTGCTTCGAGCTGTTTGATAGTGGATGGATCGAAACTTGCCTCCCATCTGCTGGGCAATTGGGAAGTCAGCTCCAGTGTATTGAGCGGAAGGGTACCAGTATTTTTGACTTTAAGTAGAATTTCTTTGCTGCTACCGGATACAACTTCGTCACTTAGTCGGCCGCTGGCTGTGGTCAGCTCAAGTGCATAGGAGCCCTTGACGACAGCTTCTAGCGCAAGTTGTAAGGTATCTGTCGGGGATATTGCCCGCACGGGGATTTTATATTTATCCGGTTTGGCCGTGATCGGACAACTGATTTCAATGTTGATTTCCTGTGCCTTATTGGGCTGCATCTGAAGGGAAGTCACTTGCGAGCCTTCTACGCGGTAGCTAATCTGCCATCCATCGGGTAGCTGGGCATTCAGGCTGTAGTTAACCAATTGAGCGGATCCGTTGGTCAAGGTGGCCGAATAACGAAAGGGTTCGTTGCTGGGGGCCTCAATATTGACAAGCCTCGCTTCGAAACCAGATTTGAGGGGCTTCAAGGCTTGCCCCGATAGATAAAAACTGTTAGCCAGCACAATAAGTGCGATAAGAAATGGCCTGAAAGAAAAACGTCGGTCTGTGTTTGTAATTAGTAATTCTGTTAACATGATCCAATAACTAAAATTTATATTTAAATAGAATATTAGCTTTTAAAAAATGTCGGTTTGGGTATCAGCTACCTTTTTGAAAAACCGCACCCAAATTAAAAATCAATTTGATAAAAATCAAGATTGAAATAAAAAAAATCGTGTAAAAAGAATGTGTTTAAATGGTCTATAGGCTGATAGCTTGTGTTGTATGCTGCAATGCACTTCCGTCAGTCAAAGTTTACTGAGCGGAAGGTTTTCTTGATGATAATCTTGGTGTTCTCGGCCAACTCATCCAGTGTACAGTGGATGGATCGTAATTGTGTCCTCTGAATTGTAGCGTCGTTCAGAAGAAGATTGATGCGAAGACGTCTGCTGTCTGAGGCTTCAGGCTCACCGCGCAGTTCATCAAACAATTCATGAATAATCTTTTCGCAGCTTTTTTGGTCAAAACTGGCGATAGTGATATAATGTCCGTGGCTGTACATCTGTAATTCAATATAGTAATTCGACGTTTTCATAATCTTCGTTTTAAAGACTGAAAAAAATAGGTTAGCCTCCGTGGGAGGCTAACCATTAAAATTTGCTATCTGGATCTTTAGGATATTTCGATCATCCGCGGTTCTTTCTGTTTGGCTTCTTCTTTCTTAGGTATTGTCAATCGGAGCATGCCATTTTCATAGTGTGCCTGGATATTGTCCTGATCGACAACCTCCTTTTGAAGTTCGAAGCTGCGTTGGAAAGATTGGTAGCTGAACTCCCGGCGTGTGTAGTTGTCTTTATGCTCCTCGTTTTGTTCTTCTTTAGCCGAGGATATGGTCAATAGATTGCCGTCGAGGGTCACCTTAAAATCTCCTTTGGCCATGCCAGGTGCGGCGACCTCCACTTCGAAGCTGTCTGCATTTTCCTTGATGTTGACCGCAGGAACGGTGGTACTTGTTGATGAGTAATTTTTGTTGTCCCAGTTTAAAAGCTCACGGTTAAAATTATCAAACATGGGCGAAAAAAGTGAAAAATTGTTCCAGTTTCTTTTTGCAAGTTTCATAGTAACCTCCTTTTAATGAAGTATAACAATAATTTAAAACTATCAGTCGGCCGACTGTATTAAAAATCTCACAAAAAAGGTACCGAGCTTAAAAAACTGAAATTTTTGCAGCAAAACTGTCAAATTTTACCTGATAAATTGACAGAAATGATAAGATCTACCTACAACAAACCGAAAATTGAATTTGTTTCAAACGATGTTCAGCTCAATCTTATCCTTATAATAACCCATTTGATGGATAAATAGTTAGAAAAGACCGGGCTTCTTAGCGATTTCTGGTCTTTTCTTTTTTGCTGAAAGCTACCAACTTCTATGGCACATAAAGGCCATAGGGAAGGGACAAAGAAATGAAGCGACTTGCTAATAACTAGGTTATTTTGACAAGGCCTCCAGCACTTTTAAATGCGATCTAAATGCTGTCCAGAAGCTCCGAAACTCGTTGTATTGTATTTTATATTCCTTGCAGGTCTGCTTCACAATCCTATTGAGCGCAGGATAATGAACATGGCTGATCTTTGGAAAAAGGTGATGTTCAACCTGAAAATTGAGACCGCCAAGCAACCAGGTAAGTACCTTGCTGCCCGTAGCAAAATTTGCGGTGGACTGAATCTGATGAATCATCCATTCTTCTTCGACCTTTGACTGGTCAATGGTTTTGAATTCGGTTTCTTCCACCACATGGGCCAGCTGGAATACTGTGGCCAGACTCATACCACATACAGTACCAGAAATCAGCAAACCGATAAGTGTGGGCAGCCACCCGACGAAAATGATCGGAACAATGACAAATAAGCTGAAGTGAATTAGCTTACTGACCCAAAAAATAATACGCTCTTTGACCGGAAAATGAAATTGCTCAGTTTTATGTCCCATGCGCCCACGGAAATATTTCTCATAATCCTGATAAAAGATCCACGCTAAATAGGAGATTCCATAGAGCAACGGAAAATAAAAACGCTGATAGCGATGGTGTTTCCGAAGTTTCTGGTCGTGGTGTATACGCATAAACTTTACTTCGATATCGTGATCTTCGCCATCGATATTTGTATAGGTGTGGTGTGCAATATTATGTTTGAGCTTCCAAAAGTAGATATTGCCGCCCAGTAGATTGAGCGAGTAGGAGAGCACAGTGTTCAGGTTTTTATTGTCCGAAAAAGAATTGTGCCCAGCATCGTGCATAATGTTAAAACCAATCGCAGCGAGGTTAGCTCCGAAAATGACACATAATGCTATTGCAATACTCCAATGCAAAGGTGCAAATACCAGAAGGAGATACAATACCGCAAAGCTGATCAGGAGAATAGCGGCTTTCAGATAGATCTTACGATTCCCGGTTTTTGGCTGAAGTGAATTTTGAAAATAGTTATTAATTTTTTGTTTTAACGTTTTAGAGAACAATGTATTTACATTGCTGAATTTTACAGACTGGGACATTTGGATTTTTACTCGAGAGATATGCTTAATATTTATTACGTTCGATCTTGAGCGATAGAACAATGTAAATATACGCTATAAAATTTGAAAGATCGCGGTAGTAAAGTTAAAGATTGTTAAAGGTCATCTTTCTTCTAAATTCAAGTGGTGAGATAGCTGTTTTCTTTTTGAATAAACGATTGAGTGACTGTGGCTGTTCAAAACCCAGTTGGTAGGCAATTTCGGCCACGGAAAGTTCGGACCTGGAAAGCAGATCCTTCGCTTTTTCGATGAGTTTATGTTGGATATGGTTCTGCGCGCTCTCACCGGTCTGCGAACGTAATAAATCACTTAAATAGTTTTTGGACATATTCAGCCGCTCTGCAAAATATCCTACCTGTGGTAAACCGTTGCGTTCGGTTTCGTCATCAAAGTATTGATCCAACAGTTGTTCGAACCGGCTCACCAAGGGAAGATTGTTTACCTTACGTGTGATAAACTGCCGGTTATAGAACCGCTGTGAATAGACGAGTAAAAGGTCAATAAAACTGACAATGGCATCCTGGCTGTAGCTGTCAATAGCATTTTCATATTCGCTTAAGATCCCTTTGCCGATATTTCGGATCTGCTCTTTTTCCCGGTCGGACAGGAAAAGCGCTTCGTTGACTTGGTAGTCGAAAAAACTGTAGCCGCCGATTTTCTTTGCCAGATCGTAGGTGCGGATAAAGTCGGGATGAAAAACAAGGGAATACCCTATTTCCGCATGGGCTGCCTCCGGATCAACGCTAATCGTCTGCCCGGGTTTAAAGAAGGTCATTAGGCCTTCCCTAAAGTCGTACTGGTGTGGCCCATATCCCAATACGCATTGCGCATCTTCTTTGATGGAAATGCAGTACAGATTGAGCTGAAAGGTGGTCTCGACCGCCGGATGCGTAAGTTTATTTTTTGAGAAATCCGTGATGCTAAAAAGCGGATGCAGGGGTTTGGGTAGCTGCAGCGCTTCGTGATAGTCAGCGATACTATTGACCCTGATCAATACTGATTCTTTTTTTGACATGCTCTTATTGCCTGTTAAATGGTAGACTAATTTAAGGAAAATGCCATGCGCTTTCTGCAGACATGGCATTTATATTTTTTAGGGTTGCAGGGGAATACTTACATCCCGGGAGCCGGTATCCAGTCCGACCGGCAGAATAGCTTCAATGCGCTGTAGCTCTTGCGCCGTCAGTAGGATGTCGGCTGCTGCAATATTCTGCTCCACATAGCGGACCCTTTTTGTACCCGGTATCGGCACGATTCCTTTTTGGATCAGCCAGGCAAGGGCCAGCTGTGACGGCGTAACTTCTTTTTCTTTTCCGATCTGTCCAAGCTCCCGGACCAGATCGAGGTTTTTATAAAACTGTTGGCCCTGAAACCTCGGGATAAGCCTGCGGAAATCGTCTTCAGGGATATCGTCCGGCGACTTGATCTCGCCTGTGATAAATCCGCGGCCTAAAGGAGAGTAGGCCACCAGACCGATACCCAGCTCTTGGGTCAGATCGTATACGCCATTGGTCTCCACTTCGCGTCCGAATAGGGAGATTTCATTCTGGACAGCCGTGATCGGGAACGTTGCGTGCGCCTTTCGGATTTGCTCGGAACTGACTTCTGAAATGCCCAGGTACCTGACCTTGCCTGCTGTAACCAGCTCGGCCATTGCACCCACAGTTTCTTCGATCGGAACATTGGGATCGGGACGGTGCATATAGTAGAGGTCTATTATATCGGTATCGAGATTCTTCAGCGAGCGCTCGATGGACTTTCGGATATAATCGGGCCGGCCGTTTATGCGCCAGGTCACTTGGTCGTTGTCATCGATCTCAAAGCCGAATTTACTGGCAATGATAAATTCGTTTCTTTTGCCCTTTAAGGCTCTAGCGATCAGCCTTTCGTTTTCAAAAGGTCCGTAGAGATCAGCCGTATCCAAAAAGTTGCCACCGAGCTCCAGTGACCGGTGGATGGTAGCAATGGATTCTTTCTCGTCGGCTTTGCCGTAGATGTCGCCTGTGGACGCAAAACTGCTCATCCCCATACAGCCTAAGCCTATCATTGGAATCTCAAGTCCCTGCTTACCTAATTTTCTTGTTTTCATCTGCTTCTCATTTTTGTTATCCAAAATTACAAAGCATAGGCTTTCTGATGTTTACCCCAATTACGGAATCTTGTAACCGAATTACGGATCACAAAAAATAGTGCATCTACCCTTAATTCCTGCTAAAACCTCCGCATACGCTGATCACAATGGTTCATTTTAATCCGAGCACTCCATTCAATATGGATATGGCTCCAATCTGAGCTATGTATATATGACAATATTATGTTTTGCACAATATAAATAGATACCTACCTTTGATTCCTATTTTAACAAACGGTCTCGATCTAGGAGATAGGTATAGACCAAACATTTTATTGGAATAAAGTGTTTAAAATTGCGCAGAACACGAAAATATGAGAGCAGAAATTCAAAACAAAATAAAAGAGGTATTCGAAAAGCAAAAGGATTTTTTCGCTACACAAACAACAAAGGACATTGCATTCCGTAAAAAACAGCTGCAAAATTTCCGCAGAGTTTATGCAAGTTACACAGATGCGATCTGTGAGGCCGTAGGTATCGACCTTGGAAAAAGTAGGGCAGAAGCGGAATACGTAGAAGTTCAGATAGTGCTGAGTGAACTGGATGACATGATCGAACATATGGAAGAGTGGGTGAAACCGACGTTCGTCGAATCAAAGCCACATCCTTCCGGCGCTGAAGTCATCAGCAAATATATTTATGAACCATATGGTGTAAATTACATCATCGGTCCGTTCAATTATCCGGTTCAGCTGACTTTCAGTCCACTGATCGGTGCGCTGATGGCGGGAAACACAGCCATTATCAAACCCTCTGAAAACACACCCCATGTTGCCCAGGTAATTGAAGATATTATTACCGAAACCTTTGATGAAAAATATGTTGCCGTTTTTCAGGGTGCTATTGAAGAAAATATTTATCTACTGAGCCTTCCTTTCGACTACATCTTTTTTACGGGTAGCCCGAATGTTGGAAAAATCGTCATGAAGGCCGCTGCCGAACAGCTGATTCCGCTGACCCTGGAACTGGGAGGGAAATCCCCAACAATTGTGCACCATGATGCGGACCTGGAAAAAGCCGTTCAGCGCATTTCTGCCGGTAAATGGATCAATTGCGGGCAGACCTGTGTGGCTCCAGATTACGTCTACGTACATGAATCGGTAAAAGAAGCTTTTATCGGTCAGCTTAAATCTTATCTTAAAGCGACATACAATGACGGATCATTGGGGATGATCGGCAAGATCGTAAGCCAGCATCAGATCAGGAATCTGGCGGGATATCTCGATGCTGCGCCTGAAAAAGTGATCTATGGGGGGAAATATGATCTGGAAACTCGCCATTTTGAAGCAACGCTGATGGATGATGTCAATTGGGATGACGCGGTGATGCAGCAGGAAATTTTTGGTCCGATCCTGCCTATTTTAACCTACAGCTCGATCGATGAGGTGCTGAAAGAGATCAATAGCAGGCCCAAACCATTGGCACTGTATGTGTTTTCTGAAAATCAGCAGTTTGCCGACAATGTGATCGCACGGACAACTAGTGGCGATGCCGAGATCAACAGTACATTGATCCATGTCGGATCGCATTATCTCCCGTTTGGTGGGGTGGGAACTTCAGGGATGGGAAAATATCACGGTAAATTCAGTCTCGAGAATTTTAGTCACCAGCGTTCGATCCTGCAGGTGAAATAACGGTTATTCAGACATTCACTTTATCGCGACGACTTCGATGGTTCTGTCCCGGTTTGCTACCGTTTGGATCTGGGGGCAGTGGTAGCCGTTTGTTTGATTTTTGTAATCTATTGTTTCTATTTCGTTATTGCTGTGGGCGGCTGAAGTGCTAATTTTGTCCTATATATCAATGAAATATGAAGACAGATAAAGTATGGTTTGTAACGGGGGCTTCCAAAGGAATGGGGCTTTCGTTGGTTAAAAAACTCATCGGAGAAGGCTATCGTGTAGCGGCAACAAGCCGGGAATCACAGCGCTTAATAGACGCAGTCGGTCATCTTGAAGGACCACAGTTCTTGCCCTTGGAAGTGGATTTGACAAGTGCGGAATCCATCCGCGAAGCTTTTGAACGTACGGTAGCACAGTTTGGAAAAGTCGATGTTCTGGTGAATAATGCGGGCTATGGGATCGGTGGCGCTGTTGAAGAAATAAGTCAGCAAGAAATTGAGGATAGTTTTGACATCAACGTCATGGCCGTTATCAAAACCATGCAGTCCGCGATGCCTTACTTCAGGCAACAGCGATCGGGCAATATCATCAACATTTCTTCGATTGCAGGATTCGATCCTGGAATAGGCTGGGCCATGTATGCCGCGACAAAATATGCGGTGAATGGACTTTCAGAGGTGATGGCAGAAGACGTGAAAGAGTTCGGTGTAAAAGTGACGGTGGTGGCGCCGGGGGCATTCCGAACAGAGTTTCTGGAGGACAGCTCCCTTGTTTTTGCGGAAAAGAAAATCGAGGGCTACAGTGCGATCCGGGGCTCGCACAAAAAATATGCGGCCATGAACGGAACACAGATCGGCGACCCTGAAATGCTGGCACAGGTTCTAATCGATCTGGCCGCTAATCCCAAGCCGCCTGTACGTCTATATCTCGGCAGCGACGCTTACAGAAGGGCAACTGAAAAAATTAACCTGCTTGCAGAAGAACTGGAAAGCAACAAGCATATTTCTTATTCAACAGATTTTAACTAAGAATCTTCCGTTAAAAATAGAAAGCGCTGTCGTAACTGAGCGACAACGTTTTTTGTTTGATTTTCGTACATTTATCCTATGGAGAAAATGCAGTCACTGGAGGGATTTTACCAGTCTAAATTTGACCGGGTCCCCGAAAATATCCGAAATGGGGTAGGGCATTTCAATGTCTTTAAAATAGATGAATATATAGGTAAGCATACCAAGCCAGTGGTCTACAGCAGGAAAGATTATTTTAAGATTACGCTGATTATCGGTAGAAACAGGATACATTATGCGGATAAGGTCATTGAAATTAAAAAGCAGGGCTTATTTTTTACAAATCCGCAGATCCCGTACAAATTTGAATGGATCGATGATTATAAATCTGGATTTTTCTGTGTATTTACGGCATCATTTTTTCATCATTTCGGCAACCTCAGTGACTATGAAGTTTTTAAACCCAACGCTATACCGGTTTTTGAGCTTACGGATGAGCAAAAGGAAGATATAGAGCAGGTATTCGTGAAGATGAAGGATAGCCTGGATTCGGATTACGCACATAAATATGATCTGCTGCGAAATCTTGTATTTGATCTGCTTCACTATACCCTTCGTATGGAAGCCGCTTCAAAAACTGAAAAGCAGCAGGCGAATGCCGCGCAACGGATTACCCATATGTTTCTGGAGCTCCTGGAGCGTCAATTTCCGATTGAAGATGTGGGGCAGCGGGTAGGCTTTCGTTCGCCCTCTGAATTTGCGGGTCAACTCGCCGTTCATGTCAATCACCTTAACCGCGCTGTCAAGGAGATCACTGAAAAAACAACCTCCATGATTATTGCAGAACGGCTGTTGCAGGAGGCGAAAATACTGCTGAGACATACCGAATGGAACGTCTCGGAGATCGCTTACTCTTTAGGCTTTAAAGAGGCTACCCATTTTAATAATTTCTTCAAAAAAATGATGCAGCTGACACCGGTGCGCTTTCGGGAAATGGATTGATTTGTCGATAGATTAAGTCCTGCATCCTTGTTGATGCTGAACCCCTGGACAGCTGTCGAAGCAAAAAGTGTTTTGAACTATTTTTGGCTGCCCGTTGTTCTCAAAACAACTGTGCATATAGGTGACAGGTAAGATTGATAACAAAAAGAACAACATATGAACGGATTCAATAAAAATATGCTGGGCGGACTGATCGGTGCGCTTGTGCTTAATGTCGTCCATAGTGCGGCCAAAAGATTTGACACCCAAGCGCCTGAAGTTGATAAAGTAGGCGAGGAAGCCATGCAGAAAACAGTGCGTTTTGCCGGGTTTAAACCACCAAAAGGGAACGCGCTGGTGGCGGCAACTTTCGGTGCAGACGTAGCTTCAAACGCCATGTTGTATACCCTCATCGGCTACGGCGGTCAGAAAAATCTGCTGCTCAAAGGAGCGCTGCTCGGAACAGTGGTGGGCCTGGCAACATTGACCATTCCGGAGCAGGCAGGGCTGGATGCCCAGCCGATAAAAAAGACCGACCGTACCAAGTTAATGACCGTGGCCTGGTATGTGATCGGGGGATTAGCCGCAGGGATGGCTATGAAAGCAATGAAAAAGAGATAGCAAAGTAAGATAGGCTTGATCAGCCTTGACGTTCTAAGCCTATTTAACGGCAATGAACACAAATAATTAGATAAAGGAGCCGTGTACAATGAAATTTTTCAATCTTTGTACATGGCTTTATTTATCACACTGGACAACGTTTATCAGTTGTATCCAATTGATTACTCAAAAAAGACAGACGGCATCGTTGTATTCCATCAATTGGCCGGATCAAGTCATGGATATACCGAACATAGCCGTTTATTTGACGGATTGCTGCTTGGTTTCATGCTAAAAGGATCGATGAAAATGCAGATTCATTTCCTGGAGTACGAAATAAATGCCGGTGATATAGCGGTTTTGCCGCCGCAGCTATTAATGGATACAAAATACCTGAGTGACGATGCTGAAATCGTAACCATTGCAATCTCCCTCGATTTTATGGCTGCATTTCCAATGCTGCGTGAATTTGTGATGAACGATCAGCTGCGCTGGCAGCCTGTCGTTAGGCTTCGAGAGGACGAAGGCAGCCTGCAGAATGAATTGATAACCTTGATAAAAGGATTTTACGACAAACAGCCGAGCCCGAATAAAGCGGAAATCCTGCGCCACCTGGTCATGGCGATGATCAATATGATCGCCGAGCTATATACAGAGATGCCCAATTCCAGGAATTTGTCCAAAAGCCGGACGCATGAAATTATCGATAACTTCTACCAATTAATTTTGAAACATGCCGGGGAACAAAGAAACGTTAACTTTTATGCGGAAAAACTGCATTTGACGCCCCAGTATCTTTCCACCTTCCTGAAAGAAAAAACGGGCAGATCGGTATCGCAATGGATCGACCATATGTTGATACTCGAAGCCAAGACACTCCTTAAATCGACCAATCTGTCCATCAAGGAAATCAGCCATGCACTGAACTTTGGGGAGACCAGCATCTTCTGTCGGTATTTTAAACGGATAAGCGGGGTATCTCCCACATCATACCGCAACTAGAAGATCATAGCCAAGTAGCCGTAACTAATTGACTGAGCACCTTAAAAATTGCACGTAAAAGCCTTTAAGGTGTCAATGCCTGTGTTTTTGACGCTGTCTATTTTTATGCCATGAAAAAAACAGAGAAAAAAGCAGCAGTTGGTTTTATATTTATCACCTTGTTGATTGATATTACGGGCTGGGGAATTATACTTCCCGTTGTACCTAAACTTGTCGCCGAACTTATCCATGGCGACATCACCGAAGCGGCGACATATGGTGGTTGGCTGGGTTTTGCCTATGCGTTCACGCAGTTTATCTGTGCACCGCTGGTCGGTAATCTTAGCGACAGATTTGGAAGGCGTCCGATCCTGTTGATTTCGCTCCTGGGTTTTGGATTGGATTATCTGCTACTTGCATTGGCTCCTTCAGTTGGCTGGCTCTTTGTCGGACGCATCCTGGCGGGCCTCACTGGAGCCAGTATATCAACAGCAAGTTCTTATATAGCCGATGTTTCTACGGACGAAACCCGGACAAAGAATTTTGGATTGATAGGAGCCGCATTTGGTCTGGGATTTATTATAGGACCGGTAATGGGAGGGCTGCTGGGGCACTATGGCGCCCGGATTCCTTTTTATGTCGCATCAGTATTATGTTTACTGAATTTCCTTTATGGTTATTTCATTCTTCCGGAGAGTCTGGATAAAAAAAGAAGACGGCCGTTTGAGTGGAAGCGTGCAAACCCGGTCGGATCACTGAAACTGCTGGCAAAGCATCCCAAAATTTCAAGTTTGGTGCTTGCTTTAATTCTAGTCTATATTGGACTCCACGCTGTACAGAGTAACTGGCATTTCTTTACCATGTATAAATTTCAATGGTCAGAAAGAACGGTAGGGTTGTCTTTAGGGGTATTGGGGCTGTTGCTCGGGTTGGTCCAGGGTGTTTTAATCAGATGGACAGCGCCTAAACTAGGTGAGCAAAAAAGCATCTATTACGGCCTGATTTTTTATGCAGTGGGTTTATTGCTGTTTTCTTTTGCTGGTGAGGGCTGGATGATGCTGCTATTTCTAATTCCTTATTCATTGGGTGGCATCTGCGGGCCTTCGCTTCAGTCGATGATCAGCAAAAGCATCCCTGCGAATCAGCAGGGCGAGCTTAAGGGCGCTTTAACAAGTCTGGTCAGTGCGACTTCGATTGTCGGGCCACCGATGATGACCAATCTTTTTTACTATTTTACACAGGATAAAGCTCCATTTCAGTTTTCAGGGGCTCCGTTTTTGCTGGCTTCTATTTTGATGATGTTAAGCGCTGTTATCATCTATGTTAATTCAAAAAAAGGAAATCTTCAATTAAAACAGAATAAGGGAACGTAAAATCAAAGATTAGATAAATCCTGTCAAGGGAAACTTGAATGCAGTTATTGCGTTTAATTTTGATATTTCTGATGGGGCTAAGAATCTAAAATTTTCTTATTCTTCTAAACTGGAATAATTGTCAACGACCAGATTATTTTTGACATGCCAGATACCTGGTGTTTTCCAGGCGATATCTCCAGCTTCATCTTTCTGATACCACGAATTGGCCGTCCCGTCCAATGTCACTGTTGTCCCCGATACCGAAACTTTGATATCGCTGTCATCAATACTACTTCTGTTTAATGCCTGTTCAACATCTTTTTTCTCTATGGCATTATGGATATCTGATTTGACCTTTATATTGTTCGTCAAGCCTTTCACGCCAGTAAGATGGCTTGCTGCTGTTTGAGCTGATTTGCGCTGGTAATCCCAAGGCAACTCCCCTTCCAAAGTAACCCAACCGTCCTCAACTTTGACAGTGACCTTGTCCTTCGGTACCGACCAATTATCTTTTAAGGCGCTGAGCACTTCGTCTGCAACTTCCTCATCATTCTTTGACCAATTATTCGGAAATCTCACATCAATATTTTCTACAAGGGCTTTTACGCCAATAACTTTCTTTGCCGCATTTTCAGCCTCCAGCTTTTTTGAGTAATTATCTACAACTCCTGTCAGGGAAACAACGCCATTTTTTGCTGTAACACCGATTTCCGCAGCGTGCAATAAAGGCTCCCACTGTATTGCCTTTTGTACGTCTTTTTGCAATTCTTCATTCGTCTTCATCTGGTTTAATTTTTAGGAACAATGTTATTATTGTTCCAGTGTAAAGTTCTTGTTTTCAGTATCATGTATGTTGTATAATGAGCGTTTTCTTTTGTATAATTAGTAGTAATTTTTTCATTTCTTTTTAACATGAACTGAATTGGGCGATAACCATCAAAAAAATAGCTAAAAAACGAAAGCGATATACTAGTTTAATCCGGCGAAATGTTTATAAAACCAACGTTTCATCAGTTCTGCCGATAATATATATATGACTACAATACCAAGCATCGCTAAATAGACTCTAAGTGGTAGTATAATAAAACCAAACATTGTTGCAGTAAAAGGAAGAATGGGAAGGAATAATGCCAAGACAGCGATAAACAGCATCGCCAAAAGCAAGTATTTTCCGGGCCTGCTTATAATAAATGACTGCCGTGTGCGGACGACCAGAACGATGAGGGTAGCAGAAACGACAGATTCAATGAACCAGCCCGTTTGAAACTCTTTTTCCGTCGCATGAAAGTAAAACAATAATACAGCAAAAGTAATATAATCAAATATAGAGCTCAATATCCCAAAGAAAAACATAAAACGTTTAATGAAACCGATATCCCATTTGCGAGGTTTTTGAGTCCATTCTACATCAACAGTATCTGTAGCTATAGCCATTGATGGAAGGTCTGTCAATAAATTTGTGAGTAAGATCTGTTTGGGCAATAAAGGCAAAAATGAAAGAAAGATAGATGCTCCCGCCATACTGAACATATTTCCGAAATTGGCACTAGTAGCCATAAAAATATATTTCTGCGTATTGGCAAAAGTCCGGCGTCCCTCTTTGATCCCCTCAATAAGTACATTCAGATCTTGGCTAAGCAAGACGATATCTGCTGCTTCTTTAGCGACATCAACCGCTTTATTCACCGATATACCGACATCAGCAGCATGGAGCGCAGAAGCGTCATTGATACCATCGCCCATATATCCAAGTACTTTGCCGGCCTTTTTCAAAGCAAGAATAATTCGCTCTTTGTGATTGGGCTCTACCTCGGCAAAGATATCTGTCCTTAGTACCTGATGTAAAAGGGCGTTCTCACTCATTTTTGCGAGTTGTGGTCCCGTGATGATCACAACATCTTTCATACCGATCTGGATGCCCATATTCTGGGCGATAAGGGCATTGTCTCCAGTAATAACTTTTAACTGGATACCGAGTTTATTTAATGACTTTATCGTTTCAGCTATTCCCTCTTTTGGCGGATCAAACAGGGTGATAAAACCTGCGAATATCATATCTTTTTCATCGTTTTTATGAATAGGCCCATTATTAGCCCATTTTCTATAGGCGACACCTAAGGTTCTGTAACCCTTCGCGCTGAGATCTTTATAGGTCTGTTGGATTTGGCTTTCTGATGCCGCCATTGGAGAAAGTTTTCCCGCTACATCCTCAACCTGGCTGCAGATCTGAGTTACCTGATCCACAGCGCCCTTGCTGACCATAAGCGGCCCATCATCTCCGGAAACCAATAGTGTTAATCGTTTTCGGATAAAATCATAGGGGATTTCATCCAGGCGCTGTCTTTCGGTATAGTCCTTTAGTTCGAGAGCCGATATGGCTTCATCAATGGGATTTCGGAATCCTTGTTGCAGGCATGCATTGGTCTTGGCCAGCGATAATACATTGGTATTTTCAGTTCCATGAATATCAAGGCCCTGATTGACTTTTACATTTCCCTCAGTCAATGTCCCTGTTTTGTCAGAGCATAGAATATCAATACATCCAAAATTTTCTATCGAATTGAGCCTTTTGACAATAACCTTTTTTTGTGCCATTCTACTGGCGCCCTGAGAGAGATTTACCGTAATAATGGCCGGAAGTAATTGTGGTGTCAGGCCCACGGCTATGGCTAGCGTAAACAGGAGGGAATCCAGTACTGGTTTATGCAGCGATACATTGACCCCGAAGATCAAGATAACCATGACCAGGGTTATCTGCATCAGAAGATAGCCAAAATGTCGTATCCCAGCTTCAAACTCCGTCTCTGGAATGCGATTTTGGAGACGTTGACTTATATGACCAAACTCGGTATGAATACCTGTTCCGACAATAAGTATTGTCGCCGTTCCACTGATCACATGACTGCCCATAAACACGGCATTGCTCCGCTTCGCAAGCGCTGTGTCTGCGGCTAAAACACCCGCTTGTTTCTCCGCCGGAAATGTCTCCCCTGTAAAAGCGGCCTCATCTATAAAAAGCTCATTTGATGTCAGTATAGCAGCGTCACCTGGTATTACATCGCCTGCCCGAAGCGACACGATATCACCCGGCACGATTTCCTCAATGGGTAGATCAATACTTTTGCCGTCTCGGCGTACGGTTGTCGTTATACGCACCAAGGCCAATAATTGGGCTACGGCATTGCCCGCAGCTCTTTCCTGCCAAAAGCCTAGTGCACTGCTGAAACAGACGATAGCAAATATAATGAGCGCATCTGTTCGGTCTGCCAGATAAAAAGACAAGGCTGCGGCAATCAGTAATATCACCGTTATGGGGCTTTTAAATTGATTTAGAAAGAGCAATACAGTACTTTGTTTCCCTGTAGATTTAAAGGAATTGACACCATATTTTTTCCTTCTCGTTAAGACGTTTTGCTCCTTTAGACCTTCCGGAGTTGTTTCCAGCTGGTTTAACAGGTCATCTGTTGGGATTGACCAAAAATTACTGATACCAGATATTGTATTCGGAAATTTCATAGAAAATACGTTTATTAAAAAACGTTCGATAATCATATTGCAAGATCTGGAACAAAGGAGTTTATATTTCAGCGGCTAATTCATCTTATTTTAGAATCGAGCTAGTAAGTAAATTTAAATAAAGCTAATCATTTTTTTTGAGAGTGTGCCACGTTATCTACCTGACTTGAAAACAAGTTGTTATGTCGCAATCTATTCAGCTTAGTACCGTTCAATTACTACCAATTATATAAAAATTAGATAATATTATACAATCTATAGTGATTTATAAATAAGAACTTTGTTTGTATTAAGTTGGTCACTTCGAAGGTTTATCCATCCGAAGATAAATGCAGGTAGAGGTATGGATGGATATCGAAATTTTAAAAAAATTAGATATCATGAAAGCGCTTAAGTATTTTCTAGTTGGGTTTTTCTTTATTCTTTGCACAGCGATCTACGCACAGAATGTGAAGATAGATAGTGAAATTACGATAGCGCTCAAGGACAATACATATCTATCCAGGCTGAATTATCCAAAATCAGTCTTCAGGTTCTATACCGACAATTATTCAGGCTATCATTGGACAGATAGTCGGCAAAGACAGGATCAATCGGAAATAGCGCTTTTATTGTTGGCGCGCGCCAACCATTTTGGGCTTTCGCCTTCTGATTACCATCCAGAAATCCTTTCTTTTGAAAAATTAAAACAATGGCGGGATTTTCCCTCTGTAAAGAATCAGACGGAAAGAACCCAGTTTGATATGCTGCTGACAGATGGCCTTATTACCTTTATTAACGACCTTCACTTCGGAAAGTATAATCCATTATATCATAAGTCGCGCATTGATACCAGCAGGATCAATGGATTTTGTGCGGATGAGATATTGTCGACAGCACGAATGCACACGGATTTCCAGGGAGCAATACTTAAGGCTCAACCAACGATCAAAGCTTATAGTGATCTTCAGGTCTATCTGGATAGTTCCTATACGGTAAATAACAGTATCACTTCTCAAACTGAAAGAGGCAAGATCATCATTAATATGGAGCGCCTGAGATGGATCAATACGCAAAGTGCAAACTATATTATGGTAAATATTCCTTCGTACACACTGGAGCTTCATCAGGGGGACGAGATGTCGGACTTTAAGGTTGTAGTAGGAAAGCCAACAACAAAAACGCCCGTTTTGGAAAGTGAAATCAGTTATTTTTCAACGGCACCCGACTGGTGGGTTCCCCAAAGTATTTTCCGTAAAGAAATGCTACCGGAAATTTTGAAAGATAAGAGCTACCTAGCTGATCATAATTACTCGATCTATGACGGATCGGGCAATAAAGTCACCGTGAATGCATCAAAATTGAGACAGATCAACAACAGTCCTTATAACTATAGTGTAAGGCAATCCTCGGGTCAGGACAACGCATTGGGTGCTGTCGTATTTAGATTTCAGAATCCCTATGGGGTATACCTTCATGATACCCCTCAGAAACAGTTTTTTGATCGCGGGAAAAGGGCGCTCAGTCATGGCTGTGTACGTGTGGAAAATGCAGATCGCCTCGCCGCTATGCTATTATCATTTGATGGTTCAGAATACAAAATTTCAGAGCTGGAAAATGCAGTACTATCTTACGAAAAGAAGGATTTCGTGCTGAAACAGCCCGTGCCTATTATAATAACTTATCTGACCTGTCTTATAAAAAACGGGAAGCCTGCTTTGTACGCCGATATTTATCAGTTCGACAGCGCACTGGAAGACAAGTTTAATCAAAATAGATAACGGAATCAGGACAGCATGGCGCTGCTGCTCATGCTGGATGTGTTTAAAATAAAAAGATTACTACTTAGTCAAAAGTGATAATGATCATTGTAAAAGATAACAGTGATCATGATCTGAAAATTTTTATAGATCTAACTTTAAAGTATCAAACCATAAAACAAATTCATTATGAAAACCACAGAAACCCCCGATCAACCAGTTCAGTCTTCACTTGTATCGCAGATAGAAGATTTTTGGGGTAAAAACGAACTTACCGATGCACTGGAAAAAATGGAACCAACGATAAATATCATTGAAAAGAGTGGTGTTTATAAACTAAGAGTTTCAGCCCCCGGATTTAAAAAAAGAGATTTTAGGGTGGCAGTCGAGGATCGGTCATTGATCATTAGTGCGGAGCACAATGTTGAGAAGAAAGAAGAAAACGAAAATTATGTAAGGAAAGAATTCTTCGCCAATTCATTCTCCCGTAGCTTCCGCTTACCAGATAATGTTACCCTGGATCGCATAAAAGCCACTTATAAAGACGGATTGCTAAACATTACCGTTAATAAAACTAATGCGGAGGAACAGGAGATAAAAGACATCAAAATCCGATGAATAGACGAGGTGATATTCATAACGTGCTGGTGTGCATTTAAGAGTTTTCTTTAAAAAATAGACTGCCGGATGCATATGGGTTTTATTAAAAAGATCAAGATGGAAACTATTTTTATAAAATCTCTCGGAGGGGCCGGAACAGTGACCGGATCAAAGCATTTATTAAAAACTCCCGAACTCACCATATTAGTCGATTGTGGCTTATTTCAAGGAATTAAATCCTTACGCGAACAAAATTGGGAATCCTTAAATACCCCGATAGCAGCAATTGATTTGGTCATTCTTACCCATGCCCATCTTGATCATTGCGGTTATCTCCCTCTACTCGTGAAAAATGGGTTTAAAGGCCGGATTTATATGACGGAGCCTACCGCGGAACTGACAAAGTTAATCTTGCTTGATAGTGCGAAATTACAGGAAGAGGATGCGAAAAAGGCTAATCAACATCATTATACCAAACATCATCCTGCAAAGCCCCTGTATACACAGGATGATACCGAACGGGCTTTCGAGCATTTTTATATTGTACAGGAAAATACCGATATCAAACTAAGCGATCACATTCAATGTCAGTTTAAGCCCTGCGGGCATATTCTTGGCGCCTGTTCGGTGGCAATTACATGCTTTGACAAAACGATTGTCTTCTCAGGAGATATTGGACGAAACCGTAGTGAGATTCTGCCTATCCGTGACTTTTTTACCCAAGCGGATTTTTTGGTGATGGAGTCTACTTATGGAGACAGATTGCACGACAACACAGATTTGTATGATAGTCTGCAACATTGGATCAACCTTACGGTTAAAAATCACGGAAACATTATTATTCCAAGTTTTGCCGTGGGCAGGGCGCAAGAACTTATCTATATGCTCTTTCGTTTAAAGGAACAGAACAAAATCCCGCACGATCTGCCGATAATCCTGGACAGTCCCATGGCAGCTACCGCCACAGCTATCATGGTTGATTATGCCGAATATACCACAGTTGAGAAAAGAAAATGGCTGAAAATTGTTGAAAGTATCGAAATTAACAGAGATTATATAAATACAGCGGAGTTTATTCAGGATAAAACGAGTAAAATCGTTATTGCCGGTAGCGGTATGATCACTGGGGGACGGGTGCTTGAATATTTGAAACATGATATAGGTAATAGCCGGAACACAGTATTGATCGTCGGATTTCAGGCAGAAGGTACACGCGGCAGGGCCTTATTAAATGGGGCTCATGAGCTGAAGATTCATGGCGGTTATTATCCTGTAAAAGCAAATATCGTAGAATTGACAGGTTTATCAGCGCACGCTGACCAGTCTGAACTAATGGAATGGATCAGAAAATATAAAATTCCTCCTCAACAGATCATGCTGGTACATGGCGAACCATGTGCATTGGAAGCATTGCGTGTAAAGATCCAAACAGAACTAGAAATACCCGTTAAAATTTTAGTGAAAGATGAGCAATTTGCACTCACATAGTTTGCCAGAGTTGCTTATAATCACTTAAAATTCACTTTGTTGTATGCAATGTCCCTTGCCGTCCAAAATATACAGGTAGTCATGATGCATGGGGAATTGTGAGAGCGGCGTATCTGTCTCGTCGTTTGAAATTGATAATCTTATTGGAAGAGTGTGATCGTATTTTATGATAATTTAATAACTACCAACATGTTAGGAGAATTGAGTAAAAGAGAAATTATCACCTTATTAGAGAACCAGTTTATTGGTCGTATAGGGTGCCATGTCAATGGTGAAACCTACATTGTCCCAGTTAACTATGTTTACCAAAATAATTCGATATATGTTCAGTCAGGCGAAGGTAAAAAGATTGAGATGCTGCGCGCAAACTCTCGAGTTTGTTTTCAGGTTGACGAAATTGATAGCATGTTCAAGTGGAAAAGTGTGATTTTGTGGGGTAATTTTGAAGAGCTGAAGGGTATGGAGCGACAACAGGTTATACAGGGCTTGATCTTGCGCATTATGCCTAATACAAATGAGACTGGACGAAATCCTGCTCATGCAATAAATCCACAGTTTCATGATTCACTAATTGTATTTCGCATCAACATCGAGCATGGGACCGGGCGATTCGAATCACATGATGCAAGATAATGACTTTAACGCATCGATGCCTCTCTATTGATCGTTCAAAGCTTGCCATCTCTGCAGTGGTCAAAGAAATTAATGAAAATATAAAAATATTATTCTTTTTAAGATCTCTATTTTTTGATTTTATGGAATAACCTAAAATAAGGGTTAAGGATACCGAAATTTAGTAAATCTTTGTCCGATAAATATTTAAAAACAAATTGTTAGGCAAACATGTTTAGTATATAGCTACTTTGTTTTTGTGATAGATAATTTAGCCCATTTATTATTTGTGCTATTGGACCAACCGACATGAAATTAATCATCCAAAATATGGTGAGCCGCCGTTGCAAAATGATGGTAAAATCGGAACTCGATAAACTGGGGATAGCCTATACATCTATCGAATTAGGCGAAGTTAGATTAGCACAGCCTATTTCTGAAAATATCAAACTAAAGCTCCAGGAAGCATTGCATCAATCGGGGCTGGAATTGCTGTACGACAAGAGAGCCGAATTGATCGAAAAGATAATCAGTATTATTGTCGAAATGATCCATTACTCCAAGGAAATCCCGCAAGTTAATTTTTCTACTTTATTAAGTGAGAGACTAAAAAAAAACTATCATTATCTCGCCGAGATATTTTCCAAAACAAAGGGGATCACGATCGAACATTTTATCATATTGCATAAAGTAGAAAAAATTAAGGAATTGATCCTTTATGGCGAATTGAACCTTACGGAAATATCATATCAGCTACATTACTCAAGTGTATCACATCTCTCCAAGCAGTTTAAGCAGGTCACAGGGCTGACACCTACATTTTTCAAAAAGTTTCCATTAAGAACGCGAACAAATCTCGAAGATCTTTAATGTCACTCAGTCTACCTACCAATTATACAACAATCCATTCGAATTGTATAACCTATACTATTTTATTAATCAGAACTTTATTAGGAAGTAATAATTTAATTGCGTCGTAAAATTTAAGCAGATGAAAACAAATGCAGAATTGCAAAAGGATGTCGAGCGGGCAATCCAATGGGAGCCCCAGTTGCATTTGGCAGAAATCACTGTTATGGTTGATGAAGGTGTTGTTTCTCTCGCTGGTTATGTGGACAGTTATGCAAAAAAGCTACAGGCTGAAAATGCTGCAAAGAGAGTTCATGGCGTGCGGGCACTGATTGAAAATATTGAAGTTCAATTTCCAAGTAACTGGGCAAAAACTGATTCTGAAATCGCAAATGAGGTTTTGGCAGCTTTGCGGGCTGCTTGGCTAGTTCCAAAAGACAAAATCGGAATAAAAATTGAAAATGGATGGGTTACATTGGATGGTGCCCTACAATGGAATTATCAACGAGAAGCGGCCAGAAATGCTGTAATTTATCTTATGGGTATCAAAGGAGTAACGAACAATATAAAGGTTAAAGCCGATACGAGCAATGCTATTGAGAAAAAAGATATTGAAGACGCATTGAAAAGAAGTGCTATTGACGCTAGTAATCTCCTTGTGACGGTATCAGGCAGCACGGTCACCTTAAGAGGTAAAGTCAATTCCTGGTATCAAAAAGAAGAGGCAGAACGGATTGCGTGGAACACACCCGGTATATGGGAAGTGAATAACGAGCTTTCCATTGATTATGAATATGCCTTTAGTTAATAAGTGATTGTTTATAAAATAATCCAACAGACAAGAGCCACCATATATCAATAATACTACATACAACTATCCTTAGGAGCATCCGTAACCGAGATGCTTTTAAGGATAGTTTTCAACAACTGCTAATTTGATCTTTCATGGTATCCATGAGTGTTTTTGAATTACTTTACTAAAATTGCGGCACTCATCCTATTTCTTTGTCTACGGTATTCTTTTATGGCCGGTAAAGGCTACAACGCTAATGGTATCATGTCGTTTTTTATTCGAGCTGTGTACTTTATTAAATCCTTTCTAATAATTATTTTATTTAAGAAAATGAAAACTTTAACACTATTTCTGATTGGCATAATGACCTTATTGGGGTGCAATCAGTCCGCCGACAGGCGAGCCAATACGGCAAAACAAGAAAGCAAAGATATCGGGCCTGAACCAGATACGGTTAAAACAAAAAGAATAGCAGACTGGCACCGATTCAAACTTGAATCTGACAGTGCTATTGCGAAAATGGACAATGATCTCTTGAATCTACAGGCTAAGTTGGCCAAGGCAAATTCAAAAGATAGGGCTAAGCTCGATGACGATTATAACAAATTAAAAATTGAAATCGCAAGATTGAAGGAGAAAATTCGCCAAAAGAATGTTGCATTCGACAACGATATACAGCATGCTAAAGATATGACATTACAAGAAAATGAACAGTTTAAAAAAGATGTGAAAAATGATATTGACAAACTGGGGAAATCTGTCGATCAGCTTTTTAGAGATGACAAAAAATAAGTTTTACGTTTAAAAGAGTATGGTTATGTCACACGATAATTATATGTTTTTTGGGATGCACCTTATTTGGTGGGTAGTATGGTTATGTTTTATCTTTTGGATCTTTTTCATCCCTTATGATATACCAGGGGAGAGGAGAATGAAAGATTCTCCATTGGATCTTTTAAAAAAGCGATTGGCTTCCGGTCAGATCAGCATTGACGAATATCGGGAGGCAAAGAAAATGCTTGAGGATTAATATAATTTGTGTCAATCCGCTTGCTTGTTTGCAAGCAGTGGTCTGGTATTAGCTATGTATTGCGGGTTAACAATCTATCAAAATGATCGAGCTAACAAGAAAACAAATTAAATCTCAATTGAAGACAAGGCAAGTCTTCTCCAACAAATGGGATTATGGACGCGCGTTTATCATCGCCGGTCAAAAATTCGCTGATAGCGTTGCAAGATTTGGAGGAAGTTGGATATTCATCATTAATACCCCGCAAAGGGTTATATGTAAGATAAAGTACTTATCAGCTTTAAGTATGTTGATTAGAAAATAAAGGATATGAAAAATGTTGTCCCGTCCGTCATTGCCGATACAGCTTCGGCAAAGAAAAAAATTGCTGTAATCGTCGCGCACCCTGACGATGAGACCCTCTGGGCAGGAGGTACCATTCTTGGTCACATCGATTGGCAGGTGTATGTTATTAGCGTATGTCGAGGCGATGATCCTGATCGGGCCCCAAAATTCAACGCTGCACTTCGAGTGCTTCGCGCCGAAGGGGCAATGGGTTGTCTGGACGACGGCGTGCGACAGATACCATTGAGCGCATCCGAAATTCAACATACCATTCTCGCACTGTTGCCACCTCTAGTATATGATCTGGTAATCACCCACAACCCTTCGGGCGAATATACTTACCATCGACGGCATGTAGAAGTCAGCGAGGCCGTCATAAAACTCTGGAAAAAGCGCAAAATAAAAAGCAAGGAATTGTGGACATTTGCCTATCATGATGGGAATCGTCAGTTTTATCCACGACCTAATAAAACTGCCCCGATAAAAAATCAGCTGGACCTCGCTATTTATGATATCAAGTATGAAATCATGAATAGAGTATACGGTTATCCAAAAGATGGTTGGGAGGTGATTACTACACCAAGTACAGAAGCGTTTTGGTCCTTTACTGATACGGGCAAGGCCATGGCCTGGCTTTCTAGGGGAGGGGTATTGGCATGAAAGTCTTATTATTATATGATTATCCACCCTCGCCGGGGGGGCTGTCTACGCAAGGGGATCTACTTTATAAGGGCTTGCTTGCCATTGGTGTTGATGTTCATGCAGTCCACTGGCAGTCGGATCAGGAGAAGGAATGGTATTATGACTGGTTCAGGCCCGATGTCGTTGTGGGTATCGGATATTGGGGACATGTCCCTGCCATTGTCTTACATCCACAGCTCTTTGGGCAAAAGGCAGTACCCTGGCTTGTCGCCGACGGATACATCGCCAATTATAGAGATGTACTCAACCAATTGCCACTTATCTTGGTGACCTCCAATTGGGTAAAACAAATGTATGTAAGAGATGGCATCGCTGGCGATAAGATCGAAGTGCTTCCGGTAGGTTGTCATACAAATTCATTCGTTCCGCATGCTAGTAACGATCCCAAGATCCTTGCTGTGCGGCAACAACTTGGAGTGTCTCCAGATGAAATTATGATTTTGACCGTTGGTGGGGATGCGGCTTCAAAAGGATCAAATGAAGTGATGCAGGCATTGGCTTTAATCGACAAAGATGTACCTCCTTGGAAATATGTATGCAAAGTATGGCCTCAACCGCGCACTTCTTTTCAAAATCAATATGATCACGATCTGGCCGAAAAGCTAGGCATCAGCAAAAAAGTAATATATGCCACTAATACGATATCAAGGGATTTTATGCCTTATCTGATCGGCGCTTGCGATATCTACGCCGCACCTTCCAGACTGGAAGGCTTTGGGATGCCACAGGTAGAAGCTGGCGCATGTGGAAAGCCGGTTATAGGTATTCGGGCCATGGGTATGCTCGATACACTGGTGCATGGTGAGACTGCACTATTGGCGGGTGTGGCCAAGGAGATTGTCGTCGACAAAGTCACTTTGGGTACTGAATCCGGTTATGAAGATAATCACGTGATCCAGTTTGATGTTCCTCGCACGGTGGACTATAGAGCCGATGTCACCGATATCGCAGATTGTCTGCTAGTTTTGATGCGAGATACTACGATCCGTACGGCAATGGGTGAAGCAGGACGGAAAAGGGTCGAAGAGCGATTTGACTACAGAGAGGTAGCCCGGCGTTTTGTCAGAATAATGGAAAAATATTTCATGTTCAACTAAATTGAAGAGAGTATGCTTACAGAAAACCAACGTCAGGCGATAGATGCCGCAAAGATAGCTGCAGAAGGTGTGCTGTTAAATAATAGCAACGGACCATTTTATCATCTCCCGCGTACTGCCGGCTGGGGGTACCCTGAACCCTACAGCCGTGATCTTTTACTCTCTATCCTTGGCATTGCCAGTACCCACAACATACAGCTTTATGATAGCATCAAGAGCGTGCTGGAAGTGTTAGCGGTGACCCAGACTGTACATGGACATATTCCATCCATCGTGTATGACCCTAATAATTTGGGTGCGAGCGATACAACACCGTTGTTTCTTATGGCGGTGGGTATATATCGTAAAATGACCGGAAATACTAGTTTTCTTGAAAAGGCTGTTCATAAATCGCTACGTTGGATGCAGTATCAGAGCCCGGCAGATAATGGAGTGGTCGCCCAGCAGCCTACCAGTGACTGGCGTGATGAGCAGTGGGTACTGGGATATGGACTCTATGTTAACGCCTTATACCATAATGCGCTCCAGGTATTGGGCTATCAGGAGCGGGCGGATAAGCTCGCCAAAGGGTTGAATATCCTATTTGCAGGACGAGATCCTTATTATGCTCTCTGGACATTTAAATTATACCATAGCGGCAGATTTGATCTGTTGGGGAACAGTCTTGCGATAATTGGTGGAATAGCATCTGTGAAAGAAGCAGATACGATCATAGACTGGGTCGAATCCTCCTGTGACCTCATGAGGAAAGAAGGGATTTTAGCGGTGGACCTTCCTCCCAATTTTTTTCCATTTATTTATCCAGAAGATCGGGAATGGCACGAACGGTACAGGCAGTTTAATCAGCCTGGTGATTATCATAACGGTGGGATATGGCCATTTATCTGTGGCTTTTACATTGCAGCCCTCGTGAAAGCGCAGCGATTTGATCTCGCTGAAGCAAAGCTTGTGACCCTCACCACACTCGTCACAACTGCAGTAGACCGTCAATTGAAATATGGCTTTAACGAATGGCTTAAAAGTCAGGATGGAATACCTTATGGGCAGGACTGGCAAACCTGGAGCGCGGCCCTCTATTTATATGCCGCAAAATGCGTTCAGACACGTACTGTACCATTTCTGTAGCGTTGGAAAGTGTGAATTAGACTGATATCAAAAATCTTAATATCGCTCCCTTGTATTCTAACCTGCGTTATTTGAGTTCAGGATGGATTATTAACGGCCCCGTATTTTAAACCTTTGATTTTAGATAGGGGATACGCTATTGTTCGTCGAATCTTTTTTTGTCATACCATCCAAACTATCATTGTATTCCTTCAGTTTATTTTCGTATATTTATAAACCTCCCTACGTGCAGTACCTTGTCGAATACAAGCAGATCGTATGCAAGGACCCCACTTAAAAATCCAACAATGATTTCAGCAACCAAAAGAGGAATAGCGTTCCTATCCACCTATCCTCCACGCGCCTGCGGTATTGCGACTTATACTACAGATCTGATGAAGGCTATCTCAAGTAAATTTGAAGAGTCGTTCCGGCTGATTCCTATACCGATAGTAGATGATCACAATTCACAATATGATTGCCCATTGGGCAAATTGGATATAGCCGATCCGCTTTCTTTCGAGAGTATTCTTAGAAACATTCTATTTGATCAGGATATCAAATTGATCTGTATCGAACATGAGTTCGGCCTTTTCTTAGGTCAAGAAACTGAGTTCATATCTTTCCTTTCGGATCTTAACAAAGCACAAATTGCCATTGTTGTGACTTTCCACACAGTGTTGCCTGCACCAGATCGTACGCTGCTTGATCATGTATATCGAATAGCATATAATTGTTCCCAGATAATCGTTATGACACAGGGATCCGCAAATATCCTGACGGATATTTACAAAATACTTCCTAATAAAATAACGGTAATAGAACATGGTACACACTTAGCTCCAGCAGTAGATAAAAACGCCATTCTTGAAAAATACAGTCTTCTGGGCAATAAAATCCTCAGTACATTTGGTTTACTTGGTCCTAGCAAGAGTATAGAAACCACACTATATGCACTACCTGCTATCATTGCACAACACCCAAATGTAAAGTTCCTTATCCTAGGGATGACACACCCCAATCTGCTGCGGAGTGAAGGAGAGACCTATAGAAATCAACTTGAGGCAATAGTTAATCAATATGACATTTCAGATCATGTCCGATTCGTTAACGAATTTCTTTCGACGGAAGAGTTGCTGGCCTATCTATCGATCAGCGACGTGTATCTTTTTACATCAAAAGACCCTCTACAAGCGGTTAGTGGCACATTTTCTTATGCGCTTAGCTCTGGATGCCCTATTGTGTCAACACCAATTCCCCATGTAAAGGAGGTTTTAAAAGAAGATATGGGTACCATAATCGACTTTGAAGACTCTGATCAGCTTGCAGCTGCCGTCAATCAGATCCTGGATGATGAACTTAAATTAAGCAGGATCCATCATGTGAACCTTCAAAAGATGGTCAAGACCTCCTGGCAGAATGTTGCTATTGCCCATGTTTGCCTTTTTGAGCTTCTTATAGATCAAAAGAGGGAGATGATCTTTTCAATTCCACCGGTTAACCTGGATCATATTTTCCGAATGTCCGAGAAGCGTGGGTTTGTTCAATTTGCGGATATCTCCTCGCCCGACCTTGCAAGTGGTTATGCGCTGGATGACAATGCAAGAGCGCTAATAGTCATGTTACATCATTATAAATCATATGAATCTTATGAAGATATTGCTCTGATTCAGAAATACCTGGATTTTATTGGTTACTGTATGCAAGGAGATGGCACGTTTTTGAATTACGTAGATGGGCACGGTAATTTTACGGTGCAAAATGGACAAGAAAATCTTGAGGATGCCAACGGGCGGGCAGTCTGGGCCCTTGGCGAAGTGATTGGCCTGGTTGATATTTTGCCTGAAAGAATAGTAAAACTTGCTTTAGAGCTTTTAGAGCGGGCGTCAAGACATGCGATGGTTTATTATTCGACACGATCGATGGCCTTTACCATTAAGGGCCTGAGTTTTTTGAAGAGTAAAAATTATAAGGCTATTATAGAAGTCCTGGCTGATCGTTTGGCGGCCATGTTTGAGCAGGAGAGCACTGCAGAATGGCAATGGTTTGAATCTTACCTGACCTATGGCAACAGTGTTATCCCAGAAGCCATGTTGATCGCCTATGAGGCTACTGGGGATAGTACATATAAAGATATCGCTTATCAATCTTTTGATTTCTTGTTGAACAGGATTATCATAGACAATGAGATTCATGTGGTTTCCAACAAAGGCTGGGCCCAGCGTGGCCAGCCGATATCCGAGCCCCGGGGGGGCGAGCAGCCCATTGATGTAGCTTACACCATTATTGCACTTGATAGATTTTATAAGTTCACAAAAGATGAGCAGTATAAGAAAACGATTCGAATAGCCTTTGAATGGTTTTTAGGACGGAATCATCTTCGTCAAATTGTTTATAATCCAGTTACAGGGGGTTGCTTTGATGGGCTAGAAGAGCATGAGGTCAATATCAATCAAGGTGCAGAATCTACCATAAGTTATTTAATGGCAAGACTTAAAATGGAGGATTACAAGCGAGAAAGAGCGAATTAATTTATTTTGAACAATTAACGCCTTATTGTCAAATATTATTGGTATATTTATTAAAGTGATCTACTATTTCATATAACCCAACTCTGTAGATCCAATATGATAAATTCATATGTTTTATCTTTAAATTCTCCAAGATATATCTTCCGGAAATTTTTAATTCAACAACTAGCAGCTAGCGTACTTTTATTGAGAGAATACGTTTTGGCTCAACATTACTTTTCCCGATCAAATGTAAAAATTGAAGAGGATGAGATCCTTACACACTATAAATCAATATATCATGAGTAAAGACATTAAAAAGGAAAAAAGCACCAAAGAGAAAGCACAATCTTCTTATCAAAAGGAAAAAGATGGCTCCTCTAAAGACGTAACGGATAATGTTTTCCGTAAAAAAAAGAAATAGGCAATCGAAAAGGTAGCTTATTTTTTGCACTTGCACAAGGCAGATTATTTTGAAGCGCGTATAAAGGCTGGATTATTAGACCAGGCTTTTGCTCGCTTTTTTCTTTGAGCAAATACCGGTATAGTATATCGTATGATATGATGTACAATTGTCAAGTTTCATCGCACAAAAAAAGCATAACAGTTTCCTGTTATGCTCCTTGGAAAATAAACAAGTCATCTTCCAAAATGGACTATTCTACTTAATTATGCCTTACGTACGTTAGTTGCATTAATGCCTTTTTTTCCGTTCTCTAGATCGAATGTCACGCTGTCGTTTTCGCGGACATCACTTACCAAACCCGTTACGTGGACGAAAATATCGTCACCACCATTTGCTGGTGTAATAAAACCGAAACCTTTGTTTTGATTAAAGAATTTTACTGTTCCTTCTTGCATTTTATTATTATTTATTTAAAGTATTATTGCCTTATATCCATGGTAATGGCATTTTGGCCAGTACGATAGTAATCTATTTGTTCGCAAGAATGATGATATGTATATTAAAGAGGATTGATGGGATCACGTTTAACGATACTGCACCTATTGTTTTGATAACAAAATGAGCTTCTGAAAATGCCAAATCTGAGGGAAAGAGAAATGCTTAACGATTCAGAAGAGCGAAGGCGGAGCCTGATTATATCTCGAATATAAGTATAATAAACTGGAATATAGCAGATTTATCTTTTTATTTTTTTCTAATGATCTAGATCGGGGTATGATACAGGATTTCTCTAAAAATTGGGGGCTCTATCTTATCCCCATCATTTTCTATCTGGAAGCATTTGGAAGAGACATGTCTTATTTACTTTGCAATAAGTGTTTATACGTTTTCGAATGAGGATACACGCGAAATATGATAAATATTCTCACCTGTAGAACCAAAGCTCTTCAATGAATGTTCCACTATAAATACTTTAATAGCGATAAATATTTCAATAGGGCAACACCATTAAATGAGACAGTTGAAAAATCTGGAAATATTAGGATGATCAAACAGTCCCAATTATATAAAAAAAGTCTAATGTCCTTGTGGTGCAAAAGTTTATACGACCTTAAAATACGGGAGAAATAATGATTTAAAAAAGTAGAGTCAATGCACAATTTCTGCGTATCTCTAATAGGAAGACAAAAATGGATGGATCTTACAGTCTGTAAGATCCATTTTTTATAAATGATGTTTAACAATGGGCATTTAACCACAGTACTAAAAAACAAACAACATGAAAAAGAAAATTGTGATATGTGATGATGACAAAGAAATATTGAATGCATTTTCCATGGCGCTGGAAAATCAAGATACGATTGTTATAACCGTAGCGGACAGCTTAGTACTGGCAGAAGTGTTGGATAGTATAGATGCTGATATACTGTTTTTGGATATTCATATGTCGCCACGTAACGGAGATATTGTATTGCGTGATCTCAGGAGCTCATCTAAACATGATAAACTGCCCGTGATCATGATTTCAGGTCATATTGATGGACGGAGCATTTCAGAGGAGTGCGGAGCAGACGGTTTTTTAGCTAAACCTTTTGATCTTACCGACGTGGAAAACTACATACGAAGATTTGTTTATGAAAGTTAATCTTAATATCGTATTGGTTTTAAGTTGCCCGAAATTATTGAACACTTACAATGCGCTACGCGGCATTTTTATTTATTAGATACTGCAGTCGTTATGATATTTTCAGGGCTTCAAAACGATAAGCTACAAAGTGGAATGAAAAAAAGTATGGCATCCGATTTGATTATTTTTTTGTAGATTTAACAAACTACCTAGGGGATAGAATTATAAAATTAATTAGGGCGAAATCATCCATTGCCTTCTAAATATAGATAGATATGAGAAGAAAGATTTTTATTTGTGATGATGACAAAAATATTGTGGAAATGCTCGAGATGGTGCTTGGGGAGTTTACAGAAGCAACGATCATTTCGGAAACAGATAGTCGAAATGCATTCGCCCGTTTAGCGATAGAAAATCCGGACATATTGTTGGTCGACATTTCCATGCCTATTGTTTCCGGCGATCAGCTGATCAGACAGATTAGGGATGACCCGAGCATCAGTCCTATGTTCATTATCTGCATGTCGGCAAATCTTATGGGCGAACAGATCGCCATAAACGCTGGGGCAGACGTTTACCTTGCAAAACCATTTGACATGAGCCAACTTTTAAGCCTTATCGCGGGTGCAGCGCAGACAGGCTAAAAATTTATCTTCATCAATTGTAGCATTATGAACAAATTTTCACATCGGGACATTCAAGATATTCACGATTTAAACAATATCCCGATCGTGTCAATCGATTCGACCGGACTTATAACCTATGGAAACAGCACAGCGCTTCGTTTACTGCGCATTGAAAAAGCCGATTTAGGCATAAGAAATTTTTTTCCTTTTTTAAAAAAAACGCATTCCGGGGAACTATTCTACCAAACACTAGTAACAGGAATTTCTGTAACAAACGAGCTAGCCAACATGCTAGTAGATGAGGATGAATATCATGTAACATTTTCCTCCCATTTGATAGAAGATAGAGATGGAATCCGTTTAGTTTATCTATTCTTCCAAAATATCACTGCCTTGGAAAAAGGCGAAAATTTATTTGCAGCGCAGGAATTAAAGTTTGAAAAATTACTGATAGAGAGTAGAGAGCGCCAGGCAAGGCTTGCTGCGATCGTAAATACATCGGATGATGCGATAGTAAGTAAAAATTTGCAGGGAATAATTACGAGCTGGAATCATGCTGCTAGCATCATGTTTGGCTATACCGAAGCCGAAGCATTGGATAAGCACATTTCATTGATTATTCCGCCAGAACGTCTTCAAGAGGAAGAATTGATTATCAATAAAATAAAAAATAGCGAACGGATTGCGCATTTTGAGACAATGCGATTGCGCAAAGATGGAAAACAGATTTCCGTCTCCTTATCGATTTCTCCAATTATAGACGAAACTGGAAAAATTATTGGAGCGTCAAAAATAGCCCGGGATATTTCCCGGCAGAAGGAATTTGACGAAAAACTGCAACGTTACACGTCTCATGTGGAGACATTGAACACGATGAGTAAACTGGTTTCGGAAAGCTTGGAGATCAATGAAATACTCCAACGTGTGATAGATGCCTCTTCTAAAATTATCGGTGCTGGTTTTGGTATATTTTCCTATCAGTCCAGAGATTCAACTCAAGAACATCAATTACAATTTGCCTATGCTGGGCAGATAGAAGATTTTGAAAAGAGCTTCCGCACAACTGTGGCTGATGATTTTTTAAATTCTTTAGATCTTGACTTAAAGGATCTTGCTGGTGGAGGAATGAATATAGAGAGCTTTCTTTCTATACCCGTCATATCAAAATCGGGCGATGTGGTCGGGCAGCTTGTTTTTGGGCATAAGGATGAAAACCGATTTAATGAAGACCATGAAAAATTGCTCGTAGGCATTGCTACCTTGGCAAATACAGCATTAGAAAATGCTACGCTCTACGAGGAGATTCGAAGCCTCAATGCAAAAAAGGACGAATTTATTGGGCTTGCAAGTCACGAATTGAAAACGCCAATTACCAGTTTAAAGGGGTTTTTGCAGTTTATTAATATGCGTATGGTTGAAGGAGATAGCAACAAAGTTATCATCAATAAAGCCTTGCAACAGACCAATAGATTGTCTTCATTAGTAGGTGACATGCTTGATGTAGCCCGGATTGAAACAGGCCATTTGCCGCTTTCCCGTTCATCGTTCGATGTGGTCGAAATGGTCAAGGAAGCCGTCGAGCAGATTCAGTATGCTGCCAGTTCCCACCTGATAACCTTCCATAGCGAAAAACCTACGTATACGATATTCGGTGATAGGCAAAGGTTGGAGCAGGTCGTGATTAATCTGCTCAATAATGCCATTAAATATTCACCTGAAGCTAATCTCGTAAAAGTAAGTGTTCTGGAACAAGAGAGCTGTTGTGTTTTACAAGTTCAGGATTTTGGCATGGGCATTTCGCCAGAACAGCAAGGTCATATCTTCTCCCGGTTTTACAGGGCAGCCGATATCTCTTCCAATATCTCGGGTTTTGGAATAGGTTTATATATCAGTAAAGACATTGTCGATCAACATAATGGCGAGCTATCTGTTCAAAGCGAAATAGGTAAGGGGGCTATATTTCGAGTTAAAATACCGCTTTAACTTACGATTCCTGACTGCTTCTGAGAAATAGATTTGTAAAAAATATTTGTGGACGATTTTTGATCTCCGCTTATCATTTAAGCGTGCGCACAGCATATTGTATGGGCCGAGAAGTTAACCTCTTGGGTATTTCACCGAAAGCAGGAAGTGAACGATTCCTATTGTTGGCGGGTTTGACAATGGCTGAGATAGTTTCATCAAACAGCATTGCTTCTGGCCATCCATTGACCATAAATTTAGATAATATTTCCACAATTATTTAACTTTTGTTCAACCTCGTTTTTAGGAATAAATTTCTGATAGTTCTGACAGATGTTTTTCCACACTGGGTCGAATTTTTTGAGGTTTGAAAAGTTTTACCAACGCTCAAATAATTTGTAATAATGGTTTAACTTGCATACTGACTACCGACGAACGAAGTGGCTGTGATACGATAAAAGCGATAGATCGAGCGATGTCTTCGGCATATAACATTTCCAGAGCTCCGATTTTTTCACGCTGTTCTTCGGGCGGATAGGGTTGCATGTCGGTTCCGACTGCCCCCGGTTCGATGAGGGACACCTGTATGCCCTTAGGATTGACTTCTTTGCGTAAAGATTCGGTAAATGCCTGGATGCCACCCTTTGAACATACATAAACAGAACTTTGCGCCTCGCGGGCATCTGCACTCATGGAGCCTACATTAACAATATGGCCTGATCCGTGGGGTTCCATCCTGAACAGCGCCGCTTGGGAACAGCTCAGATAGGCAAGAACATTCAGACGTAATAAATAGGCCTGGTCTGAATAGGTTCCTTCTTTAACCGATTGATAAGCGACGGCGGCATTGTTGATCAATAGATCCAGCCGATCATACATACCATCAAACTCCTGAAAGAGAGACTGGATTCCCTCTTCTGTCGCCAAGTCCACAACAATACCGTTCAATGAGCCTGCACATGTTATTTTAGCGAAGTCTTCCAGCGTGTCGTCAAGCTGCCGTTGGTGATGACCGCATATCAGAACATGATTCCCCATCGATGCGAGCAATAATGCCGTTGCACGTCCAATGCCTGTTGTGCCACCGGTAACTATTACATTTTTATTCTTTATCCATTCTGGAAGGACAGAATTTACATAATTTGTTGGATCGTCTATCATCATTTATATAATTAGTGACAATTTATTCTAAACCGCATTAGGGGAACATTTTCTCTTCTAAATTAGTTTGATACTGGGTTTTAAGGCGTATTTGTTCGCCTTTTTGCGTATTTACCGATAAAACGATTCCTGCATGGAATGGTTCATCCCTATAATAATTATACACCTCTAGGGCCCGATATATGACATCCAGCCTTCAGCTTAATTAAAAATATTATGACACGAGACGGAATCAATAGAAGTTTTTGGCAAAGCGCTGAATCCCCCAATCTTTCATCGGACTTCATCGATCTAGCATTTGACACCATTATCGTCGGAGCAGGAATTACGGGAGTAACTTTAGCGAAAGAATTACAAAATAGGGGTATAAAGTGCCTGCTTTTAGATAAAGAAAATCCCGGATTCGGCACTACGGGCGGAACTACCGCGCATATCAATAATTTTTACGATGCTTCCTATAATGAGGTTATCGATAATTTTGGAGAAACAGCAGCACAACAGCTGCTTATCAGTACATTTGATACTGTAGATTACATCAGAAATAATATTGTTAGAAATAGGATCGACTGCGATTTTTCTATATGCGATTTTTTTCTGTTCAGCGCAGAGGAGGGACAAAACGGGCAACTTGATCAAATTTATGCAGCACATCAACAACTCGGATTGAAGACATCTTGGATAAATTCGATCCCCTTTAGTGTACCTTTTAAAAAAGCGATTCGCATCGAGGGGCAAGGTCAATTTCATCCGATTAAATATATCGACGGATTATTGTCCACCTACATCAATGAAGGAGGTGCTCTCCTGACCGATCAGATTATTGAGGAGTATGACAATGATAACAATAGAATTACCATAAAAACAAGTGATAAAAGAATCTTTACAGCCAAAAATTTGGTTTGGGCAACACATACACCGCCAGGAAAGAATAGATTTAATTTTCTATTAGCGCCGTACCGAAGCTATGTTGTGGTGCTGAAGCTTTCCGAGGGTGCGTCTGAAGCCGGACAGGCAGCTGATTTGTATGATCCTTACCATTATTTTAGGTATCATCAGGCTGAGGATGCACAGTATTTAATCGTTGGCGGATTCGATCACAAAACTGGAGATGAAAAGGATACGGAGAAACATTTTGATGACCTGAAGCAATGGGCTGATGAGCACTTTGATTACGATGAACTGGTTGCTCAATGGTCATCACAGTATTATGTTTCAGCAGACGGCTTACCCTATATCGGAAGAATGCCAAATGAGTCCAATGTTTACATTGCTACAGGATATGGTGGCAATGGGATGACTTTCGGATCAATGGCCTCTCTGATTATTCCCGATTTGATTGAAGGTATGGAAACTCCTTTATCTGAACTATTGTCCCCAGCCCGTGTAAAACCGATTGCAAGTGTTAAAAGTGTGGTTTCCGAAGGGTTGGGTGTGGTCAAGCACTTTGTTATGGACAAGCTTTCGCCGGAGACGGTAAAAGCGCTAAATGATATTCCCAAAGATGGTGGGAAAGTTGTTCGTCTTGAAGGCAAGACAGTGGCAGCCTATAGGAATAAGGAGGGGACATTATTCTGTTTAAATTCAGTGTGTCCACATATGGGTTGTACGGTAGCCTGGAATCCTTCGGAGCATACGTGGGACTGTCCCTGCCACGGATCCAGGTTTGATGTCAGCGGTAACATGTTAAATGGTCCAGCGACTACAGGTCTTTCTAAAATCGACCTAGATAATTGACACATAAATAGCTAACGTAGATTGTAAACGCCATTCATCGATAAAAACAGTTGTTTTTATACAGTTATTTTTATGGTACGTACTAGTACTGCTTGTGGCTGATTTTTACCCATAATTTAAAGGCTGACAACCTTTCCGTTTTTTGTACTGTTCAATCTTTGAAACTTAAACTCGTCAGATATGAAAAAAATTAGTGTATTGATATTGGCAGTCCTCGGGCTTTGGGGATGTGCCAATAGTGGCAACAAAGGAAATGACGCAAATGGGAGCCATGACTCTTCTACCCATGTGGACGATGGGCAGTCAGGCACGGTCGCCAATGACTCTTTAGGCCGTGATAGTACGGATTCTCTACAAAGGCAACCCTCGCCGGCTAAACCTGACTAAAGAATAAAGTTGTTAAAATAAAAAAGAGAATGGTAAAAAGTGTAAATTCAATCATTTTTTCAATGCTTAGGCTAAGTTGGATACTCCAGCTTAGCCTCTTTTGTTCTGTTGTTTCTGGTCAAAAGATCGATTCAATTCTGGCAGCAGCCGATTCGGTAGCTGTGCGTGATTCACTGCCTGAAAATCCACTGGCCACTGCACGAACGTATCTTGAACAATGGCGCAGCCAAGTCGATCATTATTATACAGCATTTGACAGCGTAAAACGTGGAGCGGCTTGGCAGCGTGGAGAGGAGGATAAAAGGGGGGCAACAGGCGTCCAAAGTTATATCCGGGAGGTTAAGCCTTCTGTACTGCTGCTACGTGGCAAAGTTGATGTGCTACGCAAGCAAACGGTGCCGCAAGACTCAACAGCATCCTCCTGGAATGCTGTCCAAGACAGTGTAGCGACCTTGCAACGAGATATTGAGTCGCTGTTATTGGATATGGAAGACTTAAACACCAAAGCACAACAGCAGCAAAACCTTGTTCAAACGCCACAGACAGCGACATCCTGGAGATATTGGAAAAGTATTATACGAAAGAATCTCGAGCAGGACGGTTTGTCTCAACGTTATTATGATAGTGCTTGGGACGGACGTTTTCTTCTGCTGATATTGAGCCTAGCTTATTTCTACTGGCTTTATCAGATGCGAAAGCGTGAAATCGGTGCGCAAGAACAGCTTCCTTTACATCGAAACAAACCTTGGTGGATCCCTATTCTGAAATTCGCCGTTTTTTTTCTTATTCTTTTACCGCTCACATCTTTTCGTGTTCCAGTAATTGTAATCGAGTTGAGCTATTTATTGATTTTTGGCTTTTTGTACCTGCTGACTGCCTCACAGCTGTCAGCTGCTAAAATAAGGATGATGCAATTTGTTTTCCTTTATTACATCCTCTTGCTGACGGTAAATCTTGTTGTGGACATGGATTTGATTTCAAGAATCGCTTCGTTAATGGTCTGTGTGATCGGCATTCGTCTTGTTTGGGTGCTTGGGCGGAAAAAAAATGGCAAAGTCCCTTTCGATTCCTTGCGACCTTTTGCCCGTTGGGCGCTTTTAGTAATCATTACGGCTGCGATACTATTTAATTTGTTCGGCTTCTTAAATTTAGCACGTACCTGCAGTATTGCTGCTGGTGTGGGTTTACTTCAGGCTCTATCGTTACATGCTTTTCGGGATATGGTGTCTCATGATCTGCTAAATTCCTATGAGAATGCTAAAGAAGGACATTTTGTAAGCAGATTTGATAAGGAAAAGATGATTACCGCATTGCATCGTGTAATCGGACTTTTTTCTACGATATTGGTCATTATCATTTGGGCCAATACGCTCCATATGACCAGTGAAATCCGTAGACTTTTTGATCGTCTGCTCCACAGTAACCATTCCGTTGGAAGTATCACTTACACTTATGGTGATGTACTTTTAGCCTTTGCGGTTATCTGGACGGCGAATTGGATCCAGAAAAATTTAAAGGATCTGCTTGACCAGCCGGCGGCAAAGATAAATCAGCGCCGTACAGCGTTACTGCCGCTTGTCCGTGTAGTTATCTTTATTGCCGGCTTTTTGATCGGGATCCGAATCCTAGGTTTGGGAGTTGATAAGCTTACTGTTATTGTTGGAGCACTAAGTGTCGGAATCGGTTTAGGCCTTCAAAATATTATAAATAATTTTGTTTCCGGCGTTATTTTGGTGTTCGAACGTCCTTTTAAAGTTGGCGACTATGTGGAACTTGCCGACAAGAAAGGACAGGTTCTGCAGGTGGGTATTCGTTCCAGCACCTTACTTACTGATCAGGGGGCGCAGGTAATTATTCCCAATGGAGACCTTCTTTCTGGACGTTTGGTCAACTGGACATTTGAGGAATCTGATATTCGCTTGAACCTTCAGCTTACCATTGTAACGGGCCGCGATATTGAGGAGTGGAAAAAATGGCTGGCGGAGCGTATTGTCGAGTTCAGAGAAATTGATCATAGTCTTCCTATGAAGATTCTCACGAAAGATATTACCGCGGATGCCTATGTTGTATCGATTCAAGTAGGTATACAGCATGTACAACAAATAGAAAATTTTCGGAGCAGCTTTCTTGAAAAAGTAAAAGCTGAAGCAATGCTTCATGATTCTAAAGTTGCTTCAGCCTAGCTCTTTATTGATGACTAGATCATCTTCGTCGGGTAATCGCTGGAGTCTCATTGGATTCGTTCTCTGGTAATTCTAGATTAGGATTATCTGCAACATCTTTCGAAAGGTAATCGTGGCATTATTTTGCAACGTTTGCGAATGCAATGATGGTTTCTTGTGGGGATTTCCCGGCAGAAATTTCCTATGAAAGAAAATAGTTGAGTCTAAAATCCAACCATTCGGAGGCGAGCCATGTTATTTGCATAATAATGTAACTCCACTAGCGGTAAACGCTGGAAGATTACCTTAAAAAGTGACACCGTAAATTGTAAAATTATGGGCTTAACGAAATATCGCGAAAAACGCGCTGCGGGAGAGACGCCAGAACCATTTGGAGGAAAACCTAATGGAAAGGAGCTCCGCTTTGTGATCCAAAAACACGATGCATCGCATCTCCATTATGATTTCCGTCTAGAGATGGATGGCTTTCTCAAAAGCTGGGCTGTACCAAAAGGTCCATCCACAGACCCCGAAGTGAAGAGGCTGGCCATGATGGTTGAAGACCATCCCTATGATTACCGTAATTTTGAGGGAATTATTCCAAAAGGCCAGTATGGCGGCGGGACGGTTATTGTCTGGGATGAGGGAACTTATGAGCCGGTCGATGAAGAGGATGCGGATATTTCAAAACAAGAAAAGAGTTTGCTTCACCAGCTTCATTCAGGAAAAATGAAGTTCAGACTGAATGGCGATAAGCTAAAAGGCGAATTTGCGCTCGTGAAGGCCCATGGAAGGGGAGATAACGGTTGGCTTCTTTTTAAACTGGAAGATAAATACGCCAATAAAAAGGATATTACATTAAAAGATAAATCAGTTATATCGGGCAAGAGTATCGCACAGATGGAAAAATCACCTGCCAAGGTATATGGAAAAAAACATCATTAAAAAAGATACGAACGTAAAGGATAAGAAAGGAAAGGGTGGGAAACAAGCCTCTGAAATTATTGAAGATCAGCTGCAGGCTGTGCCCATAGAAGAAAGCAAAAGAAAAAGCAATGTGGCAGTCATCCTGAAAAAAGGCGCCAAACAGGCTTTCTATCAGACTTTGGACCCTATGCTTGCCACATTGGTTGACAAACCCTTTGACGATCAGGGCTGGATCTATGAAGTTAAATGGGATGGATACCGTGCTGTCGCTTTTAAAAAAGGTAGTAAGCTAGAACTAAAATCAAGAAACGGTAAGAGTTTTAATGAAAAATTCTACCCGATCTATGATGCTCTAAAAAGCTTGGATTTGGACGCTGTACTGGACGGGGAGATCGTTGTGCTGGGTAAAAATGGTACGGCAAACTTTGGCTCACTTCAGAACTGGCGGAGCGAAGCGGATGGCGATCTTGTCTATTACGTTTTCGATATCCTTTGGTATAAAGGCAAAGATCTCAAAGAACTACCGCTTATAGACCGTAAGGAAATCCTGAAGGAAGTTTTACCACAAAGCAGCAACATATTGATCAGCGAGCATTTTCATACCTCGGGCATTTCCTTTCTGAAGGAAGCCAGAAAGCTTGGGCTGGAAGGTATAATGGCGAAACGAGCCGACAGTCCTTATTATGCAAAGGCACGTTCAAAGGACTGGCTCAAAATAAAGGCCAACAAAAGACAGGAAGTTGTCATCGGTGGCTATACCTTGAATGATGATTCAAGCAAGCTTTTCAGCAGTATTCTTGTCGGAGTTTATGAAGGGAAAAAATTAATTTACACTGGAAAGGTCGGTACAGGATTCAATGAGAAGCTACAGCATGAAATGATGGCGCTTTTTAAGCCTTTAGTCATTAAAAAAGCACCATTTGCCGAGGAACCTGATGTAAACAAACCTTCGCGTTTCCGTCCTAATCCGCCGCATGCTTCGGTAACCTGGCTCAAGCCTGAGCTGGTCTGCGAAGTAAGCTTTACGGAGATTACAAGCGATGGTGTTATGCGGCATCCGTCATTTGATGGAATGCGCGAAGATAAATCAGCAAAGAAAGTTATCCTGGAGGAGGAGACTTCAACGGAATCAGTTGTAGCGGATACATCCGCTTCGCTCGTCAAAGCTAGAGATGACAATAGGAGAAAAACCTTGCTGAACCCAAAAGATAAAATGCAGGTTCGGAAAGTAAACGGCCATGAACTGAAATTTACTAATCTAGATAAAGTGTTCTGGCCAGATGAGGGCTATACAAAGCGGGATCTGATCAATTACTACTATCAAGCTGCGCCCTTTATACTTCCGTATTTAAAGGATAGGCCGCAGAGCATGAACCGTTTTCCAAATGGAATCGAAGGAAAAGGATTCTATTTTAAAGACGTGACCGATACAGCTCCCGACTGGGCGGATACGTATCTTTACCACAGTGATACGGACGAAAAAGACAAACACTATCTGGTCGGAAAAGATGAAGCAACCTTACTTTATATGGCCAACCTGGGCTGCATTGAAATGAACCCCTGGAATAGTACGGTCAAAAGGCCTGATCATCCGAGTTTCTGTGTAATAGATCTTGACCCTGATAAAAATTCTTTCGATCAAGTCATTGAGGCTGCTCAGGTTACAAAAAGTATACTTGATGATATGGGGGTGCCGTGCTACTGTAAAACTAGTGGTTCGACAGGTCTCCATATTTATATTCCTTTTGGGGGGAAATATGATTACGAGCAGTCCAAGGAATTTGCGCGCGTGGTCGTTACCCTGGTACACAATGAACTTCCAGATTATACAAGTTTGGAACGGACAGTAAAAGACCGGAAAGGAAAAATGTACCTTGACTTTTTACAGAACAGACCGCACGCTACAATCGCAGCTGCGTATTCGGTAAGACCGAAACCCGGAGCTACAGTATCGATGCCGTTGCACTGGGATGAGGTGAAGAAGGGGCTTAAGATAAGTGATTTCAATATCCGGAACGCCATCGCAAGGATGCACGAAATGGGAGATATCTTTAAACCGGTACTTGGAAAAGGAATCGATCTGAAAAAAGCAATCGCTAAATTTTCAGAAAAATAGTAAAAATGGCAATTCATATCAGACTGACACCGTAAAAGAGAAAGCGGCTAGAAAGCAGGGTATTTCAGCCGAATTACCCCATGTGTTTCTATAAATTAAAGTAAAAGGTTGACCCCTTACCTTTGATACTTTCTACCTGTATTTCTGAGCCATGCTGGCGAAGTATTTCCGCAACCAGGTATAAGCCAATCCCAAATCCGGAGATATTGGACGTATTCAGATTGTCGACGCGGTAGAAGGATTTAAATATATTCTTTTGATGTTTAAGGTCTATTCCAATACCTTCATCACGAACGTATATCCGTGTTTTATCGCCATATCTCTCGGTACCGACCGTAATCTTTCCTCCCGAAGGGGAGTATTTCACGGCATTGCTGACTAGATTGCTGATCACCTGATCGAGCTTTGCCCTGTCTGCAAAGAGGTAAAGATCCGAATTGCAGAGGATTTCAATAGGATGTTTTTCTGAATCGAGATTATTCGTACAGTCCCTTATTAATCTTTCCAGCTGAAAGCTGGTCTTATGAAGCTGAAGTTTACCTTCTTCAGCCTGGGCAATACTTAAAAAATCTGCAATCATTAACATCATCTTTTTAATCTGAGATTCGATCTTTATTGCCATCTGGGCACTTTTCTGTCCAAAGATATCTTCGTGGAGCTGCATCATCTGAGCACTCATCAGCACGGTAGTAAGGGGAGTTTTAAGTTCATGGCTGGCCATGGATATAAATACATTCTTCCGTTGTTCTTCCTGTTTTTTTTCGGTGATGTCCCGGGCAATCTTCGAAACGCCGATAATCTCCCCATGCTCATTTTTTATAGGAGATATGGTTAAAGATAAGTCAATCAATTTTCCGGACTTTGTTAGCCGCACGGTCTCAAAATGTTTTATGGATTGCCCAAGTCGCATTTTGCCTAGAATATAATCCTCTTCAGCATGTCTGTCGGGCGGAATTATTTTTAAGATCGGCTGTCCGATCATTTCATAAGAGGTATAGCCGAAAAGACTGGAAGCGGCATCATTCCAGCTGGTGATGACCCCCTCCAGTGTCTTCCCAATGATCGCATCATAAGAAGAATTTACGATAGCTGCGAGCTCAGCACTTTTTTCAATGGATTTTTTCTGATCTGTAATATCCATTATAGTTCCTATGATCCTTCTTGATGTCTTTGGGTCACTGAAGTAGGCAAGCCCTGTTATCTTGACATATCCAATGGTAAAGGTTTTTGGTTTAATGATCCGGCAGGTAAATTCAAAATGATCTTCGGCCACGTTTTCACTGAGCCCCTTCATCTGCTGGTAGATGGCAAAACGATCCTCCGGATATATAATTTCTATCACCGTATTTTTAGACTGGACGGGGTAGGGCAATTCGAGTATTTGCTGTGCCCTTTCGGATAAATTGACAACTTCTTTCTGAGCGTTCCAGTCCCAGGTTCCTAATCCCGTGGAAGCAAGGGCGAGTCGAAGGCGTTCTTCCTTATCGCGTAGTATTGCTGTCAGCTTATCTTTTCTTTGTTCAGCAAGCACTGCTTCTGTCACGTCTTTGGTAAAGCACATGGAATGAAGGAATTCATCGTCCTTCATTAGTGCACTGGAATTTATGGTGACATGTTTTATGTCCCCATTTTTGCATTTTAGGGTCGCCGGATAATTTTCAATGCGCTCGTTGTTCAATAGTTTTTTTAGAATAGTGGAAATTGTACCCTGATCCGCGTGAAATGAAGCTATGCTGGCACCAATGTATTCCTTTTCATCATAGCCGAGCAAGTCAAGCTCTGCCTGATTGGCCCAGATGATAATACCATCTCGGTTTACCCAGTGAAGGGCCAGGGAAGCTCTGTCAATAAATGCTGAAAGCTCAGCTAGTTTGTTTTTCAGTTCAATATTTTCGGTTGCCAATTGCTCAGCTGTAGTGGGACTGCTCATAGATATCTTAAGTGAATATTGCTTCTGACAAAATTACATCATACAAGATACTTAAAGGAAAGTAAAAATACGTTAGATAATAAGTAAATATTACAATATTTAAAATAGGAATATAAAATTGTCCAGTTATGAAAAAATGGCAGGCAAATTGTGTGTAATCCTGCGAAACACACCATTTTCTACTAAAGATGTATAAAATATTACTTGTCGACGATCACACCTTGGTCAGGAATGGCTTTGCGACTAATATTGGAGTCACATAAACAGTTGTCCATTATTGGAGAGGTGGGAGACGGATTTCAGGCGCTGGAATTTCTAGATAAAAATGAGTTACCAGACCTTATACTTACTGATATTAAAATGGAAGAGATGGATGGCATGACATTGATCCATAAAGTCAAGGCTAAGTATCCTGATCTTGACATTGCTGTCTTATCGATGGTTGAGGATAATAGTACCGTTGCTGATGCATTTAGGGCCGGGGCAATTGGCTTTTTATCCAAAAATTCAGATTATGATGAGCTTGTAGCGGGTATAGTACAAATATCTCAAGGTAAAAGATATATTTCTGTGGAAATAGGTCTTTCACTTCTCGATCATTTTCAACTCAATAAGCCTATTTATATCGATAAAGAGGCTATTTATCATCGCTACGATATATCTGAAAGGGAATTAATTATTTTAGAACTGATCTCCCGTGGTTTTACAAACGCTGAAATAGCCGATCAGATATTTCTGAGCAAACGTACGGTTGAAGGCCATCGGCAACAGCTGATTGATAAAACAAAAACAAGAAATACGGCTGACTTGGTGCGGTTCGCCTTTCAGAATAAACTTCTTCAGTAATACGCTCATCGAAAATTTGTTCCCGTGCTCAGCTTCAGAAAAGGAATGGTCCACAATTAATCACATCTTAATTAAGGTTATTATTCTCCCAAAATGAAGTATATGTAATATTCTTATGTGCCAAACCTTTATGTGTTTGTTGCTGTTCACGGTGAAAGGATGATTCATTAAATGCGGGTGATTGCTGGTTTTGTGACAGAAAATTCAAATCGGGTTATTTTGCTCGGTTATATCTGACATTTAAATAACGAGCTAAAACGATTATAGAACCTTTAAGTGATTGCAATGAAAAATAAAAAGCAAAGTTTTTACTACAGGAATGGCCTTTCCATCGTGTTTATCACTTTATTTGTATTTGCGCTGGGTGCTCAGGCATTTTTTGGATGGAAAGAAAACAATGAGGATCTGAAAGATTTGGGGGCTCCAGAACTCGCATTTTCTGCATATGTGAAAAGTGGGCATTTTTTCTCATCAACATTTGAAAATTTCCAAAGCGAATTTCTACAAATGGCACTTTATGTTATGCTGACAATTTCTTTACGGCAAGTGGGATCGGCTGAATCAAAGGATCTAGAAAAGCCTGAGGAAGTTGATCGGCTTCCTGATCCAACCCGAAAAGATGCACCAGGTCCAGTTAAAAAAGGAGGATGGCGTTTAGTCCTTTATCAAAATTCGCTATCGATTGCCTTTGTTACCCTATTTATTTTAAGTTGGGCAGGCCATCTCTATGGTAGTTTTAAAGATGCCAACCTGCAGGAAACCTTGAAGGGCAAACCCGAAAACAGCTTATTAGATTTTCTAGCGGAGCCTCAGTTCTGGTTTGAAACTTTTCAGAACTGGCAAAGTGAATTTCTTTCGGTCGCTTCGATTGTCATATTAACAATTTTTCTCCGGCAAAAAGGATCTCCAGAATCTAAACCTGTGGATGCCGCTCATACAGAGACAGGTAAATAGATCTAACGAAACGACAGAACCAAGAGGATTGGGATCCGATGATACTTGTGCAAGTCTCATTTATGAGGGAGATGTAATCCTTTCTTACCAGCAGGGGTTAAAATTTTCCGGACGTGCCGTCAACGGCAGAAAGTTTAATCGATTCCCTCTACGCGCATTGGAATCAAATAAATTGCTGTTGAGGCTGTAATAAATAAATCACTACGATCTTTACCGCCAAAACAGACATTTGATGTCCATGGTTCTTTTACGTCGATATGTCCTATGAGTAGGCCTTTCGGACTATAGATAAAAACGCCCTTGCCGGTCAGGTAAATATTTCCCTGATTATCCAATGTCATCCCATCAGATCCTTGATCGATGAGAGTCTCCTGTCCACTGAGCTTACCGTTAGATTGAATGATATATCTATAGGTTTTATTCCGCCCTATATCTGCTACATACAGATACTTTCCATCGGCCGACCCAATTATGCCGTTGGGTTTAGTTACATCATCAGCCACCACAATTGGCTGTTTTCCTTTTCCAGGAGGGAGATAGTAAACTTTCTGTCCTTCGATTTCAGGATTTTTCCTGGTCCAATAGTCACGCTGGTAATAGGGATCTGTAAAGTATATGCCTCCTTTCTTATCTGCCCAAAGATCATTTGGACCATTCAGTTTCTTCCCATCCACTGTGGATAGCAGGACAGTAACTTTACCCGTACTGCTTATGGACCAAATTTCGTTTTTTTCGTCCGCGCAGGCAAGCAGCTGACCCCGATGGTCAACGTACAGTCCATTTGCACGGCCGGCTGAATCCATAAAAAGAGAGAGAGCACCTTTCGTGTTGTATTTCCAGATTTTGTTATTGGGCTGGTCCGTGAAATAAATATTTCCGTCCCTGTCCACTGCCGGTCCTTCTGTAAATGTAAACTGCCTAGATATCAATTTCAAGCTGTCCTGATTAAACAATTGCGCTTTTACATCAAGTGCATTTAATGAGAAGATGAATAGTAGCAACAGTATAAGATAGTCTTTGGCAGAATTAATTGAATATTGCATAGTAAATTGATTATTTAAAATTATCATTTTTTTTCAAGAATAGAACCATCACAGTGATTTAATCGTACTGAACTTATATACCGAGTTATCATAAGAATTTGGTGACGCTTTATGATGAAAATAAAATCTACACAGAACGGATCTGATATATTGTTCCTGTTAAAATGAATGCTCGGATTTGCTGGATTTGCTCAATTTTTGTATCATTGGGAAGATCATAACCAATGCAGCAGCTTAAGTCTTTTTTATACGCGTATCTCAGCCTTTTTCTTCTCCTTTTCATAGGTCATTTTTCGGCTTGGAGCCAGGTCAATACCTATGCGTTTAAAACCTTAACTTCTGACCAAGGCTTGGTTCATAATCACGTCAACTGTGCTCTGAGGGATAAGAATAATTACCTGTGGTTTGGTACCGAGTCTGGCCTGAGCCGATTTGACGGGGTACAATTCACAAATTTTCGATATTCTGCCAGTAAGCATACAGGCCTGAGCGGAAATGTGATTACAGCGATCTTTGAGGGGCCCGAAGGCAATGTGTGGATCCGTACCAACAACGGAATGAATGTGTATGATCAGCGCTCGGGCATTATCCGCCAGCACCTTGATTCCATACTGACGAGCTTAAAGTTGCCCGTTAAAGACGTACATACGATAAGGCCGCTGGATGGGCAGACTTTTGCACTATTGTATAACGATCGTTCGCTGGTCTTGTACGACGCCCCGACCAAAACCTACCGCAATGTGCCACAGTTGACCAAGAATAGCCGAATTGCTGATGTGATAGTGGGGAAGGACCAGAAGATCTGGGTAATCTACGAAAATGGCCTGCTGGCCTACATCGATACAAAGTCACTGCAAAGTATCAAAACCAGTTTATTGCCGCTCATTAATAAAACGGTAAATTATAATCTATTTGCCGATCAAGAGGGCGTCATATGGATATTCTCAAAGGATATTCCAATCGGCGTATACTGGCTTGACCCGAAAGACGGGGTAATTCGGCATATTCAAAAAGAACTGTCCAATCCCTTTGTAGGCAATATCGTGCAAGACGATAAAGGAAATCTCTGGCTAGGCACAGATCATGGTGGTATCAATGTATACAATAAGAAGACGAATAGTATCGAAATCATTGGCAATGATAAATATGACTTACGAAGTCTGCCTTACAATAGTATAACGTGCTTATACCGGGATAAGTCAGGTATTATATGGACGGGAACCTATAAAGGCGGCATCAGCTATTATCATCCCAACCTGTTGTTATTCTCCTTGATCAAGAACTATCCGGGGCTTCCCAGATCACTTCCCTTTGATGATGTCAATAAGTTTGTACAGGATCGCAAGGGTAATCTCTGGATCGGGACAAACGGCGGGGGATTGCTCTATTATGATATCGGCCAGAAAACATTTAAGCAATACTTGCATGATCCTCAGGATCCCAATAGTTTGAGCTCCAACGTAATTGTTTCCCTGTTGCTGGATACGGAAGACAAGTTGTGGATCGGAACTTATCGAGGTGGTATGTGTCGATTCGACGGCAAAAGTTTTAAAGTTTTCCATCGTGACCCGGCACCTGGAAAATTGAACGACGATAGTGTCTGGGAGATCTATGAAGATAGTCAGCATCGGTTTTGGATAGGAACCCTAAGTGCCGGCTTGTACCTATTTGATAGAAAAACAGAACAGTTTTCGAAAACGTATTCTCGACAGGGACAAACCATCAACAGCAATTATATTTCTGTCTTATTTGAGGATTCAAAAAAACGGCTCTGGATCGGCACAGCTACAGGCTTGGCGCTGTTGGCTCCCGACGGCAAGATTAGCTATATTAATACATCCAGCTCGCCCATGAAACTCATGAATGATCTGATTTATGATATTAAAGAGGATAAAACCGGTCGTATTTGGGTAGCAACACAGGAAGGGCTGCATGTAATCGACGGTACCAAAATAAGCTGTCTCACACAGCAAGATGGACTCAGCGACGATGCGATCCTGGCGCTCTTGGTCGATAATCAAGGGGGAATCTGGGCTTCAACAAACAAAGGACTGTCGGCGATTGTGGGCAAGGGACAGGCAGAGAAGTTTATCATCCGCAATTTTACACAGGAATCGGGCCTCCAGGGGAATGTATTCAATGAAAACGCCGCTTTAAAAATGCGGGACGGAAGACTTGTCTTTGGTGGACCAAAGGGATTCAATTTTATCGACCCTACAAAAATTAGCAGCGAAAGTGAGCTGGTCTTACCCCTTTTGTCCAATCTCTATTTATTCAACAAGCGGGTAGCCGTAGGTGAGGAATTTTCGGGTCGGGTCATTTACGATCAAGCCCTGAATAATCTCAAGGAACTGAGCCTTCCATACAATTTAAATGCCATTTCGCTGGAGTTCTCTACTTTTGACTACCTGCAACAGCATAATGGACTCTACCAATATCAGCTTGCTGGTCTAAGTGATGAATGGTTTGATTTTGAACCAGGGACCATGCGCGCCAATTTCACCAATCTAGACACCCGCAGCTACAGCTTATATATTCGGCATGCCATCGATTCGAATAGCTGGTCGGAGGGCGTGCTGCTCCTAACAATCGATATACAGCCGCCTTTTTGGCGTTCTACCTGGGCCTTTCTTTTCTATGCCTGTCTAACTTTGGTCGTCCTGTGGACCTATTTTTATTTGACAAAACTACGTGTCAAGACACGCAATCAACTTTTCCTTGCCCAGGAACAGGCAACACAGGCAAAGGAGCTGGATGCTTTAAAAACACGTTTCTTTACTAATATAAGTCATGAGTTCAGGACTCCGATCAGCTTGATCCTAACCCCAACACAGCAGTTGTTGGATGAAGAACAGCATCCAGAAAAAAAAGCTGACCTAAACTTAATCAAGAAGAATGCCGACCGCCTGCTTAAATTGGTCAATCAGCTGCTGGACTTTAGAAAATTGGAGAAAAGTGAACTGGAACTGAACGAGGAGTATGGGGATCTTATGGGATTTATCCGCGAACAGCTTGATGCCTTTGCCGGAATGGCCCAAAGCAATCAAATCTCCCTACAGGTTAATATTGCCCAAGACACATACCCGTCCTGGTTTGACAAAAACAAACTGGAAAGCATTATTTTCAATTTGATGTCAAATGCGATCAAGTTTAGCCCCGTATCCGGTATTGTGGCCTTCAATGCCGAAGTAACTGAACAAGAAGCAGGAAAGGTACTGCTTATTGAGGTTCAAAATCAAGGTACAGCCATTCCCGAAAACTTACAATCCCGCGTTTTTGAACGTTACATGCAACTGGCTGTACCAAATGGAAAACTAAATCAGGGTACGGGTATCGGGCTTTCTATTGTAAAAGACTATGTAGAATTCTTGGGTGGAAATATCAGGCTGAGCAGCAATGCGCAATGGACGACATTTTATGTTCAACTACCTTTAAATAAGGTCGCAACGAGCAATGACCCCGTCGAAAGCAACAAGCAGGATAAACCTGCTATTTTATTGGTCGAAGATGATATTGACTTCCTTCATTACCTGGAGCGGACCCTAAGGTCAACCTACATAATCCACTCTGCAAAAGGTGTCAATGAGGCGAAATTGATTTTAAGCAAGCAACAAGTTGATCTTGTCATCACCGATCTTAGCCTGCCAGGAGAGAGCGGACTGGATTTTTGCCGCTATATAAAAGCCCAGGCTAAGCTGGTCCATATCCCTGTGCTGATTGTAACGGCGGTAGTCAATCAGAAAATTGAACTGGAAGCCTTGCAGGCCGGTGCTACAGATTACATTAACAAGCCTTTTAATATCAACCTGCTGCGTTCAAAATTAGCGCAGATACTCAATCAGCAGCAGACAATGGTAAAACGGTATAAAAAACAGATTAATGTCAATCTGGAACAGCCCGATATCGCATCTGCTGATGAACAGTTTATCCGTGCGCTGGTAAAGGAAATTGAACAGGATCTCAGTGACCCTTCGCTTTCTGTCGAACTGCTTGCCAAAAGAATGAACATCACCCGCGTAGGCCTTTATAAAAAGGTGCTTGCTATAACGGGGTATTCGCCGATGGAATACATCCGGCATATCCGGCTCAAACGTGCCATGCATTTAGTTCAGAATTCGAAATTATCGATGGCTGAAATAGCTTATGAAGTGGGATTCGGAAATCCGAAACAGTTCAGCAAATATTTTAAATCTGCATTTGGAAACCTACCGTCTTTTTACCGAAAAAACCTGTAATTCATAGGTTTAAAGTGGGTGGTGCCTGCAAATATCTTCCTTACATGTTAACAAAGTAACCCCTAAAAGTTAACAAAACATACCCCTTATACAACCGGTTGCATTCTATATTTGATCAGTTCTTTCAGTAGGAAAGGACGTGTAATAACCAAGGGAATATAATAACCAATAAATCTTATTTAAATGCGCAACTTAACGTATGCTTTAAGTGGTCTGATGCTCTTCGCGATCGTGCAGCAGGGATTCAGCCAGGCAAATAAAGCTCATTATGAAAAAACACCTAACGGTATTAAGGTTAGCTTCAAAAATTCGGAAACGTCCATTGATCAGGATGTCTATTTGGACGTCGTGACCGATAAGATCGTGCGTGTCACGGCTGTTCCTGCAGGTGTCGCCTTACCGACCCAAACGAGTTTAGTCATCGTCGATTCACTGCGTAGAGAAGTTAAATCTTTAGCGGTAAGCTCGACCGACTCCACCGTAAATTTAAAAACAGCCAATATGCAGGCAATCGTTTCTTTGGTAAGTGGCAAAGTAGCGTTTTTTGATCTGAAGGGACAATCCATCTTTAAAGAAGCAAAGCGGAATTCAAGTTCTTTCTTAGCCAATAGTTATCAGGGAGATGCATTTTATCACATTAACCAGGACTTTATTGTCAATGCTGAGGAAGGAATCTATGGACTTGGTCAGCATCAGAATGGGGTGATGAACTATAATCGCGGAAAACAGGTTTCGCTGCTGCAGTACAATACAGAAATCGGAATTCCCTTTTTACTGTCCACCAATAACTATGGTATCTTATGGCACAATTACTCCATTACAAAAGCGGGGGACGTGAGGCCCTTATTGCCCTTAAATGCTTTTAAACTATTGTCAAAAGAAGGTGAACCAGGTTGGCTCACTGCTACCTATGTAAATCGAAACAAGGCCAGTGAGGTCTATTTATCCCGGCCGGAATCGATCATCGATTATGGCTATCTAACGGATCAGCACAAGTTTCCAAAGGGAGTAAATCTGGCCGACAGTAAGGTCATCTATGAGGGAAGTTTCTCTTCGTCCTACACAGGCAAACATGTGCTGCATTTTAAATATTCGGGTTATATGAAAGTCTGGATTGATGGCGAGCAGGTCGCCGACCGCTGGCGGCAATCCTGGAATGCAGGCACCTTTGAAATAGAAAGGGACATGCAGAAAGATAAAACTTGCCAGATCCGGATGGAATGGATACCAGATGGGGGTGAATCTTATTTTACCTTAAACTGGCAAAGCCCCATCCCGGAAGCGCGTAAAAACTTATTTTCCTTTAATTCGGAAGCTGGAGATGCCATTGACTATTACTTTGTTCAGGGTGAATCAATGGATGAGGTTATTGCTGGCTATCGCCACTTGTCGGGCAAGGCACCGATTATGCCGATTTGGAGCTTTGGATTTTGGCAGAGCAGAGAACGCTACAAGACGCAAGCAGAAATCGAAGCGGTCGCAGCTGAATTTCGCAAACGAAAGATTCCGATCGACAATATTGTGCAAGATTGGTCTTACTGGTCTGAAAACGACTGGGGGAGTCAGAAATTTGATGCAACGCGTTTTCCAGATCCTCAGGCCATGATTAAGAAACTGCATGATCAACACTTTAAGATCATGATTTCGGCCTGGCCAAAAATCAATGAAGAGTCTTCCGTATACCAAGAATTTAAGGCCAATAAATGGATCTATCCACGCAATATCTATGATGGTAGAAAAGATTGGATCGGAAAAGGTTATACCTCCACCTTTTATGATCCTTTCAACAAAGCAGCACGCGATGGATTTTGGAAATTGTTGGACAACAATCTTTTCAAAATCGGGATCGACGCCTGGTGGATGGATGCCAGTGAGCCAGATATTCACTCCAATATTGATTTGAACGAGCGCAAATCGGTTTTTCAGCCGAGTATTGGATCATCTGTTCGCTATTATAATGCGTTCCCTTTACAAAATGCAAAAGGTATCTATGAGGGGCAGCGTGAAACAGATCCTAATAAACGGGTATTTATTTTGACACGATCTTTTTTTGCAGGGCAACAGCGCTATGCGGCTGCGGCCTGGAGTGGCGATATTGCTTCAAGATGGCATGATATGAAAGATCAGATTGCCGGGGGAATCAATTTCTCGATGTCCGGTACACCTTATTGGACAATGGATGCCGGTGGCTTTTTGGTGGAAAATAGGTTTCACAAACCGAATATGACGGATTTGGAGGAGTGGCGGGAGCTCAACAGCCGCTGGTATCAATATGGTGCATTCTTGCCCTTGTTCAGGGCGCATGGACAATATCCGTATCGCGAGCCATACAATATTGCTTCTGCGGATCATCCGGCCTATAAAAGCATGACCTATGCGATCAACCTAAGGTATAAATTACTTGCCTACAATTACAGTCTGGCGGCAAAGACCTTTTTCGAAGACTATTCGATGATACGTGGACTTGCCATGGATTTCCCGCAAGATAAAGATGGATTCGATAGCAATGACCAATATCTTTGGGGCCCATCCTTGCTCATCAACCCAGTCACAGAAAAAGGAGCAACCTCACGCAAGATACACTTCCCGAAAGGAGCCAGCTGGTATGATCTATACAGCGGCAAGATGATAGCAGGGGGGCAGGATCTGCTTGTTGCGGCACCCTATGAACGTATTCCTGTCTATGTCCGGGCCGGAGCTATATTACCTATTGGACCTGTCCTGCAATATACGACGGAGAAAAAACCTGATGTGCTGGACCTTTACGTCTATGCAGGAGCGAACGGTCAATTTTCACTCTATGAAGACGAAGGAAGCAACTATAATTATGAAAAAGGGAAATACAGCCGCATTGATTTCAGTTATGACAATTCGACGCACGTGCTGTCTTTGGCTGATCGTCAGGGAGATTTTGAAGGCATGCTGACCAAAAGAAAGTTCAATATCATTTTTGTCAGTGACAGAAACGTGGTCGGACTGGATGTTTCAGCAAGGAAATCAACAACAGTAACCTATACAGGAAAAGCCTTACAGATCAAATTAAAATAAGAAAAAACCAATTTATAAATCAAGACATATGATAAGCAAACAATTGTTGAGCAGGGGCGTGGCCGTCGTGGTCATGACCAGCGTGACCTCTTTGGTCTGGGCACAATCCATCACAGGATCGGTTGTTTCGGCTGATTCAGGCTTGCCAATCGTGGGAGCGAGTATTAGCGTAAAGAATCAGAAGATTTCAACAAGCAGTGATGATTCGGGCAAGTTTTCACTGAAGGCCAGCACAGGGACTGTATTGACCATTACATACGTGGGGTACAAAACGGAGGAAGTTAAAATTACCGGCCCCAATATGGTAATCCGCCTGCAGCCACAAGCTTCCGATCTTGAGGAAGTGGTGGTCATTGGCTACGGTGTACAAAAGAAAAAATTGAATACAGGAGCCAATTTAAAGGTAGAGGGTGAAGAACTGCAGAAACGCAATCAGTTGAACCCACTGCAATCGCTCCAGGGACAAGCGCCGGGTGTATCCATTACATCGACTTCGGGTCAGCCGGGAGCAGATATGAAAGTTGTCGTCCGTGGATTGGGAACCATCGGAAACTCCGGTCCTTTGTACGTCATTGATGGCGTCCCTGGAGGGGATATTTCGGTCCTGAATGCGGCCGATATTCAATCTATCGACGTACTTAAAGACGCTGCTTCGGCCGCCATCTACGGTTCACAGGCTGCAAATGGGGTGATCCTGGTCACCACCAAAATGGGTGCTGCGGGCAAAAATGTACTGTCGTTTGATGGCTATACGGGCATTCAGAATGTTTCGCGTAAAGCGAAATTGTTGGATGCAGATCAGTATAAGCTGATCATGAATGAACAGTCACTGAATTCGGGGGCGGCGATTATCGATTTTAACAGCATGGACGGTTTGGCCAATACCAATTGGATGGATTACATGTTCAAGGATAATGCAAAAATGGACAATTACAATGTTGCCCTGACCGGTGGTAATGAAAAATCCACCTACGCCTTATCGATGAACTATATTGGTCAGGAAGGAATTGTAGGCGGTAAAGACGTTTCCAATTACCGGCGTTATGGCTTCCGAACGAACTCGGAACATAAGCTTTTCGATAATTTTGTGAAAATAGGGCAGCATCTCAACTTTAACTACATTAAAAATCGAGGCATCAGTGTCGGCAATCAGTACAGCAATACGTTGCGTGGTGCTTTTGCTACTTCGCCCTTGTCACCGGTGTATTCGGACAATGGCTTATACGGAAGTCCTTTCAATGACACATCGAACTCACCCTGGTACAATGGGGACAGCAACCCATATGGAGTGATGATGACTAATTCGAATAACGCCAATGATGGTCAAAAATTACTGGCTGATGTATTTGCGGAGATCGAACCGATTAAAGGCTTAAAGGTCCGCTCACTACTTGGGTTCAACTATTATGCTTCGGAATACAGAAGTTTTACACCCTTATACCGATTCTCCATCTACACCTACAACCAAGATCATACAACGACCTCACAGAACATGAGCAAAGGTCATACGTTGACTTGGACAAATACCGCTTCCTATGATTTTGATATTCACACGGATCATCGCTTTACGGCCATGATCGGTATGGAATCGCTACGTTACCAAGGAACTTACCTTTCGGGGTCCAACTGGAATCTGCTTTCCCAGTTCAACGATTTTGCACATGCTTATCTGGACAATACCACAGGCCAGGCACATCTGGATGAAAAAGGTAACGTCGTCGAAACGCGGACGGTGTCTGGAAAACCAGAGAACATTACCCGTAGGGTCTCGTATTTTGGGCGTCTGGGCTACAATTATAAGGAAAAGTACCTCTTGAATGCTACATTGCGTGCAGATGGATCTTCTAAATTTTCACGCAGTAACCGCTGGGGATATTTCCCTTCGGTATCGGCGGGCTGGGTAATTTCTTCGGAAGAGTTTTTTAAAGAGCATTTATCGGCTGTAAACTTCTTTAAACTCCGTGCTTCATGGGGACAAGTGGGCAACCAGGATATCGCTGATTTTCAATACGCGGCACCCATCAGTACCTCAACAGGGATTACATCGTCCAATCCCGGAGCACATTATGTCTTTGGAACGAGCAACAATAATATCGCTGGGGCTTATCCGAGCCGCTTATCCAATCCGAATCTGACCTGGGAAACATCCGAACAGACCAATATTGGATTTGACGCGAAATTTGTGAACAGCCGTTTGGATGTCGTTGCCGATTTTTATGTCAAAAAGACGAAGAACTGGCTGGTTACGGCGCCTGTTTTGGCGACAACCGGAACGTTGCCACCTTTTATCAACGGCGGTGATGTGAAGAATACGGGGGTGGAACTGGGACTAAATTGGGCGGACAAGATCAATGAAGTCAAATACCGTCTTGGGGTAAATGGTGCCTATAACAAAAATAAGGTTGGCCAGATACCTACCGAAGATGGTATTATCCACGGACAGACAGCTATGTTATATGATAATTCGGAAGAATTTTACCGTGCAGCAAACGGTATGCCCATTGGCTACTTCTGGGGGTATAAAACGGACGGTCTCTTCCAGAACCAAGCCGAGATCGATGCTTGGAAAACAGCGGGGAAAGGTATCCTTCAGGCGGATGTAAAACCAGGCGATGTGAAATATGTAGACCAAAATAATGATGGTATTATCAATGCCTCGGATAAAACAAATCTGGGCGTGGGCATGCCTAATTTTACTTATGGATTTAATATTGGACTGGATTATAAAGGATTTGATTTTTCAGTGAATGCCTACGGTTCCCTCGGTAACAAAATTGTACAGTCTTACCGCAATCATGCCAATAAACAGGCAAACTATACCACAAGAATATTAGACCGATGGACGGGAGAGGGTACTTCCAATACGATCCCTCGCGTGACGGAAACTAATGTCAACTGGCAGTTTTCAGACCTTTATATTCAGGATGGAGACTTTCTTCGGATCAGCAATATGACCCTAGGTTATGATCTATCGAAGCTGATCAAATGGAAGTACGCCAATCAGATCCGTTTCTATGTACAAGGGCAAAATCTGTTCACCTTCACTAAATATGATGGGATGGATCCTGAGATCGGTTATGGAACCGATGGTTGGGTGTCGGGTATCGACCTCGGTTACTATCCAAGACCAAGGACCGTATTATTTGGGCTAAATGTTAAATTCTAAACACAAGAAATCATGAAAAAAACGAGCTATATCTATCATTCTATGTTATTTGGATCCTTAATCTTAGGGTCATGTTCATCTAGTTTTTTGGATGTCGAACCGATGACAAGCGTTTTGGAGAGCAATTTTTATAAAACGGTAGCCGATGCTGACATGGCTTTGGTCGGTTGTTACGATGGTTATCAACGGACTACTTCCAATGGCAGTCAGGCATTCTATATCACTGCAGAAGTAGCGAGCGACAATTGTTTTGGTGGAACGGGTACTACCGATGGTCGCGGCTTTCAGGCAATCGACCGTTTTGATATTGCACAATCTCAATCGGACAACAATATCTTTGACGGCACCTGGTCGGATTACTATGCTGGAATTTTTAGGTGTAATACGCTGTTGGGAAAATTGGACGGCACTGATTTTTCGGGCAATACAACTGCACGGGCACGCATTGAAGGGGAAACGAAATTCCTGCGGGCCACCATGTATTTTGATCTCGTCCGCCTATTCGAAAACATACCTTTGCTCACCAGCCCAACCAATGAGAATATCCCGCAGTCGGATCCAAAAGCTATTTATCAGCTGATTGTTTCTGACCTTAAATTTGCGGCCACCAATATTCCTGAAACAGCTTACCCCAAGTCGGCTGCCGCAACCAATGATGGCCGGGCAACTGCGTTTGCAGCTAAAGCGCTATTAGCCCGTGTTTATCTATTTTATTCGGGCTATTATGGAAAGGAAGATATCGGTATCTCCAAAGCCGAAGCCCTGGCTGGACTGGAAGAGGTTATTAGCAGTGGTCAGTATGCACTGGTGGCCGATTTCAAAAATCTGTGGCCGGCAGCGAGTTATATTCCGAATGCAAGCAATAATACGCTAGACATCTCCAAATATGCCGGTAAGGGAAATGTTGAGGTGGTATTTGCACAGAAATTCAATAATACATCGAATTATAGTGGATATGTCGATGGCAACCGCTGGGTGGTCTTCCTGGGCTTACGCGGTAAAAATTGGTCTCCGTATGGTCAGGGATGGGGTGCATGTACGGTAAGCAAAAAATTCTTCAATGAGTTTGATAACACGGATACACGCAAGGTTGCCTCAATTATTGATATCGATGGCGAGAAGATCACGGGATTTGACCTGAAAGATCAGCGTGAGTATACAGGTTACACCATAAAAAAATACGCCCCTACAGCGTTGCCGGATGGTACCACGAATACAGGTGGAGATAAGGATATGCAACTGTCTCAAGACCAGGATTACTTTGTTATCCGTTACGCTGATGTCTTGCTGATGGCGGCAGAGCTCGGTTCCGCAAATGCACAGAAATACTTTGACGAAGTACGGAAAAGAGCGTATAAGGCCAATTTTGTATCGTTAGCAGTTTCAAAAAATAATATTCTGAAGGAAAGAAAATTTGAATTTGCATTTGAAGGTATCCGCTATTGGGATGTATTGCGGCAGGGGCTAAATAATGCGGCTGCTACACTGGAAACAACAGAAGATGTGCTTAGCGGTTCGGTGCCGGAGAAGGTTATCGTGACTAAGGAGCGTTTTTTGACGACGAAAGGATTTATGCAGATTCCAAATAAACAGATTACTTTATCTAATGGTGTATTGAAACAAAATGCCGGCTGGAACTAGACAAAAGCATAAGTAGAACTTGCTATCCGTTGAATTATAACTAGACAAAAATGAAAAAGATATTCACATATATCATCTGCTTCTTTGTAGCGATGGTACTCTTTGGAGCCTGTTCTCCAGAGAAGTATACACTGGGGGACATCGATGTCACATCGGCACAGTTGGAGAAGGGAAAAGCCTTTACCATTGAACATGACGCCAATAATCCCAATATTGTGTATTTAACGAGCTTGATGGATTCCAGATACACCGCATTATGGGAGCATCCACAGGGACGGAGCCAGGAAAAAAAGGTGACTTTGAAAATGCCTTTCCCTGGTGAGTATACGGTTAAATTTGGTGTCGAGACCCGTGGTGGCATTATCTACGGCGAGCCCGTGACATTTAAAATCGATCAGATGTATGCCGAATTTATCAGTGACGAAACCTGGACCTTATTGACTGGCGGGGCCGGGGAGGAGAAAACCTGGTACCTCGATCTAGATGCTGACGGTATCTCCCGTTACTTTAAAGGTCCGTTATATTTTTACGGCACCGGTGACTGGTGGGGAAGCATCAACAAAACAGCCGCACCCTTAAACAGCGATAGCTGGAGCTGGGAACCCGATTGGAAAGGCAATAGCTGGCTTATGCCGGCAGGCGATTATGGGAGTATGACTTTTGACCTGAAAGGTGGTGCAAACATCAATGTTAACCATGCCATGCTGGGCAAAGTCCAGAAGGGGACTTTTAATATTGATACACAAAAGAAAACCATCCGCATGACCGGAGCTTCGCCTTTACATGGAAAACCGCAGGACGGGATCGTCGTCGACTGGGGCGATGTCCGTATTATGTCGTTGACCGAGAATACCATGCAATTAGCGGTATTGCGAGATCCGGTGCTTTCAAATGATGGAGCTGCCATGTTGACCTTTAATTTTATCAGTAAGGCCTACAAAGAGAGTTTGACCCAAGATACGTCTGATACTCAAAAGACCAAATAAATGTATGTTGAAGCAATTATTTGATATAGGGTATAGCCGAATAGGTATACTGTTACTATTATTGACACTCACGGGCTCCGTAAGTGGACAGTCCAGAAAGGTTATCGATTTTAATAGAGACTGGTGGTTTAAACTGGACAGCAACCAGCAATATAGCGATGGGCGAAAAGGAGAAGGCTGGCGAAAGCTCGATCTACCGCACGACTGGAGCATCGAAATGCCATTTAGAGAAAACAGCCCCGCAGGTAGCGGGGCTGCTTATCTCGATGGTGGCGTAGGCTGGTATCAAAAATCTTTTAAGTTGGCTAAGACTGAGCGAAACCAACGGATATTTGTCGCATTTGAAGGTGTATACGAAAACAGCGAAGTCTGGATCAATGGGCATTTCTTGGGGAAAAGACCCAATGGTTATATCGGATTCGAATATGAACTGTCTCATGAGCTATACTGGGATGGTCGGGACAACCTGCTCTCCGTCAAAGTAAATAATAAGAATCAGCCCAACTCGCGTTTCTATTCTGGTTCGGGGATTTATCGGGATGTTAAATTAATCAGCCGAAATCCAATCAGCATAGGTACCAACAGTACCTTCGTAAGGGCTGGACAGCTTAGTGAGAAACGTGCAGTAGTAGAGCTGTCGCTGGCAATTGAGCATAGCCGTAAAGAATCAAAAAAGATAACGCTGTTGACAGAAGTCCTTTCAGCTAAAGGTGTTATTGTCGCAAGTAAACGTACCACTTTGAATGCTGTCAAAGCAGGTCTACATCCCATCGGTGAGCAGATAGTCCTCGAAAATCCTGTCTTATGGGATATTGAAACCCCGTATCAATATACAGCAAAAATGCAGCTCATTGTGGATGGTCAGGTGGTGGATGAACAGCGTACCAAATTTGGCTTACGCAATTTCAGATTCGATGAGCAAGAGGGTTTTATACTCAATGGGCGACAGCTTAAAATCCGGGGGGTCTGTTTACATAGTGATCTTGGCGCACTAGGCATGGCATTCAATCGGTCTGCAGCATTACGTCAGCTCCGCATAATGAAAGCAATGGGAGTGAACGGGATACGCACATCGCACAATCCTGCGGCTCCAGCATTTTTGGACCTTTGCGATAGTTTAGGCTTTGTTGTGATGAGTGAAACATTTGATGTCTGGAAAGGTCATAAAAACCCCTATGACTATCATTTATACTGGGACCAATGGTACAAGCGGGACTTCGTGGATCATGTCAAACGTGACCGGAATCATCCGTCGCTGTTTATCTGGTGCCTGGGCAATGAAGCACAGGAGCAGTGGCATTCCAAAGCTGACGGCACAGCTATTCCGATATCACTGGCGGCGATTGTCGATAGCCTGGATGGTACACGTCCAACCACTATTGCCAATAATGAGCTCTCCAAAGCCAATCCCGTACTGATGAGTGCGGCGGTAGATTTAGTTGGCTACAATTACAACCATAAGAAATGGGCAAGCTTCCCACAGGATCATCCCGGGAAAAAGTTTATCGTAACGGAAAGCACCTCGGCGTTGGAAAGCCGTGGAAAATATGATTTGGTTCCGTACGACTCTATTCGTATGTGGCCCGAGAGATGGGATATTCCTTTTGATGGGGGCAATAAGGACAGGAGCATATCGGCTTACGACAATGTATTCACGCCTTGGGGATCAAACCATCAGACAAGCTTGCGGTTAATGGAAAGATACAGCCATATTGCAGGCATGTATGTTTGGACGGGTTTTGATTATCTCGGTGAACCAACACCATACACTTGGCCGGCGCGAAGTTCGTACTTTGGCATTGTGGATCTAGCTGGATTTCCGAAGGATGTCTACTATCTGTATCAAAGCGTATGGACGGAAAAGCCGGTCTTACATGTGTTGCCACATTGGAACTGGAAAAAAGGTGAGCAGGTAGACATCGTGGTGTATTTTAATCAGGCCGACCGGGTGGAGCTTTATCTAAACGGCAGAAAGATCGGGGAACAGTCCAAAGACCCAGAGCGGTACGACCTTGTATTTAAAGGTGTGGAATTTGAACCCGGGAAGATTGAGGTAATTTCGTATCAGGGAACAAAGAAGATGCTAAGTAAAACAATCCATACGGCATCGAAAGCATACCGCATACAATTATCATCGGAAAATGCCACTTTCAATACGGCAAACAAAGACCTTTGCTTTGTACATGCTTATGTGGTAGACGAGTTTGGTACGATCGTCCCCAATGCGGCTGATAGAATCGAATTTGAGGTGGAGGGAAATGGTGCTAAAATTGTGGCGACAGACAATGGTAATACAACTGATCTGACCAGTTTCCAATCAGCGTCACGTCAAGCATTTCATGGCAAAGCACTGGCGATTGTCAAAAGTGAAAATAAAGGGTCAATTGTCGTTAGAGCGAACAGCAAGGGACTTATTTCAGGAGAAGTTCAAATTGAGGCCAAGTAGGGAGTCTTTAACCGGATTGGATGGCAAATGGGATGAAAGCGGTTTTTCGATTCAATCGCCCGATGTAAGGGGCTAAATGAATTTTCCTATTTTGCTACCCTGACGATTCACGGGTGTTTATTGGATCTTTTATATGGTGCTGTTTATTACCTAAAACAAAAAAACGCTTTCTGAGAAATCAGAAAGCGTTTTTGTCTTGGCGGAAGAGGCGGGATTCGAACCCGCGGTACCGTTTCCAGTACGACAGTTTAGCAAACTGTTCCTTTCGGCCACTCAGGCACCCTTCCTCGTTTTGACATTGCAAACATAAGGCAATTATTTGATTCTGCAAAGTCTAAATAATAAAAAAAATGCAAAAAAAATGTAACGTTGCAATAAGCGTTTGAAATTCAATTTGTTGTTTGACAATTAAAATTACATTGTTTTTTTGCTCAAATCATAATCTACCCGTACATGGTAGATACTTTTGAGCATAGCCTTAAAAATAACCGCAGATTCGGTGATATCCTTGAGTGTAATATTGCTATTGTTGAACTGGCCGCGCATCAATTTGTGCTCAATAATCTTGTCGACAAGGTTATTGATAGACTCCTCAGAAGGTTCTTTCAGTGCGCGGGAGGCGGCCTCAACTGAGTCGGCCATCATGAGTACCGCTGTTTCCTTGGAAAAAGGAATAGGGCCGGGGTAGGTAAATAAAGACTCGTCAACCAGTTTGTCGGGATTGTTCTTGACAAAAACGTTATAAAAATAGTCAACACGGGTCGTCCCGTGGTGCGTGCGGATAAAATCAAGGATAACATCGGGCAACTGATGTTTTTTGGCAATATCGACCCCTTTGATGACATGTGATATAATAATCTGTGCACTTTGTTCCGGTGAAAGCTCGTCATGCGGATTCTTTTCTGTCCGCTGGTTCTCGATGAAAAACTGCGGGTTTGTCAGCTTTCCGATATCGTGGTATAGGGCTCCGGCACGGACCAGCAACGGATTCCCACCGATTTTGTAAATAGCGGCTTCCGCTAGATTAGCCACCTGTAAAGAGTGCTGAAAGGTTCCCGGAGCTTTAAAAGAGAGCTCCCGCAATAATTTGGAGTTACTATTGGTAAGTTCCATGAGCGTTAGATCAGATACAATACCAAATAACTTTTCGAATGCATAGATCATCGGATAAGCCAATAAGGTAATCATGACGCTAACGAAAAAGGGAAGAAGGTCAGACCAGTAAATGGTGTCTATGGAACCGTTTCTCGTGACCACCAAGCCTATGTAAGCAATCCAATAGGTACCGAGGATAATAGCAGACGAAATGAACAGCTGTTCCCGTTTGACCAATGTTTTAATGCTATAGATGGCAACAATTCCAGCCATAAACTGCAAGAAGACAAACTCAAAACTATTCGGTACAAAGAGACCCGCAAGCAGCACCATCAACAGATGGATATTGAGTGCCACACGCGTATCAAAAAGAATGCGGATTATGATGGGGACTGCACAAAATGGGATATAATAGAGATTAGGGATCTTGATTTTGATGGCCCAGGACAGGACAGCAAGCATACCAATGATCACAATCATGATAATAACCAGTAACCTATTATTAAAGTAAATATCCTTACGGAAAAGAAAAAGGAATACCATCAATATAGAAAGAGCGAGCGAGATAATCAGAAATTGCCCCAGGGTGACATAGTTTTGATTTCCGCTGATCTTGCCTTCATCTTCATATACCTTACGAAGCGACTCTAGTTTCTGATAAGTTTCATTGGATATGATTTTCTCTTTTTCAGCGATCAGTTCTCCTTTTTGGACCACACCGCGCGTAGCCGATATGTTTGCAATGGCATTTTGTTCTAAAGCTTCTGTTTGTTGATCGTTATAGATGTAGTTGATGGTAATGTAATTTTTTAACGTTTCCTCCAGCCAGCTCTTTTGTTTTATTTTGGTCAATTTGGGCATGATCTCATCCATATACCCGTAGGAACTTTCGATGGTGTAACAGTCGGCAGTGTTTTTTTGGCTGGCAACTTTGTCCTGGATCAATGTGAAGTTGTAATGCTTGGAAGCTGGAGACTTGTCATTGCTGCGGTTTTGAAAGCGGTTGTTCAATGATAGAATTCCTTTGCCATAGAGATGGTTTAAGATGGCGTTACCGGCATTTCTATAATCCGCAATATTCTCATGTGTAGTATCCAGCTTGCTGCTTTGCCATTTTTCGGCCAAATCCGTATTGAACTGATCAATTTGCTCTTTGCTCGTTGTCGTATTGGCATTATAAATCGGTTGAATTGTGTTTAGGATACTTTTCTTGTCCGCATTCAATTCCTCCTGTGTTTTTAATATGGCAAAATTATAAGGGGATATCAGGTTTTCATGATTCCATACTTTTCCTTTTTGGAATTCATAGCGAAAACGAGGCTGTTTGGGAAGGAATATACAGATCAGAATAATGGTGATAAGTATTAATCCAATTTTTCGGACGAGGTTTTCCGTTGTATTTAATTCTCTTTTGTATTTTATTTTTAGTCTTCCCACTGCGAGCTATATTTTTGATATAATGTTAATATACAAATGTAGTTATAATTTATTTTTTGCAGCTTCTGCCAATTGTCGTTTGTAGGTATTAAATCGGGTAAATGCTGTGATGAACAAAAAATACTTGTTATCTTTGCAAAAAAAATACAACATGTCAACAAAATCACATCTAATTGCACCATCCGTTCTTGCTGCAGACTTTGCAAAATTATACGATGATATCATCATGGTAAACAACAGTGAGGCAGATTGGTTTCATATTGATATTATGGACGGCGTTTTCGTGCCAAATATCTCTTTTGGATTTCCAGTTATGCAGGCTATTGCAAAACATGCTACTAAACCTTTGGATGTACATTTGATGATTGTTGATCCAGACCGTTATTTGCAGGTATGTAAAGACTCGGGTGCAGAAATCATTACCGTGCATTATGAGGCTTGTACACATTTACATCGTACACTGGCTGCTATTAAGGAATTGGGTTGTAAAGCTGGCGTTGCATTGAATCCACATACGCCAGTGGCACTTTTAAAAGATGTTCTCGCTGATTTAGACTTGGTTTGTATCATGTCTGTTAATCCAGGATTCGGTGGTCAGAAATTTATACCAAATACCTATGCCAAGGTGCAGGAACTAAGGGCGATGGCACAGGGCGTGAATGATGGTCTGCTGATTGAAATCGATGGGGGAGTAACGACTGCAAATGCAGCACAGTTATTGAAAGCGGGAGCGGATGTGTTGGTGGCAGGTTCATTTGTCTTCAACGCAACAGATCCTTTGGAAACTGTGAAAGCATTAAAAGACATTGATATAACTGTCGAAAGTATATAGAAAGAAGAGGTGATTTAATAATATAAATCACCTTTTTTTTGAAATAAATAAATGCAAAATAGTGGATTTCAAAAAAAGATGGCAGGATTGCATAAGTTCTGTTTAGAACAATTCCAAATTGATTTAAATAAATGGAATGCATGCGTTTAAAGTTGGATTTTCACTATTTTTGTAATTAGTCATACAAGTTGATTTACGACAAATGAATCAACTTCAAAACATGAAGTGGAAGGGTTAATTTGTGATTTGTTAGGGGGACCCGATAGATGGCGTATTAGCTTAATTATATTACAGACATGGTGGTGTAGAAAGATAATGTGTTTTATGCTGCCCATAAAATAGAAAGATAGATATCTATGAGTATTTACAACGATTACGTACAAGAGGTTGTAGAACGAGAAGGCCAAGGATTACATCCTAAGCCTATTGACGGAGCAGAATTACTAAGTGAAGTAATTGCTCAGATTAAAGATTTAAACAATGAAAATAGAGCTGAATCTTTAAGATTGTTTATTTATAACACGTTGCCGGGTACTACGCCTGCCGCGGGTGTTAAAGCACAATTCCTGAAGGAAATTGTTTTGGGTGAATCAGTTGTTGCTGAAATCACACCTGATTTCGCTTTTGAACTGTTGTCACATATGAAGGGTGGTCCTTCAATTAAGGTTTTATTGGACCTGGCTTTAGGGACAGATCTGGCTATTGCAAAACAGGCAGCTGAGGTTCTTAAAACACAGGTTTTCCTATATGACGCGGATACAGCTCGTTTGAAAGAAGCTTTTGAGCAAGGCAATGAAGTTGCAAAAGATATTTTAGAAAGCTACGCAAAGGCGGAGTTTTTTACGAAACTGCCTGAGGTTGCTGAGGAAATTCAAGTTGTTACTTTTATCGCTGGTGAGGGTGATATCTCGACAGATTTATTGTCTCCGGGTAATCAAGCGCACTCACGTTCAGATCGTGAATTACATGGAAAATGTATGATCACACCTGAAGCACAGCAACAGATCGTTGAGTTACAGGCGCAACACCCTGGTAAAAGCGTCATGTTAATTGCTGAAAAAGGAACAATGGGTGTAGGATCATCTCGTATGTCGGGTGTAAACAACGTTGCCCTATGGACCGGTAAACAAGCTAGTCCTTATGTTCCTTTTGTCAACATTGCACCAATTGTTGCTGGTACGAATGGTATCTCACCAATTTTCTTGACAACAGTGGATGTGACCGGAGGTATCGGTATAGACCTTAAAAACTGGGTGAAGAAAGTGGATGAAAATGGTAACGTAATCCGTAATGAGAAAAACGAGCCAATTCTTGAAGAAGCTTATTCTGTCGCTACAGGTACCGTCTTAACGATTAATACCAAGACTAAAAAATTATATAATGGCGAGCAGGAGCTAATCGATATCTCCAAAGCTTTGACTCCACAAAAAATGGAATTTATCAAAGCTGGCGGTTCTTATGCGATCGTATTCGGTAAAAAGATCCAAACTTTTGCCGCTGCTACTTTGGGAATTCAAGCGCCTACGGTATTTGCTCCATCAAAAGAAATTACGATTGAAGGACAAGGTTTAACTGCTGTAGAGAAAATCTTTAATAAAAATGCGGTTGGTGTAACTCCGGGTAAAGTTTTACATGCCGGTTCTGACGTTCGCGTTAAAGTAAATATTGTTGGTTCTCAGGATACAACAGGTTTGATGACAGCGCAGGAGTTAGAAGCAATGGCTGCGACTGTAATTGCACCTACCGTAGACGGCGCTTATCAATCAGGCTGTCATACGGCATCGGTATGGGATAAAAAAGCACAGGCAAATATTCCAAAACTGATGAAATTTATGAATGACTTTGGATTGATCACAGCACGTGACCCTCAAGGTGTATATCACTCGATGACAGATGTTATTCATAAGGTGTTAAATGATATTACAATCGATGAGTGGGCGATCATCATCGGAGGTGATTCACATACCCGTATGTCTAAAGGTGTTGCTTTTGGTGCAGACTCTGGTACGGTGGCTTTAGCTTTGGCGACAGGTGAAGCTTCTATGCCAATCCCTGAATCGGTAAAAGTTACGTTTAAAGGCAGTATGAAAGAACACATGGATTTCCGTGACGTGGTTCATGCTACACAAGCACAGATGTTGCAGCAATTTGCTGGCGAGAACGTTTTCCAAGGTCGAATTATTGAAGTTCATATCGGTACGCTTTTAGCCGATCAGGCATTTACTTTTACTGACTGGACTGCAGAAATGAAGGCGAAAGCTTCTATTTGTATTTCACAGGATAATACGTTGATCGAATCATTGGAGATCGCTAAAAACCGTATCCAGATTATGATCGATAAAGGCATGGAAAACAAAAACAATGTTTTGCAGGGCTTAATTGATAAGGCTAACAAACGTATTGAGGAAATTAAATCTGGTGCTAAGCCTGCTTTAACTCCTGATACGAATGCGAAATATTATGCTGAAGTTGTTATTGATCTGGATATCATCGAAGAACCGATGATCGCTGACCCAGATGTGAATAATGCGGACGTTTCTAAACGTTATACACACGATACGATTCGCGACCTTTCTTACTACGGTGGAAACAAAAAGGTAGACTTAGGTTTCGTCGGTTCTTGTATGGTTCACAAAGACGATTTGAAAATCGTGTCGAAGATGTTGAAAAACATTGAACAGCAAAAAGGTGTCGTTACATTTGAAGCTCCTTTGGTCGTTGCTGCTCCAACTTACAATATCATTGATGAGTTGAAAGCGGAAGGCGATTGGGAATTCTTACAGAAATACTCTGGATTTGAGTTTAGCGATGCTTTGCCAAAAAGTACTGCACGTACTGAATACGAGAATATTATGTATTTGGAGCGTCCAGGTTGTAACCTTTGTATGGGTAACCAGGAAAAAGCAGCTAAAGGTGACACGGTAATGGCTACATCAACCCGTTTATTCCAAGGGCGTGTTGTTGAAGACAGGGATGGTAAAAAAGGCGAATCTTTATTAGCATCAACACCTGTGGTTGTTCTTTCAGCAATTTTGGGTCGCATTCCTAATATTGAAGAATATAAAGCTGCTGTTGAAGGCATTAACTTAACAAAGTTTGCGCCTATTCCAACAAAATAATTAGTGATTAGGGTTTAGTAACTTAATTAAACAACATAAATTAGAGAGATATGGCTTTTGATATAGATATGATTAAAAAGGTCTATAGCCAATATGACGAGCGCATTGCTGCTGCTCGTCAAGTGGTTAACAAACCTTTGACTTTATCTGAGAAAATTTTGTATGCCCACCTTTGGGATGGCAATGCCACTGAAGATTACAAACGTGGCGTTTCTTACGTTGACTTTGCTCCAGATCGCGTTGCTATGCAGGATGCAACTGCACAGATGGCGTTATTGCAATTTATGCAAGCCGGGCGTCCAAAGGTAGCAGTTCCTTCTACCGTACATTGTGATCACTTGATTCAGGCGAAAGAAGGAGCAGACAAAGATTTAGCGCGGGCTAAAAACGAAAGCTCTGAAGTATTTAACTTTTTGAGTTCTGTGTCCAATAAGTATGGTATCGGTTTCTGGAAACCCGGAGCAGGTATTATTCATCAAGTTGTTTTGGAAAACTATGCTTTTCCAGGCGGTATGATGATCGGTACAGACTCGCATACGGTGAATGCCGGTGGTTTAGGTATGGTTGCGATTGGTGTAGGTGGTGCTGATGCTTGTGATGTTATGGCGGGTTTGCCTTGGGAGCTTAAATTTCCTAAGCTGATCGGTGTAAAATTGACAGGAAAGCTCAGCGGATGGGCTGCTGCAAAAGATGTGATCTTAAAAGTTGCAGGTATCCTGACTGTGAAAGGTGGAACAGGTGCTATCGTTGAGTATTTTGGCGAAGGAGCAGAGTCTCTATCTTGTACAGGAAAAGGAACTATCTGTAACATGGGTGCTGAAATTGGTGCGACAACCTCAACTTTTGGATACGACGAATCGATGGAACGTTATTTGCGTGCTACCGGTCGTGCCGAAGTGGCGGACGCTGCAAATGTGATTAAAGAACACTTAACAGCCGATGCAGAAGTTTATGCTAATCCTGAGCAATATTTTGATCAGTTAATAGAAATCAATTTATCTGAGCTGGAACCTTCTCTAAACGGTCCTTTTACGCCAGATTTGTATACACCAGTTTCACGCATGCGCGAAGAAGCTGAAAAGAACGGCTGGCCATTGCAAGTGGAATGGGGATTGATCGGTTCATGCACAAACTCTTCTTATGAAGATTTATCCCGTGCTGCCTCAATAGCAAGACAGGCTGTTGATAAAGGGCTTATCACAAAAGCTGAATTTGGAATTAACCCAGGCTCGGAACAAGTTCGTTATACTGCAGATCGCGATGGTTTGCTGAAAACTTTTGAAGACCTCAATGCGACGATTTTTACGAACGCATGTGGCCCTTGTATCGGTATGTGGGATCGTGTAGGTGCTGAAAAACAAGAAAAAAATACGATCGTCCATTCATTCAACCGTAACTTTGCGAAACGTGCTGATGGTAACCCGAATACATATGCATTTGTTGCATCGCCAGAATTGGTTGCTGCGATTGCGATTTCTGGTAATTTGGGCTTTAATCCTGTAACAGATACGTTAACCAATAATAAAGGCGAACAAGTGAAGCTGGATCCACCTGTGGGTGATGAATTGCCGACAAAGGGATTTGCGGTAGATGATCCAGGATACCAGGCACCAGCTGCAGACGGTAGTTCAGTCGTGGTTGATGTGGCACCGACATCGGACCGTCTTCAATTGTTGGAGCCATTTGCTCCATGGGAAGGTACTGATTTGAAGGGATTGAAATTATTGATTAAAGCGAAAGGCAAATGTACTACTGACCATATTTCTATGGCTGGTCCTTGGTTGAAATACCGCGGTCACTTGGATAATATTTCAAACAATATGTTGATCGGTGCTGTGAATTTCTTCAATGAAAAAACGGATAACGTCAAAAACCAATTGACAGGTGAGTACGGTCCTGTTCCTGCAACGCAACGGGATTACAAAGCACATGGTGTGGGTTCAATCGTTGTCGGTGATGAAAACTACGGTGAAGGTTCTTCCCGTGAGCACGCGGCAATGGAACCTCGTCATTTGGGGGTCCGTGCTGTTTTGGTTAAGTCGTTTGCCCGTATTCACGAAACAAACCTGAAAAAACAAGGGATGTTGGGATTGACCTTTGCCAATAAAGACGATTATAACAAGATTCAGGAGAATGATACCATTGATATTATTGGTCTGACAGAATTTGCTCCAGGTAAACCATTAACGCTTGTGTTACATCATGCTGATGGTACAACGGAGGAGATTTTGGCGAATCATACGTACAATGCGCAACAAATCGAGTGGTTCAAAGCCGGTGGAGCGTTGAATATCATCCGCAAAAATCAAGGATAATAATTCTTTAGAAATAAAATGAAAAGCTGCTTTCCTGGAATGGAACGCAGCTTTTTTTTGAAAGTGTCTGATGTTATTGGATAGAAAGAACCTTTAGTTCGCTCTAATTGCTGTCCGTGCCTGTGAAGTTATGAAGATTTGTTTCCTGAATGGAATGACATTTCTGTGATCTTCGTCATATTTTACCAATTTTCACTGATTTTATTTGCTTATAAAATAGAATGCCGGTACTTTTGCCCAACGTTTTTAGCACCGATATGAGAAAAATATTTTTAACGATTGGAGCACTTGTATTAAGTGTTTCTGCCTTATTTGCCCAAGAAAATCCTGAGATAGGAAAAAGCATTTTCAAACCGAAAAATTTGAGAACAGAAAGTAACAAAGGCAAATTCTTCTTCTTTTGGGGGTACAACTTCTCTTCTTACGCGAAATCAGATATTCATTTTACGGGTCCCAATTATGACTTTATACTGCATGATGTAAAAGCGGGTGACAGGCCAACTAAATTTGGTTCAACTTATTTTGATCCAAGCCGGTTGACGATTCCACAATTTAATCTGCACTTTGGTTATTATATCAAGGATAATTATTCAATTTCATTGGGATGGGACCATATGAAATACGTGGTCGATATTCCGCAGCAGGTGAAAATTTCGGGTTTTATCGGTGAAGAGATTTCTAATCCAGGTATCCCGACTGGAAACCGTGCTGGACAATATAATGGTGAATTGATCACTGTTGACTCGGCTATGCTGACATTTGAGCATACGGATGGCTATAACTTTGCCTCAGTAGGTCTAGAGCGTTATGATGATATCATTAATAACCGCAAAGGTCAACAGGTGTTGACGATGGAATCCGGTGTGGATGTAGGTTTATTGATTCCTCGTTCCGACGTACATCTTTTTGGCGAAGGAGCCAACCACTTTTGGAACATTGCAGGGTATGGTGCTTCGGCAAAAGTTGGTTTGCACTACCGTTTTTATAAAGGACTCTACCTTCAGGGAAATTTTAAAACGGGTTGGACTGATTTAACCAATATTCGTACAACAGGAAGAAGAGGGGTAGATAAAGCATCCCAACAAATATGGTTTTTTGAGAATTATTGGGCTTTGGGCTTTAGATTTTAAACATATTCATTATACACAAAAAGGCTACTTTCAAAGTAGCCTTTTTGTGTATATCCTTTTTTATATCCTGCTTGGTCTTCTATGACAGGATTAGCTAAATCTCGTCTAGCTTGAAAATGTCTTTTACCCGGATACCTTTTTCAGTACGTTGAAGTGTACAGCATTCATGTATCGGATCGTGTTCGAAAAATAGGATGTATTCATTATCGACGATCTCATTCCAATAGCTGTTGCGCTCCTCCATGGTCACGAGGGGCCTGACATCATAGCTCATAACATAAGGAATAGGAATATGTCCTACCGAAGGCAACAGATCTGCCATATAAAGGATTGTTTTGTCTTTATACTGTATCTGTGGCAGCATCATAGCTTCTGTATGGCCGTGTGCATAACGGATAGCGATATTGTTTCCAAAAGGATTTTCGTGATCTTCCACAAATTTTAACTGTCCGCTCTCCTGTATCGGTAAAATGTTCTCTTTTAAGAAAGAAGCTTTTTCGCGCGGATTAGGATCGGTGGCCCAGGACCAATGATCGCTATTGCTCCAAAAATGAGCATTTTTAAAAGCCGGAACAAGTTGTTCGCCTTCGCGGACGATAGCGCCACCGCAATGGTCGAAATGCAGGTGTGTAAGGATGACGTCGGTGATATCGCTTCTGTCAAATCCAATATTTTTCAACGATTTATCCAGCGTTGCATCTCCGTGAAGATAATAATAGCTGAAGAATTTTTCATTTTGTTTGTCTCCCAGTCCTGTATCAACCAGCATTAATCGATTACTGTCTTCAATGAGGAGCAGGCGGTTTCCCCAGGTACACATATTGTTTGAGTCGGCAGGGTTTGTTTTGTTCCAGATACTCTTGGGAACAACGCCAAACATTGCGCCGCCATCGAGTTTAAAAAATCCCGTTTCTATAGCATGTAATTTCATTTGCAGATGATGTGTCTTTTAATTATTATATGAAATATATAGTTTATTTTAAGCGCAAATATTTAATTGTCAGATGGCGTGTAAGCCACCGCCTGTGCTTTTCGGTGTTTGTATTTCAATCGTAGCTATTTCACTTCTTTAATTTTGTTCATGTTAGTCCGTCCGCTTGGACATTGTTGTCGCTTTCAACGATCGCTGGTTGTTGAACGTTACATTGCTTGTTTTTTACCTTATTAATATTTGTAAAGGTTGGAACAATTTACGAAAAATATATGATATTTTTTGACAGGGATAAATTGATCTGCTAAAAAAATATGCTAAAAAGTTTAATTTTTTTTATCTCTATAAGTTCTTGTTAATGAGTGTTTTGTTTTTGTGTTTTTTGTACAATAAGCTTGATTTTTAGATAATTAAGTTTTGTTTTTAGCGAAAAATGCCTTTAAATTTGGGCACATTTTAAAACAAACAAAAAATATGAAAAAGGGTAACATTGGAAACGCGCCTGATTTGAAATATTTAAAAATTGATAGTACGAAAAATGTATTTTATCAATTGCCTGTTTCTGAACTGGTCGAACATGCCTTAGTAAATCACGAAGGCCGACTTTCTGATACGGGAGCACTTGCTGCTGACACGGGAAAATTTACTGGAAGATCGCCAAAAGATCGGTTTCTGGTCGAAGATTCTTTAACAAAAGATAGCGTTTGGTGGGGAGAGATCAATCAACGGATGTCTCCGGCTAATTTTGAAGCGCTGTTCTCGAAAGTAGCGGCCCACCTAAGTGATAAAATCATCTATGTAAGAGATTGTGCTGCAGGGGCTGATCCAGCTTATCAAATTGCCATACGTGTTGTTACGGAAACAGCTTATCAAAGTATATTTGCCAATAACCTGTTCTTGCGACCCGAACCGAATCCTAGTGCTCAACCAGCCTGGTCGATTTTGGCTGCTCCAACGCTGCTTATTGAAGAGCCGGACAAATATGGCATTATCAACGAAAATTTTGTCGCGATTGACTTTACAAAAAAGATAGTATTGATTGCAGGAACCGGTTATACGGGAGAAATTAAAAAGAGCATTTTTTCAATATTGAACTTTATTTTGCCATTCCAGCATAATGTACTTTCTATGCACTGCTCGGCGAATACTTCGAAAGAAGGGGAGACAGCATTATTTTTTGGACTTTCGGGTACAGGGAAAACGACTTTATCAGCCGATAGAAATAGAAAGTTGATCGGTGATGATGAGCATGGATGGAGCGAAAGGGGAATATTCAATTTCGAGGGTGGCTGCTATGCCAAATGTGTGGGTTTGTCGGAAGACAAAGAGCCTGAGATCTTTCACGCAATTCGATTTGGGTCTCTGCTTGAAAATGTTGTTCTGGATGAATTTGATCGACCTGACTACAACGACATTAGCAAGACGGAGAATACTCGGGTATCCTATCCAATAGATTTCATGGAAAATGCCGAAATGAGTGGTATTGGCCGTGAACCCGAAAATATTTTTTTCCTGACGGCAGATGCCTTTGGTGTACTTCCTCCCATTTCATTGTTGACCATTGATCAGGCGGTATATCATTTTGTCAGTGGTTATACAGCAAAGGTTGCTGGTACAGAGGTAGGAGTGAAGGAGCCTACAGCGGCATTTTCAACCTGTTTTGGACAGGCATTTTTGCCGCTTCATCCAGCCAGGTATGCGGCTTTGCTCCGTTCAAAACTAGAGAAAAATCGTAATATCAAAGTTTGGTTAGTGAATACAGGCTGGATTGCTGGTCCTTATGGAATAGGCAGACGTATTAAGCTAAATTATACGCGGTCGTTAATTCGTGCAGCCATGGATGGTTCATTGCTGGAATCTCAGTTCAACAGGCACGATATTTTTGGACTAGAATATCCTACGAGCTGTGGAGAGCATGTTCCTGCACAAATTTTAGATGCGCGAGGCTTATGGAATAATGACGAGGCTTATGATATGCAGGCAAAACGCTTGGCGAAACTGTTTATTTCGAATTTTGAAAAATTCAATAATGAAATGCCGCCCTCGGTGCACGCGGCAGGGCCTAAAATAGAAACGACGGTTTTGGTGTCCTAATTCACGCTGACATTAAAAAAAACCAGAGGAAATACCTTTCCTCTGGTTTTTTTTAATTAATACCTCACCTAATCAAGGGGTCTTTAGTCGTGCTTTGTAACGAAAGAATCTATTTTCTCCTGTTCCTTTCCTACCAGAGTATTGATAATCAGTTTGATGGATGCTAGGCGAGCCTTTTTCTTGTTATCTTTCGTAATCTCTAGCCAAGGTGATTTTTTGGTGCTTGTCTTTTTAAATAGATCCTGAATATAGCCCGTATAAACATCCCATTTCTCCTGTGCCTGCTGGTCCAGGACGCCAATTTTCCATTGTTTTAGGATATCCTCTTTTCGCTCTTTTAATCTTTGGGCTTGCTCTTCTTTGCTGATGTTCAGGAATAATTTGATAAGGATGATGCCATCATCGATTAACTGCTTCTCAAATTCAGGTACCTGATTCATAAACAGCTCGTGCTGTTCTTTGGAGCAAAATCCAAATACAGGTTCAACAACAGCTCTGTTATACCAGCTACGGTCAAAGATTACAATTTCCCCAGCATTGGGAAGCTGTTTGATATATCGTTGAAAATACCATTGTCCGGCTTCTTCTTCGGTTGGCTTAGGCAAAGCAACAACGCGTACCTTTTTGGGATTTAGATATTGGGTTACACGGCCTATTGTACCACCTTTACCTGCAGCGTCCCTGCCTTCAAAAAGAATAAGGACCCGTTTTCCTTTTTCAATGATTTCATATTGAAGCTTTAAGAGCTTGACTTGGAGCTCGTAAAGCTCCTTTTCATAATCGTAAACATCATTGAATTTTTTTATTTCCAGAATGCCATGTTGTTCCAGATAGTTTAAAACATCTTTGTTTTCATAGATTTTCTGGAGTTCATTTAAATCGTATTCTGCCATATTATACTTATTTATGTGTTCGTTTTCCTAAAGTTAGTTATTGAATTGTTAAAAAATGTCAAATTTCACATAAATCCATATAGGCTGTGTAATAATAAGCTCTTGGCTTACGTTTAATATTCAAAACAGCGAAAAAGGCTGTTGTATAAGTTAGACTTTTCATAAATTTAGGTTAATAATTGGTTAGGTTAGCTCGGAGTTCCCCACTTCGAGCTTTTTTTGTAATGATCAGCTTTATTTGAGCCGGGCTCAGAACCGTAATTCTTCATGCTCTTTTCGAGAATTCCTAGCTCGCGTCCACAATTCATTCTAAATGTTAAAAAATGTTAAACGGTTACTATTGTTATAATTAATTCAAAAAAGTGGCGTTTTGATTACAAATACTTTTCATAAAATAGGTTAATATATGGCTAACGAAAGCTCAGAGTTCCCCACTCTGGGCTTTCTATTTTTCCAGATTCTTTTTTTGACTGGAGTCCATGTATAGTTGTTTATCCAGTGCATATTTGTCCTCGAAATTATCTAAGCAAAAACTGATGCGTGTATTATTTACTGTACAGCGTTTTCCTTGCGTCATTTCCGGATAAATTTGGCGGACTTAAAATAGCTCCGATATTATCACTTATTTGGGGGCTAAGGCGGTCTAATTATTGGCGAAAATCAGCTGTATGTTATGTCCATCCTTTCTGCAAGGGAAATAGGTTTAAGGCAATTCACTGCATAGTGCAGCAAAGAATCTCATTAAAGGCGGGAGAAATTTAAATTGATACGTATAAATAAGACGGACTGTGTGTGTATTCCTTGAGTCCGTCTTATTTTATTGTGTATTTTGTTGCACAACTAGGCAACTTCTCTTAAATCAACTGCAACCACACGAGATACACCTTGTTCAACCATGGTTACTCCATAGATGATATCTGTACTTGCAATCGTTTTTTTATTGTGGGAGACCACTATGAATTGTGAATTCTTGGAGAAATCCCGGATGATATTATTGAATTTATCAATATTAGTATCATCCAAAGGAGCATCCACCTCGTCGAATATGCAAAATGGTGCCGGTTTGGAAAGATAAAGTGAGAATAACAAGGCTGTTGAAGTCAGGGTCTTTTCACCGCCCGAAAGCTGATTGATAGACAGCGGTCTTTTCCCTTTCGGCCTTGCAATAATGTCGATATCTGAATCCAACGGATTGCTCGGGTCTGTGAGTACAAGGTCGCAGCTGTCTTCTTCATTAAATAGCGAACGGAATACTTTGACGAAGTTGTTCCTTACGGCGTCGAATGTAAACATAAACTGAACTTGAGCGGTATCGTCAATTTCTTTTATTGTTGCCATCAAGGAACCTTTTGCTTCGATTAAATCAGCTTTCTCTTTGTTAATGAAATCGTAGCGTTCGTTCATCTCGTCGAAAGCCTCTTTTGCCATTAGATTAATCGTTCCAAATTCATCAAGCTGTTTTTTGAGTTTACTGCATTTCGCTGCCAATGTAGCTTGGTCTTCTGTGATCTCAGGCACATCTTCACGCTCAATCAGGTCTTTCAGCTCAATGTTGAATTCCACAGAAAGACGTTCTTTTAAGGCATTGAGATCGATCTGAAGGCTTGTTTTTTTATCTTTAATCTCTGAAACAAGAAAGTCACTCTGTTCTTTTGAACGACGCTGCTGTGTGAGGGCATCTTCGAGCTCATTGATTTTCTGCTTATCTGCATAGTAACTGTCTTCCAGTTCTTTTAGACCATCTTCCAGGGCAATCTTCTGCTCATACATGGCAATAAGATCCTGATCTTCCTCATCCTCAAATGGAATCGTGGTTCTTAAAGCTTCTTGGACTTCTACTAATTCTGCACTGTTTCGCTCAACACGGATTTCGTGGTCATCTTTCTGTGTCTCTCTAAATTCGAGATCTTTTGTAATATTGGAAACTTTGTTTAACTGTTGATGGTAAGCAATATTCTCTTGATTGTATGCGGTCGATTTTTCGTTAAGTACTTCTGATATTTCATGAAACTGATCTTGTAAAGTCGATAGTTCGGCGATACTTTGTTCTTTTTCCAAGCGCAGCTCCTGAAGCTGCGGCTCGGCAATCTTTAAATCCGATTCTATACCTTCAATTTTCTCCTGAATATCTTTTTTACGTGCCTGGGAGTTATTGATGAAAGCTTGGTATTGCTCTTGCTTTGTTTTGACGGTAATTAATTCATTATTCAGTCTATTGAGCTGAAAACGTAGCTCATCGATTAACTCTTTCTGTGAATTGCCGCGTAGCGCATCCAGGCGGGCTGTTTCGGCCGTTATTTTATCTTCAAGTTTTGCTATTTCCTGATTTAAGGTTTTGATCTCTTGGGATAGTACTTCCAGGTTCTTTGCTCTTCCGATACGTTTACCTTCAAATAATCCCACAGAACCACCCGAAAGACCCAAATGATGCTTCGAATAACGTCCATTTTTTTGCAGAATCACCTGTCCCATGGCAGGTAGCTTTTCATCCAGTGCCTTTTCATTTTCATGTTTAAGGATGAAGACCTGTTGGAGCAGCATCGTACATAAAGCCTTGTATTTTTCGTCTACGGTAATCACATCCAATGCAGACATCAAATTGTCATTTGGTGCAGGGGCAGCGCTTGGCGAATCCACAATGGCATCTAAAACAAAGAAATTGGCTCTTCCTTTTGCGGCATCGCTCAATAGTTGAATCGCCTGAACAGCATCTTGTTGTGTTTCGACAACATAATGGTTCATAATAGACTCTAGATAGTTCTCAATAGCCACGCGGTAATCTTCCTGACAGAAAAGGACATCGGATAGGAGTGGCGGCTGCTTTTTCCATCCTGCATTTTTCTTAAGGAATCGAATGGAATCAGGAAAACCTTCTAAATTATCAACAAGGGATTTCGTGAGGTTGTATTCGTTTTGTTTCGCATCTACCAAACGAAGATCTTTGCCAAGCTGGGCCTTAAATTCCTCTAGGTTTGCTTGGCACTGACTAATTTGTCCTTGGAGCTCTTCTTCCAGCTGGTTTGCTGAATCGTATTGTAGTTGCTGTGCTTCCACACGGCCTTCCAATTCCATAACCGCCGAATTGAACTGTTGTAATTCGGCTTCTTTTGCTTCTGTATCTACACTGTTGCGGACAGATTCTTGCAGGAGAGCTTCTTTCTGAATGGTAAATACGGCAAGGTCTTTTTCTAGTTTGTAGATTTTTGCCTGTAATTCAGCATTGCTTTTATTAAAGATATCAAGCTTTCCCTTTGCCGATTGTTGCTGTCCTCTCAGTTCGTCGACTTCGGATTTATCCGATTCAAGATTCGTTTTTAACGAATCAAGTTTATTTTGTTCATCAAACAATTCCTCATTCAGTCGCTTGATGGTGTAGAGTACGTGATTAAGCTGTTGTTTATCGCTGTTGATATCGAGGTTCAGCCGGTTTTCTTTATCCTGAAGATTTTTGACCTTTTCGTTTTTGATCTTCTTTTCCGATTCATAACTGCGGATTTTGTTTACAAATTCCTGTGTTGTTTTTTGCTGTACCGAAAGGTTCTTTTCCTGTTCCAAATTTGTCTGACGGAGTGTTTGGAGTTCAGTTTCAGCGTTCAGGATATTTTGCTGTGCATTGACTGCGTCTTTTTGAACCTTGGATTCCTGCGTTTGAAGTCTTTCTAATTCGGTTGAGAAATCGGCAATTCTATAATAAGCCAAATCTATACTGCTCTGGCGGTATTCTGCTTTAAGTGAAGTGTATTTTTCGGCTTTTTTAGCTTGATTTTCTAATGATTTGAGGTTCTTTGTGATTTCGTAAAGTAAGTCATCCACGCGGCTAAGATCGGCCTCGGTATCTCTCAGCTTAGCTAAAGTTTGTTTTTTACGAACTTTATATTTAGAGATTCCAGATGCTTCTTCGAAGAGGTTGCGACGTGAATTATCTTTATTGTTGATGATTTCATCAATCATTTTCAATTCGATGATCGAATAACTGTCGGCACCAACTCCGGTATCCAGGAACAGATCGGTGATATCTTTTAAACGACATTTGACATCATTCAATCGATATTCACTATCGCCGTTGCGAAACAGCTTACGGGTGACGGTCACTGTCGAGAATTCCGTTGGCAAAATATTATTGTTGTTGTTGAAGGTCAGCGAAACCTCTGCAAGGTTTGCCGGCTTTCTATTTTTCGTTCCATTGAAGATAATATTTTCCATTTTATCGGAGCGAAGCATCTTTGTGCTTTGTTCTCCCAGTACCCAACGTATGGCGTCGACCACATTGGACTTCCCACATCCATTGGGGCCGACAATCGCTGTGACACCATCATTGAAGTTAATCGTGATCTTGTCTCCGAAACTCTTAAATCCTTTAATTTCTAGTTTGGTTAACTGCATTTATACCAAATTTGTTTGTCGTTATAAGCTTGCGAAAATAGTAAAATTAAACAATAATTTTTTCTTTCTTTATTCACATTTTCCTGTTTCAGGATCACATGAGGGCCCTTCTTCGCCTCTGCGTTCGAGAGGGGCAGGCTGACTGGCCAGGCATTCATTTATTGTATTGCGAAAGACTTCCATGGGTTGTGCTCCGGGGATAGCATATTTTCTGTCAAATACAAAGAAAGGAACACCTCGGAGCCCTAAGCTGACGCCCTCTTGGATATCCTGTGCAACATCATAAGCAAATTTATCCGATTCCAATAAGTCTTTTACATCCTGGGCGGAAAGATGCACTTGTGTCGCGAGAGTGATGAGAACCTCGTTATTATTTACATCGAGACCATCGGTAAAATGAGCTTTAAATAAGGCTTTCTTGATCTGAGTACCTTTTTGCTGTGCCTGGGCAAAATGGATCAGGCGGTGTGCTTTTTTTGTATTTACAACGATTGCTTTCTCGAAATTCAGGTCAATTCCCAGCTCTTTTCCCTGGGCACTGAGTTGTGACGTCATTGCAACCACATCGTCCATGCTCATGCCTTTCGTTTGAACGAGGTAATCGTAGGTTGGCATGGCTGGAGCATCTTCGGGATAATCGGGGTTAAGCTGATACGATTTCCAGATAATTTCAGCGGCTAGCTTACCGGTGGATTCCTGAAGTGCCATTTCAAGCTTTGTCAGGCCAATATAACAAAATGGACAAATGATGTCCGACCAAATTTCTATTTTCATATTTCTTTTTTTACTGCGTATATTGTAATCAAAAATACATATAATAACGATGATTATCTGTTTGCATTGTATCTTAGATGTAAACAAGTGTTTCATGTACTTGTATAACTATGTTGGAGAAAGCTTTTTTGAATCGTAAAGTTACCCTTGTCCTAGGCGGAGGTGGTGCTAGAGGTCTTGTGCATATTGGTATTATTCGGCGGCTTGAAGAGCTGGGCTTTGAAATCGATGAGGTGGTAGGTTGTTCAATAGGGGCACTTGTTGGTGGTATTTATGCACAGGGAAAGATGGACGTTCTGGAAGATTGGATGCAGCGCCTAACGAAGAAATCGGTCTTTAATATGATGGATTTTAGTTGGAAGGGACTGGGGATGATGAAGGGAATTAAGGTATTTAACGCGTTAAAATCTGTGATTCCTGATGCTAATATAGAGACTTTCCCAATTTTGTTTAAAGCCGTGGCGACAGATCTAAACTACGAAAAGGAGGTTGTGTTGGATTTTGGGAGTATGTATGATGCCATTCGGGCTTCGATTGCTATTCCGGCTGTGTTTACGGCTGTAGAAGAAGACAACCATGTCTATGTTGATGGCGGGGTACTGAATCCATTGCCCGTAAATCATGTAACAAAGAAAGAGAATTTAATCATAGCGGTTAATCTGGAGTCAAAACCAGATAAACAATATTCTGTTATCAAAAAGCTAGATACAAAGACTTCGAATTCGTTGGATATTCTGCAAGCCTCATACTACGTAATGCGTAGGAAAATGAGCCGCCTGATTGTTGATTTATACCATCCCGACGTGGTGGTGGATATTCCTTATAATATCTGTAATCTTTGGGATTATCACCGGTCTGAATTTTTGGTTCAAAAGGGGCGGGAGTATTTGGACAAAGCATTAAAAAACAAAGCCAAAACAAAGTAGTTTATCTTGATCGACCAACTACTTTGCTTTGGCTTTGCTTGGTTTCTCTAAGCATTGGTATGCACAGGAGCCAATGCTTTTCATTCTAAGCGAAACAACCAATGTGTTTGTTAAAACAAATTGGGGTAGTCGCTAATAATCCCATCAACCTTTACGGCCTTCAGCTGTTCTATCTCGTCTTTTGTATTGACTGTCCATGGAATAACCTTGATAGCTGCTTTATGGCATTGTGTAATAAAATCGCTTGTAGCTATCTTATAGTGTGGACTTATAATAAAAGGTGTAAAACCTAAATCTGCAATTGTTTGCTGAACACTTTTGGTATAGTTTGCATCAATAAGATAAGAAACTTTGATTTGAGGATACGCTTTGTGTAGATATTTTATAGCTCTACTGTCGAAAGATTGAATGACGGTTCGCGTAGCAATTTTCTTATCGGTGATCACCTGAACCATCAAGTCCACAAATTCTTCTACCCTTGGATGGAAAATACCATCTTTATCTTCCTTACTCTTCACTTCGATATTGTAAAACATCGGCGCTTTCCTTTTTAGACTTGCGTAGGCTTCGGTACTATCAATAAGGTCCGATAGTTTTGCTATACGTGTGACCTGTTTTTTCTGTTCAGGAAACTCTTTATAAAATTTCGATCCGATATCATATTTAATCAAGTCTTTATAAAGCATATCATAAATTCTCAACGGTTTGTCTTTGTCCGAAATTTCGGAGCCATTGGGTTTCAATACAAATTTGGGGTTAAGATAATCGTCGTGAAAGACAACCACTTTACGATCTTTGGTAATATGGCAATCCATTTCCAATGTGGTCACTTTTGCGAGATCTATTGCATTTTTCATGGCAGCTATAGACTCTTCAGGATACAGGCCGCGGCCGCCGCGATGTGCTTCCAGACTAAGTTTAGGGAAATTGTCTGAATTCGATTTTGCTGAATCTTTCATAACTGAACAAGATACAAATGGTAATAACGTGCCCCAAAAGGCAATTCTGAGAAGACTTCTTTTCATTATTAAAATATTTAAACAAAATAGGGGAGTTGTTATATATTGCCCTTTTGAATATGCGAATATACAGATATATTTCACTTCAAAGCCGAGCTCGATTAAAGAAAAACTATATATGGTCATTCCCGCCAAAATCTTTACGATGAAGCTAATCAACGAACGACGGTTGGAGTGGGTACTCATTTTTATTAGAGATGGGTTTGATGATTGTCTGATTAGGTTATAGATTATCAATATCTATATTAAAATGGAAACATACGCGTACCAAGTTATCCCTAATCTCTATTTTTAATCAATTTTTAGACAGTGATCATTCAGTTATTATTCAATCCGCACTGAGCAAGCACTGAACAATCACTGAACAAGTACTGTATAAAACAAGAAGTTGATCCCTATCTGATCCCCATTCGTGCGTTCCTTTTCCTCGTTTGATTGGCGGGTAGAAAAGCTCTATATACCCTTTATGTGCCGACTTCAACCCTGTTACGCAGTCCTTCATCAATGGAGAAATTTCTTAATTGTCGACATGAAATCTATTTTTTTTGTCTTTTTTGCAAGAAATTATTGTCATTCCTTTCAGAATTCCCTTTATTTGCACAAATCTCAAATTAGATGGCGAAAAATTTATTGATAGTTGAGTCTCCAGCGAAAGCGAAAACGATAGAAGGATATTTAGGAAAGGATTTTTTGGTCAAGTCAAGTTATGGACATATTCGCGACTTGGTGAAAACTGATGATGCAATTGATACCGAAAAGAATTTTGAACAAAAGTATGAAGTTCCCTCCGACAAAAAAGCGGTTGTCAGTGAACTGAAGAAATTGGCTAAAGCTGCAGAAACCGTTTGGTTAGCGTCCGATGAGGACCGCGAGGGAGAGGCTATTTCATGGCACTTATTTGAGACTTTGGGATTAAAGGATGAAAGCACAAAAAGAATTGTGTTTCACGAGATTACGAAGCCAGCTATTCTCAAGGCTATTGACAATCCGCGTAAAATAGATTATAACCTGGTGAACGCCCAACAGGCGAGAAGGGTATTAGATCGATTGGTTGGCTTTGAATTATCGCCGGTTCTTTGGAAAAAGGTCAAGCCTTCCTTATCTGCTGGGCGGGTGCAATCTGTTGCAGTTCGTCTGATTGTAGATCGCGAGCGTGAAATCAATAAATTTGAACCCGAAGCGGCTTTTAAGATCGTTGCTTTTTTCCATACTGGAAAAGTTAAAGACAGCTTCAAAGCCGAACTTCCACAGCGTTTTGCAACAGAAGCAGAGGCGACCAAATTTTTGGAAGATTGTAAAGCAGCGCTGTTTTCTGTAAAAAACCTGGAAACAAAGCCCGCAAAACGTTCTCCGGCTGCGCCCTTTACAACATCAACATTACAGCAAGAAGCAAGCAGGAAACTTGGATTTTCGGTTGCCCGCACCATGCAGGTGGCTCAAAGGCTGTATGAATCAGGACGAATTACTTATATGCGTACCGATTCTGTTAATTTGAGTGATACGGCGATTGAAGCTGCTGAAAAGGAAATCAAATCGGCTTATGGTAACCAGTACCATAAGGTCAGAAAATATAAAACAAAAACATCGGGTGCACAAGAGGCACACGAAGCTATTCGTCCTACTTATTTCTCTGAACATACCATTGATGGTGATTCATCGGAAAAAAGATTATACGAGCTTATTTGGAAGAGAGCAATTGCTTCCCAAATGAGTGAGGCGGAGTTTGAACGTACATTGGCAAAGATCGACATCTCAACACGCACCGAAGATCTGAATGCTTCGGGTGAGGTTATGAAATTTGATGGATTCTTGAAAGTTTATATGGAATCCTTGGATGACGATCAAGACAACGCGATGGACGAAGATAGTGACAATGCTATTCTTCCGCCATTGACGGTGGGTATGCCATTGACTTTGAAAAATATGTCGGCAACGGAGCGTTTTACAAGACCTCCGGCACGTTATACGGAAGCTGCTTTGGTGAAAAAATTGGAGGAATTGGGAATTGGGCGTCCTTCAACTTACGCACCTACCATTTCAACGATTCAAAACCGTGGTTATGTCGTAAAGGAAGAGCGTGAAGGTAAATCGCGCGATTACCGGGTGCTGACGTTAAAGGATGCTGAGTTAACAGCGGTAACAAAAACCGAAATCACTGGTGCCGAGAAAGGAAAGATGTTTCCAACGGATATCGGTGTTGTGGTGAATGATTTTTTGGTTGAGCATTTTAACGGTATTGTGGATTTTCATTTTACCGCTAATGTGGAAAAAGAGTTTGATGATATCGCACATGGGTTGACCGAATGGACAAAAATGTTGCACGATTTCTATGGACCATTTCATTCTGAAGTTGAAGATACCTTGGTAAATGCTGATCGCGCGAACAATGAGCGTGAGCTTGGTGTTGACCCGGTTTCCGGTAAGCCAGTTTCGGTGCGTATTGGTAAGTTCGGGCCACTGGTACAAATTGGTTCTCCTGACGACGAGGAGAAGCCGCGTTTCGCTTCTTTGCGTAAGGGACAGATGATCGAGACCATTACTTTTGAGGATGCCATGGAGCTGTTCAAATTACCGAAAAAAGTCGGTTTATTTGAAGATAAGGAAATGACGGTTGCTGTGGGACGATTTGGGCCTTATATCCGTCACAATTCATCTTTTTATTCTTTACCAAAAGGTGTTGATCCTTTGGATGTGACAGAAGAAGAGGCAATACAGATAATCAAAGACAAACGTCAGAAAGATATCGAGAAAGTTATTCGGGTTTTTGATGAAAATCCAGATGCTCAAATCGAGCAAGGACGCTGGGGGCCATTTATTCGTTTTGGTAAACAAAACCTGAAAATCCCTAAAGGAACCGAGATTGAAAAAATTACGTATGCAGATGTGTTGAAATGGGCTGAGGCGGATGCTCCGAAAGGGAAGGCGACCAAAGCAAAATCGACAGAAAAGAAGGCTGCCGTAAAAAAGACTACGGCGAAGAAAGCTCCGGCTAAGAAAACTACAAAGTCTAAATAAGCATGAAAGCAGATTTGCCTGAAAATATTGTCAAGGACATTATGATCGCCGTTGTTTTGGAAGGTGAGACGGTAGAGACAAAAAATTGGACTGTCTATGTTATCAACGACAAGAATATTGCCATTCAAAATGTGCTGATTAGCTCAAAAGGTTATGGCGAAAAGGATGGTCGACAAGTAACAACAACGACTTTGCGTCATTTTATTGGAAATATAGAAGCTAAATCTTTCGATCGTGTTGAAGCGATTGATGAACAGGTATTTGGATTGACAAATGAATATTGGTTGAGTTTTTATATTGATAATATTATTTACGATAAGAAATATATCTTTTTACCCGAAAGCATTGTAGATGGTAATCTGACTAAGGTTCCTTTGGTCAATCGTCCAGGTGTAATCATAGGAGGAAACGAATAATGAGTGGACATCACAATTTTATTATTGCCATAGATGGATTTTCCTCCTGCGGTAAGAGTACACTGGCAAAAGCTTTGGCAAAAAAACTGAAGTTTGCCTTTATTGATAGCGGAGCTATGTATCGGGCAGTCACACTCTATTTTATCCGGCATGAAATAGCGCTGGATGATCAAGAAGCGATCGAAAATGCACTGAAAGATATCCATATTGATTTTATCCCAAATACAATAAAGACAGAGATTCATCTCAATGATGAGGATATCTCGGAAGAGATCCGTCAGATGTATATTTCTGATAAGGTCAGTGATGTGAGTGCGATCAAAGCTGTTCGAGTTGCTATGGTTGCTCAGCAGCAAAAATTGGGCAGCAGACGAAATATTATTATGGATGGCCGTGATATCGGTACTACTGTTTTTCCAGATGCTGATCTGAAGATTTTTATGACGGCTGACCCTAAAGTGCGCGCCGCAAGGCGTTATCTGGAGCTGACGGAAAAAGGAGAGGACGTGACTTTAGAAGAAGTCGTGGAAAATCTAGCTACACGTGACCGTATTGACAGTACGCGTGCGGAAAGTCCGTTACGACAAGCCGAAGATGCGATTGTTTTGGACAATTCAAATCTGACACCCGAACAACAGCTTCATTTTGTTGAAGAAGAATATTTAAAAGCTAAGGCTGCAAAAGCCCTATCTTAAAACAAAAAAAAGAAGGCCGGTTAAATATAATCGGCCTTCTTTTTTTCTAGCTATTTTACGCTATTGATCTGCTGTTGTTCCAATAATTTTCCAACATTGTTTTTCTCTCCGAATTCTGCTGTCTGCTCTTGAAAAGATTCCAGAAGAGCTTTGATGGCATCTGAATTATCTGCTGTACGCTGATAGATATCAGGAATTGTTTTTTCAATATTCTTATCGCCGAGTTCAATGTTATCAACTTCGATTTTGCCTATTTTTTCCAAAACAGCTTGTTGACTATTTCTGACATCTTCTAATTCTCTTGCTATTTTTTCCATCAATTGGAATTTCTTCAATTTATCCATATGAAATCTCTTTGGTTACTACAATAAGAACAAGATCCTTCAAAAGTTTGTTTTGTTTTTTTTAAAAAAGCAAATAGAAGAGGGGCTTATTGGAAGGAATTATGAAAAAAGAAAAAGGCGGAACTTGCATGCCCCGCCTTTCGTAAGTGCTTTAGTCTTGTTATTAATTTGTTCTTCCCGGATACACTTGGAGTGCTTTTTCCAGACAAACTAAGGCGTTTTTAAGATCATCCTGATTCAGTACATAGGCCAGGCGTACTTCGTTCACTCCGGCGCCCTCCGTGCTGTAAAAGCCAGTAGCTGGAGCCATCATGACCGTTTCATTGTTATAAGAAAATTCTTCCAGCATCCATTGGCAGAATTTGTCAGCATTGTCAATCGGTAATTTAGCAACTACGTAAAAAGCGCCACCCGGGTTAGGAGAGTAAACCCCTTCAATGGCGTTAAGTCCTTTTACGAGGGTATCTCTTCTTGCTGTATATTCTTTGGATACCGCTTCAAAGTAACTGTCTGGTGTATCAACAGCAGCTTCACCCGCAATTTGACCTTCCAACGAAGGGCTTAAGCGTGCTTGTGCAAATTTAAGTGCAGTCTGATATAACTCTTTATTTTTGGTAATGATACATCCTATACGCGCACCACAGGCAGAGTAACGTTTTGATACCGTGTCAAAAATAACGACATTATTTTCGAGTCCTTCTAAATGCATTGGGGAAATAAATTCTCTACCGTCATAGCAGAATTCGCGATAAGCTTCATCGGAGAAAAGGTAAAGATCATATTTTAAGCAAAGTTCACGAAGTGCTTCTAATTCTGCTCTGGAATAGAGGTAACCGGTAGGGTTATTTGGATTACAGATACAGATTGCCTTTGTTTTGGGTGTAATTACTTTTTCAAATTCAGCGATAGAAGGCAATGCAAATCCACTTTCGATATAGGACATGATTGGCTTGATAACAACATCTGAAGAGCAGGCAAAGCCATTGTAATTTGCATAAAATGGTTCAGGAATGATAATCTCTTCCCCTTCATTTAAACAGGCTTGCATAGCGATTGTAATCGCTTCCGAACCACCATTCGTTACTAATATATCTGTTGGCTCAATATTATAATTTAGTTTGTTATAATATTCCGCTAATTTGTTCCGATAAGAGGCAGTACCTTCAGATGGTGTATAGGCCCATACTTTGAACTGTATATTCTTCAAAGCATTAAGCATAACTTCAGGTGTTTGGATGTCAGGTTGTCCGATATTGAGGTGGTATATCTTTTTACCTTCTTTTTTTGCTTGATCAGCATATGGCGTCAACTTTCTAATAGGTGACGCAGGCATATTAAGCCCTTTTTCTGATATTACTGGCATTATAGTTTTTTTAAAATTAGTAGTGCAAAGCTAACCAAAATAAAACGAAAAAAGCCACATGATCATGTGGCTTTTTTCGTTTTATTTACAGGATTGTTATTCTACAATACCCTTAATATAGAGTGTTTTTACCGGAGTCTTGGTATTTGATTGGACAGTAAAGCTTTTCGTGAAAGGTGCTTTCGCTGCCGCGTTATAAGTGACTTTAATCGTGCCGCTTTCTCCTGGTTTAATTGGCGTTTTTGTGAATTCTGCTACGGAGCAGCCACAGGTAGGCACAACATTCGAGATGATAATCGGCTCACTGCCGGTATTTGAGAACTTAAAATTATACGAAACGGGTGTACCGGCAGGAATTTTGCCAAAATCATGTGTCTCTTTTTCAAATTTAAACTCTCCTTGTCCGGCCTGCATAGATGAAAAACCGATAAAGGAAATGATTACTGCTAAGATTGCTATATACTTTTTCATGCTTCTAATATATTACTTTACGATTAAAATAGTACAACTGATATGCCAAATGTAATATTTATTACCAATTTATTTTACATCTAACAACTTTATTACAGTTATATTATACCTTCTTTTAGCAGATCTTGTATGTGGATGATACCATCATAATGCCCTTTGTCGGATACCAATAGCTGTGTAATGTTATTTTCTCGCATGATATGCAACGCATTTGCTGCGAGCTCATGCTTGTCGATAATTTTGGGTGATCTGCCCATAATATCAGCTGCAGTGATGGCTGTTAAATCAGTGTGCTTCTCCAGCATACGACGGATATCACCGTCTGTGATGATGCCGAGGATGTGGTCGGCGTCCAAAACGGCTACCGCTCCTAATCTAAACTGTGTAATGGTAATGATGATATCGCTCACTGTGGCAGATTGTTGAACACTGGGTTTGCCGTTCTGATCGGATAAATCGCTGACCCGCAAATATAATTTTTTTCCTAATGCTCCCCCAGGATGATATTTTGCAAAATCTTTGTCTGTAAAATCGCGGCATTCCTGTAGTACAACAGCCAGAGCGTCGCCCATCGCTAATTGAGCGGTTGTGCTCGAGGTGGGAGCGAGGTTGTTGGGGCAAGCTTCTTTCTCGACCGTGGTATTCAAGATATAATCTGCATTTTTAGCTAAATAGGATTCGGTGTTTCCGACCAAAGCCACTAATACATTCTTTGTTTGCTTTAAAAAAGGAACAAGAACTTTAATCTCAGGTGTGTTGCCACTCTTAGAGATCGCAATAATTAAATCATTTTGCTGGATAATGCCTAAATCTCCATGAATGGCATCGGCTGCGTGCATGAAGATCGATGGTGTACCTGTCGAATTGAGCGTTGCAACTATCTTTTGCGCGATAATGGCACTTTTGCCAATTCCAGTTACGATCACTCTACCCTGCAGATTTAAAATACGATCGACAACGGTAACAAAATCATCGTCAATATATTGGGCTAAAGCAGCTACTGCCTTAGCTTCTTCTTGAATAGCCTGAATAGCTATATTTTTTATTTCGTAGTTGTTTTTCACAAAAAATACTCTTACTTTTATGTATTAGAATAGATTGCAAAAATAGATTATTTTTCAAGATTATTTCTTCATTTATCTATCTTATTTTTGCCCAAGGCGCAATGGAAATAGAAAAATCACTTTTCGACAATTTACAAGATTTTTTTGGTTTTGATACTTTTAAAGGGGATCAAGAGGCAATTATAACTAGTATTCTTCAAAGAAGAGATACCTTTGTAATTATGCCAACTGGAGGAGGGAAATCAATTTGCTATCAACTTCCTGCTCTCATGAGTGAGGGAACTGCAATTGTTATTTCTCCGTTGATTGCTTTAATGAAAAACCAGGTAGATCAGCTTCGTGCATTCGGTGGCGAAGATAGTATCGCTCATTTTTTAAATTCATCACTGAATAAGAGCGAAATTACAAAGGTTAAGGATGATGTAGTCGCTGGGAAAACCAAGTTGCTGTATGTGGCTCCAGAATCACTTGCCAAGCAAGATAATCTGGAATTCTTACATCAGATTACCGTGTCTTTCGTAGCGGTTGACGAAGCGCATTGTATTTCGGAATGGGGGCATGATTTCAGACCAGAATATCGTAAAATACGTCAGGTAATTAACGAGATAGGGGACAATATTCCTATTATCGCACTTACGGCGACTGCTACTCCCAAAGTTCAGTCGGATATCCGTAAAAATTTACAGATGAATGATGCTGTATTATTTAAATCATCATTTAACCGGAGCAATTTGTATTACGAGGTGCGGCCCAAAAAGGATGTGGTTAAAGAGATTGTTCGTTTTATCAAAACCAAATCAGGTAAGACAGGTATAGTTTATTGCTTAAGTCGTAAAAAAGTAGAGGAAATCAGCGAGGTGCTGAACCTGAATGGCATCAAAGCTTTACCCTATCATGCTGGTCTAGATGCGAAAACAAGAGCTGATACGCAGGATAAATTTTTGATGGAAGACGTCGAAGTTATTGTGGCGACTATCGCTTTCGGTATGGGAATAGACAAACCTGATGTTCGTTATGTCATTCACCATGATATTCCAAAATCCATGGAAGGATATTATCAGGAAACAGGACGTGCTGGCCGTGATGGGGGTGATGGTTATTGTTTGGCTTTTTACTCGGAAAAAGATGTTGAAAAGCTGACAAAATTTATGAAAGATAAACCTGTGGCTGAACGCGAGATTGGTACACAGATTTTAAAAGAAGTTATAGATTATTCCGAGTCTGCGGTATGTCGTCGTAAACAGATCCTGCACTATTTTGGAGAAAATTTTGACGAACAGGGTTGTAGCAACATGTGCGATAACTGCCGCTCGGAGAAAGAATATTTTGAGGCGGAAGAGTCTTTAAAAAATGTACTGGGCTTTATTCAGGAGCAGGGCGAGAAATTTGATGATCATCACGTGATTAACGTCATGATGGGTCAAAATAACCAACCGGTATCTTCCTATAAACATGATGAACACCGTCTTTTCGGAACGGGTAAAGAGAAAGGCGTTATCTACTGGAAATCGCTACTCAGACAAGCGGTCCTGGATAACTTTATTGAAAAAGATATTGATCATTATGGCCTCTTAAAATTAACTGATATTGGCAGGCATTATTTAGCTAATCCTTATCAGCTAAAATTTGTTTTGAATCGGCCGATTGAAGGTGGAGATAATGCGAATTCGGAAGATACAGGGCATGGCACAGGTGCTTTAGATACCGTATTGCTGGGTATGCTCAAAGATCTACGTAAGAAAATTGCAAAAAGCAAGTCGCTGCCTCCGTTTGTCATCTTTCAGGACCCCTCGTTGGAAGAGATGTGTACGCATTATCCGATCACCATTGATGAATTGAAACAGATTCAAGGCGTTGGAAATGGTAAAGCAATCAAATTTGGAGCACCATTTATTGCGTTGATTAAGGACTATGTGGAAGAAAATGAAATTGATAGACCGGTAGATCTTGTTATTAAGAGTACAGCCAACAAATCCGCATTAAAGGTATCTATTATTCAAAATATCGACCGTAAAATCGCGTTGGATGATATTGCTTCAGCTAAAGGGATCACCTATGAGGAAATATTGAAAGAAATTGAGACGATCGTAAACGCAGGAACCAAAATCAATATCAATTACTTTATTGATGAGGTCATTGATGAGGATCGCCAGGATGAGGTATACGACTATTTTAAGACAGCGGAGACTGATTCAATTAATGATGCGCTTAAGGAATTAGGAGGAGACGATTATAATTATGAGGATCTCCAATTGATGCGCATCAAATTTTTATCAGAACTCGGCAATTAATTTTTTATAATTATATGATTAACAAATACATTCCCGAAATCAAGAATGGGACATCGCAGAATTTCTTTTTAATGGCGGGGCCATGTGCAATTGAAGGGGAAGAAATCGCTTTGCGTATTGCTGAAAAGATTGTTACTATTACAGATAAACTTAATATTCCGTACATTTTTAAGGGATCTTATCGTAAGGCAAATAGATCTCGCCTTGACTCTTTTATGGGAATTGGGGATGAAAAAGCCTTGAAGATTTTGGAAAAAGTAGGGAAGACTTTTGGTGTACCGACGGTTACGGATATACATGAAAGTCATGAGGCAGAGATGGCAGCGGCCTATGTTGATGTTCTTCAGATTCCTGCATTTTTGTGTCGCCAAACTGATTTACTGGTTGCGGCTGCAAGAACAAACAAGGTAGTAAACGTAAAGAAAGGTCAGTTTTTGAGTGCGGGTTCCATGAAATTTGCGGTAGATAAAATTGTAGAATCAGGGAATGAGAAAGTCTTTTTAACTGATCGTGGCAATACGTTTGGTTATCAGGATCTCATTGTTGATTATAGAGGGATTCCCGAAATGCGTTCCTTTAATGTACCTACTGTTATGGACTGTACCCATTCCTTGCAGCAGCCGAATCAGACTTCTGGCGTTACAGGAGGGAAGCCTGCGCTGATTGAAACGATCGCGAAAGCAGCAATCGCCGTGGGGGCTGATGGGCTGTTTATCGAAACACATCCTGATCCCGCAAATGCGAAATCTGATGGTGCTAATATGTTGCATTTGGATTTGCTTGAGGGTTTGATGGAGAAACTGGTACGCGTTAGACAAGCTATTTTATAGTATAATAAATAAATCGCAATAGAAAGGAGCCAATAGGCTCCTTTTTTATAATCAATTACACCCAAATAATGTTAAATTATTGTATGTTTTCAAAAGTTGCGTTGACAGCATTTTTGCTGTTTTCTTTTTCTGCCATCAAAGCGCAGGAGAATTATAGTTGGTTTTCTCCACTTGAAGATAAACATGTGGAGGGTAGGCTGGAGAATCAGAAGCTTTCTGCGTTTAACCGGCTTCCCGATGAATTAGAAAATCAGGTACGCAAGCCCGTATGGGAACTGGGGAAAAACAGTGCTGGATTCTATATAGACTTTCAAACCTCTTCTCCCGAAATAACCGTTCAATATCAAGTGGCAGGAGGTTTAAATATGCCCCATATGCCGACAACCGGTGTCAGTGGCGTTGATCTTTATGCTTATGATACAGTAAAAAAAGAATGGAAGTGGGCTTATGGCAGTTATGATTTTTCGGACACCATTTCATATACCTGGAAAAATATCGGTCGTAATGGAAAGTTTAACTACCGGCTATATCTACCTTTGTATAATACAGTTAAGTGGTTGAAGATAGGGGTTCCTAATACTGAAAAATTAACATACACCCATACTACTGCGGCAAAACCAATAGTCATTTATGGTACGTCGATTGGACAGGGTGCGTGCACAAGTCGCCCTGGTTTGGCTTGGACCAGTCAAGTCGGAAGAGCATTTAATCACGAAGTGATCAATTTATGTTTCTCTGGGAATGGCCGACTGGAGCAACCTATTTTAAATATGATGAACCAAGAGGATGCCGCCTGTTATGTGCTCGATTGTATTCCCAATCTGGCTATTTCGAAGACGTTAACAGAAAAACAATTGGATTCTTTGTTGGTCCATGCCGTGACATATCTAAGAAAAGAACATCCTGCAACGCCTATTATTTTGACACAGCATAGTTCGGGGAGTATAGCAGAAGTTTTCAATGACGATAAAAATGCAGAATATCAGCAAAGCAGCCGGGTATTGAAAGCAACTTTTGAAAAATTACAATCGAAAGGGGTTCGCCAGCTTTTCCTGTTGTCGAGCCAAGAGCTTAATTTAGATCTGAATTCCACTGTCGACTATGCCCATCCAAATGATCAGGGTATGGAACGGATTGCAAATGCTTATATAAAATTGTTGAAGAAGGTTTTAAAATAAACTGCCCGGAGATTAGCATGGTGAAATAGATTTATTGGAGCAGCATTCATCTTTCAGCAAGAAATAAAAAAGGAAAGTTTTAAACTTCCCTTTTTTATTTCTTTTTCATTTTCATCGTCATTTTTGCCTTTTCACCACCCCCATAATTAAAAGTCTTGGCATTGCTTTCTTTCTTTTGGTGAAAGGCGCCACCACGGGAAAGATCTTGTTTATCTTCCTCCTTGCTTGACTTTTTCTTCTTGTCGGTGATGGGATTATAAATTGCAAGATCCTCAGGTAATTCCAAAACATCCATTCTTTTACCGACGGCCTGTTCAATTTTTTTGACCATTGGTAATTCCAGATCTGTTGTGAAAGTCAACACGACCGACTCTTCATTTTCCTCGTTTTTAACAAGATGATTCAGGAATTCTTCCTTTTCATTTGGTAGTTCAAATTGAAAAATGAATGGAACAGCGGCAAGATCCACGTCATTTGTATTCTCCCGCGCAATAATCAACACGCGAGATTGATTGTTTTCCTTGAAATCTTCCATGGTCTCATAGCCAAAATCATCGTAGAACAATGGATTGAGGATAGCAACTTCCTCTTTATTGGTACTGAACAAACTGCTGGCCAACTTTTGGGCAGTAAGCTTCGAGTTTACAAAGACGACTACTTTTTGAAATACTTCTTTATCCTGCAACAGCAGATTTAATAAATTGATCTTTGTTGTGAAATTAGGAACATGATATAATAGCAGATCTAGGGTATCGATAGTGTCGTTTTCAAGTTCATCTATTTCGACTGAGGCACAATTTTCATTCATGAAATTGTCGATCATGTCATAAAGCTTTTGGTGCTCAACAGTACTGAAGACCAAATGTTGTACTTTTCCGCAGCTTTCGGCCAATTCCCTTACTGTATTTTGCATTCCTTGTTTGATAATCTCTTCAGCATCATCAATAATTAATGTCTGAATACGGTTGAGATTCAAGGCCAGTTTAAGATAAATAGCCCTTGCACGGTTTGGGGTAGCTACAACGATGTCTTTTCCATCAACGAGTTCTTCAATTTCATCTTCCATGCTGCCTGAGGCCCGCAATCCAATGATACGAAGACCTTTATTTTTGCTTAATTGGTAGAATCTCTCAACGATTTCATCGATACGCTCTTCATTAGGCGCCAAGATCAAAAACTTTGGAGCTTCATCTGTGGTGAATTTCAACTTCATCAAGGTCGATAAGACATAAGTAGTGGTTTTGCCAGCACCCTCGGGAGCAATGGCAATTACATCCTGTCCACCAAGAATTCTGGAAATGCATCTACTTTGAATTTCCTTTGGAGCCAGATAACCGAGTTCAGTCATCGTAGCAGTCAATCTTTTGCTAAGTTTTAGTTTCTCTAACGACACGTATCCTTTAATTTATGTAAGTTACAAAAATACAAATTTAGATCTTAGATCAGCTAATGTGCGCCCATTTTTGAAAATAGATTAATAATAATGACGCCAGCGACGATCAATGTCATCCCGATAATGGCAGCTGTATCGGGGATTTGTTTAAATAAGAACATGCCAATTAACGTAATTGCTACAATACCTACACCGGACCAAATTGCATAGGATATACCGACGGGTAAGTATTTGAGGGTAATACTTAAAAAGTAAAAGGCAATGATATAACCAACGATACAGATCATGGTCGGTTTTACAAGCGTAAAGCCTTCAGACTTTTTGAGGAAAGTGGTTGCTAGGATCTCAGCAGCTATGGCAAGAAAAAGATATATGTACTTCATCGTTATAAAGGTACAATTTTTTGCTTGGCAAGGTGCAGTTAATTAGGACAATAACAGTATCCCTGTATCTTCTATTTGGGATATTTAATTGCGTATAAGGGTAAATTTATCTAAGTTTGGCCTATTCACTAGCTGGAAGCAATAATTGATTTATGGGGTATATTCAAACTTTTTGGAGATCGATACTAATATTCTTTATCTTTTTGTGCGTCTGTTTTACTGTTTTTGCCCAAGAACAACTGCAGGAGTTAAAAAAATCGTATTACAGTCTTCCCCTGGGGAGTAGGGAGCGTTTTGTACTGACTGGAAAATATGCACAAGCTTTATATTTTAATAATGAGAAAGCACTGGCCAGTCAATTGCTGAATGATAATATTCAGCTGGCCAGAAATTATCCTGACAAGCAATATTATGCCTACTTGAATTGTATTGCTGCTATGAACAGCTTTAACGATCATGCATTTGAAAAATCACGGTATTATTTAGAACATGCTAAATCAGTGCTTCCCATCGTTAACGATAATGGAATAAAGGGTTATGTTCATTATTGTGGTGGATGGATCATGACGCGCCAGAATAAGGAAGATGAGGCTGTTTCCCAGTTTCACAAAGCAATTTCATTTTTGGAGAAGGCGCCACAGACTGAGGCAAATATTGCCCGAAAATTGGCGGTTTATAAAGAGCTTACAGCGATTTATGCGAATCAGCGTAACTATGATTTCCAGGAGAAGTATACATCACTTTTGTTGGAAACGGCTAAGGAAGGGAAAAACATCAATAGTTTATTTGATGCTTATATGCAAGCGGGTTACTTATTTGAAGAGGAGTATAGATCAAATAATGCAGATCGCAATTTATTGAGGAAAGCTGAGCAGCATTACCTTGAAGCATATAATTTGGTTAAAGATAATGAGAAGAATCTGGTTAATCCGACTGATCTAGCGTATGTTTCTGTTAACCTGGCAAATCTGTACCATGAGTTTTATCCTGATAATGGTGGTAAAAAAGCAATATCTTATGCGAAACAGGCATTAGATATCGCAGCCGAAACAGGCCAATATGCGATTACAATACCCGCTTATGGTGTCCTGGCAGATGAATCCTTTAAATTGGGACGTCGCGAGGAAGGTAAAAAATATTTACAGCAAGCGCTGTATAATCTTCAACAGGAGCCTCATTATGATTATCAGGTAGGATTAAGCCTATTTAGCAGATTGGCCGAAGTAAGTGTTGAAGAAGGAAAATATGAAGAAGCTTTCAACTATCAAAAAAGCTATATAGACGTCTTTGAAAAGGCTTTTAATTCGGACAAACTGGATAAGACGAAGCAGCTGGAGCTGAAGTATGAACGTGAACTGCAAAACCAAAAGTTAATGCGTCTTCGATTGGAAGGCGAGAAAAAAGAACAGCAGATCAAATTGATGAAAGCATTGAATGACAGGCAGCATCAATTGGTGGAGAATCTGAAGTTAAATGAACTGAATCGGACCCAACAACTTAAAGTATTACAGCTCGAGCGCGATAAAAAGGAACAGGATCTACAATTAAGCCGACTGGAAAATGAACAGCGCTTACAAGAGCTTGATGTCTCCAAAAAACAGATTGCTTTCAAATCACGGATGAATTCGATCTATATCTGGTTATTTATCAGTTGTTTGATCGTAATTGTGTTGTTGTTTTATGCCTATTGGCAACGCTCAAAAGCATTGAAGCAAAAGGAACATTTGCATGAACTTGAGATAGAAAAGAATAATCAGCAACATGCAATTAAAAATCTAACTGCGATGCTTGCTGGAGAGGAGAAAGAGCGGACCCGCCTTGCCCGAGATTTGCATGATGGCCTGGGTGGTTTATTGTCAAGCACCAAATTGGGTTTATCGTCCATCAGTAAAAATACCTTAGAACAGGGAGGTGTAAAGGAAGGAATTGATCGAAGTATTGATTTGTTGGACGGTGCTGTTGATGAACTTCGTCGGCTCGCTCATAATCTTATGCCTGATTTAATCGTAAAATATGGATTGAAAGAGGCTTTAAGGGATTATGCGAGCCGGATGAGCCAGTCGAAATGCCAAGTTGAATGTGAATTTTTGCAATTTGAATCAACTTTAAGCACTGAACAGGAGATTTCTTTATATAGAATTATCCAGGAATTGGTCAATAATGCATTAAAGCATGCGGATGCTTCAACTATTTTAATACAACTTTCTGCACATAAAGAACGTTTACATATCACTATTGAAGATGATGGCAAGGGTTTTGATATGGAAAGTGTCGATTTGCAACATTCTGCGGGAATGCACAATGTGAGATCAAGGCTTTCATTTCTACAAGGAGAAATGAAGATTATGTCGGAAAATGGAGCGGGTACAACAATAGAATTGGAACTGCCCATGATTTAAATTTTTGAAAATGATTAAAATAGCAATTACAGACGATCATCCTTTATTACTTGAAGGATTGAAAAATATTATAAATGCCCACGAAGATTTTGAAGTTGTGGGAATGTATTCTAGTGCAAGTGAGTTGTTCAACAATATTGCGGCTGATACACCTGCGGTATTGTTGTTGGATATTAATCTTCCTGATGCCAATGGCATAGACTTGGTTAAAGGCTTGAAGGAAACGAATACGGATTTGAAAATCATCGCATTTAGTGTTCACAATGAATTTGCGGTGATCAATAGTATTTTGAATGAGGGAGCCAATGCTTATTTGCAGAAAAATGCAAATGGCGATGAAATACTGGCTGCAATATCCGCCGTTCTTGTCGGAAAACGATATATCTGTGCGAAAACTCAGGCTATCTTGAATAAAAAAGCGGAAATGGGCTTGAAACAAGTACCAAAATTAACGCGCCGGGAAAAAGAAGTTCTTTCTTTTGTGGCCCAGGGAATGACGACAAATCAAATTGCAGATTCCTTATTTATCAGTTCGCATACAGTGGAAAGCCACCGGAAAAATCTAATGGAAAAATTTCAGACCAAGAGTGTGACTGCGGCGGTAAAATCTGCCATAGAATATGGATTGATCCGGGAAGCTTAGTTAAATCATCCAATTCCCTGAATTCAGGGATGAAAAAATAGACTTGCATTTGATACTTTTGATTTTATTAATTTAAAAAGAATTTCACCAGATGGATGTTCAAAAATTGGATATTCAATGGAGGTAACTGAGGATGATAAAAAAAATAGTAATTTGGACGATAAGTGTTGTTATATTTTCGGTAGTCGTTGCCTGGGGATGGTACATACTTCGACAGCAGCAGTCTTACAAATCATTGGTCCATAAAAAGAGCAAGTCTTTAGTGACCGTATCGTTGGACGATATTCTGTTGAACCAATTTTTCGATAAATGGCAGACGGCACAGAAAGAGGGGCAGGATTTTGGTAAAAAATTAAGCAAACTCAGAGACAATGGGATTGATATCAAAGCGAATGTATTCCTTTTTGCTTTGGAAGACCATCCAAAAAGCTTTTACGCTCTTTTCCCGCTGAAAGATAAGCAACAATTTTTGACCTTTTTAAAGGATGCCATACAGGTTGATTCTATAGAAACTAATCTTGCTCCGGATGTGAGTTATGCCTACCATCAAAGGAATAAAATCGCATTTGTCTGGAAGGGGGACGATTTGTTGATAAGCTTGGGCTTTGATCTGGATAAAAAGAAGGATGAGATGATTCGGCTTATTCAGTCAAAAAACAATTGGGTAACCATAGAACAATTTATCAGCCGCCCAAGTACACTGACACGTAAATCATTGCGTTATAGTGATATTTCTACGGCTAATTTTATCGAACTTGAATTAAAAGGAGACCGCGTTGATGTTACGGGCGAATTTTTTTCAAAAGACTGGAACTTTCCAAAAGAGTATCTTGTTCGCGAACTTGTATCCGCAAATTACATTGGTAAAGGTTGGACCAATATTCCCAATATCCAGCTAAAAAATAAGTTAAAACAAGTTCTTCAGGCATTCCCTATCGCCACTGATTCTCTGATGTCACACTTAGACGGAAATTATGTAGATATTGAGATTTTGAAAAATAAAGTTGTTCAAACCGATACTATTATTAATTATGCTGTTGATGAAAATTTCGAAACGGTGGAAGAGAAAACTCCTTATGAAACGAAAGTTCCCGACATTAGAATAGCGATGCGGGGTGATCACTACCTTTCCGATTTCCTTCCAAATAAGCTGTTCTATCAATGGTTTCAAAAACGGGATAGTGAATTCAGCATTTTATCAACATCAAGGGATATTGATAAATTACAGCCAAAATACAATAAGACTGCGGAGCTGTCTAACGTGGCACTTCGTTTGGCGGATTGGCCCAATGAAATGAAGATATCGCCTATTCTATTATTGAAGACTATTGCTTCAGATATTAATCTCAGTCTGAAAGTGGCCGGTCACGATCATTTGGTTCTCCAGGGAACAATTGAAGACTATTCACATTAAAAAGCTCTAAAAACAAACTTTCTTCGCTTTTAAACGGTTTGTTCTTGTGTACAACAAAGCACTTGAATATGGATATAAGAACAAAAAGTAGAAATAAGTTAAAAACCTATTGGCGAATTTTGAAGAGTACTGTCTCGGGATTTCTAAATGAGGATTCGATGAAGTACAGCGCATCATTATCCTATTATACTGTTTTCTCGATTGGTCCAATATTGGTTTTAATGATTGCGTTGGCCGGAATTTTTTTTGGAGAAGATGCTATTGAGGGGAAGGTGTTTATGGAACTGCGTGGTTTTGTGGGAAATAGTGCTGCTAAACAGATTCAAGAGGTTATTCAGAATTTACAGCTTTCAGGAAAGTCAAACCTAGCTTTACTTATCAGTGGTATTACGTTGATTTTAGGAGCGACGACAGTCTTTGGGGATATCCAAAATTCGATTAATAAGATTTGGCATGTACGTGCAAAGCCGAAGAAAGGTTGGCTAAAATTAATTCAGGACAGACTGTTGTCTTCCTCTTTGGTTATTGGTTTAGGATTTTTGTTAGTTGTCACGCTAATTGTCAATGGTGTAATTTTAGCAGCGACAGATCAGTTACAGCGCTATTTTCCGGATATGACGGTGATGTTAATGGATGGGATTAACTTTACCTTATCCTTTGGAATTATATTTTTATTATTTAGTGTCATATTTAAAGTGCTTCCGGATGTCAATATACATTGGCGGACGGTACGGGCCGGAGCTTTATTCACCTCGATTTTATTTGTACTAGGACGGTATTTAATTGGAGTCTATCTAGAGCACTCAGCGACACAAGATACCTATGGTGCCGCAGGTTCATTTGTACTGATCCTACTCTGGGTCTATTACACAGCTGCTATTTTATATTTTGGTGCCATTTACACCAGGGAATATGCTACTGTCATGGGCATTCCAATTGAACCTTCGCAGTATGCTGTTCACGTCGAAACGCAGGAGATCGAAAGAAATGTGGCCGAAATTCCTCCAGCTCCGCTGACGCAAGAGGAGCAAACAATAACGATAGACGAAGATCCAGGCCGTTCTGATCAATCGTAGAAACAGAATTTACGCAATTATTAATCCTTAATTCTGTAAATTTGGTAGGAGGATCCAACTATTATGATGAGCAAATTGCAGTTATTACGGGAGAAGCTTCACCTAACGCAAGAAGAAGTCGCGCAAAGGTCGGGCATTTCGGTTAGAACAATTCAACGCATTGAGGCGGGGCAGGCACCCAAAGGTTATACGCTTCGTGCTTTGGCCCAGGCGTTAAATGTGGATGAATCGGGACTTTCTTCTCCCGACACAAAAGAGGAATCGGAAAACTTGCTGTGGGTTAAGATCATCAACCTTTCCTCTTTGCCGTTTTCTATCCTGCCACCATTAAATGTTTTGGTTCCAATTGCAATTATGTTGTTTAAAAAACAGAATTCCCAAAAGATTCGCCAGCTTATTTCAATTCAGATTTTATCTACATTAATTGCTGTTATCGTGATGCTTATCATATTTATCCTCAATGATTGGTTAGGTGTTGAAAGTAATGTGAAGTTATTGATTCCTTTGTTTTGGATTCTTGCGAATGTGATTGTTATATTACGGAATGCGATCGCATTAAATAGAGAAGTAAATAAACGAATTTTGCCGGATATCAGTATTCTGTAAGTACCTGCAAGCAATTGTCGGGCATCTGTCGGGACATTGTCGGGTAATAGACTAGCTTTCTTCTTTCGCGATTTGTTTTCTTTGATTTTGACAAAAAAAGCAAAATTATGGAAGCAGTAAACTATCAAAAAAAGCGTGGCGATTTAGCCCGCTTAACACTTATTATTATCTTTATTTTTTCAAGTGTATGGAATGTCTTCGCACAGGTTAAAGTTCCTCTGATCAAAGCCTCATCTGAGAAAGCAGTTATTATAGACGGAGCGTATTGTCACGTTGACTGGAAATTAGATCCTCTAACAAAACCGGATACCTATTTCGTCAATATTCCGGCACAGAGGAGTACTGTTGTTTTCAAAACAGATCAGGAAGAACTGACCGTTGCCACTGAACCGGGAAAATCTTATGATTTTATGGTTCTATTAAATAACAAAGATACCTGTCATGTTCGTATTAGCGCTCAGCTGCCGCCAGATCTACCTTCAATGGATAGCCAAGATCCATTTCCGGTTCGAATACCATTTAGGCTCATCGGCTCCCGAATTTTCCTGAATGGGTCAATTGACAAAAAAGAAGTTAGTATACAGTTTGATTTAGGCGCTGGAACTGGTGTGGTTAACAAGAATAGCTCCAAGCGGCTAGATTTATCATTTTCTTCATTTACTGCGGTTTCGAATACAGAGGGGGTGAATAGAGAACGCACAAGTTTGGGAAATCAGTTGAACATCGGCTCAATTGATTGGCAAGATGTTTCGTTAACGGAGGTTGGTAATATGAAACCTTATGAAGACATCATTATTGGTAACAGTTTTTTTCGCAATTATATTATTGAGATAGATTACGATAAAATGGAATTTGTGGTTCACCGCGATCTGCCGTTGAAAACAAGTGTGTATAAAAAGCTTCCTGTATTTTATGAGCAGAATCGGCCGAAGTTTCAAGCTGTTATTAGGCATAATAAACGGCAATATGATTTTTGGTTTCTTTTTGATACCGGACGTGACGGCACTATGCTTCTAGGGGAGGATTTTACGAGTACAGGCAATATTTGGAACGAGTTAACGCCACTGACAGTTATCAATAATCGTAAGATCATTCGTTTAGATGCCACGATTGCTGATGTGGAGTTTAAGGATATTGTGACAAATGCGGCTGATCCGGCCAAACCTAATGGAAGATCGAGTTTGTTTGGTAATCAGATTCTCAACCATTTCAATGTAATTTTGGACAATAAAGCTGGATTTCTTTATCTAAAACCAAACGGAAGGACTAAGGAACCCTATTCAAATTATGAAAGTTATTTAAATCAAATACCGCCATCCATCAAGAAGAACTAGAAATAAGACCGATGTGGTTTTTCTGCGAAGAGAAAAACCACATCGGTTATTCACTACAAGTTGGTATTTAAATTAAAAAATCGGTCCATTTTTGTTCTGATTTTCCCGAAGCGATTACCGTTTCTAGAAATTTCATGCCACGAACGCCATCAGCAACAGTTGGAAAGTCCGCATCTTCTTCTGTCGGAGTTATGCCTTGCATGGTGGTTAAAAGAGAAACCGCAAAATTTCTATAGATATTTGCAAAAGCCTCAATATAGCCTTCCGGGTGACCGGCTGGCAAACGAATATTGTGTTTTGCACTTGCAGAAAGATATTGTTGACCTGCCCGAAATATTTGCGTTGGTGCATCGAGCTGTTTAAATAAGAGTGTGTTAGCATCCTGTTGGTTCCATTCCAATCCACCATTTTCACCATATATTCTAATTTTTAGAGCATTTTCTTCTCCCGCAGCGACCTGAGATGCCGATAGTACGCCGGTAGCACCATTTTCAAAGCCAAGTAATATATTGCCGTCATCTTCAAGTTTTCTCCCTGCTACAAACGTTTGAAGATCGGCACACATTTTAGTGATTTTCAAACCGGAAATATATTCTGCCAGATGTGCGGCGTGTGTTCCGATATCGCCCATGCAACCGCTTTTTCCGCTCTTTTCGGGATCTGTCCGCCAAAAGGCAAGTGAAAGCCCATTTTCGATCATTTTACTCAGCCAGCCTTGAGGATACTCAACCATGATTTTTCTAATTGTACCTAATTGACCGTCTCTAACAAGGTGACGAGCTTGCTTTACCATTGGATAAGCAGAGTAGGTATAAGTAACGCAGAGCATCAATCCCGTTTCTTCTACCTTTTTCTGGAGCAGCAGCGCCTGTTCCAGCGTAAAAGTCATTGGCTTTTCCAGCACGACATGAAAACCATATTCGAGAGCCATCATTGCGGGTTCGAAATGAGCAAAGTTAGGTGTGACAATGCTGACGAAATTCATGCGGTCATCTGGAGGAAGTTCACTTTCCCGCTTAATCATTTCCTGGTAACTTGTATAAACCCTTTCTTTTGGGAGCCCCAAGAGCTCACCGGATTCTTTTGCAACAAGAGGATCAGAGCTCAGTGCGCCGCAACATAACTCAATGTGGCCATCGATTCCCGCTGCCATGCGGTGTACGGCACCTATGAATGCATTCTTCCCGCCGCCAATCATGCCCATTTTTAGTTTCATATTGCTCATAAAGTTAAATTTATAATGAGGATATCATTTGTTTACAAACCCAATAACTTGCTATTAAGGCTGTCATTTGTTTCGACTGCAGCAAAATTATCGAATGCTTTATCGGTAACACGAATAATATAATCCTTTATATGCAAGGCACCTTCTCGTGCACCGTCCTCAGAATTTTTGAATGCACATTCCCATTCCAGCACCGCCCAACCTTGAAAGTCATATTGTGTGAGTTTGGTAAATATAGCCTTAAAGTCAACCTGTCCGTCACCAATTGATCTGAATCGGCCAGCTCTTGATTGCCAGCTCTGAAAGCCGCCATAGACGCCTTGTCGGCCAGAAGGAGTGAATTCAGCATCTTTGACATGAAACATTTTAATTCGCTCGTGATAGATATCGATGAACTGAAGGTAGTCAAGACATTGAAGGACAAAGTGGGAGGGATCATAGAGAATGTTTGCCCGTTTGTGGTAATTTACATTCGCTAAAAATAGATCGAAAGTGACGCCATCATGGAGATCCTCGCCCGGGTGTAATTCATAACAGAGGTCGACATCGTACACTTCACATTCATCAAGAATGGGCAGCCATAATTTTGCAAGTTCGGCAAATCCAGTTTCGATCAGATTAGCAGGTCTTTGCGGCCAAGGGTAGACAAATGGCCATAGAAAGGCACCGCTAAATGTCGCCAACGCTTTAAGTCCGAGGTTGTGTGAGGCCTGTACGGCATATTTTAGTTGCTGAACCGCCCATTCTTGGCGAGCTTTCGGATTACCATGCAGCTGCTGTGGCGCAAAGGCATCAAATAGATCATCAAAACTGGGGTGTACAGCGATCAACTGTCCTTGGAGGTGGGTTGAAAGTTCGGTGATCTCCAAATCATAAGAGCGTACTTTATCCGTTAGGTCAAGCGCATATTTTTTGTCGAGCGCCGCTCTTTCAAGATCGATAAAACGAGCATCTGAAGTCGGGAGCTGAATGCCTTTGTAACCCAGCGATGCTGCCCACTGACAAATGTCGTCCAAGGAATTAAATGGAGGTTCATCCCCGATAAATTGTGCAAGAAAGATGGCAGGACCTTTAATTGTTGTCATATCTGTAACGTTTTGAAGAGACCATGTGAAGCACAAAACAGATCATTAAGAGATTAGTTTAATGCGTTGATTTGGTCCGTAGTTTATAATATTATAATCTGGTTATCCAAGCTACCCGCTTGTTTAATACAATATTACAAAAATTTGCAACCGGTTGCAATAAAATCAAAAAAAAACCTTAAACTTGTTTTAAAAGATACTTTCCATCTCTGAGAAGAAATAGAATGGCCTTGTCAACAGAATGTAACTGTCGAGCGTCTGATTAGCTCATAGGTGACTGGGCAGTTTTGATTTGGAAATGTTCTATGGAGTAATAACCAAATAAACCAATTAAAAATACATGGCAAATAATATTTATGATGCTATTGTCATCGGGTCTGGAATCACGGGTGGCTGGGCAGCGAAGGAACTAACGGAGCGTGGTCTTAAGACCATCATGTTAGAAAGGGGACGCAATATTGAACATATCAAAGATTATCCATCACCAAACAAAGATCCCTGGGATTTTCCGCATCGCGGTAAGGTGCCTTTAGATCGTGCACAGCACTATTTACCTTTTGGGATTAAAAATCAATGGATGAACGAAGGAAATATTGACTTTTGGGCCAATGAGACAGAAAGTCCTTATAAAGAAGTGAAGCCCTTTAATTGGTTTAGAGGATATCATGTCGGCGGGCGCTCGCTGATGTGGGGAAGACAGAGCTACCGACTTTCAGATATTGATTTTGAGGCTAATAGCAAGGACGGCCATGGTGTCGATTGGCCTGTACGTTATAAAGACATTGCGCCCTGGTACAGTTATGTTGAAAAATTTGCTGGTATTTCGGGTAATAGAGATGGTATTGCAGTATTGCCTGATGGCGATTTTATGCCACCGATGGATATGAATATTGTGGAAAAAGATCTTGCGGAACGCCTGAAAAGACGCTACCAGGGCAAACGGCACTTTATAATTGGTCGGGTAGCCAACATTACGGTGCCCCATCATGGTCGTGTTAACTGTCAATACCAGAATAAATGTTGGCTCGGTTGTAATTTCGGCGCTTATTTCAGTACACAGTCTTCTACATTACCAGCTGCGATGAAGACCGGAAAACTAACCTTGCGGCCATTTTCAATTGTAAAGAATATTATTTATGATAAAGAGACACAGAAAGCTAAAGGAGTTGAAATCGTTGATGCAGAGACGAATCAAACCTACAGGTATTTTGCCAAAGTTGTCTTTGTATGTGCATCGACCTTAAATTCCACTTGGATATTGATGAATTCGGCAACTGATGTTTGGGACGGTGGGCTAGGAAGTAGCAGTGGTGAACTGGGGCATAATCTGATGGACCACATGTTAAATAGCGGCGCCGGAGGCAGGGTTGAGGGCTACGAGGATAAGTATATTTTTGGACGACGAGCCAATGGATTATATGTACCTCGGTTTGCTAATATTGCCGGAGACACAAAGAAGCGAGATTATATTCGTGGTTTTGGCTACCAAGGCGGAGCCTCGAGGGGGCAATGGTCGGGGAAGGTCGACAATATGGCTGTGGGCGGAGCCTGGAAAGATGCGATCGCTGAGCCAGGAAGTTGGGGAATAGGTTTTACAGCATTTGGTGAAATACTTCCTTACCATGAAAATAAGGTTTTATTGGATTCATCTATAAAGGATAAGTGGGGGCTACCAGTATTGTCAATAGATGCCGAAATTAGGGAGAATGAGCATAAAATACGCGTCGACGCAAGCAATGAGATGATGGAAATGTTGGAGTCGATTGGCGTAAAAGATATAAAGAGCTACGACAATGGATTTAGCATGGGGCAGGGAATTCACGAAATGGGAACAGCACGGATGGGTAAGGATCCGAAAACTTCGGTGTTAAATAAATTTAACCAAGTATGGGATGCAAAAAATGTATTTGTGACAGATGGGGCCTTCATGACCTCATCTTCCTGTGTAAATCCGTCGCTAACCTATATGGCTTTTACAGCTAGGGCTGTAGATTTTGCTGTAAATGAATTAAAAAAAGGAAATCTTTAATTTTATCATCTCATAATTATGAATAGAAGAGAAGCAATACAACGTGTGGTCTTGCTTATGGGCGGAACTGTCATTGGCGCTTCGTTATTTTTGGAAGGATGCCATCGATCTGCTTCGAAGGATGTTGAGACGCTCTTTGATCCAAAATCAATCGACTTTTTAGGTGATCTGGCGGAGGCTATTCTTCCAAGAACGAAAACCCCGGGAGCCAAAGAAGCAGGTGTGGGACCAGTTATTCCGATTATGGTGCGGGACTGTTATAGCGCTGAAGAACAAGAGGTTTTCTTGGCTGGAATAACAGGAATTGACGAACGTGCAAAAAAAGAATTTGGAAATCAATTTCAGCAGCTCGGAAAGAAAGATCAAACGGCCTTTGTCGATATGTTGGACAGGGAGGCGCAGGATTACGATGAAAAGAAAACAGCGGGCGGATTGCCTCATTTTTTTACCCTGTTTAAGCAGCTTACCCTTCTTACATTTTTTACCTCAAAATTGGGTGCTACTGAAGTGTTTCGCTATGTAAAAATTCCGGGAAAGTATGATGGAGATTTCCCTTACCACAAAGGCGATCATGCCTGGGCAACGTAAACGATAAAGAATACTGTAGTAGCGATCTTGACCCCCTTGTCCTTAATTGGCAGCGGGGTCAATTAAGGACGTTGTTAAGCCCATGAATTTTAAAAGATTCTTATTATCAAAAAGCAAAGTGGTGAAATGTGTGCCTGTTTTCATCGTAAGTCTGGTACCATCCGGAAAAGAGCTCCCTGCATCAAGCCTCTCCTTTTTAACATCGTGACGACTGAATTTTAATAGCGCTTCCTTAAGCGTTGTTTTATTGATTGCCAGATCGAAAGGCAATCCTTCAACAACCAGGAACTTGTCTTCTGGAATATCAAAAAAGATCTCGTTAACTGATTTATCAGCCTGGTAATTGCTATAGAGTTCTAAACCGGATTTAGTGATCCATTTTGCATACTTTTCGTCATTGGCATCTTCATAGAAGACCGTTTTTACGTTCAATGCTTGAGCAATTTTATCCACTGTCTGCGGAAAGATAAACTCTCGGTTTTTATTTAACAGCGATTTTAACTCAGCTTTGTTTTGCGCAAAGGTTGTCGCAGCAAATAGGAAAAGGGAAATAGTTAGCGTAAAAGCTTTTATCTTCATCATAATCTTAAGCTATGTTTATCAATAGTTATTCAAGAGATTAAAATTAATTAAACGAATAAAAATATACAATAGTATGATCTACTTGTTTTAAGGAGGGGGGCAGCGACCAACCAAAGAGGTTTTCAGCCTATTAGCCAATTTTTGGGGATATAACATACTGTTTTAGGGATGAGAGGGGCAAATTTCATGATGCGTATTTTGAAGTTGGTTGATTCATTTTTGATAAAAATGAATAGGATAAAAATCATTGTTCCGAAAACAATTTGAAGTATTGGACAGTTACAATTTAAATTGTACTTTCATAACGTTTTTTAATAATGGGAGATATTGATATTTTATGATCACAACCAAGTATTTTAACTATCGACAGATATTCAATTTAGCTGGGGCACATTTGATATGGCTTACATTATGGTGTTCCTTGGTGGCGGTCATTTATTATTTTTTTAATTGGCAGTGGATGATAATTCCATGGGTGCCCTTGGCATTGATTGGAACTGCAGAGGCGTTTTACGTTGGTTTTAAAAATAATCAAGCCTATGACCGACTTTGGGAAGCCCGAAAGATTTGGGGTGGAATCGTCAATTCGAGCCGTTCTTTTACGGCGATGTTGTATGCATTTGATACCGAAGATGGCGATCATACGGATTTAGAGGAGAGAAGAAAAAGGATTGCTTACCGCCACATTGCCTGGTTGTATACTTTTCGCGAGCAATTGCTCATCCCGACGGAATGGGAGCATATCAGTTTAAAAAAACACTTTGGTTCAATGAATGTTAAAAGGAATAGACTGATAAAAGCGGGTTTTCCTGATTACAGCAGAACATCCATTTTTTTGCATAAATATCTTCCTGCCGAAGAACTTAAGTTGCAACGCGAATACAAAAATTTTGCGACTTATTTGATTTCGAAGCAAGCAAAGGAAGTCAATGCGTTAAAGAATGATAGAATTATTTCAGATTTCAACCAAACTCAATTGCAAGATTGCCTCAATCAGTTTTACGATTACCAAGGACAGGCGGAAAGAATAAAAAAATTTCCTTCACCAAGGCAGTTTGCCAGTACAGCATTTGTCTTCAATGTTATCCTTATCATCCTGCTTCCATTGGGCCTAGTGAACGAATTTGCAAAACTGGGAGATTGGGGAATATGGACCAGCATCCCTTTTTGTGTGGTCATTGGTTGGATCTATATTGTGATGGAATTGGTAGGGGATTATACCGAAAACCCTTTTGGAGGACTTATGTTTGATGTACCGATGCTATCCATTTGTAGAACAATTGAGATTGATGTATTGCAAATGATAGGTGATAAGGATCTTCCTGACCCCATTGCATCGAAAAATGGTGTGCTGGTTTAAGTTTCTACAGACCTATTGCTATGGTGTTTTTTACCTCAGCGATCATAAAGGAGCTATGGGTGCTTGCGATATGCTGTAGACTTGTTAGTTTTGTTAGCATAAAATTACGGTAATCTGCCATGTCCTGAACACATATCTTCAGAATATAGTCGTAATCACCACTAACATGGAAACATTCCGTTACCTCCTGAAGATTCATCACCTCTTTTTCAAATTGTAGGATAAACTCCTTTTTGTGTTGCGCTAGTTTAACATGACATAATACCAAAAAATCTTTGGCTATTTTCTGTCTATCGAGTATTGCGACATAGCCTTTTATAATTCCCGTATTTTCGAGTTTACGCACACGTTCATAGACTGCTGTTACGGATAAGTTGAGTTTATAGGAAAGTTCTTTAGTCGTTTGTTTTGCATCTTCCTGTAGAAAATGCAATAATTTACGGTCAATTGCGTCGAAGTGCATAGATTTTTTTTTGGTTTCCACTAATTGTTTTTAATCGAGTTAGTTCTTTTAACTAGATATTGTTGTTATAATAGATTTATAATCTAATATATGTATAATTCCTTGTAATCTAATTTGAAATATACCAATTTTAAAGATAAAAACATGGAAGATTTTAACGCAGCAAATGAAATTCAAGATTTGCAATATTTCGGTGAATTTGGTGGCGTAAATCCATCAATATCTGATAGTTCCACTTATACGTTTCTTTCCGCTAAAACAATGTTTGATACATTTGAAGGAAATGCTGAAGGCTGTTATCTCTATTCAAGGCATTCATCGCCAATGAACTTATATCTGGCACAGGCTTTAGCGAAAATGGAAAATACAGCTGCAGCCAATGTAACCTCTTCGGGCATGGGGGCGATTACAACAGTTCTTCTGCAGCTTTGTAAAAGTGGTGACCATATTATTTCCAGCAGGACGATCTACGGCGGAACTTACGCTTTTCTCAAAAATTTTCTCCCGCCATTCCAGATTGAAACAACGTTTTTAGACATTAATGATTTTGAAACACTCGAGAATTCAATTAGGCCCAATACAAAAGTTGTGTACTGCGAAAGCGTAAGCAATCCCTTGTTGCATGTGGCAGATCTAAGAAGATTATCGGCGATATGTAAAAAGTATAAGCTGAAATTGATTGTTGACAATACGTTTTCCCCGCTTTCTATTTCACCAGTACGTTTGGGGGCGGATATTGTCATTCATAGTTTAACCAAGTTTATCAACGGCAGCAGTGATACCGTGGGCGGGGTTTATTGTGCGAGTCAGGAGCTTATCGATGACACTAAAAATGTGAACACAGGAGCATCTATGCTATTGGGGCCAACCATGGACAGTTTGCGTTCGGCGAGCATTTTGAAGAATCTACGTACACTTCATATACGGATGAAACAGCATAGTCATAATGCCATGTATCTCGCTGAACGGTTTGAGAGAGATGGATTAAAGGTTTCTTATCCGGGATTGCCATCTCACCGGGATCATGAATTAATGAAAAGCATGATGCATGAGGCCTATGGTTTTGGTGGTTTGATGACTTTGGATGTGGAAACAACTGAAAGAGCCAATGCATTGATGGAGTTGATGCAGTCTGAAAATTTGGGGTATCTTGCCGTAAGCTTAGGTTTTTACAAGACATTGTTTTCCTGTTCAGGTAGTTCAACATCGTCGGAAATCCCCGAGCAGGAACGTTTAAAGATGGGAATTTCAGATGGATTGATTAGATTTTCTATTGGCTTGGATCAGGATATCGAACGGACGTATCAAAAGATGAGAGCATGTATGCAAAAGACCGGGATTCTGAAATAATACAAATTATCTTGTTTGTGTCTACTTAGCAAATAATGGGGGATGGCTTTGTTTTTAGAACTGGATCCGTAAAATATTCCATTTTTTACATAAATAGTTTATGGATTCTATCCTGTAATACGGGGTTGCTGACTTTTAGAAATTCACGAATTAAATCGGTACTCGTTGGTGGCTGATGTGGGAAAGCGTAGCGATTTAAAAATACTTTCAACGCTTTATTTATTTTTTCTTCGCCAATTAATTCATGAAGTTGATACATGGCGAGAAGACCTTTATAATAGGATACATTTGTATTTCCTGGAGACACCCTGCTTAAAGCTTCATCTTTGCTGTTTGCTTTGCCAATTTCATAGAGGTCTTGGTACATCTTGATCATATGTTTCATTGCTTGGGACCCATGTTTGTGTTTATAGAGCATTAATTCTGTATACATGGCCAGGGTTTCAGTCAACATCGCCGCACCCTCCCGTTTGTCATCCGGATCAATTTGGCTGTTGCCCCACCACTGATGGGACAACTCGTGTCCAGCAAGTTCATTGATCACATCTCTTGTTTTTTCTCGACGTAGATCTGAATGAAAGGTCATATTTTCATTCATAAAAATTGTGCCGGGATAAGCCGTAGCATTAAATCCACTAGTAAATCCGGATATTTCGACGAAACGTATACTCTTAAATGGGTATTTCCCAAAGTTATTTTCGCAATAGGCTAAAGTTTTCTTTGTTTCATCTAGTAGCTGTCTAACATTTTCAGGATGTTTTCTATCATAATAGATCTCTATGGATATATCCTCATAAAATGAACTTTCAAGTACATAGTTAGCAGAAGACACTCCAAAGCGAAAAGGGATCGGCATTGCTGATTTATATCGAAAGAAGTTACGGTTGTTTTTTTCCCACTTTTGGATGAAATCCCCCGTCGCGATACAAGTCTGGTCGCTGTCACTGGAAATAATTGTTTCAAGATCAATATATCCGTAGTTGTATGGAGAAGGATCACGCTGTTCTAGTTTTTTTAATGGAGTCACTATTCCCAGTTTTCTTTTTGCCCGTTCTATTGGGTTTTCAATTTCATTTTGACTCTGATAACCGAATATGGGATAGTATCGGCTAATACGCATGAAAGACCCATTGGCTATTATGGCATTCAATGGATCATGTCGGTTGAACGCATTCCAAGAGTAATTCATAGCGAATTCCATCCGGATAGAATCTCCAGGCATTAAAGGCGTTGTTAGTTTAAATCGTCGATGGCCATAGTCGTTGTCCTCGGCTATTTGTTTAGTATGATCTATTCTGATTTGTACCAATTCCATTGATGGGTCGTGGTAAAGTAATATACTATCTAATGTAGAAGTCGATTTATTGACAAGTAGATATTGTCCGGTAATGGCATATTGATTTGACTTCGGATAAAGATCTATTTCAGTTGTGACGGATATAATAGTCGGCTGTGGTATATGCTGATAATGCCTATATTTTTCTTCATAATGTTGCCTCCATTCAATTTCCGCTGAAGAACTTTTCAAGTGTGTTTGCCGATAGATATGATAGCCTGAAAGCAATAAGGTCATAAACATCAGCAAAGAAATAGTCGTTATTCTTTTACTCCCTCTTATGTGACCTGAGATCCGTGTAATATTCTGCCAGCTCCATGTAGATGCGATCGTGATAAGGACCGTAAAAGAAGTCCAATAGATCATCTTTATACCGAATACATTGAGGTAAGAGCCAAATTGATTTATGTCTCCACTGTATTGTAAGGGAGACTTCGCGAAACGAAGAAGCGGATGCTGTATACCCAACATAGTGCCGATAGATGAATTTGTTAATATGAAGAATAAAACAGTAAATATTAATGCTGGATATCTTACTTTTATCATTGTCTGTAGGCTGACGATAAGAGCGGAATAAAGGAGCGCTGGAACGCCGAGGATATAAAAAAGACTTAAATATAAATTCCACTCAATAATTGGATATTGAAATGTAAGTTGTAGAGCGATACAGAGCACTATGCTCGCTGTAATAAGGAATAAAGCAACACAAGATAATGAGATCCATTTTGCTAGCAAGTGGACCGCTGCTTGCATAGGTGTACAATTTTCCAGCATATCTATTCTCGAATTGCGAGAACGCCAAACTGCTTCCATACCATAAAATAATAGGACTGAAATTGCGAAAAAAGGAAAGCTATTCATGATATTCCGAACCATCAATCCACTGCTGGCATAACGCTGGGGTAAGCGCATACCCGCGTCGACATCACTAAAGATCTCCATGCCGAGGAAAAATACCCATAATACAATGATAATGACAAAGGGCAAACCTTTCAGCATTGATTGGAGATCGATCTTTAAGAAGCTAAGGAGAGTACGAAACTTGTAGGCGAAATTGTTATTGGAAATATTTATTTTGTTGTATATGGGATTGGTTTTTCGACTTATTTCCCTCCCATAAGGCTGTACTTTCTGACTTTTATGGTTTTTAAAACGAAATGTATAAATGGCATAGGCTATAACTGCCACGGAAAATATTAATATACCGATGCGGTTTGTTAATAAATGTCCGGTCAACTGTAGTAATTTTGTGTTTTTTTGATCGGGATCCCAGGATTGACACTGTTCAAAAAATGCTGAAAAGCCAAAGGGATCTACTGTTGCCATGAAGGCCATGGTATCGGAAGATACGGGAGATGCGTTGGCAAATAATGGAGAATTTGAGAATAGGGAAACTACAAAATAAAGAACATAAATGAAAATACCCGAAAGGAAAACGATCATTTTGCTTTGACTGATCAAAGCAACTGCACTAATAACAGCTGTGCAGAAAAAAATATTTGGAAGTACAAGGAGGATATAAGGCTGCAGGTAATTGATCAGATGGACTGACATAAGTTTTTCTTGTTGATCTACTTGTATCAGATGACCAATTATCAATCCAATGATAAACAATAGAAAAGATAAAGCTGTAATCAACAAGATAAGTGCAAACCGACTTAATAGATAGGTGTTTTTGTTGAGTGGAGTTGCATATATGATCGCTGAAAATCGAGTATCTATTTCCCGTAAAAATATTTGTGATGATAAAATAACAATGGTAAAAATATTCAGTAGCGAAACTAATCCTAAGGTATAAGTTAATACAAAGGGGGAATTTGAAAACACACCTGTAAATGAAAACGAGGTTATAACGCTAAGCAAACCGCCGAACGCGGTAAATAAGAGCAGCAGTGCTAAGAACCATTTCCTGGGGAAGTAAAAGTTGGCTTCCAATATAAAGTAGTTGAAAAACATAGCTATACAATTTGAGATAACTGTGAGACTGTAACATGAACTGTGTCAGAGGAATAATTCAATAAGATTATTTATATTCAATTATTCAAACGACACGGTCATGAAAGAAAAAGACCCATTCGACTTTGAACGCTTCAAGGCAGAAGCCAT